>Ga0310038_10000058_pt1 | contig 124968 bp, 110 predicted proteins | sample Sb_taG_6_FD_200461 | JGI IMG/M metagenome (GOLD analysis project Ga0310038, IMG submission 200461) | Peat soil microbial communities from Weissenstadt, Germany - Sb_50d_4_PS metaG (v2) (version 2) | ecosystem: Environmental > Terrestrial > Soil > Wetlands > Peat | place: Germany: Weissenstadt... | reverse complement strand
GATCATTCAGGAGAGTTCTCATCTGTTGGACGTGCATTCTACATCCTGCTGGCAATCACTCGCCGGGCTGCATGTGCGGTTGAACCGGAGCATTGTTGCGCTGCATTGACTTTCCCTTCTCCGCATCCCTACCATTGCACACTGATCGGAGGAGGCACCGCAATCGTTTGCGCGGATAATAACGAGAAAGGCGCTTGTCGTCGTTTATTCCCGAGTTGTCGGCAAACCTTCCGCAATCTCAAGGATTCGGCTCGATACCGATATAGTCATTGACCGCTGATCGAATCCGCTGCTTGCAGCCAAGATATCGTTCGGTCGTTTGAACTGAGACATGCCCCAAGAGGAATTGGATCTGCTCCAACTCGCCTCCCGAAGCATGGCAGAGCCGAGCACAGGTCCGTCGCAGATCGTGTGATCGTGTGGCGCCAACTTCGCCACGCCGATGCGCTTCGCGGATTCTTCACAATGTGCCAAACCGCCTTCACCGTCATGCCATCTCCCGAAGTCCTTCCAACTTTGTTGACTCGGCGGAACAGTTTTCCTCGATCAATTCCAGCGGCGGCGAGCCAATCGTCGAGTTCGGTTCTCACCCAATCAGGAACTGGAACTGTTCGAACGTGGCCTCCCTTGCCGACCAGATCAACAATGGCCCAATGCTCTTCGCGTTGCTGGAGGTGATCCAATCTCAACGCCACGGCTTCATGCCGCCAAGCCGCACGCGAGCAGCAATGCTAGTAATGCTCGGTCGCGTTTTCCTTTCAGTCGTTGATGATCGGGTGCTTGCCACAGAGCTTGGCCCTGCTCCGCGGTCAGCCAATTGCCGAGGCGCACTCCCAACTTCTTCACGCCCTTAACGCGGCGAATACCCGCCGCCAAATCGGCGCTGAGGAGACCGCAGTCGGCGGCCTCGTATGCAAGCCGGCGCACGGCACCGAGACGTAGATTGACGGTGCCAGGTGCAAGTTGACGGGATTCGAGATGAGACCGATAGCGCAGCACTACAATTCTGTTGAGAGCCAAGCGAGGTTCCGAACAATACCAGTCAACGAACTCATCGATGGCGTGACGATAACCCCGCTTTGCGTCTGCTGAGTTCAAGCTCTTCAACACCGCGGCCTTGGCGTGTTCAAGGTCCGGCAAGCGCAGGACGGACTTGGTACTGTTGCGTCTTCTTCTGGAACTTGGCTTCTGCTTCATGACCGGTGGCCTCCGTGCCACCGATCAATGATCAGAGCAGTGCCGCGACTGTAAGGTAAGGTTTGCCCGTTATCCGCCCAGAATCACCGATCTGGCGGCACACATCCGCGATGCCTCCCAAAGTGCTTCTCTGAGTTAGCCGTGTTCGACGCGCTGCTTGATATCCATGTACGCCGCGTCGATGAGCCTGCTTAGCGCTGCGACGTTTGTGGCCGTTCCTGGTTTCAGGTTCACATGGCGCATCCACTTGCCGGTGCCCTGCAATAAGCGAGCCGGATCCGGCAGCGATGAGCCTTGAAAGAATCCTACGTTTACGTGAGACGTGAATACGTTGACGTAGCCAAAGGCCGCATCTCCCAGACATGCAGTCGGGCAGCCGTCATGCAAAAGCTCCCGGACCTCGTCTCCGCATTTTCGCATCACCTCAAACCACTTCTGCGCGATCGCGCCCAATTCACCTGCATGCTCTTTCATCCAGCCGTCGATGGCCGGATCACGCTCGACAGCGCCGTTCAATCGAAACAATTCCGTTCTCCTGGTCATGGCGTTTTTACAGCTACCTCCCGGTTCCAAGGGGCCACACTCTCCTCATATTCCATAGGATCGCCGAAACCTTCGGTTTGGACGCCGAGTTGGCGTAGAGCATCCAAGGCCATCAACCGGCGATGCGCGTTGAATGTCATGATATGTGTGAAGACACCGCCGAACGTGAAGGTCTCGGCCGGCTCGCAGAGCGCGTCGACAAACGTGTCATCCCATGCGGAGCGGTTTCGGACGTCGCCCAAAATACGATGCAGTTCAGCATCGGTCTTTTCGAGCCTTTGCAGCATGGCTTTTGGAGAACGCTGCGATTTGGGAGGACCGTTCATATCCATTTCGGCCCCGGAGAGCGCGGCGGTCCAAACTTCTTTAGTGAAGATAATGTTTTCTAAGAGCTGCCTTAGAGTTTTATTCGACTCCCGCCAGGGCAGCAGCTCTACGACAGTGGGCAGCGGCCGATCCAATTGTTCCTCTGTCAAAGTACCCGCGTATTCCAACAAACGCCGCGTGTGCCAGGAGTCGTTGCCTGCAAAACGATCGAATAAATCCATGTCTCTTCCTCCTTTTGTTGGGGAACCAGGAGCACAAAAGTGAATGTTGTTGGACGCCGGCAAGTGAAAGTGCGGATCACGCATACGCCGATAAAGGCTGGGAGAAATCCGAAAAGCTTTCCGGAAAGCGCGAGTGAACGCCTCCAACGAACCGTAGTTGGCGTCCAGGGCGACGTCCGTGACCGATATTCCGGTATGCGCGAGTTGATATGCTGCTCTTTCCAACAATAGCCGTCGTCGCATGGCTGCCGGAGTTTCTTCGATAACGGTTCGGAACAGCCTGTGGAACTGCGTGCGGCTTTGATACGCTTGGCGCGCTAGATCTTGCGTTTTCGCCTGGGTGTCCAGAGAGTTCGCGACAATTGTAGAGAGGCAGTCTGCCGTGTCCTGACCATCCGCTTTATTCATGCGCCCGGTTCCTCATCTGGAACGAATCATAGACAAAAGATGGCGCTTTCCGCCTGATCGTACGTACGAATCTTCTACCCTAAAAGCTGGACACAGCGAAAGAACACCTGGACACTGGACACCGCGCTGGCACGATTGCTTCCCACAACCGCCGTTGTGTTGACCGAACCACCCAACTCCCAGATGGTCGGCAACCCTTACCTTATCGGGTTCGGTAAGGGTATGTTCAGCGAGTTGACCCGTGTAACCGCGACGTTACGGCAGCAATTGGCCGAAATCTCAGATAGCGGGTAGCCCTATGCCGTCTTGGATTTAGGGCGCTGCTGGACTTGTTCCAGCTTTTCGAGCGCGGCGATCTTATGTTTGGTGGCCCGGATGAGGTCATTAAATCGGGTGGCGAGTTCCCGATTTCCGGAACGTAAGTGGCCAGCGGCTATCAATTCAAATTGTTTGAGCTGATTGCGTTCTTCGGCAAGGTTCCCCGCGGTCATGGGGGTCTTCCTTGGAATATTTTGGTTGAGTGTAGCGCGATCATGCTCGCCGCAGAGCCGGCAGAGTGTCTGACGCCCGGCCCACCTGCTAACGATTGGCAGAGAAGCCTACGACAAGGAAGGATCAAGATATGTACACCGGTATCTTGAGCGGATTAGCGAAGGATGATGCTGGTCGGCGCTGGCGAGCTCTTCCCAGCTGCTCCGCACTGCTTGAACTCGCCAAACGGTTGGCACCACTCACTGACTCAGCAGATAGAGTTTCTGCTGGAGGAAGCTCTTTCTGGGGCAGCCAAGAAACCGTAGAACGACCAGCAAGGGGACACGGGCAGTCGCGGGAAATCCTAAGCAGTAGCTCCGAGCGGAGGCGCGAAGCTTCAGCTGCGGAGCGTCTGCGATGGTCAAGAAACGCTTCGCGATGGCGTTCGCACTTAAATCGTCCCTATCTTCATGCGTTCGAGCAGCAATGAGAAATGATCGAAGACTACATTCATCAAACTCCCGAGTTCTGATGAGAGATAAAACGCGACCTCGTAGAGAAGTTGAACATCCAAATACAGAAAGCACAAAAGATTACCCGCAATATAAGACGCAACCAAACAAGACAGACGGATCATGGCGAAACCAATTTTGCTCAGTGTGGATGATGACTCAGACGTTTTGCGGACAATTGAACGTGACCTGCGGTCGCAGTACGGCGCAGAGTACCGTGTGATCGGGAGCGATTCGCCGGCACGAGCGCTTGACCTTTTAAAACAATTGAAAGTTCGCAACGATAACGTAGCGTTGCTGCTGGCGGACCAGCGCATGCCGGGCATGGACGGGGTGGAATTTCTGCAGGAGGGAATGCGTATCTTCCCCGGAGCGAAGCGTGCCTTGCTGACTGCTTATGCCGACACCAACGCCGCGATCAGCGCAATTAACGAAGCCAACATCAATTACTTTTTCCTGAAGCCGTGGGATCCTCCGGCGGAACACCTGTATCCGCAGTTGGATGACTTGCTGGATGACTGGCAAGCTTCGTATCGCCCCACATTCGAGGGAATCCGCGTGCTCGGTACACGCTGGTCGCCGCGCTCGTACGAGTTGCGGGACTTTCTCGCGCGAAACCACGTCCCGTATCAGTGGATCGATGTTGAGGCTTCGGCCAATGATCCCGAAACCAAACGCCTGGTGGAAGCTTTGGGGCCAGAAGCGGCTCAGCTTCCCGTGGTGCTTTTTCCGGATGGGACAAAACTCTTAGAGAGCATACCGGCGGAGGTTGCACAAAAGGTGGGGTTGCGTACGCGAGCGCAAACGGACTTTTACGATCTGGCGATCGTTGGTGGAGGACCCGCTGGCCTCGCGGCCGCTGTGTATGGCGCGTCGGAAGGTCTGCACACCGTGATGATCGAGCGGGAGGCTCCAGGCGGGCAAGCCGGGATGAGTTCGCGCATTGAGAACTACCTGGGATTTCCGATGGGGCTTAGCGGCGGCGACCTCGCGCGGCGCGCAGTGGTGCAGGCGCAACGCTTTGGGGTGGAGATCCTATCGCCACAAGAAGCTGTCGCAGCGCGCATTGAGGGACCGTATCGCATTATCAAGCTCGCGGATGGGAGCGAAATTTCCTGCCATGCATTGATGATTGCCAGCGGAGTGCAGTGGAGGCGGCTTGAGGCTCCGGGGATCGACCGGTTGCAGGGGGCGGGCGTTTACTATGGCGGTGGCGCAACGGAGGCGATGTCCTGCAAGGGCGAAACGGTTTATGTTGTGGGCGGCGCGAATTCAGCGGGCCAGGCGGCCATGAATTTTGCAAAGTACGCGAAGCGGGTGGTAATCCTGGTGCGCGGAGATTCGCTCGCCAGCAGCATGTCGCAATATCTCATCGATCAGATCAAGGAGACACCCAACATTGAACTGTGGGCGCACGGCAGCGTGACTGAGGTGCATGGCAACAGCCACCTCGAAGAAGTTTCAGTGCTCTGTTCGGACACCAATAAAATCGAGTGCGTGCCAGCAACCTCGATGTTCATTTTTATTGGAGCCGTGCCGCGAACCGATTGGCTGGCGGGTATGGTGGAGCGGGACGATCGTGGATTTATCCTGACCGGTCCTGATCTTATTCGGGATGGTCAACGTCCGAAAGGATGGACACTCGATCGAGATCCTTATTTGCTTGAGACCAATGTCCCTGGTCTGTTCGCGGTGGGTGATGTGCGGCATGGTTCTGTGAAACGCGTAGCTTCGGGAGTCGGCGAAGGATCGGTAGCAGTGCAGTTTATCCATCAGTATTTGAGCAAGGTCTAAATGGTCGATAAATCGGAACTACTTCGCTTCCCGATATTCGCGGATTTGCCGGAGGATCAAATCGATTGGTTCATCAGTCAATCGACGGAACTCCGTGCCAAGGCAGGGGACCTTTACCTGCGGCAAGGCGACCCCGCCGATGCGATGTTTGTGATTCTTGAGGGGCAGCTCTCGGCACGAGGCGAATTTGCCGGCGAGACCGTTACCTTTGCCTTAGGCCCCGGCGACGTTACCGGACTGCTGCCGTTTTCGCGGATGAAGCAGTTTAAGGTAAACCTGCGAGCCGAGACTGACACACACGCTCTGCGATTTGCTGCGTCGCTGTTTCCAGATTTAATTCAAAAAATGCCGGAGCTCACCCAGCGGCTGGTGGGACTTATGTCCGACAGGATCCGTGAAACAACACGGATCGAACAACAGCGCGACCGTTTGGCCGGGTTAGGAAAGCTGTCTGCCGGACTGGCGCATGAACTCAACAATCCAGCTTCCGCAGCCAAGCGTGCCGCAAGCCAACTGCGCGACATCATTAAGAAGATCAGAAACGCGAGTCTGGAGTTGGGAAGACGTGACCTTACCCCGGCGCAGAAAGCGGAGATTGAGAAGCTGGAAAATTTCTTTATTCAGCGAAACGAACCTCCACCTGACCCGCTCACCGCCAGCGACCTGGAAGAACAGCTTGATTCTTTGCTCCGCAGTCACGGGCAGAATGATCTGTGGCAGCTGGCGGCGGACTTGGCACACAAGAGCGTCAAGCCGGAAATGCTGGAGTCGTTATTCGCGATCGTTGATGCACAAACGGCGCGCGCTGCCCTAGTCAGGATCGCCGCGTCGGTGGAGATCGCGAATCTGTTGAACGAAATCGAGAGCAGCGCATCGCGCATCTCCGACTTGGTCGGCGCGATCAAGGAATACACTTACATGGATCAGGCGCCGGTGCAGAATGTCGACATCGTAAAAAGCCTGGAGACCACGCTCACCATTTTGAACCACAAGCTCAAGCGAGGCGTTACTGTGCAGCGCGATTACCAGCGCATCCCATTTTTGGTGAACTCGTTCGGGAGCGAACTCAATCAGGTCTGGACCAACCTGATCGACAATGCGATCGACGCTATGGCAGGAAAGGGCGAGCTTCGAATCCGAACGTATCGCGATGATGGTTGCGTGGTGGTTGAAATTCGTGACAACGGGCCCGGGATTTCACCCGAGATAGAGGGGCACATCTTTGAACCGTTCTTTACCACCAAAGCAGTTGGGGAAGGAACGGGGCTCGGCCTCGACACCGTGCAACGCATTGTGAGAAAGCACAGAGGCAGTATTCAGGTCACTTCGGTGCCGGGGGACACGCGATTTCAGGTGTTGCTGCCCCTGGCAGAAGTTCCGGTGTAGCACTTCTTCCAGCGGTGTTAAAGTCGAGAGTGAGCCGTTCCAATGTCGCATTTCTTGCTGGAGACCGGCGGTCTGATTTTCGTCGTTCTTGGGTGTATTCATGCGATCTACACGTTAGCCGATATCTTTCGACCAAGACGTTTGGTGCCTGAGGATAAATCTCTTATCGAAGCGATGCGCAGCTGCAATGTACGTCTCGCCCAGGGCGGCACAACGATGTGGAAGGCATGGCTCGGTTTCAACTTCAGCCACAGCCTAGGCGTGATTCTCTTTGGCGCCCTCTGTGTCTTACTCGGCGTTTTACGTCAGGCACCGGATGTTCCACGGCTTGTGTTCTTCGTCCCGATTCTTATCGGCGGAATCTATCTGTTTCTTTCCCTGCGATACTGGTTTCGTATCCCCAGCTTTTTTATTGCGGTTGGGACCGCCTGTTTCGTCGGTGCCTGGTTTCTTTCCTGACTCGATTTCTACTTCCTGCAATCTCAGTGTTCCAGATCAAACGAGCCTTTGAGGCGGATGTCGCGCGACGAAGCTCCGACGAGCACGTCAAACTGACCTGGTTCCGTCACCCAATCCTTCGTCGCGGTGCTATAGAAGGCCGATGCGCCCCGGTCGAGGGCAAAGTCAACTTCTTTCGTCTCTCCAGGTGCCAGGCTCACACGGCGAAAGCCCTTCAATTCCTGCTCTGGACGATCGACGCTCGCGTGTCCGTCATGCACATAAAGCTGCACCAATTCCGCGCCCGCATGTGATCCGCTATTGCGTACCTGCACGCTCACTTCTACGGGGTTGCCAGGCTCAACCTTGTTCGGCGAAATCTTCAGATCGCTGTAATCGAATTTCGTATAAGAAAGACCGTAGCCAAACGGAAAGAGTGGCTCTATTTTCTTCTTGTCGAAATATCTGTAGCCCACATAAATACCTTCCGCATAATCGACTTGAAGGTTCTCGCCAGGATAATGTCCGTAGGCTGGAGAATCCTTCCACTGCTTTACAAAGGAGACGGGCAGTTTCCCCGAGGGATTTACGTCGCCGAATAGAGCATCAGCGATCGCGTTGCCGCCTTCCTGTCCGCCATACCACAAGTCCAGAATTGCAGGAACTTGCGAGATCCAGCGGGTCATGATGACAGGGCCGCCGGCATTGATCACCACAACAGTATTCTTATTTGCCTTGGCTACAGCCTCGATGAGGTCGTCCTGTCCGGCGGGCAGGTCGAGTGATTTGATGTCAAAATCTTCCGACTCCAATTTTGCCGATCTTCCTACCACGATGATTGCGGCATCCGCTTTTGACGCGGCGCTCACGGCTTCACGGATGAGGCGCGATCGCGCCTCGGGAGTGTCCTTGCCGGGGTCCTCGCCTTCCATGGAGACGCCGAGAGCATAGCTCACTTGCACGCCATTTCCGGCGCGATCCTGAATACCTTTCAGGGGGGCGATGGAATATTTTGGAACGACCAATGAACTGCCTCCGCCACCGGTTCTTGCGGTCGCGGCACTGGGTCCGATGACGGCGAGAGAGTGAATCTTCGCCGGATCGAGAGGAAGTAAGTCACCAGTGTTTTTGAGGAGAACGATGCTCTCGGCGGAGGCCTTTCGCGCCAGGGTTCGCTGCTCCGGGGTATCAACTTCGCCCCCCGCGGTGTGTGGCTTATCGAATTGCCCGCTGACGAACATCACGCGCAGCATGCGGCTCACGTTGTCATCTATCGTCGCCACAGATATTTTGCCGGCGGAAATTTCAGGAAGTACTTTTTCCGGTACCAGCCAACCAGCGCCGTTGCCTGCCTCTATCGTTTTCGCTTCCTTCAACCACTCCTCCATCGGCTTCCCGCCTGGCATCTCCAAGTCCATTCCGGCGTTTACTGTGGCGGTGGTGCTGTAGGTGCTGCCCCAATCGGAGACGACGAAACCTTTGAAGTTCCAATGTTGTTGCAGCATGTCTTTTAATAGATAGGGGTTCTCGGCGCAGTACACTCCATTGAGCTTGTTGTAGGCGGACATTAAAGACCAGACGCCGGCTTCCTGGACTGCAGCTTTGAACGCCGGAAAATAAATTTCGTTCAAGGCGCGCTCGTCAACAATTGCGTTTACCCGATGCCGTTCGAACTCCTGGTTATTGGCGGCAAAATGCTTGACTGTGGCGATGACGCCTTCTCCCTGAACTCCCTTGATGTATGCGACCGCCAGGCGGCTGGTGAGGTACGGATCTTCGCCGAATCCCTCGAAGTTTCTTCCCCAGAGAGGAGTGCGATTGATGTTCACGGTCGGGCCCAGGATCATGTCTCGTCCAAGGGCCTTCACCTCCTGCCCGATTGCCTGGCCCACTTGCTGCAGAAGTTCGGGATCCCAGGTCGCGGCCATGGCTATGCCAGCGGGAAAGGCCGTGGTCATAACTTGCATTTTCGCCTTCATGCCACCTGTCTTAGCGGAGGGTCCGGCCCACGATCGTATGCCGATCGGTCCATCAGCCATTTTTATGGAGGGGATGCTCAGTCGCTGATTCGGAACACTCTGCATCCAATTGGTCCCGCTGAGCATTGCAACTTTTTCCTGTAGAGTCATGCGTCCCAAAAGATCCTGAACGCGTTGCTCAACCGGCAGACTGGAATTTTTATAAGGCGCGGTATCGGAACTGCCTTGGTTCTGGGCGTGACTCATGATGGCGGCGACGAGAATTAAAACCAGACAAAGTAAATTCCTCATGGCTTATCCTCCACAGAAAATCCTCCACAGAAAACTAAGTGCCGGCGCGGTTTCGTTACTCGCCGGCCTCGACCCAAATTGCGGCGCAACGGCCGCCGTCGCGCTGTAGCTGGAACATCTTACTCCTTAGATCCGGTTATTCTTCGCTGATTTGCCATCCCCGACCAGCTTCGTCTGTACCGCATTGTACTCAGCAAGGTTTCCGATTTCGTTATAATTCCCGCGATTGATTTGGGCAGATATGAATGCATGCGCACGATGCGCGGGAGGTGTTTTTGAAATTACTTCGGAGTTTTATTGCGTGTCTTGCGATTTTCGGCATTGCTCAGCTAAATCCTCAATTCAGTTCATCACTTACGTGGGCACAATCAGCGGCGAGTGCGACGGCTGAGAGTTCTCGTCTGGCTGGGTATTCGGCGGATGCCTCCAAGACGGAGCGTGAGTGGGAAAAGAAACTTCAGGATGGAATGGTTTCCGACAACTTGCGGGAGAGCATGCGGCGGTTGAGTGCGCGTCCGCATCATGTGGGTTCGCCTTACGACAAAGATAATGCGGAGTGGATCCTCGCGAAATTTAAGGAGTGGGGATTTGACGCGCGCATTGAAACATTCAGCGTGCTTTTTCCGACTCCCAAGGAACGAATTGTAGAAATGATCGAGCCGTCGAAGTTCCGGTCGAAGTTGCAGGAGCCTCCAGTGGAGGGCGATCCGACTTCGAATCAGACTGCGGAACAGTTGCCGACTTATAACGCGTATTCGATTGACGGAGACGTGACTGCGCCGTTGGTCTATGTGAATTACGGCAATCGCGAGGATTACGAGCAACTGGACCGGCTGGGGATTTCGGTGAAGGGCGCGATCGTGATTGCGCGTTACGGCGAAGGATGGCGTGGCATCAAGCCGAAGGTTGGGGCGGAGCATGGAGCGATCGGGTGCATCATCTATTCCGATCCCAAAGACGACGGCTTCTTTAATGGCGATGATTATCCCAAGGGAGGGTGGAGGCCGCGCGAAGGCGTGCAGCGAGGCAGCGTGATGGATACGGATTATCCCGGCGATCCTTTGACGCCGGGAGTTGGGGCAACTGAGGGAGCAAAGCGGCTGGAAATCAAAGAGGCGAAGACCATCACCAAGATACCGGTGCTGCCGATTTCGTGGGGAGATGCGCTCCCGCTGCTGTCTGCGTTGCAGGGGCCGGTTGCGCCTGCGGCGTGGCGAGGCGCATTGCCGATTACATATCACGTGGGTCCGGGGCCGGCGAAGGTTCATCTGAAAGTGGCTTCGAATTGGGATTTGAAGCCGGTGAACGATGTCATTGCGACCATGCGCGGATCGGATGCGGCGGACGAGTGGGTGATTCGCGGCAATCACTACGACGCATGGGTGAACGGGGCTGCCGACCCGATCTCAGGCATGGTAACGGTTCTGGAAGAAGGCCGCATGCTTGGCGAGCTTCATAAACACGGATGGACACCGAAGCGGACGATCATCCTTTGCGCCTGGGATGGAGAAGAGCCGGGACTGCTGGGCTCGACTGAGTGGGTGGAGACGCACGGCGACGAGTTGCAGAAACATGCGGTTGCTTACATCAACTCCGATAGCAACGGGAGAGGCTTTTTCCGCGCAGGGGGTACGCATGATTTGCAGCATTTGATTAACGATGTGACGCGGGACATTCAGGATCCGGAAAAGCACATAGCGGTGCAGCAACGGGCGCGGCTGCAGCAGATTGCCCGGGCCACAAACGCCGAAGAGCGTTCGGAGATCAGAAAAGAAAACGATGTGCGCATTGGGGCCCTGGGCGACGGCTCAGACTATACCGCGTTTCAGGATCACGCGGGCATTTCCGTGCTCAACCTCGGTTATGGCGGAGAGAACGATGCAGATTCTTACCACTCGATTTACGACGACTTTTACTGGTACACGAAATTTGTGGATACGGATTTTTCTTACGGGCGTGCGCTGGCGCAGACGGGAGGAACTGCAGTGATGCGGCTGGCGGATGCCGAGTTGATTCCTTATGAGTACACCGGGGAGGCCGAAACGATTGGACGATATGTGAAGGAACTGGAAAAATTGCTAAAAGACAAGCAGGATGAAATTACGGAGCGCAATCTGGAATTGAAGGAGGGAGTGTTCACAGCGACCGACGATCCGCGGAAAAGTTTTATACCGCCTCCAGCGAAAGAGGTGCCTCCGTTCATGAATTTTGCGCCGCTGAAAAATGGAATGGAGGCGATCAAGAAAAGTGCGGAGCGTTACCAGGCAGCGTTTTCGAAGTGGCAGAACAGTGGGATCTCGTTACCTGTGGCGACGGTTACTGGTCTCAACGCCGAGCTGATTCAGATTCAGAGAACGTTTCTGACTGAGAAAGGTTTACCGGAACGGCCGTGGTTCCGGCATCAGGTGTACGCGCCGGGAGCGTATACGGGTTATGGAGCGAAGCCGATTGCCGCGGTGCGGGAATATATGGATCAGGAAAAATGGAAGGAAGCGGATGCGCAGGTTCCGATGGTGGGGCAGGTGCTGGAAAATGTTGCGGGCGCGATTGGGAAGGCGGCGGAGGATCTGGAGAAGGCGGTGGGGCAAGGGAAGTAGCAGGTACGGACCAATTTGGAACTGATCCGCTACTAAGTAGCGAAATGGTTGCTTTCTGCTCTTGAGGAGCACACAATCTGCGTCGCCAGAGACCGAAGAATGGAATTTGCGGTAGGAGGTGCCATATGGCAGATGCTGCTCCTGAGCTCCCGGTAGGCGAACCCGCTCCTTCTGAGACGAGTCTACGACTTGAACGAATCCAGCCAGTCGCAATGGAGCCGCCCTCGCCCGCTAATCGGGACGACAATCTTCCACAGCCATCCTCAACATCGAAGTTTCTTCGAGGACCTCTGCGGTATGACGTGGATACGTCGTCCCCGCAGCTAGAAGCAGGGACGGCATTCTCAGTTTTTGTTCGAGTGACAAATCCCTATGAGTCTCCCGTCACGCTGTTGGGCGTTAGCGTGTCTCTTCCAACCGAATTTCGGGATAAGGAGAATCAGAACGTTGGAGTGTGGGGATCAATGTGGCGATCAGCAAAGAACCAGTTTAAAGATGAGATCACAAGCCGAATTGTTGAAGCCCGAAACGTTATTGTGCCCTCGGACGGTGCCAAAAACGCGGGAGCCCTAGAGACGGCAAGCGAGATTGTGTTGCAACATGGAAATAGTGCTCTAAAGCGTTTTACGTTGAAGACGTGGCGCTCTACGCTTTTCATGCCAGCGGCCTATATCTTGCAGTTTCAGGTTCAATACAAGATTGACGACGTTTTGAATCAAGACACGATTCGCCAGCAATTTAATCTTCGAGCTCCAATGGGAGCTGTGTTGCGGGGCGCGTGCTGGGGAGCCTTGGTAGGTAGCATTCTACATACCCTTTACGGTCTTAACGGAGCCGCGGTCACCTCGCTCGACCGAAAAGGCTTTTTCGAGCTTGTCACCCAGACTTTCGCAGGCATCCTTCTAGGAGGCGTTTTGGTAGTGGCCTTCGCCCGAAAAAAGGACGCGCAGCCGTTCATTTCAATCGAAGACTTTTACGGTGGCTTCTTTGTGGGATTTTCAGCAGGTTACGTGGGTAAGGCCCTGTTGGAGAAGGTGCTACCAAAGTGATCGGCTACCGCCGCTCTGAGCGACGGGGAGTTGGTGGCGGTGACCGACCCCGAATCTAGTAACACCTCAAAAGTCGAAATCCAGGTCAAACGCAGCACCGCGGGCTTGCCTTGAGCTTTCCGAAGATAGTGCCCGCTCCATAGATGCGCGTGACAACCTCCGCCAGTGCCAGGGGGTATAATCCTGCCCGGTTGCAATTGCTACGGTTCTGTGGTCGGTTCAACAAATTGCTGGTCATGCAAGATGCTTTCCGGATGTATGACGGAGGCGGCTTGTACAGGAGGACACGATGAAGAAGTTGATGGCTAGTTGTTTCGCTCTCAGTTTGCTGCTGTGCAGTTTGGCGGTGGCGCAGGATTCAATGAAGCAGGACAGCATGAAGGCCGACACTGGCTCGAAAGCAGTGAAGGTGATGGGAAAAATCAGCGATGACGGAAAGTCGTTTGTGAGCGACAAGGACAGTAAGAGCTGGGCGATTACGAATCCCGAGGCGGTGAAGGGCCACGAAGGACATCACGTGGTATTGACGGCGCATGTGTATGCCGACAAGGGTGAGGTTCATGTGATGTCGCTGAAAATGGCGGGAGACACCATGAAGAAAGACGACAGTATGCAGCATTAAAGCTGCGAAACTGAATCGGCGAATGAAGCTTACGCGGGCCAGCAATTCTGCTGGCCTTGCTTTTTTGGAGGCAGCGGCTGGCCAATTCCCCTTTGGCCTGAAGGTCGGGAGGGTGTAGGATGCTGGTGTTCTTCGTTGGAAGAGTATACGGCCTTATCGTAACGGAAAGTTTGTCAGGTTCGGAAATCGAGCTTCGATGGGGTTGGCGAGAACACAGCTCGCAGGTGAAGTTGTTTCCGATCCGCCATGAGGAGGAGCCGTGCTACTCAGTCTGAAACGAGTGATCCCGCCGGAACGAACCGCCCGCCTTTTCTGTCGAGCTTTAGTCGGTAGAGTCCTTGAATCGGTTCTTGTGTGCGTTATCGTACTGCTCTGGAGCGTGCCGGGGCTGGCGCAAAAAGCGTCGCAGGACGCAAGCATTCTGCCCAAGTACGATCTGCACACGGAGATGAAGACCAAAGGAACTGTGGACGAGGTGAACCTGCTCCCTCTGGGAACGAAGAAAGAGCTCACGGAATTGATCATCAAGAGCGGGGATGACAAGATCCATATCTACGTATGTCCCAAGACTTTTGAAGAGGAAATGGGAATCAGCTTCAGCAAGGGGGACGAGATTTCGGTCATGGGGTCGAAGGTGAAACAGGAGGCGCTTGACGTGATTCTGGCGCGAGAACTGGTAAAGGGCACAGATACGCTGGTTTTTCGCGACGGGAAGGGCAACCCGGTGTGGGATCCGCGCACCGGAAAGTGACGCAGACGGGTGACGCGCACCGCGGTCATGCGCAGAGAGGCGATGCACCAGGGAGAACATGAAACTTTCAGATACGATTGCGTTGGTGTTGAAGAGTAAAGAGAACAGCCGAGTTTTGTCCGCGACGCCCGAGCAGTCGGTGTATCAGGCGATTGAAAAGATGGCGGTCGAGGGCGTCGGCGCTTTGCTGGTTATTTCTGACGGCAAACTGGTGGGCATTATGTCGGAGCGTGACTATGCGCGCAAAGTGATCCTGAAAGGACACTCGTCGAAAGAGACTCCGGTACGGGAGATTATGACGTCCCCCGTTGTCTTCGTGACTCCGCGGCATACTGTGGACGATTGCATGTCGATCATGACCAAGCATCACTTTCGGCATCTTCCGGTGATGGGAGAGAATGGCAGCGTGATTGGAGTGGTTTCGTTGGGGGATCTGGTGAAGTGGATCGTTTCGAACCAGGCGCAGCACATTGAGGAGTTGGAAGGGTATATCACGGGGAAGTATCCGGGATAAAGCCGGCTAACCCGTTAGGAGATTAGCGATCCGACCGTGCGCTCCTCTGAAGCGAGTTCCAGCTTATATCCGGAGTGGGCGGCATCGTCGTGGAACATCTTTACGGTTTCGAGCGAGTAGTCGTGCAGGTCCTTTCCGATCAGCGGGATTTTCTTAAGGACGTCGGAAGTGACAGTAATAATGTGGCAGCCGATTTCATCGGCCTGAAAAATGTTGAGGAGTTCGCGCGGGCTGGCCCAGACGAGTTGGCAGTTGGGTTCGGGCGCCATTAACTCGAGCGCGGATTTCATTAGAGGGACGGGATCGCGGCCGGTATCGGCGACGCGTCCGGCGAAGACGGAGATGTAAGAGGGCGCGCCGCCTTTCAGGGCTTTCGCAACGTGGCGGACCTGCTCGATCGCGAGAAGAGCGGTGGCGTTGACCTGGATGCCGTCGAGGCTGAGACGGCGGATCAGGTTGTACATGGGCTCGCGCCGCGTATTCGTAACTGGAATTTTCACGTAGACGTTAGAGGCCCAGCAGGCGATCTTGCGGGCTTGCCGCTCCATTTCAATTTCGTCGTCGGCGAATACTTCGAAGGAAATCGGGTGATCCCGAATCTGCTGGAGAATCTCGTGGGCGAAGCGCTCGTAGTCAGTGACGCCGGCTTTGCGCATGAGAGTTGGATTGGTGGTGAAGCCCTTGATGTAAGGCTGCCGATACAGTTCGAGCATGCTGGGGATGTCGGCTCCATCGGCGAACACCTTAACCTTCAACTCAGGCACGGACTTCGGCATTGGTAGTGGGCTCCTTCAAACTGGAGTTCATGATCCAGTCGGCGGCTTCGCGCAACGAACGCACGGTGGCTTCCGGAGGCTGAGCGGGCTTTCTCTCGTGGTAGCCGTAGTCAATCAAAATCGTTTTGCAACCTGCGCTGTGACCGGCGTCAATGTCGCGCCAGCGATCTCCGATCACGAAACTGCGCGAGAGATCGATATTGTGCTTGCGCTGGGCCTCGAACAAAAGGCCGGGCTTGGGTTTGCGGCAGGCGCAATCATCAGCATCGTCATGATAACAGACGAAGACGTCGTCGATGGGCAATGACGAAGTGAGGGTTTGATGCATGGCTTCTACGGTTTGACTCGTTTGGTTTCCCCGAGCGACATCGGGCTGGTTGGTGATTACGTAGAGGGCAAAACCATGGGATTTCAGGTCGCGCAGGGAAGAGGCGACACCGGGCAGGATTTCGAGTTCCTTTTGTCCGGGCGGCGGAAACGGTTTGCCGTCGCGGACATAGGCGCGGTTTAGGACGCCATCGCGGTCCAGAAAAACTGCAGGGCGGGAGTGGCCAGGGAGGATTGATTCCCACTTGGTTTGTTGCTGTTTTACTGCGGGATGAGAAACGAGCAGATGCCACACGATTGCCTGGAAGGCTTCGGTGTGCGGAGTGATGTGGTCGGGATTAACCGTGGGCACGAGGATGCAGACGTCGGCGACTTTGGCCGTGTGGCCTCCATCGCGGCCCACAATGCCGAGGATTTTCGCGCCCACGGTTTTTGCATACTGCAGGGCGGCCACCAAATTAGGACTCACATTCTTTTCGAGATTTCCGCCGCCGACCGAGAAGACGAGAACGAGATCGTTTGCGCGCAGGCGGCTGACTCGCAGCCAACTCTCAAATACAGTTTGCCAACCTTCATCGTTCGTACGGGCTGTTAGTTCTGAGACGTTGTCGGTGGGCGCGTAGGCTTCGATGCCGGCGATTTTGCGAAAATCGTTTACGGCGTGAGAGGCGTTGGCGGCGCTGCCGCCTACACCGAGAATGAACAAGCGTCCGCCCGAGGAACGGGTTTCAGCCAGCAGGGAAGCGGCGTTTTCGATGCTCGCGGCGTCGAGGCGGTTGATTACCTCTTTGGCTTCAGCGAGAAAGCGTTGCGCGAATGTATTCGTCGTGGTCACTTTTTCTGTTCTTGATTCAGCCGCGTGCGGCAAGGAACTCTTCTGTTTCCTTTAGGCCACCAGGAGAGCCGATCTCATAGAAACGCTCGCGCACTTCAAGGGCCGCCAGTTGCTTGCGCTGCAGCAGGTCGGTGTAGACCTCGGCAAGGTCGCAAGGCTTGCCAGAGGGTACCCTTTCAAAAGCTTCCGCACGAAAAACTCCGAGTCCATAGTCGATGTAGTGCATACGCGGATTGCTGTTGGTCTTGCTGTACGCAAGAATCGTTCCCGCTTCAAATTCAACGTTGCTCGTGTCCCACTTTCCTTCATTGCGAAAGACCGTCATCATTCCCAACACGCTCGCAGACTCGAAGTTTCGCTCGATGGCGGCGTAGTCACAAGGCAGATAGGAGTCGCCGTACATCACGAAGAACGATTTTCCCAACTTCGGCAAAGCGTTCTTGATAGCGCCCGCGGTGCCTAACAGGGCAGGCCCATCGAATGAGTAGTCTACCTGAAGGCCGAAGGCCTCGCCGTTGCCGATGGCACGCTGGATCAGCCCGCCAAGATGTCCCACGCAAAGCACAACGTGCCGAATGCCTTTGGCCTGCAGCAAGCGCAGTTGGTGTACGGCAAAAGGCTCGCCGTTTAATTCAAGCAGGGACTTGGGCACGGTTTCGGTCATCGGTCGCAGACGAGTAGCGCGGCCGCCTGCGAGAATCGCGACTGTCAGCAATGGATGCTCCTAAGAATGCGCGACCACTGTGGTTCCGGCGAAGTCGAATTGCAGCCGCACTTCGCGGAGTCCAGCGCGACGCATGACAGCGCGGAGGCGAGTCTTCTCTTCGGTGTAAAACATGAGAAATCCGCCGCCGCCGGCGCCGATGAGTTTGCCGCCGGACGCACCGTTGGCCCTCGCGAGATCATATAGCTTATCGATTTCGCCGCTGCTCATGCCGGGAGACCGTTTTTTCTTGTGCTGCCAATGAACGTTCATCAAATCGGCGAACTTATGTAGATCACCAGACTGCAGGGCGTCCCGGCTCTCGATTCCCAACTGTTTTGTAAAGTGAAGATTATCGAGCATTTCTGAGTTGTTCTGCCTGGTCCTTGAGTCCTGGTCGCGAAGAATATCGGAGGCGTTGCGCGAGCTTCCGGTGAAGAACAAGAGAAGATTGTCTTCGAGGTTGGCCAAAGTTTCGGGCGGAATCTTAAGCGGCTCGACGATGACGCGATCATCCGGCAGAAACTGGAAGCAAGTGATGCCGCCGAATGCGGAGATGTATTGGTCCTGCTTGCCGATGGGCTCGTTGAGCAACTCCAGTTCGATGTGACAGGCCTGCTCGGCCAAATCGTGTGGCAGGACGAAGTCCCGCTTCAGGGTGTGCAGGGCGCACAGCAGCGCGGTCGTAAAGCTGCCGGAGGATCCCATGCCGGTGCCGGCGGGGATATCGGAGAGGCTGACAATTTCAAGGTTTGGGCCAGTTACTCCCGTTAGCTTTAAAGCCTCGCGAATGATTGGGTGCTGAATTTCGTCGACGCGATCAACTTCTTCAAACTTGGAATACTTGACGATGATGCGGGGACGGAAAGCCTCGTTGATAGTGATGTAAACGTAACGGTTGATCGCGGCGGAGATTACAAAGCCGGTGTGCTGACGGTAATAAGATGGGAGATCGGTGCCGCCGCCGCCGAGACAGATTCTCAGCGGACTCCGCGTGATGATCATCGAGTGGACCTCGCGGACTCGATGGTAATAAGGACGCAGCCGAAAGAAAATTCAGAGCCTGCAGCGGACGGGCGCCCGCATGCGGGGCAAAGCGCACTCGCAGGGATCATTATCTATCACCCAATCTATCACCCAATCGAATGATATGCGATGCGGCGCTTGCCGGTCGAGCGCTTGAGCCGATGGTTTAACTTGCCTGGTTATTCCACCTCGAAGTCAGTGGAGCGCATTTTGCTGATGTTCCCCGCCGTGTCGAGGGCGCGTAATTCCAAATGATAGGAACCAGCATCGAGCGTAGCCACAGGCAATTTGAGACCCAGAGGAATTACTGGATTCCCGGGATTCACCGTTGACAACCGGTCACGAAGGTGCACTTTCTGCTGCCCGCTCTTACGCTCCACGATGGTGACTTCATAGGCGACTTGTGGAGGTTTCGGTTCTCTTAGAAGTGGTTCATAAACCTCGGCGTAGATGGCGGCGCTATCGGTCTTTTTGAAATGGTTGGAAGCAGAGGGAGAAATCTGGAGGCCCTGCACCAGCAGAGGAGACCGGTCTTCGAGTAACTGGCTATCGAGATCGGTCGAGAGTTTGCCCATATCGTGAATCGAGTTGCTTAAGGCTATGGCGCTCATGCTGAAGTCCTGCGCACGGTAGGAATCGATCACGAGCGGGCTTTCGAGTTTGCCGAAACTCTCATTGCCCGAACTGAAAACGACTTTTAGTTTGTACTCGCCGGAAGCGATGCCGAACTGGTTCTCATAGTGAAAGGGCTGTTTGCGAAACTCTTCCACTTCTTTCTTGCCGTCGAAGTCGAGGTTTACCGTGTCGCTGAAGCGGGCGGCAATGGAGTTGTCGGGCTTGTAAGCGATGCCCAGGATGTTAAGGGCCCCGTGTTGCTTGCCTTTGACCTTTTCAAACTGCAGCGCCGAAGACGGAATCTCCACCGCAAGATGAATCTGGGCTGTATTGGGCGAGGTAAAGAAGAAAGGGGCTTGCATCGATGCCGCAACATTGCCCTTCATCTCGCCGCCGGCGCGACTCTCCAGGTCTTTTTCGACCGGATTGCCGGCCAGCAGATCCACGGGCCTGGCGTTGCAATAGCCGCTACGCGCCCGGACCTCGGTTCCTCCACGCTCCACTTTTACCTTGATGCTGTGGCAACTGCCTTCCGACGAAACTGGAGGCTTATAACCGAGAAGATAGTACTGGTTCTGGTCCTGAGAGATGCGTTGCAAGCCGCCGAGCAGATCATTGGTATTGAGGATGACAAATCCTCCGGTACCGTCGGCCAGTTGATACAAAACTTGCTGGCTGTCGGCAGCGCTGGGAGGAAATGGTGGAACGATCTGACGCGGCTGCGCGTAAGAGTTGTAGAAAGACGAATTGTAACCGCTGCGTGGTGCGCCGCCGCTCGTGCCGCCGCCGGTCGTACCGCCGCCACCCTTACCGCCGCCGGTGCCGCCACCTCCGCCCTTACCACCACCGCTGCCAGTACCGCCGCCTCCTCCGGTGCCACCACCGCCGCCATGCCCACCTCCTCCGCCACCAGCACCACCTCCTCCACCACCTCCACTGCCACCTCCGCCACCAGTGCCATGTTGCGCGGGCATTGGAGTAGGTTCAGCGAAAGCAGCGAGCAAAAGGGCTGGCGCGCCCGAATAGTGAAATGCTGCCTGGGTTAACGTTGGCGAGGCGGAATGGATCGAAGGGTGCGCCAGACGGCCTTGTGGACCAGACATTTGCGGAGCGACCAATCCCCGAACATCAATCGGATAAATGGCAACGTTCGATTTATTGCAGGTGTCGATAGTCGCAGTCAGTTCCGACTGATATTCCGAATTCATCTGAAACCCCGAGGTCAGCATGACCAGAGTCTTGCGTCCGGGGACAGTAGACAAGCCTTTGGCTAGGTCTCGGAGAGCAAGCAGGACCGTATGCACGCCGAAGTCGGCCTCGGCGTTACCGAGAGAGGGCGCACTCGGCGGAAGCCCCAGAGATGCGGTCATCACAGGCTGTGCATTCGGAGAAACCGCGGATCCTTGTATGTTGCTCACGACTTGCTGCAGGCGGCTGGCGTCGGCGGTGAAGTTTTGCGTGATGCGGACGGTGCCGCCGAATTCCGCAATCGCGATCAGCCGACCGGGACCTGCATTGGCGTCGATAAACTTTTTCGCGGCAATCCTCGCCTGGGCTTGATCGCCAAAATTCATGGTCGAATTGTCAAAAAATAGAACCATGTAACGCGGCTTGGAGTCGGCGGAGCCGTTGCTCTCCTCAAAAGAGAAGCTGGTGATCGGCTGCTCTTTGCCATCTTCCCAAACCTTGAAGTCTTTCTGAGTGAGATCGCGAATGTAAGTGCCTTTCTTGTCTGTTACGACGGTGTCGACGAGAACCAAACGAGACTCCACGTGGATCGTGGCTGCATCATCGGTAGCAGGCACAGTTGGCTGCTGGGCGGCCGCGACTGTACTGTGCGGGATCGGTTGAAGGAACATCCAGCAACTCAGCAGACAGATCGTGCCAATCAGAAGAATTAGCCGACGATTGCGCATATCCCACCTCCAAAGAACTTATTAGCGAATCTCTACGCTTCCATTTTCGGCGGACATCAGTTGTCCCTCTGAATCTCTAACTACCAGCCGGACGAGGTAGCTTCCCGGCTTCACGTCAAAGCTAGTCTTAAGCGTGATGCCGGAGCTGAGCTTGTGTTCCAGAGTCTCGTCCTTCCAGTGCATGGTCACGGTCTTCGCCGTGCCTTGAAGGAAATTACCATTGCGGTTGAATACGGCCGAGACACAGGTCAGAACGTTGTTATTTCTGCCTTCCGCCTTTCGAAAGTGAAGATGCTGAACGTCGACGTGCGCGAGAACGACAAGCTTGGCGTCTTCTTCGCTGGCTTTGAAAAACTGAGTGTGGAGCCTGACCGGAAGATTATGCAACTCTTCCTGGGAGTACATGGCATCTTCGATTTCCTGCTTAGCCTGTTCGTTGGGATCGGCGAGGTGTTTGGGCGCGAAATAGCCGCGGCGAGCCTGCAGTGTGAGCTTTTGCCGGTTCTTGAGCGTGACCTTTAGAGCGTGATAGCTGCCATCGAGTTTGAGATCCTGCGGGGTGAAGGCCAGCACGTAAGAATACTCCGGAGCCTGGGCGACGCGGCGGAAGCCTTCGTCGAAGTCGTTGTTATTGTGAAAGAAAATGCCGCCGGTGCCGTCCGCCAAAACGGCGAGAAGGTCGGCCTGCGCGGACTCAGCTGCTGTCTCGATCAAGGCTTTAGGGCCCGCGATGGAAGGGGGTAGCGTGTTGGGGTTGCTGATATCTCCAAATGCCGTGCCGACGTACAATCCGCGAGCGTCCAGTATGTTGACGACGACTTGGGAGCGCAGCGCGTGATCGATAAGGGCATTGTATTCGCTCTCCATCTCGGGAGCGATAAATCCGGGAGAAACCAGGACTACGCTTCGCTGGCCAGGCATCCTGGAAACATTGCCGACCACAGCCTTCAGGATGCCGAGAGAAATACGGCTTTCATGCTCCCCCGCTTCCAGTACTTGCATACTCGCGGAGTCTACGACCGTCGCTGGATTGACGATCGGTTGGCCAGTACGGGGGTCTTTGGGTAAGCAGGCTGTGGCCTCCTGGATAGCGACACTTGTAGCAAAAGGATCCCGCTTGCCCTGGATCTGATCGGCTTCATAAAAACTCATGGTCGGACAATCGTTGGAAGAGCCGGTGCCGCTGCTGATGGGGCGTGGCTGCAGGCGAAGCAAGGCGTCATGAAGCTTGGCGCGATCGTCGGTAAAGTCGAGATTGCCTTGACCGGAGGTGGTGAAGATGGCGGCGCGATCGGTGGGCCGCAAAGTAGCGAAGTGACGCTCTGCAGCCTGGCGCACCTGGGCCAGGTCGCCGAATTGCAAATGCACATCATCGAAGACGTAAGCCACAAAACGTTCGGGTACGACCGGGAGGGGGCCGGCGCCGGGAGGCTGTTCACCGGTAACTGCCTCGGTGGGATTCTCTTCCGAGGTTTGGCGCGCTTTCGCGGTGATAGCTCCAGGCTGTTCGACTTCGAACTGACTGATGATCTGGGGCTTGCCTTTGTCGAAGATTTGGAAATCTTCTTTGTGAAGAGTTCCGATGGCGTGGCCTTGCGGGTCGCGCACGACAGCCCGAACGACTACCAGCTTTACGTTTACCTTGAACGTGGTGGGTTCATCACGAGAAGTCAGCTCCGCGGAATTTTGCTGGCTTTCACCCTGCGCCGCGGGAGCGGGGGTTTGCGCTGGTGCATTTTGCGCGCACGCGCTTGCAGAGACGAGGCAGAAGCAAACAACGCAGGAGAGTGCGTAGGGAAACAATTTCCGGATAAAGAGGCGCCTGTCGTTGCTGGAGAGTGCGAAGGAACCTGCGAGGAAACGCCTGGCTTCTGAAGAACTCTTCATAAGACACCAGCAATCACAAGGGGAAGCAGGGCCCTAAGTCGAAGTACTCCGCGCAGTGGATTGCCTTCCGTCTAACGCCGCTGGCGGACAGTGTACACCCGAAAGGCCCAAGTTCCTATGATTAAGCCTTGTGGGCCGCTTGTAGTCGAACCTGGCTGCGAGCCATGCTACCTTGCAGAGTGGCAGAAGATGAAATTCGATTGGACTGAAGGAGCGCTGGCTGAAGGGCTGCGTCTTTACGAAGCGGGAGAGTTCTTCAACGCGCATGAGGCATGGGAGAGCGTGTGGTTGCGGGCGCCCGAGCCGGAGAAGACGTTTCTGCAGGGTTTGATTCAGGTCACCGCCGCGTTCCATCACTTGCGGCGCAATAACCGGCTGGGAGCCATGCTGTTATTGCAAGCCGCGCAGAGGAGACTGGTTCGCTATCCGGCTGGCTTTGGCGGAATTTCGCTGAGTCTGCTTCGCGATGACATAGGCGAGCGGTTGCGCATGCTCGAAAAGGACGAAGCCGCATCCTACCTTCTTTCGCCACGTATTCGACCAAACTAAGACTAAAAGAACGGGTTAGCCGCTAATCCATTCTCTTTACGACCCATCCCTCCTTACGATTCCTTCGATCCTGACGGTCCATCCCCGCTACGGTCTGGCGTGGGTTCTCGCAGGCCGATCTGCGACTAATGAAGGTAGCCTGAACTGCCGATAGGAACTTGAAGGGATTAAATCAACTGTTTCCTCGTTGAAATCCCGCTTGCTCGATTTGAGCATGGCGGGGGAGCCGCGATTGCTCCCGACTTGGAGAGGATTTGCTGGTTATGAGTGACGATGAGATCGTGAAAGACTTTTTGGTCGAGAGTTACGAGAATCTCGATCGGCTGGACCGAGACTTGGTTGGACTGGAGAGAAACCCACGGGATCGAGAGGCGCTGGCCGGAGTGTTCCGCACGATTCACACCATTAAGGGCACGTGCGGCTTTCTCGGTTTCACGAAACTGGAGAAGGTCGCGCATGTGGGAGAAAACCTACTGACCCGGCTGCGCGACGGCCAACTGGTGCTCAATCCTGAGATCACCACGGCGCTGCTGGGGATGGTGGACGCCGTCCGGCAGATGTTGAAAGAGATCGAATCGACGGGCAGAGATGGCGAGATCGATTACCCGGAGCTGCGAGATACGCTGACACGCCTGCAGCAATCGGCAGAGGGGCCGGGGAAGGGTGAAGCCGCCCCGCAGGTCAGGGCGAAGGCGGCCATCCCGAAAACTTCGGTGAGCGACGCTGCACCGCAGGCAGGAAGCAAGCCAGCGGAGATCCAGGAGGTCAGCAGGAAAGAGGAAGAAGAAGCGGACTCGCGGCCCATGATCGAGACTTCGGTCGACCAAGTGGCGGCGCGACCAGCCGAGGAGGGGGAGACGGTGCGCACTCAGCAGTCTCAGGGCGGCCAGTCGCATGCTTCAGAGAGCACGGTTCGGGTGAATGTTGGACTTCTCGACAAGGTGATGACTCTGGTCGGAGAGCTGGTGCTGGCTCGCAACCAAGTGCTGCAGTTCGCCGGGCGCATGAAGGACGCCGGTTTTTTGGCTGTCTCCCAGCGTTTGAATCTGATTACGACCGAGCTGCAGGAGGGAGTCATGAAGACCCGCATGCAGCCAATCGGAAACATCTGGGGCCAGTTCCCGCGTACGGTGCGCGACGTCGCGCTCGGTTGCGGCAAGCAGGTGAACATAGTGATGGAAGGCAAGGAGACCGAACTGGATAAGACCATCATCGAGGCGATCAAGGATCCACTTACGCATCTCGTGCGCAATTCGGTGGACCATGGAATCGAACTTCCGGAACAACGTGTGAAGGCAGGGAAGGATCGAACGGGACGCCTTGTCTTGCGCGCCTTTCACGAGGGCGGACAGGTGAATATCGAAATTAGCGACGACGGCGGAGGCTTGAATGTGGATCGCCTCCGCAACAAGGCGCTCGAACGCGGGTTGATCAGCGCCGAACAAGCGAAGCGAATGACCGAACACGAGATCTTCAATTTGATCTTCCTGCCTGGTTTCTCGACCGCGGAAAAAGTCACGAACGTATCGGGCCGGGGTGTCGGGATGGATGTGGTGAAAACGAATGTCGAAAGAATTGGCGGCAGCGTAGACGTGCAATCCACTGCCGGACAGGGCACTACCGTGCGGGTAAAGATTCCTCTGACTTTGGCGATTATCCCCGCGCTGGTTGTGACCTGCGGCGGCGATCGCTACGCCATTCCCCAGGTGAGCCTGCTCGAACTGGTGCGGCTCGAGGGCGAAAAAGTGAGTAAAGGGATTGAACTGGTGCATGGCGCTCCGGTCTACCGGCTGCGCGGCCGCTTGTTGCCTCTGGTGTACCTGAACCGGGAGCTGGGGGTGTTGGGGGATGCGAATTCTGCTTTAGCAACCGACGGCGCCGTCAACATTGTGGTGTTGCAAGCCGATGAGAGGCAATTCGGCTTGGTCGTTGACCAGATCAATGACACCGAAGAAATCGTGGTAAAGCCACTGCGCAAACAGCTCAAAACAATTAGGACATTTGCCGGCTCGAGCATCATGGGGGACGGCAAGGTGGCACTTATTCTGGATGTGCTTGGCTTGGCGCAGCGGGCCAGCGTGGTCACCGAGAGCCGGGAGCGCACCTTGACTGACAAAGTGACTGACGCCGCGGCTGCGGCGGCAGAGAAACATACCTTCTTGCTCTTTTCCGGCCCTGGGGATTCGCGCATGGCCATTCCGCTCAGCACGCTAGCGCGGCTGGAAGAGTTTCCGGTGGCGCAAGTGGAGATGTCGGGCAGCCAATGGGTGACGCAATATCGCGGCCAAATCTTGCCTTTAATCCGCCTCACTGTCGTGATGGAGGAAAGGCGGGCTCGATTGCGCGCGCTGCAAGCTCCGCCGGCAGCGGATGCGGGACCGATTCAGGTGCTAGTCTTGAACCATGAAGGCCGCTCTTTCGGCCTTGTTGTGGAGCAGATTCTGGATATCGTCGACGACCGGGCTAACGTGAAGTCGGCGGCGACGCGGCCCTCCGTACTTTATAGCGTAGTGATTGGAGACCGGGTAACGGAGTTGCTTGATATCACTGCAATTCTGGCCAGCGCGGATTCGGCCGTTGCGCGGGCAATTCCGATAGGGAGAGCGGCGAAGGCCGCAAATTAAGCCATGGAACATACTTCGCAGTTCTGTACGTTTTATCTGGATAAGCTGCTGTTCGGAGTGGAATTAAAGGGTGTGCAGGAAGTCATTCGCTCGTTGGAGATGACCAAGGTTCCGCTGGCCCCTGAAGTGGTGAGCGGGCTGATCAACCTGCGCGGCCAAATCGTTACCGCCGTAGATTTGCGACGGCGGCTCGAACTGGAGCCAGCCCCGCCGGGCGTCCGCGCCGTGAACGTGGTGGTGCGCTCCGAGGATGGTGCGGTCAGCCTGCTGGTGGATGAAATCGGTGATGTGGTCGAGGTCGAGGAGAGCAGCTTCGAAACGCCGCCGGAGACCTTGCGTGGCTCGGTTCGCAGCATGATCTTGGGCGTCCACAAACTGGATGACCGGCTGATGCATGTGCTGGACATTGAGAAAGCCTGCCGGATGACAGAGATGGCGGAGGCCGCGTCCGTTGGGTGATGGCGAAAATGTGTGGCTAAAAAACTGAAGTTACTACTTCCCCGCAAATGACCATGATTTTGCGGAATGATGTTTTAGATCAAGACGTCTCGATTGAAAATGCCTCCTACGATCCGCTGCTAACCTCGCTTGCCCATTGCAGCGCCTGCCAGTGAGCGTGCGCGACATCGGTCTCGCTGAGATGAAGCTCCTTGCTCAAGTCGCTCACTGCTTGCCACTCGCCGGATTCCTGAGCCAGCATAAGCTGATAGAACGGCCGCAGGCGCCCGGGTTGGCCCAGCAGAACAGTTTTGCTTTCCAGATCGATGGGAATATCGTCGACAACCTTCTTCATGGGAATCTCGAGGATGGTGTCCATGAGCGAGAGCATCCCCACCAGGAACAGGTCGGAGTCTCCATGCTGAAGCTTGGGCGATAGCAGCTCACAGAAACGGGCGCGAACCAGGGCGGAGAGCACTAGGTCGCTGCTCTTGCCCTGTCCGGCGCCAAGCGTGGCTACGAGACGAATCCAGCGCCGGACTTCGCGCTCTCCGAGGATGGAAAGCGCATGGCGCACGGAGTGAATCTCGGCGGCGAAGCCGAAGGCTGCGGAGTTCAAGTAGCGCAGCAAACGGTAGCACAGCGCTGCCTCGCTCTTGACCAGATTTTCGATGACGCTCACGTGCAACTCAGGTTGCGAAACTGCCGTCAGCATGCGCAAGTAATTGACCTGGTTGGCGGGGATTTCGTGCGCGGTAAGGATTTCGGGGCGGCGAAAGAAGTATCCCTGAAAGTAGAGGAAGCCGGCTTTCTTTGCGGCAACGAACTCCTCCCGTGTTTCGACTTTCTCTGCCAGCATTCGGCAGCGCCAGGGGCCATACTTTTTGACCATGGCAGCGGCGTCGGCGGACGAAGTGGAGCGCAGGTCTACTTTGATGATGTCGGCGAGATCCGTCAATGCTTCGCGCGGGTCGTTCACGGCAAAGTCATCGAGAGCAATCGCGTATCCGGCTTCTTTCATCCGGCGGCAGGCCGCCACCACCAACTCGTCCGCGGGCACAGTCTCGAGAACCTCGATGACGACCTGCGCCGAAGGCAGCAACGTGATGTAGTCCTTGAGCAAGATATCGCGAGTGCAATTGATGAAAGCCCGGCGCCCGTTGCACAGAACGTCGAGGCCAATCAGCATGGAAGTGTTCAGCGTGCTGCGCGAGGCGGCGTCCACGTCCGGGTTGCAGAAAAAATCATCAACCCCATCACGAAAGAGAAGTTCGTAGCCGAACACAGTCTCGTCGGTGGTCAGAATCGTCTGGCGGGCAACGAACTGGGTTCCGGGCTTAGGACTCGGCTTGTCTTGACCTGGGTTGAGGGTAGAGGACGGGGCAGTCACTTGTGCTTCATCGGCGAAATCTCGCGTGAGATTAGCCAGTCGGAACAATTCCTCCAGCGTTCGGACACTTTGAGCTGGCCCGACCTTCTTAAAACGGAAAATGGAAGGAAGCTCGGCGACACTCAGGCTAAAGGCCTGCGCCTTCCAGGCCGATGAAAAGGTTGATCGGAATTTCTGCGCGCGCGGTGCACCCTGAAGCTTCTGCTAGCAGACGGTTCTGGCCAAGTTCGATGGGGTGGGAGGAAGATTAAATGAAACTTACATTGGGTAAGAAACTGGGATTGGGTTTTGGCGTCGTGCTCCTACTGATGGTCGTGACTTCGTTGATTACATACAAAAAGCTGGGGGATATACGCGAGAACGTAGACCGGATGGCGGAAGTGGGTATGCCCTCAGTGCAAGCCCTAGGGGCTCTGTCGAATGATCTCAACTATACGGCGAGCAAGTCTCGCCAGACGATTCTAGCGGGCACAGATGCCAAGAGAAGAGCATCTGCCCAGGAGGCCTTCGAGAAAGCGTGGGACCGAATCGGAAAGGACATGGCGCGGTTGGACGAGCTTGCGCCACACTGGACGCAACAAGAGAGTCGCGATGCGCTAGCTGCGATAAAGGAGCAGCTTCCTGCAATCCGCCAGACGCAGCAGGCGGCAATGGACACCGCGGCTAGCGGGGGCCGCGACGGGGTGGTTCAAGGGGGCAACGACTACGCGGACAAAGTGACGCCCGTGGTGGACCGCACCACCGGCAAGCTGGCGGAAATGACGGAATCCTTCGACAAGCTGCTCAGGGAGAACCAGCAGGAAACGGTGTCCGCGCAGGGGTCAGCTCTTTGGACAATGGGGATCGCTACAGCTTTTGGTCTGGCCGCGGGTATTTTCGTGGCGTCGTTTCTTAGTCGCAAGATCGTGGTGGCAACTCAGTCCGTGCTGGACCAAGCCGAAGCCATTGCGGCGGCCGACTTGACCCACGATGACATGAAAGTCCAAAGCCAGGACGAACTCGGCGACCTGACTACCGCGATCAACAAGATGAGCGGAAGCCTGAAAAAAATGATCCTCGCCATCACTGAGAACTCCCTGCACGTCGCCAGCGCGAGCGAGGAGTTATCCAACACCAGCCAACAGATCACGGCCAACTCCGAAGAGACTTCCACCCAGGCCGAAGTTGTGTCCAAGGCGGCACAGGCGGTCAGCCAGAATCTGCAGACGGTCGCCACTGGCGCGGAAGAGATGGGCAGCAGCATCCGGGAAATCGCCAAGAACGCGACTGAAGCGGCGAAGGTGGCAACCTCAGCAGTGAAGGTGGCGGAGACGACGACGGCTACTGTATCTAAACTCGGCGAATCTTCGAACGAGATTGGCCAGGTCATCAAGGTCATCACTTCCATCGCGCAGCAGACGAATCTGTTGGCCCTGAACGCGACGATTGAAGCGGCCCGCGCCGGAGAAGCCGGCAAAGGCTTTGCGGTGGTCGCGAATGAAGTAAAGGAACTGGCGAAGGAAACGGCGAAGGCGACGGAAGACATCAGCCGGAAGATTGAAGCCATTCAAACCGACACGAAGGCGGCGGTGGAGGCGATTGCGCAGATCAGCGAAGTGATCAACCAGGTGAATGGGATATCAAGCACGATCGCGACAGCGGTGGAAGAACAGAACGCGACGACCAACGAGATGGCGCGCAATGTGAGCGAAGCGGCACATGGCAGCGGAGAGATCACGAGCAACATCTCTGGCGTGGCGCAGGCGGCGGAGAGCACGTCGCGGGGAGCCGGGGACACGCAAAAAGCGGCACAGCAGATGGTGGAAACCTCCACTGAGCTGCGCCGCCTGGTCGAACAATTCAAGATCAACGCTGGCAGCCGCCACACATCGGGCGCAGCCGTGTCATCCCCAAGCCTGAGTTCCAGGAGTTTAGCAGCGCATGGAGGAGTGTAGGCAGACGATGTGAATTTTCTAAGTGTTACTTGGAGGGCCCTTGGGTATAGCCACTGGTCATGCCCAAAGGTGTAAAGGTGTCGATCCTCAGGCCGATGGTCCCTTTAGGCGGCTGGCTGCTCCAAGGCTGGCTACCCCTAAGGAGTCCGGCTTTATGCAGTTCACCCTCAAGCACATCGCTTCCTGTGCAGTAGCCCTGTTATTTTTGTGTTCATGCCTCGCTTCATCCGCGACTGCCCAGGATCTCTTGAGTACAACTTCAACTACAAGTTCAACGCCCAGTTCGACAGAATCTTCCTGCTTCAATTCCAGCTTCGCTTCTGTACCCGGTCGGCCCGCCCTGGCTAACGCTACCGACACCACACAGTGCGGCGTGGTGGAACTGGAGTATGGCCTGGAACGGCAATGGCCGGGCGGCGGCGCCAATCGCGACGATCTTTCCGGTGGGCTGCGTTTTGGCCTCATGCCGAAACTTGATTTCCACTGGTCCTCGTCAGAATTCGTCCACCTCATGAATGCGGACGGAGACCGAACCGGATATGGCGACAACTGGCTCGGCCTGAAGTACCGATTCGTGGGACAAACAAAACACCGCCCCGGTTTGGGAGTGTTCTACGAAGCCAAGGTACCGTCGGCCAGCGTGGCGCTCGGATTAGGTTCGGGCAAAGTGGACCACTCCATCTCCTTTCTAGCCAGCAAAGACGTGAGCAAGGTACATTTTGACTTCAACGTGATCGAATTGCTGGCGGGCCGCCCAACAGCAACGGGATTCGATCACAATACCGGCTTCGCACTGGCCACGTGGGTTCCGGTGACGAAGCGCCTGACTGGAATCGTGGAACCTTACGGCTACACCTCTCTTAACCAGTTCACTCCGGGGTTCGCTTCCACTATGGTTGGATTCAACTACAAAGTGCAACCGCGGGTGTATCTGGACGGTGGCTTGGATATGGGAGTCAGCCACGATGCTCCGCACAAACGGGTTTTCGTGGGCGTCACCTACGCCATTGCCAATATGTACTCTTGGACAAAAGCGCGCTAACGATCCCTCGCTGATCCCTTCATCAATGCTGGCCGGGCTAATGCCCGGCCCTTTTCATGCCGATGGAACTCGTGTTGCAGAATGTGTGGCAACCATAACCATTGACGAGGTCTGAAATGAGAAATTTGTCGCTCAAGATGAAGTTGCTCTTACTGGCCGGCTCTGCCGTATTAGGTTTGCTGGCCTTTGGCTACGTCTCATACACCACGCTGGCGAGGGTCAAGATCGGCAGCCCTATTGCCAACGAACTGAAGCAGAATAGCGACCTGATGAGCGATCTCGAGCCGATGTACCTGGATATCCGTGTGGGTCGTCTCATCGTCTTTCGCATGCTGGCCGAAACTGACCACCAAAAGCTAGAGGCGGAGGTGGCTGAATTCCACGAGTATGAGAAGATCCATGCCGAGTCGCATGAAAAATGGGTGAAGGAGCTTCCCGAGGGGAAACTGAAGGAACTTGTCACGGTCAAACTCCACGAGCCCGCGATGAAGTATTTGCAGGAAATTGACCGGGAGGTTATCCCGGCGCTACTGCGGGGGGACAAGAAGAAGGCCGAAGAAGCACGCTTGAGCGTAGCGGATGATGCTCAGGCAAACCAGGACGCCGCGAATGAGGCGGACCAGGTCAGAGCGGAAGCTGCCGCAGAAATTACCGCCCGTAGCGACAAGACCGTGAAATCGAGCACCGTGACTCTGGTGGCTACCGGAATTGTGATAGCTGTAATTGTGTCTCTGCTGAGCTTTCTCATCGCTCGCGGCATTATCGGCCCGCTTGGTAAGACCTTGATCGTGTTGCAGGCCCTGGCGGAAGGCGATCTCCGTAAGAAGGTTGAAGTGGATTCGAAAGACGAGATTGGTGCCATGGGAAATGCGCTGAACCAGGCGATTGCAGGCGTAGCCAGTGCTATTCATTCCATAGCCGAGACGTCCCTGCACGTCGCCAGCGCGAGCGAAGAGCTATCCAACACCAGCCAGCAGATCACGGCCAACTCCGAGGAGACTTCCACCCAGGCCGAAGTTGTGTCCAAGGCGGCACAGGCGGTCAGCCAGAATCTGCAGACGGTCGCGACCGGCGCCGAAGAGATGGGCAGCAGCATCCGGGAAATCGCCAAGAACGCAACTGAAGCGGCGAAGGTGGCAACCTCAGCAGTGAAGGTCGCGGAGACTACGACGGCTACTGTATCTAAACTCGGCGAATCTTCGAATGAGATTGGGCAGGTCATCAAGGTCATCACATCCATCGCGCAGCAAACCAATCTGCTGGCTTTAAATGCCACGATTGAAGCGGCCCGCGCCGGAGAAGCCGGCAAAGGCTTTGCGGTGGTCGCGAATGAAGTAAAGGAACTGGCGAAGGAAACGGCGAAGGCGACGGAAGACATCAGCCGGAAGATTGAAGCCATTCAAACCGACACGAAGGCGGCGGTGGAGGCGATTGCGCAGATCAGCGAAGTGATCAACCAGGTGAATGGGATATCAAGCACGATCGCGACAGCGGTGGAAGAACAGAACGCGACGACCAACGAGATGGCGCGCAATGTGAGCGAAGCGGCACATGGCAGCGGAGAGATCACGAGCAACATCTCTGGCGTGGCGCAGGCGGCGGAGAGCACGTCGCGGGGAGCCGGGGACACGCAAAAAGCGGCACAGCAGATGGTGGAAACCTCCACTGAGCTGCGCCGCCTGGTCGAGCAATTCAAGATCAACGCTGGCAGCGGACAAAGAACAGAAGCATCCGACGCGGCGAGGCACATGGCGGCGCATGCAGGCGTTTAACTTAGGCAGGTCTAGAGGGAAATCGTGCGGCTGTTCGGGGTATCTCGGATGATGGACCATTAAGAGACGCCAGTACGGACTGACAGTTACTGGATTGACGTTGGTCGCCGTCGTGAGTGCGACCGGCTACTGGGGCATCACTTCCGTGCAGAAAACGACGCCGCAAGTGGCCGCCATTGGAGTAGCGATCCGCAATCATATAGAAGCTAAGCGATGACTCGAATTCGCATCCTCGTAGTGGACGATTCGGTGGTAGTTCGCAGGCTATTGTGCGAGACCTTGTCCGCCGACGCGCAGCTAGAAGTGGTCGGCTCGGCAAGCGACGGGCGAATCGCCCTGGCAAAGATTGACCAGTTGCAAGCGCAAATATTTCTTGGCGGTGGGTGACAAGAAACTGCAGGTACAGCCGGAGGTAAAAAAGCTGATCACCTTCAGCCGTTTGAATCTGCAAGATGACTCACGGATGCTTTTCATGAAGGGCATGGACCTGATTTTTTGCTGCAACGTCCTGATCTATTTCGATGGCCCCTCGAAGTCGAAGGTCATCAACCATTATTTTACGAACCTGAATTTTGGCGGTTATTTCTTTTTGGGCACGTCGGAGTCGCTCTTGAATCTGAATGACAAGTTCCATCTCGTGCATTTTCCCGGGGCGATCGCGTATTGGAAGCCATCGCTCAAGAGTGGCAAGCTATGAACCCAACTGCCGTTACCGCGCGTATTCGTGAGCGGGTAAGAAGTATCGAGACCTGCCTACCATCCCGACGGTGTTTCTGCCGTTGCTGGATTTGCTGAACTTGCCGCCGGATAAGGTAAAACTGGATGAGGTGGTGAAGTTAGTCTCTTATGACAACACCATCGCAGCACAATGCCTGCGCGTGGCGAGTTCGCCGTTATTCGGCATGGCGAAAGCTCCCGACAACATCCGGTTGGCGGTGATCAGCCTGGGCCTGCGCCGGGTACAAACCATTCTGCTCACTTGTTGCATGGGCAATGCCTTCCCCGTGAAGGATTGGGCGCTTAACGCGAATGATTTCTGGAAACATTCGCTGGGCTGCGCGATGGTATGCCAGAAATTCAGCGAAAAGCTGGGCGCGGCCGATAGCGAAAAGGCGTATATGGCGGGTCTGCTGCACGACATCGGGTTTCTCGTGAACTGCATGGTGTTTCCAAAGGAATTCGCAACAGCGGTCACTGAGGCTGCCAGGGAACAGATTCCTTTGTACGACGCGGAGCGCACGGTGATGGGATTTACCCACTGCGAAAGCGGGCGGGCTCTGGCGGAAAGCTGGAACCTCACGGATGACATGGTGCAGGCAATTGCGCATCACCATGACCCGGAGCGAAGCGAGGCGGCTTACCCCTTGGTCGCGTTAGTGCACCTCAGCGATCTCCTATGCCGTATGCGCGCCCTCGGTTACGGGTACTATGAGCGGCAAAAAGTGGATTTGGTTGAGGACCCCGCGTGGGCGGTTCTTTTGAAGGAATACCGATCCCTCGCAGGAGTCGACCTGGTGCGATTCACCTTCGAACTCGACGAGGCGGTAGGGGGAATCTCGGGCCTGGTGTCGACCATATTCGGAGGGGCTGCAGGGAAGAATTGAAGAGAAGCTGTTAGCTTTTGGCCCTTAGCCCTGAGCCCTTAGTTCTTAGTCTTTAGCTGGAAGCTAATATACGTCCTTAACTTAGCTGTGGATCTCCAGGGAAATGACGATGGGCATGGCTTCAAACATTAGCCTGACCTCAAGGGCTGGCTTGTCCGCGACGGAGTAAGTGGTGTAGTCGCTTCCGGTGATTACGGTGGGCGGGGAAAGCATGCAGCCGTCCCCCAATCCGGTAATCTTGTTCTTGAAGTTGCCGGCAACCATGTTGCAGATTTCGCCAAGCGCGTCCGACATGTCAGCACCGACCTTATCGATCTCCACTCCGAGCATTTTGGAAGTCATGAGCGCGGCCGATTTTTCGTCGCAACGGACACTTAGTACGCCGCACAATTGTCCGGCCAGCCCCACCATGGAAGTAACCTCATGGGGGAGGGTTATCTCAGCGGTCGGCGCAGTAAGATCGGAGGCCAGCATGAGCTGGAAGACTTCCCGGGTTGCCAATTCCAGCAGGCCGCACCAGCCTTCCTGCTTATTGCCGACGGCAAGCACTTCGTTGCTAGAGTTCATGGTTTTCCTGTCAGGGCCGGGATGACTTGCGTCTTGACCTGCTCCGGTGTAAACGGTTTGCGGATATAGCCGCGGGCGCCGCAGGAGAGGGCCTGCACGACGTGCGCTTCGCTGCCTTCGGTCGTGATCATGATCACGGGCACACCCTTCGCATTAACGACGCCGGACAGTTGCTTGATGAATTCGAGGCCATCCATCACCGGCATGTTGATGTCGCACAGGATAAGATCGACCTTGTTTTCTTGGAGCGCGGTCAGCGCTTCCGCGCCATTGCCTGCCTCGACCACTTGCGTCAGGTCGATACCTGCCTGGCGCAGTGAGCGCTCCACGATCTTTCGCATGACTGAAGAATCGTCGATGATCAGAACACGTACGGGCATAAGGCTGCACTCATCTCCCAGGTCGGCAAAGCGCTCACTGAGTTCTCTCTGCTAAAGTCGCTTCTTTTCGGTTTATCGGCACGGCGTGGTTAAACTTTAGAAGCAAATAAAGAAGGAATATCACTTGTCGGCGAGGTGCTGTGTTCCACGCAGGTAGACATTTTGAGCTTGCTCTTGTCTATAATGGCCGGGGAACAAGCATGGCTTTCGTCGTTCCGGCAGAATGGCGACTTCCCGCTTGCTCGTCTCGGATTACAGTCCTGCCGGTGGGGTTGGCCACAAAGTGTCCGTCGACTGTATGAATGTAAAACCTGGAGTTGAAGTGGCTGGCCTCAGTGATGTGGGCTGCCAGCGCGAAAACAACGAAGACTCCTATCTCTATTGGGAACCGGCCGGAGATGAGGAATTCAGACGTAAGGGACGATTGGCGGTAATTGCCGACGGCATGGGCGGACACGAAGGTGGCCTGGAGGCAAGCCGCCTGGCGGTCGAGACAGTCCGCGAAGTCTACGATCATGGCTTCCGCGATGACCCGCAAGCCGCTCTTTTGGAGTCGTTTGCCGCGGCTCATTCCCGGATCCAGGACTATGCCGAGCGGCATCCCGCATTCCAGGGAATGGGGACCACTTGCACCGCTCTGGTGCTCCGGGGCCGGCAGCTTTATTTTGCGCACGTGGGGGACAGCCGACTCTACTTGGTCCGCGGCGCGAGCATCTCAAAGCTGACGCGCGATCACTCTTATGTTGGGAGATTGGTGGAAAGCGGCCTGGTCCGCGCCGAAGATGCGGAGAAGCATCCGCAACGCCACATCCTGACAGCAGCTTTGGGCGCGGGGATGGAAATCGGAGTGGATGGGGCAGAGGAAGAAGGGCTGGCTTTGCAGGCCGGCGACGATCTATTGCTATGCACGGATGGCCTGTGGGGCGTCGTCACCGAGGACGAGATCGAAACGGCGGTGACCAGCCACCCCCCGGCAGAGTGTTGCGCTGCGTTGGTGAAGCTGGCTCGGCAGCGCGGCGCGCCGGATAACATCACCTTGCAGGTGCTGCACATCGGACAAGAGGTGTAACTGACCAAGCTGGGGTGAAAGCGCGCATCCCCTCAACATTCCCCCGAAATGCAAGTCAATGCACACGCAAAGCCTCCCCGGTTTACGGCTATAACGGTAAGTAACTGAATAAGCTTCCTTTAATCGGATAAAGAGGAAGCATCGGGATGGAATCCCGATTGCAAACATCGCCAAGGACAAGTAAGTCTAGTAACTAAATGGACTTTGTGGCATAATCACCCGTCATGAAAATTTCGCAAAAGGGACTCTACGCATTGCAGGCCATGATGATGCTCGCCCGCCATCATCACCAGGGGGCCATTAAAATCCGCGAGATTGCCTACGAGGAGGATCTCCCGGAGAAATTTCTCGAACTAATTCTCCTCGAGCTGAAGAATGCCCGTATGGTTGAGAGCGTACGCGGCGCTAAAGGTGGATATCAGTTGCGCCGCGATCCCGGCGAGATCCGGTTGAGCGAGATTATGCGGTTAATCGATGGACCCTTGGCACCATTTGCCGACGCCGAGCAGTTGCGTGTGCTGATCGACCGCGATCTGCCGCACCGCGCCCTTTACCAAGTATTTCTCGACGTGCGCGATGCGGTGGCGCATGTTCTGGATAACACTACGCTGGCGGATTTGATTTCCGGCACCACGCCTCGTTCCACGAAAGGCAAGCGTGCCGCTAAGAAGAAAGAGAAGGGAAGTGTTCTTCCCATGGTGGTTGGAGGCCAGAAGAGTGAGTAAGCGCTTACTTGTCTGGCTGGTCCTGGCCGGAGTTGCGGTTTCGAGTTGGGCACAAACTGCCATTCGGGTGGGCGCGTTTCCCAACATCACTCATGCCCAGGCCATGGTGGGCAAAGCGAATGGCTGGTTCGACCAGGCGATGGGTCCCCAAGTGAAAGTGCAATGGACGAGTTTTAACGCCGGCCCGGCCGCCATCGAAGCATTATTTGGCGGCGCGATTGACATGACTTACGTGGGCCCGAATCCGGCGATCAACGGTTATGTCCGCTCCAGCGGAGAGGCCGTGCGCGTGGTGGCGGGAGCGGCGAGTGGTGGCGCGTCGTTAGTTGTGCGCAGCGATAGCGGGATTCAGAAGCCGGAAGATTTCCACGGCAAGCGTGTAGCCACGCCGCAGTTCGGCAATACTCAGGATGTGGCCTTACGCAATTGGCTCAAGAGTCACGGGATGAAGACTAACGATAAAGGCGGCGACGTCCAAATCGTCCCCATGGCAAATCCGGATCAGCTTACGCTGTTCCTGAAGAAAGAAATAGATGCGGCGTGGGCGCCGGAACCTTGGGCGACACGGCTGATCCACGACGGCAACGGACGCCTTTTTGTTGACGAGCGCTCGCTCTGGCCAAATGGGCAGTTCGTCATCGGATTGTTGGTGGTGAACACGAAGTTCTTGAAGAATCATCCGGACCTGGTGAAGAACTGGATTCGGGCGGAAGTCGAACTGACCGATTGGATCAACGGCCATCCTGTCGAAGCCAAGAAACTTTTGAACCAGCAGATTCAAAGCGAGACCGGCAAGGCTCTCCCCGCGGGGGTGCTCGACGAGGCATATGCGCGCATGCAGGTTACATACGATCCGTTGCACAGCGCGCTCAACACGGCGGCGCAACAGGCGTTCGATGACGGATTTCTGGGACGGCAGATGCCTGACCTATCCAGACTCTATGATTTGTCGCTCCTCAACCAGGTACTCGCGGAAAAAGGAAGAAGGGCCATTCAATGAGCACGAACGCACATAATTTTCCAGTACAGATTCCGATTCCCCTTGATCCTCGCACGCCTGCGCGCGTCGGTGGTATGCGAGGGAAGTCCGGGCTGGCAACGGTTCGGCGCCCGTTGCGTGGAATTTGTTCCGACGTTCCGAAGGTTGGTTTGAGCGATATCTGCTTGAGCTACCGCGCTCAGGGAGGCGAACGACTGCTCGCGCTCGACCACATTAACCTGGAAGTGAAGGCAGGGGAGTTCTTGTGCATCGTGGGGCCGTCGGGCTGCGGCAAGTCGACGCTGCTGCATTTGATCGCGGGACTGCACCGGCAAACTTCCGGCGAGGTTTTAATCGACGGCAATCGTGTGCAGGGACCGGGTACCGATCGCATTCTTATCTTTCAGGAACTCGGCCTTTTTCCGTGGCTAACAGTTGGGGACAACGTTGAGTTCGGCATGAAGATGAAGGGCATCGGCAAGGCGGAAAGGGAAGAGAAAACCCGCCACTATTTACGCCTGGTGCACCTGTCACAGTTTAAAGACAGCTTCACGCATCAGCTTTCCGGCGGCATGCGGCAGCGCGTGGCCCTGGCACGCGCTTTAGCGACCGAGCCGGATGTGCTGCTGATGGACGAGCCCTTCGCGGCGCTTGATGCTCAAACGCGCGACCTGCTGCACGACGAACTTGAACGCATCTGGGCGGAGACCGGCGCCACTATTATTTTCGTCACGCACAATGTGCGGGAGGCGATCCGCCTGGGCGATCGCGTGGCCCTGCTGACCTTCCGGCCGGGTCGCGTGAAGCGAGAGTTTGTCGTGGATTTGCCACGTCCGCGGGTATTGGAAGATGTTCATGTTGCGCACGCGGCGGGGGAGATTCTGGGAGAGTTGCGGGAAGAGATCAACCGCTCCCTCGAGGTGGAATACAACGTGGGCGTGAAGCCCCACGTGGAAGTGGGAGTGGAACCGTAAGCATGAAGCGCGCCGCTCGATTGATTGTCTTTTATGCCGGACTGTTGGGCTTGTGGACGTTGCTCGCAGAGTTGAAAATCTGGCCGCCCTACCTATTTCCGACACCGTGGGGCGTGGGCGACGCCCTGTATACCGGCTTCAAAGATCACAGCTTCGTGATTGCGATTGCGGTTAGCATGCGCCGCGTTCTCATCGGCTATGCGATTTCCGTCGTCCTGGGAATGGTTTTGGGCCTGGGCGTGGCCAGCAGCAAATTTCTCGAAGAAACCATGGGCGGTCTGCTGGTGAGTCTTCAGAGTTTGCCCAGCATCTGCTGGTGGCCGTTGGCTTTACTTTGGTTCGGACTCAGTCAAAATGCCATCCTGTTTGTGGTCATCATGGGATCGTTGCTGTCGGTCACGCTGGCTATGGAAGACGGGCGTAAACAGATGCCCAAAATCTACAGCATGGCTGGACGCAACCTCGGTGCCAGCGGATTTCAATTGTTCTGGCATGTGCTGCTGCCCGCCAGTCTGCCTTTTATCGTTTCCGGCCTGAAACAGGGTTGGGCTTTTGCCTGGCGCTCGTTGATTACGGCCGAGATGCTTTACTTGAGCCTTGGGCTGGGGCAGGTGCTGATGATGGGCCGCGATTTGAACGACATGAGCGCCGTGATCGCCGTCATGATTTTGATTATTGCGATTGGATACGTGGTAGATGGACTGGTGTTCAAGTCCATGGAAAGCCGGTTGCAGCGCAGATGGGGACTGACGTCCTCAACTTAAGCTTCCTGGATTAGGAGCCCCAGATTCCGCAAGGCTCGTACACCGTTTCGCCGAGGTTGGTCCGCGGATTTGATTTCCGGCACCACGCCTCGTTCCACGAAAGGTAAGCGCGCCGCTAAGAAGTAAAGAGAAGGGAAGTGTTCTTCCTATGGTGGTTGGAGGCCAGAAGAACGAATAAGAGTTCAAATTAGTGTGGTTTCCGTCACTGCTTGTTGCCGAGCGTTTAACGCATGCGCGGTGGGCTCTGAGGCGGCAAAGTAAGTCCAGTTCAGGAATCTCCCCCGGCTTTTCCGGAAATTAATACTCCTTTAATACAGAAGGAGTATTGTCTGGAATCCCTAGTAACTTGATAGTAATAAGTGTCTTTCTGGTAGTGGCGTTGTAGCGCTCGATAGAAGTAGCGCTTGAAATAGTGTCGAGAGAAATGAAGGTTGCCCATGCGGCAATCTGCGATTCCCAAAAGTTTTGTGTTGTTTCCCCCGTGATGTGGTTAACCAAAAACTCAAAAAGGAGAGGATTGAAATTCCATGAACTCAACCAAAAACCTATTTCTCACAGCCTTGACGCTGGCGGCACTTTCGGCCGGCGCTTGGGCACAAAGCGGCGCATCGGCGCCGCAATCCGCACCACCCGTTACGGCGGCCGATGTCCAGGCGCTGAAGGACGCGCTGGCGGCGCAGCAAAAACAAATCGAACGGCTCACTCAGCAGTTGGAGCGTCAGGAAACGCTGCAACAAGCTCAAACTGCGAGCGGCAGTGGGGCGGCTCAAGTTCAACCTGTGTCGCAGCAACAGGCGGTCGAACTTCAGAATGCTGTGCTGCGTCAGCAAGACACCACGAGCCCTGGACTAAACGCGCAAGACACGCAGGCCGAGGGTGCTCCAAACCCAATGCACGGCTCCATATCTATTCACTTCAAAGGGATCACCATTACGCCAGGAGGATTCGCGGAAGCTGCATTCGTGCGGCGGTCGAGAGCGCTAGCGGCCGATCTGCCCACGCCCTTCAATTCGCTGACGATGCCGGGTGCTTCGCAGAGTTCGCTGTCAGAATTCTTCGGTTCAGGCCGACAGTCTCGGCCCACTGTGTACGTGGACGGACGCCTCAAGAACGTAGAGCTGTCCAGTTATGTTTCCGGCGACTTTCTCTCTGCGGCGGATACTTCGTCCGCCACTCAGACCAATAGCTATAGCTTCCGTCTTCGCCAGGCGTGGGGACAGGCGAAGTTCGACAACGGATGGAGCTTCCTCGGTGGCCAGATGTGGAGCCTGGTGACGGAGAACAAAGCCGGTATCGCTCCCAGCGACGACACCGGTAGAGCCAACGATTCTCGGCCTATGACGATTGACCCGGGGTATAACATCGGCTTCACCTTCGCCCGGCAGTACGCCATTCGCTTAACCAAGGATTTCAACCATAAGTTCGCGTTTGCTGTGGCCATGGAAAACGCGCAAGGCACGCTTACCACTCACGGAAACACAGACAACTTCCTGCTCGGCGCGGCGGGTGCAACCAATAGCTACAATGACGCCCTCACCGCCTGCGCCACTAATTCATTCACCGCCGCTGGCGCAACCAGCCCCACCTTCTACGTTACCTGCAGTCCTGCAGCTACGTATACCTTCAACCCCTCGCCGGACATTATCGCCAAGTTGGCCTTCGATCCGGGTTTTGGACACTACGAAGTCTTCGGACTTTATGACCGTTTCCGCGATCGTGTCTTTCCTTGCGCAAACTTCGTCATCGGCACGACTGGTGCCTGCCCGATCGACGCCTCCGTTACAGGTCCCAGTGCTCACGGCGCCTTCAATTCTTCAAAAAACGGGGGTGGTTTCGGAGCTAATGCCCGCTGGAACTTTGACAACAAACGTATCGTTTTCGGGCTGCACGCTTTTGGAGGCCAGGGAGTGGGCCGCTACGGAGCGGCGCAGCTCTCCGATTTGTCGATTCATGCCGACGGAACTCCTGATGTGATCAAGAATTACCAGGGCTTGGCGACACTTGAGTGGCACGGTAAGAAACTCGACATATACACGTATACCGGAGCGGAATATGACGGCCGGACGGACGACTTCGACGTTGCTACGAACACCTACGTCGGGTATGGATCGCCCCACTTCAATAATTCCGGTTGCTATACCGAAACCGCTCCTTCCATCGCGGTTACGAACGGCTTCAACCCGGGCTCGCTCTCGAAATGTACGGGGGATACGCGCGCGGCGATCGAAGGTACGGCTGGCTTCTGGTACCGCTTCTACAGCGGCCCAAGAGGCAGGTTCCAGTTCGGCACGCAGTACTCCTACGTGACGCGCCAGACCTGGTCTGGCACTGGGTTCAGCAAGGGAAATTCAGTGACGCCGGAAGGAATCGACAACATGATCTTCACTTCTTTCCGCTACTACTTGCCGTAAAAGAGTGGCCAAATGGTCCCGCGTCAAAATTCGGCGCGGGACCATAGCGCTATCCGCAAATCAACTTTCTGAGGGGCGCCTTCCCTTCAGAATCGCCGCCGGCCCGGTTTTGGCTCACTCTCCTTTTCCGGGCCGGTGGTGCTAGCTTATTACGTCTCCTCCTTCTCAAGGCAACAGACCACTCTTCCAGGCTGCACCCGGCCTTCTGCATCCTCCTCTTTCTCATTTTGCGTTCACATGAAATTCATCGGTTTGTAATGTTCCTGTAACAGCCGCGCAAGTAGAAAGGGAACATCAGGACAAACCAGTTTTGCTTCGGTGGCCGTAGGTCCGGCCTTTATCCCCAATGGGTAGCGTGAACGGCCTAAGCAGAACTTCAAAAGGAGAGGATTGTATTTCCATGAAAGCAATTAAGAACTTGTGTCTCCCGACAGCTCTTGCCTTGGCGTTATTTACAGCCAGCGCCTGGGCCCAAACCACTACTGCATCTAAACCGAAGAAGGCAAAGCCCGCGATTACCGCGGCCGATGTACAAGCCCTGAAAGACGCAATCGCCTCGCAGCAAGCGGCGATCGCCCAACAGCAGCAGCAGATTCAGCAATTGCGCGACGAGTTGCACAGCAGGGAGCAGTCCGTGCAGCAGGCTCAAAGCACCGCAGTCGATGCAGCATCCAAGGCCGATGCAGCCCAGGCTCAGGCAAGCCAGCAGCAAGCGACTGTGGTCGAACTCAAAACCGACGTGGCCGACTTGAAGACCAACGTCAATAACGCGGCGCTAAGCATCCAGGAGACGCAAAAGAACGTAACCGCAGCAGTGGAGAGCCCCTTGGCCATCCACTACAAGGGCATCAACATAACGCCGGGCGGCTTCCTGGCGGCCGAATTTGTGCGGCGGACTCGAGCCCTTGCCTCCGACATCAACACCCCGTTCAACTCGCTAACCATGCCTGGAGCTTCCCAGAGCAGCATCTCGGAGTTCTTTGGGTCAGGGCGTCAGTCGCGGGCTTCGCTGCTCGCCGAAGGCAAGCTGAAGAGCGCCACCTTGAGGGGCTACTACGAGGGTGACTTCCTCAACGCCGGCGTCACCTCCAACAACAACGAAAGCAACAGCTATGCTTTCCGTCAGCGCCAAGCTTGGGGGCAGGCCGCTTTTGACAACGGTTGGACCGTCACCGGAGGTCAGATGTGGAGCCTGGTGACTGAAACAAAGAAAGGCACCGACAACCGCAGCGAAGCCCTGCCGATGACCATCGACCCGCAGTATACCGTAGGGTTCAGTTGGGCCAGGCAATACGGAGTGCGCGTTGCCAAGAACTTTAGCAACAAGGTGTGGATTGCGGCAGCGATGGAGAATTCGCAAGCTACGGTGACCTCTCATGGCAACGCTGACAACTTCCTGGTTGGGTCAGCGGGGAACGCCGGCGGGCTCTATAACTCCGCCATCAGCACTTGCGCCAGCAGCAGCGTCCTCAACAGCACAGGAACTGCGGTCACTACCACTACCACCTGTACCCCCATCGCCAACTACTCCTTCAACCCCTCGCCCGACTTTATCGTGAAAGCGGCCTTTGAGCCGGGTTTCGGACACTACGAGATCTTCGGACTCGAGGCCAGCTTCCGCGATCGGCTCTTTCCTTGCGGTGGAGTCTCAACCACCACGATCTGCGACGGCAAGACTGGGCCCACCGCGCTGGGAGCATTCAATGATTCCAAGACCGGAGGCGGCTTCGGTGCGAATGCACGCTGGACCTTCGCCAAGCACCTCGACTTCGGGCTGCATGGCCTCGTTGGAAAGGGAATCGGACGCTACGGAACGGGCGGACTGGCAGATGCGGCAATCCGGGCCGACGGCGCCTTCGCGCTCCTCAAGAACGCTCAAGGTTTGGGTACGATCGAATGGCACGGGCCAAAGCTCGATATCTATCTGAACGGCGGCGTGGAATATGTCGGCCGGACCGTGGACTTCGATACCACCCCCGGCGACACTAGCTTCGGGAAACAGGTGGGCTACGGCTTACCTTCTTCCTCGAACTTTGGTTGCTATACGGAGACCTCTCCCCCTGCGGCAACAGGCTTCTTGCCCGGGGGCCTCTCCAACTGTACGGCGGACACTCGCGCTTTGATCGAAGGGACTGCCGGTTTCTGGTACCGCTTCTACAGCGGACCCAAAGGCAGAATGCAGTTTGGCGCGCAGTATTCCTACGTGACGCGACAGACCTGGTACGGCAAAGGTTTCTCGCCCGGAACGGGAGTAGAGCCGGAGGGAGTGGACGGCATGGTCTTCACTTCGCTTCGCTACTACTTGCCGTAAGACGGACACTGGTCCCGCGTCCGGCGCGGGACCACTACCATCGACGGCCTCTTCAATTTTCTGAGGGGCGCCTTCCCTTCAGAAGCGCCACTGGCCCGGTTTTGGCTCACTCTCCTTTTCCGGGCCGGTGGTGTTAACTTAGCTTCTGGCATGAAGCCAAGTTATTCGATAGAATTAATTCGCATCATGAATTCCAGACGCGATTTCTTAAAACAGATATCAGGCGCGGCGCTGGCGGCAGGGATTACGCCGCTTCTGGCCCAGACACTTTTGCGGGCACAAGCGGTGGAGTTTCCCGGCGAAGATGACATGATTCTTCGCTCTTTCCGCTTCGTCGATCTGGAGAGTCCGGTCGAATATTTCAATACCTGGCTGACGCCCGTGCCGCACTTCTTTGTGCGCAATCACATGTACGAACCGAGCGAACTCGATGCTAACGAGTGGCGTCTCTCGATCGGGGGCGAAGTGGAGAAGCTGCTGACGCTGAGCCTGGCGGAGTTGTCGAAATTCGAAGTGCACTCAGTCGTGAACACGCTTGAGTGCGCCGGCAACGGCCGCAGCTTGCATCGTCCACAGGTTCCAGGTATTCAGTGGGGCAAGGGAGCAGTGGGCACGGCGCGGTTTTCCGGTCCGCGCTTGCGCGATGTATTGCAGCGGGCAGGGATAAAGCCCACAGGCAAGCACGTTATGTTTCGTGGACTCGACGAAGTTCCCGGCAAAGTTCCGCCTTTCATCCGCAGCATTCCGGTCGAGAAGGCTCTCGATGCCGATACACTGATCGCCACGCACATGAACGGATCTGCGCTCACCAAGCATCACGGTTTTCCTGCGCGCGCGCTCGTGCCCGGATGGATTGGCGCGGCTTCCTGCAAATGGCTGACAGAAATAAAAGTGCTAGAGTCGGAATTTGTCGGCAATTTCATGAACCCAGGCTACCGCTTTCCGAACCAGCCGATGAAGCCCGGCGACACGGTGAAGCCCGAAGATACGCATCCGGTAACAGCATTGACCGTGAAGTCGGTGATCGCAGCCCCGAGCGACGGCGCCAGCTTAAAGACAGGCAAGGTGATGGTGCATGGCGCAGCGTGGGCCGGGGAGGCAGATGTCACTAAAGTAGAGGTATCCGCTGACGGCGGTTCTACCTGGAATTCCGCGAACCTGGGTCGCGAACAGTCCCATTATGCCTGGCGCTTGTGGAATTACGAATGGAACGCCGGCAAGAGTGGAGACTATACCATTCTCTCCCGAGCTACTGACAGCCAAGGGCGCACGCAGCCAGCATCGCCAGTGTGGAATCCAAGCGGGTATCTGTATAACGCCGTCGATCAGGTGAAAATCCATGTGGCGTAAGGTGGCTGCTCTCTGCCTGATGGTGTTGCTGGTTGCGCCGTCTCTCTCGGCGCAAGCACGAGAGAAAGATCAGAGACGGACAAACCCAACCGAGGAACTGCCTGCCGGGCCGATGCAGGCCAAGGCCACCACGGCGTGTACCGAATGCCACGAGGCACGGATCATACTGCAGCAGCGCCTCAGCAAGGCTGCGTGGACCAAGGAGGTAGATAAGATGGCGAAGTGGGGCGCGTTGGTCGATGCCGCGGACCGCGATGCTCTCATCGACTATTTGAGTGCAAACTTCGGTCCTGATAAGCCCGCTTATGAGCCGCCACGAACCGCAGACAAGATCGCTTCGGGAAAGTCGAAGTAGAATTCCTTCCGAAAAAGCAAAGCGCTGTCGACCAAATGTCCGGGCGTAACGGACACTACGACAGCGCTGCCACTTCTGATCCCAAATGCTGGATGGAGTATAGAAAGGGCATTGCCCCATTTCTAGTGCATTCCAGGGTTCAACTAAGTTGGTAACCGCACGAGTAAAGAAGGTTCACGGTTTTTCCTCGGCGCTGTCTGCGCCTTCCTCAAGTGAGCTTTTCTCCGGTCGCAACAACGGGAATAAAATCACGTCGCGGATCGTGTGGGAATCCGTCAAGAGCATGCACAGTCGGTCGACGCCGACGCCCACGCCACCGGCCGGAGGCATGCCATACGACAGAGCGCGGATGTAGTCTTCATCCATCTCGTGAGCCTCTTCATCGCCGCGCTCGCGCTCCTTTAACTGCCCTTCAAAGCGGCGCCGCTGATCTTCGGGATCATTCAGTTCGCTGAATCCGTTCGCGATTTCCATCTTGCCGGCAAAAATCTCCCAGCGCTCCGTCCACTCCGGCTCATCCGGCTTCTGCTTCGACAACGGCGATACCGCGGTAGGGAACTCGTAGATAATTGTCGGCTGCGTCAGATGTTCCTCAGCTGCCGCCTCAAACAAGGTCGCGATTGTTTTGCCTAACGGCTCGTTTGGATCGTAGGCCATGTGCGAATGCGACTGGTTGAAACGCTCAACCAGTTTCTTCACTCCCTCGTGGGAAGAAAAGTCATTCATCTCAGGCTTCGCGCCAGCCCTTTCCGGCCAGTAATGAATGATCGCTTCGCGCATCGTGAAGCGCTGCCAATTGGCCCACTCGATCTCCTGATCGCCCCATTTTGTTTTCGTCACGCCGTGGGGATTATCCTTGTCCCTTGTCACATCTTTCGCCGCCTGCGTGATCAATTCCTGCGTGAGATCCATCACCCCTTGATAATCGGTGTAGGCCTGATAAAACTCCAGCATGGTGAACTCAGGATTCCATCGCCAACCCAGCCCTTCATTTCGAAAGTTGCGATTAATTTCATAAACGCGATCGAAGCCGCCCACGACCAGCCGTTTCAGATACAGTTCCGGCGCGATGCGCAGATAGAGATCCATATCGAGCGTGTTATGGTGCGTGACAAACGGCCTGGCCACGGCGCCGCCCGCGATCGGCTGCATCATCGGGGTCTCGACCTCGATGAATCCATGCACCTCCATCGTCCGCCGCAGCGACTGCACGAGCTTGCTGCGCTTGAGAAAAACCTCACGAACCTCGGGATTCATCACCAGATCGACATAGCGCTGGCGGTAGCGGAGCTCCACGTCGGTGAGGCCGTGCCATTTCTCCGGAAGCGGAAGCAGGTCCTTGCTGAGGAAAGTGATCTCCTCCACATGGATCGTCAGCTCGCCGGTGCGGGTGCGAAACAGGTAGCCGCTGACGCCGATGTGGTCGCCGAAATCGAGCAACCTGTATAACTCGAAGCCTTTGTCGCCGACCGCGTCTTTCTTTACGTAAATCTGCAGGCGCTTGCCATCTTGCTGTAGATGGCAGAATCCGGCTTTGCCCATTAAGCGAATCGCCATGATCCGACCGGCCACCCGTACGTTGATCCGCGGATTCTCCAGTTGTTCAGCGGTCTTGTCGGAGTAGTCCGTCAGAATCTGCGGGATGGTGTGGGTGAATTCGAACTTGCTGCGGTACGCGGTTTGGCCCAGTGCCTCAATTTGTTTTAGCTTCTGACGCCGCAGTTCGTAAATGTTCTCGTCGAATGCCAAGAGAGTCCTTTAGTTGGGAATGGCGCTTTGCGAGCGCGGAAGACTTGGAAACGGTGAAACGCGATTATAAACAAAGCCGGTGCAGGCGAGGCCCTCCCCGCCGCACCATTAGGACCTTGGTCTCTCATCTCGCAAATTACCAATGTATCCTGGTATACTGGTACACATGATTGACGAGCAAAGACTGCTGGTCGAGCGGGTACAAACCGGCGTGCGCATAGAGAAGCGCCTTCTGAAAATCCTTAAGGCCTTCGCGGAGTACCACGATTTGACCCTCGGCGATCTCCTCGAGGGCATCGTCCTGCATGCCTTTGATGGGAAGACGCCGTTCAGCGCTGCCTCCCTCGAACGCATTCAGGAGTTGAAGCGGTTTTACGATTTTGATCTTGATTCGAGCGCCAGCCATCGCTTGAAGGAAATCAAAGCGCGCCCGGCCCGTAAACGAGTTAGCGAAAAATAACGGGGGTTCTTCGCATGACGGAGCAACGGATGAAAACGGCGTTGTCGGGACTTCGGTGGACATTCGGGCTTGTGATTCTGATTGAAGCCGTCCTATTTGTCATGCCCGGTGCTCGCCACGACTTCGCTCAAACGCATATGCCCGATATCGTGCGCCAAGCGCTGGGATGGGGTGAGATTATCGGCGCCGTTCTTTTGCTTATTCCGAAAACTGCAGTCCGCGGCGCCTGGATTCTGGTGGGTGTTCTGGTGCTAGCCATCGTCGTCCATTTGCTGCACGGGATCTTCAACGTGGGAAATCTCGTTATCTACGCCGCGGCTGCTTGGGCCGTCGCGATCGGCCGCGGAGCATAACCGACGAAAACAGCAGGGATTCCGTGAACAACGAAGAAATCATCCAGTGCTTCGAGAGCGATGCCATTCCAGCAGATTCTTTCCATCACGCCGATCACGTCCGCCTGGCATACGCCTATCTATGTGAATATCCGGTGCTCCGGGCGCTCGAAAAATTTTCTGTTGCGCTGAAGCGATTTGCCACCGCCCGCGGCAAGACGCAGCTTTATAACGAAACCATTACCTGCGCATATTTCTTTCTGATCCACGAGCGCATGGCATGCTCTGAGGCTGTGACTTGGGATGAGTTCGGCCAACACAATCCAGACCTTTTCGTTTGGAAAGATGGTATCCTGAGCCGCTACTACGTCGAAGCTACGTTAAAATCCGATCTGGCACGAAAGGTGTTTGTGTTGCCCGACAAGTGTCTACAGGTGGATGCGGGTAGTGGCTCAGTGGCTCTCGATGGCCATGGCGATACACGCGAGATCCCTCGCTCCGCCTCAAGAACGGCTACGCTCGGGATGACGGCGATAGGAGGGTAGATCGTCTGCATCGCCGCCCTTCTTGAAGTTGGCCGGCGTCAGCGTTACTATTGGCTCGCTGTTTGAATCGGCCGCAGGTTGAGTTGGCAGGGCACACTATGCCGCAGAACTACGTTCCCATCTTCATCTTCATCGCAGTAGTCGCAATATTTCTGCCGCTTACGCTGCTGCTGGCCAAGCTCGTCCGTCCGGACAACCCCAGCAAAGCCAAGCTGATGCCCTACGAGTGCGGGATCGATCCCATCGACAACGCCCGCGGCCGCTATACCGTGCGCTATTACATCATCGCAATCCTGTTCGTGGTCTTCGACGTGGAAACCATTTTTCTGTTTCCCTGGGCCGTCAAATTTAAAGCTCTCGGCGTCTTCGGTCTGGTGGAGATGCTGATTTTTCTCGTGATCCTGATTGCCGGCTATATCTGGATCTGGAAAAAGGGCGCGCTGGAATGGGTGTAGCGTTGGCGCGCTGTCTGTCTGCCGAAATTGAGGCGCGACTGAAGAGGTTATCGAAAAACTCGCTGCGCAAGGCAGCCTACCACGGGCGCTGAAGCGCAGGTCCATTCTCAACGACTTAACGGCACGATTGAAATCGTGCCCTTCCCGATCCATGTGGGTTCGAGGTATTGTTCGTCACCTGACGCTGGCGTGGGTCTTATGCTTTGACAAATGTTGTCAAACCGCGTCGCGCACGTTCGCGAAGCTGACACTCCCGCAGCGTCTCCGCGATCCCTTCCAGACCGGGGACTCCATAGATCGAGAAGTTACCAAGCTCTGCATCCGATGAAAACAGGTGCAGCCTCGCTTGGCCCAGCAGCCGCATTCCCAGCGGTTTGCGCAACTCGAAATGGTCAATGCGGAACAATTCCAAATTTTCCTGAACCTTTGACAATACGCCCCGCTCCAATTTGATACGTTGCGTAGTAATTTCGTAGTGGATTCCCCGGCTCTTAAGGTAGAAATGTATGGCAATGATGCTAGATGCAACCAAGCAACCGAGGACTGTATACACGATGCTGCTGGTGGAGTTGATACCGCGATTCTCGCCGTAGTGCACAAGGCTATAGCCAACTGCGATGGCCAGCACAATCAGCACGAGAAAAGGCACGAACTGGCCGCTGGTGTAAATCACAGCCGGGTGACCAGAGAATAAATCTTTTTCGGTTTGAAGTTCTTTGGTCACCGCAAAGGCTGCCAGATCGGTATTGCAAAAGCGGCACTTAATGGCTACGGCCTTAATGGTCTCTCCGCAGACTGGGCAAGCCTTCGTGTCTCCGTCCATGGCAAGATCCTTCCCGCGGCAAATCATAACGCAAAACAGACCTGAATTTCTCCGGGGAGGGGAGCGCGAGGGCGACGTTCGATCGCCAAGATTCCCACATAGCGCCAAAAACGCTTGCCCGAAATGACAATGAAAGTGCACAACTACGTCCGGGTTCGTTGACACCGTATCCTCAAGCTGATAAAAATTAACGTTCTCTCCGTACTCCTCAGAGCCGTAGGTTTGCGCCTTCGCAGTTATGCCGGACGACATCAAATCGCCCTCTTCACCGCCGCCGGAAGGTGAGCCGAAGCCGACGGCGGACAAACCCGCCGCTCCCAGCGGCGTGAAGGCAACTGCATCCGGCTCAGTTCAAGCGGACGTCAAAACTCCTCCCGAAAAAGACAAAGCTTCACCCGCGACGGCACCGGTTCCTCCGAAACCCGCGGCCGCCGCTCCTGCGACGCCTCAGGCCACCAAACCCGCAGCCGCGCCGGCGAAGCCTGCCGCACCCGCGCCAACTCCCTGGGATTCGCCCATGGTCGCGAAGCTGAAGGCGGGATATGGTTCGGGCGTCGAGCCCCTAACTTATGCTGGACAGAACTACATGATCGTCGATCGCTCGCTGATTCCGGAGATTCTGCAGGTGCTCCGCAACGAAGATCAATTCGACTACTGCGTGGACATTACGGCAGTCCACTATCCGCAACGAGAGAAGCAATTCGACGTCATCTGGGTGCTTTATTCCTTCGCGCGCAACGAGCGCATCCGCGTGAAAACTCAAATTCTCGATGGCGAAAGCTTGCCGAGTTCCGTTCCCATTTGGGCGACCGCTAACTGGTTGGAGCGCGAAGTTTATGACATGTTCGGTATCAAATTTGATGGACATCCCGACCTGAAGCGCATTCTGTTGCCCGACGGCTGGAAGGGTTATCCCCTGCGCAAGGATTACGGCATCTTGCAGCAGGATAACGAGTGGGTACAGATCAACCTGGGCATCGAAAGCGGCCAATGAAAAGCGGCGGCCAGAAGCCAAAGCTGAGTGGAGCAGTCAGCAGTTAGATCAGAGCAGTAGATCAGAGCAGTAGACCAGAATGACCGACGCCAACAGCTCGCTCTCGAACCTGGATCTCGAAACCCCCGAGAAGCCGTTTCTTGACGCGAACGAACTCGTCATTAACATGGGCCCGCAGCATCCTGCTACGCATGGCGTGTTGCGCGTGATTCTTCGGCTCGACGGCGAAAAGGTTCTGGGTCTCGAATGCGTAATTGGCTACCTGCATCGCGGCGTCGAAAAGATTGGCGAACATCGTACTTATACGATGTTCAATCCTTACGTCGACCGCATGGATTACGTTGCCGCGGTCTCTAACGGCCTGGGCTATTGCGAGACGGTGGAAAAACTTCTGAACGTCGAGGCGCCGCCGCGCGCGCAGCATGTTCGCGTCATCCTCACCGAACTCAACCGCATTGCCAGTCATCAACTGTGGTTGGGTACGCACGCTCTGGATATTGGCGCCATTACACCGCTTTTCTACACTTTCCGCGACCGCGAAGAAATCCTTAAGATTTACGAAAAATATTGCGGCGCACGCCTAACCACGCACGCTTTCCGCATCGGCGGCCTGCAGTACGAAACCTATGCCGGTTTCGAGAAGGACGTAAAGAACTTCCTCAATTTCTTTCGTCCCAAGATTGACGAATACGAGGAACTGCTCACCACCAACCGTATCTGGCTCGAGCGAACCAAGAACATCGGGAGGATTTCCGCTGCCGATTGCATCGCGCTCGGCGTGACCGGGCCCGTGCTGCGCGCCAGCGGCGTGAAGTGGGATTTACGCAAGGCGCAGCCCTATGCCAACTACAAGAACTTTGACTTCGATATTCCGACCGGCCTGAATGGCGACACCTATGATCGGTACCTGGTGCGCATGGCGGAGATGCGGCAATCCGTGCGCATCATTGAGCAGGCGGTTGACGCGCTTCCCGAAGGGCCGATCATCGCCAAAGTTCCCAAGGTGATGAAGCCAGCGGCGGGCGAGGTCTATCACTCGATCGAAGCGCCCAAAGGCGAGTTGGGATACTTCATCGTCAGCGACGGCTCCACGCAGCCCTACCGCGTGCGCGTGCGTCCTCCTTCGTTTGTGAATCTGCAGGCTCTCGACGTGATGTGCCGCGGCCAACTCATGGCCGACGTGATCGCAGTGATTGGCACGCTCGACATTGTTCTCGGCGAGGTGGACCGCTAACGGGTCAAGGCACATGGGCCAGTTCATTCAATATATCGAGTCCTATCTGGGAAGCGACCAGACGCCCGGTGGCGCGGGAAACATGTTCTGGGCGCTGGTCTATATCATGCTGGTCTTCGTCGGCCTCTCGGTCGCCGTGATTGCGATGAACTGGCTCGAGCGGAAAATCCTCGCGCACATGCAGGTGCGCCTCGGCCCCATGCGTGTGGGTCCGCATGGCTTGCTGCAGCCGATCGCCGACGCCATTAAGCTGTTGCTCAAAGAAGACATTATGCCGGCCGAGGCGGACGGGTTCATTTTTTGGACGGCGCCTTTTATCGTGGTGCTGGCTGCCTTCACGGTTTTTGTCGTGGTCCCGTTTGGTCCTACGCACGCCATCACCGATATGAACATCGGAATTCTCTTCATGCTCGGCGTGTCGTCGCTGAGCGTGCTCGGTATCGTCATGGCAGGCTGGGCGTCCAACTCGCACTATCCACTGATTGGGGCGCTTCGTTCGAGTGCGCAGATGGTCTCGTATGAAGTAGCGATGGGATTAGCAGTGGTTTCCGCAATTCTCATGACCAGTCTCAACCCAGAGGGCACCGGAACCCTAAGCATGATCGGGATCGTTCAGGCGCAGCTGGCGCAGGGTGAGTGGTTCATCTTCAAATTCTTTCCGCTGGGATTGATCGCATTTTTTATTTTTGCCGTTGCCATGGTGGCCGAGACCAACCGCGCGCCGTTCGATCTGGCCGAAGCCGAGTCGGAGTTAACGGCGGGCTTCCACACTGAATACAGCGGATTCCGCTGGTCGTTGTTCTTTCTTGCTGAATACTCAGCCATGATTGCGGTTTCTTCAATCGCCGTGACACTGTGGCTCGGCGGATGGCTGCGGCCGTTCCCGAACCTCTTGAGCGGTGCAACCTGGGATCAAGTTTTCTCTTTCTTCCCCGGCGCAACTTTTCTATTCTTCGCGGCAATGTGTTTCTTCAACGCAGCCCGCATGCCGAAACATCCACTCTTTCGAATTCAAACCATCGGCCTCGCGGGATTTGGAGCGGCCCTCGGCTTGATCGGGCTGGCTCTGTTCATTCCGGTTGTGAGAGTGCGCATTCAAGATATTTTCTGGTTTGCGGCGAAAGTTGCCTGCTTCATGTATCTCTATATCTGGTATCGCGGTACGTTTCCGCGATATCGCTTTGACCAGCTCATGCGGATGGGATGGAAGGTCCTGCTGCCGATGGGATTGGGCGTGCTTATTTTGACGGCCAGTGTAGCGCTGCTTCAACAAAAAATATGGCACCCGTAGCCACACCATTTTTCTTTTACCTGTTCGCTGGAATCATGCTCATCGGCGGCATCATGGTGATCACGCGCAAGAATCCGGTCCATTCGGCGCTGGCGCTGATTGTGACACTGCTGGCGCAGGCGTCGATCTATCTGATGCTGTATGCTCCGTTTGTCGCTGGCGTGCAGATCATTCTTTATGCAGGCGGAATTATGGTGCTCTTCCTGTTCGTCATCATGCTGGTGAGCATTGACCGCTCCATGAAAGACCGGCAATTCAACAGCCAATGGATCGTGGGAGCGATCGCTGCGATCGCGCTAGGCGGGTTATTCATCGCCGTCTATATGAAAGGGATGAGTATTTTCCCCGACCACGCTTTGTCGATTGTCGAAAACGACAATACGCAAAACGTAGCCACCATGCTGTATGGACAATATATGTTTGCGTTCGAGATTGCATCGTTGCTGCTGCTAGTGGCGATCATCGGAGCAGTCGTAATGGCGAAGAAAAGAATTTGAAAGGCGTTCGGCAAGGGTCGACTGGGTTTTGAAAGGGCACGGCTTCAGCCGTGCCATTCAGATTCGCCCAGGGATGGGGCTTTATCCCCTGGGGGTCCTTTGCCGAGAGTTTATGGAATCCGTGTTGCACATCACGACAATGCACTACTTGGTCCTCGGAGCAGGCCTGTTTCTATTGGGCGTGATTGGCGTCCTCACGCGACGCAACGTGGTTATTGTCCTGATGTCGATCGAACTGATTCTGAATGCAGTAAATCTGAATCTGGTCGCCTTCTCCCGCATGTGGGGAGGAGTGCACGGCCAAGTCTTTGCCATTTTTGTGATCACCGATGCCGCCGCAGAAGCAGCGGTTGGCCTCGGAATTCTAATCGCCTTCTTCCGCAACAAGGAGACGGTGAACGTCGACGAAGTGAATTTGCTGAAGTGGTAGAAAGACAGCTTCTAGCTGCTAGCTCCTAGCTTCTCGCCGAACCCAAAACGGTCACGCGCCCGAGCTAGAAGCTAGAAGCTAGAAGCTAGAAGCTGAATCTATGTTTTTTCTCGACCACATCTGGCTGATCCCTCTGCTGCCCGCTTTCGGCGCGGTGATCATGTTTTTTTTCGGCCGCAAGTTGCAAAAGGCGTCGGTGAGCGCAGTGTGCGTAGGCAGCATCGTACTGGCGTTCATCATGGCGTGCGGCGCGGTCTGGCAATATTCGGAGTGGTCGTCTACGCCGGAGAACTATCACAAGCCGTATCAGACCATTCTTTACACATGGCTCGGCACCGATACCGGCCAAATGAATTACACGACTCACGACGGGTCTGCCGCTGCTTTCCAAGCTGACGCCGGCTTTCTGCTCGATCCGCTTTCCAGCATCTGGCTGCTGTTTGTCACCGGCGTCGGCATGCTCATCCATATTTATTCCATCGGATACATGGCGCATGAGAGCGGCTACTACCGCTTCTTCGGATACCTCAACCTGTTCATGTTTTCCATGCTGACGCTGATTCTGGCCAACAACTATGTTCTCATGTTTGTTGGCTGGGAGGGTGTTGGCTTGTGTTCGTATCTGCTGATTGGATTTTATTTCCATCGCAAATCCGCTACCGACGCGGGGAACAAGGCATTCATCGTCAACCGGATCGGCGATGCCGGATTCCTGCTTGGAATGTTTTTCATCGCATGGTATTTCGGATCCGTCCGCTTCACCGACGTTACGCGCCTGGCGCATAGCGGAACCTTTGCTATTGGCGATCCCTACATCACTGCCGCGACGTTACTGCTCTTTGTTGGAGCATGTGGCAAATCGGCGCAGCTTCCGCTGTATGTCTGGCTGCCCGATGCCATGGAAGGCCCCACTCCGGTTTCCGCGCTGATTCACGCCGCGACCATGGTCACGGCGGGCGTGTATATGGTTGCACGCTCGAATGCGCTGTTCGTGCTCGCTCCGACATCGATGAAGACGGTTGCCGTCGTCGGCGCTCTGACTGCGATCTTCGCCGCTTCCATCGGCCTTGTCCAAAACGATATCAAGCGGGTTCTCGCCTATTCCACCGTTTCGCAGCTTGGCTACATGTTTCTCGCGCTGGGAGTTGGAGCGTTCGCCGCTGGCGTCTTCCATGTCTTCACTCACTCATTTTTTAAGGCGCTGTTATTCCTCGGGGCCGGCTCCGTCATCCACTCCATGAGCGGTGAGCAGGATATGCGCAGCATGGGCGACCTCGGCCATCGCATTCCCACAACCCACCGCACCATGTTGATCGCTACGTTGGCCATTACAGGTATCTTCCCGTTTGCGGGCTTCTTTTCGAAAGACGCGATTCTCTGGGAAGCGTGGTCGCGCGAGGGCGGAGCGTACCGCTTCCTCTGGTATGTCGGCTACGCCACGGCCTTGATGACAGCCTTCTACATGTTCCGGCTGATGTACCTGACGTTCAGCGGCCGGCCGCGCATGAGCCACGAAGTAGAGCACCACATTCACGAATCGCCGGTCTCGATGACGGCGCCGTTGGTTGTGCTCGCACTGTGCGCCATCGTTGCCGGATGGTTGGGTTGGCCACATAGTCTCGGTGGCTCCGATCGTTTCACGGCGTTCCTCGAGCCCGTCTTCGCTCCTGAAGCTCGCGTCCTTCAGGAAGAGGGAAGAACCAGCCAGTTGGTGGCCGGAGTAGAAGAAGAGAAGAACACAAGCACAGAGTGGCTGCTGATGGCGTTATCGCTGGCTGCCGCTGGTGTGGGCTGGGGTATGGCGTGGAGAAGTTATCGGCACGCCGACAAGGGTTATACCGAACCGATTGCTGCAGCCGCGCCGCCCGTCTACGACGTCCTGCTTCACAAATATTACGTCGATGAGGGCTACGACTACGTCTTCACCGGCCGCCGAAAACTGGGAGATGTTCGTTTGGGCGTGTTGGGACTCGGTGAAGCGTCCGCGTGGTTCGACACAAACGTGGTCGATGGCGCGGTCAATGCTGCCGGCTGGATCACGCGTCTCACAGCAACGCTTTCCAGTTGGTGGGATAAGTGGATCATCGATGGCATCGGGGTCAACGGTCCCGCGATTCTGGCGCGAATGCTTTCGTATCCCGCGCGCTTGTTCGAATGGGGCCTGGTGCAATGGTATGCGCTGGTGATGACCGCAGGCTTAGTAGGATTTGTATTCTATTACCTGTACCACTGAAATGCAGCTTCTAGCTACTAGCTCCTAGCTTCCAGCAAATCGCGGACGGCTAGGCAGGAAACGCTAGAAGCTAGAAGCTAGAAGCTGAACTTCATGCAAAACCACATACTCTCGATCATCCTGTTCACGCCGCTTCTGGGAGCGCTGATTCTCCTTTTCGTTCCCAAGGAGAATAAGGACGCTATCCGCTGGATTGCGAACATTTTCGCGCTCGGCGGCTTTCTGGTCTCGCTGCCGCTGGTGCCGATGTTCTGGGCGCAGCGTCTAGAGCCGGGCTTCAAGTTCATCGAGGGCACGCCCAATAATTGGATTCCCTCCATCGGCGCGGGCTACGTGATCGGCATCGACGGTATTTCTTTCCTGCTCATCATGCTCACCACGCTGCTGGGATGGATTTCGATTCTCTCCTCCTGGACAGCCATCGAGAACCGCGTCAAGGAATACTATGTCTGGTTTTTAATTTTGCAGACCGGCATGCTCGGCGTTTTCATGGCGCTCGATTTCTTCCTTTTTTTCGTCTTCTGGGAAGCAATGCTGGTTCCGATGTACTTGCTGATCGGCATCTGGGGCGGCCCACGCAAGCTTTACGCCGCGATCAAGTTTTTCCTCTATACGTTGGCTGGATCGGTGCTGATGCTGCTTGGCATCCTGTTTCTCTATTTCCATCACCACGGAGTGACTGGCATTTACACCTTCAGTCTTACGGCACTTTATGAGACCGCGCCGAAGATTTATTCTGATCCGGCCTACGGTCCAACGATTGCCACGCTTCTGTTCTTCGCGTTCTTTTTTGCCTTCGCTATTAAAGTGCCGATGTTCCCCTTTCACACCTGGCTGCCCGATGCCCACGTGGAAGCACCGACGGCCGGTTCGGTCATTCTGGCTGGAGTTTTGCTGAAGATGGGGACGTACGGGTTCATCCGCTTCTCGCTGCCGTTCTTTCCCGACGTGCTGATGCACACCAAAGTGCGCGGCTGGATGATCACTCTCTCCATCATCGCCATCATCTACGGTGCGCTCGTTTCTCTGATGCAGAAGGACATGAAGAAGCTGGTGGCATATTCCTCGGTCAGCCATCTCGGCTTCTGCACGCTGGGCATCTTCGCGTTGAACTCGGCAGGCCTAAGCGGATCAGTCTTGCAGCAGATCAATCACGGAATCTCAACCGGCGCGCTGTTCCTGATCGTCGGAATTCTTTACGAACGCCGGCACACGCGCGAGATCGCCGAATATGGCGGCATCTCGAACGTGATGCCCGTTTACGCCACCATCACTATGATCATGTTTCTCTCTTCGATGGGACTGCCGCTCCTGAATGGTTTCGTCGGCGAGTTTACCATCCTGCAAGGAACATTTATGGAAAACTGGCGTTGGGGCGCGTGGGCGGTGCCAGGTGTGGTTCTTGCGGCCGCATATCTGCTGTGGCTCTACCAGCGCGTCTTCTTCGGAACGGTAACGAATCCCAAGAACGAAAAGCTGCATGACCTCACGCCGCGCGAAGTGCTGACGTTCGTACCTCTTCTTATCATGGCTTTCTGGATCGGTCTTTATCCCAAGCCGTTTTTCCAGATCCTTGAGCAACCCGTGAATCAGCTCGTGCAAAACGTGCGCAATCCGCAGGCAGCGGGAGCAGTGAATGCGACGCTGCGACCTGCGGTTAAGCAAGAGGCGACTAGCGCGCCAGTGGCAACCACCGCTTCTGCGATCGGTGCGCCGGCGGTGTCACATCCAGCGAAGGGAAAGAACTAGTGGGCGCACTCTCCCAATTCAACTGGAACGATTACACTCTGGCCCTGCCCATCACCCTGCTCACGCTGTTTGCTCTCGGCATCCTGCTCATCGATTTAATGATTCCGCCCGAGACCAAATGGGCGAACGCAGTCACGGCTCTCATAGGAGTGCTCTTCGCTACCGCCGGCGTGGTAAAAATCCAGCTCTGGATGCAGACTAGCCGCAGCACCTCCATGGGTTCGCTGGCGATGATGCGCACCATGCTGGTGGATCGCTTCGCCCTTTACTTCTTTTATTTGTTCCTCGCGGCCACAGCCATCTCCATCCTTATGTCGATGCGCTACATGAAGACGGAGCACGAAAATCACGGCGAATACTACGCGCTGATGTTGCTCTCGGTTGTCGGCATGATGTGTATGGCCGCGGGGTTCGACATCGTTCTCATCTTTATCGGCCTGGAGCTGATGGCGATTTCCACGTATGTGCTCGTGGGATTTCTGCGCCGCGACCGCCGCTCCAACGAAGCGGCTTTGAAATACATGTTGCTGGGCGCATTTTCCTCCGGCATTTTCGCTTATGGATTGTCGCTGCTGTATGGCCTGACCGGCAGCACCAACCTGGGCGAGATCAGTCGTCAACTCACTCAGATTCTCGCGAGAAATCCTTACCATCCAGTGGCCATTATTGCCTTGCTGACCACAATCGTCGGTCTTTTGTTTAAGATCGCTGCCGTCCCGTTCCATCAGTGGGCGCCGGACGCCTATGAAGGCGCGCCGACGTGCATTACCGGATTCATGTCCGTGGCCGTCAAAGCTGCGGGGTGGGCGATGCTCCTGCGCATCCTTATCTGGGGGCTGCTTCCCATGCGCTCCGTATGGCTTCCGTTGCTCGTCTTTGTCTCTATTGCGACCATGACGGGCGCGAACTTCGCCGCCCTCACCCAGACCAATACCAAGCGCCTGCTCGCCTACTCTTCCATCGCGCACGTGGGATATATGCTGCTCGGTCTTATTGCTGGTACCGTCACTGAGCTTAGCCCGGACGGCATCAAAGGCATCCTGATTTATTTGCTTGTGTATACGTTCATGAACCTCGGTGCATTCGGCGTGATCACTTCGTTGCGCTACCGCAATGTAATTGGCGACGAGCTCGACGATCTCAACGGTCTCTACTCTCGTGCTCCCGTTGAAGCAGTGCTCATGCTGATCTTCCTGCTCTCGCTCGCCGGAATTCCCCCACTGGCCGGCTTCTACGGGAAGTACTTCATCTTCCTGAGCCTCATTGAGACGAAGCACTATGCGCTGGCTTCTCTGGGCGTGCTCTATTCTGTCTTCGGCCTTTATTATTACTTGAAGATGGCGAATGCCATGTTCATGGGCCAGCCGGAAGAGCAGGGTGCGTTGCCGGTGAGCTGGACTATGCGCGCCGCGCTGGGTGTGACCGCGTTTGCAACCCTTTTCATCGGAATCATGCCCGACCGCTTCATTCAACTCGTGAACTGGTCGCTTGGTCTGGCGCAGAGCCCCGCGGTAGCAAAGCTGATCCATTAGAAATGACATAAGCTGGAAACGCCCATGTGGGGACAGCCGCCTCGGCTGTCCCGGTCTGAGCGAAGCTCGGCCGGAATGCACCCGCTGCCGTTTAGCGTAGAATCCATTTTGCTTGATGTCCCTCCCCGACCCAACTCCCAACCGCGAAGACCAAGACCGACAGAACTCCGGTCGCAAAGAGAACTTCTGGGTTCAGGTCAGCCGCTACAGCCAGTTGGCACTTATCTTCCCCGCCGCCCTTGTCGTGGGATGGCTGATCGGCGTGGCACTCGACCGCTGGCTGCATACAACCTGGCTTTACCTGGCCGGGATCCTTTTAGGCATCGCCGCTGGTTTCATCGAACTGATTCGCACGGTTCTACGCGACACGAGGTAAGTCCTCACGGTGGACGAAATTGCCGTCCACATCAAACGACCTTCGCTTACCATGGTTGAGAGACGAGGTTCTCTAAGCGGTGTCGCTGCCTCACCAATCCCAAACAGAAGCCGAGATGGCGCAGGCCGCTACAGCTGAACAATTCTATTCGGGTGCCCTCCACCGGATCGGCTACTTCATGGCTGCGCTTGCCCTGCTGCTGGCTGCCGTTGCATGGTGGAGATTCGGCCTGCGTCCCACAGTTGGTTTCGGCTTCGGCTGTGGCATTGCCTACTTGAATTTTCACTGGCTTAAGCGGGTAATCGCGGGATTCGTTGATCGTGCCACCGGAGCGGCGACCTCGCAGTCCGGAACGGGAATCGTATTTCGATTTCTGCTGCGTTACATTTTGATGGCCCTCGGCGCCTATGTTATATTGACTGTTTCACCCGCGAGCCTGAATGGGCTTCTTGCGGGCTTATTTTTGCCCGTAGCTGCCATCATCTGCGAAGCGCTATACGAACTCTATGCCGCGCTGGTTCGTGGTGTTTAGTGGAGAGCTGGTGCAAGACGAGGCCAGCCGCGTGCGTTCGAGATCTGTCTTATGCCTGAACAACTCTGGTTCACTCAAATCCTGAACCATTTATTTGCGAGCCCGGTCACGTCATTTCTGCAGGCATTCCATTTTGAGCCTAAGTATCCGACTGCACCCATTTCGAATTCGTTTGCAATGGAGATTCTGGTCTTCACATTGCTGCTCATCGTGTTCCTACTTGTGCGTTCACGCCTGTCGGTGGAGAGTCCCGGAGGGTTGCAGCACACCTTCGAAGCATTCGAAGGATTCGTCCAGGGGCAGAGCAACGAGATCATTGGCCATCACAGCGAGGGGTACACAGCATTCCTGGTGACGCTGGGTCTTTTCATTCTTTTTTCCAATCTGCTCGGTGTCATCCCGAGTTTCGAATCTCCGACCGCAGTTCCTGTTGTTCCCTTGGGATGCGCCTTAGCGGCTTTCTTCTACTATCAGGCACAGGGATTCAAGCACGCTGGCATCGGATATCTGAAACATTTTGCGGGCCCCATGCCCATTCTGGCGCCGCTAATGGTTCCGATTGAACTCATTAGCCACCTGGCGCGTGTGCTTTCTCTTACCATTCGCTTGTTTGCAAACATGTTCGCGGGAGATATGGTAACGCTGGTTTTCGTTTCGCTGCTGCCGCTGGGATTTCCAGTCCCTTTCTTAGGACTGCATATCTTTGTTTCGCTGCTACAGGCATATATTTTTGTTCTGCTGACGACGGTTTATCTGCAGGGTGCCGTCGGGGAAGAGCATTAAACAGTTCCCGGTTCTCAGGCACGGGTCGACGATTTTTCTGGGAACTGGGAATTGAGAACTGAACAAGCCGCAAGCGTGAGGGCGTCTGGACGGTATGGCGTCAACCACCCACTGGCGGTATTTCATATGAGGAGAAACAACAATGGCTAAGTTAAGCAAATTGTTTATGGTACTTTCCGTACTCTCGTTTGCGGTTCCCGCCTTTGCGCAGGGCGGAGCCGAGGGCGGGGGCGGCGGGGTCAACTGGGTTGCCATCGCGGCAGGCTTCTCGATGGCCTTCGCGTCTGGTATCTGCGCGTTGGCACAGGGCAAGGCCACGGCCTCCGCAGCTGAGAGTCTGGCGCGCAATCCAGCGGCTCGCCCTGGCATTCAGTTGGCTCTGATTCTGGGTCTGGCCTTGATCGAGTCGCTTGCCCTTTACACCTTGGTGATAATTTTCGTCAAGGTAAAGTAACCGACTTTTTTACGCTACGAAAAAAAGCCTCTGCTGTGACGGCAGAGGCTTTTCCATCTCATGTTGCAAGAGCCGGCGCAAGGAGCGCGGCTGTGGCGTTCTAGATTTTTCGCTCTCCGGCCCACTGCTGTTCGTTCCGTTGAGGGGCGCGGGTTAGCGCGTCGACCAGCAGCCGGCGCAGGCGATATCGGCTTTCCAGGTCGGTGTTGACGATTTCAAATCCCACTTCATTCACGCGCGCGCGGCGTAACAGGACGTGCGCTTTAATCTTCGTACGCATCCCCAACGAGATTTCCAAATCAGCTTCGCTACCGATGCGCAGATTATCTTCCTTAGTACCCATGCCTCCGCCCAGGCTTAATTCGCGGATCAGAATCTTGGATTTTCCCCAAGAGCTCCCGATAGTGGCTCCGACTGCACGCGCGAGCACCATTCGATCGTAGCGCCGTTGCCGCACCCAAGGACACGCCGGAGCGGTATCAAGCGGGGCGATCGCCAGTTCTGCCGGCTCGATGCCGCTGTCGGCGAGAATCTGAGCGCTGTAGCGTGGGTCGGTTTTGGAGAGCGATTGCGCTGCTGCTATTCGCAGCTCACGGTGATGAATCCAGCCCCATGTTTTCTTGGCCTCTACAATCTCGCGCAGCAGCGATACCGATTCCGGATCCCGCAACCGTCCCAGCGACTCGATCGCCTTCAGTTGTACGAACGGGGGGCGTGAAGCTGCATCGCCGGGACGAGCCATGGCTTGCAGCGGCGGCGCTGCCGTGAGATCACCGCTCATACCGATTTCGTCGATGGTCTCCGGCAGCACTACAGAATCCAGTACTTCAGTGAGCTCCAAGAGTGTGCGTCCGCGGTCCGGCGCGGCTCCGTAGGCGATTTCCCGAACGACGATGTCGTGGTAGAAACGATTCCATTCGGGCAGACGCGTCGGCAGAAGTTCCAACAGCGTTTCCACGTCCAGACGACTCAACAAGCCCACCACCGCAGAGGCCTGTCGCGATTGTCCTGTGCGCAGAATTTCCCGCAGCTGCGTAAGGGCGGGACTTCCCATTTCCTTTACCAGCTCGACCATGCGGTCGCACTCGTCGCGCCGCATGCAGCGGAAAAAACGATCGGCCAGATGCTCGGCCCCTGACTGGCAGGTGCGGCGCAACACCAGCAGCAAATCCTCGGGGATAGGATCCTGGCGCAGCGCTTCCTCGATGAACTCGGGAATCCGGTTTTCTACGCCCACGCGCGGCCGGAGATCGTTTACCAATACCGGGCGTTGCTGCAGCAAGGTCTCCATTCCTGCGCACACTTCGTTCACTGCCGGATAGTTCCTGGCCTCGCTGGCCTCCTGGCTCAGGCGCACGAAAGCCGCGCTCAGCAAGCTTTGCAGTTCAGGATCTTTTTCCACGCAGAGTTGCTGGGTCACTTTGTGGATGGCCTCGCCCATTGCCTGGCCGCCCAGCCGCGAATAAAGGTCAGCCAGTTGACTCAATCCAATCGCAACCTTGCGGCGTGGTTCCGCATCCTTGGTCGCCAGGCATCCGGAGTAGTTGTTCAAGATTTCCGCGGATGTTTCCCTGTCATCGCGGTCGAGCAATACCTCAAGAAATTGGCGTAGATTGCGCGGCGGCACGCACGGAGCCTCATTCGACAGCAGTACCGTCTTCTTTCCTGACTCCGGTACTTCGGCCCAGAACATCCGATCCAGGATGTCGGCGTGCGACTCCACCAGGATTCCCGCCTTATTCATCTTGTCTTCTTGAATTTTCAGAATTTGGCGCAAGGAGTCCATCTGCCGGCTCATGTGCTCCATCATCTGATGCACAGCATTGACCTTCACTTCGCCCTTGGAATAACGTTCGAGAGCGAAGCGAATCGCCATGTGCTCGGCTGCCTTCATGAGCAGCGGTGTATCTTCTTGCTGTCCCGCAGTTGCCTTTGCTGCCAGGCTTCCCAGTAACTGTTGCAGGTTCAGCCGCGTGTTCGGATCGGTTTCACCCAGCTCCTTTTGCAAGTCTTCCGGGCGAGCAGTTGGATCACCCTGCACCTGTCCGAATCGAGTGAGCAAACGAATGGCCTGAACTACCTCTGCTTCCTGTAGCGGCACTACGCCGCTCTCCCATGCGGGAGCAGTTCCAGCTGCAGCGCCTGCGCCAGCCTCGGGTGCCGGTCCGGAGACCCAATGGCCGGGAACGTTTGGGACGCTGCCAAAGGGCACGGCTCTGCCGCCGCCTTGGCCTTGGCCTCCGCCTACAGCGTTGGCGCCTTCCGCTGCCGCAATCAATTGCAGCAACTTCTGCGGATCGTTCAACCATTGTTTGAATTCCGGCCCTAACGTTTGCGCAGCGATCTGTGCGGCTACGCTGATGTCACCAGTAAGCGGGTCGGCCGCAACAAATTTCACTTCGTTGATCTTGATCGTGCTCTGCTTGCTTCCGCTGTTCAGAGCTTCCTTGATTTGTTTGGAAACATCCTGGGCTTTCGAGCCGGCCAGGGTGAAGGCGCGGACCAGGCGGGTAAAATCTTCAATGGTAACGTCTTTGGAGAAATGCAGGCTAGCTAGACCGGCCGTGGTTAAAAGCTGTCCGAAGCTGCGTTCCACCTGACCGGTTTCGAGCGGAACTCCATCCAGCAATAGCTTGTTATCGGAAACGCCGAGCAAGAAGCCGCCATCCCCCGCTGTAGGTAGCCCCTGTTGCAATTCATTCCACGTTATATTGAATTGCGCTTCCGTACGCTTATGATCGTAGCCGTACATGCGCGCGTACTTGATGAGGATATTCAAGCTATGCACGAAGGCGCGCGCCGAGGCCGCACGGTTGGCATGAAATGTGGTCGCGTTGTCGATAACACACCTCTCACCCGGAGTTCTGGATAGGCTATAAAAGGTTAAATCCATCAGGTACCACGCCGCATGTTACGGTGGTAACGGAAAAATCGGCGATAGATTGAAGTTTGGAGCAGACCTTTTTTCAGCCGCATTTTTCCGGCCGAAAAGAACATCTTCGCGAGCCCATGCGGCCGGGCACTGGTAATCACACCCCGTCTCCGGCGAGAATAGGGGCCTGGCATTTTCTGATTTTGGGAACTCTCATGCCTTCAACCAGTCCAACAACCCGCGCCAAAAGGACTACAGGCCTGCGCTACTGGATGTTGCGCGTGCTCGAGGAGTGCGACAACGTTGCCGCCGACTTCGGATCTGATCCGGTTCACGACCTGCGAGTATCGCTGCGGCGCTGTAGATCGTTGGCGGATGGTTTGATGGCGCTCGACCCCGATCCCGACTGGAAGGCCATGAAGAAGGCAGGCAAGCGCTTATTTCAGCGACTGGGTGACCTTCGCGACATTCACGTTATGGAAGAGTGGGTGGAAAGGCTAACCGCGGCCCACGAGGACACCGGCGGTTCGCTGGCATCGCCTCCGTCTCAACCGGATGATGATTCTTTCGATCATGATTCTCTAGATCATGATTCGGTAGATAAGGATTCGATGGATAAGGACTCGGTCCCAGATGCGGCCCGCCTGCATTCCGACGAGGCAGATCCTGCCGCACATGCTCTCCTGAAAATTCTGGCCGACCGCGAACAAGAACAGAAGCACGCGGTTAAAGCCGCTCTCGAAGAATTCGATCGCAAACAGTGGCGGCAGTGGAGCAACTCTCTGCCCACATGTGCTGCACGCATCCGCCCAGGCAGCGCGCTGTTCAAGCATCTCGCTTTGGAGCGCTGGACCGAGGCCCGCAAGCTGCACAGCCGCGCCTTGCGCAATCGCTCTCAAAGCGCCTTCCATTCTTTGCGCATCGGAATTAAACGCTTTCGCTACATCGTCGAAAATTTCCTTCCGGCGGAGCACAAGAAGTGGAGCGATGACCTTAAAGAAATGCAGGACTTACTCGGCGAGGTTCACGACCTTGACGTGCTATGGACGACTGCCGTAGCCTGCCATATTTTCCCCGACGTGCATTCGCGACAACTCTGGCACAAACGAATTCTCTCCGAACGCAGCAAGCGCATCGATCGGTACCGCGCAAAAATGATCGGCCCTCATTCGCTCTGGCAGGTCTGGCGTGCTGGGCTTCCGCAAGGCAAGCAGATCCAGGAGCTGGCTACGCGCCGCATGAAGCTTTGGGCGGGCGGCCTCGATCCGGATTTTCCTCATTCCGAGCGAGTCGCGACTCTGGCTCTTCAACTCTACGATGGTCTTCTAGCTTCGGCATGGCAGCCGGCAGTAGACGGCATATCTGCTCGCTCCAGCCTGCTCGCGGCGGCGCTCCTGCACGATGTGGGAAAGTCCAAAGGCGAGAAAGGACATCACAAGGCTTCTCTTGACTTGATTCGCGAACATGGGAATCCGCTGGGCTGGAAAGAGGCTGATCTGCGGCGCGCGGCCGTCGTCGCTCGCTTTCATCGAGGAATCCTGCCCACACGGAAGCACAAATCGTTGCGCGATCTACTTCCGGATGAGCAGAGGGCGATCATCCAACTAGCCGCGATTCTGCGCCTCGCTAACTCCTTAGACGCGACCCATGACGGCCACATTCACCGCATTCAAATTGAAAATGGCAATACGGAGAAAGTTCAGGGCAAAGCCGTAACCAATCGCAAGCATCGCGTGAATGGATTCTTGCGCAAGACCGCGGGCCTGGTTAATAACGGAGCCTTGGTGATTGCCGCCGAAGGTTACTCGCCCCTGGGATCGTCGGCCCAAACCATCGCGGCCGAGCGGCATTTACTGGAAACGGTCCTGCGCCGACCGGTCGTCGTCAAGCCGCTGAAGAATTCACGGCTCCACTACGTGGCAGGCTCCTGAGCGGAAACCATTCAGTCACTTCTGTACGCCAGTTTCCCCCCATATAAACATTATTGTTTCGTTCGGCATCGTTCGGCTTTCGGTACTCTACGACGCGAAAGCCGAAAGCCAGAGGCTGAACCCGAAAACCTTACCCATGACTCACGCCCAACTAGTCGAAAAAGCTGTGCGCTGGCTGCGCCGCTATCGCTGTGGAGTGGTGCTGTCCGAGCAAGCCTGCATCAGTGGAGAGATGCCAGACGCGATCGGATGGAAGCGCGCCTGCCATTCTGTGCTAGTCGAATGCAAGGTTACGCGTTCCGACTTTGTCGCCGACCGCGCCAAGCCGTTCCGCGTTAAGCCCGAGGATGGAGTCGGCTGCGAACGCTTCTATCTGATTCCCGCCGAATTGGTGCGCCGCGAAGAACTGCCCTCGGGCTGGGGCCTGCTCGAATGCCGCCGCGGCAGAATCGAGACCACGTGCCCTTCCGCCAAGAATCTCCGCAGCGCCACCGGCTTCCGCTACGAAATGAATCTGTTGCTGGCCAGCTTGCGACGCGTCGAAGTACGAGTTGAACCGCAAAGCATCACCGATTTCTTGAAGTGGAAAAACCGTATGGCGGAATACAACCGCGGGTCGCTACCCGAAGGCTTGGCTTCCGCCGAAGAAGAACTCAACGTATTTCTTGAACCAGGTATTTCTTGAACCAGACCTAATGCTGTAGCTGCTAAGAGCTACGAGACGCCGCTCGGCCTTTACAACTCCCGACGCCCTTCCATGGCCTTGAGCATCGTGATCTCATCGGTATATTCGATATCGCTGCCGACAGGAATGCCCATGGCAATGCGCGTCACCTTCACCCCGGCGCGCTTGAGTTGTTGCGAGAGATACGTGGCGGTGGCTTCGCCTTCCACCGTGGGGTTGGTGGCGATGATCACTTCTTCCACGTTGCCTGCGTCCACCCGCGTAACGAGGTTGGCGATGCGCAATTGTTCCGGTCCCACGCCGTGCAGCGGAGAGATCGCACCGTGAAGTACGTGGAAGACTCCGTTGAAGTGCTTGGTCTTTTCAATGGCGGCGATGTTGGTGGGTTCTTCGACTACGCACACCAGCCGTTGATTGCGCGTCGCGCTGGTGCAATAGACGCAGGGATCGACGTCGGTAATGTTATTGCAAACCGAACACAACCGCAGGCTGGCTTTGACGTCGCGCACCGCGGCGGCGAGCGCTTCGGCGTCTTCGTCGCTCGCGCGCAAAATGTAGAAAGCCAGCCGCTGCGCGCTCTTTGAGCCCACGCCCGGTAGCTTCTTCAACTCGTCAATCAGCCGCGACATTGGCTCGGCAAATTTAGACATAAGAGATCGGGTAATTGGGTAATTTGAAAACGATTGCCCGAAGCATTAGAACCGAATAGCGATGTCGCACCTAAGAGGCTGCGAAAATCACCCGATCACGGATCATAAAATCGGCCGACTCTCTAGAGTCCGCCCATGCCTAACCCGCCCAGCAGTCCGCCTACCGTCGATTGCATCGCTCCATCTACCTTCCGCGCCGCTTCGTTCACTGCGGCGAGGATCAAGTCCTGCAACATCTCGACGTCCGCCGTTTTCAGTGCCTCGGGGTCGATGCGCAGGCTAAGCAGTTGCTTGCGCCCGTCCATTTTTGCTGTGACCGTGCCGCCGCCTGACGAGGCCTCGACCACTGTCTCCTGCATCTTTTTCTGCAGGGTGTCGTACTGCGCTTTGGCTTTGGACATCAATTCTTGCAGGTTGAATCCGCCCATGGGTACCTTCTCTCGACTTCTGGCTCCCAGAACGCAGAATCTTAAGCTCTGGATGCCGGAAGCCGCATGGCTATCGCTTCTCTTTGTAGTCGATCACTGTCCGAATTTCGGCACCGAATTTCTCCTGCATGCGCCGCACCACTGCATCCTGTTCGGCGCGGCTGCGACCTCCAGGACCGGAGTTGGCTCCGACTGATTGGCCGACGCCGTTTGTTTTTTCCGCTGACCCAGTTGCTCCGGCAACAATTCTTAATTTGACCGCTCGCCCCAGAATGCCGCTGGCTGAGGCGATCGCCAGCCGCCGGGCATCCGCGCTCAACGACATATCAATAACGGTCTGCGATTCCGGGATTTTTATCACCACCTCGTTCCCTTCCAGCGACCATTCCCCCATCTCGAGCATAGACACCAGGATGCGCTGATTGCCATCCATGAGCGTCTGCAAGACGGCACCTTGCAGCTTCTCAATCGGAAGCGCTCCGCTTGTAGCGACCGTTTGCAGCGACTGTAAAGTCTGCACTGCGGGCTGCGCTTTCGTCTCAGGCTCCGGACCCGCCTTCGAACTAGCTTGAATTTCAGATGCGTTCTCGGCGGGATCTGCGAGTACCGCCGCACCCATAACCACCCTCGCAGGCGCGTTTCCGCTCGCGATCGAGCGTGAATCTTTAGAGCCTGAATCGGTCGAGGACTCCTGCCGCGGACCGCCTTTACGAGCAGAGTCCGCAGCAAACGGCGAAACAGGATTAGGGCGGGAGGGAGCAACGGCCTCCGTTTGGCGAGAATCCCTTGCAACGCTTGCGGCCGACGCTACAATCGAAGGCCGCGCGGGAGTTCGCGGAGCATTTGCGCCCGCGGCCCCTGCAACATCCGAAGCAGCGCTGACATCGCTGAGCAGTTGCTCGATCGGTAACAGGCGTTGCGCATGCGTCATCTTGAGCAGTCCCAGTTCCAAATGGAAGCGCTGTTCCAGCTTGTACCCCAGCTCGCCGTGCGTCCGCAGCATAATCTGCAGATGACGAGTGAGGTCTTCTTCGCCAAACAGTTCCGCGACGCGCGCGACGCGTTCCCTTTCTTCCGTCGAGATTTGCAGCAGAGAAGAATCTTTGCCGGCAATCTTGGCGACCGTGGCATTGCGAAGGAAGCGCACCATCTGGCGCGTAAAGTGCGTCGGACTATGCCCCTCGCTGATGAGGTGGTCGACTTGCCGCAAGACATCCTCGCTGGCGCTGCGTGCAACGGCCTGCATTACCTCTTCGAGAATGTGCGCCGGCGCGGCACCTACCAGATTGCGCACAGAATCGGCCGTGAGCTTTCCGCTGGCGGATGCAATTGCCTGATCGAGAATTGATAGCGCATCGCGCATGGAGCCGTCGCCGGCCTCCGCCAGTAGCGCAAGTGCATCGTCGTTCGCCTCAACGTTTTCGCGGCTGACGAGATCGCGTAACTGGCCCACGATGGCGTCGAACTTAACGGCGCGGAAGCTGAAGTGCTGGCAGCGCGAGCGGATGGTCTGCGGAATGTCCTCCGGCTGCGTGGTCGCGAGCATAAAAACGATGTGGTCTGGAGGCTCTTCTAAAGTCTTAAGCAGGGCATTGAATGCGGCGTCGGTAATCTGGTGTGCTTCGTCGAGAATATAAATCTTGAAGCGATCGCGTGCGGGACGATAGCGCGCGGCCTCGCGCAACTCCCGAATCTCGTCGATGCCGCGGTTGGTGGCGGCGTCGATCTCGATCACGTCAACTGCGTTGCCGGCGCGAATCTCGGTACAGGACTCGCAGATGCCGCAGGGCTCGGCGACCGGCTTGTCTTCATAGTTATTAAGACGGGAGCGGCAGTTCAACGCCGCAGCCAGAATGCGCGCCACCGTGGTCTTCCCAATGCCGCGATGGCCGCTGAAAATGTAGCCGTGGGCGGTACGTCCCTGCTCAAGGGCGTTTTGCAAAGTACGGGTGACGTGCTCCTGTCCGATCACCTCGGAGAATTTCTGGGGACGATATTTACGCGCCAGGACGGTGTAGCTCATGAGCCGGAAAGACGATTATACGTGATGGCAGGGATGGGCCGCTGCGACTCTGGCGTTCAATCCAACGAATGATTTACACGCACCGTTCAAAAAGGGGTACAACTTAGGTCGTCAGGTTGTAGATCAGGCCGTAGGGATCCTGGATGTAACACCTTGGGAAATCGGGCTCGTCTTTGACGATCCGACAACCGTTCCTAACAAGCCGGGCCTTGGTTTCTTCAACGTTGTCGACCGTTACCTCCATAACAGCACCCATTGCTGGGCCTCGCTCAATGAATAAGTTGATGTGCTCGCCATGGAGGCTAATCATGTTCGGCTTTTCGCCGGTGGTTTCAAATCCGAGATGCTTGACATAGAAGAGAGCCGCTTTCGTGGGATCTTCCGCTTGAATAATGATGTCTGTACCAAAACTGTTTGCCATGTCTGTTCCCTCCTGCTATTCGAGACAATCGAAAGAGTCGTTTTCAAAGTTGGCGGGCCCAAGGCTAGCACGAATCGTGGGCGGATGATTGGCTCCTTCAAAAAACAAAGCCATGGAGAAGCCGAGGGGGTGAGCCGCAAGCATAGTTCCACGCGGCTGTCCTTCGCACTTGACAGGATATCGGCTTTATTGTATTTAACATAGTAGTTACATAACGTATGGGTTAAATACTATGTCCGACCACCTCAGCATCACGTTTTCAGCTCTGGCCGATCCGACCCGGCGCGCCATCCTGGCTCGGCTTGCATCGGGTGAGGCTTCGGTGACGGAGCTGGCGGAGCCGTTCGAAATGAGCATGCCCGCGATCTCCAGGCACCTCAAAGTGCTGGAGCGAGCGGGATTGATCACGCGCGGGCGCGAGGCGCAATGGAGACCGTGCCGACTTAAGGCAAGTCCACTGAAGGACGTTGCGGGCTGGGTGGCACGCTATCGCAGGTTCTGGGAACGGAATTTCGAGCGTCTGGATCGATACCTGATTGAACTGCAGGAGACAGAGAAGGAGAACAGACATGGTCGCAACAACAAAAAATAGTGCCGCCCTGACCGTAGCCACTCCCTCGGATCGAGAGATCGTGATCTCGCGCGTCTTCGACGCGCCACGCACGCTTGTCTTCGATGCGTACACCAACCCAGAACACTTGCCGCACTGGATGCTGGGTCCAGAAGGCTGGACCATGCCCGTCTGCGAAATTGATCTCCGCCCGGGCGGGGCGTGGCACTTCGGCTGGCGCCATTCCGATGGCACCCAGATGGAGATGCGTGGCACCTACAAAGAAGTCAGGCCGCCCGAGCGAATCGTCTCCACGGAGTCCTGGGGCGGCGACTGGCCAGAAACACTCAACACACAGATCTTTTCGGAAGAGAATGGCAAGACGACGGTCGTGTGCACGCTTCTTTATCCATCGAAAGAGGCGCGCGATGCGGCGCTCAAGACGGGGATGAAGGAGGGCATGGCCTTGAGTTTCAAACGTCTCGACGAGCGTCTTGGCGCACTGGCAACCGGTTAGTCCTCAAAGGCAGAGGCGGCAAACTTGCTAAAGCTTCCCGCTAGCGATAGGCTAGTGCGTCACGCTGGAGTGCGGCAGCGGCCCCAGTCAAGGCGGAACTGGTGCGGACGGGAAAGGGGAGTGTGCTTATGGAATTGAAAGTGGTAACCCAAACGAAAGATGGCATCCTGGTGGTGGATTGCATCGGCCGAATTGTGTTTGGCGAGGAATCCTCGCTGCTGCGAGATACGGTTAAGAAGGCGATCTCGCAGAACAATCGCATCGTACTGAATCTGGGCGAAGTGAGTTACATCGATTCCGGCGGGCTGGGCACGCTGGTGGCCCTGCGCACCACGGCGCAAAACGCAGGTGGCACAATTAAATTGACGAACCTGACCAAGCGCGTGGGCGATCTGCTGCAGGTCACGAAATTACTCACGGTTTTCGACGTATACAACTCTGAAGCGGAAGCCATCGATTCCTTCCGCAAGGCGGCTTAGCCAGATCTGAGCGAGCTTCACGAAACTGCGTTGAGTGGACTTCGCTTGCATCGGGCTCTCCTCGAATGCTCCCTCGCGTCGTTTTTATTGTAGCCTTGCTGGTTAGTGCCAGCGGCTTCGTGTCTCCGCCAGTCGCGCTGGCGATGGGGCTTGTATTTGGGCTGGCGTTTCCGCATCCTTACGGCGAGCTGGCGAAGAAATTTTCTCGGTTCCTGCTGCAAGCGTCAGTAGTAGGACTGGGATTCGGGATGAACCTGCACCAAGTGGTGCAGGCAGGGCGGAGCGGCTTTGTCTACACGATGTTCGGCATCTGCTTTGCGCTGCTCGCGGGCATGGGTCTGGGCCAACTGTTGGGCGTCCAGCGAGTGCCAGCCTTTCTCATCTCAACCGGAACGGCAATTTGTGGGGGCAGCGCCATTGCGGCGGTTGGTCCCATTACTCAGGCCAGCGATGAAGAGATGGCGGTGGCGCTAGGAACCGTCTTTGTGTTGAATTCGGTTGCACTCCTTATTTTTCCGGCCATCGGTGGCGGGCTGAAGCTGACACAATCACAGTTTGGGTTGTGGGCCGCGCTGGCCATTCACGATACCAGTTCGGTAGTCGGCGCCGCGGCTAAATATGGCGCGGAAGCGTTGGCCATAGCGACCACGGTGAAGTTGGCTCGCGCCCTATGGATTGTTCCACTCGCGCTGGGAACTGCGATGGTGCGCCACGCCAAGGCCAAGATTCAGTGGCCGTGGTTCATCGGTCTTTTCTGCATAGCGGCGGTGTGCAATACATATCTGCCGGCAGGGGCGCACGCTTACGCAATCGCCGTAAAAATTGCGAAAATCGGGTTGACCGCTACGTTGTTCCTGATTGGCAGCGGGATCTCGGTCGAGACTATCAAGCGCGTGGGGCATCGTCCGCTGCTACAGGGAATTATCTTGTGGCTGCTGGTCTTGGTGGGATCGTTGTGGATGATTCGCCTGGGATGGATCGCGTTGTGATGAGGGGAAGCAAATCGCGGAGTCGCGGGGAAAGGGGACGACTGGATCAATCTTTGCGAGATCAGTCGCCTCACGATAAGTCATCGAAGACGCGAATGCGCATCGAAGCTGCGATTCGACGGATTCCTAAAGGTAAAGTTTCCACCTACGGAGCGATTGCGCGAGCGGCAGGACTACCGGGAATGGCGCGGCAGGTGGCGCAAGTGCTGCATCGTGGGTTTGATCTACCATGGCAGCGTGTGCTGGGCGCAGGTGGAGAGATCAAGCTGCGAGGCGATTCGGCAGTCGAGCAACGACTGAGGTTAGAAGGCGAGGGCATCCGGTTTCGCGGGCGAAAGGTAGACATGAAAGCGCACGAGTTCAAGTTCGGACGAATTCGCCGGTAGAAACCCCACTTCCCACCTTTGCCGCAAAGAACGCAGGAGGGAGGGGGGCACCAGGCCGGGGCCGGCTGTCCCCACATGGCTCTTGCTAACGACCAAGACCAACCACTAACGACAGCCCTTGAATTGCTCATCGATCTCCACCTGATATCCGGTGACCAGCTTGTTGGTCTCGTTGGCCATGCCGACCACTGACATCAACTCTTTGAACATGGCGTCGGTCATGCCCTTTTTCTGTGCTGAGACGGTATGCGAAGCGATGCAGTAACTGCATTGATTGGTCACGCTCACCGCGATATAAATCATCTCCTTGGTTAGCGGATCGAGCGCCCCGGGAGCCATAATCTGCTTGATGTCTTCCCACGTGCGCTTCAGCGTCGCGGGATCGTGCGCAATCGCCTTCCAGAAATTATTGATCCAGTCGGTTTTTCGGGTGGCCATTATGTCGTCGTAAACGGCGCGTACTTCCGGGCTGGCATCTTTGTATTCGATGAGTCCGAGGGTTGACATGAGGGTCTCCAGCTCGCTAAATCATTTCACCACAGAGTCACAGAGACACAGAGAAAACCTTCCTAAGCTCTTTACCTTTCTCTGTGCCTATGTGTCTCTATGGTGAGTTCGGTTTTGCTTCAAGACACGGCTACTTCGGCAGCTCTCCGCTTAACAACTTCGCTAACGCCGCCGCGGGGCAGCGCACTCCAACGAAGAATTGCCCGAATAGCGCATACACGGCGCTTACGTGGTCGAAACGCATTTCGTAGATGAGTTTCTTGAAGACGAGCGGATCGTCGGCGAACAGGTCAACACCCCACTCCCAGTCGTCGAAACCAATCGAGCCAGTGATGATCTGCTTGACTTCGCCGGCGTAGCGGCGGCCAACGAGTCCATGCTCGTTCATTTGCCGCGCGCGTTCTTCGAGGGGGAGCGTGTACCAGTTCTTGTCTTCGCCGCGCATCCGGTTCATCGGATAAAAGCAGATATAACGATTGGGAGGAATTTCCGGAAAGAGGCGCGGGTGCATGGCTTCTCGATGGCGGTCGAGTTTGCATTCAATCTCGGCCTTCCACTGATCCGAGTGCGGTTGAATGCCTTGGTCGCTCAGCTCTTTATAAATTTTCAGGGTGGAATCGTAGAGTCCAAGTTCGATGATTGAGAGATAAGAAGATGTGGGTTCGAGGTAGTCGCTCAATCGCTGGCCGGCCAGCCTAAGTTCCGCCTGATTGAGGTCGGCAAACGACTTGCGGAAGTGCACCAGCATGAGATCGCCTTTGTGGCCGATCAGCGAGAAAAGCGCCGACTGTCCGCCGGAATTCTTCTCCATTTCGCCCAGCACAGCCGCCGCTTCCTGCGCGATCGCCGAGCGAGTGGCGTCGGGCAGAGCCCGCCACGCCGTCCAGCGGAAGCGCATCATCTGGTGTAATACGCTGTAGCCCTCGGTGGTCAGAGGGACAGCCGGAATCTCGGCGGAAGCGGCTTGCGGGCGGACCGGCCGAGTCGCGGTGGTCGTCGGCGTTTCAGAATGTGTGCTCATTTGGTTTCACAACCATTGTACTAGTGAAGGTTCAAGTCCACGTAGTGCGCGAAGGCGGAGAGCGCGACCTGGTCGTTGCCCGGAATATAAAAGCCGAACTTGCCTAGACTCAGATTTGCTCCGGGCTGCGTCCAGCGATCAAGAAGCTTCCAACTCTCGCCTTGTTTGATCTGATGCACGACCTCATTGGGGCCGACACGGATCTGCAGCGTTCGAAAACCTTTTTTGTCGCTCTTATTGGGAACTTTGACCTCATTCCCCTTTTCCCCGTTATGAATGATTGTGCGGTAAAGGTTATTTTCGTCCACCTGGAAGAGGACGTAGTTCCCGGGATCGGTGTAGTTCAGCACCCACTGCAAACGATGACCCTTGGTGAGCATGGCGGAAAATACAAAGGTGCCCGAGGTTGGAGCGAGTCCGTACAGGACAAAATCGCCGCCCTTGCGGACGAAGTAATCCTTCTCTTGCTTCCAAGCCGATGGGTCGTCCCACTTCGACATACCGCTGGGCGCAAGAGACAAATCCAAAATTTTGGATTGTCCGGCTACCGCTTCCAGCGTGGATGAGCGCGTGAAGGCGTCGGCAGTTCTCGCGGTAAGAGTGTAGGAACCGGCGGCAAGAGTGAGCGGAACTCCGCTGCTTACTTTTGTCGGCATCTCGCCTGCCCTGGCGAGCGCGACTTGGGCATCGGCGGGCGTAAAAGTGATTTTCAATTCTGCGGGCGCGATCTCCAGGGCGGCATCGGAAGCGGCGAGAGATACGACCGCACCGGCAGCGAAATGTTTCTTGAGTTGCCGGGGCTTGAAGCGGTCTTTGCGCAGTTCGATTGTGTGGTCGCCGGGATTGACGGTGGAGACGGAGAGTGTGCCATCCGGTTGAATTGTGCCAACGGGAATTTGATCGACGAGAACTGTGGTTCCTGGTGCTCAGCCTTGGATGTTCAACGAGGCTAGGTGAGGCACGGGTTGCAGGTTGAAAATCAGTTTAGCTTGTCCACCTTTACGAATTCGAATCGTTTGTTGCGGAGCGTCCTGGAAGCCGCTCTTGGAAACTTGTACGACGTAATCCTTGAGTTCCAGGTTTGGAATGCGAAGCTGTCCGCCCTGCGTAAGCTGCCGCAGCGGGTTACCGTTGAGAAAGACTTTGGCTTTGTCTTGACCGGCAACGATAAGAAGCGAGCCCAGGTTTTGCCCGGATTCGAGGAAGGCGCTGAGAGTCGGCGCAGCCCCTGAGTCAACATCGAGTTTGTATTGATCGCTACCTTGAGTCACAGCTAGCTCGTGAGAGCCTGGTGAGATGGAGGGAAAGTCCAGGCCATCCTTTGAAACGCTGAGTGGAGCCTGGCCATCAAGACTGACTCTTGTCGCAGTGTCACTCGAATAGATGCGAAGATGACCGGACATGCCGGTTAGAACTAATGCCAGAATGCCTTTGGAAACTACAGAACCGGTGACGACGGGGACCGCGCCGGCGGCGGTTGAAAAAGTAAAGGACGCTTCTCCCTGTGGCGCTTTGAATTTGAATTTATGCTCACCCGCGGCGAGGCTGTCGAGCGACCATTGTCCGTCCTGGAGATCGGCGGGAGGCTGATCGTCGAGGGTAACTTTGCCAACGCCGGTGTCAGAAGAAAGTTTCAGAGAGGGTAGAGTTGGGGACGGAGTTGGTTCTGCGGGAGCAAGTGCCGGCGGCGCGGAAACAGCCGGCGAGGAGGCTACCGGTGCCGGTTCGGGGGCCTGCGCGACTGACGGTTCACGATGCTTTCGTCCGAAAAGGAAGAGAAGGATCGCCGCGACCAGGATCGCTGCTGCGGTGGAGACGATAATAAGAGTCGTCGATTTTGAACGCGGTTTTAGAGTGGTTAATGAAGATGCGACTTTAGCCGCCGGCGCGGGAACCTCGTCTGCGGAATCGACGACAACTTGTGTCGGCGAAATCGGCGGCGCTGGCGGAGGCAGTGGGCCGACCGCACTAGCAACCGCTTCAGAAGCCGGTGGAGTCGCCTGAAGATGTTTCGGCGGGGCATTACTCGGAGGATTGCTCAGCGGGATATCGCTCTTCGGAACATTGCTCTTCGGAGCTTGGCTCATCGCGGGGGGAGAAGGTTCCCGCGCTCCAGCGGGCGGAGTGTGGTAGGTGAGGGTCGCGCTTTCGCTCGTGGGCGATCCAATTTTCGGCGATCCAATTTCGGGTGATCCAGTTTTGGGCGATTCGGACGAACTTGTCTGGGCACCTTCGAGCAGACCCAGGCGATGCAGAAGCCCATTTGCGACGGATAGAACTTCTCCATCCGTCGAATATTTAGCAGTTACAGCCCGCACGCGTGCAGCCAAGGCTTCTTTCGACGCAGGATTCGCGGCAGCATCGATTTCTGTTTCCATGCGCCGCAATTCTTCTAGATCGCGGCGGCGGAATTGGCGGCGCTGAGTTTGAAGGTCGCGCTGGACACTTTCCTGAATCTGAATTAACCGCGGTTCGCGCGGGTAAACGGATAGTCCCTCTTCAATTCGTGAGAGCGCCGCGGAAGGATCAGCAGCAGCTTGCAGTTTGCGCGCTTGCGAAACACACTCCTCGATAGAAGTTTCTTTCTTCTGATCGGAGATGAGAGTGTGGAGGGTTTTCGTCATGGGATGCGCGAGAGTCGACGGAAGTCACATAGCCACCAGGCCGATGCGGGCGCGAGAATGCGGTTTCCGCGTAAGGCTAAAATCCCGCGTCAGCCGTCTGTTGCACGAATGCAACCGATGCACGAGCACCTTCACGAACACAGGTTTCCTTTTTACTTTGCACCTCACAAGCCATTCTTGATACAAGCGGTAACCACGGCAAGGTCACGATGGTAACGAGCGAAGTGAATGAAAAATTAGCTTTAAGATGCAATCCAAACTGTGACGGAAGGCATACCCGGCTAGCAGCAGCCCATCTTTACTTCGCCTGCAGTGGTGAGCGGAGGACCGAAGGCCTCTTGCGGCGCGGGAGCGCCCTTGAGCACCGCGATCCAACGTCGCGCCGCATCAAAAACCACCAGGATTACCCCAGCGATAAAGATGCTCATTAGAACTGTATCCAGGTAGCCGGTAAATATCTGCCCTGGCTTGGAGGTCAGCGGCCAGAAAATGTTTTTGATCGAGAGCACTCCCGCTGTGAGCGTAGTCACGCCCACAAAGCACATGGGAAGCGCTGTGATCCAGGCATATTTCTGCCTGCCCATATTAATGAGGAACGTGGTCGTCACGGCGAGCGCGATGGTGGCGAGCAACTGGTTTCCGGTACCGAACAGCGGCCATATCGTGGAGATATTTCCCGTGTAGATCAAGTATCCCCATCCCAAAACCACGAAAAAGCTGGTGAGCAGATTTCCCGGCAGCCAGGAGCTATTGCCGAACGGCGTGTGCACCTTGCCCATCAGCTCTTGCAAAACGTAACGGGCCACGCGAGTCCCGGTGTCGACGGTAGTGAGGATGAAAAGGGCTTCGAACATAATCGCGTAGTGATACCAATAGCCCATCAGGCGGTCCATGCCAGGCAGGCCGCGAAAGATTTGCGCCATGCCGATCGCCAATGAAACCGCGCCTCCCGTGCGCCCCGCCAGATGCTCTCCGACCTCGCGCGAGAACATGTCCAGATTGACCGTGCTCAATCCCAAATGGCTGAAGACCGCCGGCGTCGTGTTGATGGCAAAGTAGTCTCCGGGCGCGAGGGAGCACGCCGCGATGAGAGCCAGCACGCCTACGAGCGATTCGGCAATCATCGCGCCGTATCCAATGAAGCGGGCATCCGTTTCCTTATCCAGCATCTTGGGGGTCGTGCCTGAGGAGACGAGGGAGTGAAAGCCTGAGATCGCGCCGCACGCAATCGTAACAAAAAGAAACGGGAATAAAGTTCCCTTGATGATCGGCCCGCCTCCATGGACGAACGGCGTAAAATTCGGAAACTGAATGTTGGGATGAACCACGAAGACGCCAATGACCAGTATTGCGATTGTGCCCAGCTTTACGTAGGTTGAGAGATAGTCGCGCGGTTCCAGCACCAGCCAGACTGGAAGGACCGACGCAACCAGCCCATAGATGCCCATGAGAATTGTGATCTGATGCGGCGTAAAGGTGAGGGCTGACGCCCATCCGGTCTGTGCTACCCAATGTCCGGCGACCACGCTTGCAATCAAAAACACGACACCAAAGATGCTGGGACCGGTGACGCTTATCTTTCCGGCGTGGCTTTTGAACATCCACCATCCCATGATGACCGCGATGGGGATCGTCATGCCGATGGTGAAGACGCCCCAGGGACTGTTCGAGAGCGCATTTACAACCACGATGCCGAGGCCCGCCAGCGTGACAAGAAGAATAAACAGTACGGCAATCATCGCCACCAAACCAGCGAACGGGCTGATTTCCGTGCGTGCCACATCCGCCACCGAGCGCCCGCGGTGGCGCAAGGAAGCCACCAGCACAGTGAAGTCCTGCACGCATCCGCACAGAACAGCACCAATCAACAGCCAGAGAAATCCGGGAGCGAAGCCGAACTGCGCCGCTAGGGTCGGCCCAATCAGCGGACCCGCGCCTGCGATGGCCGCGAAGTGATGGCCGAAAAGCACCCATCGCGGCGAAGCTACGTAGTTGTGCCCATCCGCGTACGCGTGGCCTGGAGTCGTGCGGCGGTCGTCAAGCGCCAAAGCCTTTGCCGCAATGAATGCGCTGTAGTAGCGGTACGCCAACGCATACACGCACAGGGCACCTAACAGAACCGGGAAGGTATTCATGAATCGCTCCGACACGTGCAGACCGGTGGCCGACGCTGCCAGCCCAATCGAGGGCATCCTACACCCGGCGCGGAATTCGGCAAAATCCTTCCGGTACGCGAAATACACGCTACAATGTCGGACGCATGCCGAGGGGAACGGCCTATGCTCGTGTCACGAGAAAAGAACGCGGCAGCGCCAGAGCAAGGTCTTGTTCCGCTTTGGCCTGGGTCTCGCCAACTGGAGCGAGCGCTGGTTTCCAGACCCGCTAGTCTTTGCGCTGCTGGGAATCGTTGTTGTATTCATGGTTGGTCTTTTGCTTAGACAGAGTCCCGCTAAGCTTGCCATTCAGGGCGGAAAAAACTTCTGGTCCCTGGTTCCTTTCACCATGCAGATGGTGATGATCATCGTCGGTGGATATGTTGTTGCCTCGACTCCGCTGGTGTATCGGGCCATCCATGGCTTAGCAGGAATACCAAAGACGCCGCGGGGCGCGGTTGCCATGGTGGCGCTTTTCTCCATGCTGACCTCGCTGATCTCCTGGGGCTTGAGTCTAATTTTCAGCGGACTCTTCGTTCGCGAACTGGCTCATCGCGTCAAGGGAATGGACTACCGCGCCGCCGGCGCTGCCGCCTATCTCGGATTGGGCGCCGTCTGGGCCATGGGGCTCTCTTCTTCTGCCGCTATGTTAATGGCAACGAAGTCGGCTATGCCGCCATCCTTGTTCAACATCAGCGGTCTGATTCCGCTGACCCAAACTCTTTTTTTGTGGCAAAGCATCGCAACCACGGTGGTCCTTATATTACTGTCGGTGCTGATCGTATACCTGTCCACGCCCTCCCCGGAGAATGCCAGAACGGCCGAATCCTACGGCATCCAATACGAACCGATTCGGTCGAGTCTGGAAGTACGAAGCAAGCCGGGCGAGTGGCTGGAATACAGTCCGCTGCTGACCATTCTGGTCGCTGCGCTGCTGTGCTGGTACTTGGTAGATGTCTTCTGCACCTCGCCGCAAGGCGGGCTCGCGGTGCTCGATCTCAACACTTACAACCTGATGTTCATCACTGTGGGACTGCTGTTGCACTGGCGTCCCAAGCGTTTTATGCGCGCCGTTTCAGAATGCATTCCTGCGACCGGCGGGGTGCTGATTCAGTTTCCGTTTTATGCGGTGATCTTTGGGATGATTGTTGGAACAGGAATCGCCGATGCGCTCTCGAGGCTTTTCGCCTCCATAAGCACGCACAATACATATCCTTTGCTGGTGGCAATGTATTCGGCTGTGCTGGGAGTTTTCATTCCATCCGGCGGCAGCAAATGGGTCATTGAAGCGCCTTATGTTCTGCAGGCTGCAAATCTGCACCAGGTGCATCTGGGGTGGGTGGTGCAAATCTACAACGCCTCCGAGGCGCTGCCTAACCTGGTCAATCCCTTCTGGATGCTGCCGCTGCTCGGCATACTGAAATTAAAAGCCCGCGACATTGTTGGATACGGGGTGCTTCAGTTGATGGTGCACATTCCAGTCGTGTTTTTTCTGTGCTGGTTGTTCGCCCTCTATATTCCGTATCTGCCGCCCGTGCGATGATGCGATAGGTCCTAGGTCTTGGGTCTCAGGTGTCGGATCTTGAGACTAATGATTGGGCAAAATCCTAAGGCCTAAGACCTTCCCGCAATTTGCGAAGGAGTCAATGTTGCGATGCTTCCAGCAACTCCTTCAAATATTGCTGCCAGGCTGCCGCCCATGTGTGTGTGCCGTGACCGTGGGTGTTGTCGGAGATGGGAAGCAGCACGAAGCGGCCCTTTTTCACTCGCTTGATCTGCCGCTCCGCGATTCCGAGTTCCGGAGGGTTTATAAAATCGTCGGCTGAATTTACGAACATGACCGGTACGGTTATTTTGTCCAGCTGCGGTGAGGGATCGTAGTTCCGTGAAGCGTTGACGGCGTAAAGAAAATCGTTGGCATCATGGCTGGCGATAAAACGCTTGGCAAATTCTTCACTGGCGTCATCGGTTTTGTCGCGTGTGGGAGAACTCTGCTGCATCTGCAGGGCGGAGCCCGCAGCGATCTGAAACATCTCCGCCGCCGTTTTCAGCCCCGCGTTCGGCTGAGCGACGTATTCACCGCCCTTCCACTCCGGATCGTCCCGAATCGCGTCCATAACTAATTTGCGCCACATTCGGTTCCGTCCCGCGATTTCGACTGGCAGGCAGGCCAGGGGCATCAGCGCATCCATGAAATCGGGATAGGTTTCGCCCCATACAAAGGAATGCATGCAGCCCATGGAAGTGCCCAGGATCAGGCGCAGGTGGTTCACGCCGAGTCCCTTTTCTAGCAACTCATGCTGCGATGCGACCATGTCGTCATAGTCATATTGCGGAAAATGCATGCGCATACCGTCGCTGGGCTTGCTCGATTTTCCGTGGCCGATGTTGTCCGGGAGAATGATGTAGTAGCGCGTCACATCGAGAAGCTGTCCTGGCCCAAATAGCACGTCCGCAAATTGCGGTGCCAGGAATTGCGCGCCGGCGCCAGTGGTGCCGTGCAAAAGCAGCACCGCATTCGTAACCCGGCCGCTCGCGTCGCGGCGCGGAGTTCCAAAGGTCGCGTAGTGCAATCGAAACTCAGGCAGCATTTCGCCAGACATGAAATGAAAATCGTGGGAAATGTAATCGCCTTGCATAGGAGTTGGCAACTGGCTGGCCTGCTGCGCCAATAGAGTTGTTACCGAAAAGAGCAGGGTAATTACAAACGCACCTTTTGCCGCTCGAATGGCACCTTCCATCTTTGCACCTCCTTCGCGGCAGGGTATCACAGCGGCACGCGGTCAACGAAAAGGGAATCCAGTGGGTGGCGTGGCGATTGTGCATAACATAATCAACTCAACTCCCCACATACCGCGCATACAAACTGCGCGCGACTCCGGCGTCCGTGGTGCCCTTAATGATGGCTCGACCATCAGGAAACAGCGTCATCTCATAGGGCTCTCGCCAAAACTTCAACACGAATTCGTTGTGGCGTACGGAGCCGTGCGTCTCAAGGCGCCGCTGCATTTCGGCAAAATCAATCGGCCGGGCGCGCTCGTGAATCTGCACGGAGTTTCGTCCACACATCGTGATGTGTGGACGCCCCTCGCCTGCCAGGTGCACAAAATCCCGCTCCCCACACACTCTGCACCCCGGCCGGGGAGTCGTCGCCGCGATCTCCGCGTGCTCGTTCGTCCAAACATCAAATGACCATAGTGTCTTGCGCAACTTTTTCGCAGCCGCACCTCCGACCAGCAACTTCATCGTTTCGGTGGCCGCAATCGAGGCGACTACGTTCACCGCCGAATTCAAAACCCCCGAGGTTTCGCAAGTCTCAACCATCCCTTGCGGCGGATCCGGAAAAATGCATGCCAGGCACGCCGTTGTTCCCGGCAACACATTCATCGTCACTCCATAACTGCCAACCGCCGCCGCATAGATCCATGGCAGTGCATTCTTGACGGCATGATCATTCACCAGATAGCGAGTTTCGTAATTATCAGTGCCATCTAAAATTACGTCGATCTCCTGAAGCAATGCGTTAACATTTGCCGGAACCACGTCGTCAACCCGCGCTTCCACCACACAATCCGAATTGAAGGCTGCAATCTTTCGAGCTGCAGCAATTGCCTTGGGCAATGAATCGGCCGCGTCCTGTTCCTCGAAGAGCGATTGCCGCTGCAAATTGCTGGCTTCGACGTAATCACGATCGATAATTCGGAGGGTTCCGACTCCTGCTCGGGCCAATAGCGACGCCAGCGCCGATCCGGTTGCGCCGCATCCCACAATCGCAACTCGCCCTGCGGCCAGCCGCTTCTGGCCCTCCGCTCCGACTCCGCCAAACAGAATTTGCCGCGAGTATCGTTCTCGGAAACGCTCTTCGAATCGCGCTTCGAACTTTTCTTTGTCCACGCCCTGCCTCAAGGAGATCACCAGCCTTCACCAGCAAAACCTTTATTATAGGTGGCTGGACTTTGCAGCTGCCAGCGATGCATACAACGGTAGTGGTGCAGGTTGATGAGGAGGCGAGCCAAACGCGTGGTATTGCGTCGCTAAGAACGCGACGGAGTGCGCGGCTCGCGCAGATTCCCACGGCAAGCTCGGGACAGGCTCCTCGCGGCGCAAAGAAGGCTTGCTCGGGATGGACAATCTAACTGCATCACTACCCATACAACACGGCGCTGCCACGGTTCATCGAATGGTAGGCACCGGGGCGAAGGATTCTATTTGCTGAGACGGTATACCTCATTCATCCTATTGGTAATTGCGTCGCTCGCTCCGGCTGCCCGAGCTGGATCGGATCCATCCGCGCATGTATCTCAGGAACCCTCCTCAGCTCTCGCTTCGATATCCGCGTACGCCGGAAGGATTATTCAATCGAGCGAATTGCCCGGCGTGCGGGACGGCGACCGCTTGCTCCAAATGCTCCCGCTGAAAGCAGGCCAGCCTCTCGACCGTGACCAGCTCCGCGACAGCATCCGCTTACTTTTCTCTACAGGACGCTTTGCTGACGTCCAAGCGGAGGTTACTCCCTCTGGCCCCGGCGTGCGCCTTACGTTCACCACTTCGCCCAACTTCTTTGTCGGTGCGGTCGATGTGGAAGGCGCTCCCGGCCACCCCAACAGCAACCAGATCGGCAATGCATCGAAGTTCCAATTGGGCGAACTTTATACCGCGGACAAGCTCAACCGTGCTTTGCGAAACATTCGGCAACTTATGCAGGAAGATGGCTACTACCGCGCTCGGGTCACCGCGGAAAGCACATCGAACGTAGAGACCCAACAAGTAAATGTCCTTTTCCACATCGCTGCGGGAGATCCTGCCCACATCGGCGAGGTGACGGTCACTGGACACTCAGCCTTTTCTCAGATTCAGATTGAGGACATCGCCGCGATGCATCGCGGTGAACGCGTCACGGCCGCTCGCATCACTAATTCTCTTCAGCGTTTGCGCAAGAAACTGCAGAAGCAGCAGCGCGTCCTCGCACAAGTTCTGATTGCCGAGCAGAAATATCATCCCGAATCCAACTCCGTTGACTACACCTATCTGATCGAACCCGGCCCGGTGGTGATCATTTACGCTCAAGGGTTTCATATCAGCCGCGGCGTCATGAAGAAAGAAATTCCCGTCTACGAGGAAAACGCTGTCGATGACGATCTTCTGAACGAGGGAAAGAAAAACCTCCTCGACTATCTGGAAAGCCGCGGCCGCTTCGATGCCACCGTTGAAATCCAGAAGGCAACTACTTCCGACACGCTTCGTGTCATTTATCGCATCGATCCAGGTCCCGCTCACAAGTTCGTGCTCATCGATATTGCCGGGAACAAATATTTTCCCAGAAAGACGCTTCGCCAGCGCCTCAAGATTCAGCCCTCCGGTGAGTTTTTTTCCGGCGGGCGCTTCAGTGGAGAACTGCTCAAGAGCGACGTCGCATCTCTGCAAGCTTTGTACGTATCGAATGGATTCCGGCAGGCCAAGATTCAAACCAAGGTTGACGACAATTACCAGGGTGTCGAAAACCACCTCGCGGTTCATATTCAGATCGAAGAAGGCCCGCAGACTCTGGTGGGGGCATTTCGCATTGTTGGAAATCAGAAGATTGATGCCAAGGTGTTTCCCGAATTCAATACCCGCGAAGGCCAGCCCTACTCCGAGCAAAATCTGGCGAACGATCGCGAGTCAATTCTCAATTACTACTTCAACCACGGATTTTCGAATGCCACCCTCGACATCACAACCAAGCCGACGTCCGGCCAGCCGGACCACGAAGACGTTACTTACAACATCCAGGAGGGCGAGCAATTTTTTGTGAATCAGGTAATGGTTGGCAAACTGGATCACACGCGCGATTATGTCGTGCAGCGCGAAATTCAAGTGACCGCGGGCCAGCCCCTCAGCCAGCAGGATCTTCTTGCAACGCAGAGCAAGCTCTACGACCTCGGAATCTTTAGGCAGGTTGACACGGGGGTCCAAAATCCCGAAGGCTCCGACCCTCAGAAAAACGTTCTCGTCCAGGTAGAGGAAGCGAAGCGCTACACATTTACCTATGGCATCGGCCTGGAATTCGAAACTGGCTTGCCCTCCGGGACTAGCTCTCCCGCCGGTTCGACGGGAGTGAGTCCCCGGGTCGAATTCGATATCACCCGACTCAATGTGGGCGGCCGTGACCAGACGCTAACCTTCCAGTCTCACGTAGGACGACTCCAACAGCGCGGCCTGATCAGCTACGAGGTCCCCAGACTCTTCAACAACGATCGCTTCAAAGTGTTCTACACAATTTTCTACGACAACAGTCTCAACGTGGCCACCTTCACCTCGCAGCGGCTGGAAGGCAAGATCGATGTTCGCCAGCAAATCGGCAAGCAGCAGCCCAACCGGGCAACATCCATCACCTACCGCTTCGACTACCGCCGAGTGAAAGCTACCAACTTCGCGTCAGACTTTTCGCCGGCGGAATTTAGTTTGTTTTCCTTGCCTGCAGTTGTTGGCGGGCCCGGTTTTACTTTTATTCGCGATAAGCGCGACAATCCTCTCGAAAGTACGAAGGGACAATACTTCACGCTCGACACTTTCGTCGCATCGAGTTACTTCGGATCACAGTCAGATTACACCCGGGCGCTGTCCCAGGAATCCACTTACTATGCGTTTGGCCATCCCAACCACAAATTCGTCTTTGCTCGTTCCACAACCCTCGGCCTGGAACAGGTCTATCGCGGTACCAGAGTTCTGCCGCCAGGAGCTTGCGAAGTCACCAACTTGACCACATCTTGCGCGCAGGGAGTTACAGTAATCCCGCTGCCCGAAGAATTTTTTGCCGGAGGCGACAACTCTCACCGCGGTTTCGGGTTGAATCAGGCAGGACCTCGCGATCCTGATTCTGGTTTTCCCGTTGGCGGCTCGGCCCTGTTCGTTAACAAGGAAGAACTGCGTTTTCCTGCCGTCAGCCTGCCTTATCTGGGAGAAGGCTTCGGGTTCGCCATCTTTCACGACATGGGAAATGTCTTCACTGCCGGCCACGATATGCTGAAGGGCGTTCTGCGGTGGCACCAGCCCGATCCCTCGCAATGCTTGCAGCCTGGCGGCGTGCCCGTCACCCCTTGCACGAACTATTTCAATAACAGCGGTTACGACTACACCTCCCACGTGGCGGGAGTGGGGTTGCGGTATAAGACTCCGATCGGCCCTCTGAGCTTCGATTTCGGGTACAATCTAAATCCAACCAGCTATTTCCAGGGCCTGGTCAATTCAAAAGGAAGTCTGACAGGCGACTTCGAAACGCAGCGCTTGCGCCACTTCAACGTTTTTTTCAGCATAGGTCAGCCATTTTGATAAGCAGAACTCATGATCGTACGGCAGTTGTCCTGGCGGCATTTGCCACGCTTTTGATTGGGTTATTCGCGTGCTCGCGGCCTGCTGCAGCCGAAGTGATTGATCGCATCGTCGCCATTGTCAACCGACACGTTATTCTGCAGTCGGAATGGGACGAAGGCCTGAGTTACGAAGCTCTGCTCACCAATCGCTCACTCGCACAGTTCACCGATGACGACCGCCGCGCAGTTCTCGATCGTCTCATCGACCAGGAGCTTCTTCGCGAACAGATGAAGTCTGCAGACTTTCCGCATGCCACTGACGCCGAGGTCGCTGCCCGCGTGGCTGATGCGCGGAAACTGTATCCTCAAGCTGCATCCCCTGAGGCCTGGCAGGCCCTTCTCGCCCAGTATCACCTCTTTGAGAAAGATCTTTATGCCCACGTCCAGCAGCAAATCGACCTGATGCGGCTGGTTGATGTCCGCCTTCGCCCCGCCGTGCAGATTGATTCCAAGTCAATCGAGACGTATTACCGCGATCAGTTCGTGCCAAAGTTGAAGCGGTCCGGATCCTCCGAAGTTCCACTTGCCGAGGTTTCCAGCAAGATTCGCGAGTTGCTCACCCAGGAGAAGGTTAGTGAGCTACTCGTCTCGTGGCTGCAGACTTTGCGTTCCGAGGGCCACGTACACATTCCGGGCGTCACCTCCTCTGCCAACGACCCGGGAGTTCAATCGCAGTGAAGGATTCCTCGACGAAGCCTGTCGGTCACCGCTGGTGGAAGTATTGGCTCATCAGTGTCACTTTTGCATTTGTGACTGTGCTCGGCTTATCGATTTACGTCAACACGAATTCTTTCCAGTCACTGGTCCGTCGCCGCCTGGTTGCGGAGGTTGAGCGCATCACCGGAGGGCGTGCGGAAATTGCCAGCATTCATACCATTCCCTTTCGCCTCCAGGTCGAAGTGCGCGATATTACGGTTCACGGCCGAGAATCAGCCACCGATGTACCTCTCGCCCATGCCGATGGCATCGTTGCTCGCCTGAAGATCAGCTCTCTTCTGCGGTCCGAGCTCGCCTTCCACCAACTCATCCTTGAGCAACCTATCGTCCACATAGTTTTCTATTCTGACGGCACCACCAATTTCCCCCCGCGGAAAATTGCCGCAACCATTCAGACTCCTGTCGAGAAACTCTTTGCTCTCTCGATTAACCACCTTGAGCTGCGTCATGGACAGATCCTTTGGGATGACCAGAAGATTCCTGTAGACTTCTCCGCTCGTGATACTTCACTTCGGATGGATTATTCGTTTCTCGGCAGACGCTATGACGGACACCTTCTGCTCGGCCTGATCAACACCAAGCTCATGGATTGCCATCCCTTTGCATGGATGACCGCCATGCAATTCACCCTCGGCGAGAACTCCGCCCTCATCACCTCTCTTAAATGGAACTCCGGGCACTCGCATTTTTTCGCTACTGGTCAAGTCACAGACTTCCGGCATCCGCACCTTCAGGGTCCCTACGATGCTCAGATCGACCTAACCGAAGCCGCGACCATCACACGCCGCCACGATCTTCGCGCGGGGGTTCTTGAGCTCAAAGGCCACGGCGATTGGGCACTTGACCGGTTTTCTAGCACCGGCCTTCTGACCATCCAGGATCTGGCGTTCCAGGACGATCAGATATTCCTCTCTAAAGCCTCGCTGAGTAGCGGCTATTCAATCACTGACCAGCAACTCCAACTCTCGAAGCTGCAAGGCAAGATTTTCGGTGGAAGTTTTGCAGGCGATGCTGAAGTGAATCACTGGCTCTCTCCTGCGCAACATCTTTCCGCAGCCGCCAGAAAAACCCTTGAGACGGCTGTTATCTCCGCGGCTCCCTCTGAGAAAAACTATCGCGAAAAAATGGGTAAGCCAAAACTGCAGGCAATCCAGGACGGTTTCGTTCTTATTCATTTGCGTGACCTGTCTGCGGATGATCTAGCCGTGGCACTCGATACTCCTGCTCACTCGTTCCCTCGCTTCCATCCCGCTGCGGCCGCCTCCGGCACTCTCGAAGCTCGATGGAGGGGAACTCCGCGCGACGCGGAAATCCAATATGCTCTCGACTTCGTTCCTCCGGCTTCGCCTGCCCGAGGACAGCTTTCCGTCACCTCCCATGCCAACGGCGTATATCACGCTGGCAACGAGACTCTGGATCTCGCGAGGTTCACCCTGGCCACCCCCACCAGCCACATTCAGGCCTCCGGTACACTGTCTGCCGCTTCCGCGGTTCGGCTCACCGTTTCCACCACCAGTCTCGCCGACTGGCTGCCATTCATTTCTGCGGTTCGCGGTCCAGCCTTGTTCCCCGTCGTGCTGAACGGCACAGCCACGTTCAATGGCAACATGAGCGGTTCGTTTTCTGCTCCTCAAATTACCGGGACGCTTGCAGTCAACGATTTCGGCATCGCGACGCCTGCCACATCCAGAACCCATGAATTACAAATGCACTGGGATTCGCTTTCCACTTCTCTCCAGCTTTCCTTCCAATCTGTCACATTTCATAACGCCACTCTCCGGCGAGATGATACGTCCGCTGAATTTGAGGGATCCGCCACCCTGCAGCACGGGCACCTCACTGGCGACAGCACGTTCAGCCTCCGCGCCAACCTTTACAAAGGCGACCTAACCGAGCTCCAGGCCTTAGCCGGATACGACTTTCGCGTCTTTGGCAGGGCTGATGTTTTTGTGCTGGCCAGCGGAACCCTCTCCAACCCTACGGGCAAAGGGCAAATCCACCTCGCCAATGCCACCGCCTACGGGGAAACGGTGCGGCAATTCGATTCCAACTTCCACATCGGTGAGGGCAAAATCGCTTTTGATGACATGCATCTGTTCCATGAGGATTCGGGCATCACAGGAAGTGCCGACTTCAATCCCTCCAACCGCGCCTTTCATTTCGATCTCGCGGGCAGCAATTTCAATCTTTCCGAATTTCCATCGATCCATTCCAGTCAACTTTCCGTAGAAGGACGTGCAGATTTCGCGCTTAAAGGATCGGGCAGTCCTGAGGCGCCTTCCATCGATGGGGATGTCCACCTTCGAGATCTGACTTTCGATCACGAACTGGCCGGTGAACTCGATCTGCACGCTGTTACCGAAGGTAGTCAGCTGGTTCTGAGAGGCAACTCTCATTTCGAGCGCGGATCGCTGGAAGTTAGCGGCGATGTCCAGTTGCGCAATGACTATTCCACTAACTTGTTGCTGCAAATGAACCAGATCGATCTCGATGCTCTCTGGCACTCCTATCTGCGTGGAAGGCTCACGGGACATTCTGCCGTGTCCGGCTCCTTAAATCTGCATGGACCGCTCCGGCAACCCAGCCGCTGGATGGCCGATGGTAACTTGTCCGCGGTTTCTCTCGAAGTGGAAAACGTCAAAGTGCATAATCAGGATCCAGTTCGCTTCACGCTCGTGAATCAGTCGATCGACATCCAGCAACTTCACCTTGTGGGCGATGGAACCGACCTCACCGCGCACGGATCAGTGCAGCTCTCCAGCGACCGCACGCTCGATCTAGTAGCGGATGGGCACCTCGATCTCAGATTGCTCTCCAGCTTTGATCCGGATCTCAGTGCGGTAGGTCTTGTGACCATGAACCTTACCGTTGGCGGCACTGTTGCCGATCCGTTACCACAGGGTCGACTGCGTTTGACGAACGGGTCGATCACGTACGCGGGGCTGCCCAGCGGTTTGACCGAGCTCGATGGCTCTCTTCGGTTCACTCGCGATCAGGTGCACATTGAGACCCTAACCTCCCGCACCGGGGGCGGCACACTCGACCTAAAGGGTGACGCCACTTATGTGAACCAGCAACTCAACTTCAACCTCACTGTCACAGGTAGTGACGTTCGTCTGCGTTATCCTCCCGGCGTCAGTTCGACTGCCGACGCCGAATTGCATTGGGTGGGATCTCGTTCCGCTTCAACCGTTTCCGGCAAGATCAGCGTCAACAAGATAGCCGTGACCCCTGGTTTCGACTTCAGCGCTTATCTCGAGCGCAGCCGCCAGTTCTCGACCGTCACCACTGCCAACTCTCCGCTCAATAATGTAAAACTCGATATTCGCGTCCAGACCGCGCCCGAACTTCAGATGCGCACAGCGATCGCGCGCCTGTCGGGCGACGCCGACCTCCGCATTCGTGGCTCCGTCGCTCGTCCTGCGGTTCTTGGTCGCGCCGACATTCTTGAAGGTCAAGCCACCTTTCACGGCACCCGCTTCACGCTCGAGCGCGGCGATATCACTTTCGCCAATCCGGTTGCCATCGAGCCTCAACTCAATCTGCAGGCCTCTACTCATGTCCGCAACTACGATCTGAACATCACGATTACGGGAACGCCGGATCGCGGACTCAGCATCAACTACCGTTCTGAACCTCCTTTGCCGAAGTCCGATATTATTGCCCTTCTCGCGCTCGGCCGCACCAACGAAGAATCCGCTCAGCTTCAGGAGCAGTCCGGCCAAAGCACGTTTTCGGATGAGGCTACCGCTCTGATTCTCAGCGAGGCCCTCAACACGACGGTCAGCAATCGCTTGCAACGGCTGTTCGGAGCCAGCAATATCAAGATCGATCCTCAGGGGCTTAACACGGAAAACAATCCCATCAGCAACGGCCCCCAGATCACGATTGAGCAGGAATTTGTCAACCACGTTTCACTCACGTACTCCACTAACGTTTCTCAAAGTTCGGAGCAGATTATTCAGGGGGAGTACTATGTCAATCGCAACATTTCCGCTGTGGGCACGCGTGACCAGAATGGAGTCGTCAGCTTTGATCTGCGCGTCCGCAGCCGCAAGAAATAATTTGCAGTTTTCGTAGAAGAGAGCTTGCCCTGCATTCTGCCTGAATCCATGGCTGATTCAATCGCCGCCCGCCAAGTTATGGTTGACTCCCAAGTGCGCGCCCGCGGTATCTCTGATGCGCACGTTCTCGATGCCATGCTTCATGTTCCGCGCGACAAATTCGTCTCTGAACCCTATCGGGCGCAAGCCTACGAAGACCATCCTCTTCCCATCGGCGAGGGACAAACTATTTCTCAGCCTTACATCGTTGCCCTCATGCTTGAATCTCTCCAGCTCACCCCCGCTGACAAAGTTCTCGAAGTTGGCACCGGCTCTGGCTACGCAACCGCGCTGCTTGCGGAACTGGCCGCGGAAGTATTTTCCATTGAACGCCATCCTGCTCTTGCGGAAAGCGCTCGCGAAGTCATCGCAGCGCTCGGCTATACTAATGTGAGACTCTTCACCGGAGACGGCACACTAGGCCTTCCGACCGACGCCCCCTTCGATGCAATCCTGGTCTCTGCCGCTACTCCCCATCCGCCTCCCGCACTGATCGCTCAACTCCGCGAAAATGGACGAATGATTATTCCGGTTGGAACGGATGATTCACAGCAGCTGCAATTCATCCGAATGATCAATGGATTGCCCGTGATCTCGCCTCGCGAACTCGTCCGATTCGTTCCCTTGGTAGATGATGCTCGTGATTGAACTTTCGAGTTAAATGCTTCGAGTGGGAAAAACAGAAACATTCGATTGTGATGAGGAATGCGGGGAAGTCTTGGGTGCTTATGCGGATTCGCGATTCCGTTGACCAGAACGCACGGATCGTGGACGGGCCAAGGTTTCCCATGGCGCACGCAGCAAGGGCTGCCTCTGCACCGGATCCTGATTTGCATAAAACAATTCGTAATCGTGGCCATGAAGAATATTCGTGACCTCATCCTTGTTCAGCGGATCCACTTCGCACCAGATCAGTGGACGAGCTGTAGACAATACAGAACTCGCTCCAGCTAACACGCGGTGCTCCATTCCCTCCACATCGATTTTCAAAACTTGGGGTGCGGGCAGTTGTTGTAAAAGCCAATCGAGCGTGATGGCGACGATCGACTCTATCCTTCGTGTTCCGCCCGCCTGCGTTGAGCCGACTCCTTCCAAGTGATTCGATGATCGCGCCCGCTGGGCAATATGAAATGTAGCCAAGCCCAGCGAGTCAGAAGCGGCAGCTGGTATCACCGTCACAGCGGCATTTACGCTGCGTTCCAGCATCTCACATGACCGCCGCAGCAAACCTACGAGCCATAGGTCGGCCTCAATCGCGATGACGTCGCCGTTCTTACCGGCGCGGTTCGCACTCGCGAAAGTGAACAGCCCGACGTTGGCCCCCACATCCCACACAACATCCCCGGGTTTAACCAGTTCATCGACCATCTTGAAGAGAATTGCATCGCCCTTGGCTAGGTTTCGGCGATAGAATCGCAGCCCAGCGTCCGGCGAAACAAATATCCTGCCTCTCCCGAAGTTTGGTGGCAGCCGTCGCTCGAAAACCAGGCCGCGGCTCAATCTTTCAGCGATTGTCCTCAGCATCTTTGTCATAACGGACCGCCTAATAAGTTGCTGGGATGGAAACAGTACTGGATGGAGGATTCTCGGTGGGAGTCTGCTGTACGAGCTGTTGAGCGGAATCTTGCGCATACTGCAGTACACTGCCTGGAAATATTCCGAGGTAGATGGTTGCAGCCAGGCACAATGCGATTGCAAGCCTGGGCGCAAATCCAACCGGGGTCACCGGAACCTCTTTCCGCGCTTGGCGCATGTACATCACCACGATGATTCGCAAGTAGTAGTACGCGCCGACGCCACTGTTGAGGACGCCGATGATGGTGAGCCAGATTAAGTTGGCTTTCACCGCTGCGCTGAACACATAGAACTTAGCGAAAAAGCCGCCGGTCATCGGGATGCCAATCAGCGAGAGCAGGAATATGGTAAGCGTCGCTGCCAGCAGCGGAGAACTGCGGCCCAAGCCTTCATAATCTTCGAGGGTTACATAGCGCTCGCCCGCATTGGCGAAATGGCTTACCACTGCGAACGCCCCTAAGTTCATTGCCGCATAAGATGCGGTGTAGAACATAGCCGCCGAAGTTCCCAAGGAAGGCGAAGCAGCGAATGCCACAAGCAAATATCCCGCATGGGCAATCGACGAATAGGCCAGCAAACGTTTCACATTATCCTGCACCATTGCGCCGATGTTGCCCAGGGTCATGGAGAGCGCTGCCGCGACCCAGATGACCCAGAATATGGCGTGTACATTTATCACGAATACGATGCGCAGCAAAACCGCAAACGCCGCCGCCTTGGGCGCGGTCGACATGAAGCCCACAATCGGGGCGGGCGCCCCTTCGTACACGTCCGGCGTCCAAATGTGGAAGGGTGCGGCAGCCACTTTGAAACCTAAACCTACAAACATGAACGCCACCGCCACAAACGCCAACACAGGAACGGGCGAGCCCTGCAGCGTCCGGCTGATCCGATCAATATTGGTTGAGCCGGTGGCGCCAAACATCAACGCCACTCCGTATAAAAAAAATGCTGTGGCGAATGAACCCAGCAGGAAATATTTCAGAGAGGATTCGGCGCTGGAAGCTTCGTTCCGCCGAAATCCCGCCAGAACATAAGAGGAGATCGAGGAAATCTCGAGCGCGATGAAAATCAAAACCAGCTCGATCGCCGACGTCATCAGGGCCACGCCGACAACCCCGAAAAGGATGAGAGCATAATACTCTCCGGCACGGATCCGCTGGACCGCCATATATTCATAGGAGCTCAGGATGACGACAGCGGCGATCGCGATCACCAGGACATGAAAGAAAACGCTGAACCCATCCGCCTGCACCATGTTCCAGAAGGCAAGCCCAGGAGACTGCGCCATGAACCAGGTCGCGCAAAGTGCCGCCAGCGTTCCGATTAGCGCGATAGAGCCGAGGACTCTTGGATTTTTCTCCTCGTCTACTAGAGGCTCGAGCGCCATCACGATCATGCCGAAGAGGGAGAGAACAATTTCTGGCAAGATGCGAACGTAATCGGCCAATTGAGGAAGCGTCTGCGAATATGCCGGGATAAAATGCGTGATCGTCGTTGTGGCGAAGCTTGCATCGGCGATCATTGCATTGGCGATCATCGACCCACCACCCGGCTCGCCAATCGCGCAAACGGAGTGAGTGCGGCGTGAACCGCGGGATCAACCGCTCCCAGCCACAGAATAGGAGCTACTCCCATTACGAGCGCAGCTGCCGCACAGGGCCAGACCGCCAGTTTTTCAAATCCCAACAAATCGCTAAGAGAATTGTTGACTGGGTGCGTGACCTTGCCATAGAACACGCGCTGATACATCCAGAGAAGATAAATCGCGCTCCAAATTATGCCGGTTGCGCCGAGTATCCCGTAGACAGCTCTGTCCTGAAACGCGCCGCTCAGCACGAGAAATTCGCCAATGAAGCCGTTCAGCAACGGCAAGCCAACTGACGCCAGCACAATCACCAGATAGGACGCAGCGTATACCGGCATGGGCGAGGCCAGTCCTCCGAATTCGCTGATTTCATAGGTATGACGGCGTTCATGCAGAATCCCCGCCAGCATGAATAGTGCGCCCGTGGAAACCCCGTGTGCCAGCATGACGAACATTGCGCCATTCAAACCAGCCTGCGTGAAGCTGAAAATTCCCAGCACGACGAATCCGAGGTGGCTCACGGATGAATAAGCGATCAACTTCTTCATGTTGGGTTGAACCATGGCCACGAGCGCGCCATAGATAATGCCGATCAGGGCAAGGACCATCACCCACGGGGCATTCGCGCGCGACTCGACAGGGAACAGTCCCAGGTTGAAGCGCAGCAGCCCGTACGTGCCCATCTTGAGCAGAACGCCGGCCAGCAGAACCGACCCTGCCGTGGGCGCCTCGACGTGCGCATCGGGCAGCCATGTATGAAAGGGGAATAAAGGAACCTTCACGGCAAACGCCAGAAAAAATCCGAGGAAAAGCCATTGCGCCGCAGCCGGAAACCGGGGCACGGCGCCGCTCGCAATTTGATCGCGAATCACAACAAAGTCGAAACTGCCGGTATGGGCGTAAAGCCACAGGATCGCCGCCAGCATGAACACCGAACCGATCATGGTGTACATGAAGAACTTGATTGCCGCATACACTTTGCGCTCGTGGCCGAAAATGCCAATCAGCAAAGCCATGGGAATGAGTGTGGCTTCCCAGAAAAAATAAAAGAGGAACAAGTCGAGCGAGGTGAAGACGCCGATCAGCGCCGTCTCCAGAACCAGCAGCAGGATAAAAAACTCTTTCACACGCTCGTGAATCGACGTCCAGGAAATAAGGACGCACAGTGGCGTGAGAAATGTTGTAAGCACCACCAGCCACATAGAAATGCCGTCAATCCCCATGTGGTAGTGAATGTTCGGCGTGGAGACCCATTGCTTGTCGATCTGATACTGAAAATCGGTTTGTGCACGATGAAAATAGACGGGGAGATGCAACGAGAGAACAAAGGTCAGGAGTGAAATGACGAGAGCGAAAATGCGGATGTCGCGGTCGCGGCGCGGCAGCAGCATCAGCAACAGGCCGCCAGCCAGCGGTACGAACGTGACCAGAGTTAAAATGATGGAACTGAGATTGTCCGTGCTCATCGGGGTCCCGTCCACATCCAGATCATGAAAGCGATCACCGCGGCCGAACCTGCCGCGATCCATCCCGCGTATGAGCGGATGTTTCCGGACTGCATGTGACGAGCTTCGTCGGAAACGTGGCGCAATCCGTCGCCCGCATCATTCACCGTCGCATCGATAATCTTCCGATCCACTCCTTGCCACAAGATTCGAGTCGAGCCGTCGATCAACGGCTTAACAAACAGCGCCCCGTACAATTCGTCAATGTAATATTTGTGTAGAAGCGTCTGATATCCGCCCGACAGCGAAGCTGCAATTTTGTCCGGCAACTCCGGGCTGCGGAAGTAAAGCAGCCACGCGAGCGCAAAACCCAGCAGAGCGGCCAACACCGAAATGGCGGTGAACATCAGTTCGGTGGACGCCGCGGTCTTTGTCTTTGGCTCTGACCCTTCTGTCTCCTGCTCCGGCGCACCTTTTTCGCCTATTGCAGTGTGCTGAGCGTCGACGAGAGTGCTGCCGTGAAAAACCGGGCCGAGAAATTTGTCGAATCGATTGTTGCCGCCGAGCGAACCGGGCACACCCACATATCCACCGAGCACCGAGAGCACAGCTAGAATCACCAGCGGAATAACCATGACCTTCGGACTCTCGTGAATCCCGCTGTGACCGTGGGCGCCGTGGGAATCACGCCCGGAATGGCTTCCGTGATCGTGACCAGCCTCGGCTTCGCCGCGATACTCTCTAAAGAAAGTCAGGAACCAGAGCCGGAACATGTAGAACGAAGTGATGAACGCCGTCACCAGTCCCAGCAGCCAGTAAGCCCAGCTTGCCTGATAGGCGCGCCACAGAATTTCGTCTTTGCTGAAAAATCCTGCAAGGCCAGGGATTCCGGCGATTGCCAGAGTGCCTGCGGTCATAGTCCAGAACGTCCAGGGAATCTTGGCGCGCAGTCCTCCCATTTTTCGCATGTCCTGTTCGCCGCCGACCGCATGAATCACCGATCCAGCCGCAAGGAAGAGCAGGCCCTTGAAGAAGGCGTGCGTCATCAGGTGAAAAATGCCTGCCGAAAATGCTCCAACGCCGCAGGCCATGAACATGTAGCCAAGCTGCGAGACAGTGGAATAGGCGAGAACCCTCTTGATGTCAGTCTGTACGATGCCGATGGTCGCCGCGAAGAACGCGGTAAGGGTTCCGATGATTGCCACTACAGTCAGCGCGACAGGCGCGCGTTCGAAGATGACGTGCGAACGCGAAACCATGTATACGCCCGCTGTCACCATGGTCGCAGCGTGAATTAGAGCGGAAACCGGCGTGGGGCCCTCCATCGCGTCGGGAAGCCATACGTACAGCGGGATCTGAGCTGATTTTCCGCAAGCACCCACCATGAGCAGGATTCCGATCGCTGTTAGCAGCCCCGCGCCGGCGGTTTCAGCAGGCAAAGGAATCACTGCTCCGAACACCTGCTGGAAATTCAGCGATCCAAAGTGCTTAATGAGCAGAAATAACGCGATCAGGAAGCCGAAGTCGCCGATGCGGTTCACGATGAACGCTTTCTTGCCCGCAGAGGCTGCCGAATCTTTGGTAAACCAGAAGCCGATCAGCAGATACGACGCAAGGCCAACTCCCTCCCAACCAATGAACATCACAAGGTAGTTGCCGGCCAGCACCAGGGTCAGCATGAAGAACATGAAAAGGTTAAGGTAGCTGAAGAAGCGGTAATAGCTGGGGTCATCCCACATGTAGCCGACGGCGTAAATATGGATCAGGAATCCGACTCCCGTCACCACCAGCAACATGACGAGCGAGAGTTGATCGAGGTAGAACGCGAAATCCGCGGTGAAAGTGCCCGAGCGAATCCAATGCGCGAAGAACTCCTGGTAGGGAAGCGACAACGACGAGAAGCGTGCCGCCACCAACAAGGCCATGGCGAAAGCAGCGCCGCTGAATAAGAGCGCGACAGCGGTCACGGCCTGCCGCGAAGATCTTTTCCCTAAAAAGCCGTTGATCGCAGCGCCCGCCAGCGGCATAACCGGGATCAGCCAGAGATTGAGCATCGGATTCATAGTTTGAGCAGGTTTACCTGATCCACGTTCAAGGTCTCGCGCGTACGATACACAGCGATGATGATCGCCAGGCCGACGGCGGATTCTGCGGCCGCAACTACCATGACAAAGAAGACGAAAATCTGGCCAGCCAGCGCGTGCCAGTGCGCAGCGAACGCGACGAACGACAGATTCACTCCGTTCAGCATCAGTTCAATCGACATGAAGATCGTGATGATGTTGCGTTTGATCAGAAATCCGGCCACGCCGCAGGCAAACAAGAATCCGCTGAGCAACAAATAATAAGAGAGCGGGACCATCACTCCACCTTCCCCGCCGCAGATTCCGGCTTGCTGGCCAGCACCACGGCGCCCATGATGGCGATCAGAATCAAAATGGAGGTGACTTCGAAGGGCAACAGAAAGTCGTGAAACAGAAGCTGAGCAATATCGATCGGGTGTCCGGGCAGCGCGCCGATCGGCACAGCTTCGGTGCCAGAGCGCAGCAACACAACCCACGCGACGAGCACACCGCCGATCAGCATCCCGGGCACGCCAACTAGAATCGCTACACGGCTTCCCTTAGTTTCTTCCTCTACGCCAGCGTTCAACAACATGATCACGAAGACGAACAACACCATAATGGCGCCGGCGTAAACGATCAGCTGCACGGCCGCGACGAACTCTGCGCCGAGTAGAAGATAATCGCCGGCCAGCGCAGCCATCACTGCAATTAGCGATAGCGCGCTGTTGATGGGATGCCGTTGCGCCAGCAGGTTGATCGCCCCGCCCACGCAAACCGCACCGAAAATCAGAAATAATATGAGGTGAAAACTCATGAAATCAGTTCTGAATTTCTAGTGGTCAGTGGCCAGTGGTCAGTGACCAGTTCTAGCTGGCCACTGTTCACTGATCACTTTACTTCCCTACCAGGCCACGACAATCGCCGTTGCCACCAGATTTGCGATTGCCAGGGGTAGCAGAAACTTCCAGCCGAACGACATCAGTTGATCGTAGCGGAAGCGCGGCAACGTCCCGCGCACCCAGATGTAAAGAAAGAGAAAACAGAAAACCTTGGCGATAAACCAGAACACTGGCAACACGGCGCGCATCAATGAAGGCCCAAACAGCGGTCCGTGCCATCCGCCGAAAAACAGCAACGTAGCCAGGCACGCTACCGTGATCATATTCGCGTATTCGGCCATGAAGAACATGGCAAACTTCATCGAACTATATTCCGTGTGGTATCCGGCGACCAGTTCGGTTTCGGCTTCCGGCAGGTCGAACGGGATGCGATTTGTTTCCGCGTACGCCGCCATCAGATAGACGAAGAATCCAATCAACTGTCCATGGAAGATATTCCATCGGGGAATGATGTAGAGAAAGCGCCCACCCTGCGCTTCAACGATATCGCGCAAGCTGAAACTGCCAGACTGGATCAGCACGCCGACCAGTGAAAGTCCCAAAGCAATTTCGTAGCTGACCATTTGGGCACTGGCTCGAAGGCCGCCCAGCAAAGAGTATTTGTTGTTGGAGGACCAACCCGCGAGCGCGACTCCGTATACGCCCATCGATGTGATGCCCAGAATCAGCAGCAGCCCGATGTTTACGTCGGTAATCTGCAGCGGAACGCTGTATCCAAAAAGCTGAATCGAGTTGCCGAACGGGATCACCGAAATCGAAGTGAGAGCGAAGATCACTGCCATCATCGGCGCTGCCAGGAACAGCGGCTTATAAACGTGCGGGGGCGTGAGGTCCTCTTTGAACAGGAACTTCAGCCCATCCGCAGCAGGTTGCAGCAATCCAAATGGTCCCACACGCGTCGGCCCCCAGCGATTCTGCATGTGGCCGACAACTTTTCGTTCCAGCCAGACGGTGTACGCGACCGCGGTGAGCAGCACGAGAAGAACGATCACCGATTTGATCACCGACACGAGTATGAAAATGCCAATCGGCAATTCCGCTTCCTTTCTAAAACTGTGATCAGTCTGCTGCAACCTCAGCGGGTTTGACTTCGTGACTCTCTATCACCGACTTCAACGCGCGCGAATATCGTCCCAAGGTTCCGGACGTGAACAGGTTGTCATTCGCCGGATCGATTGAATCCGCTGGGTGCGCAGCTCCCGGCCCAACTGCGGCCAGCGACGTGCGTTGACTGTTGCCTGCCAGTAGATTCATACGGGATACGTCATAACCCGGAACCAACCGTTGAATTTCATCGAGAATTGCCGTCGGATCAAACGGGCTTAGTTTGGGTTCGAGGCCGTGTGCCTCAAGCCAGACCGCGTGCCGGTCGGCTTCGCCCGATTGCGCACCACGCGACTGCCCCATGTCAGCATGCGTGCCGCCGCCGAACGGCACCAACTTGCGCACGTCAAAGCCCATGGCATCGGCGATACGCACAATCATCTCGAAATCGGACTTGGTGTCCGTGATCTCGCCAGCCTTCTTCACCAACTGCAAGTCACCGCAGGTATTGGTGAATGTGCCAGTTTTCTCGTAGCCGTTCGCGGCTGGGAGCACGACATCGGCAACGACCGCCGTCTCCGTCAGGAACATGTCTTGCACCACCACGAAACTCTTCGAGAAAGTGAATGGATCAACGTTTAACCGGCCGATCGGATTCGATCCCACAACATAAAAGGCTCTGAGCTTGCCCGTTTTTCCTGCTTCGATCATTCCCGGCAGATCTAGCCCCGCGGCCTGTGGTATCTCTCCCCACTCTTTGTGAAACTCACTGCTTCCGCGAATGGGGTTGTATCCGGGCAGCAAATCAGGGTACAAACCCATGTCGGCCGCACCGCGAGAATTCGCATAATCCGCGAGGCAGACAAACTTGGCACCGGAAATCCCGGCGCCGAACTTCGCGAGGCTGGTCAGATCGTTTCCCCGGATTTCAGATCCGATGACGATCACAAGGTTTTGTTCGCCACGCAGTTTATCGCGAAATGTGTTCCATCGGTCTTTATTGCCTGAGGAGCTGATCAGCTCATCACTTGCGGCATCGTTGCCCGCAAGAAAGGCCGCAACCCTCCTCTCTGCGCCAGCAGGAATCTCCACGAAGCTAGTGGCCTGCCGCTGCAACTTGATTGGCTTTGAATTGATTACATATAGCCGCGCACGATGCAGGCGGACATTGTTGCGAATCTGCCAGGCCAGTAAAGGATGCTGCTCCGTGGGATCATTGCCAATCAACAGAATCGCTGGAGCGGTAAACACATCGGCCATGCTGGCGGCGGCATCAGGCCTGCCGCGAAGCGCGCTCGCAAAAGCCGGGAAGTCCGCCGTGCGATGGTGATCCAGATTGTTTGTCTCCAACACGACGCGGGCGAACTTGGATAGCAGGTACGCTTCTTCGTTTGTAATACGAGTCGAGCCCACAACGCCAATCGCTTGGCCGCCCTCTGAGTCGCGAATGCCCGCAAAGGTTTTCCCGATCAGAGCGAACGCTTCCTCCCATGTAGCAGGAGTGAGTTTTCCATTTTGGCGAATCAGCGGTCGCGTGAGACGTTGCTCGTGATTCGCAAAGTCAAAGGCGTAGCGTCCCTTGATGCAAAGAAAGTCGCCGTTGATCCCGCTCTTGTCGCGGTTGTCGCCACGTACAATCTCCATGCCAGTATCGGCACGCCGCACACCCAGCGTGGTCTTGCAGCCGTCGCCGCAGTGAGTGCAGATCGTGCCCACATGCTTCATCTCCCAGGGGCGCGTCTTGTAGCGGTAAGCGCCGGAGGTGAGTGCACCCACGGGACAGATGTCGATGCACATGCCGCACTCTTCGCACTCCAGATGATCTTCTTTATTCGGCGCGATAATGGAACTTACTCCGCGGTTCTGCACACCGAGCGCCCAAACGTCCATGCCTTCGCCGCAGACGCGCACGCAGCGATAGCACAGAATGCAGCGCGGCCGGTCGAAGAACACAATGGGCGACCATTGCTGTTCGTCTTTGTGGGTTTTTGCCTCCATGAACTTCGACTCGGCCGCCCCGTAAGAAAATGTCATGTCCTGCAGTTCGCACTCGCCGCCGGCATCGCACACCGGACAATCCAATGGATGGTTCCCCAGCAGCAACTCCAGCATCCCTTTGCGCGCCTGCTTGATCTCGTCGCTGTCCGAAGTCACGATCATTCCTTCGCTGACCACAGTTGTGCATGCGGTCTGCAGCTTCGGCATCTTCTCGATTTTCACCAGGCACATGCGGCAAGCGCCCTGCAGCGAGAGATTGGGGTAATAACAAAATGATGGAACTTCGATGCCTGCCATTTTGCAGGCCTCGATCAGCAGCGTTCCGGCGGGAGCCGTCACTTTCTTGCCGTCGACTGTAAGTGTTACGTCAGCCATATATTTGTAGCGCCGGCATCGCGCCAGCTTCGCGAAGGAGTTTCGCCCTCGCGATCATCAATAATCTGAAGCCTGCGGGCATTCGCCCGCGTATGGGCGCGGTGGGACGCCAGCTGCTACGCTGGTACCAGTTCTTCCGCGGCGCCCTTTTTCTCAAACGGGCAGGGCCTGCCTTCCAAATGATCCTCAAACTCCTTGCGGAACTTTTTCACGAACGCGATCGTCGGCATCGCCGCCGCATCACCGAGCGGACAAAACGTCCGTCCCAGCATGTTTTCCGACAAGTACTGCATGTTGTCGATGTCTTTTTTAACACCACCGCCGCGATGGAAGCGAGTCAGCGTCTTCTCCAACCAATCGGTGCCCTCGCGGCATGGAATGCACCAGCCACAACTCTCGTGCTTGTAAAATTTCATCGTCCGCAGCGCAAACTTTACGATGCATTGCGCTTCGTCGATCACGACCACGCCGCCCGATCCAAGCATCGACCCGGCTTTCGCCACCGAATCGAAATCCATGTTCACATCGATCTCTTCGGCGGTTAAGCAAGGCGTCGAAGATCCTCCCGGGACCACGGCCTTCAACTTACGTCCGTTCGGAATTCCGCCGCCAACCTCGTAAATCATCTTTTTCAGGTTGTAGCCCATTGGAAGTTCGTAGACTCCGGGCTTCGCCACGTTACCGCTCAGGCAGAACAATCGCGTTCCGCCATTTTTCGGCGGACCAAGCTTCGCGAACCATTCCGCACCGCCCAGCATAATGTGAGGAACGCTGGCCAGGGTTTCCGCATTATTAATAACTGTCGGCCCGCCCCACAGTCCTACTACAGCGGGGAATGGCGGCCGAATCCGCGGGATACCACGCTTGCCCTCGAGGGATTCCATCAGTGCTGATTCTTCGCCAACTTCGTAGGCGCCAGCGCCGCCGTGCCAGTAAATATCGAAATCGCGCCCACTCCCGAAAATGTTCTTGCCCAAAAAGCCCTTGGCATATGCATCGCGAATCGCCTTCTGCATGATCACCGAAAGATAACGATATTCGCCGCGAATGTAGATGTATCCGCTAAGCGCCCCGACTGCCAGGCCGCCAATCATCACGCCTTCGATTACCGCGTGCGGATCGTGTTCGAAAATCAGCCGGTCTTTACAGGTACCCGGCTCGCTCTCGTCGCCGTTGCAAAGCACATATTTCGGCTTGGCTGATTGCTTGGGCACGAACGACCATTTCATCCCAGTCGAAAATCCTGCACCGCCGCGCCCACGCAGCCCCGAGTTCTTCACCTCGTTAATAATGGCATCTGGCTCCATCCCCAGCGCCTTCCGCACGGCCTTGTAGCCGTCCAGTTCAAGATAGCGGTCGATATTGGTCGCACCCTGGCCAAAGCGCCGGGTGACGACCTTTATCTCATCGGGATGGGAAACCAAGTCAGCCATGGAATCGGGTGATCGGGTGATTTTGTGATCGGGACATCGAGGATGTCTCGATCCCTCGATGATTCGATCGCAAAAGCATCGGACTCATCACATTGCCTTTCCTTTGTACTCGTCCAAAACCCTATCGATCTTCTCCGCTGTCAGGTTCTCATGAAAATCGTAGTTCACTTGCACCGCTGGAGCCCAGCTGCAGGCTCCGATGCATTCCACCTCTTCGAGGGAAAATAATCCGTCAGCGGTGGTTCCTTTGTTGCCAACTCCCAATTTCCTCGCGCAATGTTGCAAAATTTCTTCGCCGCCGCGGACGAGGCAACTGATATTGGTGCAGACCTGCACATTAAATTTTCCGCGAGGCTTCGTGGTCAGCATCGAGTAGTAGCTGATAACGTTGCGCACTTCGAGTTCAGTCAGATCGAGCCGGCCAGCGATCTCCTGAATAACCTCATCGCTGAGAAATCCAACTTCGTCCTGTGCATAAAGAAGAGTAGGCACGAGCGCCGACCGCTTCGTGGGATAGTGCGGCACCATCTCCACAAACCGCGTTTCGAATTCTTCGGAGAATTTCACCGGTCAATCTCTCCCAACACAATGTCGATCGATCCAATCGCCGCAACTACATCCGCGATCAGACCTCCTTCGCACATCTTGGGCAGAGTCTGCAGATTTGCCAGGCAGGCCGCGCGCATATGCACGCGATATGGTTTCGACGTCCCGTCACTCACGACGTAGTAGCCCATCTCGCCACGAGGCGATTCGACTGCCTGATAAACTTCGCCCGCCGGCACCGCGAAGCCCTCTGTAATGATCTTGAAGTGATAGATGAGAGCTTCCATCTGCGTCTTCATTTTTTCCCGGTCGGGCAGCACAATGCCGGGAGCGTTTGCCTTGATCGGGCCTTCCGGCATGCCGTCCAGAGCCTGCTTCACGATCTCGTTCGATTCTCGCAGTTCCCGCACCCGGCAGATGTAACGGGCGAACACATCGCCATCCTGCGACACCGGAACCTTGAATTTGAAATTCTCATAGCCGGAATAAGGCATATCGCGTCGCAGATCGAAGTCCACGCCACTTCCCCGTAGGGTGGGGCCACTGGCGCCCAGCGCAATCGCATCTTCTGCCGTTATTCTCGCCACACCCTTGGTCCGCATCATCCAGATCGGATTTCCCGTGAGCAAGTTTTCGTATTCGTCGACTTTCTCGTGAAAGCGATCGGCGAATTTGCGAACCCGCTCGAAGAATCCGAGAGGCGGTTCGAGGGCAATTCCTCCAATCCGAAAATAAGACGTCATCATGCGCTGTCCGCTGATCATCTCGAACATCTTCAGCACTTCTTCGCGCTCGCGAAAGCAGTAGAGAAATACCGTCATCGCGCCAATGTCGAGCGCGTGGGTGCCCAGCCACACCAGATGCGAGTTGATGCGGGTCAGCTCGTTCATCAGCACCCGCATCCACTGCGCCTTCGGAGGAATCTCCAGCCCCAAAAGTTTCTCGACCGCCAGCGCATAGCAGAGATTGTTGGTCATGGGGCACAGATAGTCGATGCGGTCGGTAAGCGGCACCACCTGTTGATAAAACTTGGCCTCGCACGTCTTCTCAATTCCTGTGTGCAAGAAGCCGATGTCGGGCGCGATTCGAACGATGGTCTCGCCATCGATCTCGAGCAGCACGCGCAGCACGCCGTGGGTGGACGGGTGCTGCGGCCCCATATTCAGGATCATCGTCCGATCCTGTCCGGGTTCAAGAACGGGCGTGGGAGAAAGGTGCGCCATGCTTAGCGGTAGCCCTCCACCGGATAGTCTTTGCGCAGGGGATGGCCTTCCCACTCCTCGGGCATTAAGAGCCGCCGCAAATATGGGTGCCCGGTAAACCGAATGCCGAACAAGTCGAATATTTCACGCTCAAAATAGTTTGCACCGGGCCAAACCGAGGTCAGCGATTCGACCGCCAGGCTGGAACTTTCCAGCCGAACTTTCAGACGCACCCGCTCCTTCTTCGGAATCGACAGCAGGTGGTAGATGACTTCAAATCTTGGCTCGGAGGGATACAAATCGACGCAGGTCACGTCCGAGAGAAAATTGAAGGCGCACTCCGCATCGTCGCGCAACAGCGCGCAAGCCTCGCGAATGTTTGAGCGATCAACGTAGATCGTCATTTCATCGCGATCGAACTTTATCCCTGTGACGGCCGCCGGATTCCATGCCAGCAGACATGCTACGGCCGGATGACCCTTCAGCTTTTCAAGATCAGTGATGGCTGGGTTCAGCGGCATTAGCGTTCTCCTCGGCGCACTGCCGTCGGGCCCCAGTCCAGAACGCCCTTTTTCCATACATAGAAAAATCCAACCAGCACAATTCCGATGTAGACAAACATCTCCCAAAGGCCAAAGTGCTTGAGATCGCGCAAAATTACCGCCCAAGGATAGAGGAATACAGCTTCAACATCGAAGAGAATGAACAGCATGGCTACGAGGTAGAACTGCACAGAGAACCGCCCGCGCGCATCCCCCACAGGAGTCATGCCGGATTCATAAGCGAGGTTTTTGGCCCGTGTCGGCTTGCGTTGCCCGATCAGCCACGAAAGGGAGACAACTGCAATCGCAAAGCCGCCAGCCAGCAGAACATGAATCAGAAAAGGCAGGTAGCGAGCAAAATAATTGTCTGGCATGGGAGGGGGTATATATAATTCGCGCGATGCGTCGCTTAAACACTCTAGATTAGGGGCTGGTGCGCGAGAGTGTCAAGGGAACGGGGAAGAAGGGTAGTGGGTTACTTTCATTTTGAGACGGCTAGCAAAGTAGCCCACTACCGGGAAGAAGAGTTTGGCGATTCAGCGATCGGATCATCGGATCATTGGAAATCTCGGCCCATTGAAAATCACTCTTGAAAGCGCGCCGGATGCTGTAAGCTTCAAGCCGCATAGGTTTTCAATCATCCAATGACTCGATTTCTAAGTTTCCTATGATTTTCGGCTTCAATACTGATGTTAAGCACGGCGACACCATCTACCACGTGCAAAGCGAAGCGCGCGAGAGCGAAAAACTGCTTCAGACGCAGGTCTTCGTACGCGGCCAGTGCGTGGGCAAGAAGGCGATCCCATACGGCACCGCACAGGATTCCGGTTACGGCGATCCGCAAAAAGAGCAGCAACTTCGCGACCAGCATCGGCTGGTACTGGAATCGATTCGAGAAGGGAAGTTAGAGGGCGTCCTCGATAAGGCGGAAGGTGAATCGTTGGCCGGCATCAAGCAACTGGACGTGCAATGGGAGAACGCTACCTCCGTTCACGCCAACCGCAATCTGACCATGCAATTGCGCGTGACCGAGGGCGGAGCCGCAGTCGGCAGTGCGCGTCTCACCTTTCGCTTCGCCCGCCCTGACGCAGCTCCTTTCTATACGCAAGCCGTCACCGATTCTGCGGGAGGTGCCTCGATCTCCTTTGAGGTAGAGGAGTACGATTTACCGGACTCGTCTGTGATGGTGCAAGCCAATCACGAGGGCCGGACGGTCACCCGTAAATTTGCCCTGCGCAAAGCGGAATGATCGGATCTTATCGCCTACCCTGAGAGAATATTCAGACATGCGAATTCATATCAACGGTGAAGAGCGTACCTTCCCGGACCCCACGCCGCCCGAAGAACTCACGCTCACGGCGCTGATCGAAGCCCTCGGGATGAAGTCGGACCGCGTCGCAATTGAACTCAACCGCGACATTGCCCCCCGCGATCGCTGGGCAAATACTGTGCTTAAGGACGGCGACCGGCTCGAAATAGTCCACTTCGTCGGCGGCGGCTCCTTCCAGTAATCTTCCGGGCATTCTTCTAGTTACCCTCCTCATTCGAATCTCCTGTTGACATGCACCAACTCATGTCTAAAATGTTTGAAACATTTCGCTGGTGGATTGTTTCAAACATAAACAGGAGAAATGCCGGATCGCTTTTCATCCCGCGAGGTGTTAGCTCTAGCGGGCGTCACTTCCCGCCAGCTTCAGTGGTGGGACGAAAGAGGCCTGGTAAAAGCCGAGCGCGTCGGCCATCGCCGGCTGTATTCCATGCAGAACGTTCTGGAAATGGCGGTGATCTGCGAATTGCGCCGCAAGGGTTTCCCGTTGCAGAAGGTAGGCAAGGTAATTCGTTTTTTGCAACGAGAGTTTGGAAAAGGTCTGGCCGAAATCGTTGCACGAAATTCTGATGTTCACTTGCTCACCGATGGTACGCATCTTTATCTGGAAACTTCGGCGCGACAGATTGTGGACATACTGAAGAATTCAAGTCAGCCCATTTTGGGCATCTGTCTGAGCGACGCGGTGCGGCAGGTGCGCGCTGTGGTGATCGCCCGCAAGGCGAGTACTTCCGTAACGGGGTTGTCCGAGCGCCGCCGTGCTAGAAAGGTTTCGTAGATTAGAACACGCCGGTCCAGGGGTTGGTCCACAGGAGGAATGCATGGTCGGAGAACTGGATATTCTGAATGAATGGATTCCCGAACAGATGCAGCCCGGAACCGTCTTTGTTTTAGAAAACGCTGGCGAAGTTGGCGAAAAGGAGGATCCGTACTGGGCCGTGCTGGCCTGTCCTTCTTGCGGTATGCTGGGATTGATCACGCGCCGACAAATCAACGGCCTTATTCCGGTGATCTGCGGCTCGGAACAATGCTCTGCGCAGTTTTTTATTCGCGACGCTGAAGTCGTCGTGCGCAAACCTTTCTAAGACCGTTTGCTGAGGCCACCCCTGGCCAGCGGATTTTAGTTTTTCCCTGCCTTTATTCCGCCTAGCTCCACCGGTACCTGGTCCACAATCTCAATTCCAAATCCTTCAAGAGCTGCTACACGTTTGGGACGGTTGGTCAGTAGACGGATTCGCCTCAAGTTCAGGTCTGACAAAATCTGGGCACCGATTCCGATCTCGCGCTGCGTCTGCCTTTCGTTGTCGAGCAGGGCTGGCAGTTTGCGGCCGCGATGGAAGGTGAGCGCGCTGCGCTCGCCCACTTTATCGACCGAGAATCCTTGGGAGGTCTGATGCAGGTAAATCAGCGCGCCGCGTCCCTCATCGGCGATGCGGCGGAGCGAGCCTTGCAGCGTGGCGTGGCACTCACATCCCGTTGCGCCAAAGACGTCGCCCATCAGGCAATGGGCATGCATGCGCACGAGCACCGGCGTCTCGCTACTGTCTTTCATAGCTTCGATATCGCCGCGAATCAGAGCGACATGCGACTCTCCGCCGTCGATTTCACTCTCGTAGGCGATTAGGCGGAATTCGCCGAAGCGTGTCTCCACCAGGGCTTCGCCGACGCGATGGACGTAGCGTTCGTGTGCCATGCGGTAGCGGATTAGCTCTGCCACGGTGAGCATCTTGACGTTGTGTTGCGTGCAGAACTCGATCAGGTCGGGGACGCGTGCCATGGTCCCGTCGTCCTTCATGATTTCGCAAATGATGCCGGCGGGAATCAGTCCGGCGAGGCGGGCGAGATCGACCGAGGCTTCGGTTTGTCCGGCGCGCACCAGCACTCCGCCTTTGCGTGCGCGAAGAGGGAAGACGTGTCCGGGGCGCGCCAGGTCAGATGCCTTCGTTGTGGGATCGATCGCCACCTGAATGGTGCGCGCGCGATCGTAGGCGGAAATGCCGGTAGTCACGCCGACGCGCGCGTCGATTGCTTCGCAGAATGCAGTGCCATATTGCGACGTGTTCTCGGCGCTCATGGGGCCGAGACGCAGGTGATCGAGGCGCTCCTCGGTCATCGTAAGGCAAACCAGGCCGCGCCCATACTTGGCCATGAAGTTGATGGCTTCGGGAGTGACCTTCTCGGCCGCCAGCGTGAGGTCGCCTTCGTTCTCGCGGTCTTCGTCATCGACTACGACGATCATGCGGCCGGCGCGGATTTCTTCGATCGCGGTGGGAACGTCGGCAAAGGCTTGGGTGGTCATGATGGCGTTATTGTAACAAAGCGTTTATCACTTAGTAACTATGTCATCCTGAACGCCGTCGAAGGACCCCGCTTCCACTGGGGTGACAGCTGACAGAGGATATCTATGGCGCTCGTCGTCCTGCCAGTTCGTCCTCGGCGCCGCGGAAGAGGGATCGCAGGGCTCGAATTACGAAGCGGGCTAGCAGTACGATGATGACGACGAGGATGAGGGCGATCGTTCCAGCTACGTAAGGATGGCGAGTGGCTAGCCAGGTGAGAGCTACGGCGAGAGCGTCCTCGGCGAGGCTTAGGGAAATGTTTGAGAAAGGCTCAGGGGATGGGGTTACGGAGGCGCGGATGGCGGTTTTGCCCCCGTGCGCGACCATGGCGATGGCTGCACCGAGCAATGTTGCCAGCAACTGCTCGGCGGGAGTGAGTTGCGCGGCGGCCCGGTACGCGATCAGGGCAGCGATGGGGATGCGGACGAAGGTGTGGAGGGCGCTCCAGATCAGATCGAAGGCGGGGATCTTGCTGGCGAAGAATTCGATGGCGAAGAGGGCCGAGCTGGCGGCGATTACGGGCCAGCTTTCGAGGAGTTCCAGGGCTGGCGGGAGTGGAAGATGTCCAAGCGGGCCAGGAGGCCAAGGGCGGCGACGGTGGCATAGACGTTGAGGCCGGCGGCGAAGGCGATGGCTGCCAGCAGGGCGAAGAGTTCGGGGAGCGGAATTTGTAGCCAGTCAGGCATCGGATCCAGCTCCGATCAGACATCCGCAAGGGGCTTGACCACAGAGGACACACGGGAGCAGGGGAACACGGAAGATCTTCTCATTCCCGCTCCGAGATGTCGCTCCGAGATATCAAAGCAAAAGGGTCGCTTTCGAGCGACCCTTAGCAAATCCTGCTATGAAATCGACTAAAGTGTTGATTCGATTTCGAAACCCCAGGCTTCCAGCAAAGGCTCGGGGATGTATTTCGAGTTCTTGTTGCGGCGGGCCCACTCGCGCAGGCGCGTAGATCGCAGGTATTGGTCCGGAGTGAGCTTGTACTCGCGCACGACTTGTTCAAATTCCGTAATGGTGGGGACAATTGGTCCGATCGGCTCGGGCTTGCCCCAGTTTGGATTTCCGCGACGCTTGGCCATTGAAACTGCCTTTCCTACAAATGAGGGAATGAACTCGACAATTGCTCTATCTATTTGATTCTCCAGAAAGTATGACGATGCATGGAAAACATAACCAAGTCCGACAACTAGACCTCCTAGTCATCCATTGAAGCCGCCAACCTAATCGGAGACTCAGCAGCTTAGGGTAAAATCGAGCGAAAGTCAATAATAATTTAGCTTTATCACTTGAATTAAGTACTTCTAACTAATTGTATTTAATGTGGTTAGTTGTCAGCAGCGCAGATCGGTAGTCCCGAAAGTCGGCAGTCCCGAAAAAGGAAGAAGTTCTGGTTTCAGCCGTTCCTAGGTCAGGCGCGGCTGCGGAGCCCGTGCCGAGCCAGACATTACTGGGGTAACCCCCTTGTGCACCGCATCATTGATACCCGATTTGCGGCGGCATAGAGTAAGTATGGCCGCGCTCCGTCACGACGGTCCGCAGTAAAACCATTTCTGCGCACGACCAGGGGCGGAACGTTTCCAGTTGAACCGGAATAACCCAAAGATCATGAAGCTTAAGACACTCCTGCTTAGCTCGGACGATAAAATCGTGCGTGTACTGCGCCGGACTCTGGGCGATCTTGACATTGCGGTCGAGCACTGTAGCAGTTCTGACGTCGCTTTGCGGCATCTGACCCGGGATCGGTTTGAGGCCATCATTGTGGATTGTGCTGGTCCGGGCGCGGCCGCGGTGCTGCGCAGCGCGCGAAGCGCTCCCTGCAACAAGAGGGCGGTGGCTGTAGCCATCCTAGACCCCGCAACCGGGTTGCGGTCGGCTTTCGAAATCGGGGCTCACTTCGTGCTTTACAAGCCGGTGTCGGCCGAGCGGGCCAAGTCAAGTTTTCGGGCGGCGAGAGCGTTGATGAAGAAAGAACGGCGCCGCAATTCGCGTGTGTTGGTTCGAATTCCGATTACGATGCGGAGCCGCGAGTCGGATGTCCAATTCAAGGTAAATACTACGGATCTGGGCGAAGGCGGCCTCGCCGTCGGCTTACCCCGTCGCAGCAAGGCCCATGGCCGATGGTTGCTTTCATTCACGCTGCCGGGATCGACAACGCCTCTCGAAGTGGATGCGGAGTTTGCCTGGGAGGCAGCTGGGACGCAGGTGGGATTGCGCTTCGAGAATCAGTCTCCGGAATTTGCGCGCCGACTGCGGGAATGGCTGAGTCGCAATTCTCCCGACGCAGAGAAAGACGATCCGCCGGCGCGCTGCCGGCTTACGGACTTGAGTCTGGGTGGGTGCTACCTCGAAATTACTTCGCCATTTCCTGTTTCCACGCGCGTAACCCTGTCGATGAGCGCTGCGGGAGTCGATCTGAAAATCGAAGGTGTGGTTCGGGTTATGCACTCGGATCAGGGAATGGGTGTGGAATTTACCCAGAGCACCGTGGAACACCGTTCCATGCTGGAGAAGTTCCTGGCCCTGCTGACAGAGAATCGCAATGTGCTGCCTGAGCTGCTCGTGGAGCCCGAAGGCCTTGAGACCGAGTCTGTCTCAAATTCACCCGTCGCTTCGCCAGCCTCCGAACCAGAAGACGCGTTGCTTGGGCTGTTCCGAAATCAAGCTACGCTTCCGGCGGAATCGTTTCTGGCAGAGTTACGCAAACAGCGAGGGCTGACCACAAGCGCCTCTGCCTGATTGCGGTTCCCTGTTTCCCTTCACTGAGGCAATGAAGTTCCTTCTGCCGGGCCGCCTTTCACCATTTCGGTTTTGATCGTCGATTTCTGATTCGCCACCAAATCGATGTCGGTCTCAAAGTCCCGATACCCCGGCAAACTCATTTTGATCGCGTGCTTCCCTGGAGCCACGAGCAAAGCTTTGCCCATACCTTCGAATTCGGCAACATGGCCAACGAAGACGCCGTCCACGAATACTGCGGCGCGATTTGGTTTAACGTCCAACTTGATCTCGGCGGTGACTGTAGGCATCTGAACCCGAGTGTCTTTTTCCATTTTCACCGCGATACTCTGTTTTTCTCCGGCTCGCACCGTAACTTTCTGCACGAAATCGAGATAGCCGCCCTGGCGCACCGTGATCTCGTGCTCGCCGGGAAGAAGCAAGAGCTTTTTCGACCCTTTCAGTTCGCTCAGATAACCGATGTATTGTCCATCGACCCAAACGCCGGAGGTGTTCTCGACTTTAGAGGCGCCGGCGAGCTCAACCTCGCCCAGCACTTCGTTACCGGCGTGAAGTTGTGAAATGAATATCGGAGAGATCACGAGAACGAACAAACAAAAGACAGCACGGAACCTACAAAAGGGATTCATGGGAAATTCCTCCCTTTTGAGATGATACACGCCGGCAAAAGGTATCCCTACCCTCTCTGAGGCGGGAACCAGACTGGCTAACTCAGTTTTAGAACGTCTTGGCTTTAGAACGTCTTGCGGAACAACCAGAATAACGATCCCGAAAGCATCATGGCGACGGGCAGGGTGAGCACCCAGGCCAGAGCCAGATTGCGCACGGTGGACCACTGAATTCCGGAGTGGTTGGCGGCCATGGTGCCAGCAATTCCGGAAGAGAGTACGTGAGTGGTACTGACGGGGAGACCGAATCCGTCGGCAGCGCCGATGGTCGCCATGGCGGTGATTTCGGCAACCGCGCCCTGGGCATAGGTCAGGTGACTCTTGCCAATTTTTTCTCCCACGGTGATAACTATGCGCTTCCAGCCGACCATCGTGCCCAGCCCAAGAGCCATGGCTACGGCGACCTTTACCCAAAGAGGAATGAAGCGGGTCGAGTGATCGATGTGCTTTTTGTAGTTGGCCAGGACGGCACGGTCTGCGGCGGTAAACTGCGGCTTGCCACTCTTCTGCATCAGGCGTATCGATTCGCTGATGAGATACATGTCATTGCGGAAGTTGCGCACGCGATCGTTCGGGACATTCTTCAGCTCTCGGTAGAGAGAGGTTTCGGTGCCGATGTCGTTGACCATGGTGCGCAGCGCGAGCATGGTGTTGGGCGTGAAATCCTTGGTGCGGATGTAATCGGTAACGTCATCGTGGGCGTCGCCGATTGCGGCGTTGGGGCTCACATACTTGGACAAGGTGTCGGCGGCCTGGGTAGAGACGGCGATGAAATCCTGGGAATCCTTCCAGGTGACCGCGTGGTTGAGAGCGTACGCAGTGGGCACGGTGCCGATGAGAATGAGCATGATCAGGCCCATACCCTTTTGGCCGTCGTTGGAGCCATGGAAAAAGCTGACGCCAGTGCAGGTAAGGATGAGCAGGCAGCGGATGTAGAACGGGGGCGGCTGGGTGCCTTCGGGCGCCTGATAAAGTTTGGGGTCTTTGATGAGGGCTTTGGCGAGAAGCAGCAACAATCCTGCAACACCGAATCCGACGATGGGCGACAGCAGCAGCGATTTGCCGATATTCGCGGCCTGACCCCAGTCAACGCCGCTGGTTGCCGTTCTGGAATTCATAAGCTGGTTGGCGATACCGACGCCGATTACGGACCCGATCAGCGTATGCGAACTGGAGGCTGGCAGTCCGAACCACCAGGTGCCGAGGTTCCAGATGATGGCGGCGACGAGTAGAGCGAAGACCATGGCGAACCCGGCTTTACTACCCACCTGCAGAATCAATTCCACCGGTAGCAGCGAGACGATGGCGAAGGCTACTAGGCCGCTGGAGGCCAGCACGCCGAGAAAATTCCAGAAGCCGGACCAAACCACTGCGACGTGCGGCTCGAGCGAGTGGGTGTAGATAACGGTGGCGACAGCGTTGGCGGTGTCGTGGAATCCATTGACGAATTCGAAGCCCAGGGCCACCAGAAGCGCGATCCCAAGAAGTACAAAGGGCAGGATGGACTCGTTATGTACGAAGGAAAGATCGTGAAGCAGGCTGGAACCGGCATAGGCGACACCGATTGCCAGCACGACGCCGAAAATCAGCATGCCGACTTTGCCGGGAGAACGCGAGAGTTTTTGGTCGAGCAGAGTCTGGGATGCAGTGGCCATGGTTTTCCTCAGGTCGTAGGGTGATTGCAGTGGCTGCGTGCGCTAAAGGTGGCAACTATACGGCAAGTTTGTTACGGGAGTGTGAAAAACGAGGATTTCAGTTCGCGGTTCTATTGCGGTAGAGTACCCAACGGCATTGAAAGCGTTCTGCAAATGGAGGGATATGAAAAACTGGCTGCGAATCGTGCTGTGCTTAAACGTTCTTGCCCTTTCGGGCTGGGGCTCAGCAAGGCGCACAAAAGACTGTCACATTCCAAGCGGTCCCGGAACTTCCCTATCGCGTGGTGCCGAACTTCTTCAAGTTTCCTAAAGGGACGATTGCCGGCGAAGCCTCTGCGGTCGCCGCAAATTCTAAGGGGCATATATTTCTATTTCAACGAACCAAGCCCATGCTCAGTGAATTCGACGCGAAAGGCAATTTTATCCAAAGCCTTGGCGACGGACTCTTTTCGCACCCACATGGTTTGCGTGTCGACGCAGAGGATAATCTTTGGACGACCGACGACGGCAGCCATCTTGTGCTTAAGCTGGATGCGTCCGGCAATGTGCTGTTGGTTCTGGGACGGATCAACACCGGCGCGGAAGCGAATTGGCTCTTCAACAAGCCGGCCGACGTGGCTTTCGCCAAAAATGGTGACATTTATGTGGCGGATGGCTATGGAAATTCCCGCGTCGTGAAATTTGACCGCGAAGGAAATTTCATTAAAGCCTGGGGAAAATACGGTACGGGCGCCGGCGAATTTAACTTACCACATAGTGTTGCCGTCGATAACGAAGGGCGCGTTTACGTTGGCGACCGTGAGAATCAGCGCATACAGATTTTTGATTCAGAAGGCAAATACATCCAGCAATGGACGGGCGTTGGTTACCCTTATGGTTTGGTGATTACAGCCGATCAGCACGTGTGGATGACGGATGGAGGGTACGACCGGATCGTCGAACTGGATCGGAACGGCAAAATCCTCGGAGCCTTTGGGGAACCCGGTCATAAGCCTGGCCAGATGGCTTGGGCTCACTTCATGGCCATGGGTCCCGGTCAGAGCATTTATGTCGCAGATGTGTTGAATTGGCGCTTCCAGGCGTTCGTCCGCACCGCGCCGACCGGACGAATGACAACCTACATTCCCTCGGCAAGAATGTTTTGGGGTTCGTTACCGAGCGTGGGATGGGCGTCGCAGCAGACGGCCATTCCCTACAAATAAAGGCGCAACTTGATCGTCATCGTGATGGGAGTGACGGGCTCGGGGAAGACGACCGTGGGAAGTCTGTTGGCGCAGCAGTTGCGATGGAGGTTTGCGGATGCGGATGATTTTCATCCCCAGTCGAACGTGGAAAAGATGCGGCATGGAATTCCGCTGAATGATGACGACCGTCGGCCATGGCTGGAGCGGCTGCGAGCAGAGATTGCGAAACAGGATGCTGAGGGGCGCAACCTGGTGCTGGCTTGCTCGGCACTGAAAAAAGAATATCGAGAGATGCTCACGATAGGCCCGGCGGTGAAATTTGTGTATTTGAAAGGAAGCGCGGAACTAATCGCACAACGTCTGGAGGCGAGGCATGGGCATTTCGCCGACGAGAAAATTCTTGCCGGGCAGTTTGCCGATCTGGAAGAGCCCGACAACGCTGTGGTTTTCGATATCGCCGGGACGCCGGAAGAAATCGTGACGGAAATCCGCAGGAGGTTGCGAGTATAGCATCGCCAGCGTACTCTCTGCCCCTGTTGGGGCAAATGTCCCCAATTTGTAAACCACAAAAGGACACGAAGTTACAGGAAGGCCCGACTCGCAGGCGTTCCTTCCTGAGATTCGTGGTGAAATTAGGACTACGCCTGTTGGATAAGGCTCGGAAACTTGACACGCTTTGTTTACAATAGAAGATTCGCCTGTCCTGAGAGCGGCAAGCCTGCAGTCTGGACATAAGAACACTTTGGAAGAGTCAAACCACAAACCCAGCGCGTCCCCTAGCGTGACTACCGGAGTGTCGGCGGTCACGTCCCCCACGGTGTATTGGCGAGTCGAGGGAAGCCTGCTTGACCTAACAGTGGTGCAGCCGGTCGCGTTCTTTACATGGAACGCGCAGACCTTCACGGAACGCATCCGGCGTCGGGGACTGATCTTCCTGATGGCGGCGTTGCGTCCGTTTCTCTATTCGACAAATCGCAAATTCGCCACGCGCGTAGTTCACACGGCGTTGCGGGGCGTGACGCGGGACCGGCTGGATCTGCTCGGTGAAGAATACTTCCAATACAAATTGAAGCCGCAGTTGAAGGCGCACGGAGTGGAACGCGTGCAGGAATTGGTGCGCACCGGCGCGGATGTGGTGCTGGTGAGCCAGGGGTTGGAGCATGTAATGAAGCCACTGGCGCTGCATCTTGGGGTGAAGCGACTGGTGGCGAATCGGCTGGATTTTCGCGACGGGGTTGCTACGGGAAGGTTGCTGGAGCCGGTGGTTCGGCCGCGGGGAGCATTCGCGCTCATTCAAGAGCAGAGTCCGGATGGGCGGCGCGCGCCGAAAACGCTAGCCCGGCAGTTAGATATTTCTCTGGAGCAGTTGCGCGGAGCAGTGATTAGTTCGCGTCGGGAGCCGGCGGCGGAGGAACGTCCAATCGTGCATTTCGAAGGGCAGCCGCAAGCGGTAGGATTCTCGGTGCGGCGAGCCCTGGCAGGCAAACACGTGATGCTGATCGGCGTGACTGGATTTATTGGCAAGGTTTGGCTGGCCAATGCTCTGATGGAGTTGCCGAAGATCGGGCGGATTTATTTGCTGATCCGGCGGCAGAAATCGAATCCGGCGCAGCGGCGCTTCGAAAAGATGGTGGAAGAATCGCCCGTGTTCGATCCGCTGTTTGAGAAATACGGCCTCGGCTTTGCAGAGTATCTGCGGGAGAAGGTCGAAGTTGTAGAGGGAGACGTTGCGCAGTGCGGCTTGGGTTTAAACGCGGACGTGGCGCGACGCCTGCAGCGAAATCTTGATCTAATCGTGAACAGTTCAGGATTAACAGACTTCAATCCTGACCTGCGGGATGCGCTGACAACCAACACCGATGCGGCGATGAATATCCTCGAATTCGTACGCGGCGCCGATCATGCGGGCTTACTGCATTTGTCGACGTGCTACGTAGCCGGCGAAAGGGATGGCAGGGTGACGGAAAAGTTGATTCCGAATTACACTCCGCATCGCGTGCCCGGCTTCGATGCAGAGCAGGAATTAGCGTCCCTGCATGAGTTGATCGCGAAGGCTGAGGCGCAGGCCGAAGGCACGGAAGTAACGGCTGGGCTGAGGTCGCAATCGCTGGCGAAGGAGCACGCAGCGAAAGGGCTGCAGGGCGCGGCGCTGGAGAATCAGATCCGCAAAAACCGGATACGTTGGTTGAGGACTTACCTGACCGAAGCGGGCACGCGTCGGGCCAAAGAGCTGGGCTGGCCGAATACTTATACGTTGACCAAGAGCCTGGCGGAATCGCTCATCGTGAAACATGGTGCGGAGCTGCCGATTGCCGTGGTACGTCCGGCGATTGTCGAAACCTCGGTAGCCAAGCCCTTCGTGGGATGGAATGAAGGGATCAATACTTCGGCGTCGCTATCTTACTTGTTAGGGACGTACTTTCGACAGTTGCCCTCGAATGAGAGCAAGCGGCTGGACATTATTCCGGTCGATGCGGTGTGCGCCGGTATGACCTTGATTGCGGCGGCCATCGTCGAGCGGCGGCACGATCAGTTATACCAACTGGCGACTTCGGTGACGAATCCTTGCGATATGGGCCGGTCGATCGAGTTGACCTCGCTGGCACACCGCAAGCATTACCGGGCGCAGGAGGGGCTCGAATCTTGGCTGCGGTTGCGCTTCGATGCGATTCCGGTATCGAAGACGCGATACCAGCGCATGTCTGCGCCGGCGCAAAGGGCGATTGTGAAGTCGATTCAGCGAATCATGTCGCCGCTGCCGCTGAAGAAGACCCCGTTGGTGAAGGCGGAGAGAAATTTGGAGCGGGTGGAGAAATTGATTGAGTTGTTCGAGCCATTCATCCTGTTTAATGAGCACGATTTCGCGGCAGACAACGTGGAGAAGCTTTCGCACGCGTTGATAGAAGAGGAGCGCGATGAGTTTGGATACAAAGCGAGAACGCTCGACTGGTGGGATTACTGGATCAACGTGCATATCCCCGCGCTGCGGCGATGGACTTATCCTTTGATCGAAGGAAGGCCGCTGGAGGCGCGTCCAGCACGGAGTTTGCAGAACGGAGAAACAGTGAAGACCGGCACCGACGGGGGAGCGTGGTGATGGTTCTGCCTCAGGGGCTAAATTCCGGCGGATGTGCTGCGGCTTACGCGGCGCTAAAGCTCCGCTCTTCCACGAAAGGCCGGCGCGGCGCAGTCGGCAGGTCCGGGGCAAGCTCATACGGGTCGCTCCTCCTCAAAAACATGCGCCAAAACATGAATGAGAAGTGGTGAATGGCGATATTCTTGACTGGATCTACCGGATACATAGGGGCGCACGTCGCAGCGAATCTGCTGCGCGACCATGGCGCGGCTTTGAATGTGCTGGTGCGGGCGCGGGATGTGAGCGAAGCGGAAAACCGCTTGTGGCAGGCGCTGCAATTACATCTTGAGTTTCCGCAGTTTTACGAATATCTGCAGACCCGAATGCGCGTCTTCCGCGGGGATTTGACGGAGCCGGGATTCGGACTGACGCGCGACGATTATGACCGGCTGGTACACACGAGTGATTCGGTGATTCATTGCGCGGCGTCGCTGAACCGGAAATCAGAAAAGAGCTGCCTAAACGTGAATCTTCGGGGCACGCTGGAGGTGCTCACGCTGGCGCGGCACGCCGAACACTATCACGGTTTGAGGCGCTTCAGCCAGGTGAGTACAGTTGCGGTCGCAGGGAAGCGGCAGAACGAGGTGGTGAGCGAAGACCGGTCGATCGATTGGGAGCGCTCGGATTACGATCCGTATGCTCGGACAAAAAAATTCTGCGAGCACATGATGCGCGTGCTTCTACCGGAGACGCCGAAGACGATCTTCCGGCCGAGCATTGTGCTGGGCGACAGTCGATATGCGGAGACAACGCAGTTCGACATGGTGAAGGCGTTTGTGTTTCTGGCTGGGCTGCCCGTGTTGCCGTTTCGTCCGAACGACAAGATCGATATCGTGAACGTGGATTTTGTGGCGGATGCGATTGCCACACTGCATCAAAAGGACCGGCCGGAGCACGATACGTATCATCTTTCGTCGGGGATCGGGTCGCAAACGTTTCGCCAAATCACGGCTGCGCTGGCCGCGGCACAGAACAAGCGGGCGCCGGTGTTTGTGCCGGTCGCGGAGAAGCCATTCTCGGGGTCGGTGAACCTTCTGGCAAACCGTAAAGGTCCGATCGGAAAAAGCGCTTCGCTGATGAAGGTATTCATGCCTTATCTGGTGTGGAACACTGTCTTCGATAACACGCGCGTCATAAGGGAGTTGGGGAAAAAGCCCGTGCCGTTTTCAGAGTACTGTTATCCGCTGCTGAAATTCAGCAGCGAAAACGAATTCGCATATCGATACCAGCCCTGGCCAAGAGCAGCGGGAGGAACCGCCGCATGATGGACTTCATTCTGGAGGCTTGGGTCAGCAGTTCCATCGAACGCGCCAAGGCGGGATGGATGCTAGGCGCCGGAAAGCGCTGGCGGCCCGGTGAAAAGTTGAGATTGTTGTTTGCCGGTTATAACGGTACGCGGAACATGGGATCCGACGTGCGGGTCGAGGAAATGCTGCGGCAGATCCGGCACATCCTTGGCGCAGAGCAAGTCGAGTTCAGCGTGATGAGCCAGAACTTCGATTTCTCGCGCGGATATTTCGAAGGCTCGAAGCAAGTCCATCTGCCGGACATTTTTCCGCCATTCCTGGCAAATGAAGTGCCGCAGCACGACGGAGTGGTGGCGTGCGAGGGCTCGATGTTCAAGAGCAAGTTCGCGAATGCTCTGACTACGATGATGATCGGGTCACTGGGAATCGCGGCCGCACAAAATAAATTATCCGTAGGATATGGAGCCGAAGCAGGACACATGGATCCTCTCGTGGCGAAGATGTGCGGGCGGTATTGCCGGAATTCATTTGTGATCACGCGCAACGAAGAGTCGCGGACCGTGCTGCGTGAGCTAGGTGTGCCTACCGAGATAGGCACCGACACGGCGTGGACGTTCGAGCCGCGGCAGGGAGAGTATGGACAAAGCGTGCTGCGAAAAGTCGGTTGGGACGGGTGCACTCCGGTGTTGGTGGTGTGTCCGATCAATCCCTTTGAGTGGCCGGTGAAGGCGTCGGTGGCGAAGTATGCGGTACGCAGCTTGACAGGAGCCTACAAAGACAGCCATTACCGCACGGTGTATTTTCACAACTCCGGGCCGGCGGCGGACGAGGCCTATCGGAAATATTGGACCGCCATTGCGAGCGCGGTGGACGCATTCCGCAAAAAGAAAAATGTTTTCGTAATTCTGGCAGCGACCGAGCGGCTGGATGCGCGTCCGGCGAAGCGAATTGCCGAGAAGCTGGGCGGCGTGCCGGTGATAACTTCGGACGAGTACAACATGTATGAAATGGTGAGCGTGCTGCGGGCGTGCCACATGATGGCGTCGTCGCGGTATCACGGCATTGTCACGTCGATGCCGGGGCTCGTGCCGTCGGCTGGAATCACCATGGATGAGCGCATCAGGAACCTGATGCGGGAGCGCGGGCATGCGGATTTGCTGATGACTGTGGACGATCCCGAACTCGAGGGAAAGCTGCTCGCAGCTTTGGAGAAACTCAGCTGTGACGGCGAAGCGATTGCGGATGGGATTGCGCGAACGGTAGTGAGGAATTTGAAAGTGATGGCGCGCATGGGCGTGTATTTTGAAGAGGAAGTGCAAAGAAGATATCCGGAGTTTGAGACGAGGCAGGGAGAGTGGAGTTGGGAGGATTACCTGCCGCCGATGAGCGCGGGGCTGCATGCGTTAGTGACGGCTTACAGTTAGCGTTTCGAACGCATCTGTGTGGCAATGTAAGGAACAGATTAACGCAGAGAACGCGAAGATCGCGTGGATGTCGAGGAGAAGAAATCTGTTCCTCATCGTTGGATTTTACAATCCATATCTTGAACACAGCGATTCCATTCATCGGGGAGATTTTTTCGCAACTGCGGGCGGCCGCGGATACTCGGATTCTTGCCGAGATTCATGAGGGGCAAGTCACGGGCGTGACTGGGAATGAGTTGCTGGAACTCGTGCGCAAGGCCAGGACCTTCATTGCTTCGAAAAGCTTGAAGAAGGGCGACCGGTGCGGCTTGCTGGCGGGGAACAGCATTCGCTGGGTCGCGATGGATCTGGCGCTCACCGCGGAAGGCTTGATTGTTGTGCCGCTGTATTCTCGTCAGGCACCGGCGGAATTGGTCGTGATGATGAAGGACTGCACGCCGTCGCTGGTGTGCTGTGGCAATGCGGCCTTGCGGGATGCAATCGCCGGGAACTGGGCTGAGGCGCCGCAGCAGTTTCTGTTTGACGAGATTTTCGCGGGCGTGGATGGAGTGCAGTTGGAGCGGCCGCAGGTGGGGAAAGATGATCCGGTAACGATTATTTACACCTCGGGCACTTCGGGCGAAGCTAAGGGCGTGGTGCTGACTGCGGCGAACGTGGGTTTCATGCTCGACCGAACTGTAGAACGATTAGGCGAGCTCATGTCAGGTTCAGCGAAGCAAGACCATGTCTTTCACTATTTGCCCTTCACGTTTGCCGCATCCTGGATTGCGTTGCTCACATTCCTGATGCGCAGGAGCCTGGTTACCATCAACATGGACCTGGCGAAGATTGCGAATGACATGAGGGCGGTTGAGCCGGATTATTTTCTGAATGTTCCGCAATTGCTCGAGCGCATGCGGAGGGCGGTCGACGAACAGTTGTGGCAGACGGGGGGAGTGGCGCAGGCGATCTATTCGCGAGCGAAGGGGGCATGGGCGCGAAAACAGGAGAGGCATCCGAAAGCGGGTGATGGGTTGTGGCTGGGCCTCGCCCAGAGATTGGTTTTTCCGGCGATCCGGAAGAAGATGATCGGGAAGAATTTGAAGGCGCTGATTTGCGGCTCAGCGCCGCTGAGCGTGGAGACGCAAGTCTATTTTATGATGCTGGGGGTACGTGTGCTGCAGGTTTACGGGCTGACGGAGACAACGGCCATTTGCACGATGGATGATCCGAATCGCGTCGAGGTGGGACGCGTTG
>Ga0310038_10000055_pt1 | contig 131774 bp, 120 predicted proteins | sample Sb_taG_6_FD_200461 | JGI IMG/M metagenome (GOLD analysis project Ga0310038, IMG submission 200461) | Peat soil microbial communities from Weissenstadt, Germany - Sb_50d_4_PS metaG (v2) (version 2) | ecosystem: Environmental > Terrestrial > Soil > Wetlands > Peat | place: Germany: Weissenstadt... | reverse complement strand
GCGGATTTCCATCAAGGCCAGGGCCGCTTCCTATGCCGCCCATCTAATAGGCCGGATATATGACCGCAACCAGTTCCCCCCAGCCGTTTCTCACCCTTGCACGCGGGCGGGGTCCATATATGACACGGGAAGGACCGGGTGCGGACCCCCCTCACTCACCGGCCCAGTTGATCGAGCAAATGCAGGATCACGCCGATCCCCGGGATATTCACTTCGAGTTCCTCGCCGAGAGTGCGAATCACACGGACCCGGCGCAACGCTTCACGATCGTAGAGCGCCTCGGGCCGTCCGCGCACTCGCTCGACTCGAACCGGCGCGATCAAATCCTCGCGCTCCCACGACGCCAACTCGCGTTCGCTGATTCCGCCGATCGAGCAGAGCACGCTCCTGCTCAGCAGGACCACTTTGCCGCGCGCGGTGCGCCGATGCGTCGAAGCCGGTCCGGTTGATGAAGATCGCCGTGCCACCGTATTCAGCTCCGCATCACTTCGACGCCATCAGTTCCGCGCGCGGATCGGCAATCCCGCGCGCCTTGAGACTATCGGCCAAATCCTGCATGAGCGCGCGCTCCCTGGCGTTCAATTCGGCCGGCGCGAGCACCTTGAGTTCGTAGAGCAGGTCGCCGGCCGGCTCCTTGCCGTGGGCAGGCAGTCCCCGCCCGCGCAGCCGCATCACCCGTCCCGTCTGGCTTCCGGCCGGAATCTTGAGCGACACACGCCCGTCAACCGTCGGCGCGGTGATTTCGGCACCGAGCGCCGCTTCGTAGTCCCAAACCGGTAAATCGACGCGGAGGTCGCGGCCCGCAAGCGCAAACACCGGGTTCGGTTCGATTCTGACGGTCAGGAAGAGATCCCCATTCTGATCGGGACGCGGTGCGCGGCCGCCCTGCCCCTTCAAGCGCAACTGCGTGCCGTCCGACACCCCCGCTGGGATTGTGACTTCGAGCATGCGCCGCGCCTGCACCACGCCGACTCCGCCGCAGGTCGGACATTGCTCGGCGGAGCGAATCACGCGCGCCTTGCCCTGCTTTTCCTCGCGCGCGATCATCCCGCTGCCGCGGCAGGTGGCACATTCGTCCTCGGCGACGAGATCGAGCCGGCGCTTCGCACCCTTGACCGCATCGACGAGCGGGATTCTGACTTCGGCGCGAAGATCGGGCGCGCGCGCGGGCTCGACGTCCGCGGTGTCGAAATCGAAGCCGGAAAATCCGCGTGACGGACCGCCGCGGCTGCGCCTGCCGGCGCCATGTCCAAAACCGGCTCCTGCGCCGCCGCCACCGAAGAATTGCGAAAAGAAATCGCTGAAATCGCCGCCGCCGAAGTCCGCGCCCGCGCCCGCGCCGGCCGCCGATTGCTGGCGCGCATAGCGGCGCATCATCTCTTCCTGCGATACGCCGTGCTCCCAATCGGCGCCGAGTTCGTCGTACTTCTTGCGCTTGTCGGCGTCGCCGATGACCTGGTAGGCCTCGTTCAGTTGCTTGAATTTGGCCTCGGCATCCTTGTTGTTGGGATTTACGTCGGGATGGAATTTGCGGGCGAGCTTGCGGAAGGCGCTTTTGATTTCCGCCGCGCTGGCTTTTCGATCGACACCGAGAGTTTTGTAGTAGTCGCGAAATTCCATCCGGAATACTCAGTCGGCAACATTCGCGACCTCAGTTACTATACTCACTTGGCGTGCTCGATTAGCAAGTTGCGTCCAGCGACTGCGCGAACCCGGCTCAAGCCTCGGGCCGCGGCGCCGGCTGACCGCCGGCCGCCGGCCGATCCGCCATCGCCGCCATCCGCGCCTCCAGCGAGCGAAGTTCGGCGTCAAGCGCCGCCTGGCGGCGCCAGATGAACATTACGTACAGGAACATCACGCCGAAGATGATGCTGTACGCGGCGAACAGGTATCCAAAATGTGCTCCCATCAACTCAACTCCATCAGGCGGGGTCAGATGCCGCCGCCGTTTCGAACGCGATCCTGGTGGCAAGCTGGCGCATCCTGCTACGGGTCCGCAACTGGGTGAATCGCAGCATCAGGAACCATGCCCACAACAGCGTAAATGCCGCCAGGCACACCATCAAAGTCCAGATCATCCGCGGATCCTCCAAGCCATGGGTGCCCTGCTTGGTAACCAGCACCGCAGGATGAATAGTGCGCCACAGGCGGACCGAGGCGATGACGATCGGCACGTCCAGCGCGGCGACGATTCCGATCACCGCGCCGAAGCGGGCTACCTGGGGCGTGTCGTCGGCGCTGGCGCGCAGCATCAGGTAGCCGCCGTACATCAGCCAGAGGATAAAAGTCATCGTCAGCCGGGAGTCCCACGTCCACCAGGTGCCCCAAATCGGCTTGGCCCAAATCGAACCGGCGACAATCATCAGCGTGCAGAAGACCATCCCGGTTTCGGCGGCGGCGTAGCCGAGGTCGTCCCAGAGCTGATCGCCGAGCCAGAGGTAAAATATGCCGGCGATGGCGACCAGTCCGAACGACGCGAATGCGACCCAGGCGAGTGGGACGTGAAAATAAAAGATCAACTGGGCGATTCCCATCTCGGCGTCCGGGGGAACGTAGTCGAAGACCATGAACAGCGACACCAGCATCAGGGCCAGGGTCGAGAAACCGAGCCAGTTGCGAATCGTGGGGTTGTTCATGGGGCCACCGGTTTTTCCTTTCGTCAGTCGCCGCCTACCACATGCTCGAACAGCAGGTAACCGGCGGTGACGAACAGCACGTCGCACGCGATCATGATCTTGAGCCAGTCGGTCATCGACTCAAGCGGCGCGCCGGCGAGCGCAGCCGAGCTTGCCTTGACGCCCGCAATCAGCGCCGGCACGAAAATCGGCACGGCGAGAATGGGCAATAGCATATCGCCGCCGCGAGTGCGTCCGGTGATTGCGGAGAGCAGCGTGGCCAGCGCGGAAAATCCGATCGCGCCCAGCACCAGAATCGGCGCCAGCAGCACTATCGACGCGTCAAATTCGAGATTGAAGAACAACACCATCAGGATGACCGCGCCAACCTCGGCCACCGCCATGAAGAGGAAAGCGGCGGCGAGTTTGGCGGCGTAGAGTGTTGCGGGATCGAGCGGGCTGAGCAGCAAGCCGCGAATCGCGCCGTTGTCGCGCTCGGCGAGCAGCGCGCGATTGGCGCCGAGCATCCCGGAGAACACCATCGCGACCCACAGCGCGCCGGCGGCAGCGTCAACGCTGCGCACGCGCGCCGCGTCGAGGGCGAAGACCAGCACGACGAGCACCAGCATCGAGAGCGCGAGCAGCGCCAGCGTGCTCTCGCCGCTGCGGAGCTCGAGGCGCAGGTCCTTGCGCAGGACGGCGGCAAAGCCAGACACGGCTTCTATCTGCCCAGCAGCGAGCGGATTCGCCCGCCGCGCCGGATCTCCTCCTTATGCTCATGATGCTCATGCTGCGAAAGGCGGCCGCCGCGCGAGATTTCGAAAACCGCGAACTCGATGCCATCGATGGCGGGGATTCCATGAGTGGTTGCCAGCACGCAGGCGCCGCGTTCGACAGCGCCGCGAATCAGCGCAGCGACGATATCGGTGCCGTCATGGTCGAGCGACGCAAACGGCTCGTCGAGCAGCAGCAGAGCAGGCTCGGCAAGCATCGCACGCGCGGCCGAGAGGCGCTGTTCCATCCCGCGCGAGAAGGCACGCACGCGGGTATCGGCAGCGTCGGCCAGTCCGACCCGGCCGAGCCATTGATCGGCGGATGCGCGCGGGTCGGCGAGGGAATAGAGTTCAGCGTAGAATTCGAGATTCTCGCGGGCGGTCAGATTCGGATAGAGGAAGCTCTGATGCGCCATCAGGCCGATTCGGCGACGATAGCGGGCGGCGAGTCTCCGCGTGTCCTGCCCAAAGACCAAGGCGTGGCCGCCACTCGGTGCTTCGAGTCCGGCCAGGATACGCAGCAGGGTGGATTTCCCGGCGCCGTTGCCGCCAACTATAAACGCGCCCGCACCCGCCAGCAGGCGCAATTGAACTTCGCGCAGGACGGGCGCCAGACCGTAAGTCTTTGCCAGGCTGCGAGTCTCGACAACGGGCGCCGACATCACTCGGTCCAGGCGGGCGCGGCGCCAATTGGCGTGATCGCGAGGCCGCATTGCGCGCAGAACTTCGAGTCGGCCGCGGCGCGCGTTCCGCATTGCGAACAGAAGCGAATCTTGCGCGCCGGCGACGGCGAGGATTGCGGCGGCGGAGGCGGTGCGGCGTCGGTGCGGCGCAGCGCCTGCGTCAAAGGTGCGGAGAAAAGTTTCTTCCGATCTGCGGCATTGGCGGTCTGGAGGCGGAAATTCTCGACCGCGGCCATCGCGGTCAGCGCCCGCTCCTCGAGCGCCTTGTGCATCGATTCGTAGTCCGCATCAGACAGCTTGCCCATCTCGCGATCGAACTCGAGTTCGCGAAGACCCTGCACTGCCAGCGCGCGTTCATGCTCGTCGCGCTCCACTTGAAGCTCGCCGGGCGACTTGGCGCGCGCTCCGACGAGCCCGATGCCGAGCGGAGCCGCGACGAACAACGCGACTCCGGCGACAATCAGCGCAGCGGCAAGAATGAACACCGGTTATCTGCGCTCCTTGAGTTCTTTTTCGAGTCTGCGCCTGAGTTCGGGATCGAATGACGACGGCTCTGCGGCCGGTTCCGAGCCGGGCGGCGCAGACGACGGATTGGAGCGCCATCGCCCGACCACGAGCATCACCGCGCCGCCGCCAAGCGCGAGCGCGATAAAAGGCATCGTCCAGGCGAGCAGATTGAAGCCCTCGGTGGTCGGCGCGGACAGGACTTTCTCCCCGTACTTGTGGCGATAGAAGGCGATTATCTGCGCACGACCCATCCCTTTGCGGATCATGCCGTCTACCTCGGCGCGCAGCGGCACGGAAAAGCCGCAAGTCGGCATGTTGCAGTTGGCGACGGTGAGACCGCATCCGCATTGGCAGGTTAATCCCTCAGAAACCTGCGCGTTGGTCGTGGTTTCCGCGGCAAATATTTCACGTGAGAGGTTTTTCAGTTCGGGGGAAATAAAAACGAAGAGCGCGACGACGATAACCGCAAACCGCAGCGACGATCCGAATGCGAATTGCGAACGCACAGGATTCAATCACTCCCGGGAGTGGCTACGTCGGCGAGTTCGCGGCTGTCGATGGCCGAACGGCTGAGCACGGTCGCAATCGCGGCGCGTTCGCGCACGTTGGGCCACATCGCAATCACAGTGCCGAACGCCATCAGCAGGCCGCCGGCCCATAGCCAGAAGACCAAGGGCGTCAAAAACACTTCGAAGGTCGCGGTCTGACCGCTGTCGTCGAGTCCGGCGAGTACAAGATAGAGGTCGCTTACGGGAGTGGAGCGGATTGCGACTTCGGTCGCGGGCTGCTGCGCCTGGATGAAGAAAAGCTTCGCCGGGGACATCATGGTGATTTCGCGGCCGTCAGCGCCGAGCACCTCGACGCGGGCGGTCGCGCTCACGACATGAGACGTGTCGAGCTGCGAGATACCCTGGAAGCGCAGAGTGTACGAACCAATCGTAAAGCTCTCACCCGCGTGCACGCTCTTTTTCACTTCGGTGCGGAAGAAGGACGAGCCGACGATTCCGATGAACGCGACAACCACGCCGACGTGGATGACGTAGCCGCCGTAGCGGCGATTGTTCTTGGCAACGAGATTGACGAGCGCTTTGGCGCGCGGCTCGTCCAGCAGGTGGCGGCGGGCGTTCATCCCGCGGCGAAACTCGACGATTACGGTGCCGACCACGAACGCGGCCAATGAGAAGGCGGTCAGCACGTACCATTGGCGCACCCCGACAGCGGCGACGATGATCCCGGTGGCGACGCCAATTGCGACGGGCGCGGTGAAACTGCGGACCAGATTGTCAGTGGTCGTGCGCCGCCACGCGATCAGCGGTCCGATGCCGGTCAGGAACACCAGCCCGAGCGCCAGCGGCGCGTTGACGCGATTGAAGAACGGCGGTCCGACGGTAATCTTCACGCCACGCACCGCTTCCGACAGCACGGGAAAGACGGTGCCCCAGAAAACGGCGAAGGTGATCCCGACGAGTATGAGGTTGTTGAACAAAAACGCAGCCTCGCGCGACAGATACGATTCAAATTCGGCGGGACTGCGCAATTGCTTGGAGCGGAAGATCAAAAGTGCGGTGTAGGCGAGCACCACCGCGATCAGGAAGCTGAGGAAGTATGGACCGAGGCCGGATTGGGTGAACGAATGCACCGACGAGATGACGCCGCTGCGGGTGATGAAAGTGCCAAACAGCGTGAGTCCGAATGCGAGTCCAATCAGCGACAGGTTCCAAACCTTCAGCATGTCCTTGCGTTCCTGGATCATCACCGAATGCAGGTACGCGGTCATCACGAGCCACGGCATGAAGGCTGCGTTCTCGACCGGGTCCCAGGCCCAGTAACCGCCCCAGCCGAGAACTTCGTAGGCCCAGCGGGCGCCGAACAGGTTGCCGAGAGTCAGAAAGAACCAGGAAAAAATCGCCCATCGGCGCGTCGAGCGAATCCATCCGTCGTCGAGTTTTCCGGTGATGAGCGCGGCGGCGCCGAAGGCGAACGGAACCGAGGCGCTGACGTAACCGGTGTAGAGAGACGGCGGATGTATCGCCATCCAATAGTTCTGCAACAGTGGATTGAGGTCGGAGCCTTGAGCGGGAATCGTCGCGAGCAGATCGAACGGACGGGTGACGAAATTCAGCATCAACAGAAAGAAAATCGCGACGCCGGCCAGCACGGCCAGCGCGTAGGGCGCGGTGTCGGGATTGCGGCGGCGATTCTGGAACGCGGCTACCGAGGTGAAGATCGCCAGCAACCAGGTCCATAGCAGCAGCGAGCCCTGCTGCCCGGCCCATAGCGCGGTGAATTTGTAAGCGGTCGGGAGCGTGGAGCTGGAATATGAGGCGACGTACTCGAGCGAGAAGTCGCTGCGCAGCAGGGCCATCCACAGCACGACGACCGCAATCGTGACCATCGCGCACATCGACCAAATCGCATGACGCGCGCTGACGACGAAGTCGGGCGCATTGCGGCGCGCGCCGTAGATATTCGCGACGATGGAATAGACGGCGAGAATCAGCGCGATCGCGAGCGCGAGGTTACCAAGTTGCGGCATAAGCAGGACCTGCCGCTATTGTGATTGTTTGGGCTTGTATTTGGAAGCGCAACTGGTCATCACCTGCGTCGCGGTGATAACGCCGCCCTCGCCGAGCTTGCCCTCGACAATAACGTCCCGGTTGGGCGCGAACATGTCGGGCTTGGGCTCGCCGGCGGCTATGACGCGGAACGAGACGGGCTCAGTCTCTACGACAGGTTTGATGGGCGTGCCGTCAGCATTGACGTCGGGAATCGGCACGATTTCAAATTTCAGGGTCAGGATGTTCGGGTCCCAGCTAATTGTGCCGGGCTTGACGCGGCCCGCAACCCGCAGCGCCTGTCCGCCCAGCTCGCTTTGGCGCGCGGCCACTTCAGAGACGGTCAGGTAGTATTCCGAAGTGGTGCGCATCGCATTGCCGATAAGGTAGCCGATCGCCAGGATGATCAGTCCGGCGCCGATGAAAAATCGTGGGCGTATGTTCATATTTTAATTTCCCCGGTTCTTCATGATTGTTTCAGGGGCCGGACGCGCAAGCAACCGGCCGTGGCGACGGCAGCGCAGTATTCAGGAGTCGGAATCGGAGTGCGGGTTCAAGGGGCCGAAGGCGACACCGCGCTTCGAGGCGCGAATAAATTCCACCATCTCGATTACTTCGGGCGCAAGATCGCCGGATTTCTCGAGTCTCTCGATTGCGAGTTTGAGATTGCGGCGCGTGCCGAAGAGCGCGGCGAAAGCGCGCCGGAGCGCATGAATCGAGTTCGACGAAATTCCCGCGCGCTTGAGTCCAACGACATTGATCCCGTGCAGGGTATGGGTGCCGTCCATGATGCAGAACGGCGGCACGTCGCGGCTGGTACGCGACAGACCGCGCATCATCGCGAGCCGTCCGATGCGAGTGTACTGATGCACGACGCAGTTGCCCGAGACCAGCGCGCGGTCGCCGAGCTCGACCCATCCGGCGAGCAACGCACCGCCGGCGATGATGGTCGAGTTGCCGATTCGGCAATCGTGCGCAACGTGCGCATTCTGCATCATGAAGTTGTCGTCGCCCATGATGGTGACGTCGCCGCGCTCGCAGCCGCGATGGACGGTGGAATATTCGCGAAAGATGTTTCGATCGCCGATTTTCACCGAGCGTGCGCCACCGCTGTAGGTGAGATCCTGCGGCTCGTCGCCGATTACGGCGCCCGGATGAAGCACGTTGTCGGCACCGAGTTCCGTGATGCCGAGAATGGTGACGTGACCGATTAAACGGGTGCGCGCACCGAGGCGGATTTTTCCGTCGAGGAGGCACAACGGACCGACCTCGACGCCGGCGGCCAGCTCGACCTCGCCGCCTACCACCGAAGTCGGATGAATCCGCGGCGGCGCGTCACGCGTCAATTGAGGAGCCTGCGCTTTTTGAGATCGTCGTGATGCTCGTTGTCGGCGGCCTTCGAGCCCTCCACCTTGTAATCTCCCGACGCCCACGTGCCAAGGTCAATCATCTGGCATCGCTCGGAGCAGAACGGGCGAAAGTGATTTTGGGGCGACAGGTCGGCGGGCTTTTTACAGATGGGACACATCATCGTGAGTTACCGGGGCGTTTAAGAAAATTGTCAGATGAACGCGCGCTGCGCAACGAGGGGGGGAAGTGGCGGGCGAAACAGGCGCCGGCGGGGATGGCGCGGATGCACTACGGAGCGGAGAACCAGATCACCGCAAGCGGCGGCATCTGGATCGTGATCGAATGCGAAAATCCGCGCCACGGAATCGCGGCGGCCTCGACGCCACCCATGTTGCCAACATTGGTCCCGCCATACGCAGCCGAGTCGGTGTTGAGAAGCTCGCGATAGAATCCGGGGCCAGGCACGCCGATGCGATAGCGGCTGCGCAACTGCGGCGAGAAATTGCATACGCATACGATGCGGCGGCCGGTACTCGGCGCAACCCGCATGAAGGCAATCATGTTGCGGTTGGCGTCGTCCGCGTCGAGCCATCGAAAGCCGGCCGGGTCGGTGTCGGCCTCCCACAGCGCGGGCTCGTCGCGGTAGATGCGATTGAGGTCGCTCACCAGTACCTGCAGTTCGCGATGGTCGGGATAGTCAACCAGGTTCCAGTCGAGGCTCGAGTCGTGGTCCCATTCGCGCCACTGGCCGATTTCCTGGCCCATGAAGATGAGCTTCTTGCCCGAGCGGGCCCACATGTAGGCGAACAGCGCGCGCTGATTGGCGAATTGGCGCCAGCGGTCGCCGGGCATCTTGGCCAGCATCGCGCGCTTGCCGTGCACGACCTCGTCGTGAGAGAGCGGCAGCACGAAATTTTCGCTCCACGCGTAGAGCAGGCCGAAGGTGAGATCGCGATGATGATAGCGGCGGTAAATGGGATCGAGGGCGAAGTACTCGAGCGTGTCGTGCATCCAGCCCATGTCCCACTTGAAGCCGAAGCCGAGTCCGCCCATGAAGACCGGGCGGCTGACGCCCGGCCACGCGGTGGATTCCTCGGCGATCATCATGATGCCGGGGTTGAGGCGGTACACGTCCTGGTTGAGCTTCTTGATGAATGAGATCGCTTCGAGGTTCTCGCGCCCGCCGAATGCGTTGGGAATCCATTCACCTTCGCGGCGCGCGTAGTCGAGGTAGATCATCGAGGCGACCGCGTCAACGCGCAGGCCGTCGGCGTGGAACTCGCCCAGCCAGTAGAGCGCGCTGGCAGTCAGGAAGTTGCGCACCTCGGCGCGGCCGTAGTTGAAAATGTAAGTGCCCCATTCGGGATGATCGCCCTGGCGCGGATCGGCGTGCTCGAACAGCGCGGTGCCGTCGAAGCGGCCGAGGCTGAATTCGTCCTTGGGAAAATGCGCGGGCACCCAGTCGAGGATCACGCCGATGCCGCGGCGATGCAGTTCGTCGATGAGGTAGCGCAAGTCGTCGGGGCTGCCGTAGCGCGAGGTCGGCGCGAAGTAACCGCTGACCTGGTAGCCCCACGAGCCGGTGAACGGATGCTCCATCACGGGCAGCAGCTCGACGTGGGTGAATCCCATGCGGGTCACGTAGTCGCCGAGCATCGGCGCCATCTCGCGATAGGTGAGCGGGCGATTGTCCTCCTCGGGCATGCGCCGCCAGGAGCCGAGATGGACCTCGTAGATCGAGACGGGGCTTTTGATCCATTCGCGCCGCGCGCGCTCTGCAAGCCAGTCTGCGTCGTGGAATTCGTAGCTCGATTCGTAAACGACCGAGGCGGTGGCGGGGGGCGCTTCCATCCGCTGCGCGAAGGGATCGCTTTTCATCAGCAGGCCGCCGTCGCGGGTGCGAATTTCGTACTTGTAATTGAATCCCGCGCCGACGCCGGGAATGAACAGCTCCCACACGCCCGAGCTGCCGAGCGTACGCATCATGTGGATCCGGCCGTCCCAGCGGTTGAAATCGCCGATCACACTGACGCCGCGCGCGTTGGGCGCCCACACCGCGAACGACACGCCGCGGATGCCGGCGACCTCGCGGACGTGCGCGCCGAGCTTGTTGTAGGCACGGTCGTCCTTCTGCTCGCCCCACAGATAAAGATCGAGCTCGCCGAGCGTGGGCATGAACGAGTACGGATCGTGGATCGTGATCGATTCGCCGCCGGGGTAGTGAATCTCGAACTGATACGGGAAAATCGAGTCGCGGCCCTCGACGACGGCCTCGAACAGTCCGGTTGAGCCGCGCATGCGCATCGGCCGCGGCGCGTCGCCGGGAACGAGCAGGTCGATCCGCGAGGCGGCGGGCCGAAATGCGCGGACCACGAGGCGCTTGCCCTCGAGATGCGCGCCGAGAATCGAATGGGGATCGTGATGGCGCAGCGCGAGCAGGCGATCCAGCTCCCCGCGCAGCGCGCTCGACTCGATGACTTCAGCCTTCATTTCCAAGTGCGAAGTGTAAACGATAGATTCGTCGTATGCGACCCGTATCCGCAGGAGACCGACCATGAGTTCCACGCCCAACCTCAGGCAATCGAACAACCTGCCCGGCTTCGACCCGCTGATGGGACAGCTCGAAGTGCTCGAGCCGGGAATCGCGATGTTCCACGGCTTCGCCAACGTCGCGTTCGCATACGGGCGCGGCGAAATGATCGTCGTCGATACCAGCTCGCGGCTGATGGGCGCGATGGCGGTGCGCGCGATTCGCGAGGTCAGCGAGGAGCCGTTCGCGTTTCTGATCTACACGCATGGCCACGGCGATCACGCGTTCGGCACCCAGGCGTTCATTGCCGACGCAATCGCGCGCGGGCATGCGCGGCCGAAAATCTGGGCGCACGAGGACGTCGGCGCCCGCTTCAAACGCTACGCACTGACCCGCGGATGGCAGCGGCATATCAATCGGCTCCAGTTCGGCGGCGCGTTCGCCGCGGAGGGACTCTTCGACCCCAACTCGTTCAGCTACCCCGACCTGGTTTATCGCAATGAACAATTTCTCGACCTGGTGGGCGAGCCGGTCGAGCTGCATCACGCGATGGGCGAGACGGATGACGCGACCTGGGTCTGGGTGCCGACGCGGCGGCTGGCGATGGTCGGCGATTTGATCGTGTCGTCGATGCCGAACACGGGCAATCCCAACAAGGTACAGCGCTACACGCTTGAATGGGCGGAGACGCTCGAGGCGATCGCGAAATGCGGGCCGCGTTACATTCTGCCCGGCCACGGACCCGCGTATCGCGGCGAGCAACTATGCAACGAAGTGCTGCGCGAGACGGCGCGGGCAATCCGATTCATCCATGATGAAGTCGTGCGGCGGCTCAACGCGGGCCAGTGGCCGGTGGATATCGTCGAGGCTGACATTTCAATCCCGGCCGATCTCGCGGCGAAGCCGTACCTGCAACCGATTTACGGATGCGTCGCGTTCGTGGTGCGCGACGTTATCCGGCGCTACGCCGGATGGTGGTCAGGGGAGCCGTCGCAAATGTTCCCGGCGACGCGGCAGGAACACGGCGGCGACATCGTCGCGATCTGCGGCCACGACGCGATCGTCGCAAAGGCGCGCGCGCTCAAGGACGCGGGCCAACTCCGGCGCGCGCTGGCAGTCGCCGAGATCGCGTTGAACGCGAATCCGTCCGACGATGAAGCGATCAGGCTGAACGCGGAGATACTGGAGGCGATGGCGGCCGGCGAGCGATCCTTTATCGCGCGTAATTTTTTCGCTGGCGCCGCCCGCCAACTCCGCGAGCGCGCGAAATAGAGGGCTCTTTTCAGAGCCTGCGACGCTGTCGCCAAAGTTATGCGGTTATCCGGGCTGCTTGAATCAGGCCAAGGTCGGAATCTTCGCGAGCTTTTTCCCAAGCCGCCGCCGGGCTTCCCAAGCGTCGTAGCGGGCCTGCATATTCAGCCACAGTTCGGGACCATTGCCACAAAGCTTACCCAAACGCACTGCCAGATCCGGACTGATCGCGGTGGCGCCGCTCATCACGCGGTGCAGCGTCTGCCTGCTGACACCAAGCAACGCCGCTATCTCAACGATCGTGTGCCGGCCCATCGCGGGCAGAATGTCCTCGGCAAAAAACACGCCGGGGTGAGTGGGTGCGCGGGTAATAGCTGCCCGGTCAACAAGATATTCGGTGCTCATATCGTTCGTCCTGACATATCGCGTTATCAATAGAGTTCCAAGTTTAGTGATACTGTTCCAAGTCCACTCGTCTCGCGTTGCCCTCTTCCCACTCGAAAGTCAGACACCATGGCCCGTTAACGTGGATGCTGTGCCGCTGTGGTTTCATGTGCAATGAATGAAGATCGAACCCCGGCAGATTCAGAGACTCAAGGCTGGACGCGCTGTCGAGCGCGTCGAGCCGCCGGACGCAGCGGGCGTGCAAATCGGGGGCGATGTGGCGACTAGTGCGTGTTTTGAAAAGCTCCTTCAGGCCCTTATGCCGGAAGCTGACGATCACGGCTCGATGTGTAACACGAGGCACGACATACTGTCAAGTAACATGTCACTCGTGGCGCGCGCTACTTCGGAGCGTCGGGGATCAGCTTCAGCTTGCCTTGCTTGACGGGACGATTGGGGCGCATCGCGCCCGCGGCGGCGCCGGTCGCCGCGCCCGCACCGCGGCGGCCTCGAGTCTTCACCGGGATGCCCTTTTCGCTCACGTCCTTGATCTTGTGGCCCTCGTGCCTGCCCCGCGCCGCTTCGCTCGCGTGTTGATGGGCAGAGCCGGGCGGGGCTGACGGCTGCTCAGGACGGCGCGGCTGATCCATCCCGAAGGCGTGGCGCTCGAGCTTCTTTATCTGATCGCGCAGCTCGGCGGCCTTCTCGTAGTCGAGATTTTCCGCCGCGTCCATCATTTGGCGGCGAAGCGCGGTGATCCGATCGGGCAACTCGTGCGCCGGGATGAACTCTTCATCCGCCGCCTGGTCGTCGCCTATTTCGGGCACCACCGCCCACTCGGGCGAGTACATCTCGACCAGCGACGCGTCGATCGCCTTGGTGATCGAGGTGGGCGTGATGCCGTGCTGCTCGTTGTATACGACCTGCTTGTCGCGCCGGCGGTAGGTCTCGTCGATCGCCTGGCGCATCGATTTGGTGACTACGTCCGCATACATGAGCACGCGGCCGTTGATGTGGCGTGCGGCGCGGCCGGTGGTCTGAATGAGCGACCGCGCCGAGCGCAGGTAGCCTTCCTTGTCGGCGTCGAGAATCGCGACCAGCGACACCTCGGGAAGATCGAGACCTTCGCGCAGCAGGTTGATTCCGACCAGCACGTCGAATTCGCCCTTGCGCAGGCTGCGGATGATCTCGACGCGCTCGATGGTCTCGATGTCCGAGTGCAGATAGCGCACCCGGACGCCGAGGTCGTGGTAGTAGTCGGTCAAATCCTCGGCCATCTTCTTGGTCAGGCAGGTCACCAGCACCCGCTCGTTCACCGCGACGCGTTTGTGGATTTCCTCGAGCAGGTCGTCGACTTGCGAACCGGCCTTGCGCACCTCGATTTCGGGATCGATGAGTCCGGTCGGGCGAATCAACTGCTCGACGACGAGCCCGGACGATTTCTGCAGCTCGTAATCGCCGGGCGTCGCCGAAACATAGACCGCCTGCACGACGTGCGATTCCCACTCCTCGAAATTCAGCGGGCGATTGTCGAGCGCGGAAGGCAGCCGGAAGCCGAAATCGACCAGCACTTGCTTGCGCGAGCGATCGCCGCGATACATCCCGCCTATTTGCGGAACCGTTACGTGACTCTCGTCGATGAAGAACAGCGAATTGTTCGGGAAGTAGTCGAGCAGCGTCGGCGGCGCCTGTCCGGGCAGGCGTCCGGTCAAATGGCGCGAATAGTTTTCGATTCCCGGGCAGAAGCCCATCTCGGCCAGCAGCTCGAGGTCATACATAGTGCGTTGCTCGAGGCGCTGGGCTTCGAGCAGCCGATTCTCCGTGCGGTAGAACTCGAGGCGCTCCTTCAGTTCGGCGCGGATGTCCCGCACCGCGATTTCCATCCGGTCCGAAGTCGTCACGTAATGCGACGCTGGGTATATCGCGACGCTCTGCAGCTTGCGAATCACCTTGCCGCGCAGTGCATCGATTTCGTACATCGCCTCGACCTGGTCGCCGAAGAATTCGACCCGTACGGCGCGCTGCTCTTCGTAGGCGGGAAAAATCTCGACCGTGTCGCCGCGCACCCGAAACGTGCCGCGATGAAAATCGTAGTCGTTGCGCTGATACTGGATATCGACCAGCTTGCGCAGCATCTTGTCGCGGTCGATGGTCTGCCCCTCTTCGAGGAACACCAGCATCTCGAAGTACACCTCGGGTTCGCCCAGGCCGTAGATGCACGAGACCGACGCCACGATCAGCACGTCGTTGCGCTCGAGCAGCGCCTTGGTGGCGGAGTGGCGCAGCTTGTCGATCTCGTCGTTGATGCTCGCGTCTTTCTCGATAAACGTGTCGGTCGAGGGAACGTACGCTTCGGGCTGATAATAGTCGTAGTAGGAGACGAAGTAGCGCACCGCGTTTTCAGGGAACAGGCTCTTGAACTCGTTGTAGAGCTGCGCGGCGAGCGTCTTGTTCGGGGCCATCACGAGCGTGGGCCGGTTCACGCGCGCGATGACGTTGGCCATCGTGAACGTCTTGCCCGAGCCGGTGACGCCGAGCAGGACCTGATGCCGGACGCGGTCGCCGAGATTGGCGACGATCGATTCGATAGCGGCCGGCTGGTCGCCCTCGGGCTTGTAACCCGAGACCAGCTTGAAACTTCCCTCTTTGCCGCGCGCCAGTGAGAGCATGATGAGCGAAACAGTCTAGCAGGGTTTCCGCTTCGCGCGGAATTCGCCGCCAAGTCAGCCCGGTTTCAGGCAACAGGCCGATGCGCAAAAGCATGGCCATCAGAAGGGCGACCCGGGCCCCGATTAACTGATTCGACCTCAGAGGACCGCTGAGAACCGCGTCTTTGCAGGCATTCAGAGCGTTAAGCGTTATATGCGCCGAGCTTGATCGGGAAACCGACGGCAACTTCAGCGCCACTTATCGACAGGAAGCCCGCGCAGCGCAGAGCCAAAGCCAGCCCGGACAAAAAATCTCGCTTTTTCACCCCCCCGGAGATGTTGCATTCTTGTTACAAATATAACTATATTTCCCCGTCAATTGGGTGGGTCAGTTCCCGTATGGGCATGATTGAGGCTCCGGGGCAAGTGAGGGAGTTCGCTTCGCGCATAGACGCACTTGGGTGAGGAGGAGTTCATGAGACTGAAATCAAGGCTTTTAAATGCGGTCGCCGGCGTCGCGTGTGCGGCGCTAATCGGCTCCAGTTTGAGCGGTTGCGCAAATATGCGGCAGCCACGCTCGTGGGGAACCTGCGCGGTCGTCGGAGGACTGCTGGGCGCAGCCGCAGGTGCAGCCTCAGGAATTGTCATCGCTGACAAGACTTCGGGGCAAAATCCCCCTAGCAATTCCACCAAGGTTTATGCCGGTGTGGGTGGAGCAGCGATAGGCGCCGGACTCGGCGCGTTGGCAGGCCACTACCTCTGCGATGCGCTGATTCCGCCGCCACCGCCTCCTCCGCCGCCACCTCCTCCTCCGCCGCCTCCACCAGCACCACCACCGCCGCCTCCGGTCAAGGAGAAGCTGGTGCTCCGCGGTGTGCATTTCGACTTCAACAAGTCGAAGATTCGCCCGGGTGATGCGGCCGTTCTGGACGAAGCCGCAACGACTCTGAAGGCCAATCCGAACGTGACGATCAACGTCAACGGCTACTGCGACTGGATCGGCAGCGACGAATACAACTTGAAGCTGTCTGATCGGCGCTCAAATGCCGTGGTGGATTACCTCGTCAAAGCCGGAATCCCGTCGAGCCAGTTGATACCGCACGGGTACGGCAAGACCGACTTCGTCGCCACCAACGACACGGCTGAGGGCCGCGCTCAGAACCGCCGCGTCGAACTGGTGCCCAATCAGTAAGTCGGGCCGAGACTGAAACGTCCGCAATCGGCCGCAGTCCCATCTGGGGCTGCGGCCGCTTCTTTATGTAACCGATGTAACGAATCCTCATCATTACGAATCTCGGGAGTGCGAAAGATTCGCCTCCCCAATGGACCACGGTTCCCACGAATGGCAGAATTCGCGGTGTTTAATTCCGGAATTACTTGAAACGCAGGGAGGGGTGCTCATGTTTAGATGGAAAAATTGGATTGGCGCGGCAGCGTCTGTCGCTCTTTTGACGGTCTCGTCGTGCGCGTCGTGGACGCCCGAACAGAGAGAGTACGCCGCGGTCGGAGCGACCGGCGGCGCACTCGTCGGCGGAGGGATAGGGTGCGGAGTTGCTGCCGGGGTAAGTGGTTCCTTAGAGAGTTATAAGATCGGATGCATCACGGGAGTTGTGATGGGCGCTCTGATCGGCGGCGTGAACGGCTATCTGCTGGCGCCGAAGCCGGTGCCACCGCCTCCACCGCCGCCACCTCCTCCGCCGCCGCCTCCACCACCGCCGCCACCGCCGCCTCCAGTCAAGGAGAAGCTGGTGCTCCGCGGTGTGCATTTCGACTTCAACAAGTCGAAGATTCGTCCGGGTGATGCCGCCGTTCTGGATGAAGCCGCAACGACTCTGAAGGCCAATCGGAACGTCACGATCAACGTCAACGGCTACTGCGACGCGATCGGCGGCGAGGAATACAACTTGAAGCTGTCTGATCGGCGCTCAAATGCCGTGGTGGATTACCTCGTGAAAGCCGGAATCCCGTCGAGCCAGTTGATACCGCGCGGGTACGGCAAGACCGATTTCGTCGCCACCAACAAAACAGCTAAGGGCCGCGCTCAGAACCGCCGCGTCGAACTGGTGCCCAATCAATAAGCCGGGCCGAGACTGAAACGTCCGCAATCGGCCGCAGTCCCGTCCGGGGGCTGCGGCCGTTGTTTTTCTCTGCCGCGCCCGTTCTTCCTGCTGACGCTGGTCTGCATTTTTGCTATAGAAAACATCGCTATGATGTTTAGCCGAACAGTCGAGATAAGAGCCGCCGTCGCCACGTTCGCAGTCACGGCCGCGATCACGGCATTGTTCGCAGCTTCAACGGCGCGCGCCCAATCGCAAGCGGCTGCACAGGCATCACCCGCCTCGGCATCGCGAAGCGCAGGCGCTCCGGAGGCATCCGCTTCACCGGCGGCGAAGAAGACGCTGCGGCAAAAGGTCAGGGCGCTGGTTGCGAAATATACGCCCGATCGGATCAAGCGCGATCTCGAATTCAAGAAGGCCGCGGCGCTGTTCCCGGACTTTTGCCGGCATTGGGAGCAGGATTTGCGCGAGCGCGAGACGAACAATCTGTCGAAATTGAAATTCGATCTGAAAAATGGTTTCGAGACCGCGACCTATACCGCTTATAGCAAGGTCGGCGGCTGCGAATCGCATCAATCCAAAGACGGTTACTCGATCGGAAAGATCACCTACGAGGAATTCATCTATTACCTGGTCGGCAAGTCTCGGGATGAAGCCAAGCGCGCGTCGCCCAAGCCCATCAGCGATACTCGCACCACGGAAATTTTCCGCTGGGATAACGGCAAGTGGTTCTACTAGGCCGGCGAAAAGTAAAAAAATAGACCCAGAAAAAAGCGCCGCCGGAAGATTCCAGCGGCGCTCGTAGTGTCCAGTCGCGCGTTTCTAGTTCAATTCCTTGCTGCTGTAGTTCAGGATTCGACGCGCGATAATTATCATGTTGATCTGCTGCGTACCTTCGAAGATGTCGTTGATCTTCGCATCGCGCATCCATTTCTCGACCAGAATTTTGCGCGAGTAGCCCAGCGGCCCCAGCAGCTCCACCGCCTTCTGCGTGATCAGCGTGACCGCCAGGCCTGCCTTCGCCTTCGCCATCGAGGCCTCGAGGTTGTTGCGTTTTCCGGTATCGAGCATCCAGGCGGCCCGCCAGGTGAGCAAGCGCGCCGCCTGGAGCTGCACTTCCATGTCCATGAAGTCGCGTTCGATGGCGGTCAGGCGCCGCGGCGAGATTCCGTAGCGGATCGCCACGTTCTGTTGCTTGAGAAAGTCGCGCACGAAGTCGAGCGCCGCGCGTCCCACTCCGATCGCCATCGCCGCAACGATCGGCCGAGTCGCATCGAAGGTCGCCATCACGTCCTTGAAGCCGCCTTCTTTGCGGACTTCAGCGCTGCCCAGAATCTGGTCGAGCGGAATCCGGCAGTTGTCCAAAACGATCATGGCGGTGTCGGAGGCGCGGATACCGAGTTTGTTCTCGACCCGGGTGACGGTCATGCCGGGGCTGTTGTGCTCGACGATGAACGGCTTGATGCCGGCGCGGCCGGCGCTCTTGTCAACGGTGGCCCACACCACCACAAAGCCTTCGGATTTCTCGGCTGCCATCTGGCCGGCGGTGACAAAGATCTTGGTGCCATCGAGCACCCAATTATCGCCGTCGCGGGTTGCGGTGGTGGCGACCGCCGACGAATCGGAACCGAAGCCGGGCTCCGTAATCGCCATCGCGCCCCACTTGGGCTTGCCTTCCTTGAATCGTTTAAGAAAGTGCTCCTTCTGCTCGGGCGTCCCCGCCGCCATCAGCGCCGCGCCACCGAGTCCCGGATTGGGGGTCGAGAGGTAAAGCCCGGCGTCGCCCCAGCACAGTTCCTCGGTGCTGAGCACGGTGACCAGAGTGGCGCGCCGAGGGGCCGCGGGTTTCGATGGGTCGGGCTTTTTGCTTCTGTCGCTGCCTATTTGGATGTTGGAGCCGGCAGCCGATGCCGCCCACATCGCCTCGTAAAATTGGGTTGGTTTTTGATGCTCGTGCTCGTCGCAATCGCGCGAGATCGGACGCATCATCTGCTCCGAGACCATGTGGTACATCTTGAGCTGGTTCAATACTTGTGGTTCGAGTTCAAAATCGATCATGATTTTTTCTCCGTGGCGGCCTAGACCGTTGCGATCCCATCGATTGCCGAAAAACCGCGCGCATTGCGCAGCCACATCTCGACCGGGTGCTCGCGGATGTAACCGTGGCCGCCGAGCACCTGGACGCCGTTGTCCGCCACTTTGAGCGCACTTTGCGCGACATAATTCTTGGCCAGGTAGCTTTCCCTCAACGCATCGCCGCCCTTGTCCAATTTGAAAGCCGCTTCCCACACCAGCAGGCGCGCCGCGTCGATCTCAATTGCCATGTCGGCCAGGATAAACGCGATCGCCTGTTTGGTCGCGATCGGCACGCCGAACGCCTTGCGCTCCTTGGCATAGTCGCGCGCGTATTCGAACGCGGCATTCATCACGCCGACGCCCATCGCGGCAAACGCGACCCGCGACTGGCTCATCAGGCGCGAAAAGTCGATGCCCTTGTCGCCGCCCACGCGCGCATCGGCGCCGACGCGGCAATCTTTGAGCGTCAGTTCGTAGGTCGCGAGCGCTTTGAGGCCCATGTTTTTTTCGCGTTCCGAAACCGTCATCCCCGCCGCGCCGCGCGGAACGATGAAGCCGTCCACGCCTGCAAAACCCTTGGCGGCGTCGGTTGCTGCATAGACCAGCATCGATTCGGATTCGGCCGCGAGCGGCACGTAACACTTGGCGCCGTTCAGGATGAATCCGCCGCCGTCGCGCCGGGCCGAGACTTGCAGCGCCGATAGATCGAAATCGAAGCGAGGCTCCATCACGGCCGCGGTCGCGGCGGCGAAGTCCGCGCCGGCGAATCGCTTCAAATATTTGGCGCGCTGATCGTCGGTGCCCATCTCGACGATCGGGAATGCGAACAGCCGCGGCGCGAGCACGTGGGCGGCGATCGAAAGATCGCCGAAGCCGAGTTCTTCCGCGACGATCGCGCCGGTCACCGCCGAGCGGGCGTCGCCGCCGCCGCCGAATTTCTCCGGGATAGCGCCGCTGACAAATCCGAATTGCCACGCCTTGGCCACCAGAGGGGCGGGAATTGCGCCGCTTTCGTCGGCCGGCCGCGCGGCGGGACGAATCTCCTCGCGCGCGAACGCGCCAACGCTGTCGCGGATCATCTGTTGTTCTTCGCTGAGTTCAAAATCAATCATAAGTTGGATCCCATCCTCGGTTAAAGTAACCCTTTAAGTTCTGATCGGCACCGCAGCCCCCGAGCGCGCCGATTCATATGCGGCTTCCACCATCCGCTGCGCTGCCACGCCGGCCGCAAATTCGGGGTCCGGCTCGCACGCTCCCTTGAGCGCGGCCACGAAGGTCGCGTCTTCGGCGGCGTACGGTATCGCCAGCCAGTCCTTGATTAGCGCCAGGTAGGGCCGCTCGCGCAGAATCTTTTCGGTGAATCGGGCCATCACTTCGGTCTCGCTGACCGTCTCCTCTTTGGCGCCGGACCCGCGCTGAAAAATGATCGGCCCGAGCGTGTCGGCGTCAGAAGCAGCAAACAAATTCTCGGCGAAGACTTCAAGCCTCCGATTGCTCGGGCGCCCGATCATCCGATGCCATACCGAAGTGAGTTGGGCGTGAAAGCCGGCCGCAAATTCCATCGCGGTCGCGCCGAAGTCTTCAACTCCATCCGCCCCGTTCACGTTGCGGGTGCGGCAGGAGAGACTCGCAACCGGCCCGAACATCCACGTCAGCAGATCGAAGTCATGAACGCTGTGCTCGATGAGCGTGCCGCCGGCGGTCAGCGACGCATCGTTGCGCCATGCACTCGCGTGTGCGCCGCGAGTCGGAAAGTCCTGGTCGTCGCGCATCGTGACGCTGAGCAATATCCCCGCGTCTGGCTCCTTGAACATCGCCTTGATCAGGTTGTAAACGGGAGAAAATCGCAGGACGAGGCCCACCTGGCTCATCACGTCGGAAGCTTCGATCGCGGCGGCCATCTCGGATGCTTCCGCCGCACTCATCGCCAGCGGCTTCTCGCAGAAAATATGCTTGCCGGCGCGCGCGGCGGCAATACAGGCCTGGCGATGCATCGCGGTCGGGGTGCAAATCCATACCGCGTCGATCGATGAATCCGCGATTATCTCTTCGGCCGACTCGAGTGCGCTCGCGCCATCCCATCTGGCCGCGAGCCGCTCGGCCGCCGGATGCGACACATCGGCGACGGAGACCACGCGGACGCTTTGCTCGGTTCGATCGGCGACGTAGCGGAGCATCATCGAATGCGTCTGGCCGATGAGGCCGGCGCCGATAATTCCGACTCGAATCTGTCCGCTGACGGGCGTCGGCATCAGGAATTCCCGGATTTTTCCTCGCGGCGAAGTTCTTCCAATTCGCGCTCGCGCTTGTATTTGGTCGGGTCGTCGATGATGCGCGACGGCGGCGCCATGGGCTTGCGGATTTTCGCGATCAATCCGCCCGCGCGATGTTTCTTTGGTTTACGTTGCGGCATATGGCTACGCAGCGAAGCCGACAAAGCTCATCTGCAGACCGGTTGTCGTCCCGCCAGCCGCGCGTCGCGAGAAGAAACGATCGGATGCGCAGCGAGTGCATGGACCGACGCTCGCGATGTTCGCGGCGGCGAGTCCCGCGCGTTCGAGCTGGTCGCGCACGACAGCGCGCAAGTCGATAAAGGCTCTGCCGGGACGCCCGGCCCTCGTATGATTCCGCGCGCCGGCAATCTCAACCCCAAAGCGATCGCCAGGCTCGGCGTCAACCTCGTAACAACACTGACCGATCGACGGTCCCATCGCGGCGCGAATGGCCGATGCGCGAGCATCGAGCTTCACCATCGCGCGGACGCCGGCGGCGGCGATATCCGCAATAATGCCACGCCATCCGGCGTGGAACGCACCGGCTATTTTTCGTTTCGAATCGACCATCAGTATCGGCACGCAGTCGGCCGTGTATATTCCCAGGATTATGCCCGGCTCGGCCGTGACGATTCCGTCGCCCGCCGGGCGTAGCTTCGCGGTGTCGCGGGTCGCGGCATGAACGACGTTGCCGTGCACCTGGTTCAACCTCGCTACCAGCTTCATCTCGGGCACCTCGCGACGGATGCACTCCCAGTTAGCATCGACGGCATGGTAGTCGTCGCCGACCCAATAAGAAAGATTCATCGAGGCGAACGCGCCGGTGCTGACGCCACCCGTGCGGCCGATAAATCCGTGGCAGATTGCGGCATCGGGCCAGGCGCGAAGGATTTCCACGCGGCTTGATTCGGGCGGTGATTCAGCGAGGGTTTCCATGCCAAAGCGCCCGGCAACGAGGCGCCGGGTTGTTCGCTGGTCGCAGGATAACCTATAATTCTGATCTTTGGAATTTGAGGTTTTAGTGCGCCTATGAACGGATATGAATACCTGGTGGCGCGAAATCGCCTGATGCAACGGCTCGGCGAGGAACTGGCGCGGCTCGCACCAATCCCGGTTGCCGAACGCGAGGCCGAAACCCGGCGCGTCCAGGCGAAGTTCGACGTCCAGCTTGCCGAGTTGTACGCAAAAGTCGCCGACGAATTTCCGGGCGAGCGCAAAAGAAAGGCGCGGTCGATCGCTGACCCCCGGTAAGCGGCTGGGAACAAGCTTGGATCGGTCAATCAGTATCCGGGGCGCGCGCACTCACAACCTGGCTGATATTTCGCTCGAAATTCCCCGCGACCGGCTGACGGTAGTCACGGGAGTGTCGGGCTCGGGCAAATCGAGTCTGGTTTTCGACACCGTTTATGCCGAGGGTCAGCGGCGCTACGTGCAGAGCCTTTCGACCTACGCGCGGCTGTTCCTGGAGCGCATGGAGCGGCCGGACGTCGATGCTATTTCCGAGATTCCGCCGGCGCTGGCGCTGCGACAGAAGAACACCATCAAGAATGCGCGCTCGACGGTCGGCACCGTCACCGAAATCAGCGACTATCTCCGCCTGCTGTTCGCGACCGTCGGCCGCACCATTTGTCCACAATGCGGCGGCGAAGTGAGCCGCGACAGCGTGGAGAGCGCAGGCGCGCGAATCCTCGACGCGCCCGGGCTCTACGTCATACTGGCGCCGTTCGAGGCGGGTTCGCGCTCGATTGCCGACGCGGCCGGCTACCTGATTGCGAACGGTTACCATCGCCTGTACACCAACGACGCGATCACCGAGACAACGGAGTTCGCCGCGCGCGCGATCGCAGCCGAAGCACAGCTCGACGGCGCCCAGCCGGACTCGAACAGTCCCGCGCCACCGCCGAACAGTCCCGCGGCGCAGCCGAACAGTCCCATGATGGTCGTCGTCGATCGGATCTCGGTGAGCGGCGAAGCCGAAGTCGAACGCGTGCGTGAGGCCCTGGAAAAAGCCTTTTACCTGGGCGGCGGACGGGCGCGGGCGGTCCGCGTCGAGCGCGATAATGGCAATACGCACAGCGTCGGCGCGATCGATTTCGACCGGCGCTTCAACTGCTCGCGCTGCGCGACGGCGTTTGCCGAGCCGACCACGGCGCTGTTTTCATCGAACAGTCCAATCGGCGCGTGTCCCGAATGCGAAGGCTTCGGCCGCACGGTCGAACTCGATCTCGACAAGGTGATTCCGAATCCGAATCTGTCGATCCGACAGGGGATGGTCGCGCCGTGGCGGACGCCGGCATATCGGGAAATGAACGAGTGGATGCTGAAGCTGGCGCGGCGGAGAAAAATCCGCACGTCGGCGCCCTTTGGCGAGATGACCGACGAGGAACGCGGGTGGCTGCTCGACGGCGACGAGGGTCCGCGCGCGAAATGGGATGAAGACAAATGGCCGGGGGTGCGGGGCTTCTTCAAGTGGCTCGAGGGCCGCCGCTACAAGACTCACGTCCGAATCCTGCTGGCGAAGTATCGCCGCTTCGTCGTCTGCCCGGCCTGCGGCGGCGCCAAGTTGAAGACCGAGGCGCTGAACGTGCTGGTCGACGGCCTGTCAATGGCTGGCGTCGGGCGGCTCTCGATCCGCGACCTCGTCATGTGGCTCGACAAGATCGGATCGATGCCCGAAGTCGCCACGCGCGCGGCGGTCGTGATCCGCGAGCTGCGCAATCGGGTCGGCTACCTGGTCGAGGTGGGCCTGGGCTACCTGACAGTCGAGCGGCAGGCGCGCACGCTGTCGGGCGGCGAGGCGCAGCGGATTCATCTGGCCAGCGCGCTCGGCAGCGTGCTGGTCGGGACGCTGTATGCGCTGGACGAGCCGACGGTAGGCCTGCACGCGGCAGACGCAAGGAGACTGCTGGCGGTGTTGCACAGTCTGCGCGACTTCGGCAACACGGTGATCGTCGTCGAGCATGATCCCGCGATGATCGCGGGCGCCGATCACGTGGTCGAGCTCGGCCCGGGCGGCGGCAGCGAAGGTGGCAAGCTCACGTACTCGGGTCCGCCGGCGAAGGCGAATCTTGACAGCATGGCGTCGTCGCCGGGACGCGTGCTGCTGATGCGCGCGCTGGCCAAGCGGCGCAAGTTCACCAGGCGCGATCCCGCGATTCGAATCTCCGGCGCACGCGAGCACAACCTGGCCGGCATCGACGCGGCAATCCCGGCCGGGCGGATGGTTTGCGTCACCGGAGTTTCAGGATCGGGAAAATCGACGCTGGTCGAGGATGTTCTGTACAACAATTATCTGCGCCGCTCGGGTAATACCTCGGTGGAGCCCGGCGAATGCGATCGGATCGACGGCTTCGAGCTGATCGGCGACATGGTGCACATGGGACAGGAATTGCCGACGCGCTCGATGCGCTCGAATCCGGCGACCTATCTGAAAATCTACGACGAAATCCGCAAGCTGTTCGCCGCCAGTCCCGAAGCGCGCCGGCTGGGCGTGCAGGCGCGGCATTTTTCGTTCAACGTCACGGGCGGGAGATGCGAGAAGTGCAGAGGCAGGGGCACCGTCACGATCGAGATGCATTTCATGGCGGACCTCGAGGTGAAATGCGAGGCGTGCGACGGGCGCCGCTTCCAGAGCCACATTCTGGCGATCAGACTGAGCGACTTGAACATCACCCAGGTGCTCGACCTTACCGTGGAGGATGCGCGCGCGTTTTTCATCCGTCATCCCGCCATCGTCAAGCGGCTCGACGCGCTGATCGCGGTCGGCCTCGGATACATCCGGCTCGGGCAGACCACCTCGACGCTGTCGGGCGGCGAGGCGCAGCGCCTCAAGCTCGCGCGATTTCTGCTGGCCGATCTGGAACCCGCGCCGGCGGGAGAACACGGCAGGCATCTGGCGCGGATGTTCATCCTCGACGAGCCGACCACCGGGCTCAGCTCGACCGACATCAAGCGCTTGATCAAGGTGCTCAACCGGCTGGTCACCGAAGGCAACACGCTGGTGGTGATCGAGCACAACCTCGAGTTCATCGCGAACGCCGACTATGTGATCGATCTCGGACCCGGTGGCGGCGACGAGGGCGGACGGATCGTGGCGGCGGGCTCTCCGCTCGATATCGCGGCGTGCGAGAAGTCCGAGACCGGCCGCGAGCTGCGGCGCTTGTTCGGATTGCCCGAACACGGCCGCGAGGCCCGCTCGGTTCTACGCTCCGCCGCTGGTGTATAGTCAGGTGAGTTGGCAAGGAGGAAGTATGCGGGGATTCAATCGTCTGGCGCGGGGCGCAACGCATCTCGGCTTCGTGGATGTGCTGACCGCAGCAATTATGCTTGGGATTCTGCTTTACGCCGCGACCGTTCAATTTTCCGTGTACAATCGGCCGCCACTGACGCCGGCTGCGACCGGCGCTGCCGCGAGCCGCTGACGCCTTGCAGGACGCAGCAAAGGAACGCCTCGATCATTACCTGGTGCGGACCGGGTTGGCGCCTTCGCGGCGCGTGGCACAGGAGCTGGTCGAGCGCGGGATGGTGCGAATCAACGGACGGCGCTCGAAGAAAAGCGAAATCGTCGGCGCCGAGGATCGGGTTGAAGTTGCCGCGGCGGAGCTGCGTGCGGCTATCGAGCCGAATGCCGGCCTCGCGCTCGAAGTTATCCATGAAGATGCGGCCGTGATCGTCGTGAACAAACCCGGCGGCGTCCCCTGTCATCCGATCGTGGCGGGAGAGCGCGACACGGTGATGAATGCGGTCGTCGCGCGATTCCCGGATACCGCGACCGCCGGCGATAAGCCGCTCGAAGGCGGACTGGTGCATCGGCTGGACAACGGCACTTCGGGCGCGCTGCTGATCGCGCGCAATCGCGGCGCGTTCGAGAAACTGCGCGACGCGATTCGCGCCGGGCGAATCGCGCGGCGCTATGAGGCGCTGGTCGCGGGATCGCTCGAGGGCAAGATTCAGATCGACACGCCGATCGCGCATCACGCCAAAAACGCGCGCAAGATGGTCGCCGGCGATCCCTCCAGTGCGAATCCGAAACGTGCCGGGCGCGCCGCGAGTACCCTGGCCGAGCCAATCCGGCGCGTTGGCGAGTTCACGCTGTTGTCAGTCGCGCCGAAGACCGGCAGCCGCCATCAGATTCGCGTGCATCTGGCGAGCCTCGGTCATCCTATAGTCGGCGACACTCTTTATGGCGGCCCCGCGATCGCGACGCTCGCGCCCGGGCGCTTCTGGCTGCATCTATGCGAGCTGGCGTTCGACTCGCCGGCGGTCGGTCACGTCAAAGTGACTGCGCCCGTGCCGCCGGATTTGAAGAAACTTATCGACTAGCCTGGGAGCAGCAGGGCCGCCAGCGCCTCAGTTGCAGGCGCATTGCGTGCATATGCAATTTGTTGTGCATCCGATCGGTCGCTGCTCCATTTGCTGCAGGCTTGGACGGATCCCTCCCACCGTGGTTGACACCTGCGCGCGCTGCGTGAACGCCGTTCCGTTGTAGATGGTTGGCTTACCCAAGGCCGCCGATCCCTCCGGCACCATGTACGCCGACCCGGGGTTATAGCTCGACAAGTAGGTTGCGCACTGCGCGCGCGCAGACTGGCCCGCAAGAAAATAACTGGACGACGAGACGAGGCCCGCCCATTCGGTCCCAGTTCCCGGCGCCGAACAGGTGCATCGAAATGCGCGCGGCTTCGCCGCCGCAGACGCAACTGCTGCGGGTGAAGTCCCTGGCGCCGCGGCGAGAGCAGGCAGCGCTCCGATCGTCGCGAAGGACTGCGGCTGACCGGGAGCCACGGGTACAGTCAGTGGCACGGGTCCCGGCGCCGCGGTAACTTGCGCGAATGGCTGCCGCGAGAGTCTAGACTCGCTGAGCGCCAGCATAAGGATCGGGGACACGATGAGTACTGCGATTACCAGCCTGACAGCGCGCATAGCATCTCCAAGTGCGACTCGCGAAAAAGTCCGGCCGCCTTCGGTTCCGGAAGACAAGGCGGGCCGCCTTGGCTATAATCGCGGGCTAATTGGCGCCGCGCAAGCGCTTCAGTTCGATTCGGCGCTGGCAAATCGATCCCAAACCGGTGAGTCAAACTGCGCAGTCGGCGTGCGCGCAAGCGGCGGGCCATCGCGGGCGATGGCAACAGTACCAAGGAGGTTCGTTAGAATGTCGAGATATAAATTCGTTGTTTTTGCGATGCTGACGATTTCCGTGCTGCTGCTCGGAAGCTCGATCGGATTCGCCCAGGATCAGCTCAACGTAACCGGCTCTCTCCCCACCACGCCGTTGCCGCCGCCGGATCTGACCGGACCGATTCAGATGCGGTCCGTGCCGGTCGGGCCGCAGCAGCCGCCGCAGGTCAGCGTGCCGCCCAGCGCCTCGAACCAGTTCGAGCATCACGATGATTTGTTGAATCTGCCGAGCATCTTCGCGCATCAGTGGTCGCTGACCAAGGATGTCGCGCCCGAGAACGTGATCAGCCAAGGCTACATGCGCTCCGAAACTCCCACCGCGCGCGGCCTGACGCTGAAGGAAGCCATCTACATCGCGATGCAAAACAACCCGTCGCTTAAGGCCGCCGAACTCGACCCGGTCGCCTCGATGGAAACCGTCAGGGAGGCCAACGGAACCTTCGATCCGAGCCTTAGCGCGCAGGGTGATATCGAGAAGAACGTCGTGCCCGTCACCTCCTCATTACAGACCGGTGGCGGCGGCGGGTTCGTGCAAAAGTTTTACGATTGGAACTTCGGCCTGAACAAAGTTTCCTCGGTCACCAACGGAACCTGGGGCGTGACTTTCAACAACGATCGCGCGGCGTCGAATTCGCTCTTCGCCGGGGTCAATCCTTCCTACACGCCCAACCTGGCACTCTCGCTCTCACAGCCATTGCTGCAGAGCTTCGGCTGGAAGTTCGCGACCATCAACGTCGAGATCGCAGAGTCGGGTCAGAAGCAGGCGCAATGGACTTACGGCCAGGCGCTGCAGGACTTCGTGCAGAAAATCGGCGCCGATTACTGGAACGTCGTGCTCGCCGAGGAAAATCTCGAGGTCGCGCGCGCCGCGCTGACCTTCAATCTTGACCTGGTCCGCCAGAACGCGATTAGCGTCAAGGTCGGCACGCTTGCTCCCATCAATCTGCAGGAAGCGCAATCCGCGGCCGCCACTGCCGAGGCCAACGTGTACACCGCCGAAGCCAACCTGAAAAATTCCCGCACCCAGCTCCGGCAGGACGTGATGCTCAATCCGTACGGCACCTTCCTGCCCGAGGAAATCCAGCCGCTCACGCGGCCCAATCCCAAGGAGCAAATCGCCGTCGATGAGGAGCGGGCGCTCGAGCTGGCCGTGCAGTACGTGCCGTCGCTGGGCAGTATGCGCGAGGCGATTCGCGACGCGTTGCTGCAGGTGAAATACTCGGAGAACCAGGTTCTGCCGCAGCTAAACCTGGGCGCGCAATTCGGGCTGACGGCGGTCTCCGGAACTACGGCCTGCCTGAGGCCATTCGGCACACCGGTGAAAGACAGCGGAAATTGTACTCCCCCCGGTTTCCCTCCGTCAGAGGCGAACTCAGGCGGCAGACTCCCGTTCGGCGGAATCTATGGCGACGCGCTCGATCGCCTGTGGGGCTTCAGCTATTACAACTACGCCGCCGTGCTGTCGTTCCAGATGCCGCTGGACAACGCCATACCGCGCGCGGCGCTTGCGCAGGCTCGGGTACAATACGAGCAGCAGCGGGTGCAGTATCGAGCGGCGCTGTCGCAAGCGGTGGTCAATGTGCAGAGCGCGATCGCTAATCTGTATGCCGACTATAAACGCGCGGCCGCGACTGCGTCGGCAACTTACTACGCTCGCCAGGCGCTGCACGATGAGGAAGTGATGTTCCGGGTCGGAATGGCGACCACGCACGACCTGCTGCAATTCCAGGAAGAGGAAGTGAGCGCCGAGGGCGACGAGGTACAGGCCGAAGTCGATCTGGAGAACGCCAAGCTCGCGCTCGCGCACAACGACGGCACGATCCTGCAGGCGTTCCAGATCAATTGGGAAGTGCAGAATCCGCACGAAGTGCCGTGGTACGCAGCCTTCTAGCGGGGTAATCGGCGACACGAAAATGCGGCGCCGGATCGCGATGCGATCCGGCGCCGCGCTATTTTACCGGGGCTGGAGAATCTCAGTGATGCCCGAGGATCGTCACTTGACGGCTCGCAAAGCGCCATCCCGCCGGCGTCTTGCGCAGCTTGTCCGTGTAATAGCCAACCGTCGATTGCTGCACCCGCCCTTCCTTGCAGTGGTAATAGAGCAGGTAGGCGGTGCCGGTGCCGCTGGCGCCGTCGAGTTCGAACGCAGGATTGGCGACCACGTGGAGCACCTGCGCGCCGCCGAGTGATCCCTGGTACAGCGCCGTGAACTGCGCGAGACCGTCGCGTCCAATGTGCTTGCCGAAGCGGGGGCTCTCGAAGACGCCGTCGTCGGTGAAGCAATCGATCCATTCATCGTAGCGGCCGCCGTCGATCGTCTGGCAATAGCGCGCATGCAGCGCGCGAACTTCCTCGCGGTCTTCGATTGTTCCTGTAATCGCCATCGCATCAACTCCTCGTATCTGTCCTCACTGCGGTGAGCGGCGCTCAAATCACGTTGGCCTCGCGCAGCCGCGCAACATCGTCCCACGAGTAACCGAGCAGCTCGGTCATCAGCAGCTCCGTATGCTCGCCGAATTCCGGCGCATGCCCGCGCGGCTCCCCCGGCGTCTTGCTCAACTTAACCGGCATCCCGAGCAGCGTCAGCTTGCCGTGTGCGGGATGATCGTACTCAACAACATAGTCGTTGGCCCTGACCTGCGGATCGTCGGGCAAGTCGGACACTGAATTCACGACCGTATAGATGAAGTCGCCGCGGCCCTCGAGAATTCGCATCCACTCGTCGCGCGGGCGCGCCGCGAACACCTCGTCGAATATCGCGATCAGCGCAGTCGCATTCCAGCCACGGGTGTTGGCGGCGAAGCGTGGATCGTCGATCAGTTCCGGCTTGCCGATAACTTCGCAAAAATCTTTCCAGTAACGTTCGGGCTGAAGCATCGCGAGCGCGATCCATTTGTCGTCCGCGCATCGATAGTGGTTCCACAGCGGATTGAATGCGTTGGCGCGCGGGACTCGCGGAAATTCATTGCCAACGATGGTTCGTGCGACGACGTTCAACCCCTGCAACGCCATCATCGAGCCCAGGTGCGACGCATCCACTTCCTGCCCGATTCCCGTTCGTTCGCGCACGAACAACGCCGCCAGCACTCCGTAGGCGAGCATGATAGCGCCCATCTGATCGGCGATTCCGCCGTAAATGTAGATCGGGGTCGTGGTCCCGCTTCCAAGCGCGTTCATTATCCCGGAGCGCGCCTGCCCAAGGTAATCGAACGACGGTTCGCCGCTGTCCGGCCCCTCGGGGCCGTAGCCGGACGCGCTCGCATAGATAATTCGCGGGTTGAACGCGGCCAGGTCTGCATAGCCCAGCCCGAGCCGCTGGGCGACGCCCTTGCGAAAGTTCTGCACGAAGACGTCGCTGCGCGCCGCCAATCGATGCACGATTTCGCGCGCCTCGGGCCGCTTCAAGTCCAGCGCGATACTTTTCTTGTGCTTGTTGTTGGCCTCGAAATAGAAATTAAGCCCGCCCTTGACGGTCGCGCTGCCCGCAGCCTTGACCAGTCCCCGGCCCGGGTCGCCCCGTTCGCGCTCCTCGATCTTGATCACCTCGGCGCCAAGATCGGCGAGCATCTGCGTTGCGGCCGGCCCTTGCTGCCAGATCGTCCAGTCGATAATCCGAATTCCGTCAAGCGGTCTGCTCATGGTTTTTCTCTATACCACATCCGGCAAATTGACTTCGCCCTCAAACGGCCGCGCAACAGCCAACCGTGCGGGCTTGAGTTTGGGCGCCGTCGGACGCATCAATCATATATGGCCGCGCTCGCCCAGGTTCTCGACTTTCTGTATCCACCGCGATGCTCGGCATGCGGAACCCGGCTCGCATCCGGGACCGGACAGCGACAACGCGTTTGCGATCGATGCGTGGCGCAAGTCGAGCGGATGCCCGAGCCGCGCTGCGAAGTGTGCGGGGGACCGCTCGAGTCCGCGGTCAGCGGTGCGACGCGATGCGCCCGATGCCTCGCGCATCCGCCCCACTATCGAATCGCGCGCACTATCGCGCGCTATCGAACCACGGCCGAGGACGAACCCGGCAGCCTGCCGGCGCTGATTCGCCGTCACAAGTACGGCCTCGATCAATCCGTCGGTCGCGCACTGGCGGATTACCTGGGCGACGAGCTGCCGGTGTCGGCTGAGGATTACGATGTGGTCATTCCGGTGCCGCTGCATTGGCGGCGCCTCTGGTGGCGCGGATTCAACCAGGCCGCGCTGCTCGCCGCCGAAGTGGCGCGGCGGCTCGATCTCCCGCTGGATACCACGGCGATCTCGCGCAGGCGCTTCACCACGGCGCAGACCTCGCGTCACCACGACGAGCGGGTCAAGAACGTGCGCCGCGCGTTCGCGGTCACCAATCCCGAACGGGTCAGGAATCGCCGCGTGCTGATCGTGGACGACGTGATGACCACGGGCGCCACGGTCGATGAATGCGCGCGCGTGCTGATCGCGGCAGGCGCGGCTTGCGTGGACGTATTCACGCTCGCGCGCGTGCTATGAGCGAACCGCGGCGTCCCGATTGGGATGAACGCCACCGCGGCCAGCCGCCCGGCAAAACCGAGCCGTTCCTGGCCGCGATGCTCGCGCGACTCCCGCGCAGCGGTGTCGCGCTCGACGTCGCCGCAGGACGCGGACGCAACGCGCTCGCGCTCGCGCGAGCCGGCATGAAGGTGGTCGCGGTTGATCGCTCGATGGAAGCGATACGCATCCTCGCCGCGGCTGCGCGGACCGCGCGACTGGCCATCTGGCCCGTGGTCGCAAACTTGGATAGCTTTCATCTCAAGGACGAATCTTTCGACGCCATCGTGAACATAAATTTCCTCGACCGCGCGCTGTTCCCGAAATTTGTCCGGGCGCTCAGACCCGGCGGCATTTTGATCGCCGATACGTTTCTGGTCGACCAGGCTGCGATCGCCGAGCCACGCGATCCGCGCTTTCTGCTCGATCGCGGAGAGCTTCGCGCGCTCGCCGGCGGACTCGAGATCGAGGACTACCGCGAAGGATTGACTGCTTCTTCAGGCGGCCGGCCCGCCTTTCGCGCGTCGATGGTGGCGCGGCGGAGGAAATCGGCCTGATGGCGCCCGGGTTGACGTACAAAGCGGCCGGGGTCGATATCGCGCTGAAGCAGAGCCTGATTCCGCTTTTCGGTACGATCGCCAGGACCACGGCGGGCGCGCACGTGATCGGCGGGGTCGGCGGATTCGGCGCGCTGGTCGGACTCAACGCGGCTCGCAAGATGCGCGCGCCGGTGCTGGTCGCGGGCACCGACAGCGTCGGGACCAAGCTCATGTTCGCGTTCGAGACCGGGCGTCACGACACCGTCGGAATCGACTGCGTCGCGATGTGCGTCAACGACATCATCTGCCATGCGGCGCGTCCGCTGTTCTTTCTCGATTACATCGGCTCCGGCAAGCTCGAAAAAACCATCGCGCTCGATATCGTCAAGGGCGTCGCTCGCGGATGCGCCCAGGCCGGCATGAGCCTGGTCGGCGGCGAGACGGCGCAGCTAAGCCGGCTGTACAAGCCCGGCGAGTACGACCTGGCCGGCTTCGCGGTGGGAATAGTCGAACGCGCGCAAATTCCCAAGCCGTCCAATGTGCGCGCCGGCGACGTGCTGATCGGGATCGCATCGAGCGGACTTCACTCCAACGGCTTCTCGCTGGTGCGCACCGTTCTGCTCGAACGCGCCAAACTCAAGTTCGGCTCGAATATCGCCGAACTGGGGTGCACGCTCGGCGAGGAACTTCTGCGTCCCACGCTCATCTACGCGCGCGTCGTCGGCGAACTGTTCGAGCGCTTCAAAGTAAACGGCCTCGCCAATATCACCGGCGGCGGCGTGATCGAGAACCTGCCGCGGGTGATGCCGGAAAACACCCGCGCGATCTTCGAACGCGGGGTTTGGCCGACGCCACCGATTTTCGACCTGATTCAGCGCCTTGGCAAAATCGCCCGCGCGGAGATGGATCGCACCTTCAACAACGGCCTCGGGATGGTCGCGATCGTGCCCGCGCGCGAGGCCGACCGCGTCGTCGCTCATTTGCGCCGCCGCGAATATGGGGCATATGTTGTCGGCGAAGTAAGGCGCGGCAAGCGCGGAGTGTCAATTCGCTAAAGCCGCGGCTAATTCGATGGCGGAAAATCCGACGGTCAAACTCGGCGTTCTGATTTCCGGCACCGGCACCAATCTGCAAGCGATCATCGACGCGATTCTGCACGGCGATCTCAAGGCCGAAATCCGTCTCGTCGTATCGAATCGGGCCGACGCGCAGGGGCTCGAGCGCGCACGCCGCCACGGAATCGAGACGACGGTTATCGACCATCGCAAGTTTGCCTCGCGCGAGGACTTCGACCGCGCGATCCTCGCCGCGCTGCTCGATCGCTCCGTCGAACTGGTCGCGCTGGCGGGCTTCATGCGCCTGCTCTCGCCCGTGATGCTCGAGGCGTTCCCCGGCCGCATCATGAATATCCACAACAGCCTGCTGCCGTCGTTTCCCGGCATTCACGGGCCGAAGGACGCGATCGAATACGGCGTCAAGATAGCGGGATGCACCGTTTTCTTCGTCACTGCGGGGGTCGATGTCGGCCCGGTGATCGTGCAAGCCGCGGTGCCCGTGCTGCCCGGCGACGACGAACAACGGCTGGCGGCGCGAATCCTGCTCCAGGAGCATCGCATCTTTCCGCAGGCAATCGCGCTCTTTCAGCAGGGCCGTCTCGAGATCCAGGGCCGCCGGGTTATCATCAAGGGCGATTCGCCCAAGCCAAACTCGTCGCCGTTGGTGAATCCTCCGGTGGATTGATTGCAAAATTGAAAACGCTCTCGGCAGTAGTGCCGATGCTCAATGAAGCGGCCTCGATCGCGAGCACGCTGCGCGCGCTTCGCCGCGGCGCTCCCGACGCGGAGATCGTCGTAGTGGACGGCGACAGCATCGACGCCAGCGTCGCCATCGCGCAACCATTGTGCGACACCGTGATTGGCGCATCGCGCGGCCGGGCGCAGCAGATGAACGCGGGCGCGCGCGAATCGCACGGCGGCGTATTGGTTTTCGTCCACGCAGATACGTTGGTGCCATCGACCTTTGCGGCTGACATCGCATCGGCATTGTCCGATCCCGCGGTGGTCGGCGGACGATTCGACGTGAAACTCGACTCGAGCGCCATCGCCTACCGCATCATTGGCGCGATGATCAGCCTGCGCTCGCGAATCAGCCGCACCGGCACTGGCGATCAGGCGATCTTCGTGCGGCGCGACGTCTTCGATCGCCTCGGCGGCTTCCCCGAGCTGGAGCTATGCGAAGATCTCGAATTCGCGCGACGGCTGAAGCGCGCAGGACGCGTCGCCTGTCTGCGCGCTTGCGTGACAACGTCGGCGCGGAGATGGAACCGCGACGGAGTGCTGCGTACCATCGTCAGGATGTGGCTGATTCGCGCGATGTACCTGATGGGTGTGGCGCCGGTTCGTCTCAAACGCATGTACTCCGACACCCGCTAGCCGCGAAAAGACTGGACGCGATGCTGGACAGGCTTTCTCAGGCAGATAAGAATGGCTCAAGCGAGGTACGGCGTGGCGAAAGTCGAACTATACACAACTACCTACTGCCCGTTCTGCGCGCGGGCCAAGATCCTGCTGAGGAGCAAGGGCGTGGCCTTCGATGAAATCGATGTGACCGACGACGACGAGTTGCGCGCGAAGATGATCGAGATGTCCGGGGGACGCCGCACGGTGCCCGAAATTTTCATCAACGGCAAGATTGTCGGCGGCTTCGAGGAATTGAAGGCACTCAACGACTCCGGAAAGCTCGACGGTTTATTGGCCGAGTCGGCGCCAGCCTGAACCGTCACCACTGGCGAAATTTCACGCAGACGTCTGTAAAGCCGGGACATCTCACAAAAAGATCGAGCCCATCGCTCAGGCTGCTGAAGAAGATGTTCGGGACGAGTCGCGTCATCATCGACAGTTCTCCTTCCGGAAATAGAGACGGGCGCGTGCGGCCTGTTTGCCGCCGTGCGCCCGCCTTCGATCGCACTTAATTGCGAACCGCTAGTTGCTGTTCGGCGACGCGACCATTCCCTCGTTCATGTGATGCAGGGCTTCGCGGTCAACCGAGGAGTCGTATTTGATCGCCTTTGCCGTGACCGTAATCTGCGAGCCGTCGGCCGAGATCGACTGATTCTCGTTCACGATCGCGTCGATAGTGTCAGGCCATTTGTCGAAGGCCATCTTCTTCAGCTTGTCGCTGATCTTCGCCTCCTCGATCGCATCGGGAGAAAACGGCTCCGTATAACTCAGATCGCCAAGCTCCGTGTATGGCTTGCCGGCCGGCGGCGCTTCGGTGGTGACCCAGATATGCGCCATGTCAACGCGATGCACGAACACCTGCTGCTTTTGTTCCTGCTGCTGACGAGCAGCTTGCATGGCGCCGCACGCGGAAACTCCCAGCGCCAGTCCAATCACCATCAATTTTAGAATATTCGATGAACGCATTTCCTTCCCCATCTATCCCTTTCGACCTGAATTCAATTATAGTCGCCTGACCGCATATGTCTAATCGTTGTCTGCCGGGTGCTTGACTCACATTTTATTTCACCGAATGGCACACTGGGGCAAGCGATACGGTGACGCTCGGAACGGCGGGTGTTCGATGTTCGGCGTGATCGGTAGTATTCCTGCGTGACCAGATTCGCCACCTGCTTCATCCTCGTCTTCGGAGAACTGGCCTGGGGCGGGCTCTTCGCCCTTGCGATTCCGCCTTTCTTCAGCGTCGAGCGCGGTTTTTACAAATCGAGCGCTTCGGTGTACCTGGCCGCTTCGCTGACGACCGCGATCGGCGTGGGATTGCTGGCGTTGCGCGCCGGCGGGTCCGACGGACCGGGCGCGGGCTCATTGTGGATGGCGGCAGCACTGTGGACCCTGTCGAGCGCCGCCGTCGCCGTCTATCTCTACACACTATGGACTGAAAACGGCCTGCTCCGCGCGCGATCGTACGCGCTTGGCTTGGGCCTCGGCCTGGTCGCTTTGATCGCCAACGTGATGGTTCTGATGCCACACGGCTTCGGCGCGGTCGCGGCCGTCGTCTACGGACTGACTGCAATCACCTCAGCGCTGGTCCTGGGATTGGTGAGCGGCGCGATGCTGTTTGGACATTGGTACCTCATCGACCTCGAGATGCCGGTCGATTACCTGCGCACCTTCGTCCGGCTGCTGGGAATTGCGCTGGTCGCGGACCTCATCGCGCTCGGACTCGCGATCGGACTGCCCGCAATACTCGGCAGCGTCGGCGCGGTCGCGGCCGTTCATGAGCTATTCGCCTCGCACCTCGGGCTGCTGGGATTTCGCCTCCTGCTCGGTCCGCTCGCCACCATCGTGCTGGTCTGGATGTGCTGGCAGACGCTGAAAATTCCTGAGACGAGAGCGGCGACGGGCCTGCTGTACATCGTGGTGATGTCGGTGCTGGTCGGCGAGATGCTCGGCCGATTCATCCTATTCCGCACCGCAATCCCGCTCTGACGCAGCGGCCCGCGTCGGAGCGTGGCGCGCCCGGAGGGATTCGAACCCCCAACCCTCAGATCCGAAGTCTGATGCTCTATCCAGTTGAGCTACGGGCGCTTGGCTTGATGGACGCTCGAAAGTCTAGGCATGCCTGCCCGAAGGCGCAACCAACGTGGCTGCGGCAATCCGGGACTGTTGACTCGCACGTTCGCGCATTCAAATATATGACTGACTGGTCAGTATATGAATAGAACAAGCACAAATTCGGCTGGAATTCGCAATGGACGACCGTTTCGCGTTCATGACGAGCAAGCCGCCAAGCGCGAACGCATTGTGGCTGCCGCGCTGAAGCACTTCGCGCACGAGCCGTACCAAGCAGTCACGATGGATCGCGTAGCCGAGGCTGCCGGCGTAGCCAAAGGAACGCTCTATCTCTACTTTCAGTCCAAGGACGCGCTCTACCTGGGTGTTTTGAGCGACGGACTGGACGCCGCATATCGCACCTACCAAAGCAGCACCGATCCAAGGCTGCCGGTGGTCGAGAGGCTGCGGCGTTCGATCGAGCTGATGGTGGAGTTTTACGATCAGCGGCGCGATTTTCTTCAGTTCTTCGCCAGCGTGGAACCGCGGCTGGCCGAGGCGCGCAATCGGATCATCGAGGCATGGCGCGACCGCGGTTTCAATTTTTTCGCGGCGCTGGTCGAAGAAGGAATCTGCACCGGCGTGTTCACGCGGATCGATCCGCGGCTGGCGTCATTGACGATCCATGGCGCGATTCGAGCGCTGCTGTTGTATTACGGCACCGGCCGACCGGTCTCCGAGCTCAGCCGCGAGCTGGGTAACCTGATGCTCAGATCGCTCGGCGCAGACCTGTCGCAACACTTCAATCCGGAGCATCCACAATGATTCGAACGATCGTTCGCCGGGCCATTCAGCTGGCAATCCTGGCAGGTGTTGCCGTCGGATTGGGTTTGTTCGGTCGCGCGTACTTGTGGCCGGCCGAGGATCATTCGGCGATCCAGACCGTCGGGATGATCGAGGCGCCTGAAGTGAATGTCACCAGCCGAATCGCCGGCCGTATCAAGCAACTCGATCTGATCGAGGGTGACCGCGTGAAAAAGGGACAGGTCGTATGCCTGATCGAGGATATCGATCTCAGAAATCAGCTCGCCAAGTCAAAGGCCGATCTCGCTCATGCACAGGCCAACCTGGCGCAAGCGCGACGCGACCTGGTGCGCGACGAAGCACTCTCGAAGGAAAACGTGATTTCCGCCAAGACTCGCGATGACGCCATCACCAGCGTCCAGCAGGACGAGGCCGATGTGCTAAGCGCGCAGGCCAACGCGAAGCTCTACGCCGATCAATTGGTGGACACCGAGATAAAATCGCCGGTCGATGGCGTCGTGGTCAGCAAGGCGCTCGAAGTCGGTGAATGGGTGACGCCGGGCGTGCCGGTTCTGACCGTCGATGACCTCTCGACGATCTGGGCGCGGGTCGATGTCGAAGAGACCGACCTGGGACCGCTGTACATCGGCAAGTCGGCGCAGGTCGAATTGCCGACGAAACCGCCGCTGATTTTCACCGGTCGAATCATGGCGATCGGTCAGGAAGGTCAGTTCGCAACCGAGCGCGATGTGCGGCGCGGGCGCCAGGATATTCGCACCTTCTACGTCAAGGTTCAGGTGTTGCAGTCCGAAGGCGAACTCAAACCCGGAATGACCGCGGAAGTCGCCTTTCCGAGAACCGATGGAACCAGAGTTACCAGCAATACAGACCAAAGACCTGACTAAGCGCTTCGGCGCTTTCACTGCGGTCGACAAGGTCAGCTTCGAGGTCCGTCGCGGCGAGGTGTTCGGACTGCTCGGGCCCAACGGCGCCGGCAAGACGACGGTGGTGCGGATGCTGACGACGCTGCTGGCGCCGAGCGGCGGGCGTGCAACCGTCGCGGGTTTCGATGTCGCGCGGTATCCGCGCCAGGTGCGCAAAAATATCGGCGTCATTCCGCAGGCACTGACCTCGGATCTCGATCTCACGGGATGGGAGAACGTCGATATCTACGGCGAGTTCTTCGGTCTGTCGCGCCGCCAGCGCCGCGAGCGCGGGCATCGGCTACTCCATATGGTAGGGCTGAACGAGCGGGCGGACGATCTGGTCGCGACCTACTCGGGCGGGATGCGGCGGCGGCTGGAGATTGCGCGCGGGCTGATTCATTCGCCCGAGGTGCTGTTCCTCGACGAGCCGACCATCGGACTGGACCCGCAAAGCCGGCGCGCGGTGTGGGACCTGCTCGAGACGCTGCGCCGGGAAAGCGAGATCACCATTTCGCTTACGACGCACTACATGGACGAAGCGGAGTCGCTGTGCGATCGGATCGCAATCGTCGATGCCGGCAAGATAATCGCGCTCGACACGCCGACGGGACTCAAATCGATGGTGCCGGGTTCGGACCGAATCGATCTGGTGGTCGAAAAAAATCCCGACGCCATCGCCGAGATGCTTGAGCCGATGCCTTATCTGCGTGGGGTGACTCGCGATGGGGGCAACCGCCTGCAAATTTCGGCCAACGACGGCGCGCACGCGATTCCGAAAATTATCGAGGCGGTCGATGGAGCGGGCGGCCGGGTAACCTCGATCACCGTGCAGAAGCTCTCGCTCGAAGACGTCTTCATCCACTTTACCGGACGCACGCTCCGCGATGAGCCGGCCAAGAAGGTCAGCTTGTTCGTGGGAGCCGGGATGCCGCAACATCGCTGAGGGGGATGCCAATGTTCGGGCTTAAGTTCCTCGCAGTGATGCGGCGCGATCTCAAGAAGCTGATCCGCAATCCGGTAACGCTGATATCGGTCATTCTGATGCCGATCGTCTACCTTGTGATAATCGGCAATTCTTTCCAGGGCCAGCTCAAGCATCTGCCGATTGTCGTCGTCGAACAGGATCACGGACTCTACGCGCGCCGAATCGTCGAGCAGTTGCTCGCGCTGCAGGCGGGACCGAAGACCGTGGACATCACCTTCCAGAACGATCTGGGCTATGCGATGGGCGAAGTCCGCGACGGGCTCTTCAAAGGCGTGGTGGTAATTCCGCCCGACTTCAGCCATGCGGTCGCGGAAGGCCGCATCGCGCAGATCGGACTGTTCACCGACAACGTCGACGAGATCAGCTCCGAAACGCTCGAAAGCGTGCTCGACCAGGCGGCCGCAACCGTGAAGGTTACCTTCGTCACCGCGCGCGAACCCAAACTCAACGACATCTCACTGCGGCCCAACTGGCTGTTCCCCTACGTGGACTACGATCGATCGCTCATCCCGGGCGTCATCGTAATGGCCATCTTCATGGGCTCGCTGATGTCCGGTGTATTCAACTGGGTGATGGATCAATTTCTCGGCGTGACGGAGGGCTATCTGGTGACTCCCCTTTCACGTTGGGACATCGCCGGCGGCATACTCGCCAGCGGCGTGACGGTAACCAGCACCGCCGGTGTGCTGGTGTTGTTTTTGGGCCTGTTGATCACGCGCGGGCGAATCCTCGGCGGACCCACCGCGCTGGCGATGCTGGTCGGAATAATCATCATCAGCGCGACGGGTCTGCTGGCGATGACGTTTGCGCTACTGGGACGCGCGGGCCATCCGCGGCTGGTCGGGACGTTCGCGGGGTTCCTGAACGTGATCCTGTTTTTTCCGAGCGGCGCGATCTATCCGATTGAGAGCTTTCCGCCCTGGCTGCGAGCCTTCGCGCACTACAATCCCGAGACCCATTCGGTGAGCGCGATCAAACAGATTCTTTTCAAGGGCGCGGACTTCGCCGCCGTCAGCGGCGACATCGCGTTTCTGCTGGTGTTCATGGTCCTGATGCTGGTGGTAGCCAGCTTCTCCTTCAAACGCACGATGTGATTCCGCCTCGGGCCGGCGGCCGTTCAGCGGGCGAGCGCTTCGCCGATCACGCGCTGAAGCTCGGCTATCGAAACGGGCTTCAGCAGCGAGAGGTTAGCGCCGGCCGCCCGCGCCGCTTCGTGGAGTCCGGGCGTGTTGTGTCCCGACATCACGATGATCGGCGTGACTGGCGATTTCGCGCGTACGCGGCGGACGATCTCGATGCCATTGGCATCGGGCAGGCTCAAGTCCGTGATCACCAGGTCGGGTGATTCGGCTTCGATCATCTGGATCGCTTCATTCGCGTCGAATGCGCCGAGGCATCGATAGCCCGAGCGCTCGAGCAGCCGGACGTATGCGTCCACCAAGTCGCGTTCGTCGTCCACGATCAGAATTTTCGCTTGCGCAGCCATCGGCGTGGATAAAAATCAGTCAGCGGCCCGGCCGACTGCTTCGCGCGGCCGAGATTTGCGGCGGCGTCGGCGGTTCACCTCGCGCGGGAACCGCCACGCGCCCGGCTGACGATTCGGTAATCGTCGGCAGCGTTATCGTGAAGGTGGTGCCTTTGCCCACCACCGATTCAACCGCGATCGTGCCGCCGTGATCCCGCACGATCCGCTGGCTCAACCACAGGCCGAGGCCCGTCCCCTTGGATTTGGTCGTGAAGAACGGCTGAAACAGTTTCCCGAGCGCGTCGCTATTGATTCCCGGACCATCGTCCGACACCGACACCCGAAGATGACCGGCGCGCCCCGGAGCCGGCGCAGTCTCGACGCGTATCAGGCGCGCGCCCGCGTCGCGCGCATTCATTATAAGGTTAATCAGCGCCTGCTCGATGCCCGTCGGCTCGCCCATCACCTCCGGCAGCGAGCGATCGAGCTTCGTTTCGTATCGGATCACGCTGCCCTTGGCTTCTGCCCCAACTATCCGCATCGCTTCTTCGACCGCTTCGTTCATGTCCATCGCATAACGCGCGCCGGGGCGCTGGCGCGCGATCGAAAGCAGGCTGTGCGAGATGCGGCTGGCGCGCTCGATGTTTTTTTGCAGGACCACAAGGTCGTCGCGCGTCTGGGCCCTGAGATCCTGATCCACCACCAGCATCAGCTCGATCCGCGCCGCCATCACGGCCAACGGGTTGTTCAATTCGTGCGCGACTCCGGCCGCCACGGCAGCCAGCGCGTCCACCGTTTCATTGCGTCGCGCCTCGCGCTCCATCCCAACGCGCTCGCTGATGTCCGCGACGAAGGCGATCACCAGCTTGCCGCGATGCGTCTGAACCACGTTGAGGCTGATCTCAACGGGAAATTCGCTGCCGTCTTTTCGGCGTCCCGCAACCTCCAACCCTTTTCCCATCATGCGTGATTTCGGCGCCTTAAAATATCCGCTGCGATGCGCCTCGTGGCGATAGTGGAAGCGTTGCGGCACCAGGACTTCTATCGGCTGACCGATGAGTTCCGCTTCGGCGTAACCAAACAGCTCCTGCCCGCGCGGATTCAACTGACGAATCAGCCCGGCGCTGTCCACCGAAATGATTCCCTCGACCGACGATTCGAAGTAGCCGCGCGCACGCACCAGCGCTTCTTCTTGCCCCGCAACCGAGACCCAAATCCTCTTGGTGTAGAAGGATGCGACCAGGTAAAGCAATAGCGCATTCACCCATAGGTTGAGCATCTGCGTACGCGGCGGCATCAGCCATAGCACCGGACCGGAGATCACCATCCACTTGGGCAGCTGCGAATTCGCCGGTATCAGCGCCAGCACCCGAGAGGAGATCGCCATCCAGATGAATGCGGCGAGCACGTAGTAAATCGCGAGCCGTACCGGGCGGATGCGGACGAGCCGCGCCTGGTCCAATGCATCGCTTTCCGCCCCACTGCTAAAGCTGTCATTGCGACCCATCAGAATGGTTACTGTAGCGTTCCGGCGGGCCACAAGGTAGTAGGTCCTCCTCAATCGTCAACGTAATCGGTCCTCCCCGGTCATATTTGACGTCTGTCGACCCTGGATTCGTTATTGACCCCCGATCCGTAACTTGCCCATCACGCCGTTTTCATCCAACGATCAAATCACCAAAAATCGCCCGCGCACGACCGTCCGCGCAAGTGTCGGGCCCTCAATGCGAGCGGGGGCGGATGGGACCGATGCGGGCCCTCCAGCCGGTCCTCCTGCCGCGCGCTTGAGCAGGCTGCCTCGCGAATCGGATTGCCAATGGAGTGGTGACACACGCCACGTTGGATACCGCGCCGTCGCCGTCACGCAGCGGGAGAATCGTCATCGCGACCGCGATTTCGCCGCCGTCGCTGCGGACCTGAAGCGTTGGAAATCGTGGCACGATCTCTCCGCCGAACGCCCGCTCATGAAGCCGCCGGATTTCGCCGCGCCGCCCAGCCGGCAGCAGAATCTCGTTGGTACGGCCGACAATCTCGGTATCTTCATATCCGTATATCTGACGCGCCGCCGCGTTAATCGCCGTGATTATTCCGGCGGCATCCACACTGTGTACTCCGTCAGGAAGCGAATTGACGATCATCGCCATCAACTCGTGAAAATCTTCGCGCTGCTTGCTCTCCATCGCCGCTCCTGCCACAGCCACGAGCTGATCAAAGCCGTCGGGCTTGAGCAGATACTGATACAAACCGTACTTGAACGCGCTCGCCGCCACCTCTTCGCCGCCGTCGCCGGTCAGCATGATTACCCGGGTCCGCGGCCATCGCTCACGCACGCGCTGGAGGACCGACAATCCGTCAATCCAGCCCAGCCAATAGTCTGTGATCACGATATCGCAGCCATCGCGCTTGAGGTGCTCATTCAACTGAAGCGGACCGTCAACCGCCAAAATCTGCGCGCTCGGGAATGCGCGCCGGAGCCGGGCCTGGATAAGCATCCGATCGGTCGGATTGTCCTCTACGAGCAGCAAGTCCATGCGAAAAAAATCCTCGCGCCTGACATCGCGCTATTGCAGGTCACAAGAGAGCAATCACTATGCCGACATGGATGGAATTCGTGGTCGTTCAGAAGACGCACAAGATGGCTGGAAATTGCGATCGAAGGGCCGCGGGAAGCGCCCCATAGTCAATCGATTGTTCCGCAAGTGACGCAGATGCGTCCCGCGATGAGACACATTCGAACCCCGCCCGTTCAACCTTCTAACAGGGCCCTTCGAGTACTCAGGGTAAACTCCGCCCGCATCCCGCGGCGGTGCCGATTCTCTTTTCACTTTTCACCGGGTGCAGCGCCCGTGATGGGGGTCACCCTCGGCCGCGCGAGTCCTTCCATCGCGTAGTCGCGAAAAGATGCGCTGCGCAGATTTTCGCGTCTTCTCACTGCGGGTGCAGGGGCCGCAGCCCCTGGCCGTGGCGACGGCGCGCAGTATTAAGCCATTGGCAGGGGCCGCGCGCGACAACGGAGCACGGCCTTAATGCTGGCCAGCCGTGCCAACGGCCGCAGGTGATTCTTCCTTCATGCTGCCGCCAACGGCGGGCGGCCTTAATACTGGGTGCAGGGCTCAGCCCTGCTCACCCCTGCCGCGACGCGTCTCCCGCTCAGCTTGCGCTCGAGGATTGCAGCTGGATGTAGTTTTCGATCCCGATCTGTTTGATCAGATCGAACTGTATCTCGATGAAATCGACGCTCGCCTCTTCCTCGTCCATGATTTCTTCGAGCATCTCGCGCGTGACGTAGTCTTTCACCGATTCACAGTGCGCGACCGCGGCGCGAAAATCATCAAGCGCCTTGAGCTCCAGCTTGAGATCGCACTCGAGAGCTTCCTTGACGTTCTCGCCGATCAGCAACCGATCCAAATCCTGAAGATTGGGCAGACCCTCGAGAAACAGGATGCGCTCGATCACCCGGTCGGCGTGCTTCATTTCAGTCATCGACTCGTCGCGCTCGTGCTTGGCGAGCTTGGCGACACCCCAATGCTCGAGCTGTTTCGCGTGCAGGAAATACTGGTTGATCGCGGTCAACTCGTTGCGGAGCACCGCGTTGAGGAACTGGAGTACTTGCGGGTCACCCTTCATGGAACCATCTCCCGGAAGACGCGGCTGTGAATGATTTTAGTGTAGCGGCAAATCGGTCCCAGTGAAGAGTGAAATCGCCTGGCCTTCGACGGCGCAGCTATCCTGGCGAGCTTCGCACGAGTTGGTCTCAGCGTCGAGCATCTCGCGAACGCCCCGCACGCATTTGCCGCACTTGGGCCTGACGCCAAGCGCGCGGTAGAAAGCCGAAACTGAGCATCCCGCGGTGCCGATCGAGGCCGCGCCATGCAAGCGGGCTTGGCGGTCGGTGATAGCGTTGCAGATACATAGGTACATTCGCGGTCATCCTCTTGATAATGAGAATGATTATCAATTTCTTCCGCTCGATGCAAGCTACCCCGACATCTACGCAAATTGCCGGCCAATTTTAGACATTTTCTCGCACGCCCCGAGATTGCCCCACCCCATTCAGGATGAAACCCGCATCTTTTTCCTGAATAGGGTGCAGACGTCACCCTTGGCCGTGGCGACGGCAGCGCAGTATTCAGCCGTTGGCGGTGGCCGCGCGCGACAACGGAGCGCGGCCTTAATACTGGGTGCAGGGGTCACCCCCTGCTGAGACCCACGGCGGGTTTCACTACAATTGGGTGGTTCTCTTCCCGACGGATTGCCGGCGAACCTAACGCATCTTCTTCTGGAGTGTCTTTTTCGCCTTCGGCGGACGGCCTCTCCGACGCTTCTCGACTCCCGTCGCTTCGAGTTCGTCCTCGTCGGGGCCAAACGCGCTGTCAATTTGCACGTCGTCCTCCGCGGAGCGAACCGGTTCGGCATGCTCTTCCGAGTCATCCGCACTGCTGAGCTCTTCGGCGCCGGACCATCGGACGGCGAACGGCTTGGCCAATCCACCTTGACCACTGCGAGCTTCGATGTTCGCTTCGTTCTGGCAATCGACGCAATATTGCGCGAACGGGATGACCTGGAGCCGCGCCAACGGGATTTCATCGCCGCATCGCGCGCAGGTTCCATATACTCCTGCTCCAAGCCTGGCGATGGCCGCGTCGATCGCGCTCAGGCGTTCCCGCGCGCGGTCGAACAGCGCCGCATGCGTGTCGACTTCGGACAGCGATCTCGCCACGTCCATCTCGTCGGCTGGCGGCTGCCCGCCATTGCGAGCCTGGGCACGCATCAATTCCTTCACCCGGGCGAGCGTTTCGGCGCGCTCTTTGGCGAGCAGGCGCTTGAGCGCATCGATCCGGCGTCCGCCGGTGTTAACCGCGGCTTCCATCCTGGGCTTCTGCCTCTTGCGAGTGTTCGTCGGTCGAGTTTTAGTTCGAGTTTTCATAAATTAGAACCGTTCGCGCGCATCAATTCGTATTCTAATATGAGCATTGATCGGGCTTCGCGCCACTGCACGAAAAAACGAGCGGACTCAATAATCTTGCTCAGCACGATCCGAGTCCAGTAGCTCCTTATACGGAAATTGCTCCAGATTGGTTGCCGCACCGAGAGTTGCCGCTCCCGCAGCGCGCGGCAGTCTAACGGATCGGGCGGGACCTGCGAGAGCCTCGGATACGATTGATGCCGCACCCCCGCGTGATCTCATTGCGGAGTGGCAATTGCACTGCTGCCCAATAATTGAGCAGCACCTCAGCCTCTTCGACATCGCAAAATCCCTAATTCCTTAATGATTTTGATCTTATCATGCTTAAACGGGCTGGCACAGGCCATGCTCTCACATCGGCAATTCCTATTCGGCTCAGAGGAGGTCCAGTTAACATGTACGCATCTGCCTCAGAACAGGTTCAGCACGGATCTTCGAATCAGAACCGGGTTTTCGACGAGTGCGCCGGGCCCGATCCGTGGCTGAGCGCACGCTTCGAGCCGGATTTTCTGGTGCCGGTTCAGTTTTTTGATTTGACCCGGCGCAGATCGATGCTTGACGGCGAGACGCGGCTGGTTTTCGCGATCCTCGAAGACGCGGTCCGATGCTACGTGAAAACGGTGAACTCGTCGCGGCGATGCGATCGCGAGCAATTCGACGAGGTTCAGCGATGGTTTCATGCGGAAGCTGGAATCCACAGTCCGTTTTCCTTTGAATACGTATGCGACGTGCTGGGAATCGAGCCCACGTTATTGCTCGCACGGCTCGGATCGTTAAGCGCCGCCGATCTGCCGACCAAGCAGATGCGCTCGGTGGGCCGAAGGCAAGTCGTACGCGCCGGGCGCTCGTCGCGCAAACGATCGGCCGATAGCGGTCCCGGTTCATCCGCGCGAGGGGCGGGAATGAGAGAGCGCGCCGTCAGTTGAAAAGTTAAAAAATTGAAAAACTGAAAATTGGTCGCCGGCTTATTTTTCTGGGCGCCCGGCGGCAGCGCGGCTGCGATGGTGGAAGAGCGGGAGGAGAAGTACGCCATCCGTGATTATCCATCAGTGTTAGCGGTTGGCACCTGCTTCAAGCCTTGGAGCCAGATCGCTCCGGCCACAACCGACACTGCGGCTCCGATTGCCGCAGGGAGCGCATGCCACACCAGCACATGAGCAAATTCGTCGATGGGGCATCCCATGCGGCTGGCGGCAAAGGCGAAGGCGAACGCGGCCGTTCCAATCAAGCCGCCCTCGGTCGCGCCCATCAGCGGCATCGCGCGCCGCGACGCCCAAAACAACGCCAGCCACGGGAGGGCGGCGAACAGGGTCACGCAAATCGCACATCGCGTGCCGGTGACGACGAACTGGTGGATCGATACAGCGGTATGCGTCGGTTCATGCAACATCAGCGCGAATGCTGCACCAGCGAGCGCTAATAGCAGCATCAATTTGCCAGGACGCATCTCTTCTTCGCCGGGAATCGCGGATCTGAACGCGGATGCGGCAGCCATAATGCCCACCGCCACCAAACCGGTCACGCCGACCAGAAATTCCCAGTTCTGAAGTTTCCATGCCAGGTTAGTGCGTGTGCCTGCCGCGACAGCCAAAATAACTATCGCAAGTTCCAACACGAGCCACAGGGCCAGCCTGATCTTGACTGGCCACAGGGGCTTCACCGGCCGGAAATCGACGATCAGCGGATCGACAAGACGATCGTAACGAATTCGATCTGAATGCACCCTTTCCATCTAGAAGCCTCTACTGTAGCAACGATTTCTTCAGAAATTCATACGCGCGGTGCGCCCGTACCTTTATTGCTCCAATGCTGGCCCCAGTACGCTCTGAAGCCTCTGCAAGAGAAAGGCCCTCGACCTTCAGCATCGTGAATGCTTCGCGCTGCGAGTCGGGAAGCCGGCCCATCGCCTGGCGCACTACCAAGCGAAGCCCGTGGCTCGCATGGACGGGCTGATGATCGGAATCTTCTAAAAATTCCTGCCACCGATTGCGTGCCCAGATGCTCTTGGCATGGCGGGCGCCAACGTAACGGGCGATCGCGAACAGCCAGGGTTCAACCGGGCGGCTCGGCTGATAGGTGTGCCGCGACTGGTAGATCGCGAGTAAGGTCTCCTGGCATGCGTCTTCCAGCTCACCTGGGTCGGTGATCCGCCGGCGCAGAAACCGCATGATCGCCGGACCGACGTCATTGACAAGCTCGCGAAAGGCTTCGCGGTCGCCGGCTTGGGCCAGCCGCATCAGGTCGCTGCGGGTCCGGCGGAGCGCCGCCTTGTCAGTTTCGCCGGGCATCGTCCCTTTAAAGCTTGCGGATTGAGTCAGCATAAATTTTAGGCGGGCTGTTCAAATAGTGTCAACGCCGAAGGTTGGGGCCGCGCCCGCCATCGCATTTTCGTTCGCCATTTGCGGCTCAGCTCTTGTGCCTATGACTTGTGGGAAAACCGGCGGAAAGTTACTCGGGTTGAAACGAACCAGGCAAATTTCTGCGCCCTCGCTCGGCGTAACTTTCGGCCTTTCTCCGTACAATTTACCAGCGAGGGTCAGTCTCACGAACCATCACCAATGTAGAGGAGACGCTAGATGCACAGCAGATCAGATCGGCGCGTAACCCAAAACCGCCACCGGTTTGTGGCGCTTTCGATTCTCACGATTGCGATCGCGATGGTCGCCGCGCAGATCCGCAGCACCGTCGCCGAGTCAGTCTCGTCGTTCAAAGTCGTCAAGCTGATTGGCAGTGCCGGTTCCGGCGCCCCCAAAAAAGACGCCCATATGGTCAACGCATGGGGAAATGCGTTTTTGCCGGGAAATCCATTTTGGATAAATGATCAGGGAACCGGAGTTTCAGAACTGATCGACGGCAAGGGTGCCATCTTCAAGGCACTGCCGCTGGTTAAGGTTCCCGGAGCCACTGGCGGGAAGGGTCAACCTACTGGAATCGTAGCTAACTCGACTACGGATTTTGTCCTCTCCGCAGGCGGCCCGGCGTTGTTCATTTTCGACACTGAAGACGGAACCATTTCAGGATGGAACGAGAGCTCCGGAACCGCGGCCACCATCGTGGTTAACAACTCGGGCAAAGCCTCCTACACCGGGCTAGCACTGGCGAACAACGGTACTGCTAACCAGCTCTATGCCGCCAACCAGGGTCTGACAGGCCATCCGGGGTCGATTGACGTCTTTGACGCCAGCTTTAACCCGGTCACGCCCTCCGGCGGCTTCATCGACCCGAGGCTGCCTGCGAACTTCACTCCGTACAACATCGCGAGCATCGACGGGAACCTGTTCGTGTCGTACGCGAAGGGATTGCAAGCCGCCGGACAGGTCGATGAGTTTGATCCCAACGGGAATTTGATCATGACGTTCACCAGCACTACGCTTGCGGCCCCTTGGGGGCTGGTGGTCGCACCGTCAAACTTCGGAGCTTTCGGCGACGATCTGCTGGTTGGCAATCTGGTCGATGGAACGATCAGCGCGTTCAACCTAAGCAACGGAGAATTTCTTGGTCAACTTGCCGATTCGAAATCAAGGAAGCTCAAAATTCCCGGGCTTTGGTCGCTGGTTGCCGGTGAGGGCGCGTTGAATGCCTCGGCCAACACAATTTATTTCACCGCGGGACCGAACGGATATGCGGCCGGATCGTTTGGATTTATCGAGGCCGGTCCGGAAAAGACGCCCAAGCCTACCAAGACTCCGAAACCGACCAAGACGCCCAAGCCCACCAAGACTCCGAAACCAACCAAGACGCCTGACGGGCCATCAGCTACGCCAACCTACATTGGCCCAACGATGACGCCCACTTCAACCAAGACGCCGGGCAAGCCGTCAGCTACGCCGACCTACGTGTACCCGTACTGATCTGGCCGAAGGCGTTATCCACTTCGACTGATTTCGAAGAGTATAGCGCGTTGCCATTTCCCCAGCTTTCGGGTTCAGAACGGAGGATGAATTCTCATGATGACTACCGGACGGATCGGTGTCGGGTTTCTGATCGCATTGTGGATGCTCATGGAGACGTCTTCGCTGGTTGCCAGCGCCGCTGAAAATAGCCCCGACGGGGGGCCCAATCTTACCGCTACCAAGCTCATCGAACGTATGGATCGACTCGAAAACAGGGTGACCGATCTGGAAGCACAGGTTGTCACCCTCAAGCGCGAGAAAACGGAAGTGCAGGAGAGCTTGAAGCGTCAGCAGGAGGCCGATGCGGCACTCAAATCTCAGATGGCACAGCAGACCGCATCCGCGGCCGATCGGCCATCTCGGGACGCGCAGATAGACCCTCGAGAAGACCGCCCGCGACACGACTTGGTGAGCTCGTATGGCGCGCGCGCCGGTTATCAAGGATTCCCATTCGGCCAGAAGGAAGGCGGCTTCTTCTACGGCGTCTTCCTCGATCACCTGCTTGTGCAGCAGAGCGAGGGGATGCCGCTGGGCGACCTGGATTTGGAACTCGGCGCGGCGGTTGCGGAAAGCGGGACCGATCACGTCACTGTCAACTCGTCAGTCGTCGGAGCGCCAACTACAGTCGGGTTCCGCCAGAGAATGGTCTCCGTCTGGCCCGATCTGAAGTATCGCTTCGACCTCTGGAAGTCGTACGGTTTTGTGCCTTATCTGACCGGGGGCCCGGGTATCTGGGTTGATATCATCGAGACGCCGCCGCTGGTGGGCGGACTGCAATTTCCGACCAATGAACTGGGCGCGCGTAAGATTCCGGAGATAGCGGGGGCCGACCTCTTTGAAGGTGCGCAAGGAGGGACGGGATTTGATTTCAGCCTCGCGCGCCTGCACTATCCAATCTTGGAGCGCATGAGAGTTGGATTCGACTATCGCTATTCCGCGTGGACCAGCGGTCAGAGATTCAGCACCTATTCATTCGTGCTGTCATACCGCGATTGAGTGAGCGTCGATTGAGGTCGCGGCGGAGTGCAGTTGCGCCGTTACATGGTCGATCACTTCTTCACCGGCGCCGAGCTCGACTGCCATCGCGAACATCTCGGAGATTGGCGATAACTCTCATTCGAACATAGGCTATGCTGGTCAGGCGATCCTCGGCGATCGTCAACGGGCATGGCGAAGGAAATCGAACGGAAATTCCTGGTTCATCCGCGCAAATGGAGCGATCTGGGGGCCGGCCTCGTTATTCGCCAGGGGTACCTGACCGCCTCGACGCAATGCTCAGTCCGCGTGCGCACGTACGGGGACCGCGGCTATCTGACGATCAAGGGAGCTACGTCGGGAATTACGCGCGACGAATTCGAGTACGAGATTCCGTTAGGTGATGCGAACGAAATCATGTACAACTTGTGCCAGCACCCGCCAATCGAAAAGACTCGCTACCGAATCGTGTTCAAGGGCCATACCTGGGAGGTCGATGAATTCGCCGGCGCGAATCGTGGACTGACGGTTGCCGAGGTCGAACTCAAGGATGCCAGTGAGCAAGTTGAACTTCCCGACTGGATCGACCGCGAAGTGAGCGGCGATCCGCGCTATTTCAATTCAAACCTGTCGATCAAACCATTCGCCAGCTGGAAGTGATTCCCCAGGCGAAAACCGTTGTAAAGGAGTGGAACTGAGTGAAAGTAGCTGACTTGATGACCCGCGACGTACGAGTGTGCACGATTCACGACTCGTTGAATGCGGCGGCTCGGATAATGTGGGATCACGATTGCGGATGCGTGCCAGTCGCCGATGGGCACGGCAGGCTCGCGGGAATAGTCACCGATCGCGACATCTGCATGGCTGCATACACGCAAGGGCTGCCGCTCGAGGCGATTTCTGTGGAGCGCGCGATGTCCCCTCGGGTGATTTCATGTGCGCGCGGCGACGATCTCGAGGCCGCGCATCGCCTGATGCGTACGCATGAGATTCACCGTCTCCCCGTGGCCGATTCCCGCGGCCGGTTGCTCGGAATCCTGTCATTGAGCGATGTGGTCAACTATAGCCGCACAGATAGCGCGGCGCCGTCGGAGGCAGTCGAAATCGCGGCAACCATCTCTGCTATTCGTCGGCGGCGGAAGCCGGCCGCGTTGGCCGCTTCGGTTTCACCCAATGGAGATGCGGCGCCGGAGCGCGAATCGACAAAGCCGCCGAAAAAGGCGCCCGCGCGGAGAAGGAAGCCATCCGCCGATCCCCGCTAGCCGTTCGGCACCCGAATAATTGCCGCGTTACCCGGCGCTGCGCATGAAGCTGGCGCTCTGGTAGACTGCAGCAATGGCTGAAGGGCAGCCGCGAATTACCACCGCGGGCACGCGCGCCGCCGCCGCATACGGACTGATGATCGGCGGCCTGGTGCTGCTGTACTTGTGGATTCGCTCGTACGGCGAGACGCTGGACGCGCCCAATCCAGTCGGGACAGCGATCTTCGGCTCGACCGCGTCGCGTGCGAATGAAGGCGAGCTGCTGCACGTGCTGCTCGCGCTGGTGGTGGTAATCGCGACCGCGCGCGCGATGGGTTCGATCTTCCGCAACCTTGGTCAGCCACAGGTGATCGGCGAAATTCTCGCGGGGATCGTACTCGGTCCTTCGCTGCTTGGGCGCCTCGCGCCGGGCGCGGAAGGATATCTTTTCCCGGCTACGGTGGGGCCGGCTCTCAATATAATCGCGCAGGTCGGCGTCATCCTTTACATGTTCCTGGTCGGGCTCGAGCTCGATCCCGCGCTGCTTCGCCAACGCGGCCATACAACAGTTGCGATCTCCCACGCGAGCATCGTGGCGCCATTCCTGCTCGGCGCGACGATCGCACTTTTTCTTTATCCAAGGCTGTCGGCCAGCGACGTGCCGTTCACGTGCTTCTCGCTTTTTCTGGGCGTTTCGATGTCCGTGACGGCATTTCCGGTGCTGGCGAGAATATTGACCGATCGCGGGATTCACAAAACCCGCATGGGTGCGATCGCGCTGACCTGCGCCGCGGTGGACGACGTGACTGCGTGGTGCATGCTCGCCTTCGTGGTCAGCGTGGCGCGAGCACAGGCGGCGGGCGCGGTGGCAACGATCGCGATGGCGCTCGGATTTATTCTGCTGATGATCGTCGTGGTGCGGCCCGCGATGGTCCGCCTGTCGCTGGTGTATGGAAATCGCGGGCGGCTGACGCAGGGCGTGATGGCATCGATATTCGTCGCGCTGCTGATCTCCGCGTCAGCCACCGAATTGATCGGTATCCACGCCGTGTTCGGCGCGTTCGCGCTCGGGGCCGTGATTCCGCACGACAGCGGGATGGCGCGGGAGCTGACCGACCGCCTCGAAGATATCGTGATCGTGCTGTTGCTGCCCGCATTTTTCGCATACACGGGCCTGCGCACGCAGATCGGACTGGTCAGCGGATACGAGCAATGGATGATGTGCGCGATGATCGTCGCCGTCGCTTCGGCGGGCAAGTTTGGCGGCAGCGTCGTCGCGGCGCGAATCACAGGGCTCAACTGGCGCGACTCGTCGGCGCTCGGCGTGCTGATGAACACGCGCGGGCTGATGGAACTGATCGTGCTGAACATCGGGCTGGAGATGAACGTCATCTCGCCGACCCTGTTCGCGATGCTGGTTATCATGGCCCTGGTAACCACCTTTGCGACCACGCCGATTCTGCATCTGATCACGCGGCATCAAATTCCGGAGGTTCAGCCGTTTCCAGAGCTCGGCACGCTTTCGCCCGAGCCATTGGTCGCGCCGCAAGCTCCAATTCTCGCGCCGCATCCTGCGCCGCATGCCGCGCCGAGGCCAGCGCAGCCGCCCGCGCGCCCGATGCTGGCCAGAACGGAGCACAGCGCCATCCTGGTGCCGGTCTCGAACCCTGAAGGCGTGGCCGTTCTGGTCGAGCTTGCGCTGGCGGCGACGCCGCAAGACGCACCGCCGCCGCGCGTGCTCGCACTGGTGAAGACTCCGCCGGGCGGGGTGCGATCGGGACTGCGCGAGGCCGACCAGCGCGTGCCGCCCCGCTCTCCCGCGCTGGCGGCGGCGTTGGACCTGGCACTCCAGCGCGGCAGCATCATTACGCCGCAGGCCGTCTGGACCACCAATCCCGCGGCGGACATCCTGGCGTTCGCCAAAGAACCGCAAATCGGATGGCTGCTGCTGGGATCGCATCGCGCGGTCTTCGGTTCCGACTTCATGGGCGGCGTGGTCCGCGAAATTCTGGACAAGGCCCTCGCGTTGCCGGTTCACGTGGCGGTCGTGATTCACGGAGGCGAGCGGCCGCTGGACCGGGTGTTTGCGGTAGTGGATCGGGGAACGCACGGGCGCGCGGCGCTCGACCTGGCCCTGCGAGTGGCGATCCGCAAGAGGTCCGGCTTGCACGCGGTGCTGGTGCCCGAAGATGGGACCGCGGAGGATACTGAACTGCTCGATCTGATTCGCGACGCCGGCCGCGCGCTTGGACGCCGGGTGCATACCGACGTGCTGAGTGCGCCGACGGCGGCTCAACTCGCGCGTCAGACGCCCGGCGGCCTGGTCGTCATCGCGACCAACCTGGCGGACAAGGTCGGACTCTCGCCCGAGGGTTTCGCCGACGGCAAACGATGCGTCGTGGTGGTGCAGGGATCAGACAGCGCTCCCATCCAGATCGGCGCGCACGCCGCAGAGCATCATCGCACCGCCAAGCCGTAGGGCCGGGTCCGGCGTCACTCGGCTCTAGCGCTGAGGCTTGAGGGGTTTCCGACCTTCCCAACTCTTCATTGCTCTGCTCTCTACTCTCGCCCGCTCTATTGCGGCCCGCGGCCGCAATCAGTTCAAGGATGAACAGTTCAGCCTGAAGTCGGCGCGGATCTTATGCGATCCTTGATCGAAGGTGGAGCGCAAACGCCCGCCCACTCCGATCTTCTCCCGCGGGTTGGCAACGATCTCCACAAATTGGTGTCAGCCGAGGAGATTTTATGTCAAAATGTGTTGAACATCGGGGCCGCGATGGGGTCATGTCGTATGGCGGGAACTATTACTGTGCGAAATGCCGAGACGGAATAATTCGCGCCAGAACTCAGGTCGGTCATGATATCGATCCGAGGGAATGTTTCGTTGTGTTCTGCGGTGGCGACACTTGGGAAAAGATTGAAGGCACTGGCTGCGCCCATTGGGTGGCCCACGAGCGACAGATTCGCAGCGGCGGCAACAACGAAGGATGTTTGCTGGGCTACACCTTGCGTGTTGAAGATTTGATAGCGGGGCTAAGCACCAGGTCGTTGGACCACGCCCGCAGGAACATCAGCGTTGGAGACATTTATGTCACCACCAACGAAAGACACTGCGGCCTGGTCGTGAGCGTTGACGAGAGCAGTCAGCCGGGCGGCAGGCGACAAATTACGATCCGCCACGATTCCAGTAACGGTTCCGGTACGGGCCGTGGCGTCGTGGAAGACGACTTTGAGGAGCATTTTCACGGAACGGGGAAGTTCAAATGGTGACAAATCGAAAACACCGGGGAACTGCGTGCCGATGAGACTGTCCTCGATCGGAACAGTCGCAATCCCGATCACGTACGCATTGGCGTTCATTTTTGCGGCGCAGCCGGCGGCGCGCGCCCAGCAAAGCAAGTCCACCTGGGGACAAATCCTGATCGCCGGCGGACCATACGATGGCGGGGCCGATTTGTACGATCCCGCGTCGAACCGGTTTGCGCCCGAAACTGCCGCGCCGCGGATGAAGGGCCGCGTCCGGGCAACCGCGACCCTCCTTGTCACCGGGCCCAACGCCGGCAAGGTTTTGCTCGCGGGCGGCGACAACCGCAACGACGTGCCGCGGGCTTCGACCGAGCTCTACGACCCCGCCACCAACACGGTTGTGGATGGCCCAGCCATGAAGGCCCCCCGCGCCGGCCACACTGCCACGGCGATTCCTTCCGGGCCGAACGCGGGAAAGATCCTGCTCGCCGGCGGCATGAGCGCCTTCACCCACGACCTGTCTTCGACCGAGCTTTACGATCCTGCCACCAACACTTTTTCTCCCGGCCCGGCCATGCGTGCCGCCTGCTCTCGGTGCAGAGCCACGGTGATTTGGTCGGGAAAAAATGCGGGCAAGATTCTGATCGCCGGCGGCGACGACCCGCACGGCGTCCTGGGTTCGACCGAACTTTACGATCCGGCTGCAAATGCTTTTGCGCCTGGCCCAATCATGAACCCAGCCCGCGTTGCTTTCACCGCGACGGTAATTCCTTCGGGAAAAAATGCGGGCAAGATTCTGATCACCGGCGGCGCGCAATTGACCGGGGACGACAATGACGATTCGACCGAACTATATGATCCGGCGACCGACAAATTTGTGCGCGGTCCAACAATGAAATCAACACGCGATGAACCCACCGCAACGGCGATTGCCTCGGGGCGCAATGCCGGGAAAATCCTGATCGCCGGGGGGGAACGCGACGATAAGGATGAGACCGGCAGGGACGCCTCGCTGGCTTCGACCGAGCTCTACGATCCCGACACCAACACGATTGCACCCGGCCCGGCAATGAACATCCGTCGCGTCGCGCACACCGCGACGGTAATTCCTTCGGGAAAAAATGCGGGAAAGATTCTGATCGCCGGCGGCATAGAAAAGGACACCGACAAAAATGGCTCAGGCATCTTCCTCAAGCTGTATTCGACGGAACTCTACGATCCGGCGACCAACACTTTTGCGCCCGGCCCCAAGATGAATTGGGATCGCTTTGACGCCGTCGCCGTCCAGTTGCCGCCCGCACCATAGAGCATCATCGCACCGCCAAGCCGTAAGCGACTGGATTTCGGAACCCAGCTTTAGCAAGCGGCGAGCATCGCCTTGAGCTGCCGGTCGGAGTTGAAGAGATCGCAGGCGAGCGCGCGAGCCGAGCGGCTGTGAAGATGGTAGTCTCGGTCGATCTCGGCGACGGCGGCTTGGGCTTCGTCCCTGTCGCGGAACTTCACCACGCCGCGCCCGGCCGGCACCACGTCGCCAAACCCGGTATCTTCGGCGACTACCGGACGGCCCAGCGCCATGTAGCAGACGCTGCGATCGCTGAACCATCCGGTGTTCAATTCGCGGAAGATCGGCTTGGGACACAATATCTCGGCGCGCGAGGCGCGCAGATAGCCGCGATAAGCCTCCGGCGTGTTGGCGACCTTGTGCGGATCGACGACGCGCCACCCGCCGTTGCGAAGAGCCTCGCGATCGTGCGCCGGATCTTTATCGCCGATGAATGCAGCGAGCTCGAAGGCGCGGCCGGTGTGCGCCGGAAGGTCTACATAGCGCAGGTAGGCCTCGCGTTTGGACACGCTGAGCGTTCGCCCATGGTACAAAAGTTCTTCCCACGTCCATTGCGTGATCGAGGAGAATGGCGCCTCGGGCCCCGGGTCGGGGGCCGCTTCCCACATCGGAAGGTACACGAACGGCAAAAACGGATGCCACTTCAGACCCAGCGTCGGCGCCCCGCAATCGGGATCGGACAGTTTGGCGCCGACGCTCAAATGAACATGATGATCTTTAACTCCCATCTCGAACTGCGTCGCCGTAATCTGCAGATGACCGGGATCGACATCGATCAGCACACGATGCGCGAACTTCGCGAGTAGCGGCTGCCGGATTGAGCAGGCTATGTTCCATAACAAGTCCGCACCCTGCGCTATGTCGAGGATGGTTTGACGCGGCTGGCCATAAACCTGCGCACCATTGATGTCCTGCACGTCAAGATCCTCGAACACCAGAACCGCGGATTGCGGCGCGAGACCGTAAGCTGCGATGCGGGCAAAGAAATCATTGGCCATCTCCCCATCCCGCGCGGGATCGCCGCATGTTTTCATCAACTCGATCCAGAAAACACTATGACCGAGCGCGCGCAAACCAAGCGGGTATTGCAGCATCCAGGAGCAGACGCCACCGCCGAGCGGATAACTCACCACCGAACGATTAGCCAGTACGATTAACACTAAGCGCCAATATCGCCACGACTGAACCTGGTGCGCAATAGCTTTTCGCGGTTGGAGAATCTTCGCGGCGCAAGATCGGCGATCTGGCGCGGGAACCGGCAGCGCAAGCGACCCCGCCCGAAAAAAGGTACTAAGGCGACGACAAATGGAGAAAAAGATCGATCACGAAATTCGGCTGCCTGCGGCATCGTGCCGCAGAACCAAATGCAAACTCGTTTGTCTGGCAGTTGCGATGAGCCTGCTGCACGCCATGCTCGGTAAGAGGCGAATCCAGTTGTCCCTGGAACCGGCGCCGTTCCACTCGGTCTCGCCGTGCAGCGCAAGGTAGAACATTAGTACGCGAGCGTCGCTACTTCTTGACTGCCTCGACGTCGATTGAGATTGCAACCTCCTCGCCGACCAGCACACCGCCCGCTTCGAGCGCCTTGTTCCACGTGAGGCCGAAATCACCGCGTTTGATTTTCGTCGTCGCCGATGCGCCCGCGCGCGTGTTGCCCATCACTTGAACCGGCGCCCCGGACCCTTCGACGTCGAGCACAACCTGCTTGGTCACGCCATGCAACGTCAGGTCGCCTGTCACTTTCCACTTGTTCGGCCCGTCGGCTTCGACGTTGGTGGATTTGAACGTGATCGTCGGGTACTTGGCGACGTCGAGAAAATCGGGACTCTTCAGATGCGCGTCGCGCCGCTCGACCCGCGTGTCGATCGACGACGCTTCGATGGTCACGTCAATTTTTGCCGAGGCTGAGTCGTTGCCGTTGGCGGTGATCGTTCCCGTGGTTTTTTGGAATTGCCCCTTCACGTTCGAGATCATCATGTGCCGCACGGTGAACTCGACGCTGGTGTGCGACGAATCGATTTGCCAGGTATCGGCATGCGCGAGGACGGGGAGCGCGACGACGATTGCTATCGCTACGGCCGTTGCTGTTTTCGAAATCCAGGCCTTCATATAGGAGCTCCTTGAGTTGAACGGTCAGCGAGCAACGATCCGAGGCGGGTCGGTATAAACGCACTTCCCCGGGATTCTTCGCTGCGCTCGGAATGACAAAATGCGACTGTCGCCCCCCCGACTTCCAACTTTCAGTCCGCGCCCAACCCTATGCGTCGCTACCGAAGCACGACCAAATCAGCTGCCGCAGGGCGGCGCCGCGAAATTGCCGCGCATCCCTGCTCTGTGTCCTTCTTTCATTGCGACGTACCAAGGCGCGGGTTCGTGGCCGCGAACAGCGCTCCCCGCATGACCGACTTTGGCCGTGATGTTCGCGCCGAGCGCCGCGCCCACCGCCAGCGACACACCCAGGATCATTCCCGCTACGATAGCAAAACGCATATTTGTTCTCCGTTGGCCGGCCTTCGCCACCATGACGGAAATAAACCGTCCCTTGTTCCCTCACCGGCGCCCCGGTGCGTGACACCCCTCTTTCCCCCAATCCGCGCCAGCAGTTCTAATCCGATATTCCGATAGGGACGGTCACGTAGTGACAGAAGACGCAAACCAACCACGCCCGCACTAACGGTTGCGGCGGTCAGCGCCTGAAAAACGTGTAGCTCCTTGGCGCGCGCTCTTTAAGGTATTTGCGCAGCGATTCGACGCCCAAGTTCCGAGCCGTGGTTTGCCAACCGCCGGCCGACTTCTCCTCGATCCACCATTGGTTTTTATCAAGCCTGATGTAGATCTTGACGCTGCTCCCGACCGCCGCGCTGCCGCGATTCCCAAATTGGTCCAACCGCAGGCCAAACTCGTTCAGCAGTTCCTGCCAGTAAACCCAGGTCAAGCGGAAGACGGTCGTCGTTGAAGCAGTACGAATGTCCTGAGCCTTGATCGCGTAGCGCTTCATCAGCGCCTGCTGCAAGCGGCGCGCATTCTCGACCTCTGCGGCAACGGCTCCGTTATCGGTGCTGATCCTGCGCAACAGTGCGACCTTTCGCAGTGCGTCTTCCGCCGTCATCCTACCGCCTCCATCGGACTGGTTGTAACCGTTGCACGGCAGGGTAACTTCGCACCAACCTAATGTCAAGAAAAATTGGTTCCAACGGATACAATAATCCGCCGAGATGAGTCGATCGGCGCCATTCGCAGCCCGGCACGCTCCTAACGCCGGCTAGGACGCTATTCGCTTATGACTTCTTCTGTTCCGCTAAAGTGTGCGAAAGCTCGGGGTGCAACAATTTTTCACGGTGAATTACTCTGGCGTCGCATCCTTTCCAATTGACTTGAGGCGAGTGAGCAGCACAAAACCGGAAATCATCGTGACCACGCCGCATATGACGACTGCTTGCAGCGGGCCTAGGCGCGTGCCCATGTAGCCGACCTCGAGCGCGCCGAGCGGCGCCATCCCGACGGTAGCCAACTGATAGGTGCTCATCACGCGGCCGCGCAAATCGTCGCTCACGAACAGCTGCACGAGGGTGTTGTTGCTCGCTCTGAAGTTGGTCAGTCCCGCGCCGATTACAAACTGCGCGACCATCGAGAGCGCAATCGAGCGCGACATTCCGAAGACCACGATTCCAGCCGCGGAGAGAAAAAGCCCCGCGATGAGATTGTTCCTGATCCCCCGCGTCGTGACGCGCGAGGCTAGCGTGGCCGCGCCGACCACCGAGCCCAGTCCCTGCACCGCGACGAGGAATCCGTAGGTGCGAGCGCCGCCGTGGAGCACGTTGCGGGCGAACAATGGAACCAGCACCAGATACGTGTAGCCGAAGCCGTTGGTCACCGCCGCCAACGCCATCTGGTGGAAGATCGGGCGGTTGCTCCAAACGTAGGCGAGACCTTCGCGCAGTTGATGGAACATGCGCGTGCCGGCGCCTCCGATCGCGCGGGCGGGGACCTCCATCAGGAACAGGCTCCAGATGACGGCGAGGAAGCTCACGCCGTTTAAGAAAAAACAGGTCCCGATGCCCAGCCATGCGATGAGCAATCCCGCGGCGGCGGGACCGAGCATGCGCGCACTGTTGAACATCATCGAATTAAGCGCGATCGCGTTGGCCAGATCGTCGTATCCCACCATCTCGACCACGAACGACTGCCGGCCGGGCATGTCGAACGAGCTGACAGTGCCGTTGAATGCGGCCAGCAGGATCACGTACTCGACGCGGACGGCGCCGGTCCACGTCAGCGCCGCGAGCGTGAAGGCGCTCAGCATGAGCAGGATTTGGGTCGTGATTATCAGGCGCCGGCGATCGAGGCGGTCGACAATTACCCCGGCGAACAAACCCACCAGCAGAATCGGGGTGAATTGAGCGAACGATACGACGCCGAGCATCGTCGACGAGTTCGTCAGCTTCAGCACCAGCCACGCCTGGGCGGCGCTTTGCATCCAGGTGCCGGCCAGAGAGGTGAGCTGGCCACAGAAATAAAGACGATAGTTGCGATGGCGCAGCGCGCGAAACGCCCCGCGGCTCCCGATTGTGCCTTCGCCCGGCGGTTCGAGCGGGACAGGCTGGCCGGCTTCCCCCGCGGCCGCGATGTCAGGGTCAAGCACGGCGCGCCGATTTGATTGTAACGGGCGCGACCCGCTCGCGCGTGAGCGTCGTCAGACCGTCGCGGTCTTTGCGAGGAAATAATCCGGCCATGGCTGTCCTTCGATCGAGATCGCAGATTAGTCAGCGCGGTCTGTGTTCGCAAATGCAGGGGTGACCCCTGCACCCAATGTTAACGCCGCGCTCCGTTGTCGCGCGCGGCCTCTGCCGCCGGCCGCGTGAAGGCTGGACTGCTCGGGGCAATCACGCCGCCGCCTAGCCGGCTGGTCCGTCAGCAAAGCCCGCAAGGTTTACGTCGAAGGACGACTGACGACCTGCGAGTGCGAAGCTAATTATTGACGAACTCCCTAGACCAATGTCTGCAACCTGGAACCGTGCATAATGAATCCAGTAGTGAGCGTAGACCATCGGACAGCCCTGAACCCTTTACGAACGTAATGATCTCTCCATACCTCGTACCATCGGGGCGACGTATTAGTTTTCTGACGTCTGTCGTTATCTTGAGATAACCAAAGTCAATTGCCGCCTTCATGCACGCCTCGCAATCCGGGGCGCCGGGGAATTGGCGGCCGCGTGTCAAAGTATTGAAGTCGATGACATCCGTTCGCGATTGTCCATTAACATGAACGAATTTCCGGAACACTTGCAGAAGTTGCAAAGCAGCAGCGCACGGCCCTCGTTCCAAAGGCGGCGCCCCAGTTTCGCGCGCTAGCCATTCACGCAAAGCACGATGAGTTTCTATTCCTTTCTTTTCTCCGACGATAATGGACTCGAAATGTTCGCAATCACCAAATGCTGCCCCTTGCAAACCGTCCGCAGGAATACCAGTGAATCGCGTGTTTTTCAGAACGCTGCCCTCGAACTTCGCGCCTCGCAGCGTTGATCCGGCGAAGTCTGCTCCCGTCAGATCGCACCCCCGAAAGGAAACCCCATCTAGGTTGAGCGATCGGAACGCAACTTCAGCTAGGCGTGCGCCGGCCAAGACTAGTTCGCCCTGCCTGAAAATGGAGTCGCCCCCCGGGATGAGCGCGATCAACTGTACTAGATTGCGAATTCCGATCGGGGGCAATGACTCGGTCGTTGCGAGCGCAGCGAGTTGCCCCGGTTTGTCGGCAAGTCGCTCCGACAAAACACGAAGGATAACGGAGTCCGATGGCCAAGCAGACTGGGACAAATGCGACACGAACTAAGGTGAGGCCCTATTGAATTCTTGGGCAAATCGGCGTGCCGCAAGATAGTCCGCCAAAATTTCGTGAGCAAACTCCACTTGCCCAGAGATCGCACCTCCGCGCAAGAATGGCGCCATAGTAATCTGTGTAGTCATCGATAGGGTTTCATCTTCACTCAGCTCACGGGTCGCGAGCGCCGGAAGCAACTCGGCTAAGACACGTAGCTCAGACGTAGGAACCCCTCCGAGTTCGTAACGCAGCACCGCGAGATCTTCCAGCCAATCGGTAAATCCTGCGAGCGGAAGAAGGTCTTCTCGTAACACGCCCTTCCCATATTCACGCATACACATCTGTCGGACAGCGACATCGAGAAGCCCGAGTTCGTCGTGAAGACCCGCGAGATTAGGATCGCCCTTGAAGACATCAAGCATCTGTTCGAGGAAGAATGGTAACGAGGCCAAGCGATTTAACACGGGACTCACTTTTTTCTGTTGCAAAAACTGAGCTATTCGTGCTGAATCATGTTCACCCGGCTTCGCAGCGCGCCCCTCAAGTTTGAACCACGCAAAAGTACGCTGCGCTGACTCACTCCAAGGCTTTAGGCGCCATAGCTCGACTGCAGAGTTATAATAGTCCAGAAAATCAGCTAGCGCCTCACAACTGTGAAGGAGCGAATCGCGGACGCATAGTACGAATAATGGTGCGGACTGCGGGGCAGTAATCCTATCTTCAAGATACGGTATGAAGTCCGGGTCCCCAGCAATAAGCTCGTCCAGGCCATCGAGCATAAGAAGTCCGTATCTATTGTCGATCATCCAATCAAACAAACGGCGGGGGGTCGGCATCGCAATGTCGGTCTGTAGGAAAGCGTCGATCAAACCTCTGATATTACGGCCAGCGGCGCCTTGAAGGTGCTGCGGGAGCATCGGTAACGGGCGTGGGCAGACAAGCTGCTTTTTCTTTTGTTCAGCAAATCGCTCTTGCAGATGCATGAAAAGCGAATTGAACACGACGGTTTTCCCCTGACCTGCAGGCGCTGCAATCACCCAAACTTTAGGATTCTGCTTGGTTGTCTCGCTTGCAATGACTCTGGCCAGGTCCTGAACAAGGTCAACGCCCTCGATTCGTGCGTCGGGACCCTCGTAATTCTGCGGCACGCGCCGTTTGTCAACCTCCTTTGCCGTAGTGAGCAGCTCACGGATGGCCGTGGCTGCGCTTCGAGCGTCTTCGTGTCTAAACGGTAGATCGAAAAACCATGCAGGTACCTGAATCGTAACGCCGAAGTCTCTATAGGACTCGGACCTGAACTCTGCCAAAAATCCCTCCATCGTGTCCACAAGAAAATACAGCCGAGCCCCGTGGTATTTTGAGGCCAGCCCTTGAAAACGCTTCAAATATTCTGTCTGAAGCGCCAATTGTTGCCTGTCCGCGCGATTTTCGCGGGTGGACACCCAAACACATATCCGCTCCTTTCCTCGCCCAAGACCGGCATGCTCTGCTACGAGCAGGTCTCTGTCCTTGTCTTCGACAGAATATTCGTGTGCTTTCAGAAACTCCCGAGCTTGGTCCAATAGGTCCATGATCGACCATTTCTCCTCGCCGCGCCGGGCTGCGGCATAATGGATTGAGTTCCTAGGATCAGGATGCCAATAGCCCAACTCTGACCTGTGCACAAGCTGTCGGGGCTCTCCCCCTGTCTTGGCTGAGGCTGGTCCACGAAAGCCGCCAGTTCCATACCAAAAAAGGCCCGATAGAGCCGTGTCCTCAGGGGCCATTCCTCAAAACTTTCGGTTGATAATATTCCGTGCAAGCAACCACCGTGAGTTTGTCATCGCCGCAGCGGCTCGGCGTTTGTTCCGCTGGAGCTGACGCAGCAGGCTGCTGACGGTTGTCCTCAGCGAAAGTGAAGGGGGAGGAACCCGGATCCGGGATTCTGAGCACAGCGAAGAATTACACGGGGGAAGCGTGCTTGTGCGTCGTGCGCCGCATCTCCGACCTCGAAATCGACCCGCGAGCCAATTAGAAAAGCTTGAATCGCGCGGGCAAACGTATTAGGAACAGACTTAGCTATGGATAATATTGAAACCTTTCGCAAACAGACGCGCGCCTGGCTGGAGGCGAATTGTCCTGCCGAGATGCGACGCCCGGTGCAGGGCGAGGAAGACGCTTGCTGGGGCGGCAGGCATCCGGTTTTCCAATCCGACGCGCAGCGCTTGTGGCTCGAGCGCATGGCGGAAAAGGGTTGGACGGTGCCGGAGTGGCCGCGCGAGTACGGCGGCGGCGGACTCACGCGCGACGAGGCCAAAATTCTGCGCCAGGAAATGCGCACGCTCGGCTGCCGCCAGCCGCTGACCAGCTTCGGTATCTCGATGCTCGGGCCGGCGCTGCTCAAATATGGTTCCGAAGAACAGAAGCGCGAGCATCTGCCCAAGATTACGCGAGGCGAGATTCGATGGTGCCAGGGCTATTCCGAGCCCGGTGCGGGTTCCGACCTGGCGTCGCTGCAAGCCCGCGCGGAGGACAAGGGCGATCAGTTCCTCGTCAACGGCTCGAAGATCTGGACCACGTACGCGAACAAGGCGGATTGGATTTTCTGCCTGGTGCGCACCGACCCCAGCGCGCCCAAGCACGAAGGCATCAGCTTTGTGCTGTTCGACATGGAAAGCGCCGGGGTATCGACCAAGCCAATCACTCTGATCTCCGGCGCGTCGCCGTTTTGCGAGACTTTTTTCGACGACGTGCTCGTGCCGAAGGCGAACCTGGTCGGCAAACTCAACAAGGGATGGGACGTCGCGAAGTACCTGCTGACTCATGAGCGCGACATGATCGGCGGCATGGGCAGCACCGGGGAAAGCCGCTCGCTCGGACAGATCGCGAGCGAAACGGTTGGAACCGACAACGGGATGCTCGCGGACACCGCGCTGCGCGGACAGATCGCGGCGTACGAGATCGACGCGCTCTCCTTCCGCCTCACGATGGAGCGCGTGGGCGACATGGCCAAGGTGGGCCAGGCTCATCCCGCGGTATCGTCGCTGCTGAAATACTACGGCACCGAACTCAACAAGCGGCGGATGGAATTGATGATGTCGGCGGGCGGCTCGGACGCGCTGGAATGGGAAGGCGAGCGGTCACATGAAGGCCGCGCTGCTCGCGCGTGGCTGCGTTCCAAGGGCAATTCGATCGAGGGCGGGACCAGCGAGATTCAGCTCAACATCATCGCCAAACGAATACTTAGCTTACCCGGTGCTTAGCGGTACGGCGATTCACCGGATTCGGCTGCTACAGCATCGATCGCGATTGGGTGTGATCACATGGCGCTAGTTCTCAACGACGAACAAACGATGCTGCGCGACAATGCGCGCGGCTTCCTCGGCAAAAATGCACCCGTCGCCCATTTGCGCGCGCTGCGCGACCATCGCGACGCCGATGGATTCTCGCGCGCGCTTTGGAAGGACTTCGTCGAGATGGGGTGGGCGGGAATTCTCGTTCCTCAAGAGTACGGCGGCCTGGGACTTGGGCACGTCGAGGCCGGTATAGTAATGGAGGAATTGGGCCGCACGCTCACGCCCTCCCCGTTTCTTTCGACCGCGGTTCTGGCCGCAACCGCGATCGCTCGAGCCGGCACCGACCAGCAGAAGAAAAATTACCTGCCGCAAATCGTCGCCGGCGATTTGATCGCAACGCTGGCCGTCGATGAAACCGCAAAGCATCGTCCGGAAAAAACCGCGATGACCGCCGCGCGTGCCGGCAACCGCTTCAAGCTTAACGGCGCCAAGACTTTTGTGATCGACGGCCACGTAGCGAATCTTCTGATCGTGATCGCTCGCAGCGCAGGCAAACCGGGCGATACCAATGGACTCACCCTGTTCCTGGTTGACGCGAGCGCCAGGGGAATTCGCGCCGAGCGCACGCCGACGGTAGATACGCACAATGCTGCGCGGCTCACGTTCGAGGACGTAGATGTCAGTGCCGACAATGTGCTCGGCAAGGTCGACGCGGGTTGGGACCTTCTTGCGGGCGTGCTGAACGTCGGCCGCGCTGCCGTGGCGGCGGAGATGGTCGGCGCCGGCGAGGAAGCGTTCAGCCGGACGGTCGCCTATCTGCGGGAACGCAAACAATTCGGCCGGCCGATCGGCGAATTTCAAGCCTTACAACATCGTGCCGCTCACCTCTACTGCGAACTTGAAGTCACGCGCTCGGCGGTGCTGAAGGCTCTGCAGACGCTCGACGATTCCTTCGACCGCGCCGGTGCGATCGTGTCGGTGGCAAAGGCCCGGGCCGGGCTTAGCGCCACGCTCGCGGTGAATGAAGCCGTCCAGATGCATGGCGGTATCGGAATGACTGACGAATTCGACATCGGCTTGTTCATGAAGCGGGTCCGCGTAGGCCAGGAACTGTTCGGCGATGCGAACTTTCACGCCGATCGGCTGGCTCGACTCAACCGCTACTGACGCCCGCGAAATCTACACTCGTTTCTGCAGGGGGTGGTCCGATGAGCGATTCACATCGAGATCGAGCCTCCGTGACGGTTGCGATCGTCGGCGCGGGCGAGATGGGCGCCGCGGTGGGCGGCAGGCTTCGCGAAGCCGGTGCGCGCGTATCGACGTCTCTCGCCGGCCGCAGCGCGGATAGCGCCGCACGAGTTCGCAGAGTTGGCCTCGAAGTAGTCAACGACGACGATTTGCTGGTGCGCGACGCGAGCTTCGTCCTTTCGATCGTTCCTCCGGGCGTGGCAGTCGAAGTCGCGCAACGCCTTCGCGGACCGTTCGACCGCGCGCAGGTTAAGCCGGTCTATGTCGAATGCAACGCGATTTCTCCCGCGACTTGCCGACGCATCCGCGACCTTCTCGGCGCCACAAGCTTCATCGACGCCGGCATTATTGGCGGACCGCCGCCCGCCGGCACTCAAGATCCCGCCAGAGGTCCGCGCTTTTACGCGTCGGGCCCGGATGCTCGCCTGCTGACACGCCTGGCCGGCTTCGGTCTTGATATTGCGATCCTCGACGGTCCCGTTGGCGCCGCCTCCGGCTTGAAGCTCGGTTACGCCGGACTGACCAAGGGCTTCACCGCGCTCCTCGCGACTATGCTGGGCGCCGCGGCACGCGAAGGACTTGCTGACGCACTGCGGACTGAACTCGCGCGCAGTCAGCCGAACTTCCTCGCATGGCTGGATCGCGCCGTGCCTGCGATGCGCCCGAAGGCGTACCGCTGGGTCGCGGAGATGCAACAGATCGCGGAGTTCGTCGGCGGTCCCGATGACGGCGCGATGATCTATGACGGCGCAGCTCGGCTCTATCAACGAATCGCCAACGAGCACTGATCGATCACAACCCGCTGGGCGCTCCGCAGACCGTGCATCTGACCGAGACTGGCGAATAGTTAATCGACGCCAGCCCGGAGCCGTGACAGTTTGCGCGCGCGGTACTCGCGGTGATGAAGCTCCGGCGCGCGGCGACATTCCATTACTTGCCCTATTCCGCCGTTCGCTTAGGTCATCTCTGTTTCCAGTCGCTCGAGTTTTTCTGATCTGCGCGACCTTCCTCGATTGTGAGGCACGACAGTTGCTCATTCTCTACCTGCGAGGGGAAAGAGCCGCGCATTGATGAGTATTGGATTCACAATGGGACGCCGCGAGACCGATATCGCCGAAGATGAGATCAGCCGGCGCCAGGCCGCCGAGCGCGAGCTCGAGCCTGTTCGCGGCGAACTGGCCAAGCAAGTCGCCGCACGACACGAAGTGCAGGTTCACCTCGAACAGGAAATTGCGCAGCGCGATCGGGTTATTGCCGAGGGCGAGCTGACTGTGGCTAACTTGCGCGAGAGCGAGACGGCGCTGCGCAAACTGTTCGATGAGAGCCTCGATTCGATGGCGATTCTCGATGTGGAGACCGGCAGATTTATCGACGTCAACGAGGAGTACATCCGAAGGAGCGGCTTCAGCCGCGAAGAAGTCATCGGCAAACGTGCGCGCGAAATCCAGTCATTCGCGGACCCCGAGGATAACCTCCGTTACGTCGAAGAGCTCAAACGGACCGGACTGGTCAGGAACATGGAGGCTAACTTTCGCCACAAGGACGGCAGCATCCAATGCGGCCTAATCTCTGCGCAAAATCTCAATCTCCGCGGACATTTGTGCACCGTCTCGATCACTCGCAATATCGGCGTGGTCAAGGAAACTCAGCGTCAGCTAATCGCCGCGCGCGAAGCCGCCCTGGAAGCCTCGCGGGCTAAGGACCGCATCATTGCCGAGGCCGAGCTGACTGCGGCAAGGCTGCGCGAGAGCGAGATGGTGTGGCGCAAACTGTTCGATGAGAGTCTCGATTCGATGACGGTTCTCGATCTTGAAACCGGCAGATTCATCGACGTGAACGAGGAGTATCTCCGAAATACCGGCTACAGCCGCGACGAAGTCATCGGTAAGCGTTCGCGCGAAATCCGGTCATTCGATAACCCCGAGGAGAACCTCCGTTACGCCGAAGAGATCAGACGAGTCGGCCTGGTCAGGAACATGGAGGCAACCTTCCGCCGCAAGGACGGCCGCACCTACCACGGCCTGATCTCCGCGGTCAATCTCAAGCTGCGCGGACATTTGTGCTGCATGTCGATCAGTCGCGATATCGGCGTGCTCAAGCAAACACAGCATGAGCTAATCGTCGCGCGCGAAGCCGCGCTCGAAGCCTCGCGGGCCAAGTCTGAATTCCTTTCGAGCATGTCGCACGAGATCCGCACGCCGATGAACGCAGTGCTCGGCATGGCCGACATGCTGTGGGAAAGCGAGTTGACCGAGGAGCAGCGCCGCTACCTGGACATCATGCGCAACAACGGCGTCACTTTGCTCGATCTGATCAACGAAATCCTCGACCTCGCCAAAGTCGAAAGCGGCCAGCTCAGCCTCGAGGAAGTTGACTTTGACATTCGGGAGCTGGTCGACAAGGTCACTGAGACGATGGGGGTGCGGGCGCACGAGAAGCATCTCGAACTCGCCGGCCACGTGGCGGATGACGTGCCGCATAACTTGGTCGGCGACCCACTGCGCCTGCGCCAGGTGATGGTGAATTTGCTCAGCAACGCGCTTAAATTCACCGAACACGGCGAGATCGTGCTCAGCCTCCAGATGGCGCATCCGGATACCGGCTCGGGCACCGCCTCGATTAGGTTCTCGGTGGCGGACACGGGGATCGGGATCGCGCACGACAAGACCGATAGCATCTTTGAGGCCTTCACCCAGGCCGATTCCTCGACGACGCGAAAGTATGGAGGAACCGGGCTCGGCCTCGCGATCGTCAAGCGGCTGGTCGAGATGCTCCATGGCCAGGTCACCGTCGAGAGCGAACCAGGCAAGGGCAGCACCTTCAGCTTCACCGCCCAGTTCAAGATCCGCCCGGGCTGTGCAACTCTCGCGCCCGCAGCCGCGAACGAGGAGCTGGCCGGCATGCGCATCCTGGTCGTCGACGACACCGCCGTCAACCGAATGATCCTGCGCGAGGCGCTCACCTCGCGGGGCGTCCTGGTTACCTGTGTCGAGTCCGGCCAGGCTGCGCTGGACGAAATCGATCGGGCCGCGGCCGGCGGCAACCCCTATCGCGCGGTACTGCTGGATTGCCGGATGCCCGGGATGGACGGGATAGAAGTAGCGGATCGGATTCGGCATGGCAGGCTCGGGCCGTACGACCGTCCGATTATACTGATGCTCACCTCCGACGACCTGGGCCCAACCATGGCGCGCGCTCGCGAAGCGGGCGTCGAGAACTTCATGGTCAAGCCGATAAAGCGCCCCGATCTGTTCGCCGCGCTGAGCCGGGCGCTTGGCGCCGGTGGCGCATCATCGCAACTCATCTCGCCCGCCGAGCGCGACGGCGTCGATTCGAGACTCGGCAGCGAAATATTCGACGAAATGCGCCCGCTCAGGATCCTGCTGGCCGACGATTCCCACGACAACCGGCTGCTGGTGCATGCATACTTCAAGAAGACGCCATACACTATCGACGAAGCCGAAGACGGTGCCGCGGCGGTCGAAAAGTTCAGGACCGGCATCTACGACCTGGTGCTGATGGACATCGAGATGCCGATCATGGACGGCTACTCGGCGACCCGGGCGATACGCGCAATGGAGAATGAAACCGGACGGCGGCGCGTCCCGATCCTTGCGCTAACGGCCTCCGTCCTCGCCGAGGCGTTGGAGAAAGCAATCGACGCGGGATGCGATGCGTACTTCGTCAAGCCGGTCAAGAAAGCCACCCTGCTGGCCGCCGTTCACAAGGCGATCCGCGATGCCGATACGAACGGCAGCGGGGCCTCAGCGCCTGAACCACCGCACGCACACTCACCGTAAAGTACCGGTACAGTCCGCATCGTCACGGCAGTCGGCGGCTCCGCCGTGACGCTGTCGTTCGGCCTGGCCGAACAAATGATTCGCCAGACGTGAGCGAATGGTCAGACGTGAAGGCCGCCGTTAACTAACCAGACGACCAACATGATCATAAGTACCAGCATCAACAGGCCGCGCGGATCCCTGGAGCCGTGATGATAGGTTCGGTAGCCGCCACCGCCGGCGAATAGGATCAGCAAGATGATGACAATCAACAGCATCGTGATTTAACCTCGCTGACGGTCGGCTAATGCCAAGTCAGCTGATTTTTTACCCCGGTGACGCCTTGTGCGGCGGCCGCAATATCGCCGACATGCTTTGCGTCCTGGGACGACCTAACCACGCCGCTCAACAAGATCTTGCCATGATCGCAGTCGACCGCAACGGGGTAGTTGTTGGCAACACCGTCACGGGCAAGGGCGCTCTTGACCTCAGCGATCAGCAGCGCGTCGTTCGCCTGCTGCGCCGGGGAGTTGTAATGATGCTCCGCCGTGACATTTACACTGTCGTTCTCGCGGGACTCAGAGTTCGCGGAATCGGTAGAACCAGGGTCGGCGCGGGCATTGACGGCAAGCAGTCCGCCGCCAATCAGTGACGCGATCGCGAATGTCGCCACGGCTGTCCATTTTCGACTACAATTGTTTCGCATCGCAGTATTCTCCGAAAGCTGCGATTAGTTACTGGGAGTCACGGTTGTGGATTCGCTGTGGCGGGAACTCGAGCTATCCACCGTGCCTGCATTATTCGAATTACTTGAATTGCTTGACCGCTCGCTCGACGTGCTGCTGGTCGTGGTAGGAGGAACCACCTGTACCGGCGCGGGCTGCACGACGACTTGAGCCGGCGCGGCGGGAACATAACTGGTGGTGTCAACTTCCTTGGTGCTGCTGCCGCATCCGGCAACGCAAGCTAAGGCCGCAACACTCACGATGCTGATGGCAAATCGTTGCACTGAATTCATTACTTTTCTCCGTTGGACTTAGGTTGTTAGTTGGCGACCGGACTTTTCCAAGCCGCCAATTGTTACTCTGAACACAAGGCTCGCTACCGAAACGCGGTTAATTCGATCCGGTGGTCTGCGTGACCGTGGTCCTCTTCTCCGTCGTGGTGCTCTGATCCGGGACGTTGGTCTGCGTTGTAGTAACGGTCCGCGAGACCTCGGTCGGGGGCGGGCCGGTATCCACCGGCACGATTAGGGCGCACGCGCCGATACACATACTACCAACTAGAATTATAGTTGAGATATACACTGCTGCAATTAGTTTTCTATTCATCACAGCATCACGCTAGCATGACTAGTAATATAAAGTATATTTTGATCGTTGATTAAGGTTACTCATATAACCAAAGGGTCGTATATTCCGGTCGGTTACCGCCAATCGCCTCGCGCAGTCGGCGACTAGAGCGAAATCCGCAACAAATGGAAACGAAGAGAGTTCAGGTGAACTTCAGCGCACGTGAAAGCGCTGGCCGATGATGCAGTCCGATGCGAACCACTCGCTGCCGACCTGTCTGCGCAGCCGGTTGGCGCACAGAATAGAGTAGTTGTTCCCGTTCAAAGTTAGCAGTGCGAAGTGTCGAGGAACTTTCCGATCCGCGGGCGTGAAGCGCCGGGTGCTGACCCAATGAAACTGCTCGCTTCGCGGCTCAGCCAGGCGGCCCACTGCTCGACGCCCTGGCCGGTCTTCGCCGAGATCTCGAAGATCTCGATGCGCGGGTTCAGCCTCAGCACCCGTTCCCGCATCGCCTCCAGGTTGAAATCCGAAAACGGCAGGTAGTCGATCTTGTTGACCAGCAGCGCATCGCTCACGGTGAACATCAAGGGGTATTTGAGCGGCTTGTCGTCTCCTTCCGGTACGCTCAGGATCATCACGTTCTTGACCGCGCCGGTGTCGAACTCTGCCGGGCAAACCAGGTTCCCGACGTTCTCGATCAAAACGACGTCGAGTGCGTTGAGGTCCAGCGCGTCGAGGCCCTTGGCCACCATCGCGGCGTCCAGGTGACAGAAGCCGCCGGTCCGCAGCTGCACGGCGCTGATGCCTTGCGCGGCGATCAGCTCCGCGTCGACCATCGAGTCGATATCGGCTTCCAGCACGCCGAATCGGAAGCGGTCGCGCAGCGCGTCAATGGTCTTGAGAATAGTCCGGGTCTTGCCGGCGCCGGGCGAAGACATCACGTTCAGCAGGAAGGTTTTCTTTTCCTCGAGTTGGCATCGCAGGCCTTGCGCGACCCGTTGGTTGTCGGCGTGAATCTCTTCCTTGATCTCGATCAGCCTGACGGCGTCGGTCATAGGACCTCCATGTTTTCGATCACGTATTCACGGCCGGCGACCAATTCCAAATCCGTCTCGCCGCAATCCGGACAGTGCGCGTGCCCTAACTCTTCCCGCTTGACTTCGAAGGAGCAGGAGCACGACTGGCAGCGCAGGACTGCACCTGTCCGCGTGATCGCCAGCTGCGCGTTCTCGGCCACAGTGCCCCGGCTGAGATAGTCAAAGTAGTGCTGAATCCACTCATCCTCGAGGTCGGACAGCGCGCCGATTCTCAGGTGAATGCGCACGACTTTGCTCACGTCCTGCCCGGTGGCGTGCTTGAGCACGACATCCAGGATGCGCTCGGTGATCTGCAACTCGTGCATATGTGCTTTCGGACGCGCGCCGCCCGCTCCGAACCCCGATTGCGGCTGGTTACGCGGGAACGAACTCCTGCGGCCTGACCACCTGCATGCTGATGGCCTCCAGCACGCAAGCCGGCCGGCACACGCCGCAGCCCATGCACTTCTGCTCGTCGACCGTGGCAACGCTGCCATCGACCATCATCGTGAGGGCATCGAAGATGCATCGGTCGATGCACTTCTCGCATCCGTTGCACTCGTCGCCATCGATTACAGCGCGGAAGCGGCTGGGCGATGCGAATTTCCCCACCCCGGTTCTCATCGCTGTCCAGTTGATGCAGCAGTCACTGCAGCAGTTACAGATCACGTGGCCGACGCCTTGCTTGTTCTCGGCGACGTGCACCAGGCCTTGTTCCTCGCACATCTCCAGCAGGCGCAGGGCTTCCTCGCTGCTGAGCTTGCGGCCGGTACCGCGCTCGATCGAGTAATCGGCCGCGCGATCGAGCTGGAAGCACACCTCCACCGGCTGGCCGCACGAGCCGTCGATAGCCCGGCAGGAGCATTTGGTGACCGCGATGTTCCGTGCCTGGTCGATCAAATTGCGGACATCGTCAGAAGCGAGGACTTGTGAATTGGGCTCGATACTCACGTTGATTGGAACGACCCGGAGCACGGGCGCTTGAAACACCCTGACTTCCTCGCCCCACTCCGTGCGCGTGTATTCCTTCCACAGGTCGAGCATGCCGGGAGGTGGATTGTTCATGACCGCGGTGGAGTCGTGCAACTGCAGGACCTGCCGCACCCGGTAATAACGGACCCCGTCCGGTTTCCTGGATTTGAAGAGGATGCCTTTCCGGAACAACGGATCGATCATCGCTTCGACTTTGGCTGCGTCGATGCCCGTTTTCGCTGAGAGCTCCTCAACCGTCGCCGGCGGCGCGGCGGCGAGAACCAGCCTGGCTTCGGTTTCGTCAAGCAGCTTTTCGAGGATGCGCGGAACCATTTCGGATTTCCGCCCGGCGATCTCCAACTTCTCCGCGAGGTGCGCGTATATTGTCTTGTCCTGCATCGGTTCTCCTTCTGATTCGGCCCCATCGGCATAGCACTATAAGATATTCGAAGATAGATTTTTGCGTATCAATGATCAGCAATTGTCCGCGGATCGGACCCGCTGGCGGGACCAATTCACGATTTCGGTTGGTTCGGGCTGCAGCAGATGGCCGGGTTCGCCGAGAAATTTTTCCCACTCCCCCACTAGCGACTGGTGAATTGCGACCACCGTTGGCAGGCCCGAACTGACGGCCTCGGCCAGCTCGGCGCGCATCCCGTGTCCCTCCGCTTCCTGCTTGCCGAAGCGACTGACCATCAAAACGTCGGGCCGTTGCGAAATAGCACCCCTCAGCACGCAAGCAGCTCGATTCAGACCGTCGGCGTCCAGGCTGCAACCGCTCGCTTCAGGTCCGCGCGGCAAATCAAGCCTAATCCGCTCGCCGCTTGAAAGATCCTCGACGTACATGCTGCGCTTTCCACCGGGTAATGGCTCCCCGAAGCGCTGCAACAGTCCCGCGACGCGCAAGCCCTTGGACCGCAACAAATCCACGGCTGCGGAAAGCACCGCGTCGATGTCGAGGCGTCCGTCGTAAACGACGCCCACTACCGCGATATCGTCCTGCCGGGGACTTTCCGCATTCATGGGCATCTCTCCAACTGCGCTAGATATGCGGGATAACAATGCTGGTTAGCCTCGGCACCGACGAAGTTGTCGAAATGACCGAAATTTGGAATAACCGTTCGCGTATACTGCGCGGCGCCGTTCGCCTCGCATAGCCAGTCGTAGGTCCGCTTGGTGGATTCGGGCAGGAAGCACCGATTCAGTTCTCCCGACACCAACGTGATTGGAATTCTCATATGCGATGCGTCCCGGAGATAGCTAGGCGGCTCGGGACTTCCGTACTTTATCTGATTCTGCTCTGGGCCATAATCGTACTTGGTTACATAGCCGCGCCTGGCTGATTGCTCCAGGTGCATGAGTGTGGTGATGTTGCACGGTCCGAATTGCTCATCGAGCCGTTCGTGAGTCTCGACGTTCAGCGTCTGATGTGGATACAAGTGACCGTACATGAAGGTCATCCGGTGGCAGACGGTGCTATCGCATTCATGATGGACTGCGTTGACATACAGACCTAGCAGCGTGGCAAACACGGGATAATCAGGATCGGGCAACGGCGAAACGTGGGTTATATTCAGGTCGGCGAGCACTGATGCTAGATGCGCGCCGGCCTTGAACTTCATAATCGCACCAACCACCGGATGAAGCGCGACCTGCGAACTCGCGACGCATCGCACGTCTGGCAGGAACCCCGACGCCAGCGACATGAAGAACGAGATCGATCCCACGCAGTGCACAACTGCCTGAACCGTATCGCACCCGGTTTGTTCGCGAATGCATTTGACTGCGGTTGGATAGTCGTTCGCCGCGACGTCATCAAGGGTGAACTGCTGAAGCGGCTCGTGGATGCTGGAGCGCCAGTCGAGCAGCCAGACATCGTAGCCGTGGCTTAACAGGAATTGCACAAAATTCTGGCGCACGGTCGGTGCCGTGAACATCCCGCTCCATACGCTGACGCCGTGCACGACCATCACGGGTCCTTTTTTTCCTCCCTCATATCGCGTCAGGCGAATGTCGAAATTGTCCGGTGTCGTGCGCTCAAATATCACGGGAGTCGGCAGGTTCATAGTGAATGCCAATAGAAAATGGTCTCGGCTAGTCGCGAGCCGGCTATAGTGTTATACACTCGCTCACCTCGCTCCGGGCATCAGTGGCCTCACGAACACGTCGTATAGAGTACCCAGGAACAGTTTCATAAAACGAGCCATCTTCAATGCCTTGATCGCCGGGTTACTGGTCCCAGTGATCCGCATCGTGGTCATTTGACGGAGAAAATCCAGCAGTCGCACTCTTAGGATGCCAGTGGCCACCACCGGACCACCCCTCTCAGAGATCACGGAGTATAGCGTAGTGGTCGAGCCCCACACGTCGAACCTGCCGTGGTCGCGGATGTCCTTGAAGCCCTCGAGCTCGTATTTCTTCCCGTCCGCTCCGGTGAAGGGAAGATAGTAGAGCATCTTGCGCTGGTACAAGTTGTTGTCTAGCTCCGTGACAAACAGCTTGAATATTCCCTTTCGCACCTGGGCTCCGTCCGGCCCGGTAAATCCGGTGGCCCGCAGAGTTCCACTGGCGATCGCGATATGACGCTTGTCGACCAGAAACTCGTCGAGGTTGGGGGTCGTGATTGTGATGGTAAACGTGACGCTGGTGCCGGACACGCGGCCGGCCTCTTCGCCCCGCGTGTAGTCAGGAGGCTGGATCCCGTTTCCCACAAAGCCTCTCAGCGTCTCCGTGAAGCTCAGCTGGATCGGTGGGGTCTTGGGCGGCGCGGTGCCTTCCTCCGGTACCTTCACTTGCGAGATCGGATCGACGATTTTCTGCGCCTGCCGGCGCTCGGGCGCCTCCCAATTCGCAGCGCCCTTGATTTTCCGGATCGCCGCCTCGACGTTGCGCTCTGCCACCGCGGCGATCGTGTGCGAAGGATTTACTCCGGTCGAGCCGGGGATGATTGCACCGTCGAGCACGTAGAGTTCCGGGTAGCCGTACACTTCGCCGAATGGGTCGGTCACTCCCAGCCCCGGTTCCGCTGCCATTGTGCACCCGCCCAGGTTGTGTACGGAGACTGGCAGGTGGAGGAATTTCCACAATGGATTGAAGGAGACGTCTCCGCCCAATGCCTTGGCGAAATCGGTACTCAGTTGTGCCTCAGTGTCGTAGAACGGGAGATTTGACGTGACATCCCAGTGCACCCACAGTTCGGGTACCGGAGGAATCAGTTCGATTATCCCATTCGCACGGTCGCGACCCATCGAAAGGAACACCGCCGTGTGATCGGGCCTCTCCAGCGCTGCCCCGAGGCCGCCGCTGGCGGAGATCTGGGAAGCGGCCGACGCGAATGCCTGCCGTAGCTCTTCGAACCGCCATAAGTGTTCGACCGCCTTGAGCCATCCGCCCTTCGGGTTGAGCAGTTGCATCAGGTTGGCGATCTGCGGCGGATAGCCTCCTTCTTGCAAAATAAATCGCACGCGATCGCCGTTGCTCGCACGGTCGTAGACTACAGCAGTGGTTATGGTAGGTCCCTCGGAAGGAGCGGCGTTCTGCTCGGTATTGAACGCGAACGCGATGAAGTCCGAGTTACCAGAGTAGCCATGCCCTAGATAGCCGCTGAGATTCGGTAGCGTCTTATGCTCGTCGCGGCATCGCAATAGCAACTCGGTGGAACTTACCGCGCCCGCGCAAAGGAAGACATGATCCGCGTAGCTCGAACCCTGGGATTCGTTCGCCCAGTCCTGGAACGTCACCGTATATCCTGTGCCGCAAGGCTTGATCTTAAGCACTTCGCACTGCGTTGTGATATCGGCCCCGCAACCCTGGGCGATCTTGAGGTAGTTCAAGTCCAGTGTGTTCTTCGCTTGAAGGTTGCATCCGATCACGCATTCACCGCAGTAGGTGCAGCCTTGCTGTGTCGCGCCGAACTTGTTCTGGTGTTGCGTTCCAGGCGGACTCAGATCGACCGCGATGTTAGGATGGAAGAACTGGGCGTCGCGGCCGAGCCGATGCGCCGCTTCCGCCATCAGCCGGGTCTTGGCCGGCAAGTCGCGGCCCGGGGTGTCGATCTGCCGAAGGTCGAGCATGTAAGCGACGAGGTCGTAGTACGGAGCGAGTGTATCGAGATTGTATCCGGGCGGCCATCCGCTCTTGAACACCACGGCAGGCGGCCGGATGTGCACGTTGGCGTACACTAATGAACCTCCGCCGTAGCCGGCTGCCTGCACGATCGTCATTTCGCTGAGCGGGCGGACGTCGAATAGACCTTGACCGCTCTGCCAGCGCCATCCGTTGTTGATGTGCTTCCAGTCGCGTGGAAATCCACCTAGCGGGTAGCGCCGCCCGCGTTCGAACACGCCGACTTTCAGGCCCGCCTGTGCCAGCCGGCACGCGCACACTGCGCCACCGAAACCGGTGCCGATCACAATCGCTTCGTATCGATCCCTCATAGCGCAGTTTCCCCGAGCAGCTCCCCTGCCATCCGCGCGTGCTGGGCCATCCCGATTCGTTCGTAACCCTCTCTGGCAGCGGCCAACATCGTGTGGGCGCGGTCGCGATCGCCGGCTGTGCCCCGCTCCAGTAACATCTGACCGTGGAAGCGGCGGATCTCGAACTGTTCCACCAGATGAGGAAAAGACTCCGCTTGGCGCATCGCGAGCGCAAAACCCTGCTCCCCCGCGTCCCACTGATGAGCGCATCCCGCGGCAGCCGCCATCATCACGAGCGGGAAACGCGAAATCAGCTCGATACAGATCGCTCCCGTGGCCGTCGCCTCGCGCGCTAGCGGATACAGCTCTGCGACCTCCGCCTTATCCCCGAGCGCAAGCAGCCCCTCGATAACCAGCAGGAGCAGCGACCATTTTCCGACCGTGTTTGGCGCTCCAAGCTCAGGCAGTTTCGCACGAATCTCCTTGAGCAGCGCCATCGCCCCATCTCTGTCGCCTAGATATGCCTTCTGCCGGAACAACATTCCGACTCCGAACCCTTCGAATGCGCTGGGAAACTCGGCTTTGAACGCCCCCTCGCAATGAGCCAACGCACCGTTCCAGTCGCCGCTGAAGAAGTCGAGTTGACCGAGCTGCGCCAGCGAAGTCGCGATCCAGGGCAGCGCGGCGGTGCGATTGATCTCCAGGTCTTCCGCGATCCTCCCTTTGAGTCGGGCAAGATCAGGCTCGCGGCTGAACTCGATCCAGGTCCGTATTCTCCCGCACAGCATATGCGCCGCGTAGTGACCGAGCTTTCTTGCAAGAGGGTCGAGCTCTACTCCGATTTTGCACGCCTCATCGACACGCCCCGTTTCGTAGAGCGCCGTCTGCACGAAGCCAAGAACTTCGGCGAGCGACCAAAGCGCGCCGCTCGTTCGGAGTAGCTCCGTGCTTCGGAGTCCATCGGCGATCGACGCGTCGAGACGCAGGAAAACGAAGTTGTGAAACGCTCGATAGCCCAGGACCGCGCCGAGCGTTCTACCCTCACCTAGCCGTTGCGCCAGATCGACCGCTTCGGCCAGTGCGTCCTGCGCGGCCCCAAACGCGCAGGACCCGCTGTCGATCACGCCGACTACGCCGAGCAGGCGCGCTCGATCGCCGCTGACGCTTCCCTGAAGGTTTGCCAGTCCCCGGTCAGCGATTTGCGCCGCGTCCACCCATCGGCCGGCCCAGCTGAGCGCTTCGACAATCGCGACACAGACATGCCCCATAGCCACTTGATCGCCAAGCACTTTGTAGAGATCGAGTGACTCCCGCCAATGCGCGAGCGCTTCCTCCCATCGCCCCAGACTCCGTTTGGTCAGCGCTAACTCCGACAGCAACTCCGCACGGCCTTTCGAGTCGGCTGCGCCGTGGCGCGCAAGAGCGGTCTCGAAATGGCGCAGCGCGTCTTCATAAGCCGCCGCCTGCATCGCGTGCCTGCCTGCCAGGGTCAAATAACGTGCAAGCTCCGCCGCGTCGGCGGTGCCTGACTGCATTAGATGGTGCGCGATTTCCGCGGAACGATCGCTGAGGTTTGCGACATAGGCCTTTTCGATCGCGCGGGCAACCCGCAGGTGAAGCCGTTGGCGCCTGGGCGGCGACAGCCCCGCCAGCAGGGTTTGTAGCACCAGCTCATGCGCAAACTTGAAGGGCGCTTCCGGCCCTTCCGAGCTCGAAACGATGAGTCCAACCTTGAGCGCCTCGTCGATTGCGCCGAGCAGCCTATCCTCCTCATCCTCCGCAACGGACTGCAGCAGCTTGAAACTGAAGCTGCGTCCGATGACGGCCGCCGCGGCTAGTGCCTGACGGCTCCCCTCGTTCAGCCGGTCGAGCCTTCTTCCGACCACCAGCCGGACGTTTTCGGGAACGCCGAGTTCGCTGACTTTGAGATCGTTGCGGAACTGCCCGGACGCATCAAGCACCTTCCCTTCCTCAATCAGATGCTTGAACAGCTCCTCGATGAAGAACGGATTACCCTCGGTCTCTTGGTAGATCGCATCAACCAGGTGATGCGGAGGCTCACGTCCGCAGAGCGACTGGAGGATGCGCGCGACCGCATCCGGTGGCAGGCCCTTCAGCCGGATGGGCCGGACTCCGCCGCGAAGCAGTTGCTCGAGCACCTTAATCAAGCCGCGGTTCAGGTCGGGCTCGGTGTCGCGGTAAGTCCCGACCACCACGACGGGCACCCCGGAAATTCGAAGCGCGAGATGAACCAGCAAGGACAACGTCGACTCGTCTGCCCAATGCAGATCGTCCAGGATGAGAAAGATCGGCCGGACGCGGGCCGAACGCGCTAGGAACTCGCAGACGCTCTCGAATAGGTAGCGGCGCGCTTGCTGAGGAGGAAGTTCGAGCGGCGGCGGGATGTCACCGAAGACTTGCTTGAGCCGCGGCACCAATTGCGCCAGCTCGGCCGCGTTTTCCCCCAGCGCGCGGCGGAACGCCTCCTTGCTCTGCGCCTGGCCAAGTCCCATCTCGATCGTCTCGACGAATGGCAAATACGGATGGGGCTCTTCGGTCTCGACACAACGTCCCAGCAGTACCAACGCCCCCTTCTTCGCCGCGTAGCGAGCGCTCTCAAGTGCGAGCCTGGACTTGCCCACGCCCGCACCCCCGGCGAGCATCACCAGGGTGCCGTTACCGGCGAGCGTTTCCTCAACTGCGGCGTCGATCTGTGCGCGCTCGGTTTCGCGCCCAACAAAGGCGGTCCGCTCCGCGAACGACAGCGCAAGCAGCGGTATCTCCTCGTCCGATCCGCCGTCGCCGGCTGGCGCCCGCTGATCGATCGACTCAATATCGGATATGTCTGAACCCAGGCCCGCAATCCCGCTAGACGGCGCACCGAACTCCCATTCGACGGGGTAACGCGAGCCGGGATTGTAGAGACAAAAGGTTCCGGTTTTGATGCTCCGGGCGAGCATTTCGGCGAGCGCGGCGTGATTCTCCGCGATCTTTTCCAAAGTGGCCTTTATCGCCCGTGTCACGCTGAGTCGCGCCCGTTCCGAGGCCGAGCCCGCCCGGCGTTCGCGTCCACCGAGCCCGACCGCCCGAGACAGCTCGCGCGTCAGTGCATCAATCTCGAATTCGGACTTTTCCGCATGCTCGATGTCGCCGCGCTCTTTTGCCTCTTCAAGTTCCTCGCGAAGCGTTGCAAGGCGGCGGCGATAGTCGGCCTTGCTCTGCGCATCGAGCATAGCGCCGGCGTCGCCCAGCCCTCCCGCCGAGAGCTCGTGCGTCTCGCGCCAAGCCCCTTCCGGGGCATTCGACGACGACTCGGATTCCGAGTCCCTCGATGCCGGGTTGATGGTCCCCCCAATCAGGTCCAGCGCATGGAACTCGATACCGGGGTTGCGGAGCAGGTAGACGATGTAGCCCAGCCCTTTGGAGTCCCTGAGACGGACGATTTTGTCGCCATAGGCGAGCGTCCAGACCTCGCCCTCCTTGCGAAACACGCCCTTCGCGACCTGACGCTTGGTCGCTCCCGATTTGAGCTTGCCGACGTTCGAGCCGGAATTGATGTCAGCCCTTTTTGACATCGAGCTCTGGAACCCCGGCGACTCCGCAAAGCCGTTCGCTCTCCCTCTTGGGTGGAGAGGTTGTCCGAACGGGTAACAGCCCACCTCGCAATAGCTCGAACGGAACCGTCGCGTTCGACCACGCAGCATAACCCCCGAGCACCCTAATTCAAAGCGGGCTCTCGCAGGCGGATCAGGGATGGAAATCGCCACACCGCCCGTTCAGTCCGACTGAACCAATCGTTACGCGAAAGCTAACGCCTTCAGTTGTGAATGCTCCCACAGGGAAAGGAGGTAAACGACAATGGCTTCAATGGTAAACGACGCGCAAGCGATCAGCACCCCGGTGACGGTCGAACAGACCGAACTCTCCGACGGAATGCGGATCGCGCGCTACAGCGCGCTGGATGAGTTGCCCGGTCTGATCTTCGGAATCTTGACCGTGGTCTACATCGTCCTGTCGCTCACCGGACTCGCTCCGTGATGCGGGTCAATCCACAGCAGGGAACCCCGGACTCCACGGGGTTCCCTGATCGCTTCCTGACGGAGGAGAAAACTAATGCGCAAACTCCCCGAGTGTAGTCCGCAAAAACTCAACTGAATCCGCGCAATTTAGCGCGTTTCAAATCACACCGCCATTTTTTGCGCAGCACGATCCACTGCGCCATCGTTCGTGTTCAAGCAGTCGCCCGGGCGTGCGCCGGAGGTGGACGGAACCACCTCAGTTGCCAACAGAGACTTTGGCTGCCGCCGCGAGCGGACCGAAGTAACTTCCTTCAGCGAATCGATCGCGGTATGAATCAAAGATGGAAGAAAAAATCGAAGTGGGATTCCAAACCTTCGTATCGGACGGTGGCGAAGAGTTCGGCGCCGTCCGGGCAGTCTCGCCGCAAGGCCGGCCCGAGCTTGTGATCTACGTCGAGAACGCCGGTGACTTTGCAGTACCACTCGACGCCGTGGAATCGGTGCATTCAGGGAAAGTGATTTTCAACTGCGCCAGGCTGGATGCTCGCCTCCGCCGGGCCATTGGGCACGCGCACGATGCGGAGAAGCCGGGAGTTTGACTAGCGTGTAAGCAAGGGGTCTAAAACCAATGGGTGGAACCAAAGATGCACAGGCCAGAGATCCACTGGCGCCAGGCACTGTCGCGCCAGATTTAAAACTTCACAGCACCCCCGATCAATTGGTTTCGTTGGACGATTTCCGCGGCGCTCCCCTGATCCTCGCCTTCTACCCGGCGGACTGGAGTCCCGTCTGCCGAGGTGTTTGGTCTTCAATTCAAGAAGACCGCGACCAGTAGCGCACAAGACGCGGCTTCGCTCTCGAAACTGGATTGCGGAGATATCGACATGACTACAATGGCCCTTCAAATCGTTCTCGCCGCCCGGCCGCATGGCAAACCTAAGATCGGCGGCCCATCGGAAGACTCAAATCCTCGAACAAGGAGACGTCTATGCCACTGCCCGCGGACCAGAAGCTTATCGCGCTAGGCCAGGACCTGCTCAAGCAGTTCGACGCGATGTTCGGACTACACCCCGGTTTTAGACCAGCCCACGCAAAGGGCATCATGCTGACCGGAAGTTTTACCCCCTCGCCCGACGCTGTCGCCCTGACGCGCGCGCCTCACATCGCGCGCGCGTCCACTCCCGTCACAGTGCGGTTTTCCAGCTCTACGGGCCTTCCCCTGATCCCGGACAACGTCCCGAACGCAAATCCGCGCGGAATGGCGATCCGGTTCCATCTCGCCGAACATGTGCATACCGATATCGTCAGCCACTCGACCGACGGATTTCCCACCCGAACGGGTCAGGAGTTTCTGGAATTCTTGCGCGCCGCCACGTCGAGCGATTCGTCCAAGCCATCCCCGCTCGAGAAATTCTTCGATAGTCATCCACGGACGCTCGCATTCGTCCAGACGCCCAAGCCCGCGCCTTCTAGCTTCGCCAGAGAGACCTACTTCGGGGTGACGGCGATGCGGTTTATCAACCGCTACGGTGTCAGCCGTCACGGGCGTTACCGGATCACACCGGACGCCGGGACCGAACATCTTGATGCGGATACGGCCAAGAGCAAGGGTGCAAACTTCCTCTATGACGAGCTCACGGCGAGAATCGCGAAGGGCCCGGTCGGCTTTCAGATTCTCGTGCAGGTCGCAAACCCCGATGACATCGTGGACGACGCGACGGTTCACTGGCCCGAGGATCGGCCGTTGATCAATTTCGGCAAGCTCGTGCTTAAAAATCCGGTCTCAGATAACGCGCACGAGCAGAAGAGCATCATCTTCGATCCCATCCCGCGGATCGACGGAATCGAACCGTCACTCGATCCTCTGCTTGAGCTGCGCGCGGCGGTCTATTTGCTGAGCGGACGCCGCCGCCGGCAAGCTCCCGAACAATGAGACCGGCGCGGTATTGAGACGGCGGTGTTGGCATAAGCTTCTGCGATTGCGCGAGTAAGGCACTGCATAATTTTTCCGCTGAGGTGAGGTTTTGCTCATGAAGAAGGTACGCGTGAAGAGCGCTGGCGGGAATTTCGAACTGATCGAAGAACGTATGCGTGATCCTGACGCCGGATGCGTCAGAGTCACGGTTCAGGCCTGCGGCATCTGTCACAGCGACGTTCTTACCAAAGAAGGGAGCTGGCCGGGGATCGTATATCCGCGCGCGTCGCCCTCGAGCACGAAGGCCATCACTGACCCTTGCGCACCCGGCGCCGGAGCGCAGGGCGAGGCTAGCGAGGCGCAGCTTGCGCGGCACCAGGCGGCGTCGCGACCGTGAAGCCCCACTCATAGAGCTTGCCCGATTCTTTCAACGCGACATTGTAGTGACCGGGCGCGAGCGGTTCGCGCGGGATCATCACCGCCGCTCCGCCGCGGGCGAGTCCCGCCTTGACCATGTCGGTCTGCTCGGCATTGCGGCCAGCGTACGACGCCGCGGTGATCAGGCACGTTTCGATCTCGACGCCGTCGCGCGCAACGAAGTCCGACGATACTTCGAGACTGCCATCAGGGCCGTAACCTTGCCCGACTTGAATCGAAATCGGAGTGCCGGTTGGAGCTTTGTAGCCGGGACACGAGGGCAATGGATCCGGATAGTCGCCGCCGGCGTACGATTGCAGAGCAACGGTGGCGCCATCGGGCGGAAATTCGACCGGCGATCGCAACCGTCCCGTCTCCGACGGAATGAGTCCGAGGCTCGGATTCCAAAGCCGATCGCTCGCGGGTCCGTCGTAGAGCGCGATACGCACCGACTTCTCCAACGCGAAGCGGTACGGGATCACGATCGCGCACTGACCCGGGTCGCAATATGCCCCAAGGCCGACCACCGAAAATTGCGGCACCATCGGAATCAGGCCGCTGAACGGCATCGTCATCATGCGATCGACGAATTCGGCGCCGCTCAGGTTGATCTGCCGCGCGGCTATGACAACTGCGTTTCTGCCTGCCGAAGCGCCTTCGTCGGTGTAATACGGCTTGCCTTTGACCTCCCATCGGAAAGCGTCCTGCGGAGGCTTAATCTGTAGTTGTCCTTTGTCGAGAACGATATCGCCGCCGGCAATTCCGTTCTTGACGAGATATCGCGCGTGGTTATACGCGCCGGCACTGATGGCGCTGTCGTTGACGACCGGCGGCAGCTTCGCCATCGCGCGATAGTAATTCACCCGCGCGGTAGCGCTTGATGCGAAATCGGGCGGCACTCCGCGCGATGTCGGATTGGCGGGCTGCTGTGCACCGGCTCGAAGGGCCATGAACATCGTTGCTACACCAACGAGGACAGCGAAGTTGAAATATCGCACGAAGAATTGCTCAGGGCTCTGAACAGTAGTCCCGTGCGCGCAGAAACTTTGCATCGTCGTCGGTGACCGGCGGTCCAGTTTTGATATGCGCCCAGCTGACCGACTGATTCAACGTGTTGATCCCGCATTCAACTTCGAAGATTTCGTCGCCGTTAAGTCTCTTCACGGGGACGAAGATATTCGCCGTGCGCGCCGAATTTTGCTCGACCATCCGCGGGTCGGCCTGCAACCCGGTATTGCTCATGTCCACGGGTTGGCCGCGGATGCTATTGCAGATTCGCGCGGGATCGACTCTGCATCCGTTCAGTACGACCACGTCCGTCGAACCGCCGCCACCGCTCGACGGACCCTGCGACGCGCACGCCGCGATCGCCGTCGATACGAAAAGAAGCAAAGCCAGCAAGCTCCGCTGCATTTGAAATCCCCCACCCGAGGACAGGCTTACGATCCCACCGCAACCTAGCAGTCCGTCAACTCACTGACAACAGACTGTCTGCACTGCGGAATCAACTGCGCGGTATCTCGAACTGCGCGTCCGCTCGTGCACGTCCGCCCCACGGTATTCCTGGAGAACCCGTTACTTCTGGACTGGGCCGAAATGCGCGGATTTTCGGCGAACCCGGCGGAGAATCCTTAGCCTCAAGATCGCAGCTATTGTTACGAACGCGTTACGGACGCGATCGCCTCTCGACGGCTCCCACGGCGTACGCGACGGCCGCCGATGACGTCAGCAAATCCGCGCGGCTCTGGACAATCGTGTAGCGCGCGTTCGCAAGATCGCGATCGGCGGTCAGTAACTCGACGATCGTGCTGAGCCCTTGCCGGTAAGTGTCGAGATTGGCGTGGTAGGACTCCTGCGACGCGGCCAGCAGAGCCTTGGCGTAGTCGTAGCGGCTGAGCGCGGTTTGGAATTCGTAGTACGCGCGCCACACGGAGCTTATCGCGTCGACCTCGAGCGATTTGAGTTGCGCGCCGGCGGCGTCCCGATCGGCCTCGGCCTGACGGACGTCATTGATGCGTTTGAAGCCGGTGAAGAGGTCCCAGTTGATCGTCAGCAGCGCGGCGTACTGCGGTTGGTTGTCGGTGACGGTCGGTGTGCCGTCGTACCTGTAATTCCAGGACTGCTCACCGTAGCTGCCCGTAATGCCGCCGGTCGGATAAAAGGCAGCCTTCTTTTGTTCGACGGCGGCTCGGCGCGCATCGAGCGTCGCGACTTGGGCTGCGAGATCAGGGCGCTGGCGTACTGCAGTTTCGATCAGTTGATCCACTTCGCTTCCCAGTCCGGCGGGAATTGGCAGACTGTCGAGGCCCGGCACGTCGAGTGCGGTGTTGGCGGCGACACCCAGAGCTACGGCCATGCTCGCCTGCGCTTCGCGCACCAGCAGATGCGCGCTGGCAAGATCGTACTGAGATTGCGCGACACGCTGGCGCGACAGCAGCAACTCAGGCTCGGTAGCTAGTCCGAGATCGACGCGGCGGCTGACGGCCTCGTCGTCGGTCTTCGCCAGCTCGACGTTTTGTTCCGCGGCCTGCACGGCGGCATTCGCCGCGCCGATGCATAGAACGAGCGCTGCGTTGCGAACACTACATCCTGCAGCTTGCGGTTGAACGAGAAGTTCGCGGCCGCCAACTGTTCACGCGCGGCCGCCGCCCCGGCACTGCGGCGGCCGAAGTCGAGCAGCGTGTAGGTGAACTCGATCATCGGGGTTATCTGCCACTGCTTGAGGACTGCGTTTTGCCCAGGCAGCTGGAATATTTGGCGCTCGTATCCACCCGGGACCTGCGCGCTCACCACCGGATAGAACGGCGCGCGGGAGACCCCGTAGGCAGCCGCAGCGGCGCGAGCCTGATCCCACGTCTGCCGGGTGTCGGGATTGTTACTGAGCGCAATGTCGATGAGTGAGGGCAGGTCGCACTTGTTGCCTGAGCCTGTGGCGTGCGGCTCTGGCAGCGTAGTTGGCGGCCGCGCCTGCATCGGTATCGCAAATTCGTTCGCCGCTCCGGACCTGGGCGTCCACGCACGATCCACTTCCGGCGGCGCGAATTTTCCAAGCTGGCTGTTCTGCGCGATCTGCGGCGCGATTGTGACCATCGCGATTCGGCCAGTCTTCGTGGTCACGCGCGTCGAGGCCTACCTGTGACCGCTGCCGATTGTGTATTCGTGCCTGACGATTCTCATGGGATGCATCGTGTGGCTCATTTTGTTCAGTCGAATCTGAGAACACTGGAATGCCGGCTGCTACCGAGACCAGCGAAGCATCGATGAGCTTGCGATTTGCCGGCCACGTGCTGAGTGCCGCGATCGTAATAGCTAATATCGTCGTCGGTCTGTACGTAGCGCGCCTCTACTTTACGTATCCGCGCACCGACGACGCTTACGTTCGCGCCAACTCGGTCGGAATCGCGCCGCATGTGAGCGGGCCGATTACGGAACTGCCGATCGTGGATAATCAGTACGTCAAGCAGGGCGACTTGCTGTTCGTCGTCGATCCGCGGCCATATCAAGCGGTACTGGACGCCCCGACCGCCAAGCTTCAGTTGACCGAACTCGATATCAAGGCACTCGAGAATTCGATTCGGACCGCGCAGTCCGATCAAATTCGGCTCGAAGCCGACGCCGCGTATGCCAGGCACTATCTCGATCGGATTGAGCCGCTTTTGGCCAAACATTTCGTCACCGCCAACGACGTCTTCAACGCGCGCACGTGTTAACGCCGCAGAGGCTGCGGTCGAGGCCGCGCGCTCCGACGTCCGCAAGGCGCAAAACCAACTCGGCCAGTACGGCGACATCAACGCGCTGCGCAAGGCCGCCGAGGCCGCCGTTTACGACGCAAAACTCAACGTCGGTTACTGCTACGTCCGCGCGCCGTATAACGGCTACGTCACTAACCTCAACATCGCGGAGGGCCAGTACGCAAACGAGGGCCGGCAAGTCGTCAGCTTGATCGACGATCGCAAGTGGTACGTGATCGCGAATTTCCGCGAGACGTTTCTCTCGCACATCGAACCCGGCATGACCGCCGAGGTTTTCATCCTCGCCTATCCCAACAAGCGCATTCGCGGCCGCGTGCAAGGCGTGGGATGGGCGCTTTATCAACAAAACGGCGCGAGCGTCGAGGGCCTGCCGCAGGTTGACGCGACGCTAAACTGGGTGCGGCTGTCGCAGCGCTTTCCGGTGCGCATTGTGCTCGAGGACCGCGACCCGAAGTTCCCGTTCAGGATGGGCAGCACAGCGGTCGTGACGATCCAAGGTTATCGAGATCAGAACTATCGCGATCAGAATCAACGCGACCAGGATTCTCGCGAGCAGAGCAGTCACTGATCATGTCAGCGGCGTCGCCACCGCGGGTTGGAACCGATCGCCGCTTTGCGACGCTCGGAGCAGCGACCCGCCGTACGTCGAGCAGCCGCGCTAGTGACCTGATTCGCCTGCTCGGCAAGGAGTTCACGCCAAATCCGCGACGGATCCGGCTGGCCGTCAGAATAGGCCTCGAATGCGCGCTCGGGTTAGGCCTGATGGCTGCGATGCAGATCGAGGGTGTCCTGGGCGGCTACGTTCTCTACAACCTCACGTCGGCCGGCGCGCCAATGATCCGGCCGGCGATGTGCGCACTCCTCATACTCGTCGAAGGCGCTGCGCTGGCGCTGTCGCATCCGCTGGCCGGCATCCTGGCGGAAGCGCCGTGGCTGATGCTCTCGTTCTTCGTGCTCGAGACCGCGACTTACGCGTACCTGGTCAACCGGCTCCAGCTCGGAGTGGTGTGGCTGATGGTGCAGGTCACCTTCCTCGACGGTTTTTACGCCATTGCGTTCGGGCCCAACGATTTCGGTTGGGGGCTTGCCTACACCTTTGGCGGTGTCACGGTCGCGTTCCTTTTAATGACGCTGTTCGACACGGTGCTATGGCCCGAGCCGGCCGAAGTCGCTCTGCTGGAGTCATTGGACGCGAATCTCGAACGCACGCGCACGCAGTTGCGAAACGTCGTTCACGGCTTTCTCGAGCCCGACGGTGCGTCCACCGTCCTGCCCGCACCGCTCATTTCGAGATTGCCTGCTCATCTGAATCTGCTCGGTCGCGCCGCGTCAGAACGTTCCGACCCGCATCGCGACGCGGTCCTGCTCGCCTTCGTTACAACGATCGAGCGCATCTATGTCGAACTCGCGCGACTAACCTTCGTGGCCGGCGAACGTGCGCCGGGAGTTTTCCGCGCTGTGTTCAAACCACAACTCGAAGCTGTGGCTGATGCACTCGATCGTTCGATGGCTCGTCTCGGAGAATACATCGCGGCTGGCATAGTCCACGGTCCAACATCACCGATGGCCGAGTCTGCCACTGAAGTCGCGGCGGCATTCAAAGCCCTGGATGAGCGGCGCGACGAGCTTGCAATTCTGCCTCGTCCGCAAGCGCAAGCGGCCGAGATAAACGTGATGAGCGCATTTTTGGTGGGGCTTCGGGGAATTGCGCGCCTGCTCGAGCTCAGCCCCGACGACACGCCGACTCCGGTCCGAAAGGCGCCGGTGCAAACGATCGGTTCCAAGTTGTTCCCGCTCGATCCCGAGGCGATGAAATATGCGACCAAGCTGGGGGTCGCGATCGCGCTCGCATACGTAGTCGGATTGACGACTCAGCGTGGCGATCTCACCGTAATATTGTGGACCGTGCTCATAGCCGGGTTGCCAACTTACGGCGCGACGTATCGCAAGATGTGGCTGCGGCTGATTGGCGGAATCATCGGCGGCGTAATCGGTCTCGCGATGATCATCATCGTCACGCCCAACTTCGAAACGGTGCTGACTTATATGATCGCAAGCTTCGTCGCGCTGGGCGTGGCTGGATACGCAGCGCAGAGCAGCGATCGCATCAACTACGCCGCGCGCCAGGCCGGGACCTCGTTCGTCCTGGTGTGGGCCGGCCTCAGCCCGAGCGAAGACATCTACGCTCCACTGTGGCGCGTCTGGGGGATGCTGCTCGGAATCACGATCGTCGCGCTCGTCTTCCTCGTGCTCTGGCCCGACTATGCCGCCGACTCGCTGGTGCCGCGGATTAAGAAATTGCTGCGCACGAGCATCGACCTGATGCCCGGTGGCGCGGCGGCTTCATCAGATGAAGAGATTCAGTCGGCGGAACGCGAGATCATGAAAACGGCGAACGAAGTGTTGACGGTCGCCGACGACGCGCGGCTCGAGGGTCGCGCCTCGGCGATCGATCCGGAACGGGTTGTCGATGCGGCCGGGACGCTCCGGCGAATTGCGTATCGCGTCGGCAGTGTATCCGACGTCCGCCTGCAGACACCGACCCCACCGCTCGTGCCCGAAACGCAGGCCGCGCGCGACGCGTTCGAGGCCGAACTGCGCGCGCGTCTCCAGTCGTGGTTCGACTACGTAGAGCAGAATCCCACGCCCACCAGCCGCACCGCGATGGCGTGGGCTGCGCGAGGCGATTCGGCGCGGCTGGGCGAATTGCTGACGCGATACACCGATAGAATTTCAGCATCAGGATACGCCGAAGTCGCGGCATGGCCGCCCGACAGCCGAATCGTGCTGTTCGGCGAAATCGAGTCCTTCCATCGATTGGTCGTGCTTGCAGGCGAACTCGACGACAACCTCTCGCGAGTACCGCTGCCACTGAAGCTTTAGTTGACAGGTACGGATCCCGCGCGACTTTAGTTGACAAGTACTGGTTCCTGGCGCTCTTTCCCCACGTCTGAAATTATTGTTTGACAGCGCGGGAGATGGGTTGCCCCGAAGCCCAGTTCGGCGGCGACACCAGGAATGGCGGCTTTGCCAAGTACATCCTCGCAGTCCCGAACTACGTCGGCCATTTTCTTCGCAATCAAACCATGGCGTTCGGTGACCGTAGCAAGGTTGGGGTCGCGATTGCCGTGACATAGGCGAACTCGATTTCGCCGGCATCTGGCTTGAGAGTTTGCACCGGCGACCAAGAGGCGGCTATACCGAAGTTAGAAGCCAGTAGCTGCGCAAAAAGGAGCATGCCCAGATGGATCGAAAAATCAGCCTGTTTGACGCAATGCGGACAATGCGCGCGATGCGCCGGCTGAAACCGGACCCAGTTCCCGATGAACTCATCCGTGAAATCCTCGAGGCAGGTACCTGCGCGCCGAGCGGCGGTGATTCTCAGCATTGGCGATTCATCGTGGTGAAGGATCCCCAGATTAAAAAACAGATTCAGCTCAGATATAAGCGCGCCTTCGAGGATCTGAAGGAACGCTTCCATGCGGCACCGCCCCCTCCCGGCAAATCTGAGGCGCAAAAGCAGCGCATGCTGGCCGCGAGGGACCACCTCACCGAACACTTCCACGAGGCGCCGGTGCTCATTGTATGCTGCCTATACGGCGATTCGGGAAGTGGAGTTGGAGCTGGGGCGTCGATTTACCCGGCCGTGCAAAACATGTTGCTTGCCGCGCGCGCCTTGGGACTGGGCGCAACCCTGACGACGCGCCATCTGCTTTACGAGAAAGAGGTTGACGAGATCCTGGGATTGCCCGAAAAGGCACAGACCTTCGCGATCATCCCGATAGGTTATCCGCTGGGACACTTCGGCCCAGTCTCACGCGCGCCGCTCGAGCAAGTAACTTTCCTCGACCGCTGGGGCGGCAAATATCAGTAGCCTGCTGAGACGGAGACTCTAGAAGGGCACCGGCTCGGTTCTCGACGGAGAGAATCGAGCATAAATCAGCCAGGGATTTCCTTCGAACAACAGGGATTCCGCTATCACGCTCATTCGAGGCAAAAACCGAGGGGCCCAGCCAAGCCCCGGCCGCTCCATACTCGCGCAACATAATGGGTGATGTACTTTATCTCCGGAGTTGACACTAGTGCCGGCCACTCTATGGCGATGAGTCTCAAACCTCCAGGCTTTCCGGCGCTTTCGGGGTTTTTGGTAGCCACCGGTGCGCCGCTTGTGGTTCAGATTGCAGGCCGTTTCATTTCAGCGCATCAATTCGATAGCAATTCGCGCAGCCACTCAAATTACGGCCCGGGTAGAATTTTTAGTAGCGACAGGGAAGCGAAGACCTACTTGGTCTTTTCCCCGGCGTCGCTATGATCTTGCGCCGACCTCGCCGCCGCAGCGGACTGCGAATCGAGCGTTGAGTCTGATCGATCCAGGTCAGATCCGAGAATATCGGGGGCCTGGTTCGCAGCCATGATGCGCCTGCGTTGGGGAAGCATCCGATGAATCAGTCGCAGCGGCGCAGTGAGCTCCCAGGACAACGATTGACGAATCGTGATGACGGTTTGAATCAGCTGAGGCTCAGAATCAACAATGGGCTCAGCTTCCTTGCCAAACCCTTGTCGCTTGCGGATAAAGTTGCGCAAAGGCCTAAGGAGCCCCCATGACCAGGAATTCCACAGATTGTGCAGCTCGGAACGCAGGACTGCATTTGCGTCGGCCTGCAATTGCGCTCGCGGCTTAAGCGCTTCATTTTCCGACCTTTGCGACTCCTTGTCGCTCTTCAGCGATTCGGTGGCGGCTTCGAGCACTTGATTTTTTGTCTTCAACGCTTCGAGCTCCGCCAAGGTCTGACGCAGTTCCTCTCTTGTCCGCTGGAGTTCGCCTGCGGCTCGGCGGATTTCGGCGCTAAGCTCGGCATTCAGCCGATCTCTCTCGCTAAGCTCGGACTTACGCTCAGTTTCGATGCCAATTGCTTCCCTGCGGTGTGCAACCTCGCCTGTCAGCTGGATTGATTTGTCTCGAACATCCTCAAGCTCGCGGCGAATCGAGTCCCGCTCTGCTTCCAGGAGATCCGAATATAAGAAAAATGGGCTAAACCCTTCCAAGCCGGACCGCGCGGATGACAAAGCCGATTGAACTTCTTTGCTATCCGCATCAAGCTGATCAAGCGCGACCTGCCTAAACATGTCGTAGGTATTGCTGACCAAATCGGGCGCGTGAGTGTCCAGGTAAACATCGGTCGGCTCAAAAGCGCTGTGACGCAACCCGTTATCGAGAAACCCGTAGCTGTAGTCTTTAATGGCGTCCTCAACCGTGGGGTCTAATGGTAACGCCAGCCTTTCGGCGATGCTACGGAGCTGCTCCACTGGATGAGCCATCAGCGCGTCGTAGTCCACCACGACGCGGGGCATGCCGCAGGTATGGGTATAGGCTTCTACAGAGTGCTCGAGCCAAAGAAGATAAGATTTTTCGAGTGCAAATTGGTTGCGCACCTTCAATGAGCGGGCGACGCTTATCGGGTTACGGATGATCAGCACGTAGCTCTCGGCAATACCCAAATACTTGAAAATGTCCTGCCAGAAGGGCAGCAGTCGCGCGGTTCTTGGATCTTTGAAGCCCCAGAGCAGAGAGTTTCCGAAGCGCGTTCTGAGAGTTTCGACGGCCTCTAGCTTGAACGCCTGCATCTCGGGCAAATTCCATATTTCGCTGCGGATTGGAGCGACATTATGCCAAACCCGCCCTATAGATGTTAAGAGGCGTTCATTTAGGTCATAAAGCGCCGCATTCTCCCAAAAACCAGTGGGATTTTCTGGCGCCGCTGGGAGCAAGTCTTCGCCTAGCTCCACACCCAGGGCCTTCAGCCCTCTGGTGATGGGACTGGTTCCGCTTCTGTGCATCCCTAAAAGTACAACTACTCTTTGTCCGGTACCCCGCATTTCGACAGCAGGTACTTTCTTAGGTGTGGCCTCAGATAGAGGTCCGAGAGCCGCGGTCTCAAAGGAAACCTTCGAAGACCTCCTTGTTCTAGTCGGACCCACGATTCGTCTCCAATCACATCTGGACGCGCGATTCGATTTCAGCCTTCATCGATTGCTCGGCGATTCTGAGTCCGTGATTCTCCGCGCTCATGAATTCCACGGTGGCCGAGCTATCGGCGGTGCGTGTTTCGTCCCTTTCCATGCTAGCCGCTGCCAGCATCGCGCGCGCTTTGTCGCGCTCGTTTTCTGCAATCGTCAACGCTTCAGTGAGTTCGGCCTTAGGCCGATCACTCTCGACGAGACGCGCCTCGGCCGCCGCGAGGGCATTGTTTACATCGACAACATCGGTCGCGCTCTTCATGAATTGAGTACCAGTGCGTTTACGCCCTCCGGCGCTCGGAGAATATATTTCTCCGATAGTTCCAGCCTCAGCGCAAGGGCGATCGCCCCGTATCGCGAAACCAAATTGGGGCAACTTTCGATATGTTGGAGGGCGTTTTTTTGGCAGACGAGGCGCATCGGAATGGAGCATCAACTCTCGCTAGGCCTCGGAAGCCACTATCGCGGTCTGCGAACTACACTGGCGCCGATCGAAGTAGATGACCCCCCGGCGTCGTCGGCGGTGATTTCCTCACCAGTGGGGGCGGCAGCTCAGGAAACGTCTGCATCGGCGAGGTCTGCTCGCCGGGAACGTCGGACTGCGGCACCTGTCTTTCGGAGATTCGGTTCTCGGAAGAAATTTCCTGACCTGCGCTTACCCCGCCGTGCGCCGGCGATGCGGCTCCAGTTCGGCTGAAGAGCCTTCTTCGTCACGATTGAAATCCTCGACCGAACGCAACCGGCACAGCGTCTGCTTGTGCTCCTGCATGAATCGGTAGGCCGCGCCGAAGTCGTCGCCGAACGCGTTCCATCGTTCGATAAGGGCATCGCGTTCGTCGCTCGCGCGCATTCGTTCCCGCAATCGCGCGAGAAGGGGGCGCGCCCGGATCACCCCGCATCCGAAGTCGATATCCACCGTACGATACTCGAGCTCGGGCCGAGCGGTCACAACGTCGAGGTAAGCTTTGTAGGTCAGCCCGCACCAATCTCCGATGCGGTAGGCCGGGCTCGCGAGCTCCTCGCTCGGTGGAAGACAGTCATGCACCACGATAGTCCCGCGAGGCTTCAGCAGGCTCAAAGCGTCGCGAAGGTCGCGTGTTGAAGTGTCGTACTCGTGCCACGGATCCACGAGGATGATGTCGAAACGCAGCCGCCGCACAAAAATTTCCCGGATGCATTCAGTGGTGTCGAGTCCCGCAGTGGCAAAATCAACCGTCATACCGTCCGAATGGCCTTCCGGCACCCGGTACATCAGACGATGACAATTCGTCAGGATGGACCGATCGATTTCGTCATAGCGAAAGCCGGTACTGGCGGAGCAGATTTCGAGATAGCTACGATAACGGTGATGCCGGGCTATACAGTTAATCAATGCGGCTTTGGTCCACTCGCCGGCCATAGCAAGGGTGATCCCTACCTAAGAACTCGCCGACAACATATCAGCGTGCGTGGCTTCAGCCAAGCGACCATTTGACGTGGACCGTGTGCGCAAAAGAAAACGAGCCGCCACTAATTCGGGCCTGCCGTTTCGCTACATCCGAGCTGCGCAAGGCTTTCCGCTTAGACGAGTTCGCCGAAATCCGTATCTTGCGCAAGTAAGCTCGCGGAGGATCAGTTAGACGTTGATCCGCGTTTCCCTGATGATAGGCTTGCCCATCATCACTTGCGGATTGATCTCAATTCGGTCGGTCGTCATCCGGGGTTCTCCAGGCACCTGAGAAAATCCAATGATACGCACCGTGGAAGGCGGCGAAAGCGATTATTGACTCGGATTTGGTTTTCTCTGTGAAATATTGATCCGCATAAACGGCGTCCGCGTGCCTGCCGACCTGGCAGACTCGTTCTGGAGCAGGCCGCAGTGGAGCGGAAGCCAGAATGGGGCTCGCCCGTCTATGGGAGTTGCAAGCAGTGGGATGATGCTGAAGACGTCCGAGGCGATGAGACCGTGACGCCGGCAATAGTCAGAAGCCTCGCACTGAGCGCCGTGCTTCGCGAAGTCACGCCGCTTACACTCGCGCCATTACGCCCTTTAGGAACCCGATATATGACGACGCCACCCATTTCCGAGCGCTCCCATCCCATTTTTGCCAACGCCAAGTCCCATCCTTTGCCCGCGCCGTTGGCTAAAATTACCGCACGCACTGCGTTGGCCGCGCAAAACGCCGTCAGATTATCCTTGAATCCTGATTCGGGCCTTCCCGCGTAAAACATTCTAACGACAGGCCATCGCGCAAACGCCGCCGGCGTGTATGCCGTAACATAGCCTCCAGCCATACGAAAATACATATCGCTTGTAGCCTGCCATAACATCGAGTATCCCAAATGTCCGTACGGGAGCACAATAACATTGTCTCCCGGCTCCAACACTCGTTTATAGTCGCCATCTGAAAAAAACGCTGGAATATGAAGGTCACGCAGGTCGGTGAACCAGTATGCCCGCTCCCCCCGAGTGTTGGGCACTAAAGTCAGCACGGCGAGCGCGGCGAGCATGTACCCAATCATGGACTGTTGATCACTCATGGAGGCCAGCCATAGCGCCACCATTATACCAGCCGCCAAGCTGATGTAGAGCGAGAAACGGACTGGCAGTGCCTGACGTAGCAGCGGCAGTCTTTCTCCGAGCCACCATGGCATTGGCCACAGGGAGCGACCCTCGAAATGCAGATACGGTCCGAAAGAACAAAGCACCAGCACAACGAACATCAGCAGCAAGACCTGTGCCCATTGACACCGCCACGACGTCACCGCGAACGCCCCGATAATCATCACCAAAGGCAGCCCAAGATACGCACCATTTTCGGAGTCATTGCCGGTGAAGGTCTTGCTGATGGAAACGGCCCACGGTCCTCCCACGGCCGTAATGCGTGTCGGCACCACATAGTTCATCAGATCCGCCACATACACGTTCGGGGGTTGGATCCATACCGGAACCGAGAGCCACTCCTTTGCCATGTAGTATAAATACGCTGAAACAACGACGAGACATAACAGGTATGAGCAGCCGAGGCCAATGGCCACCTCGGTGAGCAGCTCTCTATCCGCGGCTCGGAGCAGATAGCTGAGGGCGAGCGCACTCAAGCCGAACAGCGTGGCGGTGGCGAAAACTTCGACCGATGTTCCGAACTGAAAAACTAATGTAATAGCACTTGCCGCGACAAACATCGGACCACTAATCTTGTGTCTGTAACGCAGCGCCGCAAGCCAGACAAGAAGGGGTACACAGGCGATGAAATCCAGGGGCAGGTGCCCCCTGAGGTGCCCCGTCTCATAGCTAGAGAACCCGAATAGCCAACCTCCAACAAGCGACGGGATACATCTATCAGTTAGTTCGGTGCACAATAGGAAAGCCGCGAATGCAGCAAGTACCGGTCCAGACATCGTTACAATATTAAATGAAAATACTGGTCCCCAAAGCGCAGTGATTGGCCAAGCTATAAGGGCCAAGGAAGGGATGCATGTACTCCAGGACAAGTTGATACCTTCTGGCGCCCACACAAAATGCGTTATAATGGGGTTTAGGTGGTGTCTCATCGCATAGGGGAACCACGAAAGGAACCAGATGAACAGTTGAGGATCGCCAACAGTACCGAAATAGCCATGACGGAAAAAGAAATTGTGATGCGCAAAGATTAAGCATGCCGAGGTGGCATAGACCGACAGCGCTAGTAGCGGCGCCAGCGCGGCGTGGTGAGAAATGCGTATGGAAAAGCGCTTAACTGGGATTTCCGTTTCGACTCTCAGATCTAACTCGCGGTTTAAACCAAATGGCCTCCCTTGGCAAGGGTTTAGCCGGTTTTGGTCCACGATGTTTCCAGAGGCGCCGGGAAGGGGCCGGTTTCGCATCTGATGGACACGCAACGCCCGGAGAGGCCCTTTTTCCGAACGGTTCCACAGACACTTTTCCCTTCGCCCCAGCGTTGTCATCGAAATTCCCTTCCGTCTGCGCTCGCCTCATCCCGCCGGCGACGGCAGCGCCGCGATCTTCCGCAGCATGCCGGCAAACAGCCGCCGCGTCAGATGCCCCTCGGTGCCGGCTGATACACTTCGCAGGCTTCGCGACGACAGAGCTTCTGCTACCAATTCCGATATGTGATCATCCGCAAATGTATAGACGACTTTCGGTCCGCATCGCCCTATTTGGACGGCTGTCGGGAGCGGATCGAAGTCAGGCTCAAGCATCGTTTGGTCTCGATCATGGCACCCGTTCCCTTTTGAGAGCTCACTTACTCGTCAAACCGTCAGCGCGCTCCGGCCCCGCCTTCACGCGGGCGGAGGGCCCTCGGGATATTGCGGCAGGTCGTCGGTGATCTCGTGCCAGGGAGCCTTAGAGCCGACGTAGATGTGATAGTTAGTCCGAACCTTCGGATCGTCGTCGAGCGCGCCCGCTGGAATGAGCACGACATCGCGAGTCGGAACCGCGCGCGGCATCGGACTGCCGCAGATACGGCAGAACGAATTTCCAAATCTTTGCGTGTTCGGCAGCCGATAGTTGATCAGGAGATCTTCGCCGCGAAGCCAGCGGAATGCTCCGGCCGGCACGAACAGGTTGGCGGCGTATGCCGCGCCCCGCGCCTTGCGGCATCGCGAGCAATGACAGTTGTGGAGCTCGATTTGATCGCTGGCCTCGAAGGCCACCGCACCACACAGGCAGCTTCCCCTGGTCATCGCGAAAACCTCCCGTTTCAGAACCTTGCGGTCAGCTTGCCTCTCATCTCTGCACCCGTCAACTAATCAGGAGGGAAACTATGCTCGAACCCACTTCGATCCCGCGCCGACGGCCGTTCAGATCGGGAGATGCGGTTATCAGTATCCATGTCGAGCGCCGCGATGCTTACCGAGCCTCGAGGCTCGGGGCACCGTCCTTTGCTTGGACATAACAGAAAGGCGCGCTATATACGCACCGAGGGTCTTCCCACCGGTTAAATGCGCTTGTCTTACTCAGGCTGGATACAGCACCGCAGCGGCTGGCGAGAGCCGGCCGCGGTCGCGACGGTGTCGCTGGTGCTCGGCTTGCTCTTCAGCTACCCGCTCCTAACGGCTCTATGGGTACCGACCGGCTTCAGCGGGGATTGGGACCAGCATCTGGCTTTTTCATGGGTGCAGTACGACACGATATGGCGTTTTCATCAGATCCCGCTGTGGAACCCTTACAAGTGCGGTGGGATCCCGGGGCTCGGGAATCCGCAGGATCGCATGCTGACGCCGCTTACGCTGGTACACCTCCTCGCCGGACCAATCGCGGGTCTTTATCTCGAGGTGCCCCTGCACTTCGCGGTAGCTTGGTCGGGTGGTTACATGCTCGCGCGCGTCCTCGGGATGAGCCGGCTTGCGGCGATTGGCGCTGCTACGGTCTTCCCTGCGAGCTCCTGGTACGCGCTTCACGCGACGTGCGGACATGCTGATCTCCTCGCGTTTGCACTTCTGCCATGGGTCCTGGCGCCCGCGCTGTTCGCCGCCGAGCGGCACCTTCTTTCGTACGCTGCGCTGAGCGGTGCGGCGCTCGCCCTCACGTTCTTCGACGGCAGCCCTTATCCAACGGCCTATGCGTTCCTCTTGATGGCCACGGTCTTACCGGCATGGGCGCTCTACCGTCGAAGCGCGTGGCCGCTTCTGGTCTTCGGACTCGCGCTCGTCTTCGGCGCGGGATTCATGGCGGTGAAGTTGCTGCCCGCCATCGATTTCATGCGCGCGCACCCCCGTCCGGTTCTGCACCCCGAAGTGAATGACTACCGCTTGCTCGGTCAGCTACTTTTATCGCGCAACCAGGACTTCTGGCTCTGGCGGCCGATAGAATGGAAGTGGGGTTTCTGGGAATCAGGCGCTTACGTCGGGTTGTTTATCGTGCCCGCGATCATCGGCGCGCTGGTCGGGGGCGCCGCCGCACTGGCGTGGCTCTTTTCAGGCGCGTGCATGCTGCTCATCTGGATGGGTTCTCACGGTCCCTTCTCGCCGTGGGAGATACTGCATCATCTACCGGTCTTTTCCTCTATGCGCGTTTCTTCACGCGCGATCGTACCATTCACGCTCACGTTGGCGGTGATGACGGGGTTCGGGCTTGATTGGATAAGGAGGCGCGCGCGACGATTCGGCCCCGCGATCGCGCTCATCCTGATCGCGGTCGCGACTGTCGATTGTCTCTTGGTAGGAACGCCGAACTATTGGTACGTCGTCAGCAAACAGGAGTCAGACGTACCACCGCTGCCCAGCGACGGCTTCCGCCAGCTGTCTGGGGTGATGTCCCATCACGAACTCAATTACGCGCGGCACAACGAAGGCGTAAAGCATTGCTACGAGTTCACGAAATGGCCGAGCGCAGTCCACAGCTACGACGAAATCTATTACCAGGGCGAGCAGTACGTCAGCGGGCCGGGTACGGTGCGGCTCGAGAAGTGGACCCCGAATGCCCTCGAATACGATGTCGATGCGGCATTACCCGGCGAGCTGGTGATGATAAATCAAAACTACGACCCGTCGTGGCGGCTCGCCGAGGGAACTGGTCAAGTATTCGAATTCGGCGCTCTTCCTCCAGGCGGGATCCCGGGATTTCCCAATTTGCGCGGGCTGCTGGCGGTGATCGTTCCCGCCGGGCACCAGCGCTTGGAACTCCGCTACCGACCCGCTTCAGTCGTCGCAGGAGCCGCGATCTCCTTGATTACACTTCTTGTGTCGCTGGCCTTGTGGTTTGTGCAACGCCGCAAAGCGCTCGCAACCCTGACGCCCGCTATAGATCGAGAGCTGCCTAGGGAGGCGAAGCGGTCTGATCTGGCTTAGCAATCGCGGCCGATACGTCTCGTCACGCCCAGATCGGTTGCGGTAGCCATTCGGGGCGTAGGTGTTGGCGGCGGTCAGTGCGCCGTTTCGCTCTGGCAGACGGTGCTCAGCACTGCGAAAGGATTGATGGAAGTCGAGTACAAAGTCTTCCCCGTTCTATCCGTCATGATTAGCTCCGAGTCTGTCGTGACGGGCGGCCGCGCCGGCGAGAAGAACCGAAAGCACCCGCGCGGCGATTCTTCGGTAACCAGTTTCCACGAGCTGTGTTCCGTGCCGGTCCCGTTTGGTGTGACGGAATAGCTGCCGGCCACCAGATTCAGCTTGCAGGTCAGATCAAGGTTGGGAGCCTCGATGTGATGCACCAAGATGCCCCCTGAGAATTTGCCTTTGCCGTCGGCCACGACATGGACATCGCCCGTCGCGGTAGCCTTGAAGGGTTCGTTGATCGTGGCCGGCAACGAAAACGCCGTAAGAGTGCAATGATACGGGCCCTGAATCGAGCCGTCGGTGACAGCCCGGGGAACCAGGGCGAGACGTTCATCCGCCGAAATGAAATCCAGGGGTACTGACGGCTTTCCCGACATTAGCTGTAAGATGTTTTCGGCGACGCGCTCGACGAATCGTGGCGCTGCGGGGTCTGTTTCGTCACGATTGTAGAGCGTCACGATCGCTCGATCCTGAGCGGGATTGAACACAATCATTGAGCTGTAGCCGCCGGTGCCACCGGTATGGCTGTAGGAGGCGATCTTCGGATTGAAGAACCAGGCCAGCGCTATCTTGTCGTCGCCGTGAGTAGTAATTTTCGCCCGCACTTGATGATCCAGAGCGACCGCGGCAGGCAGGGTTGCCGCCGGTGAATCGACGGCCGCACCGCTGGCGTACTTATCCGGATGCAGGTTGCCATCGAGATAGGTGAGCATATCCGCCGCCGTGGACTTGATAGCGCCGGCGCCGGCGAACACGTCGAGAGCCCACGGGCCGGCCGGTTCGAAGTTGTTATCGTAACCCTGGATCAGCCGCGTGCGCTGAGCCGGCGACAGTGTGACGCCGGTGTCGCTCATGTGCAGGGGACCGGCGACTTCGGTTGAGACCAATTGTCCGTACGGAACGCCCGCACGCAATGAAAGCCCGTAACCAAGCAATCCGAAACCGAGATTGCTGTAGAGAAAAGTGGCATCGGCCGGTTTGGTGACGCCATGCTCGGCCATGAACTCGTGCAATTCCTGCGCGTGGTAGTCGGCGTATGGATTGGCAGGATTCTTCGGCTTGAAGTTATCCGGCAGCCGCGGCAAGCCGGAATGCTGCGTGGCGAGATCGACGAGCGTGATTTCCGCGCCGGCGGGTTTTGCGACAAAGCCGGCGGGGAGCAGCGCGCGAATCGGCTCATCGAGGGTAACCTTCTTTTGCACCACCATCTGCGCCAGAATCAGCCCGGTAAACGTCTTGGTGATCGATCCGATCTCGAAAATCGAATCCGGCTTCGCGGTGCCATAGGCGAAGATGCGCCGTTTGCCGTGATCCATCACACCGATCACCAATCCTCCGCCGCCGCTCGCCGGGCTTAGCAATCCATGTTCAAGGACGGGCGCCAATTCGCGATCCAGGATCGGTTTGAGATTGCCCAGCGCGATCGGAGGCATGGCCGGCGCCGGCGTTGGAGTGGGCATCGCCGTTGGCGTGGGTCCGCCGTTTTGGCGAGTGAAAACAAGCGGCATCGGAACACCCTGGCTCCACGTACCACTGATACTCTTGCCGTCGTTTCCGACCGTTCCGTTGTAGGTGCCGGAGACAGAAGGAATTTCGAAACTGAAACTGTCGCCTTTGAGCACGGCATTGCTGCCGCGCAGGCCCATCGCAGCCTGATCCAGGCTATCGAGTGTGACATTCAACTTGCCTGCTGGGTCTGCCTTGACGTGCAGAGCCAGGCGCAGCGAGCCGCCTCCCGCCAGCAAAGCACCGCTCCAATCGCCGACGAGGTCAGTGGGCTTTTGCGCAAATGTGGTAGCTGCCGCAAGCCAGAACAACAGCATCGATAAGAACAGCAACCCCGCGCGACTAAGTCTGGAGATGACGCTCACGAAGCCTCCGGCCACCACGACTGCCCGCATCCGAGATCGTCACGCAGCTTAGCGTACAAACCGGAATTTCCTTTTTTGACTCCTAAAGCACCCGATTCGTAGCCCCTCACCGAACTCAGCGTCAAGTCGCGGAGCGTCTGACGGTTGCGGCGTCAGCTGCCCCACGGATAGGTATCGAACGGGTACGCCGCGCACCCGCTCTTCCCGGCCGTCGGATACTCCTTCCTGGTAAACGTGCGCGATCGGTTCACCAGATCGTGGAAGATCATGCATTTGTCGCGCTGCGTTGGCAGACGCGGATCAGTGTCTACGTCGGCGAGCACGCCCGACCCCGTTTGAGTGCCGGACGACGTCACCCGTACGCCGCCGTCGGCCGGTGTGTCCAAGATGATGAACTTCGGATCGTTAGGCTCGCCGTTGTCCCATGCCGACCATTGGGGCTGCTGACCGTCGCGACCGCGACCGGGTGCGCCGTGATAGGCGAACTCGGCCCAGTACGACATCATCTGTTTGCTGAGCGCCAGGCGGCCTGGTTCATTGTCCTCGGAGAAGATGACGTTGGCCTGGCGTCCGAGATCCCAGTGGCCGAAGACGAACGGGATCTCAAAACCATGCGCAGCCCCGAGCATGCTGGATAGATCCGCGCCCATCACATGCGGTTCCTCGTGCCAATCGAAGCGGTAAACGAACACGTTGTCCTGAGTCGTCCGCATCGCTGCCGCCGGCTCGTCGGCGCCGGTCGCCTTCCAAAACCTGGACATGTACTCGGCACTGAGGTTGTAACGCGCTTTGTCGCGCAGGCGCGGTATCAGCCAGAAAATACGTTGCACCCGCCTTGGGTCGCCGAACAGGAACAGCTTGTTCTCCTCGCGATTGGTTCCGACTATCACGGGAACCTGGTTGTACCCGTCGGCGCGCGCCAAGTGTTGGATGGGATCGTCCTGGGGCAGCACCACGCCGTCGCTAAAGACTTTTGGCATCTCGATCATGGCAGTCGTGGGCGTCGGCATGTAAGCCATGAGAATCTCGAAATTCGTCTTCCCGCGCAGGTAACTCTCGACTTCCGTGGCGCTCATCGCGGCGAGCAGTGCCTTGGCTGCGGCGCGGTCGGCGGCGCGATTGTCCTTGATGAGCAGCTGCACCAGCACTTCATTGGAGCTATTGGTGCGACCCGGATCGGCATCGTCGGTGAAGTGCTCGGCCTCGGCGATGGTATTCATATTCAGGCTACCGCTTTCGGAGATCGCGCGATGAAACAAGCCGTGCGCTTGCGGGGCCAACAACAGCATGTACACGTTGTTGGCGCCTGCCGATTCGCCGAAGATGGTGACGTTGCCGGGATCACCGCCGAAAGCTCCCACGTTGTCGCGTACCCATTGGAGCGAACGGATGATATCGAGGATGGCGAAGTTACCCGATCGGTCGAGTTCATTGGTGCCCTCACCTCGCAGTGCGGCATGGCGGAACCAGCCGAAGGGGCCGACGCGATAGTTGATCGTCACCACCACGACCTTGTGCGTCGCCGCCAGGTTACCGCCGTTGTACAACGCCCCTGCACCAACAGTGTTAGCGCCGCCGTGTATCCACACCATCACCGGCCACCGAGCGTTACCCGTTGGCACATCGGACTCGCCAACCCGTGGCGCATACACGTTCAGGTACAGACAATCCTCGCTGCCGACAGGATGCCCCACTCGTGCGGTATCGAGGCCGCCGATCGGGCTCGGGAACTGCGTGCACGCCGAGCCAAAATCGAGTGCCTGGCGCGTTCCGGTCCATGGTTCGGCCTGCTGCGGCGCACGCCATCGCAGCGGCCCGACCGGCGGCTTGGCAAACGGAATGCCGAGCCATGCGTGACTGCCGTATCGGCCGACGAAGCCGGCGACAGTGCCGGATGCAGTGACTCGGCGCGACGCAGGATCGAGCACGCGTTGCTCGCGCACGTGGCGGTGGCATCCGCTGGCACCGAGCGCCGCGAGGACTAACAACGCGGACAACTGCCTCGCGACGTGCGACATAGCCTCAGATCTGGTAGTGACGACCTGCGCAGCATATTGACATCTAATCATTCGGGTAACCCTTACTGCTGGCGCGGGACATGCTCCTCTGTCAGCAGTGATTGAAGGCCGAGCGTCAACTCACTGAGCTTCTCCGAGCGTCGTCAGCGCGGCGGTGGCCGGCGCAAGCCAGAATCGGATCTGCTCGTAGACCGCAGGATGGTTGAGAAGCCGCAGGTGGGTCGTCATCCCCAAGTGGCTCTTGTTCGCGGATCGAAACGAAACGTGTGTGACCGGCTGCACGCCGTGACCCATGGCGCTCGGAAATCTCACCAGCATGTCTCCGAGAATGAAGCCGAGCGGATCGCTCGGGCTTTCCGTCACGGTTGCGGCAACGAAGTAGTGCGCCGCGGAGTCGAGAAACGGGATGTCATGCCGATTGTCCTCCAGCAGCGCGTCAGCATCGCGTCCCCGCCAATCCTCCTCGACCAGATAGCCAAAGCGCAGGTCTTTGATCCCGTCGCTGCGGCCGTTGACGAGGTTCGCGATCGGCCGCGTCAGGTCGGACGCGTTCAAGGCCCATCCCATCACGTTCCCGAGCTTTTCGAGCGGCGCTCCATGATGCGGGGTGCCAAGGCAAAAGATATGGCGAACGGAACCGATCCAGCCGTTTCGACGTTGCTTGCCCTGATGGCACGCGCTTCTCGCGACCAGCCCGCCCATACTGTGGCCGACGAGAACGATCTCCTCCACCGCGACAGGCCATGCGTTGAGCAATTCTTCCATTTTCTCGGCCAATAGCGCGCCGTTTTCCGAAACGTGGAGACCGGAATTGTAGCGGAGATAGAGCGGCGTGTAGCCGAGGTCTTGTTCCATGAGCGACCCGTAAGTCGTCTCGCGGTCGCCGTAAGTTTCTTCCGAGTAAAACTGCCACATCTGCTCGTTGCACGAGAGACCATGAACGAACACGGCGAGCTTTCGGGTGGCGCCCGGATATGTACGGCGGAGAGTCTCGGCGTCCAGCGCGACGGGTCGACCCTTATGACGAAACTCCATGCGGGTCCGCAAACCGTTTCTATTACGTTCCAGATGATCGCCCATAAACCCGTTCAGCGCGCTGATGGCGAGATCCAGGGGAGCGGGCAGCGGCTCTTCTTCGGCCGGCTGGGTCTGTTCGAGCGGCGTTAGCGCCAAGTCGGCCGCAACCCCGGCCAACTCCATCAGGCTGCGGAGGCCCCAGTAGATACCGCCCGCGATTCCGTCGTGAAGCATCCGAACCGCAGCCGCCGGGACACGGGTCACCGGGTCGAGCTCGAGCGCCTCGAAGGGACGCCGGGCGATCGCGGCGTGAATCTCCTCAACCGCCGTTGTGCCGCCGTTGAGCGCGCTTACGAAGAGGTCCTTGAGCCCGCGGATTCCGTCGATTTTTTGCATACGCCCTCCCCGGCAACCATAAAGCCGGCGGCATCTCGCGCGCAAGGCAGCAGGCGACAAAAAAATCGGTGTTCGTCGATTGAAAAGCCCCGCAACCCTTCGGGATTTCCGTTCTCGTCGTTTTAGATCGCGTCGTTCTCGAATTGGCGCAATGAAAAATGAAACCTCGCATCAATTCAAAATCAATTGTTTTGTACACCCACCGCATAAAAAGTCATTTGGAAAAACGACTTTTTGATCGGCATACCTGATGCACATCCCATAGCGTGCCGGCCGGAGCATCGGCTATGCCCAGGTGAAGAGATGAAGAGAATCGAATTGGTGATCGAACCGTCAGCCCTCGAACGCTTTACCGAAGCCGCCGAAGGCTTGAACTTGTCCGAGTTCGACGTGACCGAAGTTCGCCGCACAACCGTCTTGAGCAGGCGTGAGCGACAACGGTTCTACCGCGGCCGCGAGTTTGTCCTCGACCTGGTCGAGCGCCTGAAGCTCGACCTCACTGTCGCCGACGATGCGGCTGCGCGCATCGCGCATGAATTGATCGAAAGTGTTCGACCGGAAAGCATCACCATCATGAGGCTCGACCAGACAGTGCCGGCCATTGATGAGGTTACTGCTCGCGCGACTCATGCCACCGCAATTCCCATGACGCCGGCATCGGCCGCCGCAAACTGATTGAATGACTAAGGCGAGCATACTCTGGATAGGGCTCGCGCGGGTCTTGACTCCTAGCTCGGACCACAAGAGTTATGCACCGCACTAGTGATCAAAGGTAGGTGATAGTTGTGCCATTTGGAGTGTTACTGCTTACTGTGCTGGTCGCGCTTGCGTTCTATCTGGATCGAGGTGCGAATGAACGCGATCAGGCGAACGATATCGATCCCCCTTCAAAGCGCCTGACCCGATAGATTCCCGCGAGCGCGCTGAAACCAAATTCCATCCGCTCTGGCATGCAGGCCGATTTTTCGGTACTGACCGCGGTGAACTCCTGACATCTTACATAGTGAGCGGCTTGCGCCTATCATTATTGTTGGACAAGGAGCAAGAAGTACGTGCCCGAAGAATCAACCAGTACCCCGGGTCAGAACGACGACGCGCTGCGCCGGCTCAAACGACGCATTGAAAGCCTCGAGTTCGCGACGCAGCGGGAAAATCGCTGGTGGCGAGGCGGCTTGATTGCCGCGCTCGTCCTGGTGGCGCTATCGATTTTGATAGCCGGCCATCACCGACATCATCACCCGCCGCCAATGATTGGAATGCGAGGCTGCGAAGGGCCGCGCATGATGCCCTATGGCCCACTTCCGCCGCCTTACTCGGGTTATGGTCCCGGCGGCGGCTACTATGGGCCGCCGGAGGGTTGGCGCTATCGCCAATGGAATGGCCCTGGTCCCGAGGCTCAGCCGCCACCGCCCAAGGGCTGATTCTCACGAGGACCGCGGCCTCGAATGCTTGAGCCGATGAAGCTGCGGTCTAGGGTTGTTCGCCCACTTCAATTGGTAAGCTCGCCGCGAGGCGTTCCCTTGGCCCGGCAGCCCGCCTTCACCGTCGTTTACTGAGGTACCAGGGCACATTGACGATCACGATTCGGTGCGTTCCTTGGGTCAGCAGACGAGCCGCGACATTCTGGGCGCGCTGGTTGTGAAGAAAATATTGGTACCATTGCCGTTCGACGAGTTCCGGCAGCAGCACCGCGATGGTGCGTTGCGGGTTTTTCCGCTCGATTTCCAGGACGTGATCGACGATCGGCTCCACTACGAATCGGAACGGTGACTTGAGCACCGTCAGCCGCGGGACCGCCTGCTTCGCCTCGCGCGCCGGCTCTTCCACGAGCGACGGCCAAATCCGTGCGAGCGAGTTGGCACTGTCGTCGCTTTCGATATGTAGCACTTCGACTTCGCGCGACAGCGTCATCGCGAGCCGCAGGGCGTTTTCAGCGATCGAACTCCACTCGATCACCGGCACAATCACAATGGGTTCTTGCAAATTATCGAGCTTCAGATTGCCAGGCGACGCAGTTTCTCGTTGGATCCTTCGATAATGGCGGCCGACCGCCAGCATCAGGACGACCAGCGACGGCACCAGCAGCACCACGATCCAGGCGCCGGCCATGAACTTGACGACAGCCATGACCACAACAGTGAGGGCAGTGGCGGTTGCTCCCAATCCGTTCACCGCCATGCTGACAAACGCGCCGCGCTCCTGTTTCTTCCACCAATGCGCCACCATCCCGCTCTGGGACAGGGTGAAGGCTAGAAACGCTCCAATTGCGAACAGCGGAATCAGCCGGTCAGTGACGCCGTCGAACACGACCAGCAGGACTCCGGAGAGGATCGCGAGGAGCCAGATGCCCTCCGAATAGACCAGGCGCCGCCCCTGGGTGGTGAACGAGTTAGGCAGATAGCCGTCCGCGGCCACCGCGCGGCAAACTCTCGGGAAATCGGCAAATGAGGTATTAGCCGATAGGCACAGCACCAGCAGAATCGAAGCGATGCTTACCCAGTAAAAGAATCCCCGGCCGGCGACCGCGCCGATCAATTGAGATAGAACGCTCTGGTATTGTGATGTCCCCGGTTCGGTCGCGCCGATGTGGTAGGCATGCGCGAGGTAGGCGATGCCGAGCAGCAGCACCATCAGTATGGCAACGATGATCGTAAGAGTGCGGTGCGCGGCCGGCACTACCGGCTCGCGAAACGCCTGAACGCCGTTGCTGACCGCCTCGACGCCGGTCATCGCGGTGCAGCCGCTCGCGAACGCGCGCATCAGCACCCACGCGCCCATGGCTTCGGTGGCCTTGGCGAGATGCGGCGGGGAAACCACGGGATGCGGGTGCCCGCCCGCTGAAATCGTCGCTAGAATGCCCCAGAATACAAGCGCACAGAGGCTCAGTATGAAGATGCAGGTCGGCAGCATGAACAGCGTGCCCGCCTCGCCTATGCCGCGCATATTGACGAAGGTCAGCATAGTCAGAATGACGAAGCATAGCGGAAGCGTGTAAGGCTGAAGGGCCGGTACGGCCGAGATCAACGCGCCGATGCCGGCCGAGATTCCGACCGCGACATTCAGCGTGTAGTCCGTCATCAGAGCGGCGGCGGCCAGAAGGCCGGCGTTGGCGCCGAGGTTTTCGCGCGCGACCGTATAGGAGCCGCCGCCGTTCGGATACGCCGCGATGGTCTGCCGGTAACTGAAGTAGACGATGCCGAGCAGAATGACGATCGCCACGGTGATCGGAAGGATGAACGTCAGTCCCGCAGCACCGAGCGGTAGCAATACGGTCATTGCCGCTTCGGGGCCGTATGCGGCGGAACTGAGCGCATCGAGTCCGAAGGTCGGCACACCGGCAGATGTGCCGATACGTTGCTCGCCCGCCTCGTTGGAGGCAAGCCGGCGCCCAAGAATCGAATCGATCAGTGACATTCCGGGGGCCGTGAGTTCGCGCGGGAGGGCACCCGGTTATCTTATGATATAGCCCGTCCCGCGCGAAGCGTGCGAGGCGTTGCTCAAAAGTCATACGCGGGAGAGCTGAGCGTCTATACACATTAGAGGCGCGACTCGCCATCGATGCATGCAATGGCTAAGCTACCGTCCCGCTGGCGATCCCATGGATGACGGTGACAACCAGAAGAAAGATGTCCTGCACTTAGGCTGCGGGCATAACCTGATTGCCGGGGCGGTCAATGTCGACGTGCGCGCCGGCGTACGCGCGGATGTCGTGCATGATCTCAATCAGCGTCCGTGGCCGTTTCCGGACAATCGGTTCGGAGCGGTAATCGCAACCCACGTGATCGAGCACCTTCACGACACGGTCGCCGTAATGGAAGAAATCCATCGTGTCTGCCGCGATGGCGCGACGGTCAAAATAGTTACGCCGCACTTTTCCTCGCCCAGTGCATTCACCGATCCGTCGCGTTGCCGTTACTTCGGTTATTACAGCTTTCATTTCTTTCACCGGCGAGGATCCTAACGCGTTTGGCGATCCGCCCCGGTTCAGGCGGTGCAAGACGCGGCTCGTCATTACGCCCATGCGGTTGCGCATCTTTAACAGGATCGGCGTCGGACTGGCCAATTGGAATCCGCAAAGATATGAACGGCGCTTCGCGAACCGGACTATCAGGCGAGCCTGCGCAGTTACGTTGCGTCGCGCAGCCAGTTGTTCCGGTCGGAGCGCTTCGTGAGTCGAATTCGCCAAGTGATGAGTGATTACTTCGGGGCGCCGACGGATCGGAACCCGCGAGCGTCAAGGCTGGGGTCGTCGCCGGAGACCGGAGACGAGCCGCCGGGGCACAGACCTTGAGCATGGTCGAGGGGTCGGGCCGACCACGAGCGGCCGCCGTGGGCAGCGCCGCCGGATCGAGGGTCAAGAGGTCCGCGCAGCGCAACTCCAGCGCCGGGTGGCATGGGGCGGATGGCGGCTGCCGGGCGTAGCAGATGGCCTGCACGGCGTGGCCGCTGTCCAGCAGCGCCCCGGAGATGCGCGCATCGTTGCAGCGCAGACCGAGGATGCGAGAGCCGCGGGGAAGGACTTGGCGGATGGCGCCGAGGCGGGCCGCGAGCGCATCCGCGGCGCCGGGGAGCGCGTAGTAATCCGGCGGGAGCTGGTCCATAGACCTGTCAGGAGTTTCGTGGTTGGTCAGTCAATCGGCGATTGAGGTTAGTCTCCAATAAAGTTGTCGTCTATCTACCCGTCAGTGATTCAATTCATGCGATCAGCTCGCAATGGTGACTCGTGTGATCGACGCATCAGTCGCTCGACGCATCGCGGGACCCTCTTCGGCGGTGCTTCGTCCTTGGGCGAGGCCGGCGATGGCGGAAACTGCTGGGGCTCTACTACGCTTCGGCAATCGGATGCTCAGCCGGCTGAGCGCGTTTCGCCGGCGGTCGCCATCCGGCGGAATTCGCCGACGTCACGCATCAACTCCTCGTAGCGGCCGCACGCGCGGATGCGGCCGTCGGCGATGAAGACCAGCCGATCGCAATGCTGGACCGTAGCCAGGCGATGGGCGATCACGAACAGGGTCTTGCGGCCCTGGAGCGACTCTATCGCGCCCGTGAGCTCAGCCTCGGTGGCTTGGTCGAGGGCGGAGGTGGCCTCATCGAATACCAGCAGGTCGGGATCGTGATAGAGGGCGCGGGCGATCCCGACGCGTTGCCGTTCGCCGCCGGAGAGGCGAACGCCGCGTTCACCGACCACGGTGCCGAGGCCGGCCGGCAGCGTGGCGACCAACTGCTCGAGCTGCACCATCCGGACTACGGCGCGCACGCGGTCGAGGTCGATGTCCGCGTCGGCAAAGCCGAACGCAATGTTGCGGGTGAGGCTGTCGTCGAGCAGGAAGATTGACTGGGGGACGTAGCCGACCCGATGCTTCCAGGCGAACCGCCGATCGGACAGGTCCTGGCCGTCGATCAGTATGCGCCCCGACGACGGACGGAGCAGTCCGACCAGCAGGTCGGCGAGCGTGCTCTTGCCGGCGCCAGTGAGTCCGACGACGCCGATTGATTCGCCGCGGTGAATCGTAAACGAGATCTCATGCAGCACCGGTTGCTCGGCGTCGGCGTAGGCAAACGACACGCGCTCGAATTCGATTGCGGTGTGGAACGTCACCGCCTGACCGTCATCACGGTCCGCGTTACCGCGCTCGAGGCCGGCGATGAGCAGATAGTCGTCGTAGAGATTGCCAGCCGAGGGCGCGGCGGCGCGGACCTCATTGACCCGCCACGCGATCCGGTTGACGGAGGGGACGATCCGGAACGCGGCATAGGAGAACAGCGCCAGGAGCGGCAGCCCTTCGGTGCGGACCGCGCCCCTGGCGCTCAGCAGCGCGATCACGACCAGCGCTCCGCCCACGAACAGGGTCTCGGTGAACAGCGGCGCGCTGGCCGCCATGGTCTTGGCGAGGTATCCGAGTTTCAGGATGTCGCGCAGTTTCCGCTCGAGCGCGTCGACGAAAATCCCTTCGCGGCCGAGCACCTTGATCTCCTTGATTCCGCCGAAGGCTTGCTGGAGATCGCGGAAAATGGCCCGTGACAGCCGGTCCTGCTCGTATCCATAGCGATGCGCCATCGCGCGCGTCAGCCGCAGCAGCAAGGCGAGTCCGCCGCCCAGAAGGCATCCGGCGATCAGGGTGATCTTAGGCGCGGTATACAGCAGCACGGCGGCGATGCTCGCGGCGGCCAGGATTTCCGATATCACGGCGACCGCCGGCGACATTCCATTCTCGCAGACGCGGTTCACCGCAGTGTCGACGTTCCAGATCAGATCGGCGGAGTTGCGGCGCAGGTAGAACTGGTAGGGCATCGCGAGATAGCCCCTTATCATCGTACTTTTGAGCGCCACCACCGATTCACCCACGACCTTGTGGTTGAAGTATTCCGTGCCGAGCGCAAACAGGTTCTTGAACAGATAAAAGAGCGCGACCAGTCCGGTCAGTGCGACGATCTGGGCCTGGGCGCTGCGCCAGGGCAGCATCGCCGCGACCCTTGAAACGACCGGCAGGCGCGCTATCGAGGGCGGATCGCTGATGATCTTGATCAGCGCGAACACCGCCGCGGCGGCCACGGCCTCGAGCGTGCCGCGCACGAACGCGATCGGGGCGAGCATCGCCCAGCGCCATCGGATCGGGCCGGGGAGCATCGCGAAGGACCTGCCCAAGGCTCGAATGGCCGCGAAGCGGGAGCTGCGACCGTCTGATGCGCCACTACTCAAGTCCGATACCCCGGGGAGTTGCTAACTGTTTCCTCGACGATCTGTTCGAGATTCGCGCCGAAGGCCGCTTTCGAGAACTTTCCGGCCACGTGCTCCCTGCCCGCCCGGCCCATCCGCTCGGCTCTGGCCGGGTCGCTCGCCAACACCGCGAGGGCGGCGGCAAAGGCGGCGGGCTCTGGCGGGCATAGAAAGCCGGTAATTCCGTCGACAATAGTCTCTGCCGGACCGCCGTTGTTGACCGCTACCACCGCCCTTGAAGCCGCCATCGCTTCCAGGGGACCGTAGCCAAAATGTTCATACTCAGGGGTATAGACCACGCACCGACAGCGCGAAAGGAGTTCCCGTAACTCGCCATCGTCGGGCGAGGGCCGGAAGATAACCTGCGCCGCCACTCCCCGGCGCCGCGCCAGTGCTTCGAGTTCGCGGCGCGTGCGTGCAGGCTCGACCGCGCACGGGTCCAAGCCGCCGGCGATCACCAATCGCACCCGACTGGAGATCGCCAAAGGAAGGGTATGCTCGAGCGCGGCCAGCGCCTCAATCGCGAGGCCGACGTTCTTCCTGGGATCGAAACGGCCGATCGAGAGCATCGTGATCGTATCATCGCCTGCTCCGTCGCCATTTTGTCCAAAACCGGCTACATCGACCCCGGGGTAAAGCAGCCGCGGCGGGCCAAGGCGTGGGAAGATTCGCTCCAACTCCGACGCGGTGAATCGGCTGTTCACGAGCACCAGATGCGCCATCCCGATCGCGACGCTTTCCGACCAGTCAATCGGAGCCCGGTACCAGCGGTAGAGACCGCCGCGTTGCGGAGCGAGCAAGCGGTCGGGGAAATGACAGTAGAAGATGATTTTGGCGCGCGTCATCAGGCGCAATATGGGAATCGATTGTGACACCAGGTCGGTGAAGATCACGTCGAAGTGCTCGCGAGTCAGCGCCAGACGCAAGGCCGCGTAGCAGGTCCGGCCGATGTTACACGGCGCCTGGAGACGGCCGGCGATTTGAAGCGGCAGGAAGTCTCCGCAGACTCGGACCTCGATGCTGCCGTCGCGCGCCGCGGAGAAACAATAGTCGCGGTCGAGGCGCGAGGTGACAATCGTGACGCGATGGCCAGCCTGCTGAAGACAGGTTGCGGCGTCCAGCACCAGCCGCTCGGCGCCGCCCACCCCGAGCTGGGGATGGACGAAACCGATCCGCAACGCGCGTTTCATGACAGCCCGGCGCGACGGTCAAGCCGCAAAAACTTGAGCCGCCTCGGCATTCCATCCGTCGCACCAGGAAATCCGGGGCTGGCTGCGGACCTGGTCGCGCAGGCGATCGAGCAGCGGCGTATGGTCGGGAAAGCCCTCGAACAATTCGTAGAGCTGGGCGGCCAGTTGTTCGGCGTCGGCGAACAGGAGGCCATTGCCGCCGTGGCGCACCTGCTCGGCCAGAACGGGGCCGTAGTCCAATGCGCAGACCGGCACGCCCGCGCCGAACAGATCCGCGATCTTCATCGGCAGGTCGGTTCCCGAGGCCGACCGATGGCACGAAACGCCGATGTCGGCCGCGCCGAGCAGCCGGGCGTAATCTTCGGCGACGAGCCACAGCGTGCGCAGATGAACTCGGCGCAGAGTCAACTTGCCAATTTCCTGTTCATAGTGAGCGCGCATCGGGCCACGGCCGGTGACGAGAATCAGCAATTCGCCGAAGGCGCCGGCGGATCGCTGCCAGGCGATTTCATCGCAGCGCGCCGCCGCCTGGATCAGAATGGAAATATCCTCGTCCGCGGTCCAGCTGGTTGGGCATACGATGATCGCAGGCCGCTTGCCACCGTCCGGCCACGGAGCGACACCGTTTAGAATGCGGCGCAGGAGCGTGGGCCGTTCCTGTGGCGGGGTCGGCGCGAACATCTCGGCCGGACGGTCGTACAATACGGCCGCGTCGGGAATATCCCAGTGCGCGCGAAGCTCGGACTGCATCGCGCGCGAGACGCACAGATGCGCATCGGCGCGGCGCCCGAAGGCGCGCTCATGCCATCGCAACATCCGCACCGCCAGGTGATCCGGTCCCAGCCTGAGTGCGAGCATCGCATGGCTGAAGTTATGCCAGTCGATTACGAGCCGCGCCGATCTAAGACGCGCGGCGACCAGCGCGATCGCCAAGGTTGGGACGGCTGGGGGATTCTGCACCAGTACTACGTCAGGCTTGTCCGCGATCAGCAGCAGGTTCCACAGCAGGCCCAGACCCTGCCCGCACAGGCGCATGAATTGCCAGGCCACGAACAGGAACCCCGGCAGACGGCGCGCGGCCGCAGCGGGGGCGCGCGTCAGATGCATCGTGATCCGCGGATGGTCGCTGACGGCCAGAAACGGCGCCGAGCCCGCATACGCTATGACCTCGACATCTCGGCCCGAATCGGCCAACGCCAGCGCGTGATACTGCATGCGGGGACTTTGGCCGAAATCCCCGAGGACGACAATCGCTACTCGCATACGGATCGGGCGCCGACTTGAGGCGCGAAAAACTCACGCCTGTTTCGATCCCTGTCCGTTGATAAGGTCTGCGGGCGATTGTGTCAACGGCCCCCGATCGTGGGCGTTGTCCTAATTTCAGGTCGATTGTCCTAAATCGAAATGGCGGGTGTCCTAATTTCCCGGCTCGCGTGTCCTAATTCGGACAGCGCCCTTTAATGCACCATAAGATGCTTTCATTGCCGAAGCCCGTAGGATAAGATTGGCTGAGAGGGAAGGCAGAACTCTTGCAGAGGGCAGATGCAGAGCGGAGTTTTCGGCTGTGCCCGTTTCTTTCTTCGCAGGAAATTCGAGGTACCGGATTCATTCGATGGCGCTGCGTCGATCAAATATGCGGCGATGATCATCTCGGGGTGTGCTCTCGCGCCGCGTGTGGGTAAATCCGAATCCTCATTGGTAGGGTAACAATGGCGGCTCAGTTAGATCCGTTTGCCGGGGCTGAAGATATCTTCGCAATCGCGATAAGCGGCGCGATGAACCCGGCTATACATCATCCGGCGTGGTATGCGTTCATCGGCGCCGTTCGACCTGAAGAAACATCGGGCCCAACGCCAGCACCGGTCGAAGTGAGTCCGGGCGCCGTCATTCAAATACAAGCGGACCAAGCTTTCTGTTCCGCTCAGTTGTCGCAGTTCACGGTTGAACGCCTGCGCGTTATGTGTGTGCCGGAGCGTTGGACCATCCTTACCACAGAGGCCTCGCAACTCAGCAGAATAAGAGACATCGCAGACAAAGTGTTCGCCGCCCTGATGCATACGCCGATCAATGGCTATACGCTTAGTTTTGCCCATCACCGGCATACGCCGCTGGCCGACGTGGGTGAGCATCTTGCAAAAGCTATGCACTCGGCGCATCTGGGCATTCTTCGTGTTGAAGATGCTAAGGAACTCGCTCAGCTTCGATATATTGCCAGGTCTGCGCCGCGTGATCTCACTGTCGATTTGCAGCCCTCTGCCAAGGCGAAAGGGATGGTCTACATTGGAATCACCTTTGTGCATAGACTCGCAACTCCGAAGGAATTTCAGACTTTCGACCTAGGTCCTCTACTCACCGATGCGTTGGCGAAGGATCGACCGGAGGCGGAAGAATGGGTCACGAATATAGTGAACGCTTTCACAACTGCGCAGAGATAGGAAGAGCCAATGCCAATTGCACGTGATGCGTCTGAACGAACTGAGCTGCGCTCCAGCGCTCCCGTCGTCTTTTCGGTGATTGCTGAGCCACAACAACACCTTCCCGAACTACCCGGAATCGGCGATTCAACTTCGTTCCCCGCGCATCAGCTTGTTATGCTTGGTGCTTCATATGACTTGTTCGAGGTGAGCAAGTCTTTGGGGAACACGCGAGTGCTGGTTGTGGGCGTAGCGACCAACGTCGTTGCTTGGGGTTCATCGGAAAGCTTGCCGGTCGAGGAACATGCGCATGGAGAATGTGTAAGGTTCATTTTCAACGAATACGGAGTCCGCAATTATGTGAAGCACCACTTGGAGGGCTTGCAAGGTCTCTGCGGCGGCGTCGCGGCCAATTGCTCGCAAGTCCCGCGAGTGGCGGCAGCCGTGTATTGTTCAGTGAACGAAGGATTGCAGCATCCGCTTCGTTCAATAGCCTTTGGACCTCGGTTTGAAGGCGAGTACCAGAAACTCGGGCACGTCCACGGGCCTGAAGGCACGTCTGAGGCAAAGGCCAAGAATCGCTCATTCTGGCTTGATCAAGGACTTTTCGGAGCGGAGTGGCTCATTGGCCGACTTCACTCGGAAGGAAACGTGGAAATACTGGATGACGCGGCTGCTCTTTTACGGCAAATGGACGACGCAATCCTACCGATGCTCGCGCGCGAGCTTGAGGGAGAAATAAGTCCCGAATTGGCTGAAACATTTGTTCGAGCACTCAGGCGGCAACTTCTGTCTCTAGACGTGGGCGAGATGTATTCACGGGTTCGGTCCTTGATCGAAAGATACTCTACGCACCCTTCTCCCGAGATCCGACAAGCCTCCTATGAGACTGCCACAAGATTGCTGGCGCCAGACGCACGGCGAATCTTAGAAGAGGCCGAGCAGCGCGAGAGTGACGCGGAACTCGTCGATATCGTCAAAGACCTCCGGCGAGAACTGTAATGAATCTGCATCCTGTCGGACCATGACGGATGTACATGATCAGAGGCAAAGTCAATCGCTGGGGTCCTGGGCTAGCGAATAAAGCCGTGCACGATCTGAGACTAGACCAAGACGGCTTGTCTATGTATCAAATCACCGACATAGAAGACGCTCGGCAGATCGCGGGTGTGTTCGTATTGGTTTTTAAAGAAGAATCGCGGCATGAATGGATAATGCTCCCAGACCCATGTGTCGCGGTCTTCAACCCCACCCCGGACGCTGACGAGAATTTACCTTCTCCGCTCAGGGAAAGACATCATCTCGTCAAAGGAATAGACGAGGCCGGAGCCTTGCGTCTTGCCACATCTGTCTGCGAGCACCCTGAACTTGTTTCGTTCGTTCAGAACTCTCGCGAGATCTGCCATCTCGCTCCCGGTTTAATTGAAAAGTACGATTTGAAAATTACGGACTATTGGTCTGAGCGTCTGAGCAAGGACCCCTGAAACACCCAGATTCGGGCAGGGACGGGCGCTGTCCTAATTTCAGGTCGATTGTCCTAAATCGAAATGGCGGGTGTCCTGATTTCCCGGCTCGCGTGTCCTAATTCGGACAGCGCCCGATTGTGGGAGCGCTGGCGGTCGATCCGTCTTTGGGGTACGATTTCGCCGAACTTCCTTTACAATGGCGCCGCTTCGTTATTCGATCTGGATTGTGCGCGGCGAGGTGGAGAGATTTTGGAGATGGGGTGCGCCGATGAGTGCGTGCGGACCGCGTCGTGGCGTGGTCTTCTTTCGTGAGTAACGTTTCCACTCAGGGTCCGCGTGGCGCCCTGAATCCGCGCCAGTCCGCGGCGGCGCCGATCGCGGCGGGCCGCAGCGGCGTGTCCCACTCGTCGAACGGAACCGGCCGCAACCATGCTTCGTCCGGGGTCGCCCGCCCTCGCCGTATCGCAATCGCGGTCGGTGGCACTGCCGGCCACACCTACCCGGGACTTGCGCTCGCCGAGAACTACGCCGCGGCCAGCGATGGCGCGGAGCTCCTGATCGTCGGGCGCGAATCCAGTCTCGAGTCGCAGGCCGCCAGCCGCGGCGGTTACCGGTTCGCGGCGATCGCGGCCTCGCCGATGATGGGAGAGCGAATCTCGGGAAAGGCGCGCGCGCTCGCCAATCTCGGCGCCGGCTTCGTTCGCGCGCGGGCGATCTTGAGGGCTGAGCGGATCGAGCTTGCGATCGGCTTCGGCGGTTACGCCTGCGCGGGTACGCTGCTGGCAGCGCGCTCGCTCGGCCTGCGCACGGTGGTTCACGAGTCCAATGTGATTCCGGGGCTTACCAACCGGATCCTGGGCGGGCTGGCCGACCGGATCTGCGTCGCGTTCGAGGAAGCCGGCAAAAGGTTTCCGGCTGAGCGCACCGCGGTGACCGGCACGCCCATTCGCGCCGAGATAATAAAGCTGGCGCGCAAGGTGCACAACGCCCCGGGTGGCGATCGTCCCGCGCGGATTCTGGTCACCGGCGGCTCGCTGGGCTCGGCTTTTCTCAATGAGCAAGTGCCCCGGCTGCTCGAACTCCTTGCGCAAAGCGTCCCGGCGCTGGAGGTGCTGCATCAGACCGGGTATGAGGCCGGCCTCGACGAGCCAGAGCGGGTGCTGGCCAAGTACGCAGGCCGGGGCGTCAACGCGCGCACCACGCGCTATATCGAGGACATGGCTGAAGCCTACCTATGGGCCGACTTTGTGATCTCGTGCGCGGGGGCGAACACGCTGGCCGAACTTGCGGTTATCGGGCTTCCAGTACTTATAATTCCGATGCGTGCGGTGGCCCACAATCACCAGTTCCACACCGCGCGGGTCTTTTCCGCCCGGACCGGAAGCCATTGGGTAGCTGAAGAAGCCTGGGAGCCGGAAAAGGTCGCCGCGGACATCACGTCGATGCTGCGTGACCGCGAGGTCTGGACGGCCGCATCGAATCGCATGCGAAGCTTCGCTACTCCGGGCGCCGCCGGTGCCGTGATCGCCTGCTGCGAGGGATTGCTGAACGGCGCCTGACCCCCCGACGCCGGCGTGCCACTATCTCGCGTGCGCATGCTCACGCGCCGGGCGAAGGCGCAGAGGGTTTTTTCGGGTTCGGGGCCGAGCCCGATCTTTCAAGCTCCGGCCAGTTGATCTTCCACGCGGTTACCTTCTCTCCAAAGTAGATAACAGTGTTCTCATAGACCTTGGTGAAGAGCGGGCTGTAGGCGCCGTCGAGCAGCATCAGCCGCGTAAAGGTGGAGCGGATAAGATTCGGCGGGCCGATCAAGGCCCTTGATCGCGCCGGGTCCACCATCACCGCCACGTCCGGGTCGGTCGGCGAATCCACCGGATGCTCGGCTATCTCCTTGTCGCCCGCGATCAGCACGAGCGCCGGCGTCCCGTCGCGATCCTGAACCTTACCGTCGTCGGATAGAAAACGAATTTTCAGCGTAGTGTCCGTTGGCCGATAGACGATCCCGGTTATCGTCGCGCGCTGAGATAGCGACAGGTCGGGAGTGCAGTCCAGCTCGCCGCCGGTGAGACTGCGGCACGGAATCCATCCGGCACTGTGGGGTTGCACAGGTGCGATGAAGCGTTGTGCGTCCTGGTCCGAACGCAGGCCGCGCACCTGTTGAAAGAGCGTGCGCGCGTCCGCCGGCGCCAGCCCGAAGCGAGCGGCCAGATCCTCAACCGCCGCGGCTTGCGGTATCGATCGCTCGTTCGCATAAGCATAGGCGCGGCGGAAATCCCAGTTACCGAGCTGAGACCACTTCAAGTACGCCATTTTACTGGAAAGAATCAGATACGCGGGCGGCGGGTCGCAATGGGTGGAAGCCAGCACGCCGGCCTGCGCCGCCTCGCCCAAGCGGCTTCGCGCCAGGCGAGCACTGGCGGCGGAGAAGTCCAGACCCGCGATCTCCAGCACCATCGATTGAGCTGCTATCGGGTCGAGGCCATCCGCGATCAATTTGCCGTAGGCTCCCAGTTTGCCCTCCGGATCCGGCGTCGCGTCCGATCCGCAATCTAGCATCCGCAGCAGGCCTACCGCCTGATTGTCATTCGGCGCCAGCAGCGCGCGCGACAGCCAGTACGGGATATGCGTCGAGAGCGAGCCCCCGTCCGCCGCGACGCGCCGATCCGCCACGTACTTGATCCAGTAACCATAATCGAACTGCGCGTTGATGATGGCGTCGGGCGGGCTGTGCTCGCGCAAGTCCTCCAGCGTCATCCACCAGGCATGGTTGATGATGGGCATGTAGTTGCGCGCCTCCAGGTAGCCGGCCTCGGCGGGCACAATTATCCACGCGGCCAGCGCCACGAAGACCGCGGCGCTCAGCGGCCCGGCGTAGCGCGGCTGGCGTTCACGGATGCGCCGGCTGATCCATAGGTACGCGCGGCCGGGAATCGCGCCGAACGCGATCGCGAAGGGCGCGGCCAGCAGCATGACGAAACGCCCGGCCGAAGAGCCCAGGTACAGCGCGGCGCAAAACCAAACCGACACGATCAAAGCCGCGCTTCGATCCTGTGGCGCAGCCTGGGGAGTCGGCATCAGATCGATCAGGATCGCCACCGCGATGGGCGCAGCGATCAGCGCCGGAAGTTGCCAATCGGCTGTGAGCGAGGCGGCCAGCCCATACCGATAAAGACCGGCGGCGCCGATCAGCAAGGCGAAGTCCCACCATCTCCATCGTCGTTGCGGGAGCGCCAACAGCAAGAGGCCAAGACAGCCCGCGAGCGGCACCCATTGCCCGCCCATCCAGCGCGCGAACTTGGTCGGGTCGACCTTCTGGAGCTCGGCGACGATCGACAAAGTATGCGGCCACACGCTCTCGCCGGGCGGACTCGGACGCGCGTGCGCGGCCACGTGCGGCCCGCCCGGATGAATCCGCAGCATGGCAGCGATCGGCCGTGCAATGTTTCGCGCGGTCGCAGAGTACGAGGCGCCGGCCAGCGAGGTCGTAATCCACGCCGCAAAGTAGAAGACCGCGACCACCAGAGCCGCGCGTCGGACTCCGGCTCCGGATGAAAGCTCCGATCGTGCTCTGCACAGCGCCAGTTTGATCGATTCGAAAAACAGGTTCGCCAACAGCGCGATCATCAGGACGCCGTAGGTGAACGACCATCCGCTCCATGTAGCGGCGTGAAGTCCGGTAAACACCGCGCCGAGCGTCGCATAAGCGATCTGCCGGCGCGATGACTGCGCGGCCGACGCCTCGACCAACGCCCAGACCATGAAGAGCGGGAGGACGACATTCCAGACGTCGTCGTCGCTCCCAAGGCTCCGTTCCAGGAAGGTCGGGTTGAGTCCGAGCACGATCGCGGCGGATAAACCGCCCAGATTACCCGCGACCCGGCGCCCGATCGCGAAGGCGGGAATGACCCCGAGCATCCCGATCAACGCCTGCACCAGGAAGGAGCTGGCGGGAATCGGAAACCCGGGCCTGAAAAAAGTGATCAGGCGGTTGAGTGCGATAATCGCGGCGATATGCGGCGAGCGGTTATAGATGTTGGTCCGGCCCACCGGCGCGTTGGCGTAGGTGTCGCGGCAGATGCCGTCCACGACGCGATCGCAGGTCGTTCCCGTCTGCAGATAATTGCGGGCCATGCGCAGCCAGTGGTAGCTGTCGTAGTCACCCAGGAAAGCGTGCTCGCGGCCGTCGTCGCCCGTATAGCGGAATTCCGAAGCGAGCCGGTCGACAATCTCGTGGTTAAATTCCTCCAATTTGGCAGGATGGTCCTTCATCCATGCGCGTACTCCTTGATCGATCGCGGCGCGCCGATCCGGGATATCAGCCGGCAGTTGCGCGTCGACTTTGGCGGCGATCATTTCGCGCAGCCGGATCGCGCCCCATCCCTCGACGCCGCGCAGGGCGCGGGGCAACAGCCGCACCCATCCGACCAGCGCCATCGCGCCGATTAACAAGCCGATACAAATGATTCGATCCAGCGCCCCGCTTTTGCGAAGCCGCTGGTGCGCAGAGAGAAACCGGGATCGAAAGCGACCGGCGGCGGGAGGATTCTCAGCAGCGGGATATCCACTCATCGGGGCAGACGGCCTCACGCACCAATATGATCGAGCGGGCCGGGTTTGTCATCGGTCGGCTAGCAAAGACTCCGAACGCGTCGAAAGGTTTAGAGTTTTGGGTCAACTATCTTAAGCGGGTCTAACGTGCGTTTGCCGGATACGCAATTATCGCGAACGAACTTCTTTCGCTGGCGTCCACGGCCACGATGGGCGCAGAATCCGGCAAACGCTACGTTCACGCGCAAAAAAGAATCAGAGATGCGCACCCGGCGATGGAACAGCGGAAATCGTCAATAGGCCTCCCACACATTGTAATCGTTGGAGGAGGTTTCGGCGGTCTGGCGGCGGCGCGGGCGCTTGGCGATGCAGCCGTCAGGATCACGCTGGTCGATCGCAGAAACCATCACCTGTTCCAGCCCTTGCTCTACCAGGTCGCGACCGCGGCGCTGAATCCGGGCGACATCGCCAGCCCGATTCGACGAATCCTGCGGCGCCAGGCGAACGTCGAAGTGATTCTCGGCGAGGCCGAATCGATCGATCCGTCCGCGCACAAGCTGATCCTGCGTGACGGCGAAATCGCTTATGACTACCTGATAATCGCAAGCGGCGCGACGCATTCCTATTTCGGCCATGAGGCATGGGAGCGCGACGCGCCCGGACTCAAAACGATCGAGGATGCGCTTGAAATCCGCCGGCGCGTGCTGGTCGCCTACGAGGCCGCGGAGCGCGAACCCGATGTCGAAATCATGCGCGAATGGATGACGTTTGCGATCGTCGGCGCCGGGCCGACCGGCACTGAACTGGCCGGTGCGCTCGCCGAGATTTCGCGCCACGTGCTCGCGCGCGACTTCCGGCGTATCGATTCCAAGCGCGCCCGGATCATCTTGATTGAAGGCACTGAGCGCGTATTGCCTTCGATGACGACGGAGTCGTCGAATAGCGCGCGCCGGCAGTTGGAGCGTCTGGGCGTCGAGGTGATGACTTCAACCCTGGTGACAGGAATAGACGCTCGCAGCGTCACGCATGCGGGCGGGCGTATCCCGACGCGCACGGTGATTTGGGCGGCGGGTGTCGCCGCATCGCCGCTGGGAAAGTCGCTTGGCGCTCCAATCGACCGCGCGGGCCGCGTGATCGTAAATCCCGACCTGTCGGTGCCGGGCGCGCCCGACGTGTTCGTGATTGGGGACCTGGCCTCGATTCTCAAGCCCGATGGCAAGCCGGTACCCGGCTTGGCGCCGGCCGCGATGCAGGAAGGGCGGCATGCCGCCCGCAACGTGATGCACGCGGTTGCGGGCGAGCCATTGGAGCCGTTTCACTATGTCGACAAGGGAACGCTGGCAACGATCGGCCGCGGCGCAGCAGTCGCGGAGGTTGGACGACTCAGGCTCGGCGGCTTTATCGCATGGATCGCATGGCTCTTCATCCACATCTTCTACCTGATCGGCTTTCGCAATCGCTTCATCGTTCTCTCCGAATGGGCTTGGGTATATATCCGCAACGAGTCAGGCGCGCGGCTTATCACCGGGGATATCGAACCGCTGCTCGAGCGCGGCGAATCCGGGCAAGGTAAGGGGCGGATCATATCGTCGTGAGAGCGGCCAATGGCGTCGGGGGCTGGAACGGCGAACAGCTTAACGCGCGGAACCACAGCACTTTTGTTTCCCGCATCTCAAGGCATTCGCGGGACTGCGCTTGCTTTTCTGGAGCGGATGCTCGTGAGAAGAATAGAGCTTTCGGGAGAGAGGGTTGATGAACAGAAGAGCATTCCTAAAAGCAATCGGATCGGCGGCGCTGATCCCGATTTTGCCGCGCCGCCTGTTGGCGAATACGAATTTCCGCCGGCGCCGTCCGTCCGATGCCGCGTGGCCATCGCAGTCGGCGTGGAAACGACTCAATGATGCGGTCGGCGGAAATTTAATTCCTGTAAAATTCCCTATTTCGGAATTCAAAACTGATCCGGCTGGCGCCGCAGCCAAGGATCTCTGGGATAACCTGACGAATCCATATTACATCCGCGATCAGCCCGGGCTCACGCAGACCTTGGGATGGGTGGACGCATGGGCTACCAAACCAAGCGTTTACGCTGTCGCGGCAAGAAACACCCACGACATTGCCGAGGCTGTGAATTTTGCCCGCGAAAATAACCTGCGCCTGGTGGTAAAGGGTGGCGGCCACAGCTATCAGGGCACGTCGGATGCGCCTGATTCACTTCTGATCTGGACCCGGCACATGAACGACATCGCGATGCATACGGCATTCGTCCCGCAAGGATGCGAGCAGACTCTGCAACCGCAACCAGCTGTTACGCTGGGCGCCGGAACGATCTGGATCGACGCATACGAGGCGGTTACGACCAGGGGTGGTAGATATGTTCAGGGGGGAGGATGCACGACAGTAGGCGTAGCGGGTCTGATTCAAAGTGGTGGCTTTGGAAGTTTCTCGAAGCACTACGGCTCAGCCGCAGGCAGTTTGCTGGAAGCCGAGGTAGTCACCGCTGACGGCCAGATTCGCGTCGCCAATGCATGCACTAACCCCGATCTGTTCTGGGCGCTGAAAGGCGGTGGAGGCGGCACGTACGGGGTAGTGAGTAAGCTTACACTGCGTACTCACGATCTTCCCGAGTACTTCGGCGTCGTTAACTTCACGGTTAAGGCGGCCTCGGATGATGCCTATCGGCGCCTCATCCGCGAGTTTGTCAGCTTCTACCATGAGAATCTCTTCAACGACCATTGGGGAGAGCAGGCGCACTTTAAACCCGAGAACTCACTCGACATCAGCATGCTCTCTCACGGGCTGGACACTGAGCAGGCGAACAAGGTATGGCAGCCGTTTCTGGATTGGGTGGCGGGTTCGCCGCACGAATATTCGACTGAAGGGAGCCCGAGTATCCTAAGCCTTCCGGCGCAAGGCATGTGGGACCTGCAATCGTGGAAAAAGCATTGGCCGGAATTCCTTTTCCCCAATCCAAATGGCAATCCCCTGATCGGATTGCTTGATCGTGCCCTAAGCTACTTGCCCTGGCAGCCTGCTTTCCGCCGCGACAAACGGCCAGACGCGCCACCCAACGACCTGTGGTGGGCGGGAGACGCAGGGCAAGTCGCCTGGTTCATCTGGGGTTTCGAGTCGCTGTGGATTCCGGCGTCGCTGCTTGACGATAACTCGCAGGAGCGTCTCGCTGATGCATTGTTTGCAAGCTCCCGGTATTCAGGCGTCGAACTGCACTTCAATAAGGGACTCGCAGGAGCGCCACCCGACGCGATCGCCGGGGCGAAGGACACCGCAATGAATCCGGCAGTGCTGACCGCCTTCGCTCTGGCGATCGCAGCCGACGGCCAGGGGCCAGCATATCCGGGGATTGCGGGCCACGAGCCATCGGTGGTGGCAGGCCGGAAAGCTGCGGAGCGCATCGATCGATGCATGAGTCAACTTCGCGCGCTCGTGCCGGACCCGGGATCGTATGTGAGCGAGAGCAATTACTTCGAGAAGGGATGGCAGCAGACGTATTGGGGGAGCAACTACTCTCGCCTCGCTGAGATCAAGAGAAAATACGATCCCGACGGGCTGTTCTTCGTCCATAATGGAGTTGGCTCGGAACTGTGGAGCGCGGACGGCTTCACCAAGCTATGAGCCGCGGCGATCACACCGCTCGCGCATGGCCGGCAATGGGCGGCGCCGCGAGAGCTATCCATGATGTTGGCGAACACGCCCGCGACGGGCGATAATGGAACGCGGATAACGGACTGAACGGAGGCGATCAATGAAAAGATTCGCGACACTTTCGATTCTCGCCGTCGCCATGGCGCTGACAATCTCGATTCTGACGGCAGGACCGGCGGGCTGCGCGGGGTTCTCCGATCCCGAGCTCAAAGCCTTCGATCAGGCCTCGACCGTTTATGTCGCGACCGTGCGCAAGGACGGCAATCAGAGCACGCCGGCGCCCGTGTGGTTCACGATGAGCGCCGACCGCGCGCAGCTTTTGATCCAGGCACACAAGGGCTCGTGGAAGGACAAGCGCATCAGGCGCGGCAGCCCGGTAATCGTGTGGGTCGGAGATCTCACCGGTCCCGCCTTCGTCGGCAGGGCGGAGATCACGAAGGATGCCGCAGTGGTGGACAAGATCCTGACGGATTATTCGAAGAAATACACGATGGCCGCCCTGATGGGGCCGAGCCGCGCGAGTTTCGACAGCGGAGACCGGATCGCGATTCGGATCACGCCCGTCAAACAACTGCCGGCAAACTTCGCGTCGGCACCGGGCACTCCCGCGCCCGCGCTCTAGCGATCTTGATCCAGCCATGCAGGATCGTAAGAGTCGCCGCGGTCATCAAGTGCAGTAAAGGAGAAGTCCTTATGCGTGTCTTCGTCACTGGTGCTACAGGCTTTATCGGTACTGCAGTTATTCCGGAGCTGATTAACGCGGGCCACAAGGTCATCGGTCTTGCGCGCTCCGATGCGGGCGCGAAGTCGCTCGGCGCCTGTGGCGCGCAGGTGCATCGCGGCGATCTTGAAGACCTCGAAAGCCTGCGCAGTGGAGCGGCCATGGCGGATGGCGTGATTCACCTCGCCTTCAATCACGACTTCTCGAAGTACATGGATAACTGCCAGGCAGATAGGCGCGCTATCGAGGCGCTGGGCTCGGTGCTCGTTGGATCAGACAGGCCGCTGGTCGTCACCTCGGGCACCGCGGTGGCCTTCAAGCCGGGCCGCGTCGCGACCGAAGACGATCCGCCCGTGCCCAGCTCGATGATCCCGCGCAGCGCGTCGGAGGAGGCTGCAACCGAGATGGTGTCACGGGGAGTGCGCGCGACTGCGATGCGCCTGCCGCAGGTCCACAACCGCCTCAAGCAGGGTCTCATCACCCCCCTGATCGAGATAGCTCGCGCGAAGGGTGTGTCGGCGTACGTCGGCGACGGGCGCAACCGATGGCCCGCGGCGCACTTGCTCGATACTGCGAGCCTATACAGGCTGGCGCTCGAAAAGGGCATTGCGGGAGAACGGTTTAACGCGGTCGCCGAAGAAGGCGTGCCGCTGCGGGAGATCGCTGAAGCAGTCGGCCGGCGCATCAACGTGCCGGTAGTCTCCAAGTCCCCCGAGGAGGCACCCGATCATTTTGGCTGGCTCGCGTTCTTCGTAGGCAACGACGCCCCGGCGTCAAGCGCAAAAACGCAGGAACGCCTGGGATGGCGCCCAACACAGCCTGGGCTAATTTCCGATCTCGACCATGCGCGCTATTTCGAAACCTGAACGGACCGCGTACCTCCTGGCCGGAGATGCGCGCTTAAATCGATCCTCATCCAAATCAGGACACTACCCCGGAACTGGGCGCGGCGAACCCATCACCTCACGCACGAGGCTATCACCTGTCACTTCTGCGGCCGCCATCAGACCCGAGAGCGCCACGCCCATGATGCCATGGCCGGTACGGCAACTCGCGCCGCATAGATAGAGGCCTCCAACCTCGGTCTTCGAGCCGGGCCGGCGCAGCAGGAATTGACCCGGCGTGGGCGCGATCCCGTAGGACGTTCCGCCGGTCGAGCCGGTGTACCTGGACTGAGTAAGCGGAGTCGCAACCTCTTCAAATGCAATCTGCTCTGACATTCCGGGGAAAACGCGCTCGGCGGCCGCTACGAGCGAGCGAGCGTATACCATCTTGTGGTGCCGGTATCCTTCACTGCGGCGATAATCGCGGCTGCTGGCGTCCTCTTCGCTTACTCCCCACGCCGCTGGTTCGGACGGCACGATAGACATGATCTGGAGGTTGGTGATTCCGGGCGGAGCCACGCGCGCGTTGGTCGGGTCTTTGAGCGATGCGATCGTCGCATAGGCGAACGGCTGATCGGGAAACTCACCACGAGCGACGGCCGCATAGGCGGGCTCGCAGTTGTAGCCGGGATTAATCAGGTAGTTGGTGCGCGGATGATGCTCGGCCTTCAGGTCGCGCCGTATGCCGAGATACAGGACTCCCAAAGCCGGGGACATCTCGAAGCGCCGGGTGCGATCGACGGTCCTGGAGTGAAAGTGCTCGGCGCCGACCAGGCCGATCATCGTGCGCTTCAGGTCCGCATCGGAGATCACGATCGGCGCCTGGATGAAACGCCGCCCCAGGTGCCTGCTGTCCAGTTCGACTCCCTCGACCAAGCCTTTGCGCACGGCGATGCGTTCGACCTTGGTGAGCAGTAGAACCTTGCCTCCGTAACGCTCGACCGCGTCGGCCAATCGATCCGAGATGACCTGTCCGCCGCCTTTCGGATAGTAGGCGCCCTCCATGTAGTGGAGTGCGATGGCCGCATGGACAAGGAGCGAAGCGCGGCTCGGCGGCAGGGCGTAGGTGCCGTTTTGGGCGGTCAGGACCGCCTTTAGCCGCACGTCTTTGGTGCAGGAGTCGAGGAATTCGCCCAAGGTGGCATTTCTCCAGCGCAGGAGCATCAATGAGCGCAGCAGCGTCGATGGCGCCTGGGCAGGATTTCCCATGAGCTTCGAAAACCGATCCACCTGGCGAAGCAGCGTGAGGTAGCGATCGATCCCACGCTTTTCGCGCGGGAAGTATTCGCCGAGGCGGTCGCGAAAAACCTCCATCCCCCTGGGAATCCTGAACTCGAAGTCGGGAAAGACCAGCGTGTCGTATCCGGCTGGATCCAACTCTTCGAACTCCAGATCTTCGATTCCCGCGGCGCGCAGGACCTTGGTCAGCATTCCGTCGGCCTGGCAAGCGCCGATGTAGTGGAGCCCGATGTCGAACTCGTAGCCTCTGCGCCGGAAGATAGTGGCGTTGCCGCCAGCGACGCTGTGCTGGTCCACCACCAGGACTTTTTTGCCCCGGCGCGCGAGGATTGCCGCGGCGGTCAAGCCTCCCGTGCCCGCGCCCACCACGATAACGTCGAAGCGTTCGTCGTTCAGTTCCCGGTAGCGATCGCTCATGGTTTTGACCTCATGGGTTAGTCCGCGCAGCCGCTTGCGCTTGGTTGAGATGGTTGTTAACATCGTTAACATCAAATGTTAACGTTGTCAACATGCGACCGTATCGCTGCCGGGAGGGCTTATCGGGCGTGACGAAACGGATTTTGAGTTCCCGGGCGCGGCGCGCAAGCCCCCTGACGGGACGCCCGCGCGGCGCTTACCATCACGGCAACCTGCGCGAAGCAATCCTGCAAGCAGCGCTCAGGCTCGTCGAGACCGTGGGACCCGGCGGGCTCACGCTTCGCGCGACGGCGCGTTTGGCCGGAGTCTCGCAAGCCGCTCCCTACCGGCACTTCGCCAGCAAGGAGGCATTACTTGCAGCCGTCGCAGAGGAGGGGTTTCGAGCGCTTATTGCCATGCAGCGGGATAGCGCGCGCGATAAGAGCGACCCGATCGAGGGCTTTCAGGCCTTGGGACTTGCCTACATTGGCTTCGCGAGCAGCCACCCATCCCACTTTCGGGTAATGTTCGCGCCCGAAGTAGCCGACAAGCTTGCTTATCCCGCGCTGGCGACGGCGGCGGCGGAAGCTTTTGGCCTGCTGGTGGATGTTATCGCGGAGTGCCAGAGGGCGGGTAAGGTGAGAGAGGGCGATCCGAAGGAGTTGGCGCTCGCCGCCTGGTCTGTAGTTCATGGGTTCTCGGCTCTGGTGGTCAACCGCCAACTATCCGAGCTGTACCCGGTGCAGGTCGAAGAGATGGCCAAGAGCGTGACGCAGCGGCTCTTCGACGGCCTGGTGTTACGTCCGTGATCGGCTCGCAGATCACAAACTGGTACTGACGGTTCGAATTCACTGACGTCCGCCATACAGTCTGGCATGTTTCCATACTTTGTGGAGAAGTGATGAAATCGGCGCGTGGGGCGCGATTCACGCGCGGCGGTGGACCCAGAGAATGCCACCGGCCGCGGCTGAGCGCGAAAATCCC
>Ga0310038_10000054_pt1 | contig 133703 bp, 109 predicted proteins | sample Sb_taG_6_FD_200461 | JGI IMG/M metagenome (GOLD analysis project Ga0310038, IMG submission 200461) | Peat soil microbial communities from Weissenstadt, Germany - Sb_50d_4_PS metaG (v2) (version 2) | ecosystem: Environmental > Terrestrial > Soil > Wetlands > Peat | place: Germany: Weissenstadt... | reverse complement strand
GGAGCATGTGTAACCGCCGGCGGTAAGCCGCTAAACGGGCGCTTTTGCCGAGGGCAGGCGCCCGAAATGGAGACGGCAAGATGGAGGGGGAACGCAGCTCACGAAAGTTTTGGGCAGGTCTTTTGGCGGCACTGGTCGCGTGTGGAATCGCCTCCCTGGTGTCATCGCCCCCCGCAATCGGCATGGAAGGCACTCTGCTTTCCCAAGCCACGGCACCGGGGAGCCCCCTGCCGCCCGGCTATGTCCATAATGACACCTGCACCAGTTGCCATGAGGTATTAGTCAAGTCGTTCCGCAACACAATGATGGGCCATCTTATGATGGGCCAGCCGCGCGACGAGGAGGAAGGCCTCGCGTGCCAGGCCTGTCATGGTCCCGGCCGCGAGCATCTACGCCATCCGAGCAAGCCGTCGCCGGGATTTCTGAGTTTTCGCGAGACCACTTTCACGGCCATCAAGATTGAGAACGAGCGGTGCCTCGCATGCCATCAAAACGGCGAGCGCGGGTTCTGGCAGGCCAGCACTCACGCCTCGCGCGGCATTCGATGCGTCGATTGCCACGCCGTGATGTGTCCGGTGACGGCGAGCGCGCTGCCGGAGCCGCAACTCAGGAAGTCACCGCTTGGCACGGAATTCATCAATCCGTTCGTCGTGACGCGGCCGGAAACGCAGGTCTGCCTGCGCTGCCATCTAGACAAAAAGATGGAAATCAATTTGCCGTCGCACATGCCGCTGCGCGAGGGATTGATGACGTGCACCGACTGCCACAACCCGCACGGCGGACCGTATCAGAAGCAATTGCGGGCGGCGATGGTCAATGAGGTCTGCTACCGCTGTCATGCCGAAAAGCGCGGGCCATTCCTCTGGATGCACGCGCCGGTGGCGATGAACTGCCTCAATTGCCATATCCCGCACGGCAGCGTCAATCAGCACATGCTGACGATCAACATGCCGGTGCTCTGCCAGCGCTGCCACATCGGCACACGTCATCCGAGTGAGCCCCAAAGGAAGGGATCAATTTTCGTGATCAACCAGCAATGCGCCAATTGCCATTCGCAGATACACGGCTCGAACTCGCCGGGCGGGAGATATTTCACGCGCTGAAGCGGGAGAGGAAGCACGGCATCGCTGGGCCGCACCGCGTTTTGCGGCCGGCCCGGGAGGAAAGTCATGAACCTGAAGCGGTTGTTAGCCGGATGTGGAACGATGGCGTTGGTGCTGTCAATGCTTTCGCCGGCAATGGCACAGGTCGATTTCGCGCAATTCACGGCGCAGGGTTCGGTCGAGGCCGGCGCCATTCCCCAGCCTGTCCCCTATGACAACGCGGCGGAGTATCAGCAGTACCGCGATCTGGCGCAGCAGTTCATCGTCCCGCAACTACAGTTGATCCTGGGCGACAAGGCGGAGAACTACTATGTCCAGTTCGACGCGGTAAACGTCGCACAAAAGAACCAGATGTACTCGCTGCGCTTCGGCAAGTACGGTCTGCTCGATGTTCAGGCGAAATTCTTCGAGATGCCACACGACTTCAGCAACGGCGTCGCGAGCACGCCGTACAATGAAGAGGGTGGCAACTTTACTCTATCCTCGAAGCCCACTGGTACCGGACCCAAGCTCCAATCCTGGCTGGATGCGAACGACAAGCCGTTCGACATGAGCCTGCTCGAAGGTGTCGCGGACATCAACGTGCGCTACACGCCAACGCCGTCGCTGACCTTCAGTGCGAACATGGATTACCAGAACCCCACCGGCCAGCAGCCTTTCGGCGGGAGCTTTCTGTTTGGCAGCAACCCCGGTACTTACAAAGTGAACGAACTCTTCGTGCCGATCCAGTACTACACCTATAACTTCGGCACCGGCATGGAATACGCGAAAAACGGATGGCTGGTGGGTTTCCAGTACCAGGGGTCCTTCTTCGTCAACGACTACAGCACGCTGACTTGGGACAACCCCCTCAATACCAGCGGAGTAGGCAGCGCGTGCGTTGATTCCACCGTCTTCACTTCCACCTCGCTTACCGGCCCCTGCCAGGGACGGGCAGCCATGTACCCGAACAACCAGGCTCACAACTTCATCGCGAACGGAGCAGGTGAGCTTCCGCTCAACACGCACGTGATGGGCAGCCTCGAGTACGGATTCTGGCTCCAGAACTCTCCCTTCATCCCACTTACGAGCAACAGCAAGCTGCAGCAGTCATTAAGTTCAATCGGAGTGCCCAATAGCCTCGGCGGCGACGTGCAACCTTTCTTCGCCAACCTCACGATCGACAGCAATCCCATCGAACCACTGAATATCAAGGCGACCTACTCCTATTTCGATTACGACAACCTAACGCCGCAGATCACCTTCAAAGGCGTCAAGTCGCTGAATGACGTAGCGGACCCGCAGATGCCTTTCACCGCTTATCCCTTTTCATTCTCGGAGCAGGATGTCAGCCTCGAGCCAACCTACCGCATGACTGATACTCTGGCCGCGCACTTTAATTTCAAGTGGCAGACCAACCATAACCAGGGGCTGGAGGTGCTGCAGCAGGATCAAACCAGCTATGGACCCGCGCTCGGTTGGAACCCATTACCGTGGCTGACTTTCCGGGCGGATTACCAGCACGCGCACCGCGACTCGCCGGGATACAACAACAACCGTGCTGACCTGGTCCAGATACTTGGCGGGAGCGCGGGACAGATCGAGGAGCTTCAGGAGCTCCGGCGGTTCGACGAGGCCACGCTCGATGTGAACCAGACTTCGCTCTATGCCTCCGCGCAGCCGATCGAACAACTCACGCTGTTTGCCGCCTTCAATTACGACGACTATAACTACCCCAGCAGCGACTACGGCCTGCAGCACACTTCAGACTATTCGCCGTCGGTGGGGGCCAGTTGGGAACCGCTGCCAGGCATGCACTTTTTTAGCGACTACTCGTGGCAGGCGTACGATTGGAACCTACGGTCAGTTGACGAGAGTGCGATCCCCCCGCCGAAGCCTACAACGCCGGGAACAACGTTCGGTTGGACGGCCAATGGCCGCAACCAGGGCAACAATATCGATTTCGGCATGGACATCGCGATACCGCAGAATCGCTTCCTGATGCGGCCATCGCACCTGAAACTCCAGTACACCTACACGGTTGGCAACAACAGCACCCACCAATCGGGGGCTACCGCAGCCGGGGCGGCGTCGGAGGCGATCGACTATCCCGATGTCGGCAGCCAGTTCCAGGAGTTGATGATTCAGTACGAGTACGATTTGCTTGACAACCTGGCGATCAACGTCGGCTACTACTTCACCCACTCCAACGAAAACAATTTCATGGTGGACAACATGAAGAACTACGAGCCGAGCGCAAGCGCAAACTCGACATTTCTCGGCAACACCACCATAACTCCCTACAATGTCAATGTCGCATTCATAACCCTAAAATACAAATTTTAAGGCAAGGCTATTATAGTACTTAGAGGTAGAGGCCGGGACACAAACAACGAATGACCGTCTTTCGCCGCGGTCCAGCGCATTAACCAAGCACCGAGAAAGGAATGGAAGGAAGGAGAGAAGACATGTCGAAGAGTTTGACAACCAAGGCTCGATCAAGACTGCGGATTTGGACCGCGTCGGCCATACCCGCAGTTGCGGCGCTGGCGTTGATCTCAACCGCCGCCTACGCCGCCGATCTCACGGCCGCAGCCAGCAGTTACTCGGATACGTGCGCTAAGTGTCACGGCCCGGCCGGCAAGGGCGATGGCCCCAAAGCGGCCGAACTCAAAGACAAGGAAGGCAAGCTGGTCGCCATTGGAGATTTGTCCGATTGCGCCAAGATGAGCAAGATAACCGATGACGAGATATTCAAGGAGCTGAAAGAGGGCGGCGCGTCGGTCGGCAAGAGCAAGTTCATGACCGCCTATGGCGATGCGATGGAAGACGACGAGATCAAGGGGTTGATCGCGTACGTCAGGACCTTGTGCAAGAAGTAACGGCGTGAGCGCCAGGATCCGGCCGGTGGTAGGCAGCTGAACGCGCGCTTTTGCCGACGGCAGGCACCCCAAACGGAAACGGCAAGATGGAGGAGCAGCCATGTCGAAGAGTTTGAAAACGAAGATTCGATCGAGACTGTGGATTTGGACCGCGTCGGCTATACCGGCGGCAGCAGCGCTGGCGTTGATCTCAACCACCGCCCACGCAGCCGATCTCACGGCCGCGGCCAGCAGTTACAAGGATACGTGCGCGAAGTGTCACGGCCCGGCCGGCAAGGGCGATGGTCCCAAAGCGGCCGATCTGAAAGACAAGGACGGGAAGGTGATCGCCTGCGGAGATTTGTCCGATTGCGCCAAGATGTCCAAGGTTACCGACGACGACATATTCAAGGAGCTGAAGGAGGGCGGCGCGGCGGTCGGCAAGAGCAAGTTTATGACCGCCTATGGCGATGCGATGGAGGACGACGAGATCAAGGCGATGGTTGCGTACGTCAGAACCTTGTGCAAGAAATAGCGGCGCGCGCCAGGCTCCGCAATGAGTCTCGGCGCGCGGGATTGGAAGCGAGCAGACTCAGCCAGCGGCTGGCTTGCAGTTCGTCGGCGGTATGGCCCAGCAGTTGCACTCGCACCTGCCCTGACCACCCTAAGCGGCCAGGTGAAAGGCCTCGCACGGGTGACCGGCTGAACCTCAGCATAGAGCGACCCAAGACAAGCGGGTCCGATCCGAGGGATCGGACCGCTTGTCCCTCGATAACCGGGCGTCGCTTCCCCAGAATCCCGAGAGAAGCAACGCAGGTGGGATATGGAAACGATTGGAGATGAGCCGGGCGCACCGGGAGGACCGGAGCGCGAGGCACGGCAAAATGGCGCCGAGGCCGAACGCCAATTGCCAAGCCTGGCTCGCAACCGGCTCAGCATCGCCGGCCTGATCATTGCCGTCATCGTCCTGGCGGACATGCTTTCCCTGGCCGGCATGACGCTGTTAGGGGTGCAGTTGAACCCCTACGTCGGCATTTTTGCCTACCTGATCGGTCCGGCCGTCATGATATTAGGCCTGTTGCTCATTCCGGTCGGGATGCTGTTCGAACGGCGGCGGCGCCGGAAGTATTTGCCGGGTGAGCTGCCGCCCTTTCCCAGGCTCGATCTCAACGAGGCTTCGGTTCGGCGCGGCTTCCTCGGCGCGGTAGGCTTTTCGATGTTTTTCGTGGTGCTGAGCCTGGTGGCAAGCTACCAAGGCTACCAGTTCACGGACTCGGCGATGTTCTGCGGTCAGACCTGTCACGTCCCGATGAAGCCGGAATTCGACGCCTACGAGGACTCGCCGCATGCGCGGGTCGCATGCGCGGGCTGCCACGTCGGACCGGGCGCCACCTGGTTTGTTCGCTCCAAGCTGTCGGGGGCCTATCAGGTCTATTCGGTAATGTTCAACAAGTATCCCAGACCGATCGAAACCCCGATCAAGGAGTTGCGCCCGATTCGGGCAGCCTGCGAGCAATGCCATTGGCCGCAGAAGTTCTATGGTGCGCAACTCAAGGTCTTCCCGCATTATGGCTACGACGAGAAGAACACAGCTATGCGTATCCAGATGCTGATCAAGACCGGAGGAGGATCTGCCGAGTTCGGCCGCGCCACCGGAATCCACTGGCACATGAACATCGCCAACGAAGTATGGTTCGCGGCTACTGACAAGCAGTCCCAGGTGATTCCCTGGGTAAAAGTAAGGACCCCTGACGGAAGGACCACGGAATACGTCGCCAAGGACAATTCGCTGACCGCAAAGCAGCTCGAGGCGATCCCCATCCAGACGATGGACTGCGTGACCTGCCATGCCCGCCCGTCCCATAAGTTTCTTCCGCCCGATCAGGCGGTCGATGCGGCGTTCGAGGCGGGCCAGCTCGACCCCACGCTTCCCTTCTTGAAGAGGCAGGCGGTCAAGGCCCTACTCAAGCACTACGACTCGCCGGAACACGGGGTCGAGGGAATCGCAACCGCGCTCGATACCTTTTACCAGGATCGCTATCCCCAGATTTATGCGGGGAAGTCGTCGCAAATCGGGACTGCCGTCGCCACCGTGCAGCAGATCTACAAAAAGAACATCTTTCCGTTTATGCGGGTTGACTGGCGCACGCATCCCGACAACATCGGCCACCTGTATTACCCGGGATGCTTCCGCTGTCACGACGGGCAGCACGTCAGCGCCGATGGCCGGGTGATACCCCAGGACTGTGAAACCTGTCACACGGTCCTTGCAACTCCCACCAGTGTCGCCGAGTTCAAGCATCCAGTTGATCTGAAAGATGTAGGCGGTGCGACCTGCAGCACCTGTCACACCGGAGGCGTGCTGTAGCGAATCGGCGCGGCGCAGGCGGGGCAGATAATGGCGCACGGATCAAGGCGGATGGTTAGCGGCTTCGGGCGCACCGTGTGCGTTATTGCCGCAATGCTGCTGTCCGCGGTTGCGGTGGCGCAACCGGCTCCGACGAAGGCGCAGCCCGCTCCGACGAAGGCGCAGCCCGCGCCGACGAAGGTGCTCACCGATAGCGATTGCCTGTCCTGCCATAATCTGAAGGCCAGCGCCAAGCTGCAGGCCAGGCCGGTTAGCGTGTACGTCAATGCGGAGATATTCCAGCCCTCGATCCACGCGAAGCTTGGGTGTGTCGCCTGCCATTCTGACATCCATGCCTTTCCCCATCCCGAGTCGGTCCAACCGGTTTCATGCGCTGGCTGCCACGCGAGCCAAACCTCGGCCTTCGCGGGCAGCGTTCACGCAATCGCCGAGCGGGAGAAGAAGAGCCGCTTTCCGGCCTGTCTAAATTGTCACGGAAACCCCCATGGCATGCGGGCTAAGATTGACCCGAAGTCGCGAGTCTATCCGCTCAACCTGCCGCGCACCTGCGGCACCTGCCACGGGAACCCCGAGCTTGCCAGGAAATATGGCTTTCCGGACGTGTACGGGCTTTACATGGATTCGATTCACGGCTTCGCCCTGACCAGCGACGGGCTCCTAGTGGCCGCCACCTGCGCCAGTTGCCATGGTGCGCACGATATCCTGAGCCGAAAGGACCCGAAAAGCCGGACCTTCTGGAAAAATGTGCCTGCCACGTGTGGCGCGTGCCATGCCGGCGTCGAAGTCGATTACCTTGCCGGAGCGCACGGCACGGCGATGGTCGCCGGGCGCGCGAATGCTCCGGTGTGCACAAATTGCCATACGGCGCATCAGATTGCACAGGTGGGGGTCGCGAACTGGCAAATCAAAACCGTCGCCACCTGTGGCAACTGTCACAAGAAGAGGCTGTACAGCTACCGCGATACTTTCCACGGCCAAGTGACCGAACTCGGTTTCGTCGCCACGGCACGATGCTGGAGTTGCCATGGCCCTCACTTAATTCTTCCGGCCTCCAATCCTAAGTCCAAGGTCGCGCCGGCCAACCTCCAAGCCACCTGCGGCAAGTGCCACCACGGCGTAACCGCGAGCTTTGTCACCTACGAACCACATCCCAATCCGCACGACCGGAAGCAGAACCCGGCATTATATTTCGCGGCCCTCTTCATGAACCTGCTGCTTTTGGGGGTTTTTCTCTTCTTCGGCCTGCACACGGCGCTATGGCTTGTGCGGTCGTTGATGGGCGGGTCGCGGGGGAAGCACAATGGAGTGAGCGGTGAACAGTAACGATTCAAACCGCTATTATTTTCGCTTCTCGCTGGGGCAGCGCTACCTGCACGGCTTGGTGATCATAACCTTTTTGGGTCTTGCCGCCACCGGAATGACCCTGCGGTTCAGCGAGCGGGAATGGGCAAAGTGGCTGGCGCAAATGACCGGCGGATTCGCCGCGGTCCTATCTCTGCACAAGCTCTGTGCGGTGCTCATATCAGCCGGCTTCCTCTACCATGTTGGAGATATCCTCTTCAGGGCGACAGTAAAGAAGGAGCAGGGCGTTTTTTGGGGGCCAAACTCGATGACTCCGCAGCCCAAGGATGCCCTGGACCTTTATCAGATGTTGCGCTGGTTTCTTTGGATGGGGCCGGAGCCGAAATTCGACCACTTTGCCTACTGGGAGAAGTTCGACTATTGGGCGGTGTTCTGGGGAATGGCGATCATCGGCTTCAGCGGCTACATGATGTGGTTCGGACCTTTCTTTGCACGCTTGGTGCCCGGCTACGTCCTCAATATCGCGCTCCTCATTCACGGTGAGGAAGCTCTGCTGGCCGTCTGGTTCATCTTCATTATCCACTTTTTTAATTCCCACCTGCGGCCTGAGAAATTTCCGCTCGACCCGGTGATATTTACCGGCCGCGTGAGCGGTGGGGAATACCGCCACGAGCGCCCCCTGGATTATTCGCGCCTTGATGAGTCCGGCGGCCTCGAAATGTTGCGCAGTGACCCGCCTCCCCGTTGGCTCAACAATTTCTCCCGCTTGATCACGGTTGTTTCGGTCAGCATCGGCTTTTCCCTGCTGGTGCTTACCCTGATCGCGTTTTGGACCGAGTAGGCCAAGTGACAGACGTTTACTATTTCACCGCCGTGGCGCGCGCAGGCTTGTTTTTGCCGCCTGCTCGCCGTATGTTCACGCGCATCAAATTCCAGCATTCCAATGAACTGGAGCGCCAGTACATGAACGCCGCTATCGCGCAAGGAGAATCGCAATGGTATCCGGTGTAGTCATCCTCGTCGTCGCAATCCTCATTCTGAGCGGGGTCAGAATCCTTAACGAATACCAGCGCGCCGTAGTCTTCCGCCTGGGGCGGCTCGTGCGGTACCGCGGCCCAGGCATAATTTACGTAATCCCCCTGGTCGAGCGGATGGTCCGGATCGATCTGCGTACGGTCGTGCTCGACGTCCCGCCGCAGGACGTAATCACCAAGGACAACGTGACCGTCAAGGTGAGCGCGGTGCTCTACTTCCGGGTGAGCGATCCGTCGCGTGCGGTCACCGAAGTGGCAAATTACCTGTTTGCCACCATGCAGCTCGCGCAGACCACGCTGCGATCCGTAGGTGGGCAGACCGAACTCGACGAACTTCTAAGCCAGCGCGACAAAGTCAACGCGCGCATCCAGGCGATCGTCGATGCCCATACCGAGCCGTGGGGAATCAAAGTCATACTCGTCGAGCTCAAGAATATTGACCTGCCGCAGGACATGCAGCGCGCGATCGCCGCGCAGGCCGAGGCCGAGCGCGAACGACGCGCCAAGGTGATCGCGGCCGAGGGCGAATTTCAGGCGGCGAATCGGCTGGCCGATGCGGCGGAAATCATGGGCAAAAGCCCGATCACGCTCCAGCTTCGCTACCTACAGACGCTTGCCGAGATCGCGACCGAGCATAATTCGACCACCGTGTTTCCCCTCCCGATCGATCTGCTCGAGCCCTTTCGCAAGCTGGCAGGCGGCGGCGACGCCGACAAGCCGAAGTAAAGGGAGGTCATCGCGTCGCCGTGGGCAGGTGGCGCGCAACGGTTGCACCGTTGGCGCTGATTTCGACGGCTGCGCCCGGCAACACGGCCGGCAAATGCCGGCTCGGGTGGAGATCTTGGCCGGTGGCCGCGGGCGTGAACGACGACGGGAGGAGGTGGCGGGGCCGGGGACGCCCGATTACGGTTGACAAACCGCGGGAATAAATGTTGATTGCTGATGCTTTAAAGTAAGTGGATGAAGGGAGGCTAATATGCTGGGGAAACCGGAACATGCTATTCTTGATTGTCCCCAACTATATTGTATCGACGCGTACACTTGTAGCCTTTCGTCACGATGTTTGGTAACGAAGCAAAATGCCTTAGGCAAAAGAAGGAGCGAATAGTCATGTCAGAAAGTTCACCGGCGAAGATTCGATCGAAGGGCTGGAGCTGGATGCCCATGGCGGCGGCAGCAGCGATGATTTTAGCGCCGGCGTTGATCTCAACCACCGCCCGCGCCGCCGAAGTCGATCTGAAGGCCGCGGCCAGTAATTATTCGGATTCGTGCGTGGACTGCCATGGTGAGACGGGCACAGGCAACGGTAAAAAGGCGGCCGAACTGAAGAGCAAGCCCGCCGACTATACGAATTGCGCGGTGATGACCAAGCTCAGCGACGATTATCTTTTCAACGTCATCAAGAACGGCGGCAAGTCGGTGGGCAAGGGCAAGGAAATGGCCGACTTCGGCAAGGCCTACGACGACGACGAGATTCGCGGGCTGGTCGCCTACGTCCGCACGTTCTGCAAGAAGTGAGTGCGGCGAGCCGTGCCCGACGGTAATCGCGCACAATTTGCAGTCTCGGAAACCGGCGAAGTTATCGAGAGCGAACCGCGGCGGCGGTTCATGTCGCGTCTGTTCTGGGGCGCGATGGGAATTGTCAGCGCCGGTATCGCGGCGCCGATCGTTTCCTATCTAATCGCCCCGCTGTTGCGGCCGAGCGAGACCAAAGATTGGGTGCGGATGGGAAGGGTCGAAGACCTTCCGCTCAACACTCCCCAGCGGCTCGAGGTCGCCCGGCGCGTGGTCGAGGGATGGGTGACGGAGGATTCGGCGGTGACGGCCTGGGTGGTGCGAGTGCCGGACAAAATCTACGTCTTCGATCCGCATTGCACGCACTTGGGATGCGCCTACCGATGGATCGAGCAGGAAAAGGAGTTCTTCTGCCCCTGCCATGCCGGCGTATTCAGCTTGACTGGGAAGGTGGTCAGCGGTCCTCCCCCGCGTCCGCTGGACCTTTACGCCTATGAGGTCCGCGAGGGCGCCCTTTATGTGGTCCCGATTCCAATTAAGCAAGTGGTTTGACGAACGCCTCAGCACGCGGGCGATTCGGGTGGCGCTCTTCGATCGCCACATTCCGAAGAGCAGCCCGCTGGTCGAGTGGATTTACACGCTCGGCAGCGTGCTGCTGTTCTTCTTCATCCTGCAGGCGGTGACCGGGATGATGCTGGCGATGAACTACGTGGCCAGCCCCGATCACGCCTTCGACGCCGTGCGTTACATCTCGTTGCATGCTCCGCTGGGCCAGTTCATCCGTGGGCTTCATTCCTGGGGTGCAAGCGCGATGGTGGTGGTGATCGGCGCCCACATGCTGACGACGTTTCTGTCGGGCAGCTACAAGTATCCGCGCGAGTCGACCTGGATAACCGGCGTCGTCCTGTTCCTGGTCGTGATGTTGTTCGGATTCACCGGATATCTGCTGCCTTGGAACCAGAAGTCGTACTGGGCGACCGTGGTCGGCACCAACATCGCGGGTGCGACACCGTTCATCGGGGAATACATCGTGCGCTTCTTCCGCGGCGGCAGCGAGGTCGGCCCGCAGACGTTGTCGCGATTCTACGCGATGCACGTGCTGATGCTGCCGGCGGCGCTGCTCGTCTTCGTGGCGGTGCATCTTTTCATGGTCGTGCGCCAGGGCATCTCGGCGCCTCCCAAGCGCCATCCGGAATACGGCCGCCACGGTATCAACACCGAGCTCGGTATCGACCCCGGGGTTGGTGTGGGCGCGCAGATCGGCATCGACGACCAGCGCAGCCGGGCGGCCGACGAATATCATCACGAGAAAGAGGCGGGCGAATCCTTCTATCCGTTTTATCTGGCCAAGGACGCGGTCGCCGTGATGCTGGCGTTTTCGGTGCTGGCGCTTTTGGTCTGGCAGTTTCCGGCCGAGATCGGCGAGATCGCCGACCCCGCCAGCACCAGCTACAATCCACGCCCGGACTGGTACTTCCTGTTCCTGTTCCAGGCGCTGAAGTATTTTCCTGGAAGCTTGGAATCGGTCGCGGCAGTAATGCTGCCGGGGCTTGCGCTGCTGATCCTCGTGACAGTGCCTTTCTTCGATCGGCGGATGCGCCAGCATCCGCTGGACCGCCCGATTGCCACCGGGCTTGCGATCTCCGTGCTGGCCGGCGTGATTGCGTTGACCGTGATCGGCGCGGAGTCGCCGCTGCTCAACCCGTACGTGCCGGACCTGCCGACCGTGGCCGAGGGTCATCGGCTGTTTCACACGCTGAATTGCGCATACTGCCACGCCGTCAATGGCCGCGGGAGCCATATCGGGCCCGATCTGATGCTGGATCCTCTCAAGCACGACAAGACTTGGATAATCGCGCATCTCGAGCGGCCCGGCGACGTGGTAGCGCCCGGTCACCGCACCGCAATGACCGGATTGCTGGCGGACGAAAGCGAGGACCTGTTCGACTACATCAATGATTTGCAGGGCGGCGGCCCCTATAGTGACAAGGCATCGCGTCTCTTCTACCGGAACTGCGGCAAGTGCCACATTGTGGCAGGCCACGGTGGCACCAAGGGTCCCGATCTGAGCGGAATTGGGCTGGTGCGCTCGGTCTCGTTCATCCACCGCTACATGGAGGATCCGAAGGCCCTGTTCAGTCAGACCAAGATGCCGGCGTTCCTGCAGCCCGAGGGCAAGCTAACGCACGCCGAAATCGAGGACGTTGCGCGCTTCCTCGCGCATCAGCGCACCGCGGCGCCGCCTAAAAACTGATCCGCGCGAACCCCGCCGGATAGGGTGGCCCGGACGGAGCACGTTTAATCTCGGGGAAAGAATCCCGAGGTTGCAAATCGCGCCCGGCTTTTGCGCCGCTCGGGCTCGGGATGCCTTGTCAAAACTTGTTCCATGCGAGCGGGAACGCGTATAGTCAGAGTGAACTCCGACAACTAGGTGAAGCATCCATGATGCCCTCGATCGACTTCGCGAAAGCGCCCTTTCTGGTTATCTGGGAAACGACTCAGGCCTGCGACCTCGCCTGCAGTCATTGCCGCGCCTCGGCTCAACCGTTGCGCAACTCCGGCGAACTGACCACCGCGCAAGGCTTCGCGCTGCTTGCCGAGGCCACTGCGATGGGCACTCCGGTGTTTATCCTAAGCGGTGGCGACCCGCTCAAACGTCCCGACCTGTTGGACCTCGTGCGCGAGGGCAAGCGGCTCGGTCTGCGCATGGGAACCATCCCGGCGGCAACCCCAGCCCTTACTCCGGACGTGGTGCGCCAGTTGAAGGAGGCGGGCCTGGACCAGATGGCGTTGAGCCTCGATTATCCGCGCGCGGACCTTCACGACGGTTTCCGCGGAGTACCAGGGGCCTTCGACAAGACCATGGCGGCAGTGCAATGGGCGCATCAATGCGGTCTGCCGCTACAGATCAACACGACCCTGTGGGCTGGTTCGGCGCCGTTTCTGTCCGAGATGGCTGAGTTGGTCGAACGTCTTCGAGCGGTCTTCTGGGAGGTGTTCTTCCTGGTCCCGATGGGTCGCGGCGAGGTCCTGGACGGCGTCGCGGCAAACCAGTGTGAGGAACTGTTCGCGATCTTATACGAGGTTCAGAAAAAGTCGCACTTCGTCGTGAAGGTGACCGAGGCGCCCCACTACCGGCGCTATGTCGCGCAACACGAGGCGGAAAGCAGCGGCAAGCAGTACCAGGGTCACCTCGGCACGGTGCCGATGCCCGACATGCTTCGGCGCTCGGAAGGGCCGGGGCACACCGTTGGGCTTGCGCCTCACGGCGTCAACGCTGGCAAGGGCTTTGTCTTCGTGTCCCACACCGGTGAGGTCTATCCGAGCGGATTCCTGCCGGTTTCTGCCGGAAACGTGCGATCGCAAAGCTTGGCCGAGATTTACCGCGACTCCGCGCTCTTTCGCACGCTGCGTGACCCCGCCGCCCTGCGCGGCAGGTGCGGGCGGTGCGAGTATCGCAGCTTCTGCGGCGGCTCGCGCTCGCGCGCCTATGCGATAACCGGCGACTATCTCGCCACTGACCCGTGGTGCAACTATCAACCTGCCCGGTCCGCCGCTTAGCAAAGCCCCGTCGCCGGCAAAACCGCTACCCCTTGCGAAGCGCAACCGCGGCGCGGGCCGGCTCGATCGCGCCGTAGCAGACGATCGGATCGAACAGGTCGAGTATGGTGCGATCGTCGGACAGCAGGCCGCGCATCGGATGGCCCCCGAGATGCGCTTCAGCGAACAGATGCGCGATCACCGCCTTGCGCGCGCTGCCGGAAGTTTTGAGCTCGAAGGCGGCCTCCTCGAGCAGCAAGGCGGCGGAGGCGGCGTCAGCGAGATAGTTGCCGAAGACGCGCGCGCGCAATTGCGCGACCTCGCGATCCAGACGCGAGATATGCGCCAGCGCCTCACGCACTTCGCCGAGCGCGCGAGCCACCGTCTCACGCGTGGCGGCCAGCAGGGCGCCTGCCGCGTCGACGCGTTCACCGAGCGCGGTGAACGCCGCCTGCATCACCTGCTCGCTGCGCAGCGCGCGCAGGATGTCGAGGCAGATGATGTTCTCGGTGCCTTCCCAGATCGTGTTGCTCTGCGCGTCGCGCAACTGGCGCGCGAGCGGCCAGTTCTCGACATAGCCGTTGCCGCCATGGACTTCGACGGCCTGCGAGGCGAACTCGACCCCGCGCCGGCTGGCGCGCATCTTCGCGACCGGCACGAGCAGGCGCGCGAGCGCGCTATCGTCCGAGGTGGAGGCGAAAACCAGCGCCGCGGCGGCCTCCAGCTCGACCATCATGCCCACCAGCATCTCGCGCATCATCGGAAGATCGCGCAGCTCATGGCCAAACGCGCGGCGATGCCAGGAGAAGATCGCAGACTCGAGGAACGAGCGGCGCATGATGCCAAGGCCCATCACGGCGATGCCGCGTCGCGAGTCGTTGACCATCTCCATCATGCGGTTGATCCCCTGGCCGTCCTTCGCCGTGCCGCCGCTGCCGGCGAGCAGAGACGCCTCGGCGTCGATGAAGTCGACTTCGGCGGTGGGCACCGCGCGGGTGCCGAGCTTGTCCTTGAGGCGGCGAATGGAGATGCCGTTGCGGGAGCCATCGCGGCGCAAGCGCGGCACCAGAAACAGCGCGACGCCGCGCAGTCCGTCGGCGCCGCCCTCGGGGCGGGCGAGCGTCGCGATCGCGCTGGCGTCGACATTTGAGCAGAACCACTTGGAGCCGTTCAGGATCCAACGATCGCCGTCGCGTCGCGCGGTAGTGGTGAGCGTGGCGAGGTCGGAGCCGCCGGTTTTCTCGGTCATGAACATCGCGCCGTCCCACGCGTCGTCGAAGTGCTCGGCGGTGAGATGCGGCATGAACTCGCGCTGCACCTCCGGCGGCGCGAAGCGGCGCACCAGGCCGATCACCCCGCTGGTCATGCCGACCGAGCAGAGCATTCCAATCTCGGCTTGCGACAGCATGTAGTTGAGCGTGGTCGGGACCACCTGGGGCAGGTGGCGGCCGCGGCGGCGCGCTTCACTGTACAGACGTGGGCCGCTTACGCCGGCTTCCCACAGGTCGCGCTTGGTGGCGAGCGCGCCGGGATGATGGCGCACTTCGTCGAGCGGATCGCCCCAGCGGTCGAACTTGACGAGTTCGGGTGAATGCTTGTCGGTGACCTCAGCGCGCGCGGCGACTGGACCGCCGCACAGCGCCCCGACCTTGCGCAGCTCCGGCTCGAGCCAGTCGAAATCGGCGGGGTCGAGCAACCGGCGCATCTGAAGTTGCAGGTTGGGATCGATATCGTACCAGTTAAGTCCGATTGCGCTCTGGAATTCCGCGTAGTCGATCATGGACGGGTCTCCCGCTGCGGCAAGGCCCCAGAGATTGGAAGCATGGCGGCGCCGCGCTCGATTCAAAAGTTACTCGCGCGCGTGCAAGCTGTCCATCGGAGCGCCGGATTCTTCACGCAGCGGCTACTTTTGGAACTTGCGAAAATCCGGCGTGCGCCGCTCCATGAATGCGTTGCGTCCTTCCATGGATTCTTCGGTGCGGTAGTAGAGTCCCAGCGAGATTCCGCCCATCGCTCCGATTCCTTTGATGTGGTCGGTCTCGGCGTTGAACGAGGCCTTGGCGATCCTGATCGCGGTCGGGCTCAAGGCCAGCATCTCGCGCGCCCAAGCGCGCGCCTCGTCCATCAACTGCGCGGCGGGCACCACCTTGTTGACCAGGCCCATCTCCAGGGCTTCCTGCGCCGAATACTGACGGCACAGGAACCAAATCTCGCGCGCTTTTTTCTCGCCGACCAGGCGTGTCAGGTAGGCGGTGCCGAATCCGGGATCGACGCTGCCGACCCGCGGGCCGACCTGGCCGAAGCGGGCGGTATCGGCCGCGATAGAAAGGTCGCAGAGTATGTGGAGGACGTGCCCTCCGCCGATTGCGTAGCCGTTGACCGCGGCGATAACAGGCTTCGGAATGTCGCGGATGACTTCGTGCAGCGCTTCGACGTTCATCCCGCCGCGATAGCCTCCGCCACTGCGCACGGCTTGGTCACCGCCCGAGCTGAAGGCGCGGTCGCCGGCGCCGGTCAGAATCACTACCCCGATCGAACGATCTTGCCAGGCGTCCCTAAAGGCTTCCACCATCTCGTCCACGGTCTGACCGCGGAACGCGTTACGGACCTCCGGACGGTTGATTGCGATGGTGGCGATCCCGTCTTGCTTGTCGTAGATGATGTCCTCAAATGCCATCTGCGTCTCCTTCGGCCGCGGCGCACGCGACCTTTGCGCCACGGCGTTTATGCTACCCATCGGGAGATTTATTTTCCGTGGAATTTGGGCCTGCGCTTTCCTACGAAGGCAGTCGCCGCCTCGCGATGGTCTTCGGTATGGAAGCTCATCACCTCAGACCCGATCGACCCGTCCAGAATCAAATTGACCTGCTGCTTGAGCCGCTTGTTCAACGACAGCTTGGTCGATCGGATCGCCCAAGTCGGGCGGGAGCCCCTAGTTCGCCATCTGGCTCAGGCATCTCTGATTGCAGCCACCGCGTTCAGGCCACCGCGAACAGGCGTCCAGGCGGAGTCGGTTCATCCCAACCGCCGACGTCATCGCAGCGTAAGTGGCGTCCACTTTGACCTGAGCGAGCTCGCCATTGTCAGGGCAGATTACCTCCTTAGGCTTTCTGAAGTCCGCGAAGACGCTCAGCCCGACGGGTAAAAGGACGTAGCTGATGCCGATAGCAGCGATAGCGCCGAGTGCGACCATGGTATCCATAGGTAATACCTCCTGTTGATGCGAGCGGGCCGAGATCATCTCCGCATAAATCGTACCGATCTTCGGCTACTTGGCCTGTGCCTACTCCGACCTGTCGCAAAAGTCGAGCGCGCGAAATGTCCCGCGCACAAACACCTTGGATAAGGTGAGGGTATTAGGACAGCAATGCGCGAGGTAAGCGGGGCATCGCTAGCGGGCGAAGGCCGCCTTCAAGGCGTCGGCGGCTTGCCGCAGGCCCTCTTTGCCCTTGTCGAGCGCGTCGGCGAAGCTGACGAAGGCGTGGGTCACGCCTTCGTACCGCGTACAAGTCACGTTGATGCCGGCGGCGATGAGGTGCTCGGCGAATCGCTCGCCTTCGTCGCGCAGCGGATCGTGGCTGGCAGTCAGGACGAGCGCGGGCGGCAGACCCTTCAAGTTTTTCGCGCGCAGCGGGCAGGCGTAGGGATTGTTTTTTTCGACGCCGGGGTCGAGGTAATTTTTCCAGAACCATTCCATGTCGGCGCGCGACAGCACGTAGCCGTCGGCGGCGAATTCCTTTTGCGACGGCGTGTCAAGCGCGCAATCGGTGACAGGATAAAGGAGCAACTGAAAGTTGAGCTTGGGACCACCGCGATCGCGTGCCATCATCGAGACCACCGCGGCCAGATTTCCGCCCGCGCTGTCGCCGCCGACCGCCATCCGCGACGCGTCCGCGCCAAGAGCGGCCGCGTTTTCGGCTACCCACTTCGTGCCCGCGTAGCAATCCTCGGCGCCGGCTGGAAAAACGTGCTCGGGCGCGAGCCGGTAATCGATCGACACGACTACGCATCCCGCGCCGTTGGCGAGCGCGCGGCAGACGGGGTCGTGACTCTCCAAATCACCAAGCATCCATCCGCCGCCGTGGAAATAGACCAGCACGCCCATCGGCGGACTGCCCTCGGGGGTGTAAACCCGCGCCGCGATTTGACCGTTGGCGCCCTCAATGTGGCGATCCTCGACGCGATAGATCGCAGGCGCCGGGGTCGGATGCGCTTCGACCAGCGCGCGCATCTTGGCCCGTGCCTGCTCGGCAGTTTCCGCGCGCAGGAACATCGGGCCGGCCGCATTGAACTCGTCGAGGATGACTTTCATCTGGGGGTCGAGGATGCTTGCCATGCAGAATCTCCTTGGACCGCGCGTGATCGACAATGGCCCGCGACGATCCAGAGCTCAGCGAGATACTTAAGTTAGGCGGGCTTGATAGGCAAGCGCCCGCACGCGCCGCTAGTTCGCGAAGCGGTGAAAGTCCGCGCGCCAATGCGCGCGGAACCAGGGCTCGCCGTCGCGCGTGCCGTACACGTCGGCGTTGACCATCATGTCATCGCCGCCGATCCGGCAGTCGAGGTTGGTGGTTTCGTCAACCGCAAACGTCGGCGATGCTGACAAGCCATCGCGGTGGGTTTTGTATTCGTCGAAATATAGCCGCGAGCGCATCGCCGCGTAGGCGCGACCGTCGGTCGTGATCGCCACCACGTTGCCATGCGGATTGACAATCTTCTCGCTCGGCGCGACGCCGGTCTCGGTAAACGTGAGCGTGAACGGCTGATCGCCGATGCGTTTGTAGCACAGCCGGTAGGTCTTCGGGGTCCAGAAACCGATTTTGTGCGCGCCCGGTTCGCGCCTGATCCAATCGAGTTGTGTCACCTGTCCATCCCAGCATCCGCGGAACACTGCCGGCAGAGCAGGAAGCGCTTGCGCCGTCATCGGCGCGACGTTCACGGGAGCAGGCGGTGTAGATGGTACGGGTTGGAGCGGCGCGGCCGCAGGCCTCCACAATTCCTGCGGCAGCAATTGAATCGTGTCGCCATTGTCCGCGCTGGAGGGTGCCCACGATGTCGGCGGCGGTGCCGGACGCGGTGGAATATACGGCTGATTCTGCTGCTCGGGTCCGGGGACCTCGAGGGTTGTCTGCGCGCGAGCGGATCGAATCCCAATCGAAGCCAGTCCGCAGGCGAGCGCACATATTATAAGGATACGGGTCCGCATCGAAAAACTATTCTACTAGAATTGAACGCATATCGAGTGCCGCGGCTTTTGGCGACTGCACCGTAGATTGACCGCGAAGCGACAGCTACCATCGGGAAAAGTTCGCAGCCGTTTCCGATCAACTTGGGCCGAGGAAGATGAGCGATCAAAATGTGAATTTCGAAGCAGCGTGGGCGATCAGCCAGGCGCCAGCGACCGGACGCCGCGCCCAGGCGCATCGATTGGCCGACGCGATGCGCCGCGTGATCGACCACCTGGTGCAGGTCGCCGCGCCTGAGGAAGACTTGTCAGCTGCCGCCGACGCGTTGGAGCGCTACGCCCGGCGTTTGTCGAAATATCCGATCTCGCGCAGCTACGAGGGGTTTGCCGAGAGCGCCAACGCCGGCGACCCGCGCGCGTTCTTCGATCACAGCCCGCTGATCGGAATCGCAAATCCGCTTGCGCCGCCGATTCGGCTGGCCGTGCTCGGCGACAAGGTCGAGGGCCGCGGCACGTTCGGCGTCGCATATGAAGGTCCTCCCGGACACGTGCACGGAGGATTTCTCGCCGCCGCGTTCGACGAGGTGCTCGGAATGGCGCAGTCGCTGACGGGTAATCCCGGCATGACGGGGACGCTTACGATTCGTTACCGGCGACCGACGCCGTTGCTGACTGAGCTTACCTTCGAGGCGTACGTCGATCGCGTCGATGGGCGCAAGATATTCACTCACGGAACGTTGTCAGCCAACGGTCTGCTGACGGCAGAAGCCGAGGGACTGTTCATCGCAGTCGGGCAGGAGCGCTTCGCCGCGATGGCGGCGCAGGTCTCCGATCGCGCAAACTCGGCGGATCAAAAACATCCGCCGGAAAGACCGCGCTCGAGAATTAAGGATTAGGCATTAGATCGGGAAGGTCGCTTGCACCGCCGCCGCCCGATGCCTGGCCGACGGGGTTACCCCTCGGCCTTTGGTCTCTTGTAGTAGGGTTTGGCGGGACGCGCGATTATCACAACCGCAATAGCCACTCCCGCTATCAAAGATACTGCTTCCATTATCATGATCATCTTCTTAACTCACCTTTGCGCGCGCGAACCTCATCGGTCGAAGAAGTAGCTCGAAAACGCTTCGGGAAGTTGATCGAAGTCGATTCGCTCGACCGGGTCCCTTCTCGTGCGTGATATCCGATGCGTCGATTTAGAGGCCCACGAACGAGAGAACGATGTACGCCAGCGTCAGGAATGCGAACGCCACGCCGGGCAATTCGCTGAGCAAACTGTTTTGCGCAATACGATTCGCAGTGACAGTCTCGGTCTGCTCCCTTGTCTGCTGAAAAACTGTGAGTCTCTGACTAACCGTGGTAGCAGCCATTTTTCTTTCCTCCCGTAAAAGTTCGTCGTCAGCAGGGGGTACAGCAAGCCTGATGCCAAGGACCGAAGCGTTTATTTCATTGGATTATTTTCGACAGATGCAGTCTTTATTTTTTGCGATTCGCAAAACGTTGGCCACGAGTCGCGAAACCTCCGCCATTTGCATAGCGACCGTCGCCCATGTCGGCTCATCGATGCGAAGCAGCCCAGCGACTGCATGCAGCGCGATTACGTCGTCAAGATTGCCGCTATTGTTACGAACGCGTTACGGAGGCGATCGCATCTCGACGGCTCCCATGGCGTACGCGACGGCCCGAAGTCGAGCAACGCGTAGGTGTGATTCATAGCCGCCCGACGCGCGAGCCCCGGTTTGAGTTGACCGCGTGGCCGGACTCGGCCTTTAATGCCGGTCATGGCTGGAATTGTTTCTTACGGTTCATACGTTCCGTACCGACGCCTCAAGCGCTCCGCGATCGCCGCCGTCCTCGGCACGCCCGCCGGCAAGGGCGAGCGCGCAATCGCGAGCTTCGACGAAGACAGTGTTTCGATGGCGGTCGAAGCAGTTCGCGACGCGCTGAAAGCCGCGCCGCCCGGCGACGTGCAGGCCCTCATCTTCGCAACCACGACGCCGCCCTACGCGGAAAAACTTGCCGCCGCGGTGATCGGCGCGGCCGCGATGCTGCCGGCGGAAATTCGCGCATCGGATATGACCGGCTCGGTCCGCGCCGGATTATCGGCTCTGCTGCAAGGCGCCGATGCGATCGGCGGCGGCGCCAAGCGCGCGCTCGTCGCCATCGGTGATTGCCGGCTGGCAGCGCCCGAGGGCAAGGCCGAGCAGACGACCGGCGACGGTGCGGTCGCTTTCGTGCTCGGTTCGCAGGGCGCGATCGCCGAAATAGAGGCGAGCGCCTCGCTGACGCGCGAGTTCCTCGACACCTGGCGCGCGCAGGGCGAGCGCTTTTTGCATTCGTGGGAGGAGCGCTTCACGCTGACGCAGGCGCATTCTCCGCTGCTCGGCACGGTTATCAAGAACGTGCTGGCGAAGGCGAAAGTCGCGCCGGGCGATCTGTCGAAGGTAATCCTGGACGCGCCCAACGTCCGCGCGGCCGACGAAATCGCGCGTGCGCTCAAGATCGATCCCGCCAAATTCTCCGATTCATTTGCCTTGACGGTCGGACAAACCGGCGCCGCGCACGCGGGCCTGATGCTCGCGGCCGCGCTGCCGTCGGCCAAGCCGGGAGACAGGATACTGGTCGCGACGGTGGCCGACGGCGCCGATGCGATTTTGCTCCGCGTCACGCCGGCCAACGCCGGCTTCAAGCCGGTGCATTCTGTCGGCCGCATGATCGAGTCCAAGGGCGACGTGTCTTACGCCAACTATCTCAAGTGGCGCGAAATTCTGCCCACCGAGCCGCCGCGACGTCCGGATCCCGAGCGGCCGGCGGGACCGCCGATGATGCGCTCGGAGAAGTGGAAGTTCGGTTTTATCGGTTCGCGATGCACCAACTGCGGCACTCCGCAGCTTCCGCCGCAACTGGTATGCGTGAAATGCCATCAGCGCGGCAAGATGGAGCCCTATGGATTCGCCGACCGCACCGCGAAAATCGCCACCTACGCTATCGATCGCCTCGCCTATTCTCTGAATCCGCCGACTGTTAACGTCGTGATCGACTTCGCCGGCGGCGGCCGCTTCCTGTGCGAGATGACCGACTGCGAACCCGACAAGGTCGCGATCGGCGACGAAGTCGAAATGACGTTTCGCCGGCTCTTTACCGCCGACGGCGTCAACAACTATTTCTGGAAAGCGCGCCCCAAGCGCTAAGCCCGAGGAGAACCATCGATGGCAAGCAAAGGAATCAAGGACCGCGTCGCGATCGTCGGGATGGGATGCACCAAGTTCGGCGAGCATTGGGACAAGGGGACGGAAGACCTGCTGGTGGATGCCGCGTACCAGGCCTATGAATCGGCGGGCGTCGAGCCCAACGACATCGACGCATACTGGCTCGGCACCATGGGGTCGGGAATCTCGGGCCTGACGCTCTCCGAGCCGCTCAAGATTCAGTACAAGCCGGTCACTCGCGTCGAGAACATGTGCGCGACCGGATCGGAGGCGCTGCGGCAGGCGTGCTACGCGGTCGCGTCGGGTGCGTTCGATATCGCGATGGCAATAGGCGTCGAAAAGCTCAAGGACTCGGGCTACTCGGGATTGGTGATCAACAATCCGCCCAACGACGGCACCCAGGGCAGCATGACGGCGCCCGCGTCGTTCTCGCTGCTGGCGCCGGCGTATTTCAAGAAGTACGGACTCGACCCCGACAAGGGCAAGGACGTGCTGACGCGCATCGCATGGAAGAATCACAAGAACGGCGCGAAAAATCCCAAGGCGCAGTTCCAGAAGGAAGTGTCGCTCGAGGCGATCAAGAACTCGCCCAAGATTGCCGACCCGCTCGGAATCATGGATTGCTCGGGCGTGTCCGACGGCTCCGCGGCGGCGATCGTCGTCCGCGCCGAAGACGCGCACAAGTACTGCAAGAATCCCATCTATATAAAGGCGCTCTCGTTCATCGCGGGGCCGGCGGAAGGACCGCTGTCGCAGGACTACGATTTCACGACCTTCCGCGAAGTCGTCGCCACCGCCAAAGACGCCTACGCGCAGGCGGGCATCACCAACCCTCGCGAGCAAATCAGCATGGCCGAGGTCCACGACTGCTTCACGCCCACCGAACTCGTGCTCTATGAGGATCTCGGCTTCAGCCCGCGCGGGACCGCATGGCAGGACGTGATGGACGGGTTCTTCGATCTCGAAGGCAAGCTGCCGGTCAATCCGGACGGCGGTCTCAAGTCGTTCGGCCATCCGATCGGCGCGTCGGGCCTGCGCATGATGTACGAGATGTGGCTGCAGATGCGCGGTGAGGCGGGACCGCGACAGATCAAGAATCCGAAAGTCGGACTGACGCACAATTTAGGCGGCGCGCCGGGCCGATGCGTCAGCTTCGTGTCGGTGGTCGGCAGCCAGGTCGGCTAGCCGCGTTGTCATTCTGAGCGAAGCGAAGAATCCCGGTCTCTACTGAGCTGTTAGAACGGCCGGCGTTGTCGAACGCCGGCCGTTCTTCTTGCGCGACTACGATGCAGAACGCCGCTCCACTGCTCAAACGAATAGCCACAATCGTAGTCGTGTTAGTATGTGTTCTATACGCCGGCGAATTTATTTCGGTTAAGTATAGAATTCCCGCGAGCCGCGAGCCTTTCGCAACCGTGCAGATCAATAAGTATTACGCGGTGCCTCAGAAGAGCGGCAAGACCGAGTTCGAGCCGGGCGAGCTGAAGACGCAGACCTGTGTCAACTCGATATTTCCGCACCTGGGTTACAGTCCGTGCTGGTACGTCAAGCGTCACAGAAATCAGCAGATAAATCTCTGACGCCGCACCGCTGCGTCATCCCGCTGCCCTTGACACCGCGCCACCTTCGGGCGAAGACCGACACTAATGGCTTCGCACGACACCGCGCAGCATCGCGTCACGTTGCGCCGCGCGACGGCCGCCGATGCGGCCGAAGTCGCGACGCTGTATATCGCCTCGCGGCGCGGCGCCGCCGCCTACCTGCCCACCGTCGGCACTGACGCGGAGATTGCGGCCTTCGTGATCGATCGGATGGTGCCGGAGCGCGAGACCTGGGTCGCACAGGCGGGCGGGCGAATCGTGGCGGTGATGGTGCTCGACGGCGACATGGTCGATCAATTTTACGTATCCCCAGCCGACCAACGCCGCGGCGTCGGCGATGCGATGCTCGCGCGTGCGAAGCAGCTACGCCCCGCGCGACTTCGCCTCTATGCGTTCCAGCGCAACACTCCCGCGCGCCGCTTTTACGAGGCGCGCGGCTTCATCGCAAAGGAATTTACCGACGGCGCCACCAACATGGAACGCGAAGCCGACGTGCTCTACGAATGGACGCCTTGCACAGGCAGGTTGCCGGGTCTATAGGCGAGCTGCGATCGGAGACTCAATACGGATATCCCGGGTAAAAGCCGCTTCACTTCCGGCCCTGCCGTTGTCGCCTATATCAGCGCTGTTGGACTGATAGTTCATCTGCCTAACCCCGGCGGCTATGGTTTGTTCATCGACGAACTCTACTTCCTGGCCTGCGGTGAGCACCTGAGCTGGGGATACGTCGATATGCCGCCGCTCACTGCGTTGCAGGCGTGGGTGGCGCGCGCACTATTCGGCGATTCACTTCTGGCTATTCGGCTACTGCCGGCGCTCGCTGGCGTTGGACTGGTTCTTCTCACTGGCGCGCTGGTCCGCCAACTTGAGGGCGGAAGATTTGCGCAGGCGCTCGCCGCCGTGGCCGTTTTGGTGACGCCGTTCTACCTGGCTTTCGACGATTATCTCTCGATGAACTCGGTCGAGCCGCTCTTGTGGATGGGTTGTGTGCTGATAGTTATCCGCATGATCAAGACAGGCGACACGAGACTTTGGATCTGGTTCGGAGTGCTGGCCGGTGTAGGTCTGGAAAACAAGGACACCATGGCGATGTTCGGCTTTGCTCTCCTAGTAGGTCTGCTGATGACGCCCGAGCGACGGTTAATGGGCAGCCGATGGTTCTTCGTCGGCGGAATGACGGCGATGCTGATCTTCCTCCCCAATCTGATCTGGATGGTTCAGCATCACTTTCCCCACCTGGAGATGCTCGCCAACATCAAGCGCAACGGGCGCAATGTAGCTCTCAGCCCGCTGGCGTTCATCGGCCAGCAAGTCCTTGGCATGCAGCCAGTGGCGTTTCCAATCTGGATTTGCGGTTTGTGGAGCTTCCTCTTCAGCTACCAGGGCAGACCCTACCGGGCGCTCGGATTGGCCTACCTGGTAACGCTCCTGACCCTGTTGCTTGCGGAGGGAAGGTTCTACTACCTGGCTCCCGCCTATCCTATGTTGATTGCCGGAGGCGCCGTCGCGATCGAGCGCTGGCTAACGGCGCCGCAATGGCGTTGGGTGCGCCCAACCTATCTTGGCTTGCTGGCAGTGACCGGTGGGTTAATTGCGCTGACCGTGCTGCCCCTGCTGCCACCTGAAACGTACATCCGCTACACGCACTTCATCGGCATCTCGCAGCCGCGGATCGAACACCGCCAGACAAGCGAGTTGCCGCAGTTATTGGCCGACCGTTTTGGTTGGCCCGAGATGGCTGCGGCCGTCGCGAAGGTTTACAACAGCCTACCCGCCGATGAACGAGCACAGACGGCCATTTTTGGACAAAACTACGGCGAGGCAGGAGCGATCGACTTTTACGGGCCGAAGCTCGGTCTGCCCAAAGCGATAAGTGGCCATGCGAACTACTGGTATTGGGGTCCGCGCGAGTATACCGGCAAGATCATGATTATGCTCGGCGACATACCACGCGAGCGGCTTGAGCAATACTTTGCTCGAGTCGAAGAGCGCGGCTCCGTCGGTCATCGATACGCAATGGCCTCAGAGCACTTTACGATCTATCTCTGCCGCGAACCGAAGGGTTGGACAATCGATCAACTATGGCCGAAGTTGAAGAACTGGGACTAATTGCCCCCCAAAGGAGATGGTGCGATGGCCAAAATCGATCTCGACAAAGTTCCCCGCTTCTCCCAACTCCCGATCAGACCCGACAAGCCCAAAGAATCGTCGTGGGGCGTATTCGGCGACGACGACGAACTCGGATGCCTGAATTTCCTGACCCCCGAAGGCGTTATCGACGCGGCGCGCCTGGTCCGCAAGGGCACGGTCTTCCGGCTCGATACCAGGATCAATTACGCCAACCCGCCCTTGTTCGCCCGGGCTCCCGCCAAGCACAACATCATGAGCTTCGAGCGCTTCGGCCTGCTCGGTTTCGACGACTCACTGGACAGCTACAACACGCAGGAGGGAAGCCAGTGGGACGGCCTCGCCCATGTCGGCAGCCCGCGCTACAAGGCGTTCTACAACGGAGTGAAAGCCAGCGAGATCAAGGATGGGCCGGGCGGGCGCCTCAGCATCCACAAATGGGCCAACAAGTTTGTCGGCCGCGCCGTGCTGCTCGACGCGTTTCGCTACCGCATCTCGCACGGCCGCACGATCGATCCGCTCACGTCGGAAAAGTACAGCCTCGACGATTTGAAGGAAACCGCCGTCGCGCAGAACGTCGAGCTGAAGCCGGGCACGATTCTGCTGATTCGCACCGGCTGGATGCAGGCGTACGTGGCCGCGTCACCGGAGGACAAGGCCGCGATGGCGCCGCTCGACGCGCTCAAGGCCTGCGGCATCGACGACAGCAGCGCGATGGTCGAATGGTTCTGGGATCATCGCCTCGCCGCGGTCGGCACGGATTGTCCCGCCGTCGAGCCGTGGCCGTGGGATTTCAAGAACGAGGGCGCGCTGCACTACCGCACGCTATGCCTGCTCGGCCTGCCTATAGGCGAGCAGTTCAACTTGGAGGAATTGGCGGCGGATTGCGCCGCCGACAAGCGTTACGAATTCATGCTGGTGTCGGTGCCGATGAATCTGGAGGGCGGCATCGCCTCGCCCCCCAACGCGGTCGCAATCAAGTAAGCGCGCAGTCGCAGGTCACCTCGCCGAGCGCGCGGTCTCGGCGATCGCGATGCGCACCGCATTCTCCATCGTCGCAAGCGCCATGCTGGGCAGGCTCCGATGCCGCCCGGCCTGGCGCGCCTCGTACGGCAGATGGATGAATCCCACCGGGACGTTGGGCTTGCGCCGGAGACTGTGCAGCGCCGCATACATCAGCGCGTTGCACGCATACGCACCGGCCGTCAGCGATACGCTCGAGGGAATCTCCTTGCGATCGAGTTCGCGGATGATTGCGCGCAGCGGCAATCGCGAGAAGTACGCGTCTGGCCCGCCGCGAACGACCGGCGTGAAGCCCGGGTCGCCGCTTTCGGCGAGCGCGCCGCGTTCGTCGGCAAGATTGATCGCGATCCTTTCCAGTGAGATCGCGGGCCTGCCGCCCGCCTGGCCGAGTCCGATCACCGCGCGAGGCCGGTAGCGCACGATCGCGCCGGTAATTCGCCGCGCAGCCTTGGCGCATCCAACTGGCGCCCGCACCGACTTTATCCGCAGCCCGCCAATCACCACACCGTCGAGCCGCCGGGCAATTTCCCACGACGGATTGAAGCGCTCGCCGTGAAATGGCTCGAAGCCGGCGAGAATCAGGATCGGGGGCATCGACGCATCCCGCTATTTGCGCCGCGGATGCTCTATCGGCAGATCGTCGCGGTTTCCCCATTCCGCCCACGACCCGAGATAATTTCTCACCTTCGCATAGCCCGCAATTTTGAGCGCGATGTAGGCATGCGCGGCGCGGTATCCGCCCTGGCAGTAGGTCACTATCTCGGCGGCGGGATCGAGGCCGATGGCTTCGAATTGCGTGCGCAGCTCGGCGGGCGATTTCACGGTTCCATCGGCGCCAAGCGCTGCCGTCCAGTCCTGATGGAACGCGCCCGGAATCGCGCCGCCATGTTTCGCGCGCACACGTTCGCCGAAGTATTCCTCATCGCTGCGTACGTCGAAGATTTGCACCTCGGGACGCCCGATTCGGTCAAGCAAATGAGCATATGTTGCGAGAATTTCCGCCCGCGGACTGAGCTCGAAGTCCGTGCCGGCGAACTTGTCAACCTTGGTTGTCAACTTTTCACCGGCCGCCGCCTTGAGTCCGCCGTCTAGCATTCGGGCCTTTGGATGCCCCGCGTATTCGAGCGACCACTGGCCTCGCGATGCGCGCATTCCGGATTCATTCTCGTAAAACACGACGGTCTTGCGACCGGTGATTCCGAGCGCCGAAAATATCCACTGGAGCTGCGCGTCGAACTGCGCGATGCCGCGCTCGGACGTATCAGTATGATGAAACGGGAAAGGATCGAAGTGGCGCGCGCCGCGTAGATGCCCGCCGTGAAAATCCTTGACGGGCCGCGTATCGACAAGGATCAGACTGGTGTCATCGCGATGCTCGCGCAGCCATCGCGCATCGACCATCAACTCTGTCTTGTCTTCGGCGCGGGCAGTTTTTTCCTGATTCAAAATCACCTCCGCCACACACGGATCTATCTGTCGATTCCGACCGCTTCGCTAATAGAGCGAAATCCACCGCGACGGAGCAAGTCCGCCAGTTCCGATTTCATTCTCGCGACCAGGCCGGGGCCCTCGTAGATCAGCGCGGTGTAAAGTTCGACGAGCGAGGCGCCGGCGCGGATGTGCAACCACGCGTCCTCGGCGCTGGCGATTCCGCCGACGCCGATGATCGGAATTTGCCCGCCGGTGTGCGTATGGATGTCGCGGATCAACTCGCGCGCGCGAATCAGGAGCGGACGGCCGCTGAGTCCGCCCGGATGCGGCGACGAGACGCCGACGGCCTCGCGTGCGACAGTTGTGTTGCCCGCGACGATTCCGTCCACGCCCAGCGCGAGCGCGGCTTCGCACATTCGAAACAGCTCATTTCGTTCCAGGTCGGGCGAGATTTTCATCAGCACGGGCCTCCCGCGTGCCGAATCGCTAGTATGTTCGCGCACCGTCTTGAAAAGCTCGCTCATCTTCCTCGGCGATTCCCAGTCGCGCAGCCCGGGCGTATTCGGCGAGCTCACGTTGATGACGATGAAATCGGCCAGCGGCCCGAGCCGTTCGATCAGGGCGGCGAAGTCAGCGGCAATCCCTTCGGGCGGCGTGTCCTTGTTCGGCCCGAAGTTGAGCGCGAGAGGAATCGAAATCCCGGCCTTGCGAATCCGCTCGATTCGCGGTGCGACCGCCTCCATCCCTTCGCTGGGAAACCCGAGCCGGTTGATAAGCGCACGACGTTCGGGCACGCGCCATAGCCGCGGTATTTCATTTCCCGCCTGCGGGCGCGGCGTAATCGTTCCCAGCTCCGCAAAGCCGAATCCGAGCGTCTCCCATCCGTGGACCGCGACGGCGTCCTTGTCCATCCCGGCCGCCAGCCCAATCGGGTTTGGAAAATCGATTCCCAACAGCTTGACTCCGAGCTCGGGACTGTCCCGCGGCGGCGCGAAAGCCGGCAGCGCCGAAAGCATCTGCAGCATCATCCGATGCGCATGCTCGGCATCGCGGGCGAACAGGTATCGCTTCAGGAAGTGCCGATAGATGGCGTCGATTATCGAAACGGCGGACACGGCGGCTTTCGAAAGCAAATGTCGCAGTTCGGCGCGGCGGGCGCAATCGTAACGTATTGTGGATTAAGCGCAGATGCGCCTGATGCAGTCGCACCGCGACGTGGAATAAGATTAGGCAGGAGTGCTGGCGTCAAGCGCCCGGCCATTTGCGGGAGGCGTGCGGATCGCATGGAAAATCAGGCGAAAATGCAAGTTAAGTTGATCGACTACGCCCAGCAGCCGCTCGAAAAACTCTACGCGGCGTTTCGCACCTGCTATTCCTCCGACACGCCAATCGAAGTCTGGGACAAGATCAAATCCGAGAAAATTACCCACGACAAGATTCGCGAGTTCATCACCGAGCGGCTGAAGACCGGCCACGCTTCTCCGCTGGAACAAATCGTTTTCTGGTTCGCAATCGCCAACGTCTCGCGCTCGCTGTCGCATCAGTTCGTCCGCCATCGGATCGGAATCAGCTTCGAGCAGCAAAGTCAGCGCTATGTGAAATTCAAGCGGGACAAGCTCGCGTTCGTGCTGCCGGATTCGTGGTCGCGCGCGGGGCTGGAGAGTGAATTCTCCGATTTGCTTTCGAAGACGTCCGAGCTCTACGCGAAGGCGCTGAAGGCCGGGATTCCAGCCGAGGATGCGCGCTTCGTGCTGCCCAACGCCGCGCCGACGAATTTTCACGTGATGGTAAATTTCGCCGAGATGCTGCACATCTGCGATCTGCGCCTGTGCGTGCGCGCGCAGTGGGAAATCCGCCGGATGGTCGCGATGATGCGCGCGGAAATCAAGCGCGTGCTGCCGGAAATCGGCGTATTCCTGCAACCCAAGTGCGGCGAGAATCGCATGGGCTATTGCGACGAGTCGCTCGACGAATGGCAGAAGTGCCCGCTGGGCAAGGTGCGGCCGCATAAATCGAGCCTGTTCGATCTTTACGACCGGTACGGCTCGCGCAAGGCGCAGGCGCTGGGCGAGGCCGAGTATCGTGCGGTCGAGGAAAAAGAGCAGTTGTAGTTTTCCAGGTTCCAGTGAGCGACTATTCCCCACCGGCATCGTTAGGCGATGCGATCGCGGCATTCAACCGGGGTGCGTATTTTGACGCGGCCGAGATGTTCGAGACGGCGATGCATGCGGCCGGCGACGACGACGATTTGAAGGCGCTCATCGTCGCGTTCAATCAGATCGCCGCTGCGCTCCATCTGCGCTTCGAACGCGGCGGACGGCAGGCCTCGATCAACCTGATGTCGCAGGCGATGCTCGCGCTCGACGACATGAAGCCCGCGCGCGGCGGAGTTGACGTCGAGCGGCTGTGTGTTGAGCTGGAGGCCTACACCGAAGAGGTGCGTGCGGCTCCGCGCGACGAGCGCGACGGACTCAAGCATCGCGCGCGGATTTTTCTTGAGCGCCGCCGCGCCCCGAAGATCAATCGCCGCTGAAGGCAGCCGAAGACACGAAGTGGGCGCTTCCGAGCGCAGCGCCGTAGGCGGCCCGAGGCGGAGCGGACGCGGAGTCGAGGGAAATTGAAGATGATGTTGACGCGCGAACAGATCTCCGGCGGCCTCAAGCGCGCCCGCTACGTCACCAACGAGCGGGTCGAGACGGCGATCTTCCTGGCGCTCGCGCTCGAAAAGCCGCTCCTGATCGAGGGCCCCGCCGGCGCGGGCAAGACTGAAGTCGCCAAGGTGCTCGCGGAAATCCTCCACACCGAACTCATCCGGCTCCAATGTTACGAGGGACTCGACGAGGCGCGCGCGCTGTACGAATGGAACTATCAGAAACAACTTTTGCGCATGCAGGCCGGCGAGCAGCAGGGCCTGCGATGGGAGGAACTGAGCGAGCACATCTTCTCGCGCGACTACCTGCTCGAGCGTCCGCTGCTCAAGGCGATCACCGCGCCGAGCCGTGTCGTGCTGTTGATCGACGAGATCGACAAAGCCGACGAGGAGTTCGAGGCCTTTTTGCTGGAATTGCTTTCCGACTTCCAGATAAGTGTTCCCGAACTGGGAACGTTGAAGGCCCACGAGCGGCCGGCGGTGATTTTGACCTCGAATCGCGCGCGCGAACTGTCGGAGGCGCTGCGCCGCCGATGTCTGCATTTGTTCATCGATTTTCCGGGCACCGAGCAGGAGCGAAAAATCATCGAGCTCAAGGTGCCCGAGCTCGACGCGAAGCTGGCGGCCGAGGCGGCGCGCTTTGTCAGCGCGATTCGCAAACTCGGACTTCGCAAGCCCCCGTCGATTGCGGAGACCCTGGACTGGGCGCGCGCGCTGGTGCGCCTGGGCGTGCGCGAACTGGACACCGACGCGGTGCGCACGGCGCTCGGCGTGCTGCTCAAGCACGAGGACGATCGCGCCAAGGTCGAGTCGAAAGCCTCGGCGCTCGCGCCGCGCACGCGATGAATTCGCGGCGTTGCTAGATGGCTGCGCTTCGCGATCAGCTCGTCAGCTTCATCGCAGCGCTGCGAGCCGCCGGCGTCAGAATCTCGGTCGCGGAATCGATCGATGCGATGAACGCGGTCGCGGCTGTTGGGCTCGAGCGCGCGCGGATGCACGAGGCGCTGGCGGCGGCATTGATCAAGGACGAAGCCGACCGCGCGACCTTCGACGAATCGTTCAACCGTTTTTTCGCCGCGCCACGGGCAAATCGCGGCGAGCATCCCGATCAACGCGGCGAGCAGGTCTCGGCTGCCGCGGGCCGCGGCCGTCCCGGCGAGAATCCGTCACCGCGCGACGATGCGCTCGCGAGCACTCGCGATGAGAAATCGCTTTCGCTGCCGCCGGAGGCGAAGCCTGCGAAGAAAACATCGGCGGCGCGCCGCCAAGACACTGAAAAGGGAAGAGACGAAGAAGAAAGTAAAAACGCCCGGCGCCATTCCGATCGGATCCGCGGCCGCCGGGATAACGGCGAGCCCGAGACGCGCGAGGAATCGCCGACGCCCGGCATCGACGCCACGCGCGTTGCGCGAATCCGCGCGATCGAGCGGACGCCGTTCGACAAATTCTCCGACCTCGATTACGACGAGGCGCGCGACGCGCTCGCGCCGCTGATTCGCCGCTTCCGGATTCGGCTGGGACGGCGGCTGCGACTCGCGCGGACCGGCAGGATCGACTTCCGGCGCACGATTCGCGCGGCGCTACAGCGCGGCGGCGCGCTAATCGATCTCAACTTCCGCGCGCGGCGTCCGCGCCACGTCGATCTCGTAATCCTGGCCGACATCTCGGGTTCCGTCCGCTACGCGGCGCAGCTGATGCTCGAATTGATGGCGGGCGCGCGCGGATACTTCCGCCGCGTCAGCAGTTTCGTGTACGTGGACCATCTGGCCGAGGCGGACTTCGAGGATGGACACCTGGTAATGACGCCGGCGCTGGACCTGTACGCGCGCTCGGATTTCGGCCGCGTGCTCGGCGAGCTTTGTGAGCGCCGAATCGGCTTGCTGACTCGCGGCACGATCGTCGTGATTATGGGCGACGGCCGCAACAACCGGCTGCCCGCGCGCGCCGACCTGCTCCGTGAGATCGTGCGGGCTTGCCGCGCCGTGGTGTGGCTGAATCCGGAAGATCCTGCGCGCTGGGGCACGGGAGACAGTGCGATCAAACAATACGCGCGCGAAGTGAACGCGATCGTGCCGTCGCGAAATCTACGCGAGCTTCAAGTCGCGCTGGCCGCAATCGCCTGGCGCCAGGGATGATCAGAAGTCGAACAGCTCGCGCATTTTGGCGAGCAACCATCGATGCGTGCCGCCCTTGCCGTCCATCGTCGCGCCGGATGAGAGCTTTTCCAGCCGGTCCCGGTTTCGTTCAGCAATAATATCGCCGATGCTGGCCGCCGCGTCGGGATGCTCCTTGAAGAGGCGCGTGAATCCTTCGCGGTCCATCTCGATTACTTCCAGGTCGGTGAGCGCGCGCACGCTTGCGTTGCGCGGTTCGCCCGTCATCAGCGCCATCTCGCCGGTGATATCTCCGCGGGCAATTTTGGCAATGTGGCGGATCTGGCCGTCGGCAGTATGACCGAATACTTCGGCTTTTCCGCTGCGCACGATGAACATCGTCTCGCCTTGCTCGCCGGCGCGCACCAGCATCTCACCCGCGCCAAACTGGCGCACCGCGACGGTCGGCACCAGCAATCGGAGCTCATCGTCGCTAAGGCCGCGCAGCCAATCGACCTGGCGCAGGTCGGCCATCAGTTCCCGCTCGAAGTCTGCGTCGGCTCTGTCTTCGTCGTCCTGGCGCGCGTCGCGCACATGGACGGTGCGGGTCGGGAACGGAATCTCGATCGAATGGCGTCTGAGCGCGTACCAGAGGCCCGACGCGACGCGATCGCGCACGTATTCCTGCACGCCGTAGTCCGCGATGCAGTATCTGATCCGGTATTGCACCGAGAAATCGCCATATTCCCACGCGAAGACCTCGGGCTCCGGCTCGCGCATCACCTGCGGCACGTCGCGCAGCAGGGTGAGCACGACTTCGCGCACGTGATTGGGCGGTACGTCGTAGCTGATCCCGACTTTCATTTCGTCACGCACGGCGCCGGTGGCGTAGTTGAACAGCACGTCCTTGGCAATCACCGAGTTGGGAATCTCGAGCCGCTCGTTGGCGCGCGTTACGATCGTCGTCGCACGCCATGCGATTCCCTTGACGCGCCCGAGATACTGCCCGCTACGGATCCAGTCGCCCGGCTCGAAGGCGTGCCCCATCGAGAGCGACATGCCGCTGAAGATGTTGCCCAGCGTCTCCTGCAGCGCGAAGCCGAGCACCGCCGCGAACACAGTGGTGGTGGTCAGGATCGAGAGCGGCTGCACGCCAAAGTCGGTGTACAGCACCGCCATCAGAACCGCGAACCACAACACGAGCATCAGCACGTCTTTGCCGATGGTCGAGAAGTGGACCCGGCGGCGGCGCGTCATTGCGTCGATGGCTTCCAGCACCAGCCGGATCAGGCCGAACAGGAACAGTACGAAGGCCGCGACCGCGACCTTCTCGCCGACGGTGTCGTTCGGGATAAAGCGCGACCCTGCGTCGATCAGAATGCTGCCCGACAGCAGCAGGAAAGTCGTCGGCGTCAAGGCGCGCTTGCGCCGGCGCACGGCGAAGGCGCCCAGCAGGGCGATCAGGACCAGCAGGCTTTCGACGAAGCCGCGCAAATCGCGGTGCAGCACGGTCAATCCCAGCATCGCCTGGAGGGGTGTCGGAGCCATCGTTCAGATCCCCGCGGCCGCCGCGACTTCGTCGAGCAGTTTCACCGCGTCGAAATACTCGACTGCTATCTCGCGCGCGGCCCGGGCATGGCGCGGATAGTCGGCGTTGATTTCCCCGATCGCATCGACCGCTTCGTCCGGCGTGTCGAACCCGAGCAGCCCCGCGCCGGTGGGAATGAACTTTTCAAACCCGGTCCGCTGCGTGACGACCGGACGTCCGGCCGCCAGGTAGCAAACTGTGCGATCGCTGAACCATCCGGTGCGCGTCCTCACGTAGATGTCCTTCGCGACCGTGAACTCACCGCGCGACCGGCTGATGTACTCGCGATAAGCATCGACATCGAGCGACATCGGCACCGCCGGCGTGAGGCTGAATCCCCCGGCGATCGCGCGTTCGTAGTCGGCGCCGCCGGTCAGGTTGGTGGCGATCTCGATCGGCTGATTCGCGCGCGCCGCGACCTCGAGCGCCTTGCGAAAATTCAGATGTTTGGACCAGTAGTAGGTCTCGCCCGCTATTTCCATGTCGCTGCCGTTATTCTGCCACGTGCCGACGGTCGTGAACGCAGGCGGCTGTGCCGCTCCGACGCCCGGATGCCACTGTTCGAGATTCACCGGCGGACGGGTCGGATGCCAATCGAGGCCGGCGGTGGGCAGCAGGCAATCGGGCGCGCCGATATTGTAGCAATACGTGAAGAACAATTTGTGCGATTTGGCAAATGCCGTAGTGGTCGGAATCTTGCGCATGAGCTCGAGCTGCATCACTCCCGGGTCGGTCTCCAGGTACACCAGGCAGCGGCTGCGCTCGTGCTCCTGACGCGGCTCGGTAGCACCGCACAGATTGATTATCGCGTCGGCGTCGCGAAACAGATCCATGCATCGTTCGCGCGACATCCCGACGTATTGCTCTTTCACCGAGTCCAGGAAAGCCCACCGCTCGCCGAAGCCGAAGCGCTCGAGCACGCCGCCCAGGACCTTCAGGTTGCGCGACGGATCCGTACTGATGGTTTCGATCGTCGGATCGTACACGTACGCGCGGTGATCCTCGATGTAGTAAACGTCGAGACCAAGCTGGCTGAATCCCAACAAGTGATGAACCAATTGCCAGATCACCCCGGCGAACGGGTACCGCGCTGCCAGATGCAGCACGACGACCTTGCCCTTGCGCTTGAGCTTCACCTTTTGCGTGGCGAACTTAACCCGCGCTCCTCGATCATAATAGTTGGGCCGCGCGGTCTGCGGCTATCCGCTCCAACTCGTCCCGCAACTTGGACACCGCAATCCGCCGCTGGCTGATTTGGGCCTCTTCCTCATCGCCGAGTTCGCCCACATAACAGTTGCGCCCGGGAATGACCAGTACCGCGCGATACGGAAATCCCGCGCGAATTTCGGGATACGCGCGCTCGCCGATCGCACCTTCGATGGCGCTCTCCGCCGTCTTCTCGCGGATCGCGCCGCCCTCCTCGTGTATCAACGCGATCGTGGCGCGAATTCGCGCCGCCCGCCGCCCGGCCTCGACGCCCTTCATCCGGCGGATAACTTCGTCCACCAGCGCCTGATCCGAATCATCGCCACCCGAACCGAGCCATCGATGCGACCGGACGCCGGGTTCTCCGCCGAGCGCGTCGATCTCGAGTCCGCCATCGTCGGCCAGCGTCGCAATTCGCGCGCGCTGGAAGTAGAACCGCGCCTTGATCAACGCGTTCTCGGTGAAAGTCGCTCCCGTCTCCTCGGGAGTTTCGGAAATTCTGAGCTCGGCGAGCGACACCAGTTCGAGATCGACCCCAACGCCGCGCAGAATCAATCGGTACTCGGCAAGTTTCGCCCGGTTCGTAGTCGCAATCAGTAGCCGCCGCATCGCCATCTAATCGGCTCGGTCATGGGGCTTTGCCAGCGACTTTGGATGGTACGTAATCTTGAGCGAGGCGCGCTCGCGATGCTCGTCGAGCGCCAGCTCAATCAACCGATCGATAAGCTTGGGCAATGGCAAGCCCGACGCCTCCCACAGCTTCGGATACATGCTGATGGACGTGAAGCCGGGGATGGTATTCACCTCGTTCACGTAGATCTCGCGCAAATCGCGGCTCGCGAGAAAATCGACACGCGCCATCCCGCGGATCGACAACGCCTTGAACGCCGACACCGCCATCGCGCGCAACTTATTCGCCTTGGCGGGCGGCAACTCGGCGGGAATTTTTATCGCGGAGCCGTCGGGATCGACGTACTTCGACTCGTAGTCGTAAAACTCATGCGCACCCTTGACCAGCACTTCGCCGGGAACCGACGCTTCGGGACGATCGTTGCCAAGCACCGAGCACTCGAGCTCGCGGCCTTCGCACGAGGCCTCGATCAGCGCCTTGCGATCGTATTGGAAAGCGTCGTCGAGAGCGGCGTTGAGATCGGCGGCGCGCTTCACCTTGCTGATTCCGATCGATGATCCCAGCGCGTTGGGTTTGACGAACACGGGATAGCCAAGCTTGCGCGCCAGCCGCGCCCCAAGCTGCGGAGTGTCGCGGTAGTCGGCCCGATCGATGGCGAAATATCGGACCACGGCGACGTCGGCGTCGCGCAGCAGGCGCTTTTGCGCGTCCTTGTCCATTCCGATCGCCGAGCCAAGCACGCCCGCTCCCACGTATGCGATTCCCGCCAACTCGAGCAGCCCCTGCACGGTGCCGTCCTCGCCGTAGGTGCCGTGCAAGACCGGGAACACCACGTCGAGCGCGCCTGGAATCGCATCTTGTGAGCGGGTCATTTCGCCGCGCGCGCCGTCTGCCGGCGTCGCGACCAGCGATTGTCCTTCCGGATGCGGCAGCAGCGTCACCTGCGTGCCGCCGGCGCCGAGCGCCGCAAGATGCGGCGTCTTTTCGGCGAGCAGCTTGAGCGCGTTGTGCTCGAGATACCAGCGCCCGTCGCGGCCAATCCCAATTGGAACAATCTCGTACCGCGCCGGATCCATCGCCGACATCACGGTCAGCGCGGAGCGCAGCGAGATTTCATGCTCGCTCGAGCGTCCTCCGAACAGGACGCCGACCCTGAGTCGCTTTTTTTCTGCCATCTTGACGCAGCGCGGTACGCTTGATGGCGAAGATTCTGACATGGCGCGACCGCAGGTTCGAGTATCAAGGCCGCTCAGGACACCCAAAAAACTTCCAACAGGGCGAAGCCGGCATCTTTATCTTACCGTCGGGTGCAGGGGTCACCCCTGGCCGTTGGCACGGCTGGCCAGTATTAAGACACCGCGCGCCCGCGGTCTCTTCCAGCGCGGAGTCGCGAAAAGATGCGCTGCGCAGATTTTCGCGTCTTCTCACTGCGGGTGCAGGGGCCGCAGCCCCTGCCGCCCACCGCGCAGGTGATTCTTCCTTCATACCGCCGCCAACGGCGGGCGGCCCTAATACTGGGTGCAGGGCTCAGCCCTGCGGTGCAGGGGTCACCCCTGCTATTGGCGGTAGTTCGGCGCTTCCTTGGTGATAAAGACGTCGTGCACGTGGCTCTCGCGCATTCCGGCGTCGCTGACCTTGACGAAGCGCGCCCGCTTGCGCAGCTCTGCCAGGTTCGGCGCGCCAACGTAGCCCATCCCGGACTGCAACCCGCCCACCAACTGCTCGATATTCGAGGACAGCGAGCCGCGATGCGGTACGCGCCCCTCGATTCCTTCCGGCACGTGCTTGCCGTCGGTCACGGCGAGCTGCCCGTAACGATCTCCGGTGCGCTCATTCATCGCGCCGATCGATCCCATCCCGCGATAGAGTTTGTAAGTGCGCCCCTGGTAGAGAATCGTCTCGCCGGGGCTTTCCTCGGTACCCGCGAACAGCGAGCCAATCATCACGCTGTTTGCGCCGGCCGCCAGAGCCTTGGTGATATCGCCCGAGAAGCGGATTCCGCCGTCGGCAATCACCGGAATGTTGCGCGGCTCGGCAATCGCGATCGTGTCCATGATAGCCGTGATCTGCGGCACGCCGACTCCCGACACCACCCGCGTCGTGCAAATCGATCCGGGACCCATCCCGACCCGGAGCGCGTCGGCACCGGCGTCGCACAGAGCCTTGGCGCCCTCGCTGGTCGCGACGTTTCCGGCCACGACCTCGACCTCGGGCCATTCGAGCTTGGTCGCCTTGATCGCGTCGATCACGTTGCGGGTATGCCCATGCGCCGTGTCGATGCAGATGACGTCGACGCCCGCACGGCGCAGCGCGGCCACCCGCGCCTCGCGCTCCGGACCGACGCCTACGGCAGCGCCGACGCGCAGCCGGCCCATCTGATCCTTGCTCGCGTGGGGATGCCGAATCGCCTTGTCCATGTCCTTGACGGTGATCAGCCCGCGCAGCCGATTCTGATCGTCAACCAGCGGCAGCTTCTCGATCCGATGCGCCTGGAGGAGTTCCTTGGCGTGTTCGAGGTCGATACCGGGACGCGCGGTGATCACTTTGCTCGTCATCACGTCGCGCACCTGCTTGTCCAGGCGGCGTTCGAAGCGCAGATCGCGATTGGTCAGAATTCCGACCAGGCGGCCCTCCGAGACGACCGGCAGCCCGGAAATCCGGTAGCGTTCCATCACGGCCACCGCCTCGCCGATTTTCTGCTCGGGACTGACGGTGATCGGATCGACGATCATTCCACTTTCATATTTCTTGACGGTCTCGATCTCGGCGGCCTGCTCTTCGATCGAGAGATTGCGATGGACAAAGCCGATCCCGCCCATTTGCGCGATTGCGATCGCGGTGCGCGATTCGGTGACGGTGTCCATCGGGCTCGATACGAGCGGGATGCGCAGGCGGATTTTGGGCGTGAGCGCGGTCGAGACGTCGCAATTCGCCGGCAGCAGGTCGGACGACTGCGGGATCAAGAGAACGTCGTCGTAGGTAAGTGCTTCGCGGAGCTCCTGATGCGCCATTGGTTGAGCCTCCTTGGGTAAAAAAAGAGCCCGCGGATTTTCCACGGGCTCAAGTCGGCCTTCAGTTTTGGTACGCAGTCCGTTTAATCAGATGCGCCATATGCGACATTAACAAGCGTCGCGCTTCCGATCAATACGGGTCGTCAGAGCGTAGTGGTCAAGTTCGTATTGGCTGCTTTTAGCCAAACGACGCCGCGCCCGACGATTAGTCTGAAGCGACGCGTTCCCGGTCGCAGCGTGGTCTGCACCGTGGGCGGAATCGGTGGGACGTCTGGCGACTCGTTCGCTCTCTACCGACGCGAGGCAACCGAGAACGCTGTTCGCTCGGCCACCTGTTTCACGACGCTATCTGTTTGCGATAAAAGCGAGACCATGAATCCCCCCCACGCAGCCGCGCTCGCGCTTGTGGCTTGGTATTTGCTGCGACCACCCGGCCCAAACAATGGCGCACCCGACCTCAGCGCCCCATTATCACAATGGACCGATTCTGGCAGCTTTGACAGCGCCAAGGAGTGCGAACGAATACGTGATAGCCGGACCGATTTGGGCGAACGTAAAATCCACGAGATCAAAGAAAAGATAGATGCGTTGGCTCAACAGAAACCTATTCCAAGCGAGGACAATTTGCGGACACTTCGCGAGAACTTTGAAGAGGCGCGGACCTTTTGGATGCAATACTCCTACTCTCAATGCGTTGCGTCCGACGATCCCCGCCTAGCGAAATGACGCCACTGTACATTTCAAAAGACGCCACTCCCCGTCAGCGGAGCTGAAATGACGCCGCGCGGGTTAGTCGCCCACAGACGAATTCATCAGTTTCGGGGATGGGTCAAACGCCGCGGCCGGTATCGACTGGGTAGCGCACGTCTTGACAGTGAAATCGGACGGCGTGCATTTGTTGGGTGCAGCGTCCGGCGCGATGCAATCACTAACGGTCCCGGTGCCGGTGTTCTTGTTGAACGTTCCCTGTAGCGATTCCGTCCCATCGAAGTAGCCGGTGGTCAGGTTAAGCAGCACCGTCGTCCCGCTCGAACTCAAGCACATCGAGCCGGTGGCAAGATAACCAGGGGCATAGGGGGCCTTGGCAGCCAAGGAGAACGGTTCACACTGACCCTTCGACGGGATCGAGACGCTGGTAAAGAACACATGCGAGCCAAAGGTAAAGCAGAGGTCTTTTGCCGACGCCGGCAAGCAGCAGACCAGCAGTTTCCCAATTGCTCCCGCAATTATCCCAAGGATTCGTCGCAACTCCATATTTTTGTGATCCTCCTGCAATTTAAGTTTGTTCGTATTCACTTGCCGCACCATACGGGGTTGCGCTTTTCGAGGAATGCGCCGATGCCTTCCTGCGCGTCCGACGCCATCGCATTCTGGCTCATCACTTCTTTCGTGTAGTCGTAGGCGTGGGCAGTATCGAGATCGATCTGCGCGTAGAACGCCTGCTTGCCGATCCCGATGATTAGCGAGCTGGCCTCGACGATCTGCATCGCGAGCTTGCGCGTCTCCGCGACCAGGTCCGCGTCGGCCACAACCCGGTTCACGAGTCCCCAATCGGCGGCAGTGCGCGCATTGACGGGTTGCCCCGTCAGCAGCATCTCCATCGCATGCTTTCGTCCGACCGCGCGCGTCAGCGCAACCATCGGGGTCGAGCAGAACAGTCCAATCCTCACGCCCGGCGTGGCGAAACTCGCGCGCTCGCCGGCGACGACGAGATCGCACGTCGCCGCAAGCTGGCATCCCGCGGCGGTGGCGATCGCATGCACGCGCGCGATCACCGGCTGCGGAATTGCTTGAATCGTCTGCATCAGTTGCGCGCAGAGATCGAATTCATAGCGGTAGAAGGCAAGGTCGCGCCCCTTCAGTTCGCCGAGGTCGTGACCAGCCGAGAATGCAGGGCCGTTGCCCGCAATGATCACCGCGCGCGCATCGACCCGTTTGCCGATCGCGCGAAGCTCGGCTGTCAGCTCCGTCATCATCGCGGTCGAGAGCGCGTTGCGCTTCTCGGCGCGGTTCATCGTAAGCGTGACCAGCCCGGCTTGTTCCTCAACGATCAGATTTTTTTGCGCAGTTTCATTTGCCATCGCGTTTCACCTGCTTTCCATTCTCTTACTTTTTCAACCGCAGACTAATCGTCCGGATCGTTTTTCCATTCTTCGGGATAGAGCAGCAGCAAATCCTGGCCGAGCGCGCGCACCAGGAAGCGCTGCGTGTCGCTGATCGCTCGTTCGAGCGCGCGCCCGCCAATCAGCCAATGCCCGCGGCCAGCGATCACCGCCAACTTCGCGCCGATCGATTCCGCAAATTTTGAGGTTCGCGCCAGCGGCGCGAAGATGTCCGAGTCGCCCGCTACCACGAGGCGCGGCGCGGCCTTGTCCGGCGGCGCAAACTCGATCGCGCCGGCGATTACGTCGGCGGCGATCGCGCCCGAATCGGGCACCATCCCATGTATCAAACCGTCGCGAGTGAACGGATCGGAATCGGCGATCAACTCGAACAATATTCTGCCGCGCGGCGGCTTGATCGGCATCCGCCACCGCATCGCGAGCCGATTCGCGATTCCGCCCACCAGCGGCGTGCGGAAGCCCGGCACCAGCGGCGCGTATGCGACCGCGGCTTTCACTCGACGATGCCGGCTTAGTTTGAGCGCGACCAATCCTCCGACGCCGTGACCGACTACGACCGCGTCGCGGCCAATCCCGTCGATCGCTTCGGCGGCCAACGCGGCCAAGTCATCGAAGCGAAGTTTCGCGAGCGGAGGCGTCGAGCCTTTGCCAAGCGCAGCCCGCAGATCGGGAACGAACACTTCCCATCCGATCGACGCGAGATAACCGAACAGCAGCGCAAGATGCCGCGGCGTGGTGAAAAGTTCGGGCAGCAGCACGACGGGCCACGCAAACTTGAGCGGCTCGGGGCGCTCGCATTGTGCGGGGAAGCGGCCCAGTTCGACGTCGTCCACGGGAATCCCGAATTACGCGGCCGTGCTGCCGGCGACGCGCGCGCCGACAATCATCGCGTCAAAATTTTTTGCCAACCCGGACATAAGGCTTGCGAAACTTCGGGCCGATCGAAGCCTATCATGTTGAACGCGCGCGCCCGGATGCAAGCGCCAGAAAAGGAAAGAGCCCCCTCTTTCAAGGGGGCTCTCCCGTGTTGCGAGGCCTTTCAGCCTCGGCTTAATCCAGCAGCAATCCTGGCAGCCTTAGCCAGCCTTCGGGGTATTGGCCCGAAGGTAAACTCGTTAAGTGGTTACTTCTTTTTGGTCTTTTTGGCTGCTTTCTTCTTAGCCATATTTCTCTTTCGCATCGGTTTGGACTTGGTGGCCTTTTTGGCCCGTTTCTTCATCACTGGCATAGGTACCTCCTCTTCCTAGGCTGCTGCTGGACAAGCACCGTTTCTTATGGATGAGGGTTCATTCCTCATCGATTCGGGTCGATTATAGAAACATGTTATTCTAAAATCAAGAGGCGCGAGGCGGTTTATAAAGAAATTTTAAAGTCGAAAGAGTGCAACCGAACCGGTCTGTTTCAGGGGTTTAGAATGTCGTTCAAAATTAGAGCCCTTGAAGTCAGGCTGGCGGTTGAATTACGATCGCTCGGATGACGCGGTTAAGCTTTCTACTGCGGCGCGAGTGGCTGAGCCTAATCTTTGGCGGGGTGCTCGTGATGCTGCTATTAAGCGCGGTGCTTGGCAAGCAGGGGCCGCGCGACCTGGTGGCCCTCCAGAGCCATCGCGCCGCGTTGGAGAAGCGCCGCAACCAACTGGCGGCGGACAACGCCGCGTTCAGAATCCGCATCGCGAAACTCCGCTCCGACGACCGCTATATCGAACGCCTGATTCGCCGCGAGCTTGGCTACGCGCGCCCCGATGAACTGGTGTACAAGTTCGCCGACGAAGACGAGCACGAAACGCCGTCGCGCTGAACCGTCGCGCGAAAATCAGAAAACGGCGCGCGAGATCAGCCGGTACTCGCGAGCCTGGCGTTCCAGCTCTTCGCGGAAATCAGGATGCGCGATCGAGATCAGCGCGCGGGCGCGCTCCGCAACCGATTTGCCTTTCAGATTGACCATCCCGTGCTCGGTCACCACGTACATCACGTCGGTGCGCGGCGTGGTCACGATGTTGCAGTCGTCGATACGCGCGACGATTCGGCTGGCGCGCCGCCCCTCGCGCTCGTGGGTCGAGGCGAGGCATAGAAATGACTTGCCCTCGCGCGAGGCGTAGGCGCCGCGCACGAATTGCAGTTGTCCTCCGGTGCCGCTTATATGCCGAATTCCCGCCGACTCGGAGCACGCCTGTCCGGTGAGATCGATCTGCGCGGCGTTGCAGATGGAGATGACGCGGTCGTTGAGCATTATGCGATGCGGCAGGTTGGTGTAATCGACCGATCCGGCAAAGCATGCGGCGTTGCGATCGAGAAAGTCGTACATCCGTTTCGAACCCGCCGCGAAGGTGTACGCCATCTGGTAGCGGTTGGTGGCTTTGTGCGCGCCGGTCACCTTGCCGGCCTGGTAAAGCGAGACGAGCGAATCGACGAACATTTCGGTGTGAACGCCGAGGTCCTTGATCGGGGCCGCGGCGAGCAGCTCGCAGACCGCGTTGGGCATCGCGCCGATGCCAATCTGGACGCAGGCGCCGCTGGGAATTTCCGACGCGATTAGTTGCGCGACTTTCCGATCGACCGCGCTCGCGGCGGGGTACTTCAGCTCCGGCATCGCGGATGCGCCCGCATCCATCACGAACTCGACATCATTTATATGCACCGCGTTTTCGATTCCGAAAACGTACGGCACGCTCGCGTCAGTCTCGACAATCATGGTCCTGGCTTTTTCGCTGATCGCCTTGTGATACGTGACCGACGGGCCGAAGTTGAAAAATCCGTGCTCGTCCATCGGCGCCGTTTTCAACACCGCGACGTCCACGTCAACGAAGCGGCGATAGAGGTCGGGCGCCTCGCCGAAGTTCATCGGTATGTGATGCGCCAGGCCGCGATCGAACATCTTTCTTTCCAGCCCCGAAAAATACCACGACAGGTAAACGAGATGACGTTGCTCGGGATCCGCCTCGGCGGCCGCGCGTGGGCGCATCGCAAGGCATCCGCGGATCTTTACCCGCTCGAGCTTTCGCACTCGCCCGGCCAGCGCGCGATCGAACAAGTCCGGCTGCCCCAGTCCGAATCCGTACTCGACCCAATCGCCGGATTTGACTCGCGCCGCCGCCTCCTCGGCGCTGATTTTTTTGCGCTTGAGTTCTCCCTGGTACGAAGTCGCCATCGGTAAGTCCTCGTATTGATCCCGATCGATTTGCTTGACTGCGCGGCTGGCGTAGGATTCTCTTCAACCGGCGTACTTCAATCAATGCCAAGCATCGAACCAGTCAAGCAAGCGCCCACCGGCGTCGAGCCTGCCGCGGCCTCGCGGCTGATACTTTTTCTGACCGTCTTCATCGACCTGCTCGGCTTCGGCATCGTCATCCCGTTCCTGCCGATGTTCGCGCATAAGATGGGCGTCGGCGCGGTCGGAGTCGGGTTGCTGCTTTCGATCTATTCGCTGACCCAGTTCGTGTTTGCGCCGATCCTCGGCCGAATTTCCGATCGCGTCGGACGCCGCCCGATCCTTCTGCTGGGATTGCTCGGTTCATCGATCGGCTACTTGATTTACGGATTTGCCGGAACATTTTTCTGGCTGCTCGCGTCGCGCGCGATGCACGGCGCATGCGCCGCAACGATCTCGACCGCGCAGGCCTACATCGCCGACACCACCGACGACGAGCATCGCGCCAAGGGCATGGGACTCATCGGTGCGGCGTTCGGACTCGGCTTCGTGCTGGGGCCGGCGATAGGCGGAATCATGGGGCATTCGAGTTTGCGGGTGCCGGTGTTTTTTGCCAGCGCGCTGACCTTCGCGAATTTCATCTTCGCCGCGGCCAGACTGCCCGAGTCGCATCATGCCGATCGCTCCACGCCGCTCGACCTCGCCCACTTCATCGCGCCGCTGCTGGCGCTTCCGCGCGAGTTGGTCCGCCATCGGCTGGCGCGGATGTTCGCGATTGCATTTCTGCTGACGTTCTCGTTGTCCGCGCTCGAAGCGACGTTTGCGCTGATGGTGCCCGCGGTTTACGGTTACGGCGCGTTCGGCATCGGCGTCTTGCTCGCCTTCGCCGGCCTGATGCAGGCGCTGGCGCAGGGCTATCTGCTGGGAAAAATCGTGAGCCGATTCGGCGAGGCGTGGCTGCTGAAAGTCGGACTGCTCGCGATGATCGTCGGGTTGGCGCCGATGGGCTCGATTTCATCGCACGGCGCGTTGCTCGCGATGCTGGCGGCGGTCTCTCTAGGTTACGGTTTCGCAAGCCCGTCGATCGCCAGCCTCATCTCGCGCAACACCGACCGCGATTTGCAGGGTGAGGTGATGGGCGTGAATCAGTCCGCCATGTCGCTCGCGCGCATCTGCGGCCCGATCGCGGGCGGATTCGCGTATCAACTGCTGGGACCCGCGGCGCCCTACCTTGGCGGCGCCGTGGTCGTTATGCTCGCGCTCGCGACCACCAACGGAATCGACGTCCGCGCATCCTGACGCAACGGGGGAACACGATGGACCTGCTTCGCGGCTTCATTCTCGCACTTCATATCTTCGCCGTCGTTTACTGGATTGGCGGGCTGCTGATGATCGCCAGCCTGCTGGCGCGCGTGCCCGAAGAAGTCGGACTGCCCAAGGAACGCTTCCTCGGCGCGGCGCGCGGATTGTTCCAGAGCGCGACCAACCTCGGCGCCGCAATCACGATCGGTCTTGGAATTCTGCTGATCCTGACGGAGCCGTCGGTGCTGCGGCAGGGATGGTTCCACGTGAAGCTGCTGCTGGTCGCGGTGCTGCTCTTTTATCACGTGCGGTTTTATCGCCGGATCATGTTCCTCGAGGATAATCCGAGCCAGTCAACGCGTCGCGAGTATCGGGTAATCCACGGGATGGTGAGCGCGCTGTTGATCGCGATTCTGGTGCTCGCCGTGTTGAAACCGTTCTAGCAGCAGACATCAATTCGATCGCCCGTTGTCGGCAACCGCGCGCGGTTCCTTCCAAACGAAATATGGCGCAGCGGCTATTTTCCCGTGCCGATTTGCGGCGCGTCAGACAATCGCGCCGCAAAGTTGTTCCTCACCGTGACCCTTGTATGTGTGAGGGCGGGGAAATTAACGCGCAAAGCATGACACAAAAAACATAAGGCGCGGGCATCGAACCAGAACCATCAATCGCGTCTCCTGCCCTTAACCCTTCTAACAGGGCGAAGCCCGCATCTTCTCTTCTTACTAAGGTGCAGGGGTTACCCCTGCCGAAGGAAGTGTGAAACCCACCGCGGGTTTCACACTCAATTAGGTTCTTAGTGTTCGGGCGCCGAGGTAGGTGCAACCGGAGTGGGCGTTGTCGCGAATGCGATCGCACCGGTCAGACCGCCCATAAGGATCGCCGCAAACCACAACAGCCCTAACGCGATCGCATCCTCCTTGCGCATCCCGGCCATCCCGAACAGCACCAGGTATGCCGATTCGCGAATCCCCAACCCATTCAACGTCAGCGGCAAACTCGCAAACACGTTCGCAATCGGCACGCAAAGGATAAACAGCGAGAGCGGCGCTGACAGGCCAAGTCCGGCCGCCAGAAGGTACTGGCACACGGCCAGCCCGATTTGCAGCACGATCGACAATGCGATCGCCGGAATAAGCGCCGCCGGATTATGCAGGTACGGCGCGACCAGGCCGGCCGCGCGACGGACGGATCGCGGCATCAGATGAATCAGGCGCGCGACGATCGGAAACGCGAGAAATCCCGCCATCGCGATCGCACCGACCACGACCGTCGGCATGATGACCGAGGGCGGGAGCGGGGCGAAGTTCAGGAACATCGCCGCGATCGCCGCCAGCCAGAACAAGCTGATCAATCCCACGCCGCGATCCGCAACTACCGACGCGATCGCCTCGCCCATCCTGCCATGCCGGCGTCCGAGATAGAGGGACCGCGCCGCATCGCCGCCGAGCAATCCCGGCACGAACAGATTCGTGAAGATGCCGACGAATATGTAGGCGAGGAATTCGCGATAGGGGCCGTGAACTTTCAGCAGAGCGGCCAGTAGTCGCCATCGATAGGCACTCATTGCCTGACCTGCGAGGTAGAGTGCGACGGCTGCGGCAAAGTAGGCGGGTCGCTCGCGGCTGAGGATACGAAAAATCGGCCGCGCGTCGTAATGCCACAACAAAACGGCAACCACCGCCACGCCCAACCCCGCCCTCATCGCAAACGCGCGATACGGATGCGCCGGGCGGGCGGCAGATGCAACCGCGGGCGTCGATGCGGCCGGCTCAGTTGAGGGTGATTGGTTCACGTCGCGAGATTCGTTCACGTCGGATAATTGCACGCTTCCTTCCTTCGATTGCAATCACGTCGAAGTCGCCCAGCCGCTCCTTCATTCGCGCGAGATCGCCGGCGTCGAGCACGATCACCACACGGCCCGGCTGCTCCCATCGCCGAAACATCTGCTCGTCGCTATTGAGGAACCAGTCGCGCGCGTCCGGGTCCAGCCGGGCGCCGAAGTCGAGTTCCGTGCGCCCGCCGACCAGGACGATGCGGCGGCGATTGTAGAACGATAGCGACTGAACGTAGCGATGGTAACAGATGATGGCCGCGTCGGGCGCCGTATCGGCGATCGCGCGGCTGAGTCCGGCGTACGAACGCATCGGCTCGGTCTCCAGCCGTGCCCATCCGCCCGCAATCAACGCAAGCGCGAGCGTGACGATGATCGCCCCGAGTCCCGCGGGATTTCGGCGCGCAACGAACATCGCCGTCGCGACCGCGCCTCCTGCCACCAGGATCGCGCCGATCGCGTACATCGCCGGCCGCGCCGCCATCACGTATGGAGTGCGAAATTGCGGCGCCGCGATCGCCGCGACGATCACGCCCGCGCCCAACAGCGCAAGCATCGGGCCGCTCTCGATCAGTATCCGGGAATCCGGCGACCGAATCGCGGCGGTTGAGTCTGCACCACGCCATGCGCATGACACGAGTCCGTCGGCGATCAGCACGGCCAGCGGTGGGACGGCCGGCAGGATGTACGGGATCAGCTTCGCACTCGCGCACGAGAACGCGACTACGGTGACGCCCGCCGCGACAATGCAGAAGCTTCGCGCCGGGTTACGCGGAGCCGCCCGCCAGGTGAGGAACGGTACCAGCAACGACCACGGCAGCAGTCCGACCGCGAGAACCGGAACGTAGAAGTAGAACGCTTCGCTATGGCTGTAGTCGGTCTCGAACGCGCGTCTGAGATGTTCGCCGACGAAGTAGAAGTCGGCGAAGCCCGGCTCGCGGATGGTTATCGCGACAAACCACGGCGCCGCGATCACAATCGTGAGCAAAAGACCCGGTATCGCGCGGAATTTCGCGATCGCACCGCCCAGTTCGCGATTCAATGCCAACCAAAGCAGCATCGAGAGAATCGGGATCGCCGCACCCACGGGGCCCTTGGTCATCACGGCCAGACCCATCGCGACGTACGCGATCCAGCACCATCGGCCGCCTTCATCCCAGTGGAGATAAAGCGCAAAGGTCGCGATCGTCACCAGCGCCGTGAGCATCATGTCGGTCGTGAGCACCTGGGTCATCAATGCGTACAGCGGAGTCGTGGCGAGGATGGCGGCGGCAAGAATCGCGTGGCGGCGTCCGAACGCACGAAGCGCGAAGAGGTAGGTCGCGAGTATTCCGCCGATTGCGGAAAGTGCGACGGGCAGCCGCGCGGCAAATTCCGAAACTCCGAAGATCCAGAAAGAGAGCGTGGTCAGCCAGTAGAGCAGCGGCGGTTTTTCAACATAGGCAACGTAGTTGAGATGCGGCACGAGCAGATTGCCGCTTTGCAGCATCTCGCGCGCAATCTCCGCGTAGCGCGCCTCGTCGGGCTCCCAGAGACCGAATGAACCGAGATGAAACAGGCAGACCGCAAACGAGAGCGCGACGATTGCACCGACGTCGTATGCGATCGGCGTCGGATGCCATCGTGGCGCCGACGGCGGGGCGAATGCCGGCGGAGAGTCATCTTTGCGAGCGATCCCGGACACGAGGATTGAGTCTAACGTGCCGGGACGATGGCTAATAGCCGAGGGCGCCGCCGCCCTTGCGCGGATCGAACGCGCCGCGGAAATTTCCGGGCCCGATCGTGATCGCACCGATCGCTCCGAGCGCCGGCACGAGCTTGAGTTGGTAGCCCATCTGCTCGAGCGCGCTGCGGGTCGCCGCGGGCATCGCCTCTTCAACGATCACAACGTCGGGCGCGGCCTGCTCGTGAATTCGCGGCTCCTCGACCGCGCTGGCGGGGTCAAGATGGAACGAAAGGATGTTGAGCGCGACCTGCAACACTCCGCTGACGATGGTAGGACCGCCGGAGCCGCCGGTCGTCATGACGGGCAGGCCGTTCCTGGTGACGATTATCGGCGTCATCGACGAGAGCGGGCGCTTGCCGGGCCTTACCTCATTGGCGCGCTCGCCTTCGAGGCGATACGCGTTGGGCACGCCGGGCGCGACGGCGAAATCGTCCATCTCATCGTTGAGGATAAGGCCGAGCGCCGGCACGCTCATCTTGGCGCCGAACACGGTGTTGATGGTGGTGGTCAGCGCAACGACGTTGCCGTCCTTGTCGGCGACGAGCAGGTTCGAGGTGCCATGATCGTGCGCAGGCGTCGGCGGTGGCGGCGCTGACTTTCTGTGCAGAGCTCGCTCGCGCAATTCTCGAATGTGGGCGTCGGTCAGCAGCCGCTCGGTCTGGACGCCTACGAAAGATGGATCGGCGTATTGCTCCCGATCGATAAAACCCTGACGCATCACTTCGATCAAACGCGCCAGGTACGGTGGCGAGTTGATGCCGAGGCCGGGGAGATGCCCTGATTCGAGCGCGCCGAGCATCTCGAGGACCACGCCGCCCGACGACGGCGGCGGCATCGCATAGACTTCGTAGCCTTCGTAGCGCCGGGCAATGGCGTCGCGCCAGACGGGACGATAGTTGGCGAGGTCGGCGGCGCCGATCAGTCCGCCGTGCGCCTTCATGAACGCGGTGAGCGCGGTTGCGATTTCGCCGTGATAGAAATTCGCGACCGGATCGTTACCGAGGTGTCTGAGCGTCGCGGCGAGATTCTTTTCGACGATCATGTCGCCGGCCTTGGGCGCGGCGCCGTCGGGCTTCAGGAAAACCTGGCTCAGTCCGGGATCGTCTTTGAGCTTGGGGGCGAGCCGTACGATTTCGCCCGCCAGATGCGGACTCGCGGCAAAACCGCCGTCGGCGAGTTTCTCCGCAGGCGCCGCGATTTGCTGAAACTTCATGGTGCCGAAGCGCCTGAGCGCGGCGTCGATGCCCGCGATCTCACCCGGCACGCCGACCGCCAGCACGCCGTCGCGCGCCAATTCCTCGTCGGGCTTGCCGTTGCGAAGGTACATCTCGGGGCGGGCTTGAAGCGGCGCGGTTTCACGATAATCGAGCGCGTAGAAAGCGTGGGTCTTCGCGATGTAGATCAGCATGAAGCCGCCGCCGCCAATTCCGCACGCGGCAGGATTGGTGACGCCCACCGCCAACGCGGTAGCCACCGCAGAATCGACCGCGTTGCCGCCGTGTTTGAGTATCTCGACACCGGCGCGCGCGGCGTCCTCGCCTTCCGACACGACCATTCCATGGACGCCGGCCGCGGAGGTATCGGGAGCCGCGGCGGCGGCATAGGAGGGCGCCGCAACGAGCACCGCGATCGCCAGTGCGAGCGAGACAGCCACCGCGCGCGCGCAATCGGCCCAACGTGGAATCCGGCGTGGAATCGACATCACGGCTTTACTAACAGTCATCGCCGGCGGATGAAAGCACGGCGCAATGGAATCGCAGGCAGTTAGATTTAGCCAATAGGAAGTGCTTTGATCGCTGGACGCGGCACCCTAAGTTGAGAACCGGAGGGAAAAATGGACTTCACCGAAATCATCTACGACAAGAACGATCGCGTCGCCACGGTAACGATGAACCGGCCCGCGAAGATGAACGCGTGGACGCCAAAGATGGGCGCGGAGATGCGCACCGCGATGCTGGATGCCGAGCGCGATCCGGCGGTCGGCGCAATAATCGTCACGGGCGCGGGACGCGCGTACTGCGCGGGCGCCGACATGGGCGAGCTGTCGAATATCGCGGCGGGAACCGCGTCGGTGCGCGGGGCCGAGGCGCCCGCGCAATGGCCGGAAGCGCAGCGCGCCGATTACCGGACGTCGTACTCGTGGCCGCTGGCGCTGAGCACTCCGGTGATTGGCGCGATCAACGGCGCGTGCGTGGGCCTGGGCTTCACCACCTGTCTGTACCACGACATCAGGATCGCGTCGGACAAAGCGCGGATGGGATTGATCTTCACGCAGCGCGGGCTTGCGATCGAGCATGGCAGCAGTTGGATGCTGCCGCGAATCGTCGGCCTGGCGCGCGCGATGGAGCTGGCGGTCACGGGCAGGCTGGTGGATGCGAACGAGGCGCTCGAGATGGGGTTGGTCAGTCGCGTCGTGCCGCAGGACAAGCTGATGGCGACGGTGCGCGAGATCGCGTCGGGGATCGCGAACAAATGCTCGCCGCTCGGAGTCGCGCAGGCGAAGAAGATGATCTACCAGCATCTGTTCACCGATCTCGCCACGGCGGTGCGTGACGACGACGCATCGATGACGATGATGTCGCATTCGGAAGATTTCAAAGAGGGCGTGAAGGCGTTTATGGAGAAGCGCGCGCCGAAGTTCACCGGCAAGTAGCGAAGCGCAGGAACGCGCGACAGACTAATCCCTGCGGCTACTTCTCCAGCGGGTGCTTGAACTTGCGATCGGGATGACGAATCGTAAGCACCGGGCAGGAGGCCTTCTGCACGACGCGTTCGGCCACGCTGCCCATCAGGACGTGCGCCAATCCGGTGCGCCCGTGAGTGCCGAGCACGATCAAATCGGCGTTCTCGCTCTGGGCCGTGTGCAGAATTTCCAGGAACGGAGAACCAACCTTGAGCAGGACCTTGACCTTGAGCCCGCCCTCGCGCAGCTTGCCGGCAATTTTGTCGAGCTCCTTCTGCGCGAGCATCCGCTGCTCTTCGGCAATCCGCCCCATCGCGCCGACGTCCATCGCGGGCCCCAGTTCAGGCGTCATCATTACCGGCGCAAGCGGTTGATCGACATGCACCAGCACGATCTCAGCCGAGAACTTGAGAGCGATCTCCTGGGCGAAGGTTAGAGCGAGGCTCGAGTCTTCAGAGAAATCAGTCGCGGCGACAATTTTTGAAAAGGTTGGCACCCGGCAACCATAACGCCGGAACGGCAATCGTGGCAAGGGACGGATGCAGCTGCGCGCGGACTCGACCGACGCGGTGGCGCTGCATTACAATTTGCCCAAAATCGTGGGAAACTGAGATTCTATGGCTACCAGCCGCGGATTCGGGATTGCAGACTTCGAGCGCGCCTTCGACGAGTTCTTCGACGAAATGTTGATCGACCGATGGAAATGCGCAGCGCCCGGCGTTGAATTCGAACGCGCGCAGGTCATCGACCATCGCGATCGTTACGAAGTGCGAGTCGCGGCGGTCGGCGTCGATCCGGCCAAGATCCAGGCTGAAGTCTCGGGCCAGCGGCTGGCGGTTCGCGTGCCGGACAAACTCGGCGGGACGCTCGAGAATTCATTTGTGTTCTCCGACTGGATTGACGCCGACACCTCGACCGCGAAGTGGTCCGAAGGCACGCTGGTCATCACTGTGCCGAAAAAGAAAGGCCGGCGAATCGCGCTCAAGGATTCGTGATCGCGCGCCGCGAATGCCGCTACCAATATGGCTGACCAGGGCGACCTCATCGCTACCCGCGCCGGCACCGCGCTGATTCACGTACCGCCGCCGCTGGAACTTGACGCTTCCGAACTCAAGGGACGCGCGCCGCTCGATGCAGTCTCGCTGGAGCGCGCCGCGTCCAGCGATGGCGACCTCGAGCTGTTCGGGCAGAGCCGCGCGCTTGACGCGATACGGCTCGCGATCGGAATCGACGCGGCCGGCTACAATGTCTTCGTAAGCGGCCTGCGCTCGCGGCATGAGCGCGAATCGGTCCTGCGCCTGCTCAGCGAAAAGGCCGCGGCGATGCCGACGCCCGGCGATTGGGTGTACGTAAACAATTTTCGAAATCCCGAGTCTCCGGTCGCCATCTACCTGCAGCCGGGCCAGGGGGTTGAGCTGCGCGCGCGGATGACGGAGCTGATCGGACTCGTGCTCGAGCAGTTGCCCAAGGCGTTCCGGCGCGAGGACTTCGATCAGGAGCGCGCGGCGCTGCGCGACAAGTACAACAAGCGTGCGCAGGAACTGTTCGGAAATCTCGAGACACGCGCGCGCGAGCGCGGCTTCGCAATCCAGAGCGCGCCGACCGGGCAGGTGATGTTCCTCCCGCTGATCGACGGCAAGATGCCCCAGTCGCCCGAAGCGCTGGGCAAAGCGATGGCGGCAAAGACCGACGCCGAGCGCGAGCAACTGGCCAAGGTGCAGGGTGAGCTGCAGGACGAGCTCGGCACGTTGATGCTCAGGCAGCAGGAAATGATGCGCGAGCTGATCGACGACATCCGCGCAATCGAGCGCGCGTTCGCGGCGCGGCTGATCACGCCGTCAATTGAAGAGTTAAAGCATCACTTCAATAATCCCGCGGTCGACGCCTACCTCAATGAAGTCGCGGAGCACATGCTCGGCAATCTCGATCGCTTCCGCGAAGCGCCGGCCGAGCCGGGGCCAAGGCCGCCGGGAATCGAGGACGGCGCGCGATGGTTCGACTACCAGGTCAACGTGATGGTCGATAACTCGGCCACCCGCGGAGCGCCGGTGGTGCTCGAGGATGCGCCCACGTATCGCAACCTGTTCGGGACGATCGAGCGGTGGATCGATCCGCTGGGGCGGTCGGGGACCAACTTCACGCGGATCATGGGCGGATCGTTTCTGAAATCGCACGGCGGTTTTCTGGTCTTCGATCTCGAGGATGCGGTGGTCGAGCCCGGCGTCTGGAAAACGCTCAAGCGCAGCCTCAAGTCGGGCCGCATGACGCCGGAGACTTTCGAGCCGCTGCCGTTTTTCTCGATGAGCGGACTGAAGCCCGAACCGATCGAGATTCACAACAAGGTCGTGGTGCTGGGCGGCGCGTATCTTTACAGCATGCTTTACTTCTACGAGCCGGACTTCGCCGACCTGTTCAAGGTCAAGGCCGAGATGCGGCCCTCGGTCGCGGCCGACGGCGCGGCGGCGGCGCATTATGCCGCGCGCGTGGGCACCCTGGCGCGCCGGGAGAATCTGCCGCCGTTCGAGGCGGGCGCACTGGCCGGGATCGTGGAATTCGGCATGCGGATGGCGGGCGAACGGTCGCGAGTGCTCGCGATGCTGGAACCGATCGACGATCTCGCGCGCGAGTCGGCGTACTTCGCGCGGGCCGAACTGGCTAAGCGCGTTACCGGCGCGCACGTCGAGCGGGCGCTTGGCGAGCGGATGCTGCGGCTCAATTTTATCGAGGAGGAAATCCGCCGGCTGATCGGGGAAGGCACGCTCATCGTTCATATTCGCGGCACGAGCGTGGGACAGATCAACGGGCTGGCCGTGCTGGACGTCGGCGGTTACAGTTTCGGGCGGCCGGCGCGCGTAACCGCGACCGTGGCGCTGGGGCAGGCGGGCGTGATCAACATCGAGCGCGAGGCGCGGATGTCGGGATCGACGCACGACAAGGGCATCATGATCCTGAGCGGATTTATCCGCGCGCGGTTCGGACAGCAGCATCCGATCGCGATGACGGCGAGCATCTGCTTCGAGCAATCCTACTCGGGAATCGACGGCGACAGCGCCAGTTCCACCGAGCTGTACGCGCTGCTGTCGGCGCTGTCGGGAGTTCCGCTTCGCCACGACCTGGCGGTGACCGGGTCGGTCGATCAATACGGAACCGTGCAGGCGATTGGCGGCGTCAACCAGAAGGTCGAGGGCTTTTATCGCGTGTGCAAGGCGATCGGTCTGACCGGCACGCAGGGCGTGCTGGTGCCGCGCACCAACGTCTCGAACCTCATGCTCGATCCGGAGACCACCGGCGCGATCGAGCGGGGTGAATTCCATATCTATCCGATCGATACGATCGATCGCGGAATCGAGGCTTTGACCGGGGTGCGCGCGGGAACGATCGACGAGCCCGGAACGATCAACCATCTCGTCGATCAGCAGCTCAAGCGCATGGCTGATATCCTGCGCGAACGCCCACTGGGCGAAACTCGCGTGGTGCAGGAGCCGGCGCCGAGCCCGCCCGCGCCCAAACCGCCCGCGCCGCCGGAGCCTCCGCGCTAGCCGCCCCGCATCGCTTACCTTTCCTGGACAAGCCGATGCGTTGCTCGAATTGCAAAACTGAAAATCCACCCGGCAAGAAGTTCTGCGGTGATTGCGGCGCGGCACTCGCGAATCTTTGTCCGAAATGCGGCGCCGATAATCCAGCGGGCAAACGCTTTTGTGGAGAGTGCGGCACGGTGCTCGGAGCGCTCGCGGCGGCCACTAGTGGTCGGCCGATGAGTGCCACCAGGACGACCACGGCGGCAAGCATTGCTCTCGTTCCGCCACTTTGGCAAATACTCGACGAGATTTTCACCGACGAAGAGCGCGCGCTATCAACAAGGAAACAAAGGCAGCGCATCGAACAAATCGGGACGCGCCCCTCTCTCAAGTGGGTTGAGAGGGGCGCGTCTTTGCCAGCTAATCAGCCGCTATTGTTGTAAGTCGGTACCAGAAAAAACGAAATCGGCAATCCCCCCCACAGGGTCGGTGAGCGACGTCATTTCCCAGTCCAGGCGCGTCCCTTTGGCGCTGAGCACGAAGTGATAGATACCAGAGGCAGCGATGACGGGCGTGCCGCTGCTCTCGAATTTCGCACCTACGCACTCACCATTAGAATAGTAGATAAAAGATTCGTCACCCGACTGCGTCGCAGGGTCATAACTCGTAATTGTCTCAGCATCATGCGCTTGGTAGGTGACGGCGGTGGCAGATGTGCCCGGGGTTAGGTCGGAGTCGGTCCCGTTTATTGTAACACACGAGTGTCCGTTCTGATCTCTCGTTCCTTGCCCCACATCAACTTCAGTGATCGGAAAGGCTACCGCTTCCGAATTGGTGCAGCTTACCTCAACGGTGTAGGATGGTGATTCAAGGCAATAGCCAAAATTTCCGTGAGCGGTGTATGAAAAGGTACCGGCGAGTGAACTTAACCGCCGACCAGACGAGCCAGCCTTTGCCAGTCCCGGTAACATAAAACCAAACATGAGCAGCATAACTACAGAAAACACTTTCTTGACCGGTTTCGGCGGCGGTCCACCCGCGTAAACCGATCCGGCTGAGAGCAGCAGCGCGATCCCACCTAAAATGCCCAAAATCCTGGTTTTCATCGAATCCTCCTTGCTCCGCTCTGACGAAGCCACTGTTTCAGAATCGAATTTTTCATATACACCTCGCTTTCAGCGTTCGGTTGATTCGGTCTTGTCCCGACACTTTTCTCTGTTCGATCGCTTTCGTTTCCGCTGGTTCGGCCGCGACGAATCGTTCTCCCCCGGATCTTCGGCGGATTCGAGCGCGCCAACAATGGAGAATGGATGGAGATTTCCTGCATCTTTTGTGTAGGAAACGCAGCTAGCCCCTAACGCGCAAACGCGACTAGAATTGGCCCGTCTCAACGGGGGGTTCGGATGGCTTCGGACATTTGCCGTTTTGCGGAATTTGAGCTTGACCGGAGTGCCTACCAGCTCCGCCACAAGGGCCGTCCCGTGGATTTGGAGCGCATTCCACTGGACGTGCTCTTCATTCTTGCCGACCGGCGCGGGCAGCTCGTGACGCGCGAGGAAATCTTCGAGCGCGTGTGCGGCAAGAAGGTCTTCCTGGATACCGACAACGCTATCAATATTGCGGTGCGGAAGATCCGCCACGCGTTGCACGACGACTCTGAGTCGCCGCGCTTCGTCGCAACTGTCCCCGCCAAGGGTTATCGGTTCGTAGCACCGGTGCGCGCGGCGAACACGGCACGATCGGAGCCGTCTAAAGTCCGGCTGCCGCAGAACTCATTGGTGGGACGCGAGGGCGAAATGGCTACGCTGCGCGCGGGCCTTGACGACGCCAGTTGCGGCCGCGGGCGCCTATTCCTGATTTCCGGCGAACCCGGCATCGGCAAGACGCGGCTCGCGGACGAGCTTGCGGTCCTGGCTGATGCAAAGGGAATGGCGCTGCTTGTCGGGCATTGCTCCGAGCGCGACGAAGCCGTCGCCTATCTGCCGTTCGTGGAAATCCTGGAGAACTTTATCGATCGTGCATCAACCCCCGACGCTCTGCGCACGGCACTGGGAGAGCAGGGACCGGAGTTGGCGCGCTTACTTCCCAGACTTAAGAACATCTTGCCGGGGCTTCCACCACCGCTCGATTTGCCGCCAGCTCAGGCGCGGCGCCAGCTATTCAACTGTTACCGCGACTTCATAGCGCGCGTGGCTCGCGAGCAGCCGCTGCTACTTGTTCTCGAGGACCTTCACTGGAGCGCCGATTCGACGTTGTCGCTGCTCGATCACCTGATCCAGAGGCTTTCCGATCTGCCGTTGCTGCTGGTCGGCACCTACCGTGACGCTGAGCTCAATGTGACTGGCGGGCTGGCGAAGACGCTCGAAGATTTACTCCGCGGACGGCTTGCAACTCAGGTGAGGCTCAAGGGCCTGCCGCGCGATGAAGTGGCCCTGATGCTGAAGAGCCTGAGTGGAAAATCGCCGCCGGACGCGGTGGTAAGCGAGATATACGCGGAGACTGAAGGAAATCCTTTCTTCGTCGAGGAACTGTTCCGCCATCTCGAAGAGGAAAATCGGCTATACGACTCGGCCGGCCAGTTTCGTTCCGAGCTCGAGATCGGCGAGCTGGAGGCGCCGCCGAGCGTTCGGCTGGTTATCGCACGGCGACTGGCGCGGCTGACCGACCTGACACAAAAGATGCTCGCCACGGCGGCGGTGATTGGACGCTTGTTCAGTTTTGAAATTCTTGCGCGCGCGAGCGCAGCCGATGAGGATTCGATTCTCAACTGCATCGAGGAAGCCGAAAAGGCGGGGCTGCTTTTCTCAGTCGCGGAGAGTCCCAAGGCCCGCTTTGAGTTCTCTCACGAGCTTGTTCGCCAGGCAGTGATCGGCGGTTTATCGGCGGCGCGGCGCCAGAGGCTCCATCTCGAGGTGGCCGACGCAATCGAGCGAACCTATTGCGCGGCGTTGGAAGATTACTGCGCCGAGCTGGCTCATCACTACGCGCGCAGCTCGAACACCGAAAAAACGATCGAGTATCTGGACCGTGCCGGCAGGCAGGCAATCAAGCGCGGGGCACTCAAGGAAGCCGAGCTTTGTCTGAAGCAGGCGATCGCTGCGCTGAGCACGACCCCCGAGACCCCCGAGCGCACAAGACGCGAATTCAATCTCCAGTTCGTGCTTTGGCAGGTGCTCTCAGGTACCCGCGGCTTCGGCACGGATGAGCCTGTACTTGCGGCCAGACGCATGCGGGAGCTCGGTGAAAAGATTGGCAACCCGGAGCAACTCATAAACGCGTTGAGGGCCGCTTGGCTGTCGGCCTATGTCCAGGGCGAATTGACTGCCGCGCAGCAGATCGCCGAGCAAATAATGGAGATCGCCCAGCGCAGCGGGAGTCGCTTCGGCCTGACCCTGGCCCACTCCACTCTTGGGTTACCCTCGCTGTTTCGGGGAGAGCTGACTGGGGCGAAGCAGCATCTCGAGGCGACGATCGCGTCATACAACGAGAGCGACTGGTCCGGGGACGTTTGGAATCCTCATGTCGACGCGCTGTTGTCTATGGGCGTGCTGTTGTGGAATTTGGGGAGCGGCGATCAGGGACGAGCGAAAATTCGTGAAGCGATTTCCTTGTCCGAGCGCTTGAAGAGCCCCGCGTGCATGGCGGCCTCGCTCTCAAACGCAAGCGGTTTTTACATGAACCTTCGCGAGCCCGGCACCGTGCGGGAAGCCGCGGAACGCCTATCCACTCTCGCGAGCGAACAACAACTCCCAGTATATGTGGCCTCCGGCTCGGTTTATCGCGGTTGGGCGATGGCCGAGCAGGGTCGAACTGACGAAGGCATTGCCCTGATTCGGCATGGTGTAGATTCCGCCTTGACGCTCGGCAACAGGTTGGGTTTGCCACGGTCTTTGATCGCGCTGAGTGAGGCGCAGGCGCGCGCGGGCCAAATGGAAGAAGCGCTCGCCACGATCGAGTTAGCCTTCTCCGCCGTTGGAGAACAGCAAATCCACTTGCCTTACGTGTTGTGGTGGCGGGGCGAGTTGAGTCTGAAGCGCGGCGATGAAGCTCTGGCGGATCGAGATTTCCGGGAAGCAATCGCTGTCGCCCGGCGCATCGGCTCGAAAGGATACGAGCTGCGCGCTACGACGAGCCTCGCGCGATTGCTCGACAAACAGGGGCGTCGCGATGAGGCTCGCGCGATGCTCGCCGACATCTACAACCAATTCACCGAGGGCTTCGACACCGCCGATCTGAAGGATGCGAAAGCGCTCCTGGATCAGCTAAGGGGCTAGCCGGGTATACTCGCGTGCGTTGGACTTGTTGGACGTATCCGACGACCGGTTCTCCGCATCCTGCTGGAAGGGGCGCGGCGCATTCCTTGCCGGTGGGAAGGAGACACCGCCGATGACGATAGATCTCCGACTCGACCCCGCCGAGCTCGCGCTGCTCACCGACCTCTACGAGCTTACGGTCAGCGCGGCGTTCTTCGAGCACGGATTCAACGATACCGCGTCGTTCGAAGTCGCGATGCGCCGGATGCCGCCGGGCCGCGGATTCATGGTCGCGGCGGGTATCGAACGGCTGGCCGAGGCGCTCGAGGAATATCGTTTCGACGCCGCCGCGATCGCGCATCTCGAGTCGCTGCAACTTTTCAAACCGGATTTTCTTGAATTTCTTTCGAAGCTCCGCTTCACCGGTTCGATCCGGGCGCTTCCCGAAGGCACGATCTATTTCCCCGGCGAACCGATCATCGAGGTCCGTGCCCCCCTGATCGAAGGCCAGCTGATCGAGACGCTGGCGCTCAACCAGCTCGGATTCGCCTCGATCGTCGCGACCAAGGCCGCGCGATGCTTCGTCGTCGCGGGCGGCAGGCGGTTGCTCGACCTCGGTCCGCGCCGCGCGCAGGGCGCGGATACAGCGCTTATCGCGGCGCGCTCGAGCTACCTGGCGGGCTTTCACGGCACCGCCAACGTGCTCGCGGGCAAGCGCTACGGAATTCCCGTTTTCGGCACGATGAGCCACAGCTTCGTGATGGCGCACGAGCACGAGCGCGACGCGTTCAGCGATTTTGTCGCGAGCTTCCCGACCCTCAGCACGCTGCTCGTTGACACCTACGACACGGTGCGCGGCGTCGAGAATGCGGCCGCGGTCGGCGCGAAATTTCGCGAGGCGGGAGTGAAAATCCAGGGCGTGCGGCTGGACAGCGGCGACCTCCACGAACTCAGCCGCAAGACGCGGCGGATTCTCGATCAGGCCGGCTTCGGCGACATCGCAATCGTCGCGAGCGGCAACCTCGACGAATACCGAATCGCGGAACTCGCCGGCGCCGGTGCGCCGATCGATGCGTTCGGCGTCGGCGCCGCGCTCGCGGTCAGCGACGACGCGCCGGCGGCTGACTTCACCTACAAGCTCGTCGATTACAAGGATCGCGGCCGGCTCAAGACCTCGGCCGGAAAAATTTCAACGCCGGGCCGCAAGCAGTTATTCCGCGCTTATGCGCCGAGCAGATCCTTCTTTGCGGACTTGATCGGAATTGTGGACGAGGGCGCGACTACCGTCGCGCGCGAGTTTAAGCCGCTCCCGGCGAAAACGGTCCAGCTGATGGAGACGGTTTTGGACAACGGCCGCCGGATCATGCCCCGTCCGACGCTGGCCGAATCGCGCGAGCGCCTGATGAACGGGCTGGCGGCCCTCGATGCCCGCTACAAGACGATCCGGCGGCCGGCGGAGTTTCCGGTGCGGCAGACTGCGGCGCTCGGCGCGCTGGTGATCAGCGAAAAACTGCGCGCGGATAAACGCCAGGATTAGATCGCGGCTCTGCTACGGGTTCGACGGTCCCAAGCCTGACAACACGCCGGCAACAAACGGCGTCGTCCGCTCGGGCGGCGGTGAATCCCGCAGACTGCGCGCGGCGGCGGCCAGATGGGCGGAGTCGAAAGTCACGACCAATGGCTTGATGACATCCAGGCGGGGACGGGAATCAGGCGTCCATCGCGTCGGCGCGGGATAGTCGATTTCGGAGGCGATGGCACGGTAGCGCTCTATCAGCGGTCGCACGCCCTCGTACGTGCCAACGATGATGATGGCGACTTGGCCGCCAGGCATCAGTGCGATTTGCCAGTCGATATAGGCGTCGCGTGAGGCATCGAAACGCCAGTCGTGCGGAATCAGATCGAGCCGTTTTAGTTCAACTGCAGAAAGCTTCGACAGATCGTGTCCCTCGGCGAGATACTTTCCGGCCGCCTCGAGGATCGTATCGAATCGCAGCGCGTCGGCGCGCGCTTCGACCTGTGCGGGCGGGAGCTTGGCGTATGCGGCAAACGAATCGCGCGGGATTTTGTAAATCCATACGCCTTTTTCGTTTAGCGCCGCGACTCCGAGCGCCTCGAGCGTCTGCTTGAAGCTCTCAAAATTTGCTTCCTTCGGGTCCGCGATTACCGCCTGCACGCCGAAGCGCGCGATGTAGGCCTTCAGCTGATCGCCAGCCTCGGGCAGATCAATGCTCCCGTAAAAGCAGCTGACCACCGGCATTCGACGGAACTCGAACGGCGAGAATCCGGTCCATCCGCCGGCCATCCGGAGGTACATGTCGCTCTGCAATTGCCAGTACATGCTGTTGCCCTTCTGCCCCCATGGCAGCGGCAAAATGATCTCGCGCGGTTCAAGTTCATTTGCGTATGTTCGGTCCGTGAAAAATGCGGGGATGTCGAGGCTGTTTACCCAGAACGATGCGTGCGGATTCGGTGCGATCGAAACCAGGATCACGGCGGCCGCCACCCGTTTCGTGAGCGGACGCGCCGCCGAGGCCGCGAACCACATCGCCGCCATTATTGCCACCACCAGAAACGCATACACCATGAACCGCACCGGAAGTATATTCTCGATGAGCGGAAGATGTTGGAAGATGGCCCAGGGCATCGGAAACCCCTGCACTCCAGCAATGTGCAGAGTTGGGCCGATGGCGGCGATGATGATCGCAAGAAACAAAATTGTGAGAAACCTGCCGGCCGGTGTAAGCGAGAAGCGACGGCGGAATATCTCGACGAACGCGATCAACACGACGCCAAGATAGTCGCCGTTCTCCATGATGGTGCCTGTGAAGCGGCCCGTGATCGCGGTCGCAAAATCGGCGGAGCCCCACCAGATGGTGTGCCACGGCACGAAAAATCCAATCAAATCGGCGCTATACTTGCTCGGCGGCCAGATCGGCCCACTCGGATGACCGAGGGCGAGCAAGTAATAGAAGTAAGGTGAGAGCACGGCTGTAGAGATCAAGTATCCACCGATGGCGGGAATGATTAGGCGTCGGACCCGGATGCGTGCGTCGCCATCGAAAAGCACAAACGCAAGCAACAGTGAGAATCCGCCGACCAGTGTGACGGTGGCGAAGAGATCAACCGAACACAAAAATTGAGTGACCAGCAGCGCCGCCAGCATCACGACAAAACGTGCCTCTGAGCTCTCACCGTCGAGGCGCTTGAGCGTGATCAGCGCTATCAGCGGCACCGGAAAAATCGCGATACAAACAAGGTGGCCGAGTACCTGGCCAAGCATGTAGGAAGAAAAACCGAAGATGTATCCGCCTAGAACTGACGGCCAGAACGCTCCCGTCACGCGCCGGCATAACAGAAACGCAGCAAATGCCGCTAGCGGCGGCATCAGCATCACAACTACGTTGTAGGTTGCGGGCTCGCCCACCGTGACTTGCAGAGGGATCGAGACCCAGGCGGGTAGCGGCACGAAGGTCGTCCACGCCAGGTTGATTCCCAAGGGCGCCCAGACGAAATCGGTGACGAACGGGTTGAGCCCGTGTGCGAGCGAGAACCGCCACCAGTTGAAGAACCACATCGTTTGCGGCGGATCGGTATCGCGCCCGATGAAGTCACCCGGATGTCCGATCAATCCTCGCGCGAACAAGATCAGCGATATCGCCAGGTACAGGCCGAAGGCCGCTGCTCCGCGCCATCGGTACGGATCGGCGTCCGTCACCGCCGCGCAATGACTTCGCCGCAGGAGATGGTTTTGTGCCGCCGCGGTCATTTTGTAGCGGGCGAGTTTGGCGAACTCGGGCGCTCATAAACGTCGAAAAATTTTCCCCGCATGCGCGGCTCGAAGCCCTTCAGCGCTGTTTCGAACTCCGGCGCGGCGGGGATCCCGCGACAGGCCTCGATCTTGATATTGGTGGGTACGACGACCATCTGAGCCTCTGACATTTGCTCGACCTTGCGCTGTATGTCGGCCGGAAGCATCCATCCAGGGTCCAGATACAAGCTGACCGGCTCTTCGAATTCAGGAACGATAAGTTCAATCGCTCCCTTGGTGTCCAGAATCACTGCGCGCTGCGAGTGCACAGTATCGAGGACTCTTTGCCACTCCTCGCGCTCGTCTGAAGACGCCCACAGCCCCGCTGTCACCGCGTCGCGCTCACGCATCTGCCACCATCGCCGTTCCCAGAAAGCAACGTCCGTCCACGCCATTATTCCCATCACGCAGAGACCCATCGTCACGCGCTGCTGGATTGCGCTCGCGCCGGCCGCTGCCGCGACGCCGATAGTCAGAAAGTACGAGTAATAAATCCACGACCATTGATTGCCGAAGAACAGTGTGATGAATGCGACGTGGAGCACGGCGCAGGTCGTGATTATCTCGTTGCGGTACGCCTCGAACTGGGGATCGCCGGCCCCTGTCGTCAGATAAAATATCGCCGCCACGCCTGAACAGATCAGAAAGAGCGTGCCTACTATCCAGAACCCCGAAAAATCAAGCAGGTAGAAGCCCCAGGACAGTCCGTGCGGATCCCAGAACTGGCGCCCCGACTCGCTGAAGAACCCATAATGCAGTGTGCGATAGGCTGTCGCTCCTCCCAGCGGCAAGACGGTATCGATCAAGGCTGCCCGGCCATAGGACGCCATCAGAATCGCCGCGATCACGATTGAGGTTACCGCAGCCGGAGCAATCACGCGGGTTGCCCGTGTCACCACGCTCTCGCCGCGCAGATTCCTGCACGCGAGCGCGATCAGCAGGACCGAATATACGTATCCCATGCTGGGTTTCGCAAAAGCGGCCGTGCTCGCGAAGATCAGCGCCCGGCGGTGCTTTCCAGCCGATTGCTCCGCCAGCGCGCAGGATAGCAGCACCGCCTCCAATCCGTGCGCGAGCGACGGATAGCTGGCCCGCACCGCAAACCCCAGCGTAATTGCCGTCAGCGCGAGGCTCGTCGCGCCGAATCGAAGGATGGCGGCAATTCTTGCTATGGCCGACGCGATCGCAAGATCGCACGCGACCGTAAAGGCCTGATATGCGATTGGCGTCCGGCCGGCGATTTCGAACCAGACCCTCCCGACCAGGATCGGCAACAGTCCGTAGTGATAGCCGAAATCGATCGTTGGCCTTAAGCCGTGCGATACCAGGTATTGGAGCGTCAGGTTGGCGCCGTTGTCGCAGAAGGCGTAGCTGTCAAACGCCATAGTTTCGGGAAGCCTCAAGAAATCGATCGCCAGGATCTCGATCGCGAGCAGAAGAAAAATCAGGAGCGGCCGGGCCGTAAGCCATTCGGCCGCCGAATGCTCCCGACTCGATTCTTTCGCAGTCATGCTTCGCGCCGGGTCACTTCTTCCGCCTCCAACTGTTCTTCCCCATTGCCCTGACTCCCAAAAATGTCCGGTGAGATGGGCGACCCGCGAGATATATCAGCGGTGACTTGTGGCCGCGATCGCGCCTGCGGCGCCCGGTGCGATGGCGGCGTTGAGGATGGATTGCTCGGTCGTCGGCCGTTCGCATTCAGCGCTACCGCTGCCAGGTCCACGAAAGTTTCGCCTGGCGTTTCGATGAACGTTCCAGAATTTCAAATAAGGTATAGTCAAGCCACTGATCGCCGCGGTCCGTGCTGATTATCCTATGCTCAGGCCTCAAGCGTGCGCTGACGCTCTTGCCTTCGAACCCGAGCATCTCCGACAACTTCGGATCTTCGATTTGGCGGGGAAAGTCGACGATATACTTGATTTTGGCGCGGTCGATGTATTGCTCCACCTTTCCCTCGCGCGCGTACCGATAGATTTGATCGTTCATCAGCCCGTCGAGATTGGTAATCTTCCCGTCAGTAAAAAATCCAACGATACCTACGTTCCATCCTCCCATTCGACCTGCGGGTGGATGATCTTGCAGATATTCCGCCATCTCCAACATGTACCGCTGGTGATTCCAGGTTGGATCGTATGTACTCAGAATGTTAACACCGGTAAGCAGCGCAACGGCGCCGACGACATAAGCGCGGTTTGCGCGATCGCGAGCGGCTACCTGAGTAGCGCGTCCCAGGACGAGCAACAAGGGAATCGCGAAAGCGGCCGTATACCACGGCTGAAGAGCAGGATCGGCGCCATAGACCATCAGGTACAGAACGATCGCACACACTCCGGAGCCCGCAAGTAACTTGGAGTCATTTCCGCCCAGTTCTTGCCGTTCTGGCTCTGTTTTCGTATGCCTGCTCCTGCCCAGCGCAAGGACGCATAATCTTACCGTTGCCGCGAGAGCAGAGAACATGAGGATAAATATGAGCGTCCGGGCGGACGACGTCAGTGTCACGATGAGGGTCAAGACGGGCCGCGACAGCGAGTATCCTACTCTTCTTCCCCACAGGGCTTTGGTCATCGCGCTGCCCGGAAGGAAATGCCCGCTGAATAGAAAGTTGTGCAAGAAAACCAAGCCCACGCCGACAGACGCACCTGCCAAACCACAAGAACTATTCAGCAGATATTCGCTGCGACGATCCAGGAAAAATGCGATGGAACATGTCAAAAAAATAGCGAGAGGAAGCCCTCCAAAATCACTGCGCGCGATGCTGCCGACAAAACCGAGAAGGAAGATTCCCAAAAGCATCGACCGATGTTCTCCGTGCCGCAGAAATATTGCACGGATATAGAGAGCGTCGATCAGGAACACATAGGGATATTCCAGCAAGCCGGTACTCTGGAGTGTGAAGGATGGGGCGGTGAGAACCAGAAATGCCGGAACTAGAGCGAAAGCTCCGAATTTCTTATACAGGAAGTTTGTGATTGTGAAGACGCTCAAAATTGAAAGCGCAAGACCAACGGCCATCCAGAATTCAATTGCCAGCCATGGATGGGCCAGTAACCGTGGAATAAGACTCATTAGATAGACGTTCAAAATATGAAATCCCGTTGTCGTGCTATATCCTCCGTCGAATGACCATTTACCGGTGCCAATGAAGTGCCGCGCAATCTGGAGCTCGTAGAATGCGTCATCTGCAATAAAGCAAACGAGCTCCTTATGCGGAATGAAGATCAACCACACGTAATGGATAATCGCGAGCGCAGAGATCGCGCAGCTGACCGGGACAGGACGCAGACATCTCAGCGGCTTGTCAGGCTCGGACTGCACTTCGATTTCCTTCGCGCCCAGATTCGTCCATGAGCAAACTGTCAGCGGGTCGCGCTCTCATTTGCCAAGCTCGCGAACGTATGATGTCCGGCGGTTAGCGAAAAATACGCTCCGGGTTTCAAGGCGCTCGGCGCGGTTGCGAAGGCAAGCGAGGCGTTGAATTTCAATCCCCGGTACACGGCGAATGCGCCAAGCCCCGAACATGCGATGCCAAGGCCGAGTAGCAACCGCATCGAGGCCGCGCGGGTCCAGCCGGCACGCGGCCACAGGCAGTAAGCCAGCGGCGCAAGCATCACGATCACAGTCGGTCGTGCCGCGGTCAGTAACCCACACCAGCACGACGCTCTGATGTATCGGGCGCGGCCCAGATCGAGAAATGTCGCCATCTTCAGCGCCATTGCGAGAGATTCCGTATATCTGGCGCAAGGAAATATCGAGGCAGGAAAGAAACTGAACAGTGCCACGGCGCCATATGCGACCCGCGCGCCGTAGTGCTCGCGAACATACTGATAAAGGAGCAGAGCGGCTGCGATACTCGCCGCGTTGGACACGAGCAACGCTGCGGTGGACAACCGGAACTGAAAGATCCTCGCGACGCACCACGACAAGGCCGGATACAGCGGAAAAAAATACGACCGTTGACGGCACCGATGAATTGGGCAGGTATGGGTAGCCGACACGCATGATCGAGAGGTACCAAACGGAATCCCAGCGGAGTAGGTAATGCCAGATCGTGGCGCCGTCGTTCCACGCGATGGGAAGGTTATTCGGCGGAATGAATCTCACCGAAAATAGAATTGCGAGAAATACAATCAGTCGCGAAACCGCGAAGATCGCGGCCGCAGCCGCATGTCCTGGTATGCGCGGCGATTCAGGCTTTCGCTTGTCGGGCTGGAAGGTCGCGGCCGGCTGAGGCTGCACATGGCTCAAATCGCCGGCGCCCCCAATCTGTCCCACCGTCCCTCCTCCCGCCAGCGCGATTCGACGACTCCCGATACTATCCGCGGTGACTGGTGGCTGCGATCGCGCCTGCGGCGCCCAGTGCGGCGGCGGCGGCGAGGATGCATTGCTCGGTCGTCGGCCAATCGATGCACGGGTCGGTGACTGACACGCCGTACCTGAGCTTGGTGCGATCGGAGCTGAGCGGTTGGTTACCGGCTTCGATATTGCTCTCGAGCATCGCGCCCATGACCGCGCGGCTGCCGGCGCACACCTGATCGATCAGCGTCCGCAGCACCGCGGGCTGTTTGGTGAAGTCCTTGCTCGTCTGCGCGTGCGAGCAGTCCACCATCATGCGCGGCTCCAGCGCGGCGCTCGCGAGCATCCGGCGGCATTCCTCGATACTGGCGGCGTCGTAGTTCGGCTTTCGTCCGCCCCGAAGCACGACGTGCGTGTCGGGATTTCCCGAGGTGCGAATCACGGCCGAGATTCCGTCCTGCGTGATGCCGAGAAAAGAATGCGGCTGGCGCGCCGATTGAATTGCGTTGATCGCAACCTGCAGATTTCCTTCGGTCGTGTTCTTGAATCCGACCGGCATCGACAACCCGCTCGCCATCTCGCGATGCGTCTGCGACTCGGTCGTGCGTGCGCCGATCGCCGCCCACGCGACCAGGTCCGCGATATACTGCGGCGTGATCGGATCGAGCAGTTCGGTCCCCGCCGCCAGGCCCAGCCGATTTATTTCGATCAACAATCGGCGTGCGATGCGCAGTCCTTCACGCATGTCGCAGCTGTCGTCCATGTGCGGATCGTTGATGAGCCCCTTCCATCCCACGGTCGTGCGCGGCTTTTCGAAGTACACGCGCATGATCACGTAGAGCCGATCCGAGGTGGCGTCCTTCAGCTTCGCCAGCCGCCGGGCATAATCGATCGCCGCGTCGGGGTCGTGTATCGAGCATGGGCCGACTATGCACAGCATCCTGCGGTCCCGCCCCGCCAGGATTTCGCGAATCGTTTCGCGCGCCTCGACCACGGTCCGCGCAATTCCCTCGTCCACCGGCATCTCGTTCTTGAGCAGATTCGGCGCGATCAGCGGTTCGGTGGCGAGAACGTGGACGTCCTGAATTCGGCGCATAGATGGTCCTTATTTCTATCCGAAAGGACGCGGCTAACAAAGCCGCTGTCTATTGGGCATAATACCGTCGGATCGAATCCCTTGTCCTGACGCAGAATGCCGAGATGGAAGAAAAAGGCGAACCGCAAGCGAACCCCGAAGGCCTGCGTATGAGCGGCGGACCACCTGCAGTCGGTCGGCCGCCGCGACTCTTGCGCGTCAGGCTCTGGCAGGCGATCGCAGGGATGTCTGTTGCAATCGCACTCGCGTCACTCATCGTGATATCGGAACTCGCCGGCTCGCTCGCACGACGCACCAACTATGTGAATCGCCGCGTAGCCGCTCTGAATGCGACCGTCCGCGATCTACGCCGCCAGACGGCGGTCACGCAGCGCAAGCTCGGCTCCGAGCGCGAACGCGCCAGCGTGGGCGAGGTGTTTGAGAAAATCCTTTTCGCGCCGGACCTTCGCACTATCAAACTGGCCGCGCCCGCCGAGAAGGATAAGGAAAAAGACAAATCCATCAAGCAATCCGGCGGACCCGAGCTCCCCTCCGGACGGCTCGCGATGAGCGAGTCGGCCGACGCTGCGATGCTCGAAGCGAACGGACTCAAGCCAACCGGCGCGTTCGAGGTTTACCGCATCTGGTGGATGCCGAGACGCGGCGCGCCCATCTGGGCCGCGGATTTTCTGGTCGGCGACGACGGCCTTGCCACGGTTCCGGTGGATTTGCCGCCCGGGCACGAGAAAGAACCGTCGCTCAGCGTCACGCTGGAGAATGAATCATACAGCGAGGCTCCCGCTGGTCCGATCGCGCTCAAAGGTGAAGCCTCCCCGGTATCGGGAATAGTGCAGAGTCCACGCAGGTGGCGACGATAATTGCTCCGTCGTGGGCCGGCATGCGGATCGTCGAACAGGCCTTCTGGCGCGAAAATAGACGAAATTGACGAGCGAAGACGGATCAGTCGGCGCCCGCGAACTCGAGCAGGATCGATCACGCCCGTCACGATTTTCCCTCCGTCGAGGGGGGCTTTACTTCGACCATCGACATGCGTAGATTGTTTTTCGGCGGCGCTTTTCGGTGCGGCCGGTGGAAATTTCGCCTCCGAATCCTCAGATAGCCGTTGACACGGTCCGGATTAAGAGAGTACAGTTTCCTTTCGCCCCAAAAGGGTTGGTCTTTGAAAACTGAATAGTAGTGCATGCCTAATCGGCGGCGGGGGTCCAGGAATGGACCTGATGCCCGACCGATTTCTTTGATTTAATTGCGGTCAGTCCTGCCGTTCCATGACGCGTTAGCCGCGTCTCGAACGGCGGATATACTGAGCTATAATGGAGAGTTTGATCCTGGCTCAGAACGAACGCTGGCGGCGTGCCTGAGACATGCAAGTCGTGGGAGAAAGTCGTAGCAATACGGCTAGTAAACCGGCGCACGGGTGAGTAACACGTGGACAACCTGCCTCGGAGTCTGGGATAACCCGTCGAAAGACGAGCTAATACCGGATAAGACCACGGGAAGTTCGCTTCCTGAGGTAAAAGATGGCCTCTGCTCCTGCAAGCTATCACTTTGAGAGGGGTCCGCGTCCTATCAGCTAGTTGGTGAGGTAACGGCTCACCAAGGCTAAGACGGGTAGCTGGTCTGAGAGGATGGTCAGCCACACTGGGACTGAGACACGGCCCAGAGTCCTACGGGATGCAGCAGTCAGGAATATTGCGCAATGGAGGAAACTCTGACGCAGCGACGCCGCGTGGGTGATGAAGGCCTTCGGGTCGTAAAGCCCTGTCGGAGGGGAAGAAAAGTCTGTTGGCTAATATCCAGCGGACCTTTGACGGTACCCTCAAAGGAAGCACCGGCTAACTCCGTGCCAGCAGCCGCGGTAAGACGGAGGGTGCAAGCGTTGTTCGGATTGACTGGGCGTAAAGGGCGTGTAGGCGGTTGGTTAAGTCGGGTGTGAAAGCCTGGGGCTCAGCCCCAGAAGTGCATCCGAAACTAGCCAGCTAGAGCGCGATAGAGGAGGGTGGAATTCCTGGTGTAGCGGTGAAATGCGTAGATATCAGGAGGAACACCGGCGGCGAAGGCGGCCCTCTGGATCGTTGCTGACGCTGAGACGCGAAAGCGTGGGGAGCAAACAGGATTAGATACCCTGGTAGTCCACGCCTTAAACGATGGGTACTAGGTGTTCGGGGTGTTGACCCCCTGAGTGCCGCAGTTAACGCATTAAGTACCCCGCCTGGGGACTACGGCCGCAAGGTTAAAACTCAAAGGAATTGACGGGGGCCCGCACAAGCGGTGGAGCATGCTGTTCAATTCGACGCGACGCGAAGAACCTTACCTGGGCTAGACAACGGTGGACCGCCTGAGAAATCAGGCTTTCCCTTCGGGGACTGCCGGTTCAGGTGTTGCATGGCTGTCGTCAGCTCGTGTCGTGAGATGTTGGGTTAAGTCCCGCAACGAGCGCAACCCCTGCCCTTAGTTGCCACCGGGTAATGCCGAGCACTCTATGGGGACTGCACGGGTCAACCGTGAGGAAGGCGGGGATGACGTCAAGTCATCATGGCCCTTATGTCCAGGGCAACAAGCGTGCTACAATGGATTACACAAAGGGTTGCAAACTCGCGAGAGCCAGCTAATCCCAAAAAGTAGTCCTCAGTTCGGATCGGAGTCTGCAACTCGACTCCGTGAAGTTGGAATCGCTAGTAATCGCGGATCAGAACGCCGCGGTGAATACGTTCTCGGGCCTTGTACACACCGCCCGTCACGCCATGGAAGCCTGCTGTACCGGAAGTCGGTGCACCAACCCGCAAGGGAGGTAGCCGCCTATGGTATGGCCGGTGACTGGGGCGAAGTCGTAACAAGGTAGCCGTAGGGGAACCTGCGGCTGGATCACCTCCTTTCTAACGAGTACGCCGATTCTCTTCGGAGAGTTGGCCATTCGAGGTCAACCGCCGGGTAATACCGGTCGGTTTCGGCCGTGGCAGCAAGTCGCTTCCACCCCCGCTCGCACTACTATTCGGTTTTGAGGGGCCGGCCCTTTTCGGGGCTGTTCTTTGACAAGATTTTGGATCGATACTGGATTCGAGCCTGCGCAAGGCCGGCCGATGCGCGACCTATCTGCTGGGCCTATAGCTCAGCTGGCTAGAGCGTGCGCCTGATAAGCGCAAGGTCGGTAGTTCGACTCTACCTAGGCCCACCAATTCACCTGTCTGAGTCGTCACAGATGCTCAGTAGTCAGGATGAAATATGGCGGCGCCGGCTCGAAATAAGAGTTGGGTCATAGCTGAAAGCTATTCGCACCCAGCCAAGCGGATCAGTGAAAGTGGCTTTGGGGCGGTAGCTCAATTGGGAGAGCATCGGCTTTGCAAGCCGGGGGTTGCCGGTTCAATCCCGGTCCGCTCCACCAGTATTAGGAACCGGACACGATAAGTGTCCGATGCAAGTTTTTCGCTCCCGCGCAACCGCAAGGGGTGGCGGGATGTCGATCCGGTCTTTGACAACTGAATAGTAGGGTATCTTCAAGTGTAGTTAGTAGAGCCTTGTATGTGACTCGAGACCTTAAGTGGTCAAGCTACTAAGGGCACACGGTGGATGCCTTGGCGCAAGCAAGCGATGAAGGACGTGGCTGGCTGCGAAAAGCTCCGGGGAGCCGCCTAGCAGGCTTTGATCCGGAGATGTCCGAATGGGGCAACCCGGCATCCTTAATCGGATGTCATCGCGCGCTGAATTCATAGGCGCGTGGAAGCGAACGCAGGGAAGTGAAACATCTCAGTACCTGCAGGAAGAGAAATCAAATCAGAGATTCCCTCAGTAGCGGCGAGCGAACGGGGAACAGCCCAAACCACACCTAGCGATAGGTGTGGGGTTGTGGGGCTGCTTCAGGGTTTACCCGGGAAGTTATCAAGATTGCCGATAGTCAAAGGCCCCTGGAAAGGGCAACCATAGAGGGTGATAGTCCCGTAGGCGAAATCGCCGATCCTTCCTGGAAGCAGTTCCCGAGTACCGCGGAACACGTGCAATTCCGTGGGAAGCCGGCAGGACCATCTGCCAAGGCTAAATATGAGCTTGCGACCGATAGCGTACCAGTACCGTGAGGGAAAGGCGAAAAGAACCCCGGTGAGGGGAGTGAAATAGAACCTGAAACCGTGTGCCTACAAGCAGTGGAAGCCAGGTGAGATTGGGAGCAATCCCGATCTCCGGGTGACCGCGTGCCTTTTGCTTAATGAGTCTGCGACTTACTAGGCGTGGCAAGGTTAAGCCGTAAAGAGGTGTAGCCGTAGCGAAAGCGAGTTCGAATAGAGCGTCAAGTCGCGTTTAGTAGACCCGAAGCGGGATGATCTACCCATGGTCAGGGTAAAGCGGCAGTAAAATGCCGTGGCGGCCCGAACCGGTGAAGATTGAAAACTTCTCGGATGAACTGTGGGTAGGGGTGAAAGGCTAATCAAATTCCGTGATAGCTGGTTCTCCTCGAAATATATTGAGGTATAGCCTCAGATGATGCCTGGTGGAGGTAGAGCACTGGATGGGCTAGGGTCCTTACCAGGATACCAAACCTAACCAAACTCCGAATGCCACCAAGGTTAATCTGGGAGTCAGACTACGGGCGATAAGGTCCGTGGTCGAAAGGGAAACAGCCCAGACCGCCGGCTAAGGCCCCAAAGTCGATGCTAAGTGGGAAAGGATGTGGGAGCGCCCAGACAACCAGGAGGTTGGCTTAGAAGCAGCCATCCTTTAAAGAAAGCGTAACAGCTCACTGGTCAAGCGAACCTGCGCCGAAAATGTAACGGGGCTTAAGCATCGCGCCGAAGCCGCGGGCTCCTGCAAAGGAGCGGTAGAGGAGCATTCTGGTTGCCAGCGAAGTACGACCGGCAAGGACGTATGGAGGCCCCAGAAGTGATTATGCAGACACGAGTAGCGATAAAGAAGGTTAGAAACCTTCTCGCCGTGAGTCCAAGGTTTCCTGGGTAAAGTTAATCTTCCCAGGGTTAGTCGGTGCCTAAGCCGAGGCTGAAAAGCGTAGGCGATGGAAAGCAGGTTAATATTCCTGCACCACCAGTTGATCGTTTGAGCGATGGGGTGACGGAGAAGGGTAGGTCATCCGGGTGTTGGATGTCCCGGTGCAAACCCGTAGGCGGAAGCGGTAGGTAAATCCGCTGCTTCATTAACGCCAAGAGGCGATGTCGAGCGATTCCGTCAGGTCTCGCGAAGTGACTGAACCCATGCTCCCTAGAAAAACCTCTAAGCGAGATCATCTGGTGACCGTACCACAAACCGACTCAGGTGGACGGGTAGAGCATACCAAGGCGCTTGTGAGAATTGTGGTTAAGGAACTCAGCAAATTGACACCGTAACTTCGGAAGAAGGTGTGCCTGCTGGTGTCATGGACTTCGCGTCCGGAAGCATCGGCGGGTCGCAGAGAGCAGTGGGTAGCGACTGTTTAGCAAAAACACAGGACTATGCTAAGCCGCAAGGCGATGTATATGGTCTGACGCCTGCCCGGTGCCGGAAGGTTAAGGGGACCCGTTAGTCCGTAAGGGCGAGGCGGGGAACCGAAGCCCCGGTAAACGGCGGCCGTAACTATAACGGTCCTAAGGTAGCGAAATTCCTTGTCGGGTAAGTTCCGACCTGCACGAATGGCGTAACGACTTCCCAGCTGTCTCGACCACAAACACAGCGAAACTGCACTCTCGGTGAAGATACCGGGTACCCGCGGCAGGACGGAAAGACCCTGTGCACCTTTACTATAACTTTGCAGTGAATCTAGGGATTTCATGTGTAGGATAGGTGGGAGGCTTTGAAGTGTGGGCGCTAGCTCGCATGGAGCCAACCTTGAAATACCACCCTTGTGATTCTTGGATTCTAACCATCACTCTTACTGGGTGTGGGACACTGCATGGTGGGTAGTTTGACTGGGGCGGTCGCCTCCCAAAGTGTAACGGAGGCGCGCGAAGGTTCTCTCAGGCTGAGTGGAAACCAGCCGTTGAGTGTAATGGCATAAGAGAGCTTAACTGCGAGAGCGACGGCTCGAGCAGGTGCGAAAGCAGGTCATAGTGATCCGGTGGTCCCGTATGGAAGGGCCATCGCTAATCGGACAAAAGGTACGCCGGGGATAACAGGCTTATCTCCCCCAATAGTTCACATAGACGGGGAGGTTTGGCACCTCGATGTCGGCTCGTCACATCCTGGGGGTGGAGTAGCTCCCAAGGGTTCGGCTGTTCGCCGATTAAAGTGGCACGCGAGCTGGGTTCAGAACGTCGTGAGACAGTTCGGTCCCTATCCGCCGTGGGCGAAGGATACTTGAGGGGAGCTGTCCTTAGTACGAGAGGACCGGGACGGACGTACCTCTGGTGTACCGGTTGTGGCGCCAGCCGCATCGCCGGGTAGCCATGTACGGACGGGATAACCGCTGAAAGCATATAAGCGGGAAGCCCACCCCAAGATTAGGTATCCCGATCGTAAGATCCTAAAGGCCCCTTCTAGACCAGGAGGTTGATAGGCCAGAGGTGGAAGCGCCGTAAGGTGTGGAGCTGACTGGTACTAATTGGCCGTGAGGCTTGACCACTACCTATTTCAATTGAGCTAACCACTCAGTTGCTATAGTCGCCGCATACTTGTCCGGGTTTCAATCGCTAACCGGACGGGACGGCAAAGGTTGAGTCACAGACGAGGTTCGAAATCCTCACTTGCAGACCCTACTATTCAGATTGTCGGAGCTTGAGCCTTCGCTTAGCGGCGACGGCGACAGGTTTCCGGTCGCCATGGCGAAGGTGAAACACCCGTTCCCATCCCGAACACGGCAGTTAAGCCCTTCAGCGCCGATGGTACTGTGACCGAAGGCGTCACGGGAGAGTAGGACGCGGCCGGGGAATCTTATAGTGGCGGATGCACGATGCATCCGCCATTATTTTTCTCGCTCCTCCACCCTGCGGCCGCGATTCGATAAGCGAACGCGTCGAAGACGGTGTTACCTGGCTATCAGCCGAATCTTAAAGACCCTGGCCGGCGGCGTGCCTTTCTCCCATGGGCGGACGTAACGCATCTCGAGCGTGCCACTCCCGCTCGCTTCGACAGAGAATTGGAAAATCTGATGTCCCGACGCGCCGGGCATCGCGCTGTCGAGCTTGAACTTCGTATCCCCGACCGGCTTGACGAGCGCGGTGGCTATCGGCGCGGCCTGCCAGGTGTATCCGGTCCCCGAAGTCGCAGGCAGCGATATCTCAAGCCGGTCGCCGCGCGAGAGCGTGAATTCGCGGCCATTGTCGGACTCGGTAACAGCGATCATGCCTGCGCTCGCGCGCCTCGGTGCTGAGAACGCGGATGCGGTTGCGGACGCGACAAGAAGCAACAGCAAATGCGATCGGCGAATACTCAACAGCTTACCAAATCGTCCGCACCGGATAGTGAACTAACTCAACTAACGCGCTGGTGACGGCTCGGCGCCGGTGGAGGTTTCAAGCGCATCAGGACACGAAAAAAAGGGCAGTCCGCTCGGACTGCCCTATTGGTCGGCAAAATTAATCAGTGCTTGGTCTCGATGCGCCTGCCGTAAGTCACTTCACCCTTGTCCACGCGCAGGCTGAAACCGCAATCGGGATTCGTGCAAACCCACGCCTTGAACAGAACCGAAGCTCCCTCCTGCCCGTAGTCGGACAGTGGAATCAGTGCGCCATTGTTGCATTTTTGGCACTTCGGCCACTCCATCATCCGCGCCTCCTTGCAGCCGACCCGAACCGCATCGTCCATTCTTGAAATTATCCGACCAACGAATCTAACGCAATGTGCCGCGATGCGCCGATGGAGCCGTCCAAGGGCGTCCCGGAGCGCGTACTCGACGAACGTGATGCAGCAGGCAGATCGTTTCTACTTGAGCGCGCGCACGGAAAAGCCGCGATCGTTGGTGCATAACAGCGAGCGCTTGCCGTCCAGCACGGTCTCGAGCACGACTTCCCGGCCCCATAGCCGCTGTAGGTAGCTGAGACTTTTCTCGGCGTATTCAATATGGAGGTCGCGGCCGTCGTGATAGTGCTTGACGTAGAGCGTGCGGTTCTGGCCGAAGTCGGCGTCCTCGACCTTCAGCACCGGTATCGAGTTGGTGCCGACGTTCTTGATCAACGTCGCCTTGACTTCCCCCCAACCCTCGTCGTCGGCTACCTTACTGACCACCAGCTCCTCGCCGCGCGCCTCGTATTCGAAAATATCCATCTCGCGCATGAGATCTTCGGTCAGATAGCGGCGGATGAACGACGCGTCGCGCTCGACCTCGCGGACCTCGAAGATCTTTTCCGTGCCGGACTTCACCGGCGGCCCGTCGCGCTTGATTTCCTCCGCGGTCGGATTCGTAAAGCGACGGTAGATGTCTTCCCAAATCTTGAGGCCGAGATGATACGGGTTGATCTGGCCGGGAATCGGGCGGACGACCTGGTTGTGGTTCACGATGAATTCGAGATGGAGCCCCTGCTCCAGCTCGAGCGACTCCAAAATCTTCTTGTGCCAGTAACTCGCCCATCCCTCGTTCATGATCTTCGTCTCCATCATGGAGATGAAGTACTTGGCTTCTTCATCCACGATGGTGAGCAAATCCTTTTCCCAGTCGGCGAGAAACGGGTTGTGATCGCGAATGAAGAGCAGCAGGTCCTCGTCGGGTTCCAGCGGGACCTTGTGGAAATCGGGCGGCTCGATTTGCTTGCGCGCGTGGATTTTCTGAAACGGATCGGGCTGTCCTTGCGCGGTGTCTTCGGCGCGAGCCATCTGTTCCAGCGGCGTGAGCTTCTTGATCGCAAGATTGCGCCGGCATTGCCACGACAGCGCATGCGCCGCGTCCAGAACCCGCTCCACCTGCTCCACCCCGATCGACGGGTCCTCGACGTAGCGCCGCACGCGCATCGCAGCCGCTTTGAATGCCTCGATGGTCAGTTCGGCGCGCGTCGATTTGAACGTGAAATTGTTCTTGAAGAAATCGTTGTGCCCGTAGACGTGTGCGATCGTGAGCACCTGGAGCAGGAGCGAGTTGTCGCGCATCAGGTAGGCGATCGCCGGATTGGAGTTGATAACCATCTCGTACGGCAGACCGCTCACGCCGTGATCGTAAAGCGTTTTGAGCTTCTCGTACGACTTGCCGTACGACCAATGCGGGTAATGCGACGGCATCCCCGAGTACGCCATGTACCCGAGCATCCCGGTGTGATCGCAAAAATCGAACTCCTGCGGATAGCAGTCGAGCCCGAACTCCGCCGCCTTGTCGCGAATCCGCCGGTCCCACTCGCCGAGGTCGTTCAAGTTCCACGCCGCGATGCGCGGCGATCCGTCCGCGTTCGGAGTCGCGCTCATGCTTCCTTCACCCGGTCCTTGGCCAGGAAGGCTTTGAACGACGGCCAGATGTCTTCCTTGCGCTCGATCAGCACCGTGTGAAAGTTCGGCGCCTGAATCCGGCGGAACACGTTGAGCATCGAAGATTCGTAGTACCGCGACCCCAGCGGCTTGATCTCGCCGTAGCCGAACAAGTTGCAAATCCCGGCCAGTTCCTCCGCGTCCTTGAGCGCGGCGGGATTGTCGGAGTCGAAATTGTCGCCGTCCGAGCAATGGAACGCGTACAGGTTCCACAGCGACGGATGATATCGTGCGGCAATTATTTCCAGCGCCTTGGCGTAGCCGGATGAGATAAAGGTGCCGCCCGATTCGCCCTTGTGGAAAAATTCCTCCTCGGTGACCTCGCTGGCCTCGGTGTGATGCGCGATGAAAACGATTTCGACGTTGCGGTAGCGCGTCGAGATGAACTGATAGAGCAGAAAGAAGAAGCTGCGCGCCAGGTACTTCTTCATCGTGTCCATCGAGCCGGACGTATCCATGATGCAGATTACCGCGGCGTTCGACTCCTCTTTGGTGTCGATCTCGACGTGCTTGTAGCGCAGGTCGTCCTGATGGAACGGGAAGCGGCGATGCACGTGCTGGAGTGCGGCGGCGGGCGAAGCCGCGAGCGCTTCCTCGCCCAGTGCGCCTTCTTCGAGCGCGATTTCATCGAGCGCGCCTTCGACGCCGGTATCGAGTTCGCGGTCGGCCTTCGATTCTTCCAGCGCGCGCGCCACCGCGTCGATTCGCTTGTCGGACGCGAGCATCCGCATCACGCGCTGCTTGGCGGTGCGCCGCTTGTCCAGCCTGATGCGGATACCGACCTTGCGGTAGCCTTTGCGCCGCGACGAGTAATCGGACTGGATTTCGCGCAGCGCCCGCCGCTCGAGGTTGGGTAGTTCGAGATCCTCGAACATGATCTCGATCAATTCCTCGAGCGTGACGTCGGTCTCGTAATAATCGACGCCCGGCCGGTCGCCGGCCTGCTCGTCGCCTTTGCCGGGCCGGTCCTTGCCGGTTTTGCCGACCACTTGCCCGGGCCGTGAGTCGCCGTCGCCCTGCGACGCACCGGGAGCGTTGTCGCCGAAAACGAAGCGGTATTCCTTGATACCGCGCAGCGGAACCTTGATCACGCGATCTTTGTCTTTGCCGATGATCGATTCTTCGGCGATGATGTCGGCGATATTTTCCCGGATCGATTCGCGAACTTTCTGGCGATGGCGCAGCCGGTCGCCGGCCGAGCGGTCGGACCGTTCAGCGTCGGAGATCCGGTATTCGCGGAAGATTGTATCGCTACTCATCGTCAGCTCATCGGGCGGGCTCAATTCTTTCCCGAATTGTTCGCGGCGAAATTTTGACAAAATCCTTTCATCAGTTCGGCTATCTTCGTCTTGCTTTATTGGCTCAGTTTCTCAGTTTCATACCATAAGTAGTGGTTTTGAGATGCTCTCACCACCATCGGTAGCTTCGTTCCGTCAGAAATTGGATTTCGTACGTCTTGCAACTCGATGTTTTCCGCACACAGCTTTCCTGATCCAGGATTCTTCGCTTCGCAGACTCCGCTCTGAGTGACACAAGGGATCAGTCCTTCCACAGATTATTCGCTGCGTACTTGAGCACGACGTCCACGCACGATTCGCAGTACCCGTTCTCGAGCAGGTTCTTCACCATCGCACTGTACTTCTCGCCCTGTTCCTCGTCGCGGGTGCGTGCCTTGGTGATGATGCGTGAAATGTCGCGCACCGAGGTCATCAGCTTTTTCTCGATCGCTTCCTTGAGCGGCTCGTAGCTCTTGTAGCTGATCTTTTCGCCGCGCCGCGACGTTGCCCACAGGTACGCGATCACTTCCTGGCGAAATCCGTCGGCCGCCGATCCGATGATGGCGATTTGCTCCTCGATCGACTTCAGAAAGCCCTCGTCGGGCGCCAGTTCTTCGTTGGTGTTGCGATCGCGCACGCGGGTCTTGTTGACGTACGCCTCGGCGTGATCGAGGTAGTTCTGGAATAGCGACTCCGCCTGTTCCTGATACGAATAAACGAACGCGCGCGTGATCTCCTTTTCGAGCAGGTCGAGATATTCCTTGTGCAGCGTGTCCTGCAGGAACTCCAGATACTGCTTGCGCGTGTCGTCGGGCAGGTCGCCCTCCTTGGTCATCGAGATGAGCGCCTCGCGCACGTTGATCGGATTGATGCAGTTGCCCGTGACGTTGTCCGACAGCGCGTTGTCGAGCGCCTTCATGATGAAGCGCGTCGAGATTCCCGACATCCCCTCGCGCTTGGTGTCTTCTTTCAGCTCCTGCACGTCGATTTTTTTGGTGCGCCCTTTCTCGACGACTTCCTCGCCGTTGTAGAGCCGCAGCTTGGTCATCAGGTCGCACTTCGCGGTCGGCTCCAGGCGTGACAAAATCGCGTACATCGAGGCGAGCTCGAGCGTGTGCGGCGCCACGTGCGCGCGGAAATCCGAGGTCCTGATGATCTTCTGATAGATCTTCACCTCTTCGGACAGGCGCAGGTTGTACGGCACTTTCACGACGACGATACGATCGAGGATCGCCTCGTTGGTGTGATCGGCCTTGAACTTCTGCCACTCGGCCTCGTTCGAGTGCGCGACGATGCAGGTATCGACGTACACCATTCCGTGCCGCCCGGGCGCGGGAATCACTTTCTCCTGCGTCGCCGTGATCATCGCGTGCAGGTACTCGGTCTCGTTCTTGAAAACTTCGATGAACTCGACGATTCCGCGGTTGCCGACGTTCAGCGCGCCGTTCAGTTCGAGCACGCGCGGGTCGCCCTCGGAGTATTGGTCGAGCTTGGAGATGTCTTCCGATCCGATCAGCACCGACGTGTCCTGGTTATTCGGATCGACCGGCGGCACCACGCCGACTCCCACGCGGTTGCGCTTGGAGAAGTTGCGCGCGATAACCGGAAATTCCTCGTAGCGATTGTTGAACTCGGACTTGAGCCGATAGCGGCATACCGGGCACAGGTCGCCCTCGATGTGCACGCCGAGCATCTTCTCGAACTCGCGCCGCAGATGGCGCGGGACCAGGTGCAGCGGCTCCTCGTTCATCGGGCATCCTTCGATCGCGAAGATGAATCCGATCTGCTCGAGCCCGCGCTGGATCCGCTCGACCAGCGAACTCTTGCCCGAACCTACCGGTCCCATCAGGTACAGAACCTGCCGGCTCTCTTCGCCCTTCAACGACGCGGAATGGAAGTAGCGGACGATCTGCGCGATGGTGCGCTCGATCCCGAAAAATTCCTCCGCGAAAAAATTGAACACCTTCAGCGGCTCATCCTTGTACAGCCGCTTGGTGCGCGGATCGTCGGTATCGTGCAACGAATGAAGGCCCGACGAAATGATCAAGTCGTAGATTCGCGCGTGCGCGAGCTTGGTTATGATCGGGTCGGCCTTCACGACCTCGAGATACGCGAGCAACGTGCCTTGCCATTGCTTTGAGTCGCGTGCCGCGCGGTCTTCTTTGATCACTCGCTCGAAGTTATTGAGATCCGCCATCGGCTATCTCCTTCGGGTTATGGAATGTTGTGCAGGAATACTGCCTGGGAAAGCGGGATATGGTCGGGCCGTACTATTTCTGGCGCCCATCCTGCTTTCGAGTATAACGGAGCCATTGATCGGCAACAAGCAACACGCCCGCAATGGCCGCTGGCGTGACGGATCGATTCTTCAGCAGCTTGCGAAGAAGCACGGTCTTTTCTGAAATCGGGACACTACCCGGTTGTGGGCTGGAATCCGAAAATGAAAAAGCAGGTTGTGCGCCCGAGGTTCCCGGCTCTCCTTTTACAGAGCCTAATATGCCTCGGTGGTTCGACGCAGCCTGCTTCCAGACTGTCGTGTAACACAAAAGCCACAAGATAGATACTCGCGCAAATCAGTGCCGGCGCATGCAACGCATCAAGCCGCGTTGGGCCTCAACCGGTGTGCACGAGGTTAATTTGCGCGCTACTGAAATAACCGCTCGGAGACCGGGACCGTGTCGCCCAGCACGATGCGCCCGCGATCGTTTCTCACCATTGCCGCGAACACAGTGTCGTCGTGCGCGAACGACAGCCACCACCGTTGCTCCGCGGCGAGCCCGAGGTAGTGCGCTTTTTGTTCCATCGTACGGAGCGCGTCGAGGTCGTACGCCTGGTTCCACGGACCGCGGATGTGCGAGCGCGTCGGCACGATGTCGGCGAGGTGCATGAAGCATTCGCCGCCGTCGCTGAGCAGCACCGCCTGATGGTCCCGCGTATGGCCGCCGGTGACGACCGCGCGCACGCCCGCGACGATGCCGGTATCGCCATCGATCGCTTCGAGCATCGATCGCACCGGCGCGAGAACCTCCGCGGCGTGGCGATACGCGGCGTGAAGCCGTTCGTTGCGCGGATTGCCGGCGATTTCGAGTTCGCCTTTCTGCACGAAGATTCGCGCGCGCGGAAACGCTGCTTCCAGCGCGCCGGAATCCCGCCGGCGCACGATTCCTCCGCAATGATCGAAATGCAGATGCGACACGATCAGATGCGTGACGTCGCCCGGCTCCATCCCGAGCGCGCGCAGATGCTCGGGGATCCATCCGTCGCCATGATCGAAGATCTGGCGCTCGACGGTGCTTAGCCGGTTGCCGATTCCCGTATCGACCAGAATCGCGTCGGCCCCCTTCATGATCAGCGGACACGTCAGGTTCAGGCGGATACGGTTGTGCTCGTCGGGAGGATGGTTGTGCTTCCAGAGGTCGCGCGGGACCACCCCGAACATGCATCCGCCGTCGTTGCGCCAGAAACCGTCGGCAAGGAACGCCACCTCGAACGCGCCGACTTTGAGCTTCGGTGGTGTCTCAGCCATTTCGCGTCCTCAGCTTCCCATCAACCACGTTCCCAGTATCAGCGCGATACCGCCCATCGCGACGATTGCGCCGTGCGCCTTCACCATTCGAGTCATCGCGCCCGCCACCGCGTCGATACCCTCGCGCGCGTTTGCCTCTCTGACCGCCGCACCGACTCTCATCGACCACGTCATCACGGCAAGCATAACGATAAACAGCGCAATCTTGATCGCGAGCACCGTTATGAATGTGGTCGAGAACGCGAAGCCCCGCGCAACTCCCGCCGCAATCAGGCTGATCACTCCCGACGCGAGCAGCACCACCGCGGCGACGAGGCCGAGCAGATCGATCTTCGGCGCCGCGTTCGCCACAAAATTGCGCTGCTCGGCGCTTCCAGCCCCGAGCGCGAGACCCGCAATCGCGAAGCATGCGCACGCGCCGATCCAAATCGCGCCGGCCGCCGCGTGCGTCCACAGAATCGCCGTTCCCAACAATTTGAACCTCTTTCCCCCTCGAATCGCAAAAAGACTAACCCTGTCGCTGGCGGGATTACACCCTGCCGGTGTTGGCGGGCGTCGTCGTTTTGGGCTAACTAGAATTTTTGGATCGATCGCCGTTCAATCGGCGCGCCATCCGCGGAGGTGACCGTGACGCTCAATCCATACATCGAGGCACACGAACTGCGCGAGCTGGTCCTCAAAAAGCAAGTCCGCCCGCGCGAGGTCGCGGAATTTTTTCTCGCGCGCGTCGAGCAACTGAATCCCAGGCTCGGCGCATTCATGACCGTCACCGCCGATCGCGCGCTCGCCGACGCATCGCGGCTCGAAAAGATCCACGCTTCGGATGCGGCCATGCTGCCGCTGTTCGGCGTCCCATATTCGCTCAAGGACCTGCTCTGGACCAGGGATATTCGCACCACCTTCGGCTCGAAGAATTACGAGAATTGGCACGCGCCCGCCGACGCGGAACTCGCCGTACGGCTCGCCAACTCCGGTGGAATTCTGCTCGGCAAGACAACCACCCCCGAATTCGGCCTGCGTCCGACCACCGAGGGCGGTCTCTGTCCGCCCGCGCGAAATCCCTGGAACCTCGAACATACTGCCGGCGGCTCCAGCGGCGGTTCCGCCTGCGCCGTCGCCTCCGGACTGCATCCCGTGGCGCAGGGCAGCGACGGCGGTGGATCGATTCGCATACCGTCGGCATGCTGCGGCGTGGTCGGAATCAAACCGTCGCGTGGGCGAATCACGCGCGCGCCGCAGGACGCCGAAGGATGGGCCGGACTTTCCACTACCGGCCCGATCGCGCGCACCGTCCGCGACGCCGCCTTGATGCTCGATGCGATGGCGGGAATGATGCCGGGCGATCCGTACGCGGCGCGGCCGCCGGCGCGTCCATTCGTCGAGGAAGTTTCGGCCCATCCAAAAAAACTTCGGCTCGCATTTATCAACCATAGCGCGCTGGGCCCGGTGGACGCTGAAACTCTCGCTGCGCTCGAGTCCGCATGCGCCGTGTTCCGCGAGATGGGCCATCGCGTCGAGCCGCTGACCCTCGATCCCGGCGCGATGCTATCCCAGTATGCGCGCGTGATTGTCAGCGCATCGGTCTCGGCGCTGAACATCCCCAACCCGGACCTGCTCGAACCGCTGGCGCGCGGAACCTACGAATTGGGCGCCAAAATTTCCGCCGCCGACTACATCCGCGCGGTAACCGCGATGCACAATGCGTCGCGCGAAATCGTCCACGCGCTCATGCCTTACGACGCGCTGCTCGCCCCGACGCTCACCCGGCCCGCGGTGCGGCTCGGCACCTTGCCGTCGAATCCCGCCACCGCCGCGGATGAACTCTATGCGTGGATCGCGTTCACCTTCCCATTCAACTCGACCGGTCAGCCGGCCATCTCGCTCCCCAACGGATTCAGCAAGGCGGGACTGCCGCTGGCGATTCAACTTGTCGGCCGTCCCGGCGACGAAGCGGGCATAATTGCGCTGGCGGCCGAGTTCGAACGCGCCCGCCCCTGGAAGGACAAGCATCCTCCGATCTAGCTGTTAGTTTTTCGCTGGCCGCGAATATCCCGTTGATTCCCTCGCGACGCTTGAGCATCACAGCGTCGCCCATCGGCCGCTCGCCGTGGCCGGCAGCGCTTTGGCGCCGCCGGCTGCGATCTACTTGACAGTACCCGAGATCGGGATCGACACTTTTCCGGTGTTCACGCCGTAGGTATAGCTGAAACCCAACGTCGCCGACTGCGCCCCGGTCGCGCCGCTCTTCGGCGTGAACTCCATCGTGATCGTGCAGCTGCCGGGTTTGGCCGCCAGCGTGCCCGTGCAGGTGTTGGCCGGTTTCGTGAACGCGGTTGGATCGGTGCCGTCGATGCTGGTGGTACCCAGGCTTACGCTCACCGTCGCGGGATTCGAAATCTTGATCGCCTTTGACTTACCTGTCCCGCCTGCCGCCACCGGCGAGAACGTCTCCTTGGACGGCGCCTTCAGCGTCACCTGGACTCCAATGCCGCTGAGGCTCACCGCGGGACTGGTGCCGTTGTAGCTCACCTCGATCGACCCGCCGGTCACGGCGTTGGGAGTGGCCGGCGAGAACTCCACCTCGAACGAGCACTTCTTTTTCACCGCGACGCTTTTACCTGAGCAGGTGTTCCCGACGCTGGCGATTGCGAATGGCGCCGTTGCGGTCACCGATCCGATCACCGCCGTGTTCGGACCCTTGTTGGTGAGCGTCACTTTCTTGGCCTTGCTGGTCCCGGTCGCATCGACGATACCAAAGTTGATCGTCGTCGGGGCCGCGCTCAGGGTGGTCGTCGGAGTAACGGTCGCGGTCGGGGTCGCGGTTGCAGTCGCCGTCTTGGTTGCCGTTGCGGTTGTTGTCGCGGTCGCGGACGCGGTCGGCGTTGGCGTGGCACCCGGCTGGAGGGCGATGCGCAGAGGATCACCCAGTTCTGTCAATGGACCGCTGATGGTGGCCGAGGGGGGCTCGTCGAGCAGCCCGGTGCTGCTTCCCAGCGGCGGATAGACAAACACGCTGTCGCCCTCTTCTGATTGATTCGCCACATAGATGTTGCCGCTGGAATCCAGCGCGATGCCGAATGGTCGATTCAGGGCCGTGCTGATCCCGCTGATGGTGGCGGTGGGTTTCTCATCGAGCGTTCCGGTGCTGCTTCCCACTGGAGGAAAGACAAACACGCTCATGGCGGTCAAGTCCGTCACATAGATGTTGTCGCTGAAATCCACCGTGATGCCGGCTGGCGATACGAGGCCGGTCGCGCCCCCGCTGATGATTGCGATGGGGGCCTCGTTGAGCAGCCCGCTGCTGCTTCCCAGCGGCGGAAAGACAAACACGCTGGCGGCGTAAGAGTTGTTGGCGTTGGAACCCGCCACATAGATTTTGCCGCTGGAATCCACCGCGATGCCGATCGGGAAGGCTATGTCGGTCTTGCTTCCGCTGATTGTGGCGACGGGAGCGACGTTGGGATAGCCGGGCTGGCTGGGGAGGCTGGCCAGCGGAGGATATACAAACACGCTTGCGGGGATCGCGGGGACCACCACCGGGTCGCCGAAGTCCGCCACATAGATGCTGCCGCTGGAATCCACCGCGATCCCTGTGGGGCTTTCCAAGCCGGTCGCGGTCCCGCTGATGCTGGCGGTGGCGGCGGCGTTGGCGTTGCTTCCGACCGGATAGACAAACACGCTGGGCGGCGTGTCATTCGTCACGTAGATGTTGCCGCTGATATCCACCGCGATACCGTATGGGTCGAACAGTCCCGTGGTGATGCTCGCGCTGATGGCGGCGCTGGGGGCCTCGTTGAGCGGCCCGGTGCTGCTTCCCAGCGGTGGATAGACCAACACGCTGGCTGGCGTGTCATTCGCCACATAGATGTCGGCGCTGGAATCCAGCGCGATGCCCCATGGTTGATTCAGGCCGGTGCTGCTCCCGCTGATGGTGGCGGTGGGTTTCTCATCGAGCGTTCCGGTGCTGCTTCCCAGTGGAGGATAGACCGTCAGGCTCGACTTGGCTTGATCCACCACATAGATGTTGCTGCTGGAATCCAGCGCGATGCCCCATGGTTTATTCAGTGTGGTGATGATCCCGCTGATGGTGGCGGTGGGCGACTCATTGAGCTTTCCGGTGCTGCTTCCCAGCGGAGGATACACAAACACGCTATCGGCAGCGGAGTCCGTCACATAGATGTTGCGGCTGGAATCCAGCGCGATGCCTGTTGGGTTGTTCAGGTCGGTGGTGGTCCCGGTGATGGTGGCGGTGGGGGCCTCATCGAGCGTTCCGGTGCTGCTTCCCAGCGGAGGATAGACAAACACGTTTGCGGGAGTCACGGGGATGTGCTCCGGGTCGCCGAAGTCCGCCACATAGATGTTCCCGCTGGAATCCAGCGCGATGCCTTGTGGGAAGTCCATGCCGGTCGCGGTCCCGTTGATGGTGGCGGTGGGGAACTCGTTGAGCGTTCCGGTGCTGCTTCCCAGCGGCGGATAGACAAACACGCTTGGGGCCCCGCTTGGGGGACCTTGGTCCGCGACATAGATGTTGCGGCTGGAATCCAGCGCGATGCCGACGGGCGATTGCAGGCCGGTATTGCTCCCGCCGATGATGGCGATGGGAGCGGCGTTGGCATGGCTCCCTTCGGTGTAAATTGTGACGGTGTGGGTGCAGCGGTTGGTGGCGTAAATGTTCCCACTCGGATCAACGGCCACAAAATCCGGCTCGGAAAGGCCAGTCGGGGTGGGGGGCAGCGGCGAGGCGTCGCCGGTGCTCGCGGCGGCATATGCCGTCACCGCGTCGGAGCAACCGTCCGTAACGAAAAGCGCCGCTGGGGGCGTCTGGCTATAAGCGCGGCCTGATAAATGATGAAGGCCCGCAATCGCCAACGCGGCCACGCCGAGGATTGCGATCACACCGATTCGTACTTTTCCTGCGTACTTGTTCATTTGCTTTTCCCCCCACGTTTGAAGAGTGGAACAGCCAGCCCGACCTACACGGCTAGCATTTCTCGCATCCGAAATTAAGCACCGCTCATATTAGCATTGCTAGCATTTTGCAATCCGAATTTTCCCCTCTGACCGAAATCGCCCTCGTCGATGTCGCCAGCCGCAAGCCCCGTTCGCTCCGCCACCTATTCCACGATGCCATCTGTATGCGATAACAGCGACAGCATGAAATCCCTACACGCTGCCGCGCTCGCGCTTGTGGCTTGGTCTTTGATGATTCCGCCGCTGGCAGCCCCGGACGGGCTGTCGATCGATCCAACCGCGCCGCTCACTGCATGGTACAATATGAAGCCGTCATTTTCATCAGACCACGCTGTGAGAGCACGAAAGCCAAAATGATCGCGCTTCACCCGCATCCATCAAATCCGCCTGAGCAACTGAGGCTTGAGGGCGCGAAAGCCGCGCTTTGCGTTCCATCTGACGATCCGCGTCTCAAGGAAAAGTGATTCTGCGAAATCCGGCCACTTGCGGTTTTAAAACCAACCACTCAAGCTGAAATCAGGCCAGCGCCGATTCGACCGGCGGTAGCCAATCGAAAGACGGAGGAAAAAAATATGCAGACGATCAAGTTTGACGACATTGCGGCGCTCACCGCGAAGATCGGCAAGGAATTCGGTCCGTGGAGCGAGCCGATCCAGGTGACGCAGGAAAAAATCAATCAGTTCGCCGAGGTGACCGGCGACCGTCAGTGGATTCATATCGACATCGAGCGCTGCAAGAAAGAAAGTCCGTTCGGCGGTCCTGTCGCCCACGGGTTTCTGACCCTGAGCCTGCTGCCGGCGTTCAAGAGCAAAGACGATTACATGGTCACGGGCTTTCGCAACGTGGTGAATTACGGCGCGAACAAGCTGCGCTTCGTCGCGCCGGTGCCTGCCGGCGCCAGCGTTCAATCGCGCTCGCGGCTGACCGCGGTCGAGCAGCGGCCGCTGGGCACGATGCTCACGCGGGAGACGGAAATCCAGGTCGTTGGTCAGCAGAAGCCGGCGCTGGTTTACGAAGCACTGATGCTGTTCGTGAAGTAGAAGTTGCGGGCGGCGACGGAGATCAGCGCATGGCCTATGAACAGATCCTTTACGAGGTCGCGGACAATATCGCGACGATCACGCTCAACCGGCCCGAGAAGCTCAACGCATTCACCGCCGTCATGATGGACGAGATGATCGACGCGTTCGACAAGGCCGACGCGGACGACAACGTGCGCGCGATCATCGTCACAGGCGCGGGGCGCGCGTTCTGCGCGGGCGCCGACCTGTCGGCTGGGACGTTTGCCTCGACGCGCGCAGATCGCCCGCAACGCCGCTCGGCGATCGGAGCCGACGGCACTGTGGATTGGAGCAACGAGGCGATTCGCGACGGCGGCGGACGGCTGACGCTGCGCATCTTCGACTGTCTGAAACCTGTTATCGCCGCGGTGAACGGAGCGGCGGTGGGCGTCGGCGTGACGATGCAACTCGCGATGGATGTGCGGCTGGCGTCGGAGAACGCGCGCTTCGGGTTTGTGTTCGCGCGGCGCGGAATCGTGCCGGAGGCGTGCTCGAGCTGGTTCCTGCCGAAGATTGTCGGCATCTCGCAGGCGCTCGAATGGACATTTACCGGGCGAGTTTTCCCGGCCGAGGAGGCGCTCGCAGGCGGGCTGGTCAAAAGGATCTACCAACCCGATCAACTGATTCCAGCCGCGCGCTCGCTCGCTCGCGAGATCGCGGACAATACGTCGCAAGTGTCGGTCGCGTTGATTCGGCAGATGTTGTGGCGGATGGCCGGCGCGGACCATCCGATGGAAGCGCACAAGGTGGACAGCCGCGGAGTCTTTGCGCGCAGCCCTTCGGCGGATGCGAGGGAGGGCGTCGCGTCATTTCTGGAGAAACGTCCGGCAAAATTTCCGGACAAGGTCTCCAAGGACATGCCCGCTTACTTTCCGTGGTGGCAGGAGCGCAAGTACAGCTAAGGCTCACGCTTTGCGGCGGATGACGACGCGGACTTCGCCGGGGTGCTCGGCCTTGACCACGGCGCGCTGGCCGTCGAGGTCCAACTCGACGTTGACGCTGCCGCCGGACACCTCGATCGCGCATCCGCGCGGATATTGAATGCGCGGCACGAAGATATCGGTCGAGCCGCTGGCGGAAGGATCGCATTCGAACATGAACTCGAAAGTGACGCTGACACGATCGAACTTCATCCTGCGCGGAATTCCCTGTGTCGCCCGTGCGTAAGGTCTGACGAAGCCGGCGAGCGCGCGGCCGCCGCTATTGATGTCCGCCGGGTCGGTCTGCTGGTCGCGTGAGAAGATACTCAGATCCTCCTGGTTCCACCCGTCGCCAATAGCCAGATCGTTTCTATTGGATGCAGTATAGTTCCATTGCGTACTATTGATCAGCAGAGTATCGAGTACATTATACATTAGATCGAGCGCGATGATGTGAGCAGTCCATGGCGCATCGCTGCGATCGCCGGCTTGAAAGGCGCGGTACGCGCCGGCGCCGTTCAAATCGAAATGAATTCCAAATTCGCCGATAAGGGTGGGCGCGCCGCCCTTCACCGTCTCTGACATCCCGGCCATCTTGCCGAGCTCGCGTTGGTAGCGCGCCTGAATCTGTTCGGCGGCGGTCTCAATCTCGCCGGTCAACACGTCGAGGCTGAAATTCGGACTAAACGTCTTGGTCGCGGCCAGGACCACGTCGTACCAGTGACCGGCGTTGACGCTGTTTAAAGGAGTCTCGGCCGGGAATCGCGGTCCGAAAAAACCCGAGAGCGGATCGAGCTCGGCGAACAGGATCCAATCGGGATTAATTTGGCGGATATTTTCGGCGACGCGCGCGAAAAATGGTCCCATGTAGTCTTCGACGAAGCTGACCTTGCGATCGCCGACGCGTTGGAAAAAGTCGTCGCGCAAAACCTCGAAACTGCCGTCCTCATTGAGCCGCCATGCGCCTGCATCCTGGAACGGATCGCTTTGGCCGCTGTTCCAGATCGAAATGCGCTCGGGATTGATTGTCCGATCTTGTTTGTGCACCGCCGCTTTCGCTGCCGGATCGAACTCGAGCACCGGTATCGAGCGCGCAATTCCATGCGACACCAGCAAGCCGTCGAGCGGCGACCCCGCCAGGCCCGGCATCGCACGGTCGGGGTTGGCATCGCTTGGCCCGAGATGTCGATAGGTGAGTGGCTGTCCGATCCATCCCGGGACCGGTTCGTTGAGCGAGTCAAAGCCCATCACGTTGGGCAAATCGCGGATGCGGCGCGCGATCTCGCGCTGCGCTCCGAGGTAATGCTCGAGCAGGTAGTCCTGTACGTTGACGCCGTCGATAGTCAGTCCGGGGGCGAAGTCGCGGCCGGCGAAAAACAAGGTCCACATGATGCCGTTGGCGGGAAGGCGCTCATTCTGCACCCAGCTCATGGTCGGGTAGCGGTCCTCCTGGCGGCCGCCACGCGCATAGTCATATCGATGCTGCATTACATGAGCGCATCCCGACTCGGCGAGCCGGCGATAGTCAATTCCAACTTTCTCGAATAGCCAGCAGGGCGCGCCGTCGCCACCGGTCATTCGGCTCCAGACATCCTGGTGAAAATCCACGAATAGGTAGAAGCCGTAGTCACCGGCGAGCCGGCACAACTCGGCGAAGTAGTCGAGGTACGCGACGTCGTAGTCACCCGGGCCGCGATGCTCAACGGCTTCCCAGGTGGTCAGCAAGCGCAGGCAATTGAAGCCCCACGCGCGCAGGCGCGAGAAATGTTCGCCGGCTTCGCCAATCGGAAACGGACGGCCGATGAACGAGACCTCGCGATGGTTGGCAAAGTCGCAGCGAAAATTGGTGCCGCCGTCGGGGTACGGGACCTTGCAATCACCGCCCAGATTGACGCCGCGCAAAATAACGCGGCGCCCGTGTTCGTCGAGAAACCATCGTCCCTCGATGTGCAGCCGCGACAGGCCAGTTTTTGACATTCGATTCACTCCGTGGCGCGAGGTTGACGCAATGTCCGCTCGCCCGTCAAGCTGCATAAGCACATGGCCGCGAGTTGGCAAGAGAGCGAGATAATGCCGAGCCTGTTCGTCGGCGATCTTCAGGACGCGCTCGATTTCGAGGGGACGATTATCAGCGTGCTCCCCGACCTGCCGGAAATCGAACCGCCGCAGGCGATCCACATGCCGTTCCTTGCAGAAGGGGTCGCGTCGCTGGACGCAACGGCGGCACTGATAGAGCAAGAACTCGCGCTGGGGCATCGCGTGCTGGTCCATTGCGAGGAGGGATGCGAGCGCGCGCCGCTGGTGGTGGCATGGTTCCTGAAAACGAAGCGCGGCAAGACGCTTGACGAAGCGTACGCGTTGTTGAAGAGCCGGCGGCCGATCATCGAAGACCGCAGGCGATGGCTGGGTATCCACAATCGATAGCTACATCTAAGTTGTTTGCGATGAATTGACTATTTGGCGACGACGGCTCACGCTGGCGGCGTAGCGTTGTCTTAATGGTCATGGCCAATTTTCTCAACAGCGCGCGCGAGTACTTGGAAACCGCGCTCAGACATCTAAGGTCGGCGTTTCATCCCTCGCGGCCATGGATTGCGCGCGCGCGCACGTTCGGCCGTTCGCGGCGGGTGCGCAAAATCGGGGTGATCGTCCTCACGGTTGTGCTGTTTGCCGGCTCGGCGGCTTACCTGGCGGTTCCGCCGGTGTTGCGCCACGTCCTGACCGGCCCCGTCGCGGGCAGCATCCATCGCCAAGTCAGCGTGGGCAAAATCCGATTCAATCTTTATGCGCTGAGACTCGACGTGGACCAGCTGCACGTTGGCGAGCGCGACGGTCCGCAATCGTTCGTCGATATCGGGCATCTGAGAGTGAAGGTTTCGTGGACGTCGATTTTCAGATTTGCGCCGGTAGTCGGCGAAGTCGTAGTCGAGCGGCCGGCGATACATGTCGTTCGCCAGTCGCAGCAGCGCTTCAACTTTTCCGACCTGCTCGAGAGCGCGCCGACGCCGGAAAAATCGACACCAGCGGCGCCCAGCGCGCCGATGCGATTCGCGGTTTCGAATATTCAACTGCGCGATGGCGAAGTGACAATCGACGATCAGCTGCTCGGCAAGCAACACAAGGTCGAGAAGATTTATATCAACGTGCCGTTTATCGCGAACCTGCCCGCCGACGTGGACGTGTCCGTCGAACCGTTGCTGCAAATGGTGATCGACGGCAGCCCGATCCGGATTGCCGGCGTGGCCAAGCCGTTCGGGGCAACGCATGATTCGGTAATTGACCTGAGACTGCATCGGCTCGACCTGCCGCTTTACGTCGGCTACGCGCCGATGAAGCTGCCGGTGAAAATTCCGGAGGGGACGCTGTCGGCGGACGTGTACGTGCATTTCGTGCAGGCGGAATCGCTACCGCTGATTCGTTTGAACGGCACGGTAGCGCTGGATCAGCTCGACATTCGCGACACGGCGGATGCGCCGATCGCCGCACTCAAACACGCCGAGGTGAAGCTGACCGACGTCGAGCCGCTGGGCGCGGTGTTCTCTCTGCGATCTATCTGGATCGATGGACTGCTCGCGCATGTCAGGCTCAATCCCGACGGAACCAACAATCTCACGTCGATAGCGAGCGGCAATGCGGCGCCCGCGAGTCCTCCAGCGCAAGCGGCGCCGGCGGGCAACGTGACGCAGGCGGCGGCGCCAGTCGCGGGAAAACCCGCGGCGAAATCGCCAACCGATTTTTCGGTGGACTCGTTCGATCTCACGAACAGCGCGGTGGAGGTCCAGGATAACAGCGGCGCGACGCCGGCGGCGGTGGCGGTGGATGCGCTCGGAGTCGGGCTTAGGAATTTTCGGACGATAGGCGGAGTGCCCGCGTCTGTCACCGTTAACGGTAAGATTCGCAGCGGCGGCACCATCGCGGTCAAGGGCGCGCTCGATCTGGCGGATTCGCAGGTTACGACGGAGGTGTCGATCGATCAGATCGATTTGCCGGCGCTGCAGCCCTTCGCTCAGTCGGTTCTTGCGGCCACGATCGCGGCGGGCAAGCTGAGCGCGAAGGCCAACGTACAGACCCATTTCGCGAGCGATCATTTCAACGTGCACGCGGAGCCGGCGACCGTCGCAATCGAAAATTTCGAGATGGATGTTCCGCGCGAACGCGAAAAACCGGTGCAGTGGAAAAGTCTGAGCGCCTCGATTGGACAGTTCGACTTGGCGGCGCATCAGGCGACGGTCAGCGAGGTGCGCAGTAACGGGATGCATCTGTTCGTTCGCCGCGAGCGCGGCGGGAAATTGAGTCTCGCCTCGCTGATGCGCGGCGCGCCGGCGCTCCCGCCACGCACCAAGCGCGCGACCGCGCGCGAAACGAGGCGAATGCCGCGCGAGACCAGCCGAATGCCTCGCAAACCGGTGCATGCTGCGGCGCCGCCGTCGCAGAGTTGGCAATATCAGATTGCGTCGGTCGCGATCGAGCAGACCGACGTCACCTTCGAGGACGACAATGCGCCGCAACCGGTCAAGGCGGCAGTAGCGCCGCTGAATCTGCATCTGAAAGATGTGTCGAGCGACTTCAGAAAGCCTTTTGCAGTCGATGTTGACGGCACGCTGAATCGCAAGGGCACTTTCAAAGTCACCGGCACCGCCGCGATCGCGCCGCTGAAGGCCGATCTGCGCGTCGCAACAAAGCGCCTGGACCTGGCATTTGCGGATCCGTACATCAGCAGCAGAATGAACGCGACGATCACCAGCGCGAACCTGACGATGGACGGCGCGGTTGGCCTGGAGCAGGCGCGCAACAATTTTCTGGTCAGCTATCGCGGCGACGCATCGCTTGGCAGCGTGCAGATGCTCGACAAGCTGACCAACGCTCTCTTTTTCAGAATGAACGCGCTCAACGCGAGTAAAATCGATTTCGCTCTCGGGAAAGGTCCGCCCAAGGTGCATGTCGGCGAGTTGGCGCTGTCGAATTTTTATTCGCGTGTCATCCTGAACAGCACCGGCAAGTTGAACCTGAAGGACATCACGGCGAGCCCGCAAGAAGCGCCTACGTCGCTGACGCGAGCCACCGGAGCCCCGGGCTCGAAGGGTGCGGTTCCAGTTGCTCCGCCATCGACGCCCACTCCGGCTGCCGCACCGAGTCCGGCATCTGCGACGGCTCCTGGAGCGGCTCCGGCTGCCGCACCGAGTCCGGCGGAGCCTTACGCGGGGCAGCCGATGAACGCCGACATCGAGTTGAAGAAGATCACGCTCAAGGGCGGCAAAGTCGACTACACGGACAACTTTATCAAGCCCAACTACACGGCGAACCTGACCGACATGGAGGGCAAGGTCGGCGCGTTCGGAACAAAGTCCACATCGCCGGCGGACGTTTCACTCGACGGGAAAATCAATGGGAGCGCGCCGATCAACATCGACGGGTCCATCAACCCGCTCACGCCGACTGCGTTCGTCGATATCAAGGCGAAGGCGAACGGTATCGAACTGACTGGCCTCACCCCGTACTCGACCAAATACACCGGCTATCCAATCGTCAAAGGCACGCTGACCGTTGATGTTCATTATCTGCTGGACCAGGGAAAGCTGACCGCCGACAACCATATTTTCATCGATCAACTGACGTTCGGCGATCACGTCGAGAGCCCGGATGCGACGAATCTGCCGATTCGATTCGCTATCTCGCTGCTCAAGAATTCGAAGGGACAAATCGACCTGCGAGTGCCCGTGTCGGGTTCCCTCTCCGATCCGCAATTCAGCATCGGCAGCGTCATCCTGAGCGCGTTCATGAACCTTCTCATCAAGGCCGTGACTTCCCCATTCTCGCTGATCGCGGCGGCGTTCGGCGGCAGCGGCGCGCAGCAAGATCTCGGCTATATAGAGTTCGCGCCGGGCTACGCGACGCTGACGCCCGATAGTCAGAAGAAACTGGATACGGTCGCGACGGCGTTGGCGGATCGAACTGCCTTAAAGCTCAACATCTCGGGGCGCGTCGATCCGCAATTCGACAAGGAGGGCTACCGCGAAGCTTCACTGGAGCACAGCATCGAGGTGCTCGGGGAAAAAGACCAGGGAGAGAGCGCGGATGCGAATGCGAAAAGCGCGCCGCTGTCCAAGGCGGATTACAACAAGTACCTGGCGCGAGTCTATAGCGCGGGAAAATTTCAGAAGCCGCGCGACCTCATCGGATTTGCGAAGACACAGCCGCCGGACGAGATGAAGAAGCTAATTCTCGCCGGCACTCCGGTGAGCGATCAGGACCTTCAGCATCTTGCTGAGGCGCGCGCAAATGCGGTCCGCGCGTATCTGAGTACGAAACAGGTGGATGCGGCGCGGATGTTCATAATCGCGCCGAAACTGGACGCCAGCGGAGTCAAGGATCAGGGCAAGACGACGCGCGTCGACCTATCGCTCGAGTGATCTCCTCCAGCCGATAGCTAGAGCGAGCCGAAAATTCGATCGGGAATCGCGTCCCAGGCGCGCCGCTCCTGGTCGCGAGGCGCATCCTCGAGTTTGGTATTCGCGCCGAAGACCATCGTTGACCGGCGCGCCTCGGTATAACCCGTCCAGGTACCGACACTCGCGCAGCTTGGATCGCCTGATCGTGCGAATGCCAGCCACGCGTCCTGCATCTGGACTGCCAGCTTTTCCGGGGCCGGGCCGGTGCCTGCGAATGCGCTCATCCCGGGCAAGTGATTGGTGCCGAAGACGAAGCCGAGCTCGAGTGCATGGCAGCTTCCGAGCACACCGTGCATCGCGGGCGACGGCCACGTGAAGAGATAACTGAAGACTCGCGGATCGTGGCGTGCCTGAACTTGTGCGAGGCGCACGGCGGGGATGCGGAAAACCCGGTCCGTCTCGATTGCGGTGAACAGTTCGGCGGGCGTGACGGACTCGCCACGCGCGGCGCGAGCCTGTTCGTAAGCATCGATCAGCGCGTCGGCGCCGTCAGGGGTCAAGCGCCTGCTGATACGCGCGCCCAGCCCGGCGCGGTCGAGCTTGTGCAACGAAGGATCCATCAAGGAGAACAATTTCCACTCCTCGAGTATAGAACCGGCCATCACCGCCACGCCCGACGCCGAGCCGTCTGCCACCATCTCGATCGCGGCGCGCGGCACCAGAGTACCGTCAGCTACCGGCTGATACGCCATCCCGAGTTCTGGATCGGGCGTTCTTCCGTCGCCCAAGAGAGTGCCGGTGAGCAATTGCGCGGGCGTCAACGCGCGGATCGCGCCGGCGTCGCCGGGACGCACCCCGAGCTTCGACAAGACTCTCTCTGCCGTGCGATTCGCGCGCGCGATCGGAGCACCGGTGTGGCTCGCTCCGCTTTGCGGTATCGCTTTGTGGAACAGGCCGCGTGCAGACGGCATCGCCAGGATAGTTCCGACGCTCATGCCGCCGGCTGATTCACCGAAGATCGTGACGTTGCCTGGGTCGCCGCCGAACTCTCCGATATTGTCGCGCACCCACCGCAGCGCCGCGACTTGATCGAGAATTCCTTCGTTGCCGCTCGCCGGAATCTTGCCGTTGGTCACGTCGGCGAGGCGCAGAAAGCCCAGCGGTCCGAGGCGATAGTTGACCGTGACTACCACCACGTCGCCGCGCCGTGCGAGAACCGAGCCGTCGTAAAGAGCCTGCGAGCCGGAGCCGATACTGAAGGCGCCGCCGTGAATCCAGACCATCACGGGCCGGCGCTTGCCGTCGAGCGCGGGAGTCCAGACGTTGAGGTAAAGGCAATCCTCGGATTGTTCGCCGCCAACCACCATCGCGGAAAGCGCGCTAAGCATCACGGCGTTCTGATGAGCCACCGCGCCAAAGCGGCGCGCGTCGCGCAGCCCTGTCCACGGCTCGGGCTTCTCGGGCGGGAGCCATCGGCGCGCACCTACGGGCGCAGCCGCAAACGGCACTCCTTTGAAGACGAATAGTCCGCCCTGCTCGTCACCTTCGAGCTTGCCTTGATTGATCGAAACAGTCGCGCTCATATGGATGAACCTCGATACTGGCGTTGCGGGGATTCTCGCAGAATCCGTGTCCAGCTCACAAACGCATCATAGCGTGTAGTGCACGTTGGTCAGTTGCTCGGAAATTTCCCAAAGCCTGGCCGCAGCCGAGGTGTCGCGAGCAGCCGCACTACAACCGACTTTGACCGGATGGCCCCACAGCTCGCCGATACTGTCAGGCCCGATGTAATCGCCGCCGTGGACGTCGGGCGCAACTGCCGCATACTCGGTAGGCAGCGCGCCCATTGCCGCGCTTTGCGCGAACAGGCTGTTGCCGACCGGGAAAAGAGATTCCATCATCGACGATCCCTGCATCCGCGGTCCCGCGGCTTGCAGATTGGTCGCCGCATAGCCGGGATGGCATGCGACGCTGAGCAGTTTTGCGCCGGATGCGTCCGCTCGCCGCTGCAGTTCGAAGGTGAACAACAGGTTGGCCAGCTTGCTCTGCCCGTAAGCCATCCACTTGCGGTAGCCCTTCTGCCATTGCAGATCGTCGAAACGAATGCTGCCCATGCGATGCGCGCCACTGGCGACGTTGACGACCCTTGCGCCTTCGGTGGCGAGCAACCGATCGAGCAGCAGCCCGGTCAGCGCGAAATGCCCCAGGTGATTGGTGCCGAATTGCATCTCGAAGCCGTCCGCCGTGGTGCGGTACGGAATCGCCATTACGCCGGCGTTGTTGCACAGCACGTGCAGCGCGGGACGTCCCCCCCGATGGAACGCGTCGGCGAAACCGCGCACCGATGCGAGGTTCGAGAGATCGAGTTCCATCGCCTCGACCTTGGCGCCGGGCGATGACGCGGAAATCTGAGCGGCTGCGGTTCGAGCCTTCGCCGAGTCGCGGCAGGCCAGGATGACATCGGCCCGCTTGCGCGCGAACTCCAGCGCCGCTTCATAGCCGATCCCGCTGTTGCCACCGGTTACGACAATCGTCTTTCCGGAAAGATCCGGCATGTCATCGGCGGTCCACGCTTTTTTGTCGGGCATACTGGGCGTTCCTCCCGGTCGTCTGCACGCAGGCTATCACGGGCCATGTCCTCGGTCACGATGGAGAAACATCGCCCGCGCCCGCCCCGCCACCGTACCGCGCGTACGCAGGGGCGCAAAACGGAGAACTTGATTGAATGTGAAACCCGCCGTGGGTTTCACACTTCCTTGGGCAGGGGTGACCCCTGCACCCACCGTTAATCGCTAAGTCGCGAGGCCGCGCCTTAGCTCTCAGGTTCATGGCGAGTGAGCGATAGACGCCCCGCGTCATGGGTGAGCCGTGCACTCAATGAAAAGTGAAAACTGAAAAGAGAATCGGCACCGCCGCGGTGGAATCGACCACCTGGGTCAGCCTGTCACCGTTATCATACTGGTAGCTGATCGTGCTCTCGTAGCCGCTTCCGTTATAGCCGAACCCCGCAAACGTCTTCCGATTCTGTGCATCGTACTGAAAGACCGTCACCTTGCCGCGCCGATCGATGAACTGCGCCAACCGGCCGTTGGCATCATAGCTGTAGTACTCAGTCGTGCCCAATGCGTCGGTAGCGCTAATCAGCCTGTTGTCTAACGGCCGATGCCACCGATCGCGCATAGGCCGGCCCCGGGACCGCACTCAAAATAAAGGGTGCCGTCGGTGCCGATCACCGGGGATCCGCTGGTATGTTCATACTTCCACTTCAGCGTGCCCTCGGGGTTTAGTGCCCAAAGATGGTTGCCGCCCACGAAAATAGTGCCGTTGCCCCCGATCGTAGCCGGAGTTCCCACCGACCCTTCACCACTATCGATGAATTTCCACTTGAGCGTGCCGTCGGAATTGACCGCGAAAAGGTAACCATCGTTGGAGCCAACGTAAATGGTGCCATCGGAGCCGATCGCAGGCGAGAAATTCACCTGGTTGCCCGGCGTGAACTTCCATTTTAGCCTGCCCTCGGCACTCACCGCGTATAGTCTGCCCGCTGGGACACCGCTGTCAGGATCCGTCTTTTCACCGCCAACGTAAATGGTACCTTCACTATCGACCGCAGGGGAAGAGGTCACATTTCCGTCCGTCTTGAACTTCCATTTGAGCGTCCCGTTGCGATTGATTGCGTAGAGATTAAAGTCCATGGAGCTTATAACCCTTTCAAGGACGTGTGCCGCCGGCAACCGGTCCACCATGCGACCGATCGCAGAAGCCTTGAAAGCACCATAGGAGCCGACATAGATCGTACCGTCCGTACTGATGGCCGGAGATGAGTACGCCACACTCCCGGTTGCATACTTCCACTTGAAAGTGCCGTTGGCGTTGATCGCGTAGAGATTGCCGCCTAGAGAGCCATCGGCTGAGAGGTCCACTGAGCCGACATAGACGACATCGTCGCTGCCGATCACCGGTGAGGACACTCCAGAGCCGTTCGTCGAGAACTTCCATTTGAGTGTGCCATCCGGGTTTATCGCGCAGACGATGATATCTGGTGGACTGCTGTGAGAATTCGTCTCCTTGCCCGTAACATATATTGTGCCGTCGGCACCGATCGCCGGAGACGCTCCCCACTCGGCGTTGATTAGACCAGAGGTTCCAAACGCCCATTTCTCCGTGCCGTCGGGGTTCAGCGCGAACAGGTGGGTTGAATTAGAATTCTTACCGGGATCGTACTCAAAAGCACTGGTATAAATTGTCCCTTTCGCGTCAATCACAGGATCGGAAAACATTCTAGCCTGCGGAAATATGAACCTCCACTTGAGCGTGCGATGGTTTGGGTCGGCATTGAACTGGCTCCTTCCGGTATGCTCGCGATCGTGGCGGAACATTGGCCACGGCGACGTGGCCAGTTGCGCGTGCGACGCGGTCAGGACGGCGAAGGTCAAAATCGCGGACGCAATCGCGCCCAAGGCCGCGATCACACCGATCCGCACTTTTCCCAAAGACCGTTTCATTCGTTTGGAAATCACCCCAGCCGACCCCCTGTTTACAAGACTAGCAGAAGCGACTGCAGCTTCGGACTCCCGATAGCGCCATGTGTCTGTGACACCTCCCGTGGAAATAACGGGCGAGGTAAGAGCCGGGTTCCTTCGCTACGCTCAGGATGACTCAAAAAAGTTCTAACAGGGCGTCAGCCCGCATCTTTGTTTTAGTGTTGAGTGCAGGGGTCACCCCTGCCCGCGCGCGAGAACGGAGCGCGACCTTGATACTGGATGCAGTGCTCAGCCCTGCGCACTCCTGCCAGCGCGTAGTCGCGAAAAGATGCGCTGCGCAGATTTTCGCGTCTTCTCGATGCGGGTGCAGGGGCCGCAGCCCCTGCCCAAGGAGGTGCGGAACCCACGGCGGGTTCCGCATTCAATTAGTGAATGTGATTTTAAGGGTGGTGAGCGCCGCGATTCGCCGCATATCCACGCACTCTTCGAGCGCGTCGGCGATTCGATCGAAGGCCGTGCGGCGATTCGCGTCGGTGTCATCATGCGCGGTGGATTTAAGCGCGGCGAGTCCTTTCGAAGTCCGTATCTCGTCGAGAAAGTTTCGTCGAAAGCCGGCGGCATCGAACATTCCGTGAATCGAAGTGCCGATCACTCGTCCATCGTCTGAGCGGACGCCCTCCAATTCGTTCACTGCGATAGAGTCCCGGTGCGTCAATCTGAACAGCGCATGGGAAGCCGCGATGCCGGTGATCCGCCCGGAGTGAATCTCGTAACCGGAAACGGGCAGCTTTGTCGGGATATGAATCGCCCGGACTCGATCGGTGATTTTCTCGGCCTGAAAGGTGGTTTCAATTTCGAGCAATCCCAACCCGATCGTTTCCACTGTATCGCTCTCGACCCGGTCGGCGTCGATGACGCGCCGGCCAAGCATCTGGTACCCTCCGCAGATTCCAAGCACCCATCCGCCGGCCCGGCGGTGCCGGACGATGAAGTTCTCCCAGCCGGATGCGCGCAGCCATTTCAGATCGGCGACGGTGTGCTTGGACCCCGGGATGATCAGAACGTCAAGGCGTGGCGCCATGCCTGGATCGCTCAAGTAATGAACGGCGACATCCGGTTCGTCCTCGAGCGCTTCGAAGTCCGTATAGTTCGAGATACTCGGCAGGTGTATCACTCCGATAGTCATTGGCTTGTCGGCGGGACGCGTCGCCAGACCGTCCAGCATGGCGGCATCCTCCTGCGGCAGTCCCATGCGGTGCTGCCACGGCATCACTCCGATTACCGGGATACCGGTGCGATGCTCGAGAAAGCGAAGGCCGGGCTCCAGCAGCTTTTGATCGCCGCGAAACTTGTTAATCAGCACGCCCTTGAGGCGGCGCCGATGCTCCGGCGCGAGCAGCTCGACTGTGCCGACGATCGAGGCAAAGACTCCGCCCTTGTCGATATCCGCGACCAACAGGACGGGCGCGTCGGCCAGTTCGGCGATTTCCCAGTTGACGATGTCGCGATGGCGCAGATTGATCTCCGCCGCACTGCCCGCGCCTTCGATAACAATCAGCTCAAAATCCCGCGCCAGATTGTTATAGCTACTTACTATCTCAGGCCATGCCTCAGTACGATACCGCTCATAGTCATTTACGCCCATCTGAAACCGCGCTCGGCCTCGAATCACCACCTGGCAAAGCATGCCGGGCCCCGTTTTCAACAGCACGGGATTCATGTCGAGGCTCGGTTCGAGACCGCATGCCTGGGCCTGCACGGCCTGCGCGCGTCCGATCTCGCCGCCACCGGGGCAAACCGCCGCGTTGTTCGACGTGTTTTGCGATTTGAACGGCGCTACCCGGACGCCGGCGCGCGCGAACGCACGGCACAGCGCGGTGACAACCACGCTCTTGCCGACGTCCGACGCCGTGCCCATCACCATCAAGCTTCTGGCGCTCAAAACCCGATTCCTTTTGCAGCGATGCGCGCGGGAGCCATAACATCCGCGATCCGATACACTTTTTCAACACAGGTCCGGTTCAGCAAGGAGCGAAACAAAATGCAAATGGGAATGGTCGGGCTCGGCCGAATGGGCGCCAACATGGTGCTGCGCCTGATGCGCGGCGGTCACCAATGCGTCGTCTTCGATGTGAGCGGCGCTGCGGTCAAGGAATTGGCCAAGGAGGGCGCCATTGGCGCGTCGTCGCTCGACGACTTCGCCGCCAAGCTCAAGCAGCCGCGCGTGGCGTGGATGATGGTGCCGGCTGCGGTCGTCGAGCAGACGGTCGCGGACCTGTCGCGCCGATTCCAGCGCGACGACATCATCGTTGACGGCGGCAATTCGTATTACATCGACGACATCCGGCGCGCCGAATCGCTGCGGGCGAAAGGGATTCACTATGTCGATTCAGGCACCAGCGGTGGCGTCTGGGGACTCGAGCGTGGCTTTTGCCAGATGATCGGCGGCGAGCCGCAGGTCGTGAAGCATCTCGATTCGATTTTTGCCACGCTCGCGCCGCCGATCGATTCCGCCCCGCGCACCCCGGGCCGCGAGAAAGTGAAGGGCGGCACCGCGGAGCACGGTTATCTGCATTGCGGACCGAACGGCGCGGGTCACTTCGTGAAAATGGTTCACAACGGAATCGAGTACGGGATCATGGCGGCGTATGCTGAGGGGATGAACATTCTGCACAACGCCAACGTGGGGATGCAGACGCATGCGGCGGATGCGGAGACCACGCCGCTGCGCAATCCCAACCTGTATCAGTACGACTTCAATCTCACCGACGTCGCCGAGGTATGGCGGCGCGGCAGCGTGATCGCGTCGTGGCTGCTGGACCTGACCGCCAACGCGCTGCTCGGCGATCCGGAGCTGAAGAAATTTGCCGGGCGGGTGTCGGATTCGGGCGAGGGTCGCTGGACGATCGACGCGGCGATCGATGAGGGCGTTCCCGCGCATGTGCTTACCGCCGCGCTCTATGAACGCTTCAGCTCGCGCGGCGCGGCCGACTTCGCGGACAAGCTGTTGTCGGCGATGCGCTACGGGTTCGGCGGACACCTGGAGAAGAAGGCCTAGAAGGGTACATACGATGCGGGAGAAGACGGAATATGACATCGCTGCGTGAAGTATTGAGCCGGGCGGAAGCGGACAAAGTTGCCGTCGGCCACTTTAATTTTTCGGACCTGGTCGCGTTCAACGCGATCGTTGCCGCCGCGCGCGACAAGCGACTACCCGTGATGCTGGGTCTATCCGAGGGCGAGCGCGAGTTCACCGGCGTCCGACAGGCCGCGGCGTTGGTGAAGGCGGTTCGTGACGAGTACGGCTATCCAATTTTTCTGAACGCGGACCACACTCACTCGATCGCCAAAGCTGAGGTGGCGGCTAAAGCGGGATTCGACGAAATCAGCTTCGACGGGTCGGCGCTCCCCTTCGAGGAAAACATCGCCCAGACGAAGAAAGCGATCGAGGCGATCAAATCGATCAACCCTGCGATTCTTGTCGAGGGCGAGATCGGCTGGATCGGCGCGTCGTCGGCCGTGCTCGACAAGGTTCCGGAGGGTGTCGGCGTTTTGACCACGCCGCAAGAGGCGAAGCAATTCGTCGATGCTACTTTGGTTGACGTGTTGGCCCCGGCGGTCGGCAACATGCACGGAATGCTCGCGAGCATGGTTCACGGCGACGTGCAGAAACGGCTGAATATTCCGAGGATCGCGGAGATCAAAGCAGCGGTCCGGATCTTCATGACCTTGCACGGCGGGTCGGGCACCAACGACGACGATTTCAAAAGGGCGATCAAGTCCGGCATGACCGTAGTCCACGTCAACACCGAACTGCGGCTGGCATGGCGAACTGGAGTCGAAGCAGGGCTGGCAGCGAAGCCGAACGAGGTGGCGCCCTACAAAATCCTGGCGGCCGCGGCCCAGGCTGTGAAAGATGCGGTTAGTTCGCGGCTCGAGCTATTCAGTTCAAGATAACGGCCTAATCACTGTTTGTCCGTCGGTAGATTGACAAATACCGCGGCCGTAACGACCGTGGTCCATAGACCGTCGCGATCTCCGATTGCGGATTGCGTAATGTTTCGCGTCTGAACGATTTTATCGGACAGCTTCCATACGTCCTTGCGTTCGTCGTAACTGACGTTGGGATCGAAGTCCACTCCGAGCGCGGTCGCGAGCATCGTGGCCGCGAGATCTTCGGCGTAGTCGCCGGCCCTCTCGTCGGTCTGCCCGAAACTCTTGTGCTCGGACAGATAGCCGTATTGATCCTTGTCGGCGGGAATTGCGAGGCCGACCGACGAGGCCATCAAGCGATGCGGTTCGTCGGTGGAGTTGTCGTACATGACGGTGTAAACGATCTGGCCGGGGGTCAGGGTCTTCAGTCCGTCCTGGATGGAGACGACTTTGCAGCCGGGAGGAAAAATTGAGCTGACTCGAACGAGATTGAACTCGGCGATCCGCGCGTCGCGAAGCGCGAGCTCGAAGGAGGTGAGCTTCTCGCGGTGCCTGCCGACGCCCTTGGTCAGAAAAATGCCTTTGCCTATTGGACCCATTTACTTTTGTCCCTCGATTCGATTTCTTCATTTTCATAGAGCAAGCGCAAGCGTTTTGCGAGGTTGCGCGTCGATGATCCGCGCGTGAACAATGTTCGGTGAAGCGGTAAGATGACGGCTCATAAAACTCTGCCGAGGTGAATCGTGATCGAGACGAATCCATTTGGAAATACGGGCCATCAGAGCACGCGGGTTATTTTCGGCGCCGCCGCGTTGGGCGGGATGAAGCAGGACAAGGCCGACCGGGTGCTCGAAGTGCTGCTCGAATATGGCATCAATCACATCGACACGGCGGCGTCGTACGGCGATTCGGAATTGCGGATCGGACCGTGGATGCGGGAGCATCGCAAGCGGTTTTTTCTCGCCACCAAGACCGCCGAGCGCACGTACGAAGGCGCGCGCGCGAGCCTCCATAGATCGCTGGAGAGGCTGCGGGTCGATCAGGTTGACCTGATCCAGATGCATAACCTGGTCGCGGAAAATGAATGGCAGACGGCGCTCGGAGCGCACGGCGCGCTCGAAGCGCTGGTGGAGGCGCGTGCGCAGGGGCTGGTGCGGTTCATCGGAGTTACGGGCCACGGCTCGCAGGTCGCCGCGATGCATCGCCGCAGCCTGGAGCGATTAGCGTTCGACTCGGTGTTGTTTCCATACAATTTTACAATGCTGGAAATCGGACAGTATGCCGCCGACGCCGAGGCGCTGTTGAAAGTTTGCCGCGAGCGGGGAGTCGCGACGCAGACGATCAAGTCGGTTGCGCGGCGGCGATGGCAAAATGGCGACGGCCCGAAATTCAGCTGGTACGAGCCGCTTCGCGACCGTGGCGCGATCCGCAGGAGCGTACACTTCGTGCTCAGCCGGCCGGGGCTGTTCCTGAATACGTCGAGCGACGCGACCCTCCTGCGCGATATTCTGGATGCGGCCAGCGTCAAAGCGACGGCGCCGGCGCGCGCCGAGATGGAAGCTGACGTGGCGCACTATGCGATGGAGCCGCTGTTCATCCCCGGCGTGTCGGACACGATCTAGCGGCCACTTTTAGACAACTTTGCGGAAGGCGAGAGCGGGCGGAATCCGGACGGCCTCGAAAATCGGGACTACGCCGCTCACTACACTGACGCCTAGCGCGGCGATTAGTGCATTGAGCGTTTGCGCGGGAGTGACCCACAGCGCGCCGTTGCCGCCGAGCGCGGCGCCGAGCGTGATGCCGCCGGAGAACATCCAGAGCGCGGCGCCGGCGCCGAGGATGCCGCCGATGAGTCCGATCGCACCGCATTCGCCGAATAACAGAGAGGCGACGGCGGTGCGGCTGAATCCGATCGCGCGCATCACGGCGACGTCGCTGATTTGCTCGCGGACCATCATGACGGTGGAGTTGGCGGCGATGAGCAGGACGGTCAGCAAGACGACGAGGCATAGCGCGAAGACGATAGCCCTGATGTTGCCGATGGCGGAGAGGCCGGAGGAGAGCGCGTCGCTTTCGGTCATGGTGCGCGTTTCGGCGTCGGAATTGGCGAAGTGCTCGTCGATCTGTTTGGCGAGCGGGCCCATCGCGTCGGCGCTGGTGGCGCGCACGATGATGTTCCAGGCAATGTCTTCGTCGGGCAGCCCGTGCGCTTTGCGCGCCGCCATCAGATAGTCGCGCCGCATGAGAAAGGTGTTGGGATAGCGCTTGGATGCCATCTGGCCGAGGATGATGAAGGTCATCTCCATATGGTCGGAGTCGGTCCCGCGCAGGGTTACGGTATCGCCGATCTTCCAGCCGTATTTGCGCATGAGAATTTCGCCGACGATGGCCGTGCGCTTTTCTTTGGCCCTCGCCTCGCGCTGCTGGCCGGTCAACGCGTAGTCGGGGAACACGTCGCCTATCTCAGGGCCGGCGCCGACGCCGAAGACCGGTTCGGTGACGTCGCGCCACGTCGCGAACCATCCCGTGATCGCGACGCACGCGGCGACGCCGGACATTTTATTGATGTCGTCGCAGTAGCGCGCGGGTAGATCCTCCCACGGCGCGGTCTTGTTGCTTATTATGACACGGAGCGTGCCGGACGCGTCCTTGACGACGCGATCCATCGAAGCCGGCACCGACACCAGGACGGTGTAGATGAAGGTGGACAGCGCGATTGTGAGGATAGTCAGAATCGTGCGGCGCAAATTTCGGCGCATATTGCGCTCGACCAATTTGATCCAGTTGAACACGACGATTCCCGTTCAGACCGAGCGCAGCGATTCGACCAGACCGATGCGCGAGGCGCGCCATGCCGGCAGCAATCCGCCGAGCGCGCCAATCGCAATTGCGGCGATCAGTCCAGACCCGAACGCGTCCGCAGTCAGCCGAAACCTGAACATGAACTCGCCGACGTTCATGAGCTGGCTGGCGAGGCCGGTCGAGTACGCGACCAACACCCCGAGTATCTCACCGAGCACGCCGCCGGCGAGCGCGAGCACGATACTCTCGATTACGAAACTCGCGAGCACGTTGAAGCGGCTGAAGCCCAACACTCGCAGCACGCCGATCTCGCTGGTGCGGCGCGCGACCGCGGAGTACATCGTGTTCATCGCACCGAACACCGAACCAATCGCAAGAATCAGCGCGACGATCAGGCCGAGCGCGCGCAACTGATCGACGAACTCGGTTTGTTTCGCGTAAAACTCCTGCTCCGACATCGTGTCGACTTTGACCCGCGAATCGGTCGTCAGCGACTTGGCGAAATCAGCCTGTGTGCCGGGCTTGAGAACGACGTGCAGCACCTCGAAGCCGTTGGCGACGTGGATATCCTGGGTGAGGATGTCGAGATCGGTCAACACTTCCGACTCGCGTGCGCTGTCGTGATCGGAGAAGATGCCGACAATTTTGAAAGTGCGCCGTCCAAATTTGAAATCGCTTCCGACCGCGAGGTTATGAAAACGCGCGGCCAGATTGCCGCCGACGGCCATCTCGGCCGTGCCGCGGGTTGGCCAGCGCCCGCTTTCCAATCGCATGTCGCGATGGACCTGGTAAGCGATTGGATAGACGCCGCGAAGGAGCGTGAAGATCCCGCTGGAAGGCGGAGCGTCGGGGACCGGATTGAAACCGGTGATCACCTCGGGCGAGACGAGCGCCTGGCCGTCGGGAGTGGCCTTGATTTGCGGTCGGCTCTTGATGATCTCGTATTGCTCGCGCGAGATGAAGCTGCCGCCCTCGTTGGCCGTGCCGCGGCTGAGCACGATCCAGTTGTCGGTGAGCGCGGTGCCCATCACGGTTGCGCGCAGGCCCGCAACGAAGCCCGACAAGATGAACAGGAGCATCACGACGAGCGCCACCACCGACGCCGTCATCACGGTGGTCGCGCGGCGAACCATCAGGCTGCGCAAGTTGTAACGAATCGGGATCACTTTGCCCTCCCGCGAAATGATGCCGGGTGGAACGGACGTTTGCGCGAGCTGGAAAGGGATGGATTCTAAACTGTCGCCGCGCGTGAGCCTAGAGGGGCGTCGCGTCGGGTAGTTGGTCAGTTTGAACGTACCGGACTCGCGTCGATAGCGAAGCCGCCAAAACTTCCGCGAGAAAAAACTAGTGAGTCGGCGTCGGGACCGCAGCGAACGCGCGCTTCGCGGCGGCGACGAATGCCCGCACGCGAGCCGGATCCTTTTTCCCGCGATTGCCGGGAACGTCGGTGTGCGTAAACGAATCGACGCCCCAGGGCCTGACGGCGGCGATCGCATCGGCGACGTTATCGGCGGAAAGTCCGCCCGCGAGGATCACCGGGATGCGCGAGCGCTCGACGACCGTGCGGCTAATCGACCAATCGTGAGTCTCGCCGGTTGCGCCGGCGAACGGCCGGCCCTTGGCGCCTGAATCCAGCATCAGGAAATCGACGCAGTCCTGATGCGCGTCGGCCTCGGTGAGCGTTTCACCGGCACGCACGGCAATCGCGCGCAGGAGCATGACGGGCGCGATGCGGCTGCGAATCCAGGCGCAGTCTTCGGGCTCGATCTCGCGCGCCGCCACGTGCAGGATGTCGGGCCGCACCGCGTCAACCATCGCGCAAATCTCGTCTCGATCGTCGGACAGCGACAGCGCCACCCCGCGCGAGCGCGGTCGGATCGACGCAAGAATCGAGCGCGCCAATTCCGCGCCGATTGCTTCGGCTACGACACCCGGCTCGGCAATGACGAGGCCAATCAGATCGGCTCCGGCGTCGGCGGTTGCAACCGCGTCGGACACAGACGTCATGCTGTAAATCTGGACGACCATCGGCTTGTCTCAGAAGTTGCGGCGGTAAGTCACGTAGTTCGCGCACACTGTGGCGCCCAGCTTTTCCGCGGTGCGGCGCGACGGCCAGTTGTCGTCGAGCACGAGCGTGTAGCTGAGAAACTTCGAGCCCTGGCGGATCAGGTGCAGGTACGAATACGAGGCCATCGCGAGGTTTACACCGCGGCCACGCGCATTCTCGAGCACGCCGATGCCGAGAATGTTGAGTTTCTCGTTATCGGCGAGCGTGCGGCCGGGATTGAGAATAGCGCCTTCCGGATTCGGGGGAGCAACCATCAGAACGCCGGCCGGCTGTCCGTCGCGATACGCAATCACCGTGGTATCGAGCGCGCCGGTTATCGCGAAGAAGTCGAACAGGAATGCGAGTTCGTCGGTGGAAAAGGGAGTCGCGCCCCAATGACGGGCGAAAGCGGTGTTCCAGGTGTGCTCGAAATCGCGGATTCGGCGCGCGGCAGGCAGATCCTTCACCGCGACGATTTCGAAACCGCCGCGGCGGCCCGCTTCGAGCGCGCTTTCATATCGCGCGACCAGTTCCGGCGTCACCTCAATTTTATAGTCAACCCATCCGCGCTCGGTTTCGAATCCCGCATCCTTGAGCAACGCGTGATAGTACGCGGGATTCTGGCGCGCGAAGTCTGGCGGCAGGGTTTCGTAGTCGTCGATCGCGAACGGAAATTCGAGCAATCCGAAGCCGGCTCGCGCCGCCGTCGCGCCATTCGCCTTCATCCACGCAGCCGCCGCGTCCATCATCAGTTTGACGGCGTCGCGCGTGCCGGGCAGGGCCTCGAACATCACGAGATGCCCGAGCGGTTCCTTCCAGTGGTGTTGATAGTGGCCGTCGATTAGCGCGACGCCGCGCGCAACCAGGTCGCCATCGACGCGGGCGGCGAACGGCCGGATCTTGCGCCCGGCGGCGAACGGTCCATCGCCCATCAGCATCGGCAACTGCACCGGAACCATCGCCGGCCATCGCGCACTGCGGTATTCGTAAACCTTAAGTTGGAAAAGAACGAACTCGGTAAGGGCTTCTTCGCCCGAAGGCGATTCGATCTTGACTGACAACTGGAGACCCTCCCCACGCGCTCGCAAATCGCGCGCTTCCATGCAGGTTGCCCGATAGCACCCCGGCGCGATGTCGCCTTGTTTCCGATCGCTCCGTGCGCTAACCACTACGCAGGGGCGAGCGTAGCGCCGCGCGAGTCAAAACGTCAATCAATCGCGGGCCGACGGCGTCCTCAGGAGCGGCTCAGCGTCATGGTCGAAAAAACGATCGAGCTCACGGGCATCTCGGCCAAGTCGGTCGAAGAGGCCGTGCAATTGGCAATCTCGCGCGCAGGCGTCACGATCGAAGGCATCCACAGCGCTCATGTCGAGGACATCGCCGCAATCGTCGAGGCCAACCGAGTGGTCCGATGGAAGGTTCGAGTCAAAGTGACTTTCCAGGTGAAAGACGAGCTGCACGAGTGAGTAACTCGCGCCAGTATCCGGATTGCACTCGTGAGGGTTGATCCGGCGAGCTGCGGCCACGAAGGACAGGGGCGGAGCGCAAGGACTTCCCGGTCATGCGAAACCTGCCGCTGAGAGTGATCGATGGCGACGAAAATAGTTGAGGTCCATCCTGGTATCTACGAGATCTTTCTACCGCTGCCGATGCGGCCGACAATCATCAACGTTTATTTGCTCGACTGTCACGGCGCGTGGACGCTTGTCGATACGGGGATGAACTCGCCCGAAAGCATCGCCGCACTGGAGCAAGCGATGGCGGAAGTCGGGATCAAGATCGAGGATCTCGACGCGATCATCGCCACGCATCACCATATCGATCACTTCGGCGCATCGGGCGAGATTCGACGCCGCAGTCACGCCACGACGCACATTCATCGCCTCGAAGCCGAGCGCGCCGGCAGGATGATCGAGTTCGGAAAGATGAGTCCTCACGATCGGCCCGAGTCGCGCGCGTTTTTCGTACGCCACGGATTTCCGATCGAACAATTAGCGCCGACCGGAATGCGCCCAGAGTGGATGGGCACGTCGATGTACGGGCCGGTCACGCAACCCGACAGGTTCATCGACGATCACGACGTAATCAAAATCGGCGACCGCGAACTCGAAGTGATCTGGACGCCGGGCCATTCCCCGGGTCACAACGTGATCTACCTCCGCAAAGAGAAAGTGATGATCGTCGGTGATCACCTGTTGCCCAAAATTACGCCACACGTGGGGATCTATCCGGACGCGGCGGGAACCAACCCGCTCGGCGACTTCATCAACTCGCAGCTGAAGGTCCAGAAGTTCGAGGTTGAGCTGGTTCTGCCGGCGCACGGCGGCGTCTATCACGACCATCGTCATCGCGCCAATCAATTGATAGAACATCACAGGTATCGAGAGGCCGAAATGCTCGATTTGACGCGCAAGGCGCCGCAGACGGCGTTCGAGATCGCGCAACAAGTATTTGGGGGTGAGGAAAGGCCGCTATTCCATGTGATGGCGGCGACCTTCGAAACCCTTGCGCATCTGGAATTTGCCTGTTTTGGAGGCCGGGCCCGCCGGTCGGAGCGGGGTGAAAGAACTGTGTTCCAGGCGTTATGAACGAATTACAGGGGGTTTGCTAATTTTTCCAGACGGTGTATTTTGGCCCTGCTCAAACGAGCGGCGGATAACCTTGTCAGCTCGGTTAGTGGAGGGGTCCCTAGATTGAAGGAGGATGCCATGAAACGGAAGATCGGATTGGCGTTGGCTTCGGGGCTGGCATTGTTAGTCGCCGGTTGCGCGAGTCAAACCAGCAGCGGCGCGGGAGCCGGTACTACGGCGCCGCCAGCTGCCCAGACAACGGAGACGTCAAGAAATTTCAACCTGTCCGTCAAGTGTCCCGGCGTGCACTACTTGAAGACGAAGGGCTGGTCGAATCAGCAAATTATGCAGCAGGAATCGATCGAAGAACAGGACATTCCTGCTTGCGAGCAATGGGTTCAGGCGCAGCCCAAAGGCTACGTGCCTCCTCCGCCTCCGGGAACCCCGATGGCAGCGAAAGCTCCTGCGACCGGCGGTACTCCGGCACCGGCGAAGCAGTAATACGTTTGAGGGCGGCGCGCTGGTTCGCGCAATTTGCGCGGGTCTGAGCACGCGCGCGTGAAAAAATCGAGGCGGTGCGGCATCTTGCTGAAGATGCCGCACCGCCTTTCTAGTTTGCGTAATTTCAGTATTTCACTCCGTCGAGAATCGCGCCGGAGCAAGTTTTTTTCTAGCGAGCGTGGGCCGTCGCAGTGCGTTTTCCATCGCGACGTCCGGATGCACTTATACGGCCGCTGCGCACCACTGGCGAGCGCCTTGCCAAGCGCCGCGTGGACACGCCTGCAAGCTGCTGAATCCGCCAGTCGCGTAGACCCCTGTGCAGAAATTGCGGCTCGATTCCGAGCGTTTCGCAGACCGTCTCGAACGAGAAGGGGCCCTCTCCGCCGCCGCCGATTAGCCACTGCTCGGCCTCGCTGAACAGACGCTTGCGTGGTCCGCCCTTGGCGTCGGCGTTATTCTGGAAGCATCGCAGGGCGTCCTCCAGAATAGCCATCATCAGCTTCTTGACAGGCCGGATGTTACTGTCGTCGCGCCGACTGTCGTAAAACTGCTCAGGCGTCAGAACGTCTGGCACGAAGAGATTTCCGAGAGCGCTATTTTCCCATTCCATCGTACTTTGTCCTCACCCGGCGATGCCTGCGCCAAACCGGAGTCAAGCGATCGGCGTCGGGATTCTGACTTTTGTGTCGGTCGATAACATGATACGCAACGATCATGCCGAATTTATCGGCAACTGCCTTATTGCAATTTAGCTAGCACGTTAAGGCATCATGAACGCCCAGTCGGATTGCAGGTTATTGCGAAATTCAAGCTATCGGCGACCTTTTCGCAAATCGCTCCGCAATATGCGAATTATGCGGCCTCTGGCCGCAAGCTGACTCATTTGCGACATTCGTTACGATTTGGCCACAGACCGTCAGTCATTTGTCACTCGAGTGCCATGAGCAAGCTGCCCCCAATGCCCGGGATTTTAAGGCATTATGAGCGTATTTGGAAAGCCGGATTCAGAACCCGATAGGCAGATAAGACCGATTCAGTTCCGCGCAATACGCTATTGGACGGTGTCGGGGCCGCCACTGGTGCCTGCAGGCCCACGCTTGCGCTCCTCCAGTTTGAAGGTCAGTACGTCGAGCAGGCAATCAACACGATCCGTGAGCGCCTCGAGCATAGTTTGTTTCTCGAGCGGAGTGACGTCGAGATGGAAGCACAGGAAGTTGATCAGCGCGGCGCCGCGCAGGCCGCGTTGCTCGACGATCGCGCGCCAAGCCTCATGCGCGGCCTCGCCCAGATAGCTGAACAGCATCTCGCGCAGCGCGTCCATCGTCTCGGCGTCGCAATCGAGCGCTTCGGCCCGAACCGGGCACCAATTCACCTCCGCTTGCCGATACGAGCGATCGCGAATTTCGCGCACGATGCGAAACTCGCCAACGCCCTCGAGGACTAGGTTGTAGTGCCCGTCGTCAAGCTTGATGAGACCGCCGATTTTTCCCGCGCATCCGACCTCGAAAATATCCGGGAAGGCGTGATAGTCGTGTTGCCGATCGCCCTTGAGCAGCGCCATCCCGATTATCCCGTGCGAGTCGCCGACGTCGGCGATCATCTCGCGGTAGCGCGGCTCGAAAATATGCAGAGGTACGCTCAACCCGGGAAACAACACGAGGTTGGGCAATGGAAAGATCGGAATGATGGTGGGTAATGCAGCCACGTCTTTGGCCGGTGTCTGTTGGTCAGGTTAGGGCCGTTACGATCCAGCGTCAAGGAAAAGCGTCGCGGCGGCGGTCTGGTCGTGGCGGAGATACCACCGGCGCGCGGTTTTGCTATGTTTCAGTCAGACGATCCGCACTTTGAGGAGGAGCACGATGGGAAAGGCCGTCGCTGCCGTGTTCACCACGCACGTACCGCGGCTGATGATCGCCGATCCGGTGGCGCGCCGGGCATACATGGGCCGTCACGTGACGACCTTTTACGACGCGATGCCGAAGCTCGAGCGCGAGCGCCTGCGTCATCTCGAATTCGACACTTTCCTGCTGATCGATACTCACTGGTTTTCTACTTTGGAGTATGTACTCAATGCGCACGAGCGGCTCTCGGGTGTGTTTACCTCGGAAGAACTGCCGACGATGCTGCATGACCTCGAATATGACTACCGCGGCGACCCTGAGCTTGCGCGCGGAGTTGAGATCGAGGCGTGCGAGCGCGGGATTCGCGCGATTGCGTCGGCGCATCGCAATTTGCCGGTGCACTATCCCACGCTCAACGTGATGCACTATTTCAATCACGGGGCGCGCCGCCGGGTGCTCCCGGTCAGCGTCTGTCAAACGGCGTCGGTCAAAAACGATTTGGCTTATGGCGCCGCGATCGGACAGGCTATTTGGAAATCGAATCGCCGGGTTGTGATCGTGGCGTCGGGCGGGATGTCGCACAAGTTCTGGGACTACGATCGAATTCTCGACCGCGCCTCAGCGTCGCCCGACGACATCGCTTCAACCGCCAATCGCCTCTACGACGAACGAATCATGGAATGGTTCAAGGCCGGGCGGCATGACGCCGTTCTCACCGCCGCCGACGACTACCGCGCGCATTGCTCGCCCGAGGGCCGCTTCTCGCACTACATCACGATGGCCGGTGCGATGGGTGGCGAGGCCTGGACCTGGCGCGGCGAGCAGTTCGGAAAATACGAGGCCGCGATCGGAACCGGCCAGGCAATCTTTTTCTTTCAACCGTCTATCAGCGGAGCCGAGCGCGCCGCTGCCTAGCGTAATTCAGCCGGAGGCGCGTGTTGAAACTCGCACACGGAATACTGGCGATGCTGGCGACGCCCTTGCTGAGCGAGGTCCTCTGAGATGGGCGCGCGCTCGGGCAACAATTATCTGTCGTCGCTGAAAAAGCTCGGCGCGGAAATCTGGATCGGCGGCGCACCTGCCGGCGACGTTACCGCCCATCCCGCGTTTGCCAACTGTGCGCGCTCGGTCGCGTCGCTCTACGACATGCAGCTGGAGCATCCCGAGACGATGACCTTTCGCACCGACGACGGCGGGCGCGCGGGGATGTCGTTCATAATCCCGAAAAGCGCCGACGATCTCAGCAAGCGAACCCGGATGATGAAGACCTGGGCGGACTTCGGATGCGGGATGCTCGGGCGCACGCCGGATTACCTCAACGTGAGTGTCGCGGCGATGGCGGCGGCGCGCGATTTCTTTGCCGCCAGCGATCCGCGCCACGGCGACAACATCTGGAATTATTATATCGAAGCGCGCCATCACGATTGGTGCGCCACCCATACGTTGGTCAACCCGCGCGCCAGCCGCGCCGCAGGATGGGCGGGACATACCGACGCCGACCTCGCGCTCAAGCTCGTCGAAAAGACCGGCGACGGCATTATCGTCAACGGCTGCCGCATGCTGGCGACGCTGGCGCCGCTCTGCGAGGAAATCCTCGTGTTTCCCTCGACCGTGTTGAAGGCCGAGCCGGCCTCGGAGCCGTTTGCGATGTCGTTTGCAAGCCAGTGCAACGCCAAGGGCCTGAAGTTCCTCTGCCGCGACGCATACGACACGGGCCGTTTGCGCTTCGACAATCCGCTCGCGTCGCGCTTTGACGAGATGGATGCGGTTGCTGTGTTCGACAACGTGCTGATCCCGTGGGACCGCGTGTTCCTGTGCGGTGACGTCGCGCGATGCAACGCCTTGTATGCGGGAACCGGCGCGGTCGTCCACATGATGCACCAGGTGGTGGTGAAGAATGTCGCGAAGAGCGAATTCATCCTCGGACTGGCGGCGCGAATCGCCGAGGCCAGCGACGCGATGCCGTTGCAGCACGTTCGCGAGCGGCTGGCCGAGATAATCACGACCACCGAGACGATGCGCGCCTGCTTGCGCGCCGCCGAAGCTGACGCCGCGCCCGACAAGTGGGGCGTGTTCACGCCGGCGCGAGCGCCGCTCGATACCGCGCGCAATCTTTTCCCGCGGCTCTATCCGCGCATGGTCGAGATTATCCAGCTCATCAGCTCGAGCTCGCTGATGGCGACACCGTCGGCGAGCGACTTCGCAAATCCAGCCGAGTTGCCGGATATCGAGCGCTACTTCGCAGCCGCGGATTCGCCCGCCCAGGAGCGCGTCGCGCTTTATCGATTGGCGTGGGAGGTCGCGTGCGGCGCGTTCGGTGGTCGCCAGGTTCTTTATGAGCGCTTTTTCTTCGGCGATCCGGTCAGGATGGCGAGCGCGCTGGTCGATAGTACCGACCTGAAGCCGCTGGTCGATCGGGTGCGCGCTTTCCTGAAGCGCCCCGACTGAGCCGCGCGGTTGCATCTCGCCCCTGCCCGTGGCGGGGGATGGCGCTGGCGACGCGGTATCGTCATGCTCAACTATCCTGATGGCGAGACTTCGAAAGGCGGCGCGAATCTGGGGAAATCCCAAGGCGCGCGAAATTGGCGAACGCGCACTAATCACGCCTGACGAGCGCGTTTTCACGATCGATCCGCCGGCGATTTTCGGCCGTCGCGCGCCTGTCGAAATCGAGATCGGCGCGGGCAAGGGCGAATTCATTATCGAGCGCGCCGCGGAATTTCCCGAGCGCGACTTTATCGCGGTGGAACTCTCCGCGACGATCACGCGCGTGCTGGCTGTGAGATGCGGCCGCGCGGGGCTCGACAATTTGCGCGTCGTGCGGATGGACGCGCGCACTCTCGTCAATCTGATGCTCCCGGACGCGAGCGTGTGCGCCTACCATATCTACTATCCGGACCCCTGGCCCAAGGAGCGCCACGTCAAGCATCGGCTGTTCACACCGACCCTCGTCGCCAGTCTGTTTCGCACTGTCGAGCCGGGCGCTACCGCCTACGTCGCAACTGACGTGCGCGATTACGCGGGCGAGATCTTTCCGATGATGCTCGCGGCGGGGTTCATCCGCGCGGTCCAGCCCGCTCCCGGTGCCCATCGAACCGGGTTCGCGCGCAAGTACGTGGCTGCGGGCAAACCGGTTTTTTCGGCCTCGTTTCGCAAGCCGCGCAATTCAACAATTCCCTGAATCTGCTTGGTTATCGCCGCCATGCCCCGAATCCGGGATCGCGCGCTGATTGCAATGCTGGACAGCGTTGTTTAACCTTTTTGCGTCTCTCTAAGATGAAACGATTGCTGTTGATATTGGTGGCTTTTGCTCTGCTGCCCGCGGCCGCGTGCAGTCTGCGCCAGAAGCCCACTGGCGAGAACTACTACGCGCAAGGCCAGGTTGATTTCGCGACCAAAGAGTACAAGGCCGCCATCGAAAACTATCAGCAGTTGATCGATAAGTTCCCCTTCAGTCCGTACGCCGAGGATGCCGAGATGAAGATCGGCCTCGCCCATTACCAGCAACAGGATTACGCCGAAGCGATCGGCGCGCTCGACGATTTCCAGCGGATGCATCCGACCAGCAAAAACCTCGAGCTCGTCACCTACTACATCGGGATGAGTTACTACGATCAGATGGGGCGCGAGGACCAGGATCAGGGCAAGACCCTGGCGGCGCTCAAGCGCTTCCAGGAATTGGAGCAGCGCTTTCCCGAAGGCGACTTCGCCGAACTGGCGCACGACAAGGTCCTGGTATGCCGCGAGATGCTCGCGCGTAACGAGATGATCGTCGGCAACTATTACTACCAGCGCGCGAACTTTCGCGCCGCGGAGTCGCGATTTGCCGAATTGATGCAGAAATATCCGGAGACCCCGGTCGCCCCGGACGCGCTGTTCGAGCTCGGAATTTCGCTGGAGAAGGAAGGCAAGCGATACTCGGCGGCGCAGGCTTTCGCCGCCGTCGAGAAGCATTTTCCCAACTCCAACTACGCGAGAAAAGCCAAGGCTGAGCTGGCCAGGCTCCACGAACCAATCGATACCGAAGAAGATCCCCTTCCCCTGGTGCTCGCTGAGACCGGCTACGGCGGAAATCCCGATGATTCGAATGCGGACAAAGTAGTCGTGCGCCAGCGCTCCGATATCGCGTCGGCCGCTGGCGCGTCGGCGTACGGAGCCGACGGACTGCCAATCCTGAGCGCGCCATCGTCCAAGCCCGATCTTCCCAGCCGAAAGCCCGGCGGGCCGGACATGATGCGTGCGCCTGCCCCTATCCTGCCCGCGCCCACCGGCAGTATCGCCGGCGCCGCCGACGCCCAGGCGCGCGCCATGACCGGCGCCGCCGGCTCCGCGCCGGAGCCGTCATTGCATCAGATGGAGTCGGGCGCGGGCGCGCCGGCGTCTGCGCCGTTGTCGTTAAGCGAGCCGCCCGCAGCCGGTCCCGCGACCCTCAAGACGATCAGGTTGTCATCCAACGATCCGCCGCTGTCGGTGATTCTTGAACTCAGCGGGCCTGTCAGCTTCGACAAAAACCTCCGGAGCAATTCCGGCGGTTCGACCGCGACCGTCGTACTCAAGGACGTTACACCCGACTCGGCCCTCCAGACTCATCTCGTCTTCGACAGGTCGATTTTCAAGGATTGCAACGTCTCGAGCAGCTCGTCGGGAACGACCGTGACCTTGAACATGCAGCCGGTCGCGCATTTTGCCGTCGTGCCGCTCGAGGGGCCGCCGCGCCTGCTGATGACGTTTACGCCGCAGGCCGGGACCCTGAAGACCAGCGCGGCGAACTGAGATGCGCTAGCCCGGCGCGCGAGCCGTGCCGCGGCCGCCGATCACGCGAAGACTTCGTCGAACCTGATGCCGAGGAATTTGAGCACCACCTCGGCGTAAACCTTCAGTCCCCAGTAAAAGCCCTCGACCGGCAATCGTTCGTCGTTGCCGTGATAGAGCGCGCCGAACGGCATCTGCGGATCGAGCTTGACCGGCGAGAATCCGTAACACGCTGCGCCGAGCTTCGAATAGAACTTGTTGTCGGTTGCGCCGGGGATCATCCAGGCAATCGCACGCGCCCCCGGATCGGCCGCCTCGACCGTCTGCTTGATCAACTCAAACAGCGGAGTGTCAGGACTCGTCTCCGCCGGTGGTGCCGTCTTGAGCAACTCGAAAGTCGGCTCGGGACCTACGATCTGTCGCAGCTCGGCCATGAAGCTCTCGGGATCTTCGCCCGGCAGGGTGCGGCCGTCCAGCACGATCGTCGCCTCGCCGGGAATTACGTTGTCCTTGTACCCCGCGCGCAGAATCGTCGGCGACACCGTGTTGGCAAGCATCGGCGCGAACAGCGGCCCGGGCGATTCAATCGGCACGCCCATCTCCTCGAGCGTCCGGCGCATAAGCGGCGAGACATTCTGGCGCATCGGCGTTTTCACGATCCTGGTGATCAGCTCGGAGATTTTGGAGATCGCAGTGTCCGGGCGCGGCATCGATCCATGCCCCGGCGTCGCGGTGACCTTCATCTTGATTGTGACGAAGCCCTTCTCTGCCACCTGGATCGGGTAGAACCGGCGGTTCCCGACGTGAACGGTGAAGCCGCCGACTTCGTTCAATACGTAATCCGCGCGGACCAGTTCGGGATGCCGCTCGACGAGAAATTTCGCGCCAAAATCCGAGCCGGCCTCCTCGTCCGCGACCGCCGCCAGTATCACGTCGCGATTCGGCTTCACCCCGGCCCGCTTCATCGCGGTCATCGTCACGAGGTCCATCGCGCATTTCGACTTCATGTCGATCGAGCCGCGCCCCCATACGCATCCTTGCGCGATTTCGCCGCTGAACGGCTCGCGCGTCCATCCCGATCGCTCGACGGGAACGACGTCGGTATGCGACGAGAGCAACAGGGCGCCGGCGGAAGAATCGGTGCCCGGATAGCGCGCAACCAGATTGGCCCGGGTTGGAGCGCCTTCGCGGATCACGCAATCGATGCCATGAGCGCCCAGCTCTTCAGCCAGGTATTCGGTGGCGATTCGTTCGTTGCCGGGCGGATTGGTGGTGTTGAGCCTGATCAGCGCGCGCAGACAATCAAGCGCCTCCTGCTGAGTCGCCTGCCAGGAGATTCTCATTGAGTTCCTCCTTCCCTTGCGCCTGTAATTGTCATAGTAAGCTGCAACTTGTTAAAAAATAAACTTGGATTTCTGAGCGTCGATTATCGCGGCTGGAACGCCGCAAAGAAAGTACCTTGCCGGCGTAGCCGCGGGTAGTTTGTGCCCGGTCGCATCCGGGAGCGAGTGACGATACCCTCGGACCAGGGTTACAGATCGTGGCCATCATTTGTGTTGAAAGAGTCATCGTCGCGGTGCGCGATTTGGCGGCGTCGTGCGAAAACTGGCGACGGGCCGGGTTCGCCGTCGCGAACAACGAAAACGATTTCGACGGCGCCGGTATCCGTATCGCTCGTCTTGCGGCGGGTGCAGTGGAAATCGATCTCTGCGCGATGCACTCCAGCGAATCTGACTCGCCTCTGACTGAACATTTGCGCGAAGCGACCAGGAATGACAGTGCCGGCGGCATCATCGGATGGGTCTGGGGCGTGAAGGGCGCCTCCACCGCGGATGAGCGTGAGTCGGGCTCAGGCCGGGCTCGACAATCAATCCTGCTACCGGGGCTATCGGAGTCGGTCATCAAAGCTGCGATGCTTTCGTCCGGATTGCCGGGGGTCGTTACGGCTGCCGCTCCAACTAGTCTTGACATCGAGTCGCGCCGCCAGTTGCTCAGCCGGCTATGCGGGAGCAACCCAAACAGCGTCGACTATCTCGAGCATATCGTCGTAATGACTCCGGTGCTGGAGGACGCGATCGCCGCAAACGAGGCGATTGGCGTCCCATGCAAGCGAATCCGTGAAGTCGGCAATGGCGCCAGACAGGCGTTTTTCAAGCTCGAGCAGACCGTACTCGAAATCGTGGGACCGGCGCGTGGACGGCCAGGATGCTGGGGGCTTGCGCTGATGTGCTCGGACATCGCGCGAGCAGTTGCAACGGCGCGTGCGGGTGGCTTGCAAGCGACGGAGCCCAAGCTCGCGGTTCAGGGTGGACAGATCGCGCGAATCGTCGAGCCGCTCGATGGAGTGGCGATTGCCTTCATGCAGTCCGGCCCCCGTCGCGACGACTGAGCGATCGGAGTCAGGCAGCGGCTGCTGATGCGCTTTAGAACGGGCGGTGACCGAAGAACACGGCATTTATATCGCGCTTCGACGCCGCCAGTGCGTCGCGCGATTTCGCCGCCATCGTCTTCGCCAGCTCCCGCGCGGCCGGCATCAACGCGTCAGGTTTGACCACCCGGTTCAGCGTGCCCATCGCGAGCAATTCCTCCGCCCGGTAATGGCGGCACATAAGGATCGCTTCCTTCGCGCGCCACGGCCCGAGCCTGGCGGCGAGTACGCTCGCGGGCGCGCCGCGATACGGCACCTCGAGATCCACCTCCGGCACCCAGAACTCCGCACCCTCGACTGCGATCGCAAAATCGAATGCGAGCGCGAATGACCATCCGCCGCCCACTGCGTAGCCGTTGATCGCGCCAATCGTGATTTGATCCAGATGCGCGAGCACGTCGAACGCCCGGCCTATCAGCCGCGGCCATCGTTTGCCGAACTCGCCCATGCGGCGGCGGCGCTCGGCGGGATCGATGACGCGGCCGGCCGGGTTCTTGAACATCGCGTTGTCCGCGCCGGCGCAAAACGCGGTTCCTGTTCCGGTCACGATCAGCGCGCGGCAATCGCGATCGTCGCGCACGGCTTGCAGATGACGCTCGAAGTCGAGGATGACTCCTTCATCGAGGCAATTGCGACGCTCGGGGCGATTGAACGTGATCGTCGTGATCGGGCCGTCTTTCTCGACGAGGAAGTTCTCCGTCATATGGCTCGCTTCTCCTCGTGTGGCTGTACTTCGGCGCACCGCTCCCGTTGGGAATCATGCCGCGATATGGGCGCGCGGTCTATCGGTCGGCCCGGATTGAAGAAGCGCAAGCAACTCTGCAACTCTTTCAGTCTTTCAGTGGCTTGCGCGGTCGCGACCGATGTTGAACAATCGCTTTTTTCGCTGTCTTGCGCGGAGAGGTGGCCGAGTGGTCGAAGGCACCAGATTGCTAAGGTGGTCAGGGGCTTCTGATGGCATCGGCTCGCATCGGATCGGATAGGAAAATGCGAGGGTTTCCCAAATCGGGGAGCCCTCGCATCGTATCGGATTTGCTCGCCTCAGACACAAAAAGACACTTTTTCGGACGATCCGCGCGCCCTGCCTTAACATTCCCGCTCGGGGTGGTACTCTCGATCCGAAGGAGAAGCCGATGCGCGCAGACGGTCGCACAGTTGGTGACCGCGGGCGGCGCAGCTTCGCTCCCTTAACGATGCATATCGATCCCACGCCCGCGCTGCGAACTTATGCCAATCTCCGATAAGACAAGGAAAATTTTGTGGGCGCGCTCAGGAAACAGGTGCGCACTATGCCGGAGCGAACTGGTGGTGGACGCAACGGTCGCCGACCCGGAGTCTGTCGTCGGTGATGAATGCCATATCGTCTCTGGAAAAGCTCAAGGTCCGAGGCACGACCCCTCTTTACCGGTCGAGCACCTAGATGACGTTGACAATCTGGTCCTGTTCTGTCGGGTTCACCACAAGATGGTGGACGATCAGGCTGAGACCTATACGGATGACATGTTGCGGCGGCTAAAGGCGAACCATGAAAGGTGGGTTTCTTCTGCCCTGACCGAGGAGAAGCATCCGCAGCCGGTGCGGCTTCAACGGCTGAAGGAGAACCTCCCCACACATCTTATCCGGCTTAAGTCTGGTCGTGACGTTTTCAAAATTGTGGAAGGCGGTTGCGCATTTTCGTTCGATCATGACGAGCCCCAGTCAGAGACCGAGGTACAACTTCTGAGCAGTTTCCTTCAAGAATCTCAGGACTGGGGAGATATGTCGGCCGATCTTGAGGCGGGCGACCGCGTCAGAGCGGCCTTTAGGATTAGCTCGCTACTTGATGATTTAGAGCGCGCTGGGTTCTGGGTCTTCGGCGGACGAGAAGTTCGACGATTGGAGGGTGGCGTCGGTCCACCGTCAGCCTTTCCGGTGTCGATGCTCAAAGTCGTTCGATCTACAAGTCCCGAGATTGTCAAACTGGAGTAGGGCAAGCTCACGAAGATGGAAAAATGGGAACTGGCGCTTGATGTGTTCTGGCGGTTTGTTGAACATGAGTTCACTGAACACCTTCAGTTGCAAGCAACTCTTCGCGCGGTCCCCTTAGACGACGATGAAGATGCGCAGTTGACCCAAATTGAACAAACAATAAATGCGCAGTTTGAGGCTGCAGAGGGTTTAGCCGAAGAAACCTCGCGCCAGAAATCCGATCAGCTCGCGGAGCAGTTCACTGCGACGATTGATCGCCTTCGCGAAATGATGGAAGACGCAAACCGAACTATGCGAGAAATGGAGAGAAAATGCGCATGACGACGCTGGATCGGCACTTGGCCGCCGACTCAGGAGCAGCTTAACACGGTGTTCGCGGATAAAGCCTTTCAGTTTGCCCAGTGCATCGCGACTGACGACCCTCAGCTCAAAGACAAGTAAATTTATGCCCCACTACAAAGACGGAATAACGGCTGAGGTGAAAGGGACGTGTGTAGCGTAGCTGATCAACCGGAGTTCCTTTATCGATACCGGCCCCTGGCGGGCTACTAACGCGAAGATGTGGAACGCATCTTAGCGCATGGGCAGATTCGCTTTCCTTCACCGGAATGGTTTAACGATCCATTCGACTGCAGGCTGCCGCCCGGCATCGACGGGACGGAATCCGAGAAGCGACGGTGGCTTGAAGACAGCTTTGTGCCAACTACTTATCCGAGTCTCTCGCCAGCGGAACGAGCTGAAAAGATTGAGAAGCTGACACCTACCGTTAACGATTTAGCGAAAAAGCACGTGCAGTACACGGAACGCGAATTGATTTCGAAGAGCGGTGTGCTTTCTCTAAGCGCGGTACCCGATGACATCCTCATGTGGTCGCATTATGCGGACGGTCACCGGGGCGTCTGCCTGATGTTTCGAAGATCAGAGTTGAAATTCGTCCAAATGTTTAAGGAGAATTATCCCTCGCCATATCAGGGGAAAGACACAACCTACTCCTACGAGTACGAGCCGCAGCAAGTTGACTACTCTGATTCGGTTCCGCTGGTAAACCTATTTTCCCGACCGAAAGAGGCATGGAGCACCTGCGTCCTCACGAAGTCGAGGCATTGGTGCTATGAGCGTGAGTTCCGTGTACTCGTACCCCCATCTGGAGACGCAACGGGTCACGGTTGGCGTAAGCTACCCGGACAGTCTCTCGCCGGTGTTATTTTCGGCGGCGAGATACGGCCCGAAGACAAGGAACAAGTTCAGGAGTGGGTCAAAATGGGCGCTGCGCACGTGCGATTATTCCGAGCGGAGAAAAAGCCGGGCCGGTTTGAGCTTGAAATACGGGAAATTAGATGAGATGGTCGATGCCTCGTGCGACCGCCGCCGCCGTCTCGCCCGCCATCATCGGCCCCCAATGATTCCAACCGCCGAACTGATCACATTCGTCCTTGGTATGATCGCGGCAAGTGTAGCGGCCGCGATCGGGAGCTATGCCTCAGATAAGCTGCAGGGGCGCAGACAGCGAAGCGAATGGGTGCGCCAAGAGGAGCGGGCGCGACAGGAGAAAGTCGAGCTCGCCGAACGCGAACGTCTGCGAGAGGAGGAGGCAAAGGCTGCGGCGATCCGCGCGGTCGCACTGGAGGCGTTGTGGAACGCTCTCGCGCTCATCACGTTCGCGGCCAGAGTGAAAACGTGGAAAGATGCGCGCCTCTCGCTGTTCCGCGAGCAGTTCGATCGCAGCTTGCCGGTGCTGGCTAGCGACGTGCAAAGATTACAGATGGTCGCCTCGACATATGTGAGGGGGATGGCCTTCGAGCGTAGCATCAACGGGCTGCGCGCGTTTGAGGGGAGGATCGCGATTTCGCCTGAGAACGCTAAAGAGGCGCTCGACTTGTCGATGGGCTTTCAGATTGTGTTCCGCGACCTCGGATACCGGGTCCTCTCCAAGCCCGCGATGGAAGAGTTCGAAAGGACACTCAACGTCGCGCAGGCCGAATCGAATTAGCCGGGCCGGCGCCTGCTTGCCCGCAATCTGCCCCTAATTGCGCGGCAATCGGCTCAGGCACCAGATTGTCAGACTACATTAGCAGGGGGCCGGAGACGGAGAGGCGATTTTAGCGATTTTAGACATTACAGAATCCTGTGCGAGGCGGAGCTTGAGCGGAGAAGCTGCTCGCACCGCTGGCAAAAAAAAGCTCGGCGTCCCTTCGCTCTTTTCGGGTCAGGAATCTTGTCGAAAGGGAACGAGAGAGGTTAAGGAATTTCTCCGCTGCTACCTTCGAGTGTTGGACGTTCTCTGCGGACAGTTTTGGGAGACCCTTAAGCGATTCCATGCCGGGCCCGAGGACGAACACTGCTGTGTAAGCTTGCAGTACCGCCACTAGCTCTCGAAAGGCGAGCCGCTTGGAAACCAGCGGCAACTGCTGATCGAACACGGACCGCCCCAGAACTGGAAATTGAGGAACGGATGATTGCTCGCTCGCCGAACGCGTCCAACTGGAGAGAATCACAGCATTGTGGAGCATTTCCAAAATCAATGCCCTCACGGCGGCAGTTCCCTGAGCGCGTTGCTGCAGGAGGAATGCCCATATCACGAAGAAGCCACCGATAAGGGCGCCGATTATTGCGGGCAGAAAACTAGCCAGAAAAGTGTTCGGAGCCGGAATTTCAAAAAAGAAGAGCGTGGATATTTCCGGCAATCTTGGACACCCGCTCGCTTCTCAAGTTAGCTAGCACAACTGTGCGCGCCGCCGAAAGATAACCGTCACCGCCGCCGCCCTCTCGCGCGACATCTCGCCGTGACCGACGCATCGCGCGCCGAATCTTTGCCGAGCACCAGATAGCTGAACTGTTTGCCTCGAAATCATCGTGCATCTGCGCGGACGTTTCGGCGCTTGTGTTTGCGAAGTGCCGCGCTGAAACTGGGCCGGGACCGCTCGGCCCGATACCCGAATCGACGTACCTTGAACCCGCGCTTGGTTACCCACGGAGGATTTTGAGTCCTGCTCCCGGCAAACGCCATCGGTAACTATGGGTCACCTCCCGCTAGAATGCGAGAGATTGTTGGGCGATCTCCCGGGCATAGTTACCCATGAAAACCGATACTCGCCGATAGAACAGGCCAAGTGCAGGCCAAGTCTCTTGACGGGCAAGATGAACCAGTCCCGTCCGCCATTTATCGGTCGCGCGGCAGTCTGCTAATTCACGCGCATGAACCTCCGCCACGCCGGCGTGAAGGAAATTTTCGAAGCCGAGCGTCAAAAGAATGCGGCTCAGTTCAGCGGCGTGCGCCGCGAAACTCGCGCGCCGCCGATTCCCTGCTCAAGAAGATCGACGACCATTCCATCTGGCTCTCGATATTCCCCAAAGATTTCGCCGACAAGCCCCACTCCCGCGCCCAGCCGCTGCGCTGGTTCCGTCCGCGAATCGACAAGGCGATCTCTGTCAGCGACGTAAATTTAGTTTGCGCAACGCTATCAATGCGAGTATAAATTCTTCTTAATCTTACATATCAGAATTATTAGTATGATTTAAGTCGTACTGTGATTTTTTCCCTCGTTAATCATTGAGGAGAAGCAAATGAACAAGTACGCAGGAAAAGCACGAATCGGCGTGATCGCAATCCTCGGCGCGGCCGCGTTGGCGATCGTCGGCCTTCATCGTTCTTCAGGGCGCGCATATAGCGCGACGTCCACCCCGACGCCGGCTGGCCCGACGCTCTTCGTTACCGACCGTTGCTCCGACGCCGTGACCGCTTATCCCGCCACGAGCAACGGCGACGCCTCCCCGCTGGCCCCCGCGCCTCCCGGCCTCAGCCGGCCTTGGGGTGTGGTCATTGACGCGAGTGGGAACATTTACGCCGCCAACTCCTGCAACGGCACGATCACCATTTACGCCAAGGGGAGCAACGGCCCGGATGCCGCTCCCATCGCCATCATCGGCGGGAGCAACACGCGGCTGTACGAGCCGGAAGGCATCGCGCTGGATTCCAGCCGCAACATCTATGTGGCGGACGCAGGCGCGGCCAGCGTGTTTGTCTATCCGGCACTGGGAGGCAGCACCGGGCTGCTCAACGAGACCCCCACCGCCACCATCAGCGGCAGCAACACCGGCCTGGAAGGACCATACGGCATCGCGCTGGATTCCAGCGGCGAAATCTATGTGACGGATGACGGCGCCACGAGCGTGTTTGTCTATCCGAAGCTGGGAAGCAGCACCGGGCTGCTCAACGAGGCCCCCACCGCGACCATCGGCGGGAGCAACACCGGCCTGACCAGCCCATACGGCATCGCGCTGGATTCCAGCGGCGAAATCTATGTGACGGACGATGGCGCCACGAGCGTGTTTGTCTATCCGAAGCTGGGAGCAGCACCGGGCTGCTCAACGAGGCCCCCACCGCGACCATCAGCGGGAGCAACACGGGCCTGTACGACCCACAAGGCATCGCGCTGGATTCCAGCGGCAACATCTACGTGGCTAACGGGGGCTCCAGCACAGCCCCCGACAGCGTGTTTGTCTATCCGCCGCTGGGAAGCAGCACCGGGCAACTCAACGAGGCCCCCACCGCCAGCATTTATGGGAGCAAACCGGGCCTGAAGAGCCCAAACGGCGTCGCGCTTGATTCCAGCAAGAACATCTATGTGGCAAATGGCGGGAGCGGGGTAACGGTCTATCCGCCGCTGGGAAGCAGCACCGGGCAGCTCAACGAGGCCCCTAGCACTGCCATCAGTACGACCATGACCACCGGCGTGCACAACCCATACGGCATCGCGCTGGATTCCAGCGGCAACATCTATGTGGCGAGCCAGCACGTTCATAGCTCCACCAACGTGAGTACCTCCGGCGTGCTTGTCTATCCGGCCGGGAGCAACGGCAATGCCGCCCCAATCGCGACCATCAGCGGTGACAGCACCGGCCTGTACGAGCCAGAAGGCATCGCACTGGATTCCACCGGCAACATCTATGTAGCGGATGACGGTGACTCCAATGCGTCCCCCCAGGTCCCAGCCAGCGTGTTCGTCTTTCCGGCGCTGGGAGGCAGCACGGGACTGCTCGACGAGGCCCCCAGCGCCATCATCAGCGGCGACAACACCGGACTGAGCTACCCGGTCGGAATCGCGCTGGATTCCAGCGGCAACATACATGTGGCAGACTACGGCAGCATTTCAGGCGGTGGCTCCATGCCCGCCAGCGTGTTTGTCTTTCCTTCCTTGGCGAGCCTCCCCAGCCAGCCCGATTATCCCAACGTGACGCCCAGCATCACCATCAGCGGGACCAACACCGACTTGACCGCTCCGGAAGGCATTGCGCTGGATTCCAGCGGCAACATCTATGTGGCGGACGGCTATGTCGCCAGCGTGTTTGTCTTTCCTCCCTTGGCGAGCCTCCCCAGCCAGCCCGGTTATCCCAACGTGACGCCCAGCGCTACGATCGGCGGGAGCAATACCCTCCTGGAATCGCCAGAAGGCATCGCGCTGGATTCCGGCCGCAACATCTATGTGGCGGATGAGTACGCCGCCAGCGTCTTTGTCTATCCGGCGCTGGCAGTCAGCGGCACGGGGCAGCTCAACGAGTCCCCCAGCGCCACCATAAGCGGTCCACTCACAGAACTGGGTTCGCCTATGTTCATAGCCATCCAGCCGGGGGCTGCCACGCCGACACCGACCGCAACGTCAACTGCGACCCCAACCCCGACGTGCGGTGGAGGTGATTACGTCTGTAGCACGCCGACGCACACCCCATCCGTAACCGCGACTGCTACCGCTACCGCAACCGCTACGGCGACAGCTACTGCCACGGCTACCGCGACCGCGACGGCAACCAAGACGGCCACGCCGACGGTAACTGCGACGGGGGTGACTCCTACTGCGACTCCTACAGCCACTGCAACGGCGACGCCCACAGTGACGCCGACCGCCACCGCTACTCCGACGACCACGCTGAGCGCGGCCCCGGCGAAGATCAGCTTCGGCAGCGTCGATGCGACCGGGACCAGCAAGCCCAAGAAAGTGACGCTAACCAACAAGGGTGCGATCGCGGCGGTGATCGGATCGGTGACCGCGACGCCGCCATTCGCAATCGCCAGCGTCGCCGACACCTGCTCGGATAAGAGCATCGCGGTGAAGAAGAAGTGCTCGTTCGAGGTGGAGTTCTCGCCGGCCACTCCCGGCGCCGTGACCGACGGGTCGATCGACGTGACCTACAACGGCGCCAATCCGACGGTGAGTCTCAGTGGCACTGGAATCGCGGTAACGCTGAAAGCGCCGTCCAAGGAGACGTTCTCGCCGGTGGCGGCAGGCGGGACAGGTAAGCCAAAGGCGATCAAGATCTCGAATCCCGCAACCGTGAGCGTAAACCTGGGCACTACCAGCATCGGCGGCAGCGATCCAACCGCGTTCACGTTAATGGCCAACAGCTGCACGGGCACGCTGGCGGCTAAAGCTAACTGCACGATCACGATGGAGTTCACGCCGGGGAGCGGCGCGACCGGGGCGCAGTCGGCGAAGGTGGGTTTCAGCTATACCTACGGCGCGAACGACGGCAGCGTCTCGATCCCGATCTCGGGTACCGTCAAGTAGATCGAAGCTGGCGGCGCTCAGTGTCACGGCGAGCCCCGACCTACTCCGCCGCCGCCCTCTCTCGCGCCATCATTGCCGAATCGCGCCGCATTCCCACCACGCAGAGGATTACAAATCCCCCGATGGCATTTATCCGGCGATCACGCGGCTAATCTTGGCCTGACTTGGCCCGAAACGAGCGCCCAAACCGCCCGGTTCAGCCGCCACCACCCGCTACCCGATGCGCGCGTAATTTTCGGGCCGATTTCCGCCCGGGAGCCGAGACGTGTCGCCCCGACGCTGGGCCACTCGGCCATTCAGCGCGCTCCGGGGTTCTTGGTGGGCCGTTGGGAGACTCGAACTCCAGACCCGCTGATTAAGAGTGAGCCTCGGGGAGATTGCCATCGATCACGACGCAACAACATCCGTGCAAAACGGGGAGTTTGTTAGAATCGAGGTCGGCGGTGATCCGCCCTGTTTGGTCGTGATCGGCAGTCGTTTGGCAGCGATTTTCATCACACCGACCCGGGCGCGAGGTCAACCTCGCGATGGCTTCATGCGCGTTTTTCCAACTGAACCGCAAGGGCGCGAAATATCTGAGCTACACGCTGGTGCTCTACGACCACTGGCCGTCGCGGCGGACGGCGGAGAAGCTGGACGCCAAGGTCTGCGCGAATTACCTCGTCTACCGCCGCAATTTCCGCGTCTGATAAGCGCAACGCATTCATGCTGGTCGTGAAAGCAAATGGGAGCGCCGCTACGCGCGTCTATGCGACCTGCTAGGGTGGGGGCTGGGTCCATGTATGAGAACTCCGGTTTTAACGGCGAAAACATTGAATCGCTGGAGGTTGGGCTATGTTCAAGACGCGGATCACCGAACTGTTCGGGATTGAATATCCGATCGTTTCCGCTGCAATGGGAGGAGTGTCGCTCGCCGAGCTTGCCGGCGCGGTCTCCGAGGCGGGCGGACTCGGGACGTTGGCGCTGGTGGGGCTGAATCCCGAGACAATCCAGAACGAAATATCCAGGGCGCGAAGGATCACGAAGAAGCCGCTTGCCGTCAATCTGCTGGTTCCGTTCCTTACGCCAGGCGTGGTCGAGACCCTGCTGAAGGAACCGATCCAGGCGATCACGTTCTTTTGGGGCGACCCCGCCGAGCATGTTCCGCAGGTGAAGAAGGCGGGAATGAAAGTGATCTGGCAATGCGGCTCGGTCGCAGAGGCGGTTGCCGCCAAAGACGCCGGCGCCGACGTGATCATGGTGCAGGGCTTCGAGGCTGGCGGCCATGTGCGCGGGACCACAACTTCGCTTGCCCTGATCCCTGCCGCGCGTGACGCGATCGGCCCCAATCTCCCGCTGCTGGCGTCGGGAGGATTCGCCGACGGCCGTGGGCTCGCTGCTGCGCTTGCGCTTGGCGCGGACGGCGCAGCGTTCGGTACGCGCTTTTTGGCGTCGAATGAAGCGGCTGCTCATTCCATTTACAAACAGCGGGTCCTGGATGCCCAGGCCGAGGAGACGATCCATACCGAGCTATTCGACATCGGATGGCCCAAGGCGCCTCATCGCGTGCTCCGCACCAAGGTCGTCGAAGAATGGGAGCGCGCGGGACGTCCCGAGAGCGGCAAGCGCCCGGGCGAAGGGCAGGTCATCGGATCATATAAACGTCCCGGCGCTGACGTTCCGCTGGTCAAATATTCGGTGATGACACCTTCGGACCGTATCGAAGGCGATGTCGAGCAATTGCCGTTTTACGCGGGAATGTCGGTCAGCATGGTTCACGACATCATGCCCGCCGCCGGGATCGTGCGGCAGATAGCGGCCGAAGCGCGCGAAGTGATCGCCGGCAGGCTCGCCTCGATGGTGAAGTAGGTTGGCAGCCGGGTTGCGAAGTGGCAATTTCCGCGTCTGATAGCCCGCCAGACGCGAAACCAGCTTTCCCACTTCTCCCCGCGCCGCTGGGAACACCGTGTGAACAAAACCAGTGTGGAACCTTGCACAGAGAGGTCCCGACGATGCCGATGTCGCTCGAATAGTGCGCCCGGGATGGGGCACTGACGATCGGTTCTTGGGCCCCTCCGGGCCGACGTGTGCCAACGAAACCGCTGAGTGCGCGTTCATGCGCCAGGTAGGCTGAGTCGGGCCGACACTGCGAGGAACTCCCCAACCCTCGCCAGCATCGGCTGTGCGCTTCGCGAAACTCATTCGATTTATACCGAGGTCCGGCAGCCCTATTTTCAACCTGTCATTGGTAGATCACGGGTTGGCTCGAGTGCAACGTCCCGCATCGACCTTGCGTACCAGCTTTCGCCCCGACGGGGTAGTTTCGGGAATATTGCGACCGGCTGGCGAAGCAGCCTGCAAAAGGAACGGGCCAGCATAAGTGCCAGCCCGCCGCCGGCTGGTGAAAGGGGGGCCAACACCAGCCAGCGCCCCCCATTTACCAAATTGCCGCGCGAGCGTCTATTGGCGCCGAAATTACGATAGTGTCTCGGTCATGGAAGGAACAGCAGACATGAAGAACACGCGCGTAGGTGATCCAGACGTTTGCGGTCAGCGATCCACCGGGATGACCTGGATCCTGTTCGCGTTTCCCGTTTCGGTCGCTCTGTGGCATGGAGAGTGAGAAGGGCCACGCTTGGATGAAGAATTATGCAAAACCACCACGTCCCGGCCGAGCGGTACAGAGACCGGAGAGTTTTGAACTGTCACGTGAACGCCATAAAAACCCGGGATTCCAATCAGGGAGGAAGGTGCGATGAGCGGAAGTCCTAGCGGTGCGAAGCCGCGCGGCGCGAGGAAAGTGTCCAGACGCGCATTCCTGGGCGGCGCTGCCGCCGGCGCGGCAGGCGCATGGGCCGTCTCCCACGGCCTTGAACAGCTCGGCGACGATCCGGCGAAACCGCCGCAACTGTACGAATACTTCCTCGACAATTTCTGGTTCGAGGCGGCCGACCTTGAACACCAGCAGATAAACGCTCCCCTCAAGGGCAGCCACAAGGCCGATATCGTCATTGTCGGCGGCGGCTTCACCGGGCTTTCCTCCGCGTACCATCTAAGCCGCAGATTTCCCAACAAGCACATCGTGCTGCTC